>VYLP01000005.1_pt1 | contig 408085 bp, 376 predicted proteins | sample 5114311 | NCBI WGS metagenome assembly VYLP01 (sample SAMN12291775, study PRJNA351875) | freshwater metagenome | isolation source: freshwater lake | place: USA: Michigan, Lansing Lake | collected 2013-08-14 | reverse complement strand
TCAATGACGGTACCACTTGTTCTGCGGCAAGTTATCTTTTCTCGAATGGAAACGTCTGGACGATTACCTCGGGTACATCGACTTACTCCATAACTGCGACGACAGAATAACACACTCAAGGCGTGCTTGTTAATTAAGCATGCCGCCCAGATCCCGTAGTTATGCGAAATCAAAAATAAATTTTAATTTACGAAACAATAAATTAAATTTGCATTATAAAATTTCAAATTAATGATTGTTGAAGGAGATTAAAAAATGAAAAAAATTATATTTATCGTGTTAATATTGGCACTTGTAAATTGCGCAAGTGCTCTTGCTGTCCGAACACAGTTTTCAAATGGTGAGGATGATAGAACGAAAATAACACGCATTGTTGTTCCAGTTGGTCTAGCCGTTCTAAGCGTAAATTCGGTCAAACCTTCTATGTCTCAGATCTTTGACAATCGTTATTCGCAGAGTACGATAACTAAGTCTTTTAACCTTCTACCAGGAAAACATACATTAGAAATTGGATTTGCTAACAGAGATATCGAATCAAAAAACACTCAAATGCTAAATATCGAAGTTAAAGCGAGAGAATTATATTATATATGTTATGAAAAAAATCTAACAACCTGGAAGCCCACTGCTTTACGTTTAAATGAAGATCAGTATGAAGAAGCAGAAATAATGGGTGGATATAACTATGCATTAAAGAAAGCTGAAGATTCCAAAAAGTGCTTCCCTAAATAAACTTCAACTTATTTCTTTTTCAAAGATGTTGAAGCATCCTTTAGCTTCTCATTTTTGACTTCGCATAACTGCGGCTTAATGCTGCGTTTCGGGACAAGCCCTCGCACTTCGTGTGCTCGGGTCGAAATGGCTTAACGCACGCAGACTGGGATGTCCCAGTCCGCGAGCTACCATTTCTCTCTGCTGCGGTCGTTCGAATCCCAGCGAACTGAGATTCTATGACCTAACGATCAAATGTCTGTTAATGATTTAAGCCCGAGAGGTCAGTGGAAGATTTTGTTCAAATAAGGGATTCGGTCTCCGCGGTTCTCCCATCCGGGTCGAACACGCTCCGACCCGTCCCGCATCAGCCCTCGCACTTCGTGTGCTCGGGTCGAAATGGCTTAACGCACGCAGACTGGGGTGTCCCAGTCCGCGAGCTACCATTTCTCTCTGCTGCGGTCGTTCGAATCCCAGCGAACTGAGATTCTATGACCTGGACATTGTCGGTGATTTTATAAAAATAATGGTGGAGACGCTGGGATTCGAACCCAGGTCCTATCGTTCTCAAATGCAGCTTCTACACGTTTAGGTTGTAAATAAATTTTGGAAGGACTTGCCCTACAACCAGGGGTCACTCCCGATCCAGCTTAAAGTTCGATCCCTACTGAAGCCGAAAACAGTATGGAAAAGTCTCTCGAGAGGTGTCAGTTTCTAGGCCACCGAGAGAAACAGCCGTTGAAACCGTAGAGCTTAAATTAAGCTGCTAGAGCAAATTCGTTATTTGCAGTTATTGTTTTGAAGGTTTTTAAGCAGGACCCCCACCTCTACGTGCCACTGAACCCAAGTCAACAACAGTCGAAACCAATGTCGCCCCCGTTCTATGCTTTAGACAAAGAATACATCTTGAATGATACGAGAAAAGGAAAAAAGGTTAGAATTCCGACAAATGCATCTGGAGAATGGAAATAGAAATTATGTCTCTTAAAAATCTGTTACGATTTCTTCTCCTCAGCTCTCTCGTTTTAACGCAAGGATGCAAACAATCGGATGCGCCGACGTCAGATGAGGTTGCAAAGGCACTTTTCGGACCCGATTCCGACAAAACGGTGAAGATACTCGGAACAAAAGTGATCAATCTGGATGAAGAAGCAGATTTAGAATCTATCGTTCTTTCTCGTTCGGGTCAATCTGAATCGATTTCCGTCTACAAAAAGTTAGATGGCAATTGGAAATTTCAATGGAAACAGGAGTTCAATTTACTCAGCTTAGGTGAAATGTATTATGATCTGAGTAAAAAATCTTGGATTCCTGGGGTCATACAAGGGAAAGAGAAGAAGGTATTGGAAGGAGATTGTATTAGAAGGATCGTACTTGCGGATATGCCGGGCGATAACTTTAATTCTGTTTTTGTGGAAGTGCTTTCCGAAGAACCACCGTTAGGTTTATTCTCGATACCATTTGGTTATAGAAAAGGGAAAAAGATCTTAGATGGATTGCAATTAAAAGAACATGAAGAATTAGTCCGAACCAAAAGATTAGATTTTGAATACTCTCAAAAAGATAAATCAATTCGAATATTTCCAACTAGCCCTAATTATTCGCAGGAATTTGTTTTCAACGGATGGGAGATGATTCCCAATCTTCCTATGCAACCTGTCCCAGCATTTGTGAGTATGGAGATTGTCCCGAAACTAGAAGTTGGAAAGGAATCAAAAATAACGATCCAATTTAAAAATCGAGGCAATTTTGCTTCGGTCACGTATCTATCATTGAGTTTCCCAGATGAAGGAAACGTTAGAATGTCTGAAACATCTCAAGGTGTTAGAATTTATAACAAAGGTCAAACAGTTTATAATATTATAGAAAGGCGACAGATTCCAGCACAACATACATTATTGGAAGCTACCAAAGAAGGATGGGGTACAAATTTTAAATACGGAATCAGTTTCTATTATACCCCAATCAAAGCTGACAACACCTTTATTCTATTTAGATCTTCTTTTAAATATTATAAGGAGATAGTCTCCATTCCAAATCGGGAATCTATCTCAAAAATTCAGATTGATCAGCAAGGCTTTGCTACTTATCCATTGGAAATAAAAATTGATGAAAGATAAGCTTAGTCCTGAAATTGCATTGGCACGAATCGAAGTAGTGCGAGTCCAAGTGGAAAGATTCCACTTATTTTATTCCCAATACTTTAATCAAGAAGAGACCATTCAAATGGCCCAATTCTTTTTTGAAAATGTCTACAATTTAGACGGCAAAGAAGAATGGGAGGCATTGGCACTTACAACTTACGATAAAGTAAAGCACATGTTAAAGGAAGGGACACGGGAAAGTGTAGAACGATTGATCGACTTAAACTTTATTACAGACGAATTGGATATAAAATTGGGTACCCTGTTGGTTTCAGAGGGTTGGACACCAGGAACAAACTTAACCCAAGACGAGTATAAAAAGTACTTTAAGAAATTAGGTGAAGCACCCCTACGAAAGAAACAACTTGAGGTTGTACTCTTCAATTTACGAAAGTTTTATGAACTCGCACATCGACCGATCAGTGCTTTTATCATCAAACCTGCAGGAGTCATGTCAAAAATGTTAGGTGTATATCCTTTATTTAAGAAAGTAGAACAAGGCTACTATGCCACTCTTCCTGTTTCCAAAAAAACATTTGAGGCATTTTTCGAAACAGTTCAAGAATTGGAATGGAATTTTTTATTTGATGCTTTTCCAGAAATAAAGGATTCACAGGCCGAATGAGAAGGCAACGTTTTCCGAAATCGAGAGTAGAAGAAGAGTTGGTTCATGATCAAGAACGATGGTTATTGACCTATGCGGATATGATCACACTCCTTCTTGGATTGTTTATTATACTTTATGCGGTAAGTAAGGTTGATACAAAACGACTGAATGAAGTAGCTAGTGATATCAAAAAAGGATTTGGTCTTAAAGTTGCACCCTTAGGTCAAATCGTAGATGGTGGAGCAGGCCTTTTGGAAGATGATAGCTTGGAGCCAAAGTCTCCACTCTTTCATCTGTGGGAACGTATTGGATATGCATTGAAGGATTTGAAAGACAAAGCGAAGATGAAATTAGGATTAGCTGATACGGAAGAACTGAAGCTGACATTTATAACTGCAGATCTATCTACTGGCAATATCGTAAGTGATGATCCCGATCTTCGTTTTGCATTTGAAAAATTAGCTGAACTTTCAAAGGGTATGGACATTGATATCATCGTAAGGGTTCAAATTCCATATGAAGCAAGCGTTGATAAATCAAAATTTCAAAATGCATGGGACTATCATTCCCACCGGGCTTCGCTGATAGCCGAAAAGATGGTCAATGATTATGGAATTCCAAGAGATCAAGTTTCTGTCCAAGGCTACGCAGTGTTTCAAAAATCGAACGAAAGTGATACTCCCGAAAAAAAAGCGAAAGATGAACGTATCGAAATCCTAATTCGAAAAAGAGAAGTGATAAAATGAAAGTATTCCAAATTGCAATATTGATTCTTTTCTTTGTATTTGCTTCTTGTAAGAAAAAAAAAGGTTTTGATTCCGTGGAATGGAAAGATGAATCTCTTAAGATTACTGCTCAACTCTGTGAAAAATATCGAAGTTGCGCAGATGACCATTGGCCAGGTATTCCGGCAAAACTAAAGGAGTTTTCAAAATCAAGATTGGATGAAGCGAATTGCCAAAAAGAATTTAGAGACAGTAATGTTTATAAGCTGATCGGTGCCGATCCTACTTTAATCATGTCCATGTATCGAAATTGTCATCAAAAGATTTTGAAGGAAAGTTGCGAGAGTCTCCGCAAAGGCTACATTGACACATTGGAAGATTGTAATGCTATCAAAAAGATTCAAACAGGCACCTAAATTATGTTAAGAGGACTCAGAAGACTCAATCGTTACGAAAAAAGAATTTTGGATATCACTAAGTTAGGTGGAAAATTAGTCCGATTGCAACAGTATGGATTTTCTCGCAAAACGGAAGAAGGTTTTCGTTTTCCCATTCATGTCCTCGAAATTGGTACAGAAAAAGCGATCAAAAGAAATCCAGTTGGTATTGTCTCAGGTGTTCACGGTTTGGAAACGGTAGGCATTAGGATACTTTTAGATTTTTTAGAGTTTATCTTATACAAAAAAAGTCCAGGATATATGCCTGAAATAGCTGAAGGAAAAATTGGTTTAGTCGTTATACCGATCGTCAATCCTGGCGGTGTTGCAAAAAAAAGTCGCTCCAATCCAGCAAACGTTGATTTAATGCGTAACTCTGGAGTCGATGCAGAACATGCTCCTTTGTTGTTTGGTGGTCAAAAGTATTCACCTAAACTTCCTTATTATCGAGGGAAGTCTCTGGAGCCAGAGTCAAGAGCTTTGTATCGATACGTATACCACTACTTTTATCCTGTAAAAGATGCATTGATGCCTGTATTAGATGTCCATTCAGGATTTGGAACAGTGGATCATGTTTGGTGGCCTTATGCTAAAACTAAAACACCTTGCATTGATACACAATTGTATGAGAATATTGCGAATTTTCTAAAAGTTAATAAAAAACATTCTAAATTTAAATTTGGCCCGCAAAGCGAAACTTATACGACTCATGGCGATCTTTGGGATAGATTTTACGATCACTACCATGAAAAGATATTAGTCAAAGATCCAAAATCGAAATCTCGTTTTTTGCCATTAACACTCGAAGTTGGGACTTGGTCAGACATTAAGGAAAATCCGTCTAAACTTTTTAGAAAGCGTGGTATATTTAACCCTGCACGTGAGAATAAATTTGAGACAATCACATCTTATCGTGATTTTTTAAGGGATTTTGTTTTGCTCGGCAAATCAAAGTTAAGTGATTTTTCTTAAAATTGATTTGCTTAAATGGCGGTTAAAATACAGCTGATAGACCAAGGTAGTAGAAGATACCCTCGCCAGGCAGAATACCAGGACCAGGGTAGCCTCCTGCTCTTCGAGTGAAATATTTTTCATTCGCAAGATTGTTGATTCCCCCATTGAGAGCAAAACTTTCAAAGAAATTCCATTTAAAAGAAACATCTCTAACCGTATAACTTGGAATAATACCAATTTGACCATTTGCAGTAGGCACTGTCGAATTTGCCGCATCTCCATATGTCATGCCTGAATAGCTGATCAAATATGTGATACTGAATGTATTTTTGAAATGATAGGTGAGGCCATACCGATGAATTTGAGATGGTGCATTTTCCACTTGATTTCCAACTCGAAAATTGTTTCGGATGGTGGTTAAGTCACTAGTAGGATTTGTATAGATGTTTGTACTTTGCTCCCATCGGATATAGCGTGCATTGACATTGGCACTTGATGTAAAAAAACTAATGCTTCCATATGGTGCAGAATCAGTAAAAGCAAGCAAAGGATCGATTTCTATGTAAGCCTCAACTCCTCGATGCAATGAATCTCCAACATTTGTCACAAAATTCGTGTTTGTTTGTCCTGGCAGTGTTCCTGGCAACAAACCAACTCGGTTATTATACCGCAATTGAAAGACACCTACATCAAACTGCAACCATTGACCGAATTTACCACGGTACCCACCGTCGGCGTTATATCCTTTTTGGTCCCGTAAGTTGGGATCCACTTCGTTTAAGGTCGTATTGGCGGCATAAATTTCGGCGAAGGTCACTGGTCGGAAAGCTTGTGAATAATTCGCATAAAAGTTCGTAGCTTTCGTCAGTTGAAATTGTGCACCAATGCCATATAACATTTGTTTTCTTTGATATTCTTTTGGAGGTACTTCACCGCCGAAGATATTGGAGCTGGAAGGTAATTTTTCATTGATCCTTCCAGATCCTGTTGTTTTTACCCATTCATATCTTAATCCTGGTGTAACAGAAAGTTTATCTGTGATTCGGAATAAGTTCTCTGCAAATGCCGCATAGTTTAATGTTGAAAACTTAAGGTCAACAGTTCTGCACTTAGTCGTTCCATCAAAGCACTCTGGAAAACTTTGTTCTTTTAAGTCAAAGTTTGTACCGTTGGTTCCATTGGGATTTCGCATCCGATCCGTATTCGCATTAAAGTAACGTATTCCAAAAGAAAGTGTATGAGTTTTATCCAAAAGCGAATAATCGAAGATCTGACGAGCCTCCATTCCATAATTCCGATACCAGTCTCTATCCACCTGTCTATTCGCAAAATTTAAAGTAGTACGATTGATTGCATCTTCGGCAGTTGCCGTTGATGTGAGACCGACAGAATTTCGCTCACCGTACAATCCAAAGATTTTCATTTGAAAACGAGCTGTGTTGCTTTGATTGTAGTCGACTTTGAGTGCGGGAATATTCCATGGTGCGCTAAACCAATTCCGTGTTCGTCGAGACTGACGTGGGTTTTCCCAAAATTGCATATCAGTAAGTCCACCAGGTTGTTGACTTTCGTAATATGACTTTGTCATTTCTAGTGCAATTTTAAGTTTTTCAGTGGCTTGATAAGCAATATTGAAATGGCCAGACTGTGTTTTATAATTTGCATTATCTCGCCAGCCATCTCCACTTCGATTATGATAATATGCAAAATAGCTAAAATTACCGACCGTTCCACTCACACTGGAGTAGGAATTCATAGTGTTATATGATCCACCCGTATTTTTCAATTCAATACGAAAGGGTTTTGTTGGATCTGCTTTTTTGGTTACATAATTTACCATCCCGCCAAATTGCGATCCATATTGTAAGGACGCCGCACCACGAACCACTTCAATTTTTTCTAATGCTTCTGGAGGTGGATTGAAGTATGCTTCAGGATATCCGAAAACATCTGATGCAATATCGTAACCATTCATACGTGTATTGAATTCCCAGTTGCGATTTGGTGATAAACCGCGAGCTCCAATGCCGGGTTGAATGCCACTTCCATCATTCTCCCAGATCGTGATTCCTGGTACTTTAGCATAGATTTGACGAGTATTATTTAATGCTAGATTGGCGTTGGTTTTGTCTAAACGTATGACTTCAGATTTTTTGCCTGAATAAATATTGGTTCCTTCAATGTCATCCATTTGGCCGCGATCAGAATCCCTTCTGCCTGTAACCTTGATGCCTGTCTCTGAAGAGGCATTTTGTTTCTCTATGTTTTGTTTTTCCAAACTTCCGTTCGATTCTTCCGGAGTTTTTGGAACGTTGGCTGGTTCCTTGTTTTTTGCTGGTTCTTGAGCGAAATGGGAGCCGGGTAATACAACTAGGAAAAGATAAATGATAAAGAGGATTGGATTTTGTTTCAAATTAGAATCATTCTTGGGTTTCATTCTAAGACTCATTCTCATTTAGTCATCAAATCAAAATCGCACGAAAAGGAAAGAGATTTTAAGAAAGAATACGAAAGATTATGAAGGGGATGTGAAAGATTTTCGCTGAAAACGTTTAGCGAGATTGGATGGGAAATTCGACACGGAAGCGAGAACCTATTTGTGGGCGGCTTAAAAATGAGATCTGACCACCTAGCATCAGCGTGAGTTTCTTTGCAATGTACAAACCAAGACCGTGTGAACTCTCACCAGCGGTGGGCTTCGTACTCAATTTAGAAAATTGCCCAAACAGTTTAGATTGTTCCTCTTCCGGAATTCCCTTTCCCTGGTCAATGACATCCAAACGAATCAATGAATCAAAGGAAATTAAATGAATATAGATTTCCATACCTTGTGGTGAGTACTTGACAGCATTTGAGATTAGGTTTTCGAAGATGGCTCGAAACAGTTTCTGATCTCCATCGCAGAGAAAGTTTTCTCCAATTATGGATTCCTTGAATTGTTGATTCTTAAGTTTTACTTGTTGTTCCAGTGAATCAATGACTGATGTTAGTATTAAGTTTAAATCGCATGGATGTTTAGGCGCTGAATCGAAATGAGTTTCGATGGAATGGACGTCCAAAAGTTCTTTTACTAATCCATTCATTTGTATCGAAGTATCAAATATCATTCGAGTGAGTTTGACTGTATGAGCATCAAGATTTTTTTCTTCCAAAATGAGTTCACTTAGATTTTGAACATTACCAATTGGATTTTTTAAATCATGAGAAACCATTCCAATAAAATCATTTTTAATTTGATTCAATTGATATAGCTCTTCATTCTTTTTTTCCAATTCATTTGTTTGGTTTTCGATAATTCTTTGTTTTCTAATATTTCCAATAATGGCAAACCAAAGACTCCAAGAAACGGTAAGACCGATGCCGATCGTCGTTAACCCGTTTGATCTTGCAGATAACAACATAGCTGGATCCACTTGAACAAGAGAGAGTGAAAGGTAGAATAGTATGTAAGCAATCACATATATAATTGTCACTTTTAACGGTGGCACTAGAAAAATACTAGATAAAGCAACGGTTGCCATAGTAAAAGGAGATATAGCATTGGTTACATATTGGTCTATAGTACAAATCATAATTCCAAAAACCATATAAGTTAAGTAAATTAAGAGTTGAAAACTTTGTGTGAGTTTGGATTCGTACAGTTTGTTTCTGTGGATAGAATAAGATATTATCCAAAAAATACACCCAAGGCCGACTCCGATCGAGTGTGAGAGTATTATCCCTTGCTGCCAAAGCGATTTCGTTAAACTATCGTCAACTTTCATTAGCTTAAAGAACAATATATGTATAATATGCACGAAGATACTAATGACACTAACTAAAATGACTCGGCTAATATTGATTTTATTGATTTCGGATTGGACGTCAGAATATGATTGAGTCAACAAGCGAAAGATAGATTTAAAGAATTCATTTTTTCCCATGAAAAGTTCTTCTAAGAATCAATACAAAGTATGTCCTAAATTTATCAAGCGAAATGGGGAAAAGGAATCAGTCATTGATTTTGTTGGGTAAATACATGGATAATATGTCAAATAGAACTTGTTTTTCGATAGGTTTTGCGATGTAACCATCTGAATACTTTTTGTAATCTTCTATATCATCCTGCATTGCATCGGCGGACAGTATTAGGATTGGAATGTCTTTCCATCGTTGATCGGACTTTATGATGGAAGAAGCTTCTTTGCCATCCATAATAGGCATCTGTATATCCATTAGAATCAAATCAAATAATTCATGCTCTAGTTTTTGAATCGCTTGTTTCCCATTTTCTACTTCTATAATTTCTAAATCCGTTTTCCTAAGAAAACCTTTGACTACATTTCTATTTTCTTCGATATCTTCTACCAATAGAATTCTACTTTTAGAAAAAACAATGGATTGCAAGGTTGTCAGATTTCTTTTGATTTCCATTTGGTTTGTTGATTTTATATCTGACAACCTAACGGTAAACTTAGTTCCGACGTTTAGTTCTGACTCTAAATAAATCTCTCCATTCATTAACTCGACCAGTCTCCTTGTGATGGAAAGACCCAAACCAGATCCACCATATCGTTTTGAATCTTGAAATTTTCTTTGTATAAATGGTTCAAAGATCCTCTCATAATCTTCCTTCGGAATCCCTATTCCAGTGTCTATGATCTCGATATCTAAATTAAATAATTGAGGCTCTCTCTGTATACCATACAAATTAATTGTTATACATCCTTTTTCTGTAAACTTAATTGCATTGCCAATAAGATTTAGTAGTATTTGTCTGATCCTTAGTTCATCTAACAAATAATATTCTGGGATAGATTTAGAAATATTTAAATTAAAGAATAGGTTTTTTAATTTTGTTTGGGATGAAAAAATTTCTACGACATCTTGAATGATATTTACGATGTTTACGGAAGCTAGTTTCATCTCCATCAAACCTGCTTCAATTCTTGCTAAATCTAAAATATCATTCAGTAGACTAATCAATGTCTTTCCACTTTTCTGAATGGCTTCCAGTTCTGAGTTTACATCAGAATCTGAACCTAACTTATCTTTGATGATTTCAGTGAAGCCAATAACTGAGTTCATAGGAGTCCGGATATCGTGACTCATGTGTGCTAAAAATTCGGATTTGAGTCGATTGGCTTTTTCAGCTTCTTCCTTTGCCATTTTTAAAAATTCTATTGATTGAACTTTGTTTAACTCTAACTTTGTTCGTTCCGTTATGTCATTGATTACAGAAAATAATATTTTCTTTCCATCGATTTCAAAAGGAGATGGGAACATTTCCACATCTCTAAGTTCACCAGTTGCTAATTTATGTTTAAATATAAAATAATTTTGCTCGGAAGAGACAGCCTTATCGAGTTCACGCTTCAAATCTACTTCCGGTAATTCGCTCAATTCTGACATTTTCTTTTCTTTGAGTTCGCTCAACGAATATTGATAAAAAACGACAGCTGAGTCATTAGCATCTAGTATTTGTAAGGTTTCGGGATTGATGAAAACAAAAATGGATTTATTATTTTTGAAGAAGTTTTTAAATTTTGTTTCACTATCTTTAAGGATAAGTTCAGCTTGCTTTTTGCTAGTAATATCAACATAAGAAACTACCACTCCGTATCCGGGTAAATTCATTGGACTAGCACTGACACGTATCCATGTTATGTTGCTATTTTCTTTCAAAATTCCCATTTCTACATCAGTTACAGGTCTATTTTCCTTCAAAGCAATGACGCTTGCAAATTCTTCTGGCGGCATAGGGGTCATATCTGAACGTAAGATCTTCCATTCCGTTCCTGCGTAATTTCTTGTTATATGTTCGGATTTCGGTACACCTAGTATTTTTTCAGATGCTTGATTGCTATCTATAATATTTCCCTCCTCATCTGTAATGGAGATGCCAATCTCAATGGTATTAAAGATCGTTAATAGTTTCTTTTCATTATCTCTTAACGCTTTCTCTATTCGGTTGAGCTCTGTTATATCTCGACCAACCCCAAGCACTCCTACTTGAGAACCGTTTACGATCCATGGTGTTAAAGCGGTTTGATAAAATAAAGAGGTACTATCTTTTCTCGATTCCCAGATGTAAACTACACGTTCTCCAGCAAGTGCCTTTTGAACATGACTCTCATGCTCGTTATTACTTCCGCTTAAGATTTCTGAGGTGGTTTTTCCAATAAAATATTCTTTTTCTTTACTTCTTCGTTCAATCCAATCACCATATACGCCTGACACCTTACCATCACCATCCAAAGTATAAACGATATCTGAGGAAGAATTTACAATATTTTTGATCTTGAGTTCACTATTGACTAAAGCTTCCTGCATTTCAATTTGTTTGGTGATGTTTTCTTTAACGCCAATATAGTTTATGATTACACCGTCATTATTTTTAATCGGCGAAATTGTTGCCGATTCCCAATACTCTTCCCCTTGTTTATTTATATTTTTAAATGTTCCTTTCCAAACATTTCCTGAGGTAAGAACCTTCCACATTTCCTTATATTCGTTTTCACTAGTATTACCAGATTTTAGGATACGCGGATTTTTTTTAAAAACTTCTTCAAAAGTATAACCGGTGATTGCTGTGAAAGTGGGATTGATATATTCGATTTCACCTTTTAAATTTGTAATTACGATAGATATTGGACTTTGTTCTATACCAATTGATAAAAGCTGGATTTGCTCTTTAAATTTTCTTAAATTTCTGGTATGTTCATCGTTGGTAATGAGCAGAAATCCAAATGGAGACATGAGTGATGTACAGAAAAAGACAAAGTAAGAAAGTTGTTCAATGGGAAGGGAATTGGAAAATGCTGATTCCATTTCCGGTTCAAATACGATATGATAAATTGCACGTATCCATAAAATCACACCGCAGAATACATAAAAGAATCCATTGAATTTATAAACAAAGGGATTTAAATTTTGAGAACGAAACAAACGCAGAGCCAGATGAAGAATTAGATAACCAGTGCACGAAGAAATGATTATGATTCTCATCCGAATACTCGGATCGAAAATTGTATAATTGATTAATGATAGAAATTCGAAAGTTCCTATTATTATAAACTGATTCTTAATAATTTTTAGATTTAGCAGTTTGGATAATGAAATTGACCAGATCGTAAGCGAAGCTAAAATCATCATTTGACCAATGATAATTGAGTAAACGTCGGGTATGATTCCTCTTAAAGCACCTAATACCAACCATCCTGTCCCTTGTAAAAAATTTCCATAGGCCCAAAGGCGGATTGTCCTTTGGTTGGACATCCTCCCTGAAACGGCAAATAACCCCAAGCCCATGAGAAAGGCACCGAAGATACTTAGAATGATTATTGTTTTTATGTCCAACATGAAAAGTTCGTTACCTACCTAAGGAAAGAAGACTGAGATCGAACAATCTGTCCAATTGTCTGCAACTATGAAATCCACCCCATATGACTCACAAAAGGTGATTTTTCCAACTTTTTATTCAATAGATTCGATTGATATTTTACCTCGCAGGTAATAGACATCCAGTCACTCTTGCGTTATAGTTATGGAATAAAACAAGAGAGGTGTTTATGACTTTGTTTCGAATTTTACTAGGAAGTATGTTTTTGGGGATCGCGAGCTATACTACCATTGCATTTTTAAATTATGGTTGGGATTTGTTTACACCATTTTTTTCTGGTGTCATTTCCCTGACATGGCCAGGTCAATTTCATTATGATTTTACTTGCTACTTGTTGCTTTCCGGTCTTTGGATAATGTGGAGAAATCAATTTACACCCGCTAGCATCGGATTGGGAATCGCTGCTAGTATCCTAGGGATATTCTTTTTAGCGCCATACTTAATTGTTCTTACATACCAAACAGAAGGTCGACTATCGGCCGTATTGTTAGGTAAACAAAGCTAAGGAGCGTAGACTAATCTCAAGGCGAAGGCGGCGATGCTCGCTCCGGTGAATGGTGCAAGTATAGGTAGCCATGCGTACTTCCAATTTGAAACGCCTTTGTTAGGAATTGGAAGTAAAAAGTGTGCGACCCGTGGACCCAAGTCCCTGGCGGGATTGATTGCATATCCTGTCGTTCCACCCATGGAAAGTCCAATTGCCCAAACAAGTCCTCCCACTAAACAGGCGCCGAAAGCAGGTGACAAACCAATGTTTGCTGGAGAGAAGATCGAGTGAATTCCTATTACGAGGATAATGGTTCCAAACATTTCGCTGAGAAAATTTGCTATGGAATAATCTATGGCTGGGTCAGTGGAAAAAACAGCCAAAATGAGGCCGGCATCCTTCGTCTTTTTCCAATGGGGAAGGTAGTGAATGTATACGATGACAGCACCGAAAAAGGCACCGGCGATTTGGGAGATTACGTAGGGAACGAATATGGAAAAATTTCCAGTCTGGATGCAAACAGAAAGCGTTACGGCAGGATTTAGGTGGGCTCCTGGACTACCGAAGGTTTTTGCCGTAAAGATTCCAAATATGACCGCAAGAGCCCAACCAGCTGTTATCGAGATCCAACCTGAATTTTTAGCTTTTGAGTCTTCCAGGAGTGCTCCGGCGACCACACCATCACCTAATAAGATCAAGACCAAAGTTCCTAAAAATTCGCCCACACATTCCGTTAACATTATTTGATCACCGTCATTTCCGTTTAGATAAAGGGACATAGCGGACTCATGGCAATCATAAATACAAAATTTTTAGAGCGTTTTTATTCTAGGATTTTCTCTGGAACCAGAAACATTGGAAAAATCGACCATGAAAAATAAGGCACTTGAGTATCATTCTCGTTTCCCGAAGGGAAAGACCAAAATTGTACCGACAAAACCGACTGAAACTAGTTACGATCTCTCTCTTGCCTATTCGCCAGGAGTCGCCTATCCTTGTCTGGAAATTGAAAAAGATCCATCGCTCGTTTATGAATACACCAATCGAGGCAATCTAGTTGGAATCATTACCAACGGAACAGCAGTACTTGGTTTGGGGAATATCGGTGCCTCAGCTGGAAAACCAGTAATGGAAGGAAAGGCTGTTCTTTTCAAAAAATTTGCCGGTATTGATGTTTTTGATATAGAAGTGAATGAGACTGACCCAGAAAAATTCATTCAAGTTGTAAAAGCCTTAGAACCAACGTTTGGTGGAATCAATCTAGAGGATATTCGTGCTCCAGAATGTTTTCATATTGAGCGCACATTGGATTCACAAATGGCGATTCCAGTATTCCATGATGACCAACATGGTACTGCAATCATTTGTACTGCTGCCTTATTAAATGCACTTGTCCTGAATGGCAAAAAAGCTGCAGATCTTAAAGTTGTTATCAATGGTGCAGGAGCGGCGGCTATCTCTATTGCAGAAATGCTGACGCATATTGGTGTGATTCATGAGCATATCTACATGGTAGACTCAAAAGGTGTGATCACAGACAAACGCACAGGCCTTCATGAATCAAAAATTCCTTTCATGAGAAAGACCGATGCAGTGACTTTGGAAGACATTTTTCCCAACACAGACTTGTTTATTGGAGTTTCGATTGCGAATGTAGTAACCGCTGATATGGTAAAAAGTATGGCAAAGGATCCGATTGTATTTGCATTGGCGAATCCTGATCCTGAGATCCCTTATCCAGATGCAGTGGCGGCGAGAGAAGATTTGATCATGGCGACAGGTCGTAGTGATTTTCCAAATCAAGTAAATAACGTTTTAGGATTTCCGTTTATTTTCCGTGGTGCTATTGATGTTAGAGCAAAGATAGTAAATATGGAAATGAAATTGGCCGCCGCATACGCATTAGCTGATCTTGCGAAAGAACCTGTTCCATTTGAAGTGGCAGAAGCATATGGTGTAGAACACCTTTCGTTTAACCGTGATTATATCATTCCGAAACCGCTGGACGCCAGAGTTCTATACCATGTCGCACCTGCAGTTGCGGAAGCAGCTGTCAAATCAGGCGTTTCACAGATTGATTACCCTGGACGAGAAGCGTACATTGCTGTACTAGCCAATATTATGGCGAACCAAAGAGAAAAGCTCGTAGGATCCCAAGTTTAAAAAAAATGTTCTAGTTTGTAAAAAAAGTGTTTACAGTATTTGTGCGTTGCACACAATTGGATTGTGCATTGCACAAATAGGTGAAAACCAGGAGCTAAACTATGGAAAAACAAATAATGGACATACTCAACGCAGGAATCGGAATTTTCCAATCAGGAAAAGAAGGTTTGGATAAGGCGAAAGTTCAACTTGAGCAAACTTACAATGAGTTGGTATCGAAAGGTGCTGCTGACAATTCTGAAGAATCCGTAAAAGTCCGCCAATCTGTAGATAAAATCCTAACAGACATTAAAGAATTTTCTAGCGTTGCTGGAAAAAACTATGATGAGACACGTTCAAAAATCGTAGAAAACTATGCTAAGATTTCTGAAGAAATCAAATCAAGAATGCCAGAAGGTAAAATCGAATCAGTAAAAGCGAAAATCAACGAAGTTGCTGAATCGATCAAAAAAACTAGCGCTCCTACTGCAAAAGCGTAAGGGCTCTTTTCTAAAAACATTGAGGCTGGGCAACCAGCCTTTTCTATTTATACACATTGACATCATCCACATTTTAGATTCAATTGGGAATTGATGAAACGTTCTTTACTCATTTTTTCCTTTAGCTTATTCCTAATATCTCTTCTCAATTCAAATTGTAAGTTAGCAGATCTAAGACCAACTGTACTTACAAATTCTGGTAACAACCCGGACCTCAAGAAAAAAGCTCTTCAAATCATCTCCAATCCTTCAGAAACAGCTCTGAAACCTGCTCAGTGGAAGGATTATAAAAAGATTCAATTCACACTCACTGATGTTTGGCATTCCAAACTTACGAAATTCTTTACTCCGATCAAAGATGATGAACAACGTATGAATGTGTTCATTGATTTAGAAAAGAGCACGATGGAAGTGGAATTGTTAAATGGAGTGAATAAAGGTCTAGTCTTAGGACTTTCAAAGAAGGATGTGTATCAAATCTCCGCTGATACGGGGAAAGTATTTACAGGTGATGACGAAGTTCGCATTTATTTGGAATCCTTACGACTCTATTTGATGTTAGTTTGGAAAATGCAAGAATTTGAAATTTTGCAATATGCAGGAGATTCAAAACTTCATTCAAAAGATTACAATATTGTGTATGCGACAAGCGTTCAAGTAGAAGCGACTCCAGACACAGACCAATACATTGCTTACTATGAAAAAGATAGCGGTGCATTGGAATGGATCGAGTTTACATACAGAGAAGTATTTATATGGTATCGTGGTGTGCTGAAATTTGGTCACTATGAACAATGGGATGGAAAAATGTTTCCAAGACGCATCAGCATATTAGATTCTTTTGATGCAACAGACTTTGTTCATGAAATCAGAATTGAGAAGATTGAAAAGGCTAAAAAACCACTAGCGGAAGAACAAATCATCCAAGAACAGAACTAAATGTTCAATCTTGGATGATCTTTACTGTCAATTTAATGTAAATCGAATTGGAACCAATACCTTAACGGTGATCGCTTTCCCTTCTAGGATAGATGGTGCAAATCTCTTCTTTTTGTAAGTTGCAATGGCCGCTTGTTCTAAACCGCCACCTAAACTTTTTCCTACAGAGCGCACACGAAGCACATCACCTTTTTCAGATATGACTACTTCTAATGTCATCGTTCCTGTAATGCCTTGGGATTTTGCTTCATCCGTATACTCTGGTCGGACATTTGGAGACAAATCGACAGGTGAAGTTGCACCTGACACGATAGGGTCAGAGGCTCCGGCAATACGCGGATCTTCTTTCTTTTCTTCCTTTTCTTTGTCTGTTAGATCAAAATCGCCATCAGTTGGTTTGCTATCAGTAACTGGCTCGGTTATTTGTACGTTGTCTATAAATGCAACTTCTTCAATTAAGTCATCTAAGCTATCCGTGCTGATGCTAGGAGTAAACCAGAAGAATAGGATGAGAAGTTGTAACAACGCAGAAAGTCCAAGACCCACTTCCAATCGATAACGATCAATGAATCTATGTACGATTTGTCTTTTGGATCTTTTCGGTAATGTCAAAGTACTCACGTTAATTTCCTTTGAGCCCGCCACCTTGGGTGGTCTTTGTCACTAAAGAAATTTTTAAAGCACCTACTTCTTTTAAGGTTTCAAATGTTTTATCAATTTCTTCGTATGTCAGATTTTGATCAGCATGCAATAGAATCTTTAGATCAGGGTTTGTTGATAACTTCGCTCTAATATTATTTACAGCTTCGTTCATCGGCATCTTAATTGAATTAAAATATACTGTTCTTTCCGTATCGGCTGTCAGATATAAGTTCGCAATTTTCTTGTTTAGCTGTTCACCGCCAGGTACATCTGGTAGATCAATCGGTAAATCAGGATCTGAATCTAAAACAGACGTTACCATAAAGAATACAAGTAAAAGGAATGCGATGTCAGCCATGGAACTTACGGGAACAGATGGAGATACTCTCTTTCGTCGTAACATTATTGCTTTTTCCTTACAGAGATTTTTTCAAATCCTCGCATTTGGACAGCAGAAAGTGCATCTAACATTTTACCATACTTGGTATCTCCAGTCGTCACGATTAGAGCCAATTTGTTTTTGATGTCAGGTATCTCTCTAGAGTTTAAATCATCTCTGAATTCCTTCAAATTTGAGAATTCAACTGTGCCAAAAGAAACATTTCTCATCTTAAAGCGATCTTGAGTGACGAGAATTTCGTAAACATTTTTGCGTAGGAATGGTTGAGGTTCAGCTTGCTTTTTGGGTAAAGAAATGTTCAGTCCTTCCTTCACAAAAAAAACGGCAGTAACCATAAAAAATACTAAGAGAAGAAAGGCGATATCGGACATAGAAGCCGCCGATATTTCCTCCATCTCTTGTTTCTTTTTTAGTTTGATCATGGTCTTGAACCTAAGAAACTTTACCTGAGGCTTTTTTCTTTAGATACTCTTTGTAGATCTTATTTGCAGCTTCTTCCACTTCAGAAGTAAAAAAAGCAACTCGCCCTTGTAAGTATTGATAAAACGTCATTGCTGGAATCGCAACAATCAAACCAGCCGCTGTTGTGATGAGTGCTTCTTTGATACCACCCGCGACAACTTTTGCATTTACTTGGTCAGCATTCGCAATCGCATCGAATGCGTTGATCATACCTGATACAGTACCAAGGAATCCAACTAACGGTGCAATCGTTGATACGGCGGCAAGAACTGTAAGTCCCTTTTCAAGCAATGTGATGACTTCGCTTGCTTCTCTTTCAACCCCAGATGCAAAAATCTCTGGATCATTTTGAGATACTTCCATTCCATTTTTTAAAACGAAAGAAATCCTTTGACCATCATTCTCTTTTATGAAATTTTCTGCACCAGCTAGGCCATTTGCATCAATCGCATCTTGTAAGTCTTGGTTGTAGCCTTTGCGTACAAGCTTCGCAGTAAGGAAAAAGTATAACCTTTCAAAAATAACTCCCAATGCAACAATTGAAGAGAGTAGGAGCGGCCACATTGACCATCCACCAGTATTGAACAATTTGATGAGACCGATTTCTGAATCTTTACTCTCTGGAGCTTCTGTTTTGGTTTCTGTCGTTGTTTCGGTGTTTGTAGTCGTTGGATTGGAAGTTTCAGGTACCGGAGTGGTTTGGGCTTCGATTTGGTTTGCAATGGTAAATATAGCGAGTAGAGCCACGGCTAAAGATACTGTGCCTTTCGCGACAGCTTTACGGTAAGAAAAGTTCATGAATGTCTCCATATCAAATTGATATGGAAATACGGTATCCGAACTTTGTTACAATAATATTACAATCCGATGACAATCACCCTTCTAGAAACTTGTTTAGGTTCGCCTGGGTACCGAAGATAACTAGAATATCGTCTTCCTTTAGAGTCATACTACCTTTTGGGATACCCATGATTTTCTCAATTTTGCTGTCCGAAGCTCTTTTTGCGTCTTTGTTCATCACATATCTTTTGATGGTAATTATGTTCAGCTCGTAGTTGTGTCTGATATCTGCTTCCGCAATAGTTTTGTCTATGTATCGAGGAGGGACATTCACTTCTACGACACTGTATTCTTCGGAGAGCAAAAAATTTGCCTTCATGGATGAATAACCTAACATTTCAGCCATTGATTTTGCTGCCTTCTCCTCAGGATTAAACAAATTTTGAATCCCCAAAAGGCTAAGTATTTTATGTTGTAACTCTGTTTGATATCTTGCGTAGATTTTTTTAGCTTTGAGTTTTTTCAAAAGATCCGCACAAATTACGGATGTTTGAAAGTCATCGGCAATAGCTATCACTACTATATCCATATCTTCGATGGATTGAGATCTTAGAGCATTTTCGTCTGTAGCATCTAATACAACCGCTACGGTTGAAAAATCTTTGATGTCTTGAATCACCTCTTCAGAACGGTCAATTGCAAGAACTTCATGCCCTTCTTGAAATAAGTATCGTGCAAATAAATTGCCGAAACTTCCAATACCAATGACCGCTATCTTTTTTCTTTTCATCGCTTAACCTACAACAACATATTCGACGGGATACTTATAGGAATAATTTTGAGCTCGTTTGGAGAGTGCCACAAGCAGAGTAAGTACTCCAACTCTCCCGACAAACATCACTACACATAAAATAATTTTACTTTCAAAATGTAAATTTGGAGTGATGCCTCTTGTAAGTCCAACAGTTCCAAATGCAGAGACAACTTCAAAACAAAGATCAATAAAGGGAGCACTTTCAAACAGGATCAATCCGAGCAAAGCCAAAAAAATCACGAACAATGAAAGTACGATGGAGGCACTTGCCCGAGCAATGGTAGATGGTGCGATTGATCTATGAAATATTTCTAAATTTTGTTTGCCACGAATTTGATTTACGATATTTAAAAATGAAATCGCAAGGGTGGTGGTTTTGATGCCACCAGCGGTCGAAATTGGTGATGCTCCTACCCACATAAAGAAGAAACTAATGAATGTGATCGGAACTCCCATTTTAGTCAAATCCAAAGTATTAAAGCCCGCCGTTCTAGTCGTAACAGAATAAAAAACTGACTGAAAAATCTGATCGAAAATTGACATTCCTTGTAAGGTGTAATTTTGTTCAAAAGTATAATAAGCTAATGCTCCTCCTATCCAAAGGATTAAGGAAGTAACAAGAACAAGCCTTGTTGATATAGATAGCCTAAATGTTGGCTCCTTACCATGTTGAATCAACTGTCTCAGCTGATTGATCACAGGAAAACCGATACCTCCCAACATGATCAAAATCATAATCACTGAAAGAAAGCTTTCCGTCTGTGCAAAATTTGGATCGGCAAGACCCAAACTTAAAAGACTGAATCCTGCATTACAAAATGCAGATATCGAATGGAATATTGAATAAAATACTTTCTCTGATTCCAAAAGTCCGGTATTCTGCGGGAAAAAAATGTATAACAAAATTGCACCAGTCATTTCAATGAAGATTGTCTGAAAAGCTATAGCTTTCAATAATCCTTTTACTTTGCCAATTGATTCTTCGGATAACAGATCTTTAATTAGAAGTTTATCATTTACTGAAGATTGGCCTGCTAAGAAAAATGAAAAAAAACTGGTTAATGTCATTAAACCTAATCCACCAATTTGAATCATCAATAGGATAATGAATTGTCCCGTTAATGTGAAATCTTCTGATAGATTTAATGTAGAAAGTCCAGTTACACATGTAGCCGAAACAGATGTAAAAATGATATCGATTGTTGGTAACGTTCGAGTCGTAGATTTTGGAAAATGTAAAAATATACTTCCAAATAAGATAATGGCCGCAAAAGAGCCTATAAAAACAAAGGAAGGATTAATATCCTTCGCATTGTAAAGCCTTGAAATTCTATAAAAATGTGCTAAATTTGCAAAAATAATAAGTAACTGATTCGTGGATAAAAAGATAAGGGTAGTATCATTTCCTGTTAAATGATAGGTCTGGAAGAGATTTACTATATTTGCTTGGAATAGTTTCTCAATCAAAATCAAAGCAATAATTGAGAATTGTAATCTGTGTTCAAAAATATATTCTAAGATAGGGCTTTGGGTAAATAATAGTGATAGTATTTCATAGATCAGAAAAAAGTTTACAAGTAAGCTAACAACGAATAAGACTGTTGGGATCCATTCCGTTGGATAATAAAATCCATATTCAAAAACGAGAATAAAAAAAGAGAGGATACCGGCTAGAGTGTATACAATGCGACCGAAATTACGCAGATTGTCCAGGTAAAGCTTACGTACGTGAAACTTAAACGTAATCAATCTTTCACGAAATAATAAGATTTTTATAAAAATTCGTTTAAAGGATTTATTCACGGATTTGTCTGTGTGGTAGAGGTTTTTTTCGCTCTCGCTTCTTCAAGACGTTCTTGGTCTAAATACACGTTTGCCCCACACAAGCCCAATGTGCCAGTAAGCATTACGAAACTTCCTGCCATTGTATTCAATAGAACGGGTGCACTTGCAACCGCGGCAGAAACACCCAAAGCAAATGGAAGGGTTAAAAAGAAAATAATGTATCCTCGTCTAAACTTTGTTTCTTCGTAAACAGCTTCATCATCATATTCTTCTCTCAACTTTTTTGCCGCTTCTTTCTTTGCTCTACTACGATTGCCTTGATTCTGTAAGGCGGCAGGATTAATTTCACCTGTAAGTGGGTTGATAGGACTATTTGTCAAAGGTGAATTTGTAGTAGATTGATATTGATTGTTAGATGGTAATTGTTGTGTAGTTGGTAAAACGGCACCTGCACCCGGGATGGATGCCAATGGATCATATTGAGTTCTAACATCTTTGGGGTTTACCAGCTGTGGTTTTTGGAAGGATGGGGGTTGGTCCACATCTTTTAAAATATTTCCCTCAGGATCATAACCTGGAACGTTTCTAAGATCGTAATTATTTGTGTCGTAAAAGCCTTCTTTTGTTTGAGACATAAGTTCGTGAGTTGGAAATACCATCGAACAAATTGCCCCAACGAGTGCTAACATCGATCCAAATTTTTGCATGATCTTAAATCTAGTTTACCTGTCCCTGATTGAGGTCAATGATTTCACGACCACTCAGAATTGGCGACGTGTATAGAAACGAATTCCTTTGGATTTCTGATAAAGATTTTTCATCGAGTCCTGATTCATGTGCTTTTTCGTATTCTCTCTTTAGATTGGTATCAAAAAGTCCAGGATCATCGGAACCAATTGTGATCTTTATATTATTATCATAAAATCTGGCGATGGGATGGTCTGGCAAATTTTCCAACATACCAATGTACAAATTTGAGGAAGGGCAACATTCGATAATGGAGTTTGTTTGCGCAATTTTTGACATAATGAAATTTTGAAAAGTTTGCAAATAACGAATTTTGATAGAATCCATCATCATTGTGATTTGATCATTATTGATTTTCGTTTTTAAAAGATTTCGTTCTACATTTAAATCTTCCTTAGAAAAATATGATCCGAATTCTAAGATTGAATCGTAGTTTTCTAAATCAAAATGTATCTGATCCAATCGTTCAGAAACCAATTCCGTTCTCTCTTCAGCAAGAAAGAAATCAGGTGAGATCCCCAATGCAAGAGCATGACCCAATCGATGAGCACCGTTTTCTGCAGATTCCCAAATCCATCTAACGGCTGAAAATGGACTCTTTTCACGAAAACTTTCTCCTACATGATAAAGTATCGAAAGGGCTGTGGATGTTTCTGCTTTATTGTCTTTAATTATTTGATTGAAGAAATGTTTTTTATCTTTAGGAGGAAAGCCCTCTTCGATATGACAAAAGTCGATACCAACTAGATACTTTCTAAGAAATGTATCTTTCACCATCCAATTTTTCATCCAATCATAATGGCGCTCAAAATATAAGTCTCGATGGATGGACATTACTAATCTTGCTTCAATAAATTTTCCCTCAGACTTCGCTTTTGCTTCTCCCTCTGCAAGGCCTTCACAACAGGCAATGAGTTTGCGATAATATGCATCAGGAAGTTCATCTTTTGAAAACATAAGTCGGTATTCTGCATAACTGACGTCTGTTAAGGCATGAGATAAAACTACATCGCGAGAAATTTCTCGAATTTCTTTTTCGTGAAATTGAATTAATGCAATGATCAAATTGAATTTTGCTTGGAAGTTTAAGAAAGGTGCTTTTTCTTTAAAATGGTATAAAGATTTGAATTTCTTGATATCAGCATAATCTTCAAAGAATGATTTCGGCTGAGTTTTGATACCATAAGCCTTCTCGAAGGCATCTACATAGATATGCCATCGAGGTTCTGGGTTTTCTTTTCCGATACGGAAGAGGGTTTCCGCAGGTAAACATCCATAAAGGTGGTTGTGTAGATCGCAATACATTAAAAATTGACCATACCATGCTCCACAGAATACAACGAGTGCTGAAGCTTACTCGATTGAATCAGAAAATACTCTCTTTGGCAATCCCTGTTTTTTTTGGAATGATAAGTTATACCGCGATCATGATATCCGATACGGCAATGGTTGGCAAATTGGGAGAAGTTCCGCTAGCCGCTGTTGGATTCGGGGGTATGGTATACTTTTCTATTTTTGCCTTTTTAATGGGCGGATCCATGGCCGTTCAAATCATCGTGGCACGACGGTACGGTGAAAAAAACGAAATTGGCGTAGGAAATACGTTAGTAAATTCGGTTTATGTTGCAATCGTTCTTGGTTCGATTATGTCTTGGTTAGGCTACATTTATTCACCAAATATCATGAGCATACTAGGTGACGATCCAGAGGTAATTGCTTATTCGGGAGAATTCCTTTCTTACCGTTTTCTTGGCACGGTCTTTTTTTTCGTCGGTTTCGCATTACGAGGATTTTTCGACGGCATCGGTATCGTTCAGGCTGGAATGCTTTCTTCCATCGTTGCCGCCTTAACGAACATTTTTTTCAATTGGATTTTAATATTCGGAAATTTGGGTTTTCCCGCTCTTGGTGTAAAGGGTGCGGCGATTGCATCTTCTCTTTCCTCTATTCCATCCCTCATCGTGATTTTTATTTTTTTCCTGAGAAAGGATATTCTCCCGTTCTTTAAAAAACAAGTCTGGACTCCAAATTACGAAATCATCAAAGAATTATGTGCTGTCGGATTTGCACCCGCCATCGAAGGCACACTTACTAATATCTCATTTGCCGGTTTCTATAAGATTGCTGGCTTGATTAGCACTACCACTCTTGCGGCTTCTAGTGTTGTCATTTCATGTATGAGTTTGTCGTTTATGCCTGGCATTGCATTTGGTGTTGCGGCTACGACTATCTTGGGTCAAGCCATGGGGCAGGGCAAAATTCGTTTGGCTTACGAGGGAACCATGCGTTCAGCCACTTTTTCTGCAATGGTGATGGGGACGATGGGAATCGTTTTCATTATCTTCGGAAATCAATTATTATCCATTTTTACAGATGTACCTGCAGTCATCAAAGAGGGTTACCCAGCTTTATGCATTGTAGCCTTCGTACAAGTCGGAGATGCGTATCATATGGTTGTTGGTTCGGCACTCAGAAGCGCTGGAATGATGTATTGGGTCATGTTTGCCTACCTCATCATTTCCTTCCTCGTTATGCTTCCACTTGCATATTTCTTCGGTATCGTACTAAAAGGCGGTTCGATCGGCATCTGGGCCGCATTTTTTATTTGGATTTTGTTGCTAGCGATATCTTTTGTTAGAAAATTTCGTAAGAAGGAGTGGATAAACATACGAATTTAATAACAAGCAGGGAATATGAGAAGATCAGAGCAGGACAAGCAGTCGATACAGAATTTCTTAAAGTCGGTGGAGTTGTTCAAAAAGCTACCTTCGAATGTTTTAGCTCGTCTCGCAAATAATATCCAAGAAAAATTAGTTCGAAGCCATGAAGCTCTTTATTATAAAGGGGAAGCCTCTGAGAATATTTATATCATTCGATATGGAGAGGTTCTACTTGAAAACATTTCAAATTTAGGACCAGTTTATCTTGAAGCAGGACAGGTTCTTGCAGAGAATTCTTTAATTTCCGGATCAAATCACTCCACCTCTGCCGTGGCTGTCATTGATAGTTTAATATATGTTTTAAATGGAAAGTTGTTTTTACAATTAGCATCGCAAGAAAAAATTTTAGCTCAGAATATCATTCAAATGATGGGCTCTCGAATGAAAGACCATTTAGATAAAAATATCACAAAAGGTGCGTTTGTTGGGCTTCGAAGACTGTGTGTACATATCCCGTTAGAACCTGAATATAATTTTGGAAATAAAATAACAGCTTTTTTAGAAAACTATGGAGAAAGCACGAAAGCTATGTCCATCGCAGTTCCTATTTCAAGATTTGCGGGACTCGATCCAACAAAAATCTCCGAACTTCTCACTGACATTCGTCGCAAAACTCCACTTGTTCATATATACTTTGATGAAAATGTAGGCCGACAGGACTTTCACTATTTGGTTGTTCAATCGGACTTTATCGTTTTCTGGGAATCAGAACCAGAAAAGTTCTACAAAGAAAAGGATGAGATTGTACAGTTTTGGAAAAGTAGGATCAGAAATTTTGAAGGTCGCGCCATTCGCCTGATGGAAGAAGGTGTAGTCAAAAGTTATCTTCCTGTAAATGAATCAATCAAAACATTCTATCAAAAAGATACCCTTGCACGATATGTTGTATCAAAGACTCGAGGTTTAGCGTTAGGTGGTGGTGGTGCTCGTGCCCTCGCTCATGTTGGTCTACTTAAGGTTCTTGACCGAGAAGGAATTCATTTCGACTATATTTCTGGTGCGTCAATGGGTGCTGTTATCGCCGCACTGTATGCACGAAAAGAATCACCTGCACGTATTGAAGAATTGATCAAAGAATTTTTCGGTGGGCTAGAGAGTGCCTTTGATCGAACAATTCCAGTGGTCGCCTTTTTTAAGGGCAAACGTATGAAACGGATGTTAAAGAATGCATTCCATGACCAGAGGATTGAGGAACTCCCACTTCCTTTTGCTACATCCGCTGTAGATTTACAGACAGGGAAAGAACATATTTTCGACCAAGGACCGATAACCGAGGCCTTGACCAGTGCAATGAGCTTGCCGGGCGCCTTTCCTCCTTACCGGCTTGGTGAAAAAATCCTGGTTGATGGGGGAATGATAAATAACGTTCCTGAAAGTTTGATTCGAAGTAAAGGTGCAGATATCGTCCTTGGTGTAAACGTGTCTCCCCTTCAGGAAATCGTACCCGTTCAGTTATTCGAGGATCGCAATACGACGGAAAAAGGACTTTTTAGATATGTATGGGATACTTTAAAATACCCACCGATACTTCAAATTATGACGAGAACCATAACCTTAGAAGGAAGAGAAATCACTCGCTTGAAACGTCCCAAAATGGATTTATTTGTTCATTTCCATTTGGAAGAATTTCAGCTTTTTGACTTTGTTCGATATCAAGAAATCATTGATAAAGGACAAAAAGAAGCAGAAGAAAATCTACCAGAAATCAGACGTTTGTTTGCTTAGCCTTAAATGCATTGCTGTACTTTCGGCCAAGTGAGTACAAATAGACCGTGAGTATAGAAAAAATTGTCGGAATCGAGAACATCCAGCTTTCGAAATCACTGGCACCATCGATGTAGTCTTTGATACAAAAAGGCCAAAGAAAAATCGAAAATAATCCAAACAATAAAGCAAAAAAATAGAGCATAACGTTTACTAACTTTAGCAAAATGGAGTTACCATTTTGTAAATTTTCTTTCTCTGTTGATGAAGGTAAAACATTGCCAAAAATATAAATATGATCCTTTTCAAGCGCAGATTTCGAATAGAATCGAACTAAAAACAAAGGGGTAAGTACAAATAAAGGTGCCACTAAAAGCGCTTTATCTTGAAAGTTTAAAACGAAGTCAAAACCTCCATGTAACATACTTGAGATGCCAACACCAATGAAAAAGACTAAAAACTGATTTCTTTTTTCCATTTTGCCTTTGGCAATCCAATGTCCTATAATCGCTCCCCAAAGGATATGTCCAGGTACAGAAAGAAATGCACGTAACACTCCAACAGCAAATCCATGTTCCAGAACATAAAAAACATTTTCAAAGGTCGCAAATCCACCACCGACACATGCACCGTAAACAACGCCATCAAAGTGTTCATTGAAGGCTTCATTTCTGGCAGAATAAAATCGGATCGCAATATATTTTGCTACTTCCTCGGTTATACCAACTAACAATATATAGTGGATTGCTAGGTCGACAGAAGAAGGAGTTTCTGCCAAAGGAAATAGGCTTTCAAAAAGACCGGCCGGCAAAACCAAAGCGGCTCCCCAAAAAAACGAACGGAGTACTACTCCGATCGGTTCTTTTTGTAGGTGATCTTTTGCGTAATACCGCTGTACAATGACAAATCCAGGTAGGATAGCAAGAGCTAGCAAACCAAAGGTGGTCATATTGAAGAAAGAATCTCCTTCTTTTTGGTCTCAAATTCCTCGGCTGTAATAAATCCTTGATCTAAAAGCCCTTTCAATTTTGCGATTCGAGAAGCAGGATCGTTTCCAGCTGGAGCCGCTTGGCCCTGATTTTGTGAGCCTTGGTTCATCATATTTCCCATCATCTGGGCCATATTCATCCCCATACCCATTCCCATTCCGGCACCCATTGCTCCGCCACCTTGACCTTCGTTTTCGGCCGATGCCTGTCCGATATCGAACATTTTCTTTTGTTGGTATTTATCGCCCAACATATCAATTTCAAATTTATCGGTGATGATTTTTTGAATGCGTTGGTAGTTTGGATCAGCCTGATCAAAGTTAACCGAGGCAACGTTGAATTCAGTAAGTTCAAGTCCATACTTTTCAAACTCTGGAGAAAGTTTGACCTTACCTGCCGTTGAACTTTCATCACGATACTTATTGATTTCAACGACTGAAGTATTGTTATTGAGAATTACTTCAGAGATGAAGTCTCCAATACTTCTAACAATGTTTGGTTTCAAAAATTCATCTATCGATTCGTTGGTAGTACGATTTCCACCTTTTACTACATTCAATAGGAAAGGACGTGCATCCTTAACTCTAAATTTGTAATCTCCAAAGGCCCGAATATTTAAGACGATTTTATATTTTGGATCTTCGAGAGGGATCGGAGTATTCGTTCCCCATTTCATTGCAAAAATCGATTTGTTTACATAATAAACTTCTGCAGTAAATGGAGTTTTTCCACCAAACGGGAGATTTACGAGTGCCTCTAGAATCGGTATATTTCCAGTTGTGAGTGTATGAGTTCCAGGTCCAAAACTATCTAGAGCTTTACCTTCCTTGAAGAAAATTGCCTCTAAATTTTCGTCTACGATCAATTGACCTGCTGTGCTGATTGCGTCAGATGGATATTTCCAAACGATTTCGTTAGGTGAACCTTCAAATTTGATTCGATCTATTAATGCCATATTTACTATTCCCTTTTATTTTTTTAGAAAGATATTGTCTCTTGATTCAAATTCTTTTTCGATTGTTTCTAAAGACTTTATCACATTTTGGATTGCTGATTCTGGATTTTCCGCAAACCACGTATTAAGCTTTTGTGAAATGTCAATTTCGAGTAATCCTAGCTTTTCAAGGATGCCGAAGTCATGTTTGAGTAGAGTTTCCAGTTCAGCGGTAGTTGCCTTGAATCCCGTCCCTAGACCGTTTAATCCGTAACCTGCAGAAGAGATTTTCATGATGATACGGTCGAGGGCGTTTGAGGCAGGGGTTGTTTTGCCTATGTTTTGAATTTGTGCTTTGGCCACAAATGTTTCTTCCAATTTGCGTAATGCTTCTTTGAAAGGCTCGAGTCTTGCGACGATTTCTTTACGCACGAGAGCATCTGTTTTGTCAAATTCTCCGTTGGCAAAAGCATCAGCAAATAAAGAAGCCTCTTTTAAAAATTTTCTCACTGGCCCTTCTTCTGACCGAAATCTTTCTAATGTTGAATTTAACCATGCTTCGTCCATTTTATCTCCTAGTTTTTGTTAGATGCTGTTTCGTTAGTTGTGATGATCGTGTCACAAGTGATGTAATTGAAAATAACGCTTTTATCTGATTGGTAACCGATATCGGCCTTGTAGGTTTTCCATTTGTTTTGATCAAATTCACAATCATGCTTTTCACCTTCAGTCTTCCCACCAATTTCCTGAAAGTGAACTAGATAAGATTCTTTTTTTGCGCCTAGTCTTTCACAACCAATGGATCCTGAACAAGAACGATAGGTAGGTTCCGGCCAATATGGTTCTTTTTCTAATCCTATACCTGCAGCCGTACTTGTTCTGTCAAATGCCCAACGATCAACTTGGTAATAACACATTGAATCGTATACAGGTTCGCTACGATACTTTGTTGAACAACTTTCGCTCTCAGAATATGTTCCATCACCACGGTCTGATTTGACTGTATGGCATTCTTCACCATCAGCAACTTGATTGTAACTTCGAATTTCAGATCGCCTACTTACACTATATGCATCAGAAGGCATGGAATCACACCATGATGAATCTGAAACTGGCTTGAATTGCTCAATATCAATCGATCTAGTCCACTCATGCTGCGTGAGCTTTAAGTTAACTTTTTCGGTCCATAGGACTCCTAATAGGAGAAATCCCACCGAACCGATACCAAGCGAACTCAGCAGTGCAACAACCCACTTGGGTGTTTTTGGATGAGGTTTCACCCACTTTGAATCTTTAAATGCCATATCTTCCGGTTTCGTTTCCGAAGATATACTTGGATCTGGATTTAGAGGTTGATCAATTTTTCGTACAACTTCTTTCGATCCATCAAGTGAACCACCGCAATTTCCGCAGAAAGTTGACTTCGCACCGTTTGGAGTTTGGCAGAAAGGACAAACCTTGTCAGCTCCGTAGTAAACATGATCCTGAACTGCGACTTTATCAGCGTCGGAAGGAAAATAGCGTCGATTGGGATCTTGCGTTGCACCACAATTTGGACAATGTCTATGCGTTTTTCCTAATAGCTTTTTGGAAGCGCAATACTCGCAATCCCAAAGCATTTCATAAATTTTCTCTTCTGCCATCGCCCAGTTTTATCCTAGAAAACGTAAGATTTGCAAGAAAAATATTTCAATCCAAGAGTGAATCGAGTAAAATGAGTTTATGTCCATCCTTGTATTAGTAAGAAAACGTAGGATATTGAACTTAGTTTCGATATCCTTACTTTTATTGTCCTTTTATTACATTTTTTCAGCCAGTGTAAGTGCGAAAGGACAGGCGCATCCAATTGATGTACTTTACAAAAAACTGACCCCGAAGTATTCATTAGCGGAAGATTCTGTCGTATTGCGTCGGTTAGCTCTTCAATTGAAGGGTACAATTCCGACTCCAAATGAACTTACTGACTTCGAAAAAGCATCTCCCAGGGAAAGAGTAGCGGACTTTACAATCAAATACCTAAAATCTCCAGAATTTGCAGAGTATTGGGGGATACAATTTGGAGCTATGTTTCGAGATAAAACAAAAGGTAAAAAAATACCAACTGGTGCGTTTTACGGATATTTGGCGAACTCACTTCATGATAACAAACCATATGATGTTTTAGTAAAAGAGATGATCAATTCAAAAGGGTCAATCAATGAAAATCCAGCCACGGGCTTTTATATTCGAGATTCAGGAGATCCGTTACAAGTCGCGGAATATGTTGGGAGACTATTCTATGCAAAAAGAGTAGGTTGTGCGAGATGCCATGACCATCCTTATATCTCTGATTTTTCCCGCCGAGATTATTATGCGCTAGCGGCATTCTTTAGCCAACAGTATGTACGTGATGGATCATGGGATAAGGATCGTTATACGGGTCAGGAAATTGCTTATGTACCACGTGAATTAGAAGAGCATCTACCAACAAATGAAATGAAAGCACTTCAAGTAAAGAATGGGGAATGGTCCAGAGAAAACTGGAATCAATGGAGTGAAACAGAAAGAAAAGAATATCAAAAAAAACATGAGCTAACGTATGCGACAGTCTACATTGAACCAAAGCTGGGTCTACGTTTTCCCCACACAGATGATGCACCTGGTGGCGATCTAGTGCGTCCGAAGTTTTTAGATGGAACTTCACCTAAAATTTTACCAGGTGATGATCGTCGTAAAATATTTACTGATTGGCTAGTTGGTCGAAACAACGAAAGATTCAGAAAAGTAATCATCAATCGAATCTGGACACAACTTATGGGTTGGAGTTTTTTTACTCCGTTGGATGATTGGAATGAAGATACCGAATTGAAAGGTGAAGCTATCCTAAATCATCTGGATGGCGTATTCTTGAAACAAAATTATCGAATTAAGGATTTAATTTTATATATTGTCACTTCGGATGCATATGCAAGAACTTATCCTTCGTTAAGCGACGGCAAATCTGAAGATAAGATCAAATTTTTTGTTTCTCAAAGACTTTCCCCTGATCAACTCTTAAATTCACTGATTAAAGCATCGGACAACTTAACGCTTGTTGGAATTAATGAACGAAAGATGATTCCTTTAGATTCAAAAGGAAACCTAAAAGAATTGGATCTTCATGGAATTGGTAAAGTACGAATACCTAAAGATCAGGCTAAGGATGTAACAAATGCATCGGAAGTCGAGCATCCCGCACCTTATCATTCGATATTAGCTGTCTTTGGATCAGGTAGTCGAGTGGATATATCCGATGATTCTTCAGAAATCACCATCGAACAAGTTCTTACTTTGATGAATGGGCGAGTGACTGGAAAGATTACTTGGGACTTTGGTGGGAATGAATCGATTCCAAAAAAGAAGTTTGAAGAAACAAAATCAATGATCAAAACGATCGACTATGTATACTTCAGTCTTTTAGGAAGACACCTTCATAAAACTGAATCAGTTTCCCTTTCAAAACAACTACTCAAAGGTGATCAAGTCTATGATCGTGAGCTGATCCAAGATATATGTTGGGCAATTTTAAACAGTCAGGAATTTTTACATGTCAATTAAAACATACTCTATAGAAAGAAGACAGTTTTTAATCCAAACACTTGGTTTATTGGGTGCAACGTTTTTAACTGGATCAACCACCAGGTCTCTTTCCGCAGAAGGAGAAAAGGACGAGGAGCCATTCACCCATAATTCACCTGTAAAAACAATTATTTTTATTAATATGCAAGGTGGAATGAGTCACGTTGATACTTTGGATCCAAAGACCAATAGCGTTTTTGCAAAAATAGATTCTAGTTTAAGTGGTATTAGTGTATTAGAGCCCTTTGCAAAGACGGCAAAACATTTAAAACATGTTGGTATCATTCGGAGTACTTGGAGTGAGGATGGAGATCATAATTTTGGTCAATATCTACTGAATACAGGATATAGAATGCCGGAGGGAATGGGTTTTCCTGATATTCCTCATTTTGGATCTATATTCGCATATTCTAAAAAAAAGGATTATAAAGGAACTTATTTTCCAGCCTACGTGACTATGGGAGGTCGCGGAGGTACTATCGGCAATTCCGGATTCTTAGGTGTACCTTATGCTGGATTTCACATTGGAAATCTAGACAAGCCCATCAATCATTTGACGCCCTCCTACGGAAAATACAAAGATGAAAGACTTGTTCGACGAAAAGATATACTGACACTAATGAATGAAGAATTTGGTCTTCGCAATGGGTCTCCCCAGCTCAAACGTTGGGAAGAAATGGTTGTAGCGGCAGAACAATTTAGGAATTCTTCAGAGCTCTCGACTTTTGATCTAACGAAAGAATCATTAGACACACAGAAACGTTATGGAAGTAATTGGCAGGGAAAGGCTTGCCTTATGGCGAAAAGGCTAGCAGAAAAAGAAGTACCGTTTATTCAAATTTCTATCGGAGGTTGGGATACTCACGGAAATAATAAAGCTCAAATAACGAAGATTATGTCAGAAACTGACCAAGGTATTGCGGCACTGATAGAAGATTTGGCTGGCACTGGATTACTTGATCAGACTGTGTTTTTCTTAAGTTCTGAATTTGGAAGGACTCCTGATGTGGGAACTAGAGATGGGAGAGACCATCATTCCCGTGTCTGGACATCCATTCTCGGTGGTGGACCCTTTACTAGAGGATTTGTGTTAGGTGAATCGGATGAGAAGGGAGAGCGCCCAGCAAAGGATAATAAAGCATTTCATTTGCGAGATATCATTGCTTCGATCCAACATGCCTCGGGCATTGATACTTCAGCGAGCCTTACGAATTCATTTGGCCGTCCGTTCCCCATCTCACCTAGAAATGCCAAATTGATGGAAGAGGTAATAACACTGCCAGATTGAAATCAATTTTTTTCTGCACGGTTATCACATAAGATATAATTGATCAAAGCTTGCTCAAGGGAGGTGGATACAGCGGTTGGTTCAAGATATAGATTAGAAAAAATGCCGTTTTTATCCGCTGATGCACAGAATGCTTGTGCTTGATCTAAGCTATCGGTTGGTTGAGTGAAGATCACAGTAATTGTTTGCCCATTAGTATCTAAAGGAACATAGCGACAAACACCGATTAAATTTTGTGTGGAACATTTTGCTTTTGATTTCAAATACCCAATAGGGCAAAGATCATCCTTTTCAAAAGAGGCAAAGTACTCAAAACACGATGGAGAGTAGCCAGCAGTTGCCGAACAGCTATATTTGAAGGAAACAGAGCCAGTGAAATTAAGCTTACTTCTCGCATTAAGAGCAATAAAGGCTTGATTTCTGCAGATCTCCTTTTTTTTATCGATGCTGTTTTCTCTTTGTGCATTGCAGTATGGAAATGAAACAACTAACAAGTTGAAGATGAAGTAAGAAACCCAGAATTTTCTTTTTGACTTCATCTTAATAAAACACCTGCATTTGAGTTCTTACCACATGATCTCCGTCTACACTTTGTGCAATACCTGTATAATTAAAATAGTCAGTCTGCCACTTCAGATTGTGATTTGCAAAGTAATAACTGACTCCTCCTCCAATCTCACGAGAGTAGACAAGTCTTGGGTCCGTTTCGCCTAATGGACGAAATTCTCCCCATCGAGAAGAGATTTCAAAATTATTCGGAAAGAGATAACCAAATTGGATAAAGTAGCCTTGTCCACTTCGAGAATATTCTCTGTTAAGTGATCCACTGACTTCTCTTTCCATATAATTCGTGTTTGCCTTCCGCCAAAGCGCCTCTGTTTGGAATGAAAACCCCATCCATTTGAAATAAAAGTCTGCAGTAGCATGCGAATAGTCAAACCTTGCGAAATCGAATTGTGTGCCATGTGTGCTATGACTACGATTTGAATTTTTGTTGTACGCACCTGAAAAACCAAAAGCAATCTTAGGATCTTGGTAGCGATTCATATCCGATTCTTTAAGCCAATCGTTATCTAAACCTGTTTTCGACATTCCCCCGAATGGTGAATATAATAATCTTCCGACGGTCAAAACACCTGGCATATTTGTATCGATACGATTTCTACCCTGTCCACCATATACGCCTACGTAGTAAGCCAATCGTCTTTTTAACCCTAAAAGGTCTTCAGAATAAATCATGATGCCAACATCACGATCCAAATTGAGTTCACCAGAAATAGTTGATCGCTCTACCATTTGCATGGCAGATGATGAATTCCAACGCTGGCGGCTAAACGGAATTTTCATCTGTCCAAAAGATACTTTGATATCTCGAAATTTATTATAGTCGATGCTCGCATCACGCAAATTCGCTCGCCTATCGGCATCCAAATCTCCATCTGCAAAACCTAATTGGATATTGAAGAGCCATTGATCATTAAAAAGACTTCCCTTCGTTGCAATTCGACTTCTTCTAACTTGAAAGTTTGTTGTATCTGTCGATTCGTCTAGATTGAAGGATTGGGTGGCTCGAGGTTGTATACGGAATCGAATTTGTATTTTGTGTTTTTCATCATCGGTAGTTGCCTCGATACCTTTTCCCAAGCCAGTTTTGAAATTTGAATTTACATTCGAGGTATTTTCCTTCTCTTTTGTCTCTACTGGAGTGGAGTTTTGGGCGAACAACGCATCATTTCCAGAAAGTAAGGCAAAAAAAGAAATCAAAAGAATCGAAATGATAGATTTTGACATGCGAAGTTTTACAAGGAAAACCGTTCCATTGAATTGTTCAAAGCCATTTTGACCGTAAAGAGTCGATTTATCATCAATGATCTTCCATTTTTACTTTTCGTAATTAACAAAGAAAGAATCATGTTCCCAGTATTATGAAAAAAGCACTGATTACTGGCATCACAGGGCAAGATGGCTCCTATTTGGCAGAACTACTATTAGACAAAGGCTATGAAGTTCATGGCATCGTTCGCCGTACAAGTTTATTCAATCGCAATCGTATCGAACACCTGCACGGGAATCCAAAACTCATCCTTCATTATGGAGATATGACTGATTCCTCCAACCTAAATCGAATTTTAGAGAAATTAGAGCCTGAGGAAATTTATAATCTAGCGGCACAGTCTCACGTCCAGGTTTCTTTTGAGGTCCCAGAGTATACGGCTGAAGTAGATGCGGTAGGAACATTGCGCCTGCTAGATGCGATCAAACAAACTGGACTCAAATCTAGATTTTATCAGGCATCTACTTCAGAGTTGTACGGTCTTGTACAAGAGGTTCCACAAACCGAAAAAACACCATTTTATCCTCGTTCACCTTATGCCGTCGCAAAACTATATGGGTATTGGGCAGTAGTTAACTATCGTGAGGCTTATGGTTTGCATGCGTCAAATGGTATCTTATTCAATCATGAATCTCCGAGAAGAGGGGAGGCTTTTGTCACACGTAAGGTGACTTTGGGGGTAGCGGCCGTAAAAGCGGGAAAATTAGAGAATTTGACCATGGGAAATATTGATTCCAAACGCGATTGGGGTTATGCACCTGATTACGTTCAGATGATGTGGATGATGCTCCAGAAAGAAAAACCAGATGATTACGTGGTTGCGACCAATGAAACTCACACGGTTCGTGAATTCATAGAAGAATCCTTCCGAATTGCCGGATACAGCATCATTTGGGAAGGGAAAGAAGATGCAGAAGTCGGAAAGGATCAAAAAACAGGAAAGACCATTGTCAAAATTGATCCAAAATACTATCGACCAACCGAAGTAGAACTGTTGATCGGAGACCCTGCCAAAGCAAAGCGCCAATTGGGTTGGGAACCGAAAGTGAGATTCAAAGAATTAGTAAGGATTATGACGGAAGCCGATCTCGCAACGTACGGCTTAAAGCCAGAGGCTTAGGAAAGTAACAAACGTAATCTTATGTTTTCGGCTTTTTAAAGGCCGAAAAACTGGTCTAACATCAATTTTTTGAGAGTTTCTTTAAGTTTGTCTTGGATGTTTACGATCTTCACGACCATTTTCTTTTCATCTGCTTTGTTTTTAAAAGAGAGGAGTCTAGAGATGCCAAGAGAGCTGACGATCACAACCTTCTCCAAATCCAAAAATACTTCTGTAGCAGATTTTTCCAGCGTAGAACTGAGAATTTCCTTCAATTCGGCGGAATTTCCATCCAAGATTTGATCCATAAACTTGATACGGATGGTATTACCTTTTTCTTCAATTTGTATTTTGTCGCTCATAATGATATGTTCCTGTATTTAAAGTAAGACGAGTGGGAAAAGGCAAGTAGAAATTATTTCAATTTCTTAAGTTTATTTTCCATGTTCGCTTTTTTATGATAGAATTGGACGAGTTTTTCTAATTCGGCCATATCAGAACATACGATTTTTCCTAAATCAAGGCGAATAAATTTGTTTTGTTTCATGATGTCAGCGATAATCAATTCATCCTTCGGATCTGTTAGGCCTACCATCTTTAATAAGTCTTTGGTTCCAATTTCAAAATTATAAGATTGTTTCGGTGCAATTTTTACACGATTTTTTTCACTAAGTGTTAGAAGGGTGTCAACAATACGCGCCTGCGAATCTTTTAACAATAGGTTTGCTAGTTGTTTGTAGGCAGTCCAGATTCGTTCAGAAAGAAGCGTAATCAAACGTGTTGCAAGCTGAGGTTGCGCTTTCACCATACCTTCAAAGTTTGCTTTGTTGATCGCAAGAAGTTCCACTTCACCGGATGCGATGGCGGATGCAGACCTTGGCTTATTGTCCAAAATCGCCATCTCACCGAAGATATCTCCTGTTTGAAGCACAGCAAGCATCACTTCGTTTTGGTTCACGATTTTTGAAATCTTTACCTTACCACCTTGCAAAATGAACAATTCTTTTCCAGGTTCATGTTCACAAAAGATCATTTCATTGTCTTTGTAGGTTCTGTTAAACTTCGTGTAATCAATGACTGGGCCTTGAAAAGGCTGATTCATTGTTTGTAATCTAAGCTTTGCTTGAGGTACAAACTGTCCACTAGGAAGGTGCTTTAGATAACTTTGATAGGCGAAGGTAGCATGTGCGTTATTTTGTAACTGGAAATAGTATTCGCCGATTTTAAAGAGTTCATTTGGATCTTCTTCCACCGCATTGCGAAAGGAGAGACGTGTGATTGTCGTATCAAACTGGCGAAGCTTCATCGAGAAAAATCGAATGATGTTCATCGCAACCGCAGTTGATTTTTGGATCAACGTACCGAATTGATCATAGCTTACGGAAATAAGGGAAACATTGGTAAGAGATGTAACTGATTCGATCTGGGCATGTTGGCTCATTGCCGCCACTACGCCAAAAAAGTCACCAGGTCCAAGGACTTGATTTGGGTCTTCGCCAACAACTGCTGTTTCGCGAGTCACTCGTACTTTGCCTTCACGAATGATGTAGAAATTGTTCGCATCTTTCTTCCCTTCTACAATGATGTAGGAGTTTGCAGGGAAGGTTACCATTTGAAAAAATGACATTTTTTTACTCTAAGACCTTTCTCTTGTGAACGTGACTACTTTATTATCGGAGATCTTTGAGGCAATATTTTCCTAAAATTTACTTATTTTTAGTCTCGCCCAAAATTTCTAACTGGGCAAGCTCGAGCTCAGCCTCTTGGGCTATTTTGGAGGAATAAGTATTTTGAGTTATGTCCTTTAAAATCGCCGTCGCCTGGTGCTCTCGTCCCAACCGAATGAAAGCTCTCGCCGACTCTAAATATGCACCGAGGCCTTCCTCTGTATTCGGATAGTCCTGGTACATTTTCAGTTCATTTCGAGCGAGTGCCACTGTGTCTCCGACCTTACGGTATGATAGGGACAGTAGTTTCCTTGCTTCCCATTCCTTCGGGTGGCGGACGTAAAGGATCAGAAAGAGCTTTGTTTCTTCAATTGCTTTCACATAATTTCGATCTTCATAAAATTCGGATGCTTTTTTGAAGAGTAGCTCTCCTTGTTTTTGCTCTTCTGCTTTGAAAACATCGTTTCTAGACTTACTTTGCGGTGAAATTTGCGTCATCGAAGTGGCAATGAGCCAAAAGAGGATTATGAGCGATATTTTCGGATTTTGTCTCATAAGACATATGTCGACACTAAGGGGAAAAATTCTGAATAAGTTTTATGTCGGATTTAGCGACGATTCTGGGAGATTGCGATATATTCCATAGCTCGAGGGTTGTCTCCGAGTCTTCAGGATCGTTGAGTTGGACGATCATTTTGCCTTTACCTTTTTCGGCAGATTGGTATTGGACATCAATTTGTGAAATGTCTGCCATTCGTTTATCTCGAAGAGGGGGAACTTCCTTTGTAGTGAGTCGCTTGACCCTTGGCATGATGTTCATTTGGATCAAATAGTCAGATTGGTTCTTCCAACCCTCATATTCGAAATGTAATATATAAGAATCTTGCCTTGCATTTTGAGAATAAGGAAGTATGCTGATAATTTTGATAAATGGCTGGTTTGAACTCGTAACGATTGATGTGTTCTCGGCGATAGGAGTCGTATGGTTTTGAAAGGAGTTTAAACTAATAAAGGCATTCTCCATATCTTCTCGCCTATGAACTTTAAAATAACGTCCGTTTCCAATCATAGAAAGCCGCATCAGATCTTCCTCTGCTTTTGGATCCAAATCTATTCCCATAATATGCATTTTGAAGAGTTTTCCTCTTACTTTTAATGCACGAAGAATAGCTACAGGATCTCCTTCACAACTTTCCATTCCGTCCGAAATAAATATTATTTCAGTTTCAACGTTATCTCTCAGTATGTATTCCCCAACAATTTCCAATGTATTTGCGATAGGAGTTGAACCTGATGGCGTGATGCTTGTTAATTTTGTCATCGCCGTTGTGGCACCGCCCTTAATTACGGGTTGGTAAAGACGTGCCGAATTACATCCAGGGATGCGATTGCCATATGCAACCAAACCAACTTCTGCTTGGAATGGAAGCCTACTCATAAAATTTAACAATTGGTCTTTTGCAACTGCCATCCGAGTAGTTCCATCAATTCTCTCCGCCATCGAGCCACTCGCATCCAAAATAAAAACATATCTTTTGTTTGAGGAATTTAAAATTGAATCAGCGAGTAACGATGAGAACTCAGATACATTTAACAAACATAAAACGTAAAAAAAATAAATGGAAACATATGTGCGTACTGGCATTAAGCTCACCTTTTACATTTCGGTGATTGTTCGCTTTTACCTTAGAGTAGTTTCGGATTCAAAAAAGGCGGAGTTGATAGATTCGGTTTGATCAATTCAGGTTTTCGATTGAAGGAAGCGTATTCACGAAGAAACCTTAAGATCATTTCGCAAGTTGCTCCCCAAAGTAATCCGTCTTTCAAATCAAAATAATATGCAAAATGATCGGGTGGTTGTCCCGGAATCTGTATTGCATAAAAAGGAGTAGATAGAAGTTCAGAAAATGGAAGAAGAATGATGCGATCCACTTCGTCAGGATTATGCGAAAACTCAAAATCTCCAGTATACATTCCCAAAAAAGGGGTGATGTGAAATCCAGTCCTTGTCTGCAAACCCTCGTGTCGCCCTAAGATTTTTAATAGATTGCGAGATACTCCCATCTCTTCTTCCCATTCCCTTAAGGCACATTGTAATAAATCTGAGTCGGTAGGGTCTACGACTCCGCCCGGAAAAGAGATTTGACCTGGATGTGATTTAAGATGAGCAGATCTTTGCGTGAGAATCAAACCCTGACCCAAGGATTCCGTTTCGAAAATAGGAATGATTACAGAAGATATTTTTTCGGTAGTATTTGGAAGGTCTTCCCAAGATTGCGAAAGACCTTCACTTAGATTTGAAAAATCTAGTATCATTCATCTTTTGAAGATCGATTTTGAGCCTTTCTTCTTTTTGCAATAAAAGCTTCTTTAGATCTAACGGGCGATAATTTGTTGATCATGGAATCGTAGTTAAGGCCTGCTAAGGCGGCAATTAGTGATGGTCCATAATTCTGGACTTTCCAATCCGAAAACACATTCAAAGCCTTTAGTTCTTCAAGTGTTTGAGGATTCGCTCTTAATATCGCGATCAATTGTTTATTGGAAGGTAAAAGGGAATGTTCCATTCGACGAATGCGCATGATGCGGAGTCGCCATTTTTTTGCGTTCTGAAATTTTTTGTCTTCATCTTCGTTTAAATCTTCTCCATGTCTCTTGGAAAGTTCAGAGGCATCGATCGGATCGTTATATTCGCTAATTAATAATCTATAGATTTCACTTCCGTCTTTTTTACCAAACCATTCAATACACTTTTCCTCGTTCGGTTGTTCTCGCACAGCTTGGGAGAGTTTGTCATTCCCAAAGACTCTGAAACTAGCCTTGTTGATCCGCTTCGCCTTTTCGTCCCTGTACCGAAGTAATTCTAAAATCTTTCTACGTTCAAGAGGAGTAAAGTTTACGATATCTGGAAATTTTCCGAGGGAAAAACCATCCCCTTCTTTGGCAACATACGATTCAGCGGCCGTAAACTCGAATTCCGATCTTGCCTCATCATACAGGTTTCGTTTTTTTAACTCTTCTTCCATTTTGAGCCAAATGGATTCTAAATAAGCTGTATCAAGTGCCGCATAACGAAGCTGTTGCTTTTGTAAGGGACGAATTTCCCAATTTGATTTTTGTTCAACTTTTGAAAGGGCAACCTTATGAAAGTATTCTACGACAAAGGAGAGTGAACTTTGCTCCATGGATAGCAGTCGGGAACTGATCATAGTATCTGCCACATTTCGAAACTCGAAAGAAAAATCCCTTTTTAGGGCTCGGATGTCATCCTGCGCAGAATGAAAAATTTTCAGAATATTCTCATCGATGAAAAGGGGAGAAAGTCCCTTCAGATTTGGTATTTTAAGAGGGTCAATGAGGTAGTTTTTGCCGTTGGAATTGATTTGAATGAGGCAAACACGTGGATAATAGGTGTAATAACCTGATGATTCTGTGTCAATCGAGAGGATTTTGGATTGCCTCAGGTTGATCAAAGCGAGTTCTAATGCTTTCGGCGTATCTACAAGAATATAGTTGGAATTGATTTGCATCTAATTGTGATTCTAGAAATACTGCAATTGTCATTCTACCAATGATTCTTCAATCTGACAAACCAAAAGAAGAGTGTGCCATTTTTGGCATTTACAACAGTAAAGAGGCCTCCAACTTTACTTACCTCGGCCTATATTCTATGCAACACCGCGGCCAGGAGTCGAGTGGGATCGTATCTACGGACGGAGCCCATCTCTATCGCTATGCAAATATGGGACTGGTCGCAAATATCTTCACTCAGCCGAAGATTCGTGAGTTGATTGGAGACTCTGCCATTGGTCACAACCGCTATTCGACTACAGGTGCTAGTTTTCTAAGAAACGCTCAACCGATACGTGTTGAGTCTCACTTGGGTCCAATTGCGTTAGCTCATAATGGTAACCTCGTCAATTCTTGGGACATCAGAAACAAACTTGAAAGAGATGGCTCTATCTTTCAAACCACGATCGATTCAGAAGTCATTGTTCATTTGATGGCAAAAAGTCAAAAAACAGATCTACTTGAAGCATTGTGTGAGTCACTTGGTCAGGTAAGAGGAGCTTATTCTCTCCTTGTTCTCACACCTAGATATTTGATTGCTGTTCGGGATCCTAACGGCTTTCGCCCTCTTGTTATGGGAAAAAGAGCGGATGGAGCGATTGTATTTGCTTCTGAGACTTGTGCATTTGATATCACGGAAACAGAATATGTAAGAGATGTTGCTCCAGGAGAGATGGTGGTGATCGACCATTCGGGAGTTCGTTCCCTCTTTCCATTCCCAAAAGCAAAACCTAGTCTTTGTATATTTGAGTACATTTATTTTGCCAGACCTGATTCTTATATTTTTGAAGAGTCCGTTTATAAAGTGAGAAAATCTCTTGGGAGACAACTCGCGCGCGTTTTACCAGTGGAAGCAGATGTTGTGATACCAGTACCTGACTCTGCGAACATTGCAGCTCTTGGATATTCTGAAGAGTCAGGCATACCTTACCAAAGTGGTCTTATACGTTCGCATTATGTAGGCAGAACATTCATTGAACCTGACCAAAAGATCCGGGATTTTGGTGCCAAGATAAAGTACAATGTGGTAAAGGAAGTGGTCAACGGAAAGCGAGTTATCGTCGTAGATGATTCCGTTATGCGAGGCACAACCAGTCGCAAAATTATCAAAATGATCAAAAATGCAGGCGCAACGGAAATACACTTTCGGGTATCTGCCCCACCCACGGTCTCCCCATGTTATTATGGTATTGATATCCCTACTCACAAAGAATTGATCGCCGCTACCCATTCTATCGATGAGATCAGAAAGTATCTAAGAGTAGATACGATTTCTTATTTATCTCTAGATCATATGCACAAGGCAGTTTATGACCACAAAGGTGGCGGATTTTGTGATGCTTGTTTTACTGCAAATTATCCGGTCGAGTTTCAAGATCATGCTGGGAATCAAAAGTCTCTTTTTTCTGAATATGCTACAGAAGAGTAGAAATGGAAGAGATCGAGCTTTCCAAAACTTTCGGATTTGAGGCGGCTCACTTTCTTCCTAACGTACCTGAGGGTCATAAATGCAAAAGAATGCATGGACATAGCTTTCGATTTTCCGTCTCGGTCAAAGGAGAAATCGATCCTGTTACTGGTTGGATTATGGATTTCGGTGAATTGAAAGGCGTCATAAAACCGCTAATTGAAGAACATTTAGATCATTATGTGTTGAATGACGTGCCTGGCTTAGAAAATCCTACGAGTGAGAATATTGCTGTTTGGTTATGGAATGTAATCAAACCTAAACTACCGCTTTTAGATAAAATTACATTGTACGAAACATGTACTAGCAGTTGCGTTTACCGTGGACCAAAAACATAATCTCAAAAATATGAAACCATCTTCTAAAGGTGCCGTCGTATTATTGTCAGGTGGACTAGACTCAACGACTTGTTTGTATATTGCGGCAAAGCAATATGGTTATCCCAATCAAAAAAATCTTCCTATTATTGCTCTTTCCTTCGATTATTCGCAAAAACAGAAGATCGAACTTCTAAAGAGTAAAAAAATTGCTCATCAACTTGGTATCAAACATGTGATTCAAAAACTTGATCCTAGTTTTTTTTTGGGGAGCGCGCTTACAGATCAAAAGATAAAAGTAAGAAAGAATGCAAAATTGGATCAAATTGGCGTGGAGTCAGAAATACCGAACACTTATGTACCTGGAAGAAATATCCTTTTCCTTTCCTTCGCTCTGTCATTAGCAGAGGGACATAAACTTGATACCATTTTTATTGGTGTAAATGCGCTCGATTATTCTGGTTATCCGGATTGTCGACCCGAGTTCATCCGTGCCTTTCAAAGAATGGCAACCATCGGAACTAGGGCAGGTTTAAGCAGGCAATCTGGAATCAAGATCACAACTCCTCTTTTAAAACTGAACAAAAAACAAATCATTCTGCTTGGACAAAAAATTGGTGCACCTTTGCATCTAACACATAGCTGTTATGATCCAATCGATTCAAAGCCCTGCGGAAAATGTGATGCCTGTCTTTTACGAGCAAAGGGTTTTCTGGAAGCTGGAATTGACGATCCTGCCTTACTCTGATAACTTTTTTTCCACAAATCAAAGGATAAAAATTGTTTTCCAAAAAGCTCAAATTCTATATAACTACTTAAAGCATATGGAAATATTTGTAACTGCAGTCACAATTTTCGTTTTAGCGATTTTTGTTGGGTTTGAAATCATAACCAAGATCCCTCCTATTTTACACACCCCTCTCATGTCGGGCTCAAACGCGATTTCAGGTATCACCTTGATTGGTGCCCTTTTCGCCGCAGGCATTGAGAATAATAACATAACAAAGATTTTGGGAGTAATATCCGTTGTTTTTGCAACCATCAATGTAGTTGGCGGTTTTTTGGTAACACATCGAATGCTCGGTATGTTTAAGAAAAAGGATTAACCAGGCAGATGAATTTAAATCATTTTTTAAATCTTTCTTATCTTGTAGCTTCTATCTTATTTATTGTTGGCCTTAAACAATTGGGCACGCCAAAAACAGCTACTAGAGGTAACATACTTGGTGCGGTCGGCATGCTGATCGCCGTAGTGGTTACGTTACTCGATCAAAATATCTTGAGTTACGAGTGGATCGTTGGTGGAGTACTTCTTGGATCAATCATCGGAATTATTCTCGCATTGAAGATTCAGATGACTGCTATGCCTCAGTTAGTAGCAGTCTTGAATGGTTTCGGGGGCATTGCTTCCGTATTAGTTGCGGGAGCCGCACTCCAGATGTCGATCCCAAAATACGAATATACGGTCAACTATCAAGAAATCATATCCATCGTTTTTTCTGCAATCGTTGGTGGCGTTACATTCAGCGGTAGTTTTATCGCCTTTGGCAAGTTACAAGGTTTCATTACAGAAAAAGCAGTGCGATACTCAGGTGACCAAGTTGTCAAAATTATAATCGGATTGGTTTGTGTTGCCCTTGGTGTCTACAACGTGATTTACCCAACACAAGAGTCGGTTTATTGGATACTCAGTGCTGTAAGCTTATTGCTTGGAATCTTCCTCGTAATTCCTATTGGTGGAGCGGATATGCCTGTAGTTATCTCCCTTCTCAATTCGTATTCGGGCATTGCCGCTTCTGCAACAGGGTTTGTTTTAAACAATAATGTATTGATTATCGCAGGATCTCTTGTTGGTGCATCTGGTATTATATTAACGCAGATTATGTGTAAGGCCATGAACCGTAGCCTTACAAACGTTTTATTCGGCGGTTTTGGAGCCATTGCAGATGAAACGAAAGATGATGGTGATTTTTATTCAGGCAAAATCAAATCTACGAGTGCAGAAGAAGTTGCAATGTTGCTTGATGTTGCACGAAGCGTGGTAATTGTTCCAGGTTATGGAATGGCGGTGGCCCAGGCGCAACATGCAGTTCGGGACCTTTATCAACTTCTTACAGCCAAAGGTATTGATGTAACTTTTGCGATACATCCTGTTGCGGGGCGTATGCCGGGTCACATGAATGTGCTTCTCGCCGAAGCAGACATTCCTTATGATCGTCTCAAAGAGATGGATGAAATTAATAGTACATTTGAAAATGTCGACCTTGTCATTGTGAATGGTGCAAACGATGTGACGAATCCTTTAGCCAAAACTGATCCCAAATCTCCCATTGCAGGTATGCCAATTCTTGATGTAGGAAAGGCGAAGACCGTTGTAGTTATAAAGAGGTCTTTGAGTCCAGGATTTGCTGGAGTTCCTAACCCGTTGTTTATTGCTGATAATTGTTTGATGTTATTCGGAGATGGAAAGAAAGCAACACAAGAGATGATCAGCGCATTAAAAGAATCATAATCGAGCTCAACCATGAAGAAGCAGGTCTATATAGTAGATGATCATCCACTTGTTGTGGATGCACTTCAAAATCTGATAGCAAAATCAGAGGATTTGGAGTGTATTGGGAGTTCTGATAGTATTGAAAAAGCATTCTCAGATATTGAGACCATCAAACCGACGCTTGTTTTGATCGATATACAGCTGAAACAAAATCAGAGTGGCCTGCAACTTCTAAAAAAATTGAGAACTGTATTTCCTGATTTGGCAGTAATCATTATCAGCATGCTGACTGATGATACATTTGTAGATAGAGCATTTAAGTTAGGGGCGATGGGTTATGTTTTCAAAGAAGATACGACTACCCAAATCGTCGAGGCCATTCATACTGTATTGCGAGGAGACTATTTTGTAAGTTCGTCCCAAGCAACACGACTTTTAGGACACCTTTATAAAAATTCTCAAAAGGAAGAAAAGGATCCAATTGATCGTCTTTCGAATCGGGAACTAGAGGTGTTTTTGATGATCGGTGAAGGTAAGCCGATCAAAGAAATAGCCGCAAATATGGGACTTGCAGCATCAACCATCGAGACACTCAGATCTCGAATCAAAACCAAGCTTAGTATCACTGAAAATGAAAAATTGATTCGAATTGCCGTTGAATGGAAATACACACAAGCAAAACCAGATGCACTCGCACTCTAATACCTCATTTTAAAATAATGGTATAGTAATGTTTTGCCTTCTCTGCTAGACAACAAATTTCTATACGCCTCAGCAATGGATGAGTCATTTCGATTTTTCTTCTGGCTAAAGTGAAAAAAGTCATTCGCCTTTTCTTCCAGACCAAGATTTAAGAGGAGATTTAAGTAAAAACTTTGATCGTATTCATCAGCAAATGGTGAAAAGGCGATAGTTCTAAATAATGCCTCCGCCTCCCTCCATCGTCTAACTTCAAATAGACACTTAGCATAAACTTTTTTTTCGCGCCATCCGAGCAATTTTTCATTTTTTAAATACGTTAATGCCTTTTTTGGATCCTTTTCAATCTCAAAGATAACTCGACCATAAAGATGCGAAGCAAGTTGATTCTTTGGATCTAGTTCTAGGATGGACTCTATCTCTTGCCTTGCGTTCAAAAATTCGCCGGTTTCTAGGTAAATTTTGGCCAGTATTATCTTCGCCTCAGAATAATTAGGTTTATATTCCAATGATTTTAAAAGTGAAGCTATGGCCCTGTCATAATCACCTAGCGTAAAATAGGCTACACCAAGATTGAAGTGATAAAATGGGTTGTAAGGAGAAATTTTGTTTGTTTCAATCCAAGTATTTTTAGCTGATTGCCAATTATCTTCTTGAGCGTAAATCATTCCCAATAAATAACTTGCAGCTTCATGATTCGGTTCGAGTGCTAAAGCTCGCAGTAAGTGGTCTTTTGCTTCTGGCCATTCCAACCTCGAATATCCAATAGCACCTGCTAGATAATAGTACTCTGCCTCATTTTTATAGATATCGTTTTGAATCTTTTTCCATTCTTGATCTGCGAGGGAAAATTTGCTGTAACGCAAGGCATTTATAATTTTCCTGCCAATATTCTCCAATTCAATTTTTTGTTGGATTAAATCAGTTTGTGAAATGATAAACTCCTCTTCGGCAGTAAGATAAGAAGTGAAAATAAATTGTAGGATAAGTAAAACGAACGTTAGAATCGAAATGAGTGGGAATTTTAAATTCATGATATTATGTTTGGACTTCATATTTATTTTTTAATGGATTCAAGCCAATGAAAAATTTGATTCTGTGCATCTCTCTTTAAAACTAAAGAAGATTTCTGCGGATAGCCATTTGGAATCTGGAAATTAAATGGTTCTCCTATATAATCTATCTTTGCTAATTGAGAAAAAAAATTGCCAAGAGATTTGTGAACTTCAGTCATTCCAAAAAGCACAGTGTTTTTCTTCAAGTAAATGGATTCCATTATACTTTGACCAAAGTAGGAGACTAGACCTTCCGAGTCTGCTAATAGTCGATAAAAACCAATTTTCGTTACGCGAACAGAGTGTTTGATTCTTTTTTCGAAGTTTGAAGATGGTGGTGCTCCGCCTATTCGGTGTATATTTTGAATTTGCCAATTTGAAGTAAGCCTTTCAATAAGAAAACGGTCTAGACTCTCACATTCTTCGTGATTCAAAGAACCTACATAGACTAGCCAAGTTCCATTTTGTGACACACGATTTCGATAATAATCCAATAAAGGGGATGTATAGAATGAAACGTTTTCTGTTTTGGGATCTGTTAATTCATGGTGAGGCAAAAAATATATATAGTTCGAATTCAACGATTTTTCTGCCATAAAATCAATGTAAAGTGCTGGAGATTTCTTTCCAACGATTTCTCTTGAATCATATATGTAACCATCATATTGAGATGAAAAATCTGAATTGCATTCTACTAGAATATTCTTCATTTGAATTTCTATCGATAAAGATTTACACCGTTCAAAATGTCCTGAGCCGAAAACTTTTGGATCTCCATACTGGATGTGTATCATTTGCTGTTCTTCCGTTTGTTTGGGAAGATCAAATTTGATTTGGTTGACCGATTGGTTTAAGGAAAACAGATCGGGCTTTTCATCGTAAAGTGACAAAACTTCATTCGCTCCAAAGAATTCATTTTTTGGAGAAAGATGATCCCATACCTGTCTCAACAATTGCAGATCCAAATCCTCATCAACTGTCATACGAATTTTAGTAGATATGTGAAATTGTTTTGGAGAGAGGTGAGGTGCGATCAACTTAATGATTTGATTTTCGGAAGGGTTTTCTTTGATATGCAGACTCACATGTTCTGTATGTCTCTTCTCATTATAAATTTCGTTCTTAAAAATCAAAGACTCATAAGAAAAACACTCAACTCCCATTCCCAATGGAAGTCCTTTCATCGCCAAACAATAATAACGTGATTTTAGGTAGAACATCGCTTCCCATAAAAGTTCTATGGATGTTAAATCAATGAATGGATTATCTCCTGTTAAACGAATTATATCCTTGATTTGGAAATGTTCCGCCGCTTTGATGTATCTCTCTCGGACATCTTCTAAGGAGCCGGCAAAATAAAGATAATTTCGATCTTTAAGAAAATCAGAAAGTTCTATTTCGTTTTCAGGGATAATAAAAATGATTCGCTCGTGTTCAAGAATATTCCGTAACCGAAAATAAATGTGATCAAGTAGAGTTGTAGTTGAACTTTCTGGAATGCATTGAAGTATTTTGCCAGATAATCGAGTGGAACCTAGCCTTGCTTGAATCAATGCATATGGATCAGGCGTTGAAAGTATACCATTCATCGCAGTTTAAACATGGTGCAGGAATTTTATCATGATTTCCATGGAGAGAGTCAGAAAAAAAAGCATGTCCTCTTTCCCAAATGGAAGATAGATCCTCAGTGAAAAGATTGCCAAGGATTTCCTTTGAACTCTGTTTACAAATCTGGACATTTCCCTTTGAATCAATGACCAAATCACGATTTAAATGCCAACAGAAGTCTCGGTGGATAGGTGTTAGGTCGCTCACTCTTTTTTCAGGTAATTTTCCTGCAAAGGTATTGTATTTTTGGAGAATAACGTTTATGCCTTTCTTCTCAAAGAATGTAAAAAATGATTCTACTTCGTCTCCAACTTCGATCATTTTGATCATTTGTACATGTAAGGAACTTGGAGGCAAAACTTCTTTTAATCTTTCAATGTTCTTAAGTATTTGAGTATGATGATCCTTTCCGTATAGCTTTTTGTATGTGTCAGCCTTCAAGGTAGTCATGTTTATGATAATGCACAGTTTTGATTTTTGACTTTCAGTTAAAGATACCAAAAATTCAATAAATGGATCTACATTTTGATAGAGAGCCGATTCGATAATCAACTCTTGCAGATGATTGAGAGACAAAAGGGACAATATGATTTCATTGATTTCTTTATGAAGCAATGGTTCTCCATTCCCGCCTAAGCAAATTGTAAAGGGAGATGTAAGAAATTTGTCGAATTGCTCTGTGATTAATTTTACATTCTTTGTTGAAAGCGAAATAGGCTCATCTTCTTTGTCTATCAATTGCCTTGGGCAAAAGACACAAGAAAGTTCGCATCCTTTATAAATTTCCCATTCTATATAGGAAGGTGAACTTCTGTATAAATTTGGCGATTGTTGAATTGTTGGGAGAATTTCTTCATACTTTATGTTCTCATTTAATTTAAGTAAGTTAGAAATTAACTTGGCATTACGAAAGTTATTCAATCGAAAATCAAATCGATACTGACGCAAATCAGGCGGAACGAAAAAAATATCTACATCATATTGATTTATATTTTTGAGAAAGAATGAGTGCACGTCGGTCGTTAACTTATCTGGTAAGGTTGATAAAAATTCCCGTGTAATGATGGTCGGTATGATTCCTTCTGGCAAATTTTCGCTATAGGAGTATTGGCTAAAGAATTTTTTATGGCGATCCCATGATTCCATCATTAGAGAATGATCGAGCAGTGGTGCAATTCCCTTAAAATATAGAATACAAACTTCATCCCAGTCGGGGTCATTGAATCTAGATGGAGGAAGTGTTATCGCTAACTTCGATAAAAAAGTAGCTTCGGAATTCGTTTCTGTATCAAAAGTAAGATATGGAAATTCAGAAAGAAGACTTTCAAGGTTCAACTGAAGTTTCGCAGAGGTAGTAATATAAACCGGTAAGTCTTTACAAAATTCATTAATTTTGTAAAAAAATTTTTTCCAAAGGAATACATCGAAATTTTGTTCTAAAAATGAAATGGTTTCCTGATCTAAGAAAACTGCTGCCAAAGACGGTGTATAATTTAATCTCGACATATTTTTGTTAGTCTGGATTGTACTTTTCTTCGGGATTTGTGATGCTATGTTCTTTTAAATAGATAGGATCAAAAATAGTAATGGATGTTGTTTTTCTAGTAGCAGTTACCCAGTCTTCAAAGCTTCCTTGTTCTTTGTCTCTGAATAATAGTCCTTGTATACCTTTTCTTACAGCATCCAACGGTGTAGGTCGAGCACCTTCGACGTATACAACACAATAACGTTTGCGCTCGTCGCGGAAAACTTCAGATACTTTGCCTTGTTGCACCTGAGCTAAAACAGAAGCTGTAGTTGGCTGGGATTTGTACAATTCGAATGAGGGAACCCAGTTGACGAGACCACCGGAAGTACGGTGACGACTTTCGTTTCTTGGACCAGACGCAACCAAACGAAAGAATGAGGGATCTTTTAAAGATTTTGATCTAATTTCATTCATTTCTTGAAAAAGTTTGGATTCTTCATCGATCGAATTATTAGTAGGTGAAAGAATTAATTCACGGAATTTAAATTCAAATCCTACTTTCGCTTTATTTTTGTTATACCAAGACTGAATTTCTTGTTCAGAAGGCAATGGAGGTGAAATCTTTACCTGCAGGAGTTGTCCTTTTTTGATTTGATAAGGGAGATCCGCTAACCAAATCTCATACGGTAAACCGAATTGTTGGCTGACAGTTTTCTTGAAGTATTCAATGTCAGTAATCCCTTGTGCATCCATTCTCTTTTGAACTTCTGCTTCGACTCGTTTTTCATTGACTTGAATCGATTCTTCCTCAGCCGCAATGTCAACAACGGCTCGATCAATCAAAAAATCTAATACCTGTGAATGCAATGATCCTTTTTTCCTAGCCGCCGGAACAAAACGCGAGAAGGCCTTATATTTTTCCGCGCCTTTTTCAAAGTCGGTCAATGTAATTGCTTGATTACCAACAATTGCAATTACCTGATTTAAAGATTCATATGACGAAAGTGGAGAAAAAGAAAATCCAAACAGAAGTAAGGCGCCAGTAAGGATGATAACTCTTAGTCTCATGACAATTCTTCTGTTATCCGATAAATGCAGTATGCAGTGCCTTCACCGCTTGTTCGGATTGATCCTGTTTGATTACGCATGATATTTTTATTTCAGAAGTAGATATCATTTCAATATTGATTTTTTGATCTGCCAGCGCTTGAAACATGGTTGCGGCAACTCCCACATGCGATTTCATACCAACACCGACAGCAGAGACGATAGAAATGTTTTCATCTATTTCTGCGGTTCCATTCCCATTTGTTTTCGCATATTCATCAATGATCGGTTTTGCGGCCAGTATGTCTTTTTTTGCAACGGTAAATGAAATGGTATTGATTCCATCTTTTGGAGATGATTGAACAATCACATCAACAATCACATCTTTGTTTGCCAATTTTGTAAATAAATCTGCGGCAATGCCTGGTTTGTCTTTCACATCAGCAATGGTAATACGCGCTTGGTCACCTTTTGCTGTCACTCCACTCACTTTCATTTTTTCCATAATTTTATCCTCACTCATAACGAGAGTACCTGACTTTTCGTGAAAACTGGAACGAACATGGATTACTACATTATAGTTCATCGCTAGTTCGACACTTCGCGAGTGTAATACGCCAGCCCCTAGACTTGCAAGCTCCAACATTTCTTCATAGGTGATTTGTTTGTGCATTTTCGCTGTTGAAATTTTTCGAGGGTCAGCGGTATAAACCCCGTCTACGTCTGTATAAATTTCACATTCATCGGCACCAAGGGCCGCCGCGAGTGCAACAGCTGAAGTGTCGCTACCACCACGTCCTAGAGTCACAATGTTATCTTCTTTATCAATGCCTTGAAATCCTGCAACGATCACAACTTTTCCTTTGCCGAAGGCTTCATCGATTCTAGTTCGATCGATCATCTCAATTTTAGCATTGGAGAAGTTACCATCGGTAAGAATTTTCACTTGGGAGCCAGTGAATGACTGAGCTGGCACCCCGATTTCGTTGAGGGCAATCGCGAGTAGGGCGATCGAAACTTGCTCACCAGTAGAAAGGAGCATGTCCATCTCCCTTTTGGGAGGATTTGAAGAGAGTTTGTCAGCAAGATCGACCAATTCATCCGTAGTATGTCCCATTGCAGAGACTACCACGGCAACTTTGTTCCCTTCATCATGGTATTTTTTGATGCGACGAGCAACATTCTGTATTTTGGTGGTGTCCCCAACGGAGGTCCCACCGTATTTTTGTACAACAATTCTTGAAGACATGGTTTCTAATGCCAGCGTTGCCTTCTTTGAAATGGAATCAAGTAGAATGAATTTTTTTGCAACCGGATAGCAAAACTTGGCTCCTATCTACTATAGGAAATTTCGTATGGATACAACTCAAATTGCAGTCGAGCCAATTGTTAAACACAAGGCTCCCTTTCTTTTCTTGGTGCTCTTTTTTATGATTCAGGCTACTGTTTTGACCGTCTTTACAGTCCCATTTACCTGGGAGTTATTTTGGGTGGCGGTTACATCTTATTTCGTTCGTATGTTTGGAATCACTGCAGCGTATCATCGTTATTTTTCTCATGCAAGTTTTAAAACATCGAGAGTGTTTCAATTTATTTTAGCTTATATCGGTTCAATGTCGATGCAGAAGGGAGTTCTTTGGTGGGCGGCTCATCATAGGAATCATCATAAGTATTCGGATACCGATAAAGACCTTCATTCACCTAGCAGAAAAGGATTCTGGTACTCGCATATGTTCTGGTTTTTGAGAAATGAATATAACGATTTTGAACCAAAATTGATTCCCGATTTTTATAAATATCCTGAACTTCGTTGGTTGGATCGGAATCATTGGGTCGCTCCGCTTTCACTGGCGATTGGACTTTATTCCGTTGGTGGTTGGGCATGGTTGGTGTATGGTTATGCTGTTGCTACGTTTTTGTTAGGTCATGCAACATGGACGATCAATTCACTTTCTCATGTTTACGGTTCTGTTAGGTATGATTCACGTGATACAAGTAAAAACAATTTCTTTTTAGCGATCCTTACTATGGGTGAAGGATGGCACAATAATCATCATTACTATTGTTCATCTGCAAACCAAGGTTTCTATTGGTATGAAGTAGATATGTCGTATTATATCTTGAAAGTTTTGTCTTTGTTCGGCATTGTTTGGGATCTTAAAAAACCGCCAGTAAAAGTGTTAGATGAAGGTAGAAGACGAGACATGGAAAAAAAGCACTCTAAATCACTATCAAATCAAAAAGATCTCATAAAAAACAAAACACCTAATAAGGCAGTTGTAGTAGCATAGATTAGGAATAAAATATCTAGATCATACCCCCAATCTTTTGCGGATATGATCTGGAATATCTTTCAAAGAATCGTAACGTTTCTTCTTCCCGCCTGGAAGTGAAACATAATAAAATCCATTTAATATTTCTAAAAAGTAATCTTTTCCTTTTTCTCCGAGCGAACGCTGGTCTAGCTCTTTCACCATCGTTTGGTATGTTTTTGGAAGAAAGTTCCAATTTGAATAATTTGTAACGACTCCTTTATCGTTTACAGTATAAGCTCCGTCTTGATGTAAAATCTTCGTTCCGTTATAATCAAAAATTTCCATCACTTGAAGTGCTGAACCCTTCTTTGAATTTTTAGTTTTCTCCCCATTGGATTTGGAAGGTTCTTTTAAATCGTTTGGATCTTGGTTTGATTGAGATTGATTTGAATGCTTTCTTTTAAGCAGACCGAAGGTAAGTAATAACATACCAGCAAACGCAAGAACAGCGAAAAGAAAATACTCTGTTGGGGAAAGTGTAAAAAGATATCGTAACATTTTAAAAAATATAATTGATCGATTTACATCTTTGTGGGGTAGGATCGTCGACTTGCCATGCCTCACAAGGCGTGAGTTCGATTGCACGTAAGCAACCTTCTAAGCTGGAGACCTTGACTCTCCCAATTAAAATTGTTTTTACGTTATGTAGTTTTCCACAGCTAACATCTTTTATCGTATACGCCTGAAAAACTTTGGAGTTGGCCTCTGCCGCACTATAAAAGATATCATCCTTTCCTTCAACGCATCGAAAGAAAATAGCGAAAAAAAATAGAAATATCAACCGAGTAAAAATCATTATTTTTGCAATTTTAACTTTTGGGTTTCAGAGATAGGCAAACTTATCGATCCAAAGGAAGAATTTAGCAGCATTTCTCCTTGTATCAATATCACGGACTCTGTGCCACGTGATGCAGATTGAATCAATTGTAATATTAAGGATATAAACTTTGCATCGATACCATTTTTTTGATCTAAATCCAACTGAAGATTAATTTCTGAAGATGACAGTTTTTGGATAACCAACATTTCAGAATTTGTAACAGTTCCGATCTTCTGTTTTTCATTCCCTGTCACAAGAAAAACGTCTAGATTGAATTTGTATATCTCTACGTCTTCATCATTTGGATTTGTGATCGAAACAACAGGTGTAATGATCACCTTGGGTATCAGCGAAAATCCTAAATTGGGTTCTGTCCTTATTATCAAATCGATCAATTCAAATTTACATTTCTTCAGATTATCTAAGTTCTTTTTAGCATTCCAGAAACAAGAACTAGAAAATGAAATCAATAAAATTGCAAATATACGAAGTAAATTATGGGGCAAAGACAACTTTTCCATCCGACATATGATTTTTATAAAATTCTAAACCCTCTTCATATTGTTCGAGAGGATAACGTTTGTTTATTTTCGTTTGAAATATTGTTTTAAGATATTTCTGGGCTTCCTTTGCCTGTCTTTGGAATTCCTCAATTCCTAAAGAGTAAATCCAAGATGAGAGCCAATAGCCTTCTACTTTTTTGTTTTGGAAGAGTATGATTCCCGCATTGACCGGAATTGGTTTTTCCGAGAGCGCGCCATAACAAATGATTTTCCCGCCATAAGGCATACATTCCAAAACTTTTTGTGCTATTTCACCCGCTACAGCATCTATCGCATAAGTTGCATTGAGTTTTTTTGAAATTTTATATAATTCTTTTTCAAAATTTGGATTTTCAGAATTTAGAATATTTTCAGCGCCGATTTCGCGTAAGGCGACTTCTTGTTCAGTCTTTCGAATTACATTTATTAATGGAATATTTTTTTCTGCACAAAGACGAACAACCATCTTTCCTAATGCACTTGCGGCGGCTGTTTGAATCATTGCAGGATGATTCTCATTCTGGCATCTTGTTACCATGGCCCATGCAGTCATCGGATTCACAAAAAAACTAGAAGCTTCATCCAAAGAAATACCTTCGATCAAGGGTAAACAATTTTCTTCAGAGGTGACCATATACTCAGCCCAGGAACCATCGTTATGCCCCGCAACGCAGGAGACTTGCATGTCTGGGCGTAGTGATTTGATATCCTTTCCCACTGAGACGATCGTGCCGCTTGCCTCAAAACCTGCAGATACGGGAGCTTTTTTTTTGATTCCATAAAGGCCTCGAATAAACATCAAGTCTGATGGATTGATCGGTGAGGCATGAATTTTGATTAAAATTTCGTTGTCTTTTGGAGTGGGAATCTCTTTTTCTCTGAGCTCAAGCACTGGATTAGACGCATCGTATTTGAGGATTGTAACTGCTTTCATGACTTCCATTTCGCTAAACTAAAAACTACTTGCCAAGCGTTTCTTTGTAGCCGATGGATAAAGGGTGAAATCCGCTCAATACGTAAAAGGCAAACACTGGGAGCTTTTGACAGGTATTCTCTTTGTTGCAATGGGTTCATTAGCCTTTTTTTTAACGGTCATCAGAAGCGATAAACCTGCAAAAGATTTTCCCTATAGATTGTCTCTTTTTTACTCTCGTATTGACGGTATTCGTGAAGGAACTGAAGTACGCATACTTGGAATTACGAGAGGTTACGTCGCACATATTACTACTCGGCCTATGATCGATGTTCCAGATCGTAGGTTTTTAAATTCTAACGAGACTGAGGCGATTGAGCTTGTCATTGCTCTCGAAGAACCTTTGACCTTGTGGGACAACTACAAAATTGACTTTCAAACAATCACTCTTTTTTCGAATCGAGTGATTAACATCAATCCGGGTAGTTCAGATGGAAGGACTCCTTATTTTACTCCTACTTTTAGAGAAGGCGAGAATGTGCCAGATTATTTGCCATCGGCAAGGTACTTTGATGATTTTTTTAAGGCATCATCTCAAACCATAGAAGACAATCGTCAAGACTTACGCACTATCGTCAAAAATTCAAAATCTATTTCAGAGAAGTTGAATTCAAATAAAGGAACGATTCCTTTATTAATAGGAAGCACATCAATGTATGATGAACTATATGAATCTGTAACCGATGCTGAAACCATAGGAATTGAAGGTAGGCGTTATATGGAATCAGCTAGAAAAATGGAAAGTACGATGCCAATTCCATTTTTCGTAACTTTGTCTTTTTATGGAAGAACTACACTTTTGGGAAGAAGAATTGGTCCACAATAACCTTGAAGTAAATCAGAGAACTGGACGACATTACTAATAATGAAAATTGCGATTGTACATGATTGGCTTACGGGGATGAGAGGTGGAGAGGTAGTTTTAGAATCACTTTTGAAAGCCTATCCAGAAGCTGATCTTTTTTCACTAATTTATAATAAAGGGAAATTGAGCCCAAGAATCGAAAATCGTAAAATTATTACCGCATTTACTGATCGACTACCCTTTAAAGAAAAACTCTATCGCAATTATCTTCCATTATTTCCAACTGCAATAGAGTCATTAGATTTTCGCGGATATGATGTGATCATTAGCTCATCACATTGCGTGGCAAAAGGAATTATACCTCATCCAAATACCTTTCATCTGAGTTATGTTCATTCGCCAATGCGATATGTTTGGGATATGTATTACGACTACTTCCCAAAACGAAATGGATTAAAGTTTTTTTTACGGCAGATGGTCTCTAATTATCTTAGGACCTGGGATGCCGCATCTGCAAATCGGGTAGACCACTTTACTTGCAATTCGGATTTTGTTGGCCAGCGTATCAAAAAATACTACCGCAGGGATTACCAAGTCATCTTCCCACCATGCGTAGCTGAAGACTTTCGAGTCCAAGACCATTCAAAGGACGATTTCTATTTGATTGTTTCAGCATTTGCACCTTACAAACGTATTGACATAGCTATCGAAGCATTCCGTGCCAATGGCAAAAAATTGATCCTGATTGGTGGTGGTCAAGACGAGGCAAAATTGGTAAAAAATTTACCTCCAAATATTATCTGGAAATCCTCACTGCCACGAAACGAAGTCGTTGATTATTATAAGAAGGCCCGTGGATTCATTTTCCCAGGCATGGAAGACTTCGGCATCACACCAGTGGAAGCACAAAGTTATGGAACACCTGTGGTTGCATTTCGCCGGGGAGGTGCCCTAGAAACCGTTCAAGAAGGCAAAACGGGGGTATTTTTCGATGAACAGACACCAGAATCCCTAAATTCCGCCATCAAAGAATTAGAATCCATTTATTGGCGGAGACGAGATTTCCAGAAGTCTGTGGATCGATTTACAGAAGAAAAATTTGTAAGCGAAATTCGAAAGGCAGTCGATAGACATAAGTAGAAATCTCATAGGGGGATCTCTTGGTCATCCTACATCGGCTTAAAGGCGCAGAATTTATTCTCAATGCAGATCTCATTGAGACAATTGAAGCGAATCCTGATACGGTTATCTCACTTGTGAATGAAAAAAAGTTCATCGTGATGGAAACAGTAACAGAGGTTTTGGATAAAGTTTTATCTTACAAATCTCGCATTCATTCTCTACCAAAAACCGTTCAAAGGACTGAGGAAGGATAAAGCACAATCATGGATATAGCTACAGTTATTGGATTAGCTCTCGGTTTTGCGATGATGGGTCTCGGGGTTGTCTCGGGTGGTCTCGCCATTACAGACTTGATTGATATTCCCTCGATGTTGATTACGTTCGTCGGTGCGGCCGCGGCAACCATCATCTCATTCCCATGGACATCTACCACAGGGATTTCAGCAGTGGTGAAGAAATCATTCCAAAATCCTACATTCGATTTACCTAATTTGATTACAACACTTGTTAGTTTTTCTGAAAAGGCTCGTCGTGAGGGTTTATTGGCCCTTGAGGATGACATTAACGAATTGCCAGAAGAATTCTTAAAGAAAGGCATTCAGCTCGTTGTGGATGGAACGGATCCAGAGCTCGTGAGAAACATTATGGAAACAGAAATTGCCAATACCGCAACGAGACACCTTTACGGGAGAGGATGGCTGGATGCATACGCTGGTTTTGCACCAGGTTTCGGGATGTTAGGTACACTTATCGGTTTGGTTGGTATGTTAAAAAACCTAGGTGGTGGTGATGCGAGTGCCATCGGTCAAGGTATGGCGACTGCCTTGATCACGACACTTTATGGATCACTTGCGCAAAACCTAATTGCTGCACCGTTAGTTAGAAAACTGACGAGAAGATCGGAAGACGAACTTGTGATTAAACAAGTAATGGTAGAAGGAACACTTTCCATTCAATCTGGAGATAACCCTCGTATCGTGAAGGAGAAACTTGCCAGTTTCTTAACACCTAGCGAACGTTCTGCTCTTAAAGAGGAAGGAGAGTAAGAATTAGTCATGGCAAAAGCAACAAAGTGCCCGGAGTGCATTCAAAAAGTGCCAGAATTTATGGCAACTTATGGAGATATGGTAACTCTTCTCCTTTGCTTTTTTATCTTACTTTATACGACGGGAAAGACAGACGCACGCGAGATGCAAATTATTTTGTCCGCATTTAAGTCTACGACAGGCTTTTTTACGGGTGGCCAAACACTTTCTAAAGGTTCCCTTGAAGAGATGGGAATGCAAATAGAATCTTTGCCATCTCAGGTTGTTGGAAGAAACCTATCCAAATCCAAAAAAGATGCCCAGGAAGTTTTTAAACCAGAAATCGACGCGGGTAAAGTGAGAATTTCTGAAAATGAACGAGGATTGGTCATATCCCTTGTTGGTGCGGACTATTTTTATCCAGGCTCAGCTATCCTAACCCCATCGATACGCGAAACTTTAAGAAAGGCGGCAGGTTTGATAAAGGGTCTAGAAAGGTTCGTAAGAGTAGAGGGACATAGCGATGACGATGCGGTGAACCCAGTGAGCCGACCTGGTAGGGAAGAACGAGAATATATAAATAACTGGGATTTGGCGGCGGCAAGAGCAGTAAATACGACTGTGTTTATGATCAACTCAGAAGAAATAGAACCTAGCTGGTTTCAAGCTGTGAGCTTTGGTTCTTATCGACCCATGATCTTAGAAAATGATGGCACTCCAGAAGCCAAGGCTTTTAACAGAAGAGTAGATATAATTATTTTGACGGAAAAATCAACAAAACGAGCACCAGAAGAAAGTAAGTATAAATTACCGGAGTCTCGTTTGCCAAATACTGAAACAAATGTAGAAGGAGAAAACTAACATGGGTGACCGTGAAGTAGATGAAGAAGAAGGTGGGTTAGCTGAAGGTAGTCCTGCCTCGGCAGGGATGTCTCCTATTGTTAAATGGTTGTTGTATATTGCGGCCGCGATATTCGGGATCATCATTGTAACCGTTATATCGATGTTTGTTGCACAAAAAACTGCAACGAGTGTATTTAAGCAGCAAAAAAATATCTCGTTAGTTAAAGCACCACCACCGCTGGATATTTATAGTTTTCAAGATGAATTTCGAGTGAATACAGCGGATATCGGAGAGTCACACTTTGTAAAATTAAAAATGTCGCTTGGTTTTGAGGCAGGACAGCCTGCTCTTTCGCAAGAATTAGCTACTCGTGTAGCTCAAATGCAAAATATTATAAACCTTGTGATTGCTAGAAAGACAAAGGATGATCTAAAATCGATCACAAATCAGCTAGACTTACGTGAAGAAATCAAGGCACACTTAAACCATATTTTGACAAATGGAAAGATAAAAGAGATTTACTTCACTGAATTTTTAGTAAATTAATAATGGTTAAAAAAGTACTCGGTGTCATTCCGGCTAGATATGCGAGTACACGTTTTCCTGCAAAACCACTCGCGCTTATTGGTAACAAGTCGATGGTTGAATGGACTTACATACATGCAAAACAATCCAAATCAATAGATCATCTTGTCGTTGCGACTGATCACATTGAAATTATGGAGAAGGTAAAAAGTTTTGGTGGAAATGTTGTGATGACGAATGAAAATCATCCGACAGGCACAGATCGTTTAATCGAAGTTTGTGGTATGTATCCTGAATTTGACCTTATCGTAAACATTCAAGGTGATGAACCAGGGATTGAATCAAATCTAATTGATGGCGTTGTTGCGTTAAAACAAAGAAATCCCGAGTGGCAGATGACGACGGCCGCTGTTCCCTTTCAATCCTCTGAGGATCCTGGTGATCCGAATCGTGTCAAAGTTGTCTTTGATAGAGAAGGTAAGGCTGGATACTTTTCAAGATCACCGATTCCCGCATCGTTCAAAAAACCTGCAATGTATTTTCGTCACCTTGGCATCTATTGTTATGAAAGAGCTTTTTTATTAGGCTATCACTCCTTGCCAACTTCCACCTGGGAAGAATCTGAATCATTAGAGCAACTTAGAGCGCTACAAGCTGGTAAATCTATCGGTGTACATCTAACGGAAAAGGCAAGTCTAGGAGTAGACACGCCCGAGGATCTTGAAATCGTTCGGGCGGAGTTCAAAAAAAGTGGTCTGATTGCCTAGACTTTTCTCATTCCTGTAGTTATATAATCGTAAAGAAATTCACCAGTAATCACGCCAGGAACGATCACTTTATGGGCACCATCCGATGTCAGTTTTTTTGCATCCAATGGTTCGTCCGAGGTCAGAATGATTTTGGCATTGGGTGCTAACTTAGAGAGTGTTGAGAGTAAACGTGTGTTATTCGTTCCCTTCAAAAAACTATCAGAAATAGTGCAGACTACCATCGCAGCATCATGTAAGCCAATATGTGTAAGTGATTCTGGGTGAGCCAAATCAGCATACGCCCATTTATAACCCTGATCCGTTAGCTCATCTTTAAATGCAGGATTATAATCTGCGATAATGATCCGCTTTGTTAGAGCAGGTGTTAAATCGTTTACGTAAGAAACAAAGGCTCTCGCTATCCGAAAATATCCTAGGATGATGATATCTCGAACTGCTCCATCCCCGTGGCTGTGCCCATGCGATCCATCCGCCTGTTTTTCTTCAGAACTTTGGTCGCTGATTCCCAGTTTTGCGAGGGAGCGAGCAAGAAATGCAGCAATCGGATGATTGAACATAATTACATACGTTGATACTACCGATGCAATGATGGTGGCAGTTAGAATAATGGCCTTTAGGGAATCTGTTACATGTTCAAAACCTGCACCTAGCGCCATGATTACGAGCGAGAATTCCGAAATTTGAGCTAAGTTGAGGGAGGTCAGGAAGCCATTTCTAACACCTTTTTTGAGTGAAATGACAACTGGTGCAATCGTCAAAAGCCTTACAAAAAACATTAAAACTATAATTGCAAATGAAATTGAAACAACTTGTAAATTCGGCATTGGAACTTTTAGTCCAAGAGTAACGAAAAACAGTGTTACGAAGAAATCGCGTATACCGATCAGCTTGGAGATAACATCGGCACCATAAGGGAATGCCGCAATACTCATCCCTGCTACTAATGCACCCATTTCTTTAGAGAGACCTACTTCGCCTGCAACGCCACAAATAACAAAGCACCACATAATTGAAGTTAAAAGGATTAGTTCAGGACTGCTGGAACAAGCATGATAGACACGTGCGAGTAGATATTTACTGATTGAGAAACTTGCAACTAGGATGACGATTATCTTACCAACAGAGCCTAATATTTTAAGTACCTCAGGGTTATTCAAATTGGGTTGTACGCCCATAAATAAGATCGCCCAAATATCTTGGAAAACCAAAACTCCCACTGTCAACTTTCCAGAAAGTGTGTTGATTTCAACCTTGTCCTGTAAAAGCTTAACAACGATTAGCGTAGAACTGAGAGAAAGTGCAACAGCAATGTATAATAAATCAAACTTTTCACTACCGATAGGAAGACCTAAAAATGGAAAAACACTGTATACGAAAGCAACTGAAAGTGTAAATTGAAGAATACCTAAAGTAAACATCGCCTTACCCATCTTAGCTAGCTCGCCCAGATTGATTTCTAGACCAATGATAAAAAGGAGCAATATTAGTCCAATTTCAGAAATTAGTTCAATGGATGCTTCGTCAGTAACAAGCCCGAAGCCCATCTCTTTTCCGAGTAATGCTCCACCTATAATATAACCGAGAATAAGTGGTTGTTTAAGTATTCTTGCAATGTGACTTAATATAGTTGCAAATACTATACTTAAGCCAATATCTGTGAGTAGTGACGATTCGCCGTGCATAAAGGATTCTCTTTACGGAATATTTTTCTTAAAGGCATAAAGAGTCAAAGCTGTTTTTGTTTCTCGGTTTAAAGAATGATAAAATAGCTAATCTGATGTTTGGAGAACCGCTGCAATAGCGGCCTTATAATTTGCGATCGCAGAATGGTGGTCAAGCAAGGCTTTGATCTCTCGGATTGCCGCTTCAGAAGATGTCTGTTCCCTAATATTGACAACTAGTAATGTGGAATCTCCTAGGAAGAACCGTTCTCTTTCCAATTCCTCAAGCTTTCTTGCGAGTTCGACCTCTGCTTTTGTAACACCGACTCTTCTAGAAGATGCATTTACTTCTGAAACTGCATCCTGTACTTCAGTAGAAATTTTATCTTTCGAAAACTGCATCTCTTGGTCGAGTTGGGCAAGCTTTGCTTCAGCGGCTCCAATGAGTCCTCTTGGTCTGCGAGTTTGCAAAGGAAGGTTGAGGATCAACGAAGCTTCTAATTCTGGTTTCGCTCGAGTAGGTGAACCGGGACCAAAGTCTTGAGAAGTTGCAACAAGCAAATCAACCTGCGGTTTGGCGGCATTGTAACCTAGTGAACGATCGATACTCACTTTATCTCTTTTGAATTCGAAGTCCATCAATTCAGGACGGAATTTCCAAGCAATGCGTATCGAATCTTCGAGCACCAAACTACCCGCCTTCAAAGGGTTGGGGAATCCTTGGGGGAGTTGATCATTCTTAGGGAGGATCATACCTCCGTCAGGTGATCTCAAAAATAGTGACAAATCAATTGCTGATCTTTGTAACTCACGTTCAGCGAGAACCAATTGAGACTCTCGTTGCAATATAGCACGATCATTGTCCGTACTTTCCACTTTGGGTAGGTCACCCAATTTTATTCTTTCGTTAATTTGTGTTTGACGCACTTTTGCAATCGCAAGGAGGTCTTTGTAAACAAGGTATTCTTGTCCTGCGCCCACCCATTTCCAATACCTTTTGGTTGCTTCCTTAACGATTTCTAATTTCAACTTTTGAATGGACAATTCCGCCAATTTTCGATCCAGATCGGCCTTTCGCAAATCAGCTCTGTTTTTGTCGATTTCTCGATTGCGAATGAGAGGGACGAGGGCTCCTGCTCGAATTTCACCGTAGTCGTTCGTCTCTCGTCGACCATCATATGCAGGGAAATTTCCTCTACCAATGCGATAGCCGGCGAAAAACGAAGTACCGCCTAACGGTGTAGGCTTTTCGATGATAGAATCCGATGCATTGTTTTGGTAGAAACCCATGGGCTTTGTCGTTCCAAGGGATTTAAACTGAAGGTCGAAGGCACCCTCTGCCGCAAGATAGTTGTATTCTGCTTCCGTTAATAATTTTTCAGCGGCAAGTACCAATGGATAAGATTTTTCAACTGATTTTAAGAGAACTTCCAAACTGAGAACTCCAGGTTGGCGGTTTAGGTAGTCCTCGGAAAATATATTTGGAGCGTGTAAATTTTCGAATGCACTCTTGCGTTTTGTATCTGTATCGACTTGGCTAAATAAAATGCTAAAAGGTAGAATAAAAAATGAATAAATAAGAAAACGCACAATCCGTATCATTTTCTCTCACCTGCGTCAAAATCGATCAATTCTTTCATCTCTGGGTCATCCATAGGCAGCGTTGGCGGGAAGTCATTGAATCTGCGCCATAATTCATATCCTACACTTACACGGTTTAAAAAAATCCAGCCCTTTGCGCGGACTCCTTGTTTTAGATAACGATTGGAAGGCCATTGTCTATCTTCTGGGTCGGGGACAATTAGAACGCGAAAGTTACCAGTTCCGTTATCCGTAACATCGACTAACTTGACAGTCCCTCCAAATGTTCCAACTGCAATTTCAGGCCAACCACTTAACTGAAGAACTGGGTAACCTTGGAATTGAAGTCTAACTTTCCTTCCCTCCGCCACAAGAGGTATATCATTTCCAGAAATAAATAGTTCCACTGCTTTATCTTCAGAATCAGGTACTATGAGTGCCACTCCGTCACCCTCTTTCACTTGTTGTGTGTCTGGATTAACGAGAATTCTCATTACAGTTCCATCACGTGGGGAAAAAATTTCTTGGTTTTGTTGCCTAGAAAGTCGTGCTTCTAGGCGAGGAAGTTCTTCTAGTACACGCGCGACTTCTGACTGCGCGGATGCAAGCGAGGCACGAGCATCGTTGATCCCTGCCTCGGCATCTTGATTGACTCTGCCTGAGTCAGAGCCGAAAGCCCGCTCTTCCTTTACAGCACCGTCGTATGCCGCCTTCGCTCGATCTAAGCCAGTGACTGCATTTGTATGTTCCAATTCTGCCAATTCAACATTTCTTTTAGAAGTTAATCCTTTCTCTAATAATTGGTGTTGTCTTTCTAAATTGATCGTAGTAGTTTTTAATGCCGCTTTAGCGGCATCAATTGCTTGTTCGCTGGCTCGTACTCTATCCCGTGCCATCATTTTTCTGGAATCAGCCGCATCGACTGCACTTCCACGTGAGGAGCGAAGCGATGCAATCCGTGAACGTAAAGAATCTTCCCTTGCTCGTGCCGCCTCTAGTCTCAATAGGAGAGCATTTTTCTCTTCACGGATACGATTGATAAATTCAGGATCGTTATCTGAAATATCTATGATCGGATCACCTTTTCGAACTTTACTTCCTTCATGCACATGCCATTTCATCACACGACCGTTGATCGGTGATTCGATAAGTTGTTGTCTATCGAGAGGAGCATAAGCAACTACTCTTCCGAATCCCATTGTGGTTTGCTGCCATGGAATCAAAACTAATATAACGATAGTTACAAAGAAAAGTATCGTAAGAATGTATGCCAATGATTGGGCCGGTTTGGCAGTTTGCACCAAACGAAAAGATGGTAGGGTATCTTTACGATGCCAGCGTAATTGATTCTTCATGACACTACCCCTTTATTTTTATTTGGTGTAAGTTTATACTCATCTGGCATTAGGTGTAAGATTTGATCCGTATAACCTAGAATTTGTTCAGATCTTGAAACAATGACAAGTGTCCACGGTCTATTCTTATTTAGAAGAATTTTAAGTGCAGATTTTTGAAAATTTGGTGGCAAGGAATCTAAGGTGCCATCAATTAAAAGCAGACGTGGTTTCCCAAGTATGGCACGAGCAATCTGCATCATACCGGTTTGAATATTATCAAATGGATGACCAAAAGTTAAAAGATGGGTGTGCAGGCCTTGAGGGAGTTTTTCCACAGTGGTCCAAAAATCTAACGATTCCAATGCTTCTCGAATTTCTATCAATGAAATATGGTCTCTACCCATTCGTATGTTATCTAAAATACTACCTTCAAAGATTTCGTTTCCACGGATCAGAAAAGAATCATCGTGATTTTGATGGTAGTCTGTTTCATGGATATTCTGTTTGTCAAAGGAAACAGAACCATGACTTGGAACTCTGATTGCCGCTATTAAATCCAGAAAAACATTCGCATCGTAAGGAGTGCTAACTCTAATGCCCGTTATCGATTTGGATGTCAACTTTAGAGATAAATCAGAAAAAACGGTATGTTTGTTGGCAAGAGAATAGGAAAGATGTGAAATTTCTACTTCTATTGGTTTGTCAGTTGTTGTATAAGGGGTGATTCCAGATTTAATAATTGGTAATTGAAATACTGTATTGATTTTGTCTACCGCCGAGATAAGGCTATAGAAACTATCTAAGTGTTTTCCAAATTTTGCAATATCACTTAACACCTTTGCAATCACCAATTCGGCGGCTACTAATTGTCCAATAGTTAATTGTCGATGAATCACAAGATAACCACCGATTCCTAATACAACAGCGCTAGCCAATGTTTGAAGCACAATCAAACCAGCAATTTGACGAATTAGCTTTTTAAAATAATTTTCCCTGGCATAAAGGTAATCTCTTGCAATTGAGTCAGCCTTCTCTAACCCAAAGTTTGCGCCAAACTTGGAATGAAAGATAGCAGTATGTCGCGATATTTCTTCTATCCATGCGGCGATTCGATATTTTTCTCCGGAGACTTTGATATGACTTTCGCCTGCGGCTCTTCCCATCTTGTACACGATGAAGTATCCACCAATAAAAAGTATGATCATAGCGAAGAGGAGAAAAATAGGATGATAAATACCAATAAGCGTAAATCCAATAATCGTTGTTAGAACAACGGCTAAACCATCAACCAATAAAGTGTTGATAGCTTTCTGAATCGTCACTGTATCAAAGAAACGATTTGCTAATTCAGGTTTGTGAAATGAATCAAGTGCTTCTTGTTTAATTTTAGGAAATTTTGCCGCAAATTCGGTTGCGATTCGTACAAATACTCTTCGTTGGAGAATTTCAATGACATACGTTTGAATGATTTGCATTGCGCCTGCAAATCCTAAAAAACAAACCACCAAAAATGTTAAAACAACAACAGGTTGAATCAATACACCAAAAGATACGATATTTACAAGGGAAGAAGTGGCTATTGGAATTACTAATGAAAGAATTCCGATTCCTATACCATAAATAACGATGATCCCAATATCTCGTCTCTCTAACCTTAAAAGCTGAAAGATTTGCTCAATCGCCTTGCTAATATTAGTTGATTTTTTCGATTGAGTTGAATTTGAGGAAAATGGAAAAATCGGTTCACTGACAATCCAGTGGATCTGATCCGTACTGTGCTCTAAACCAAGTCTGATGATGAGATCTTTTTCAGAAATCCACGCGGATCCACTATGATCACCAAGTTCTTGGATATGGTATGCACCAGCATGGTAACTAACAATCGAAAATGATTCCAAATGTAAATTTAGATCATTGATACGAAAAAAAATAAATGGTGAGTCTTCAGAGATATATGTTTGAATTTCTTTTAAATTTTTGCTAACAGTATTTAGTCGAACTTTGTAATGGCCTGAAATTTCCGAAAGATATGCGTCAATATTTTTAGAATCTAGGACAGGATATGTGTGCCTATACTGTCTAATAATCTCAAGGACTTGACTTGGAATTAGATGTTGATGGTTGGATTCTGCGATATATGTTAAAACAGCATGGATGTTTTCTTCTAATGAGTTTGAGATGAATACTTCTTCTTTTTTCTTTCGAAAAAAGCTCTCAATCTTTGAGGAAAAAATACGGATTAATATTTTTAGCATGGTTTTTAAAAATCACCCGTTAGACAGGTCTTGACAGGTTTTGGTTCTATAATTCTATCTAACTAAAGGAAGCTAAGTATGAATAATTTAGGGATTTTTTTGATGATTTCAGTCATTTTTTTGGCGCATAATTCTATTTCTGCTCAGGAAAAATGTCTCTACAGCTACGACCCTTCTCAGACCACTCTAGAATGGACTGCATTTAAATTCACTGAAAAAACGGGCGTTAAGGGTACAATGCGCTCCATTATTGTGAAAGAAACGAAAAAAGCAAAAACTCCATTAGATGCTGTAAAGAATTTGAATTTTAAAATACGCACCGACTCCGTTGATTCAAACAACCCAGGTCGCGACGAAAAAATTAAACAATTCTTCTTCGGTTCAGTCGCGAAAAATGAATTCATTCAAGGTCGATTTACCCAAATTACTGGAACTGACTCTGGCAAAGCACTATTGAATTTAGAGTTTAATGGTAAGAAACAAACATTTCCAGTAACCTATACAATCGTGGACGAGACAGTGGAAGTAGTAGGAACGATTGACGTTTTAAAAATAGGTTTAGGAACTGGACTTCAAAAATTGAACGAAGCATGCATTGAATTACATAAGGGAGCTGATGGGAAGTCAAAGTTGTGGCCTACAGTTGACATAAAAGTAGTGTCTAAACTAGCGAAGGAATGTGCATCCTAAAAGGAGATACCCTCCTTCTTTAGAAGTTCCAAAAAATCATTTTCATTGATAGTAATCACACCCAACTCATTTGCTTTTTCTAACTTTGATCCAGCTCCAGTTCCGTAAAGCAAATGAGTGGTTTTAGAAGAGACGGACGAAACTTTCCTTCCACCATGTTTTGTAATTATATCCATTGCTATATCTCTAGGCTGGAAATTCTCAAAGCTTCCGGTAACACACCAAGATTGTCCTAAAAACGGTTGAATATTACTCTTCTCTTTTTCATCTGATGTGAATCTAACACCTAATGACATTAATTGTTTAACCATTTGTTTGGTTTCTTTATCTTTTGTATAAAACAAAAGTGCGGCGATAGTTCGAGGTCCGATTCCATGAAATGTTTCTAGTTCTTTTTCCGCCTCACTTTGATTGCACAAGTTCACCAATTTTTCCCATGAATCTATGGCCTGCTCAATGAGGATTTCAGTTACCTTGGGACCAATTTCATTCAATCCGAGGGATGGAAGTGTAAACCGAAAATCTTTTTCCTTTGATTTTTCAATACTTGTAAGTATGATTTGAACTGATTTCTCTCCGAAACCATCTAACGCTTGTATTTTATCCTTTAATTTATGTAAACTATAAAGATCTGGTATTTTTTTGATCCATCCCAATTCATAAAAAATTTCAATCTGACGTTCACCTAACCCTTCGATATTCATTTGTTTTTTGGAACAATAAAAAATTAGAGTGTTTTTCTCTCTCTCTGGGCAAGCTCGATTTGTGCAGAAAAAATCTACAGAATCATCAACCTTGGTAAGCTTAGATTTACACGAAGGACAGTTTGTTGGAAGTTTAAATACCCCTTTAGGAGGTGCTTGAACTATCTTTTCAACAGCTGGTATGATTTCTCCTCGTTTCGAGATGAGCACCTTTGCTCCGATTCCGGCACCTAATGTATCTATATAATCCTGATTGTGGAGAGTTGCATATGTAACCGTTGTTCCACCGAGTGCAATTGGTGTAACTTTTGCTCGAGGTGTTATTTTGCCTGTGCGGCCGATTGCAAAATCAATCTCTTCAATCACCGTCTCCTTTAATAAGGCATCAAATTTAAATGCTCGCGCCCATCTAGGTGAGTGAGATGTCTCTCCCAAAGAATCCCGCAGAGCCAATGAGTTAACTTTAATTACTAAACCATCAACAGGGAATGGCATTTTATCTTTTTTATCACTGTACTTTTTGATTTTTCCTAATACATCTTTGCCAGAAAGGATTTCAGTATCTGGGGCTAAGGGAAAACCATCATCTTTAAGAATTTTCAATATTTCGAAATGAGTTTGAATTTTTTTTCTTCCTTTAGGAAGAAAAGCATCATATAAAAAAATCCTTAACGGTCGCTTTGCGACTTCATTGGGATCTTTCTGTTTGATTGAACCTGCCGCTAGATTTCTGGGATTGGCAAATTTTCCGCCAAATTCTTCATTAAATTCTTCGAACTCAGCGAAATTCATAAAAATTTCGCCTCTTACTGTAATTGATAACTTTGATTTTAAATTTTGGGGAAGAGATTTAATCGTTTTTACATTTTCGGTAACAACGTCGCCTATGCCACCGGAACCTCGAGTTACACAAGTTTCTAGTATCCCATTCTCATAATATAGAATCATTGAGGCACCGTCTATCTTCCATTCGACCGAATATTCTAAGTCGAGACCAGTTTTTATAATCCAATCAGAAAGTTCTTCCAAATTGTATGTATTTTCCAATGATAGCACCGGAATTTGATGTTTGAACTTTGTAAATTGATTGGTCAGGTCAGAACCTACACTCTTTGTAGGTGAGTTTTTGAGGGAAAGATGCGGATGATCTTTTTCTAATTTTTTGAGTTCGGAGAAAAGACTATCGTACTCCTGATCTGAAATGGATGGGGAGTTATCTTTGTAATATCTTTCGTTATGCGAATTAATTTCTTTAGTAAGTTTTTTGATTCGCTTAGATATTGATTCTTCTGATTCCAATCAATAGATTCCTGATTGCATGTATTCTTCTGGGTCCAATTTGCCATCGTCGGAAACAAGTATTTCATAGTGCAGGTGAGGTCCGGTAACGTTGCCAGTTGCTCCAACTTCAGCAATGATATCTCCTTGTTTGACTTCTTGACCCATACGAACTAAGATACGGGAACAATGTCCATAAAGCGTACTGAAGCCATATTCGTGTTGTAAGATGATATGATGTCCATAACCAACGTTACCGTAAGAAACTTTGACGACCTTACCCGGGGCAGTTGCATAAATCGGCGTTCCGGTAGCATTGGCAAGGTCAACTCCATCATGATACTCCCAATATCCTGAGGTTGGAGATTTTCTCATTCCAAAAGGAGATGTTAGATTATAAGAATATAACGGATTTTGGAGTGGTGTAGCAGATAAAATAGCCGCACGTTGTGATAGAAAATCAAAATTTACATCAGCTAATTTTCGATAAGCATCCATTCGGTGCTTTAAAGTCCTTAGATCATAGATTTCGTTCAAATATTTTCGTCCGACATCCAGTTGTTTGTCTTCCAATTCTTCTTTTTGAAGAAAGTCGTAAGCAGTTGTTTTCAGGCTATCCTCAGGTGGAATCTTGAGTAGTTCTTCATCTTGCCCGTCGATAAGAGTAAACATTTCGAGAAGGTTTTCATTTAACTTGGAATATTCTTCACTTAGCTCCTCAAACTGGTTTGTATGAGCAAGATAGCTATCGAAGTAATTTCCGTAGATTTCTGAGAGCTGATCAATCTGTGACTGGGTATTACTAGAGCGCACAATGGCAAAAATTGTGATTGTTAAGAGTGAGACGGTAAGAGCTAAATAAAAAAGAATCGTGAATACAGAAATTTGAAAATGAAAGGAGCTGTCATAACCATGCGGAATCACCAAAATGGTCATTCTTTGGTGTCCTTTTTCTTTCACCAAGTCAATCTGTTTCTTGATTTTAGGATTATCTTGTGAGAAAACAGATTTAAGGTCTTCTATTTTTTTCTTCATGGATCAACTCAGAATCTACATATATAGAACAAAGCGTTTCCTTTCTCTGGTCAAGTGGAAATCCCTGATCAAAGTATTGGGAATCCTGTTCTTACTCATAGCCTTGGTGGGTTTTTATGTGGATCACCAATTTGACCGAGCGTACGACAATTCTGTGCATTCTGCCGATCTCCAGCAATTGCCTTTTGCCCAGGTAGCAATCATACCAGGAGCATCCGTTCACGGGAAAACTCCCTCCACCATTCTCTCTGATAGATTGCAGTGCGGTCTAGATTTGTATAAAGCGGGAAAGGTAAAAAAAATTCTTCTATCTGGTGATAATGGACAATCGGATTATAACGAATTAAAACCAATGTTAGATTTTATGCTTCGCAATCAAGTAAATCCAGAGGATTTATTCGTTGATCATGCTGGTTTTCGAACGCTTGATACGTTGATTCGAGCAAAGGAAGTGTTTCAAGTCAAAGAGGCGATCTTCGTAAGTCAAAATTTTTTCTTGCCTCGCGCCATTTACTTAGGTCTAGAACTCAATCTGACTTTGTATGCGTACGAATGTAATCTGCGAGTTTACAAAAAAGAAGGCTTTTACGGCTTACGAGAATTTTTTGCCCGACAACTCGCACTTTGGGATATAGTTTGGGATACGCCTCCGAAGTATCTTGGAAATCCTTATCCTATCGAAGGAAGTGGAGTGGAAACTTGGAAAGGATCTATTTTTTAAACAAATATAATGTCTAATAAATAAGGAATCAATGATGAACCGAATTAAACACCTAACGAGCATAATAGCTTTTATGCTAGCAACCAATGTTTTTGGTGCAGAGATTGTAAAAAAAGAAATTAGTTTTTTTGTAAATCATACCACTGCCAATGTAACTGGTATTTGTAACGAAATTAATTTCACACCTGTAAATTTACAAGCAGTTGGCAAATCTGCTTACACAATAAAGTCACCTTTTACAATTACGATTCCTCTGAAAAAAATTACATCTGGTGATGATGGTCGAGATGCACATATTCAAGAAATCCTTGGGTTGCCAGAATTCACAGATATCATCATTAAAGTCGAGTCCGTAAAACAAGAAGCAGAAAGATATCTAATATCAGGAAAGATGACCATTCATGGCAAAACTAGGGAATTTGTATCTTATGCGAATGTAGAAACGAGCCAAACTTCCATCATTCAAATTGATGGAACTGCCACCGCAAAGTTTTCTGAATATGAATTGGAAAACCCTTCGCTTCTATTTATGAAAGCAAAAGATACAATCGAAATCAAATATTCGTTTCAACTGAAAAAATAAATTTACTTATCTTTGAATAAAATGACCAAACGATTGTATTTTAATATAATTTTTTTGGTCATTTCTTCCCCATTTTTATTGATATCTGGATGATACTTTTTAAGTAATTCCTTGAATTTCTTTTTCAGATCATTCAATGTACAATCGATATCAAGATTAAAGAAGGCCAATAATTCTTCGATCTCAAGATTAATCTTCTTTGTTTTACTTTTTTTCTTTGGTTTTTCCGAACGAATTCTTCCAAATAACTCATAATAAGTGCGGTCTCTAAATTCTTTCGTAATATCGCGAAAGTTTAGAATTTTTGTAGGCATTAAGGCTTGTAAATATTCTTTAAGGAATTCCTCGGCACCGTATTCTGCATGTATTTCGCGAGATTCAATAAAAAAGTAAATGGCTCGATTAATAAAAAAATCTAATTCAAACTTATCCATTAAATATGAATCTACTGCATCATCGAAATCAATTGTGGCAGTTGCTAGTAATAGTAAAAGTTCTTTGTCGAGTTTGTGGTTTTCGATCGTCCTTTGGATGAGCGATTTAAATGATTCACGAAGTTCATATAACGGACGTTCACCAAAAAAAACTCCTCCTCGTAAAAAATCGCCAGGTACGTCATCCAAGTTTAAGATATCTTCCAGAAAATCGATAAGCAGATCTCCATCAATTTCATGGAATCCACCTGATAAGGACATCTGCGGCTTAGATGCTCGAAATTGATAAAGCTTTCGAAGACAGTCTTCCTTCTTCATTTCAAGAAGTTCTGCGAGACGGTCGTATGTCAAAAACCAGCGCAAATCATCACTTTGATTTTGTAATTCAAAAATTACGTCCGCAAGAATTTGTCTGGATCTTGATGTATCGGTTTGGGATACCATCATTCTTGTTTTTATTATGAAACCAATTTAGCAAGGAGTTTCTTTTTTGCTAGTGAAACCTGTTCCTTTTTCTTTTCTGGAAGTATGAATCATCATATTTCGGAACATCCCTCATTGAGTCCTTATGATATCTCACTTTATAAAGGTTTGAGAGGAAATAATTTTTATGAGATGGATAGGGCACTGCAAAGAATGGTGAGCAGATACTCTGAAACGTTCTCGATTGAACATAAAACTGCTATGATTGCGCACATTCGGGGTTATGGGGATTTGGTTGGTGGAAGATTGGATGAGCTCACTGAAAAATGCCATAAAGAAGGAAAATATGGTGAGATCGTCAAGTTTGATCGGACAGGGTCCCGAATTGACGAAATTGTCTACTCTGCAGAACAGCTTGAGTCTCGAAAATTATCATTTGATTACGGCGTAGTCAATCTGGATTTCCATAAAGAATGGAAGTATTCTTTCCCAAATATACACCGTTATGCGTTGGCATATTTGATGAATTTGAATGGCGAAGGTGGAGTTGCGTGTCCTCTTGCAATGACGGATGGTATGATCCTTGCGTTGAAAAAAATAGGAAGTGAAAAACAAAAATTAAAATATTTACCGTTAGTCGCGGGCGAAGGCAGTCCTTCTCATTTTATGGCAGGACAATATGTAACGGAAAGAGTTGGCGGAAGCAACGTTTCAGCGAACAGAACCATAGCTAAAAAAATGGATAATGGAAAATGGTCTCTCACAGGCGAAAAATGGTTCTGTTCCAATCCGGGTGATCTTTGGGTCACTACTGCAAAGATTGAAGGTACAAATACGATTGGTATGTTTCTTGTGCCAAGATTCAAGGAAAATGGAAGTTTAAACGGACATCATATCCTTAGAAAAAAAGACATCATAGGTTCACGTGGAAAGCTAACGGTTGAAATAATTTATGATCAAACAGAAGCGGAAGAGTTTGGAAGACCAAGTCATGGTCTTGTCAACTTAATCAAATATATAATCAAAATATCCCGAATTCATGTAGGACTTGGTGCTTGTGGCAATTCTAGACGCGCCGTGATGGAAGCATTAGAGTATAGCAAATGGAGAACTGCTTTTGGAAAACAAGTCAATGAATTTTCTATATTTGCACGTCAATTGGCCGAAATGCAAATTTTGCAAACCGCTATGACGTTTGTGAATTTTCGATCCGTTGATCTAGCAGAAAAAGAACACCTAGCAAGCGAAATATATATTCCCTTGCTTAAATTTAAATCGTCATCGCAAGCTTCATGGATTACACAACGTGCGATTTTGAGTTTAGGCGGGAATGGAATTGTAGGAGATTTTTCACCTCTGCCTCGCTTACATAACGACTCGATTATCAATGAGACTTGGGAAGGTACACATCTCATCATCACAAACCATGTACTACATGCATTAAATAAATCTAAAATATTTGTCGCATTACAAGATCTAATCTCAAATTTAACTTTAGAATCTTCACAGTTTCCTGTTTTAAGTTATGCAGTGCAAGTTCATCATTCAAAGAATGAGAAATTCAATCGTATCATTTTATCAGAGTCGAAAGAATGGAAAGAAATGAACAGAGTCTACATTGCTGAGTTGGCATATGAGGTGATAGCATTAGCCGAATTAATTGAACAAGCAGTTTACGATTTAAAACAACATTCCACATCCATTTATGTCGATTTTGCTAATGCTTATGCAGAAATCATTGAAAATGGAATTGATTTTCCGAGAAATCTGGATGGAGTCTTAAACGATCCTCTGAAAGTGAATAATCTCTTAAGCTATTAATGTCGAATTTTATTTTACTTACCATTTGTTTTTCTTTAGGAATTGTATTTAGGTTATCTAAAAAATTTCCGGAAAACACTCCTCAAGTTTTGAACGCATTTGTGCTCAATGTTTCTTTACCCGCCTTGGTTTTGTTACATGTACACAATATACAAATTTCAGCTGATATTTTTTTGCCAGCGCTTATGCCGTGGATAGTGTTTTTATTTTCGTTTTTACTACTATACATCCTTTATATTCTGAAACGAATAGATTATAAAACATTAATATGTTTGTCGCTCACATCAGGTTTAGGAAATACATCATTTGTTGGGATTCCTCTTTTACAGTCTTACTTAGGAAATGGGGCTATCGGTTATGCAATCATATCTGATCAATTAGGTACGTTTTTAGTCTTAAGTTTTCCTGGATTGATTCTGGCTAATTTAGCGGAGAAAGGTACATGGGATATCAAATTTTTAATCAGAAGAGTTTTCACTTTTACACCCGTAATTGCACTGGGTTTGGCTATTCTATTTCGATTGTTTGCATACCCTGAGTGGTTGGAGCTAGTCTTACAAAGATTGGGCGATACGTTGTCACCATTGGCACTTGTGTCTGTCGGATTTTTATTAAATTTGCGAACACTTAAAGGTCATAAATTGCTTTTGTTATTGGGACTTAGTATTAAGTTGATACTTGCTCCTACGATTATAATCTTAATATATTGCTCTATCACGCCGAATCGTTTGATGTTTGAGACCATTGTCTTGGAGGCAGCTATGGCGCCTATGGTGACCTCAACGATAGTTGCTATTGACAGAAACTTAGTTCCTCATTTAGCAAGTCTTATGTTGGGAGTTGGTATACCGTTTTCATTTTTGACCACTTATTGTTTTTTGTTACTATTAAAATCAGGATACATATGAATTTACGTTTTGTTTCACTACTCATTCTTGCGATGATTTCTTGGGGTTTTTCTTGGCCGATTGCGAAAATGATCGCTCACTCCGTTCCGATTCATGTTCTTGTATTTTGGCGTTTTTTAATGACCTTTCTTTCGGTGATTCCGCTTATGTTTTTTTTAAAGATTCCTTTTTCTCTCAAATCAGGGAAAGACTACTTTGACGTCCTGATCGGAGGAATTGTCTACTTATTATACAATCAATTCTTTTTCCTCGGTTTGGAGAAAGGTCTTCCTGGAGCAGGAGGAGTATTAGTAACAACGTTAAATCCAATCGTCACTTTCTTCATAGTAGCGCTTGTTTTGCGAAGAGGTATTAGTAAACGGCAATCGATTGGACTTTTTTTTGGATTGATAGGCGGACTAACGATTCTTAAAGTGTGGGAATTGAATCTTGAGAAACTTATTTCTTCAGGCAATGCATTCTTTTTAATTGCTTCATTTGTCTGGGCTTTACTTTCTTTAAATAGTCAAAGGTCAGGAAAAAGTATGTCTCCGATTGCCTATAGTTTTTATGTTTATGGCATAGGTTCATTGATTGAATTTTTGATATCGTTTAAAGATCCGGCTTTTCTTCATGTTTGGGATTTAGATGGTCATTTTTGGTTGAGTATATTTTATCTTTCAGTAATATCTACGACGTTTGGAACGACAGTGTATTTTTATGCGGCAACTCGGTTGGGTTCGGATATAGCAAGTTCTTTCATTTTTATCGTCCCACTCTCAGCTTACATTTCGAGTCTTTTGATTATGGATGAGCTCTTCCAAATTCCTGTCATTGTTGGAGGATGTTTTGCTATCATTGCAGTATACTTGATCAACTCCGGTAAACGCCAAATTAACATTGAATCGATCCCGGAAAACTAGTATCGTTTATCAGAATCTTCCGGAATCATCGAACCATAATAATTGACTAAGGATTCTACTTTTGATTGAATTTGTCCGTTTGACTCTTCAATGATCTTTCTTTTTTCTAAAATCTTTTTCCCTTTGATCCAAATTTCATCGGCATCTTTTGTTAAATAATTCCCCGAATGACGAGCGATGAAATCTTCAATCAACATGATTGCTTGAGAAGATTCAAAATGGTGTTCATTCTCCATAAGAATCCTGGCTATAATTTGATTTGGTAACAATTTATGAAATTCTTTCCAACCTTTCGATATCCGATACGAAAGTTCAAGGGTTGGCTCATCATTATGAGCATATTCGGATATTGGAATAGGATCACAAAATTCCACATATACATTTGATCTTTTTGCAAGAAATCCAGCCATACCCAAGTCTTCAGGTATGTCACAAAATTGATTGTCCTCAGGGACTGTTTCATAGGAAATCGAGATAGGAACAATGATAATTTCTGTTCCAGAGTTTCTGAATGCATTCACCGCAGTTGTTAGTAATCCAGTTTTTACTGGTACAATTGCACCAGTGCGTGACCTTGTACCTTCTGGATAAACTAAAGATGGTATACCTTGTTCCAACATTACTTGTGAATAGAGAGTTAGACATTCAAGATAAAGACTATTCCGGGTTCGGTCGCGATCGACAGCATATGCACCCAAAGATTTAAGCATCCATTCCCAAAAAGGATTGGACATAAGATTGATGCCTGCCGCATAACGAGGCACAGGAAGTCCCAAATTGAAAATAGAGTAGGCAACCTCAACAGAGTCCAAGTGAGATCTATGTGTAGGCGCATACAAAATATTATACTTGGATGCAAGGGCTTTTACTTCCGCTGTTTTTCCACCGATATGAGGGATCATAGAACCCTTTAAAAAACCGCCGGAAAATAATCTGATAGGTGCTATAAATCTAAGTAAGGACTCTCGAACGGTTGGGCTGTAATTATCAGCAATCTCTCTTACATAAAAACGAACCAATTCTTTGATAAAGCTTGGATCTTCATCTTTACTGGCATGATGAAATCGTTTCCAGATGTCTAATTCGCTTTCAAACTTGTTTTCTTCTAAAGATATTTTTTTGCGTCTAGCCTTGATTAAACGTTTCTGAGTGGATTCAATAATTGCAGCGGCTTGTTTTTTGACCCTATGGCTACTTCCTTGTGTGTTGTTGATATGTTTAACAATCCTGTCTATTAAAAAAGATTGAAAGTCAATGCCCGAAGTTAAGTCCAAACCGATTTTTTTCTGAACAACTATTGTTTGAGGTTTTATAGTTGGTTGTTTAGAACCGAGCAAATATTGTACCAATGCCATTGGCGGTTGTTTCCGTGTTAGGACATCAAACAATGTTCTATGTAAGGTGAAGGCTAAGTGGGATTCATTTGCAAGCTCAATCAATACACTGAGTGCATAGGTGCCCTCGATATTATCATGAGATTTTTCTGCTTCGCGTTCAATAAAGCGTTTCGGAGAAAAGAAAATTTCAATCCGGTCTGTGATTGATAATTTTTCTTGCCCACTAAGCAATTCGCCAACAATCTTTCGACCAAAATTACGATTGCGACTTTTTTTGCATGTAGCAGTAGCCAAAAAATCAGCGAGACCTGATCTTCCCATAACTGTATCAGGTCTTGCTCCGTATTTCATCGCTAGGTCGCGAGCCTCTTGGAATCCTACTGATAACAATTCTCCCAATAGGTTTGATCCATAATCTGGTAATAATGAGACAATACCTGCTGCAATCGCCATCGGATTTTTTGCGACCCCAATGATCTCCATGCCATGAATGTCATCTGTGGTTGATGTTTGAATGTTATTCGAAAGAAATAAGTCTGCTATGTAAGCGGCAGTTTTCTTTTCAGAGGATCCAACATTAAAGAAGGCGAATTTCCCTTCTAAAATCTCTGCTATCATTGATGGGCCATTGACGACTGCTATACTGGCAGAATGACAACCATTTTCTTTCAGTAGGTATTCCAAATATTGGCTGTAAGTAACAAAACCATGTTTTTTACGATACTTGCCTTCCAAAACTCCTTTTGTGAAAAAAGAAAATACAAAGTCATTTCTTGAATCGATTGTATCAAGCAGGGAATGCAAGCTATCAACGAATGTGCGAGAAGGAACCGCGATATGAAAGGTCCAATCGTCACGTCCGAAGATTTCCATGCTAGATACAATTTCAACGTGATCAGGAATATCCAACGTAATTCCCATAACTTCTGTTTGACGTCTTCGTTTTAATTCGTCTACGAAATCTTTATCGGGAATCCAAAGCACAACATCGTCATATTTTTTGGCAATGAGTGTGGCGACGATCAAGCCTAGAGGACCACTCCCCAAGACTGCTTGCTTTAGATCATTGTATGGGATCGTCATAGAATTAGAAAAATCTACTCTTTGCTAGAAGACTGACCGAAAAACTTTGTCGTGATTTCTGGAAAATATGCTCCAATGAGAATGAGTGTGAGTCCAACCAGATTGGGAGTTGAAAAAAGTTTAAAGTTTGCTCCACGATCAAGACCGACATTGATGATACAAATAAACCACCCACCGATAATTAGTCCGAAACCAGTTAAATGAAATAAAACCTTTTTAATCATGTTTGCAATTCTCCAAGATGTTCTGTTTTTGTTGAAATAGATTCCATCACTTTTTAGCATACTACTACGGAAGTAAATCGTCAAGCCACAATGAAATTCTCATCACTACTTATCCTTTCAATTTTGATGGTACCTTCTCTCCTCGGATACTACCAATTATGGTTTGGGCTTTCTGCCATTCAGGAAATCAACCTTGCAATAGGCATCCTAGCCTCGGTTCTCTGGCTTTCCGAGCTGATTCCAATGTTTGTTACTGGATTTCTCGTCCTATTTCTTGAACTGATTTGGTTGATTCCATCATGGGGTATCGGAGCGCCAAAACCGAGTGTCTTTATTTCATGCTTTTTTTCTGAGACCATCTTGCTCTTCTTAGGTGGATTTGTTATCTCTCAGGCAATATCAAACTATCGCTTGGATCATACTCTTGCAAGAATCGTGATCAAAGAGACGAAAGGTTCATCCGTTTTACTTTTAGTGGGCCTTGCATTCACTACCGGCTTTCTTTCTTGTTGGATGAATAATACGGCGACCACAGCAATGATGCTCGGATTGGTTGTTCCTATGATGAAGTCATTGAATGAATTTTCTCACCTACGAAAATCTATCCTATTTGTGATTCCTTTTTCAGCAAATCTTGGCGGAATTGGAACTCCGGTTGGCACTTTACCAAATGTGATTGGAATCGGATATATGAAACAAAAAGGTATCGACATTGGCTTTCTTCCATGGATGGGATTCGCCATTCCTGTTTGTTTTTTGTGTATCGCATTTCTTTGTTACTTGTTATATTTCTTCTTTTTAAGGAATAAGCCTGAGGAAGCTTTACAATTGTTTGCTCCAGAAAAGTCAGAGAAGGAACCTGCGGACCTAAAAAAACAATTTAGTCTATGTATTATTATCATCACCGTTCTAGGTTGGTTGACTTCGGATTTTCACGGAATATCGATTGGAACCATCGCACTCTTTCCTGTAATCGTTTTCTTTGGACTTAGGCTTCTTTCGTTGGAAGACTTTCGATCCCTTTCTTGGGATGTACTTATTTTGATGGGCGGAGGGATTGCATTAGGAAAAGCAATGGAGGAAACAGGATTAGCAAAACATATTATCGAATCATTTGAGTTAGATGGTATGTCATCGCTTTCCTTATTCATTTTTTTCTCACTTATGTCACTATTGCTTTCTTGTTTTTTGAGCAATACCTCCGTGGCAAACCTCATACTGCCGATTACGATGGGCATTCCTGAGCACGCGATCTTACCGTCTGCCTTGGGTGCAACAATTGGAGCTTCTTTGGCAATGCCTTTTCCTATCTCAACACCACCCAATGCACTTGCATTTAGTTATGGTGGAATCAAGAGCTCAGAAATGGCTAAAATTGGCGGTCTAATTTCGTTCATTTCATTGCTAATATTCCTAATAGTAGGAGGAGGCATCTTGTATTTCATGAACTGGGTAGATTTTTCGATATAATGAAGTAAAAAAGACTTTTCGTCAGCAGACACTCAGATACCATTCAAGCGGGTTATGGTAAAATTTCGTCTTGTCTATCTACTTTGTTTGATTTGTCTAAGCTCAAATTGTTATAATTATCTAAGCGAAGACGTTCCGATCATATCGAGACCTATTTTAAACCAAAGATTGCCTCTACTCACTCTTAAGGTATCGACTCCCGAATCAGATCGTTCCCTCAAAGAGATTACAAAGCTTTACGTCAAGTACGTCACTGATACAGGATACTTTGGGCGCGTAATTGCTGATGGTATCGTCAGTCCGTATCATATCGATATTTATACTTCAGAAGTAAACGAATACGAACATTTCTGGATTTCCAGTATATCCACGTTGTTTATGCTTGGCACTCTTGGATTGCTTCCATCAATCTACTCACAGGAACGAGTGTTAAATGCTGATTTTTATGTAAATGGTAAGTTAGTGGGTCGAGAAAAATACCGTCAAAAGCACTCCACCCTTTTTGGTGTACCTTTCTTTTTGATTTGGGAAACTGGAATTAAGGAAGCAAAGGTCATTGAATATAATAAAGAACGAAATATGATACACAATATGATACAAGACTACAATCGCTATTTTTAGGGAAAATTATGAAACACTATAAATTTAAAAAACTAATAACAATTTACATTTTTTTATTCTTGATCATTGCTTGTTCAACTCCGCCAAAAAAAGTGGAAAAAGTAGTCGAAGTCAAGAAGGAAGAGACGAAACCAAATAAGGAAACCGTCTCAAAATCAGTGGAGGTCAACAAAGATTTAGCTTTCCTTGAATCGATCGAGGATGGCAGAAACATTCCTACTTCCGGGAAATGGCGGGAAGAAAACTATGAAGAGTATACAGATCAGACTTTTTTTGCTTTTGAGCCTGCCAAAGAAATCATAGATTTCGGAAAAGTAGATTATCCATTGTTAAATGCCTCTATTTTTTATGTTACAAGTAGAGAGAGAAGAAAACTAGGAATGAAACCATTTCGTTATTCTTCCTTATGTGAACAAGCCGCTTTCGGACATGCGCAAGATATGGTGAATATGAATTTTTATTCACATACAAGCAAAGTCTCCGGCAAAGAAAGTTTGAGAGATAGATTGGAGTTAGTTGGAATAACAAATAGCACATCAGGTGAAAATTTGATCGCAAGTTTTGGGATTGCTTACAAAGCGGGGAGCCCAGTTTATACTCCAGATCAAAATTTAAGCAAAAAATTTAGTTACCAAAAAAATGGCCCACCCATTCTCAATCATACTTACATTTCTCTCGCTGAATCTTTGCTTGAAGCTTGGATGAATTCTCCAGCACATAGACGAAATATTTTAAATCCGGATTTTAGTTTTTTAGGAACCGGTGCGTATCACTTTCAAGATACCAAATTTCATAATATTGACAAGGTCAAAGCAGTGCAGGTTTTCTCTTCAAAGCCCTAGTTTGACCACGATCTCGAATTCTTTTTTCGTTACTGGTTGGATAGAAAGCCGAGATCCCTTTTGGACTACGATCATCTCGGCCAAACCAACATTAGCTTTCAGTTCGCTCAGGCTGATCTGCTGTTTGAATTTTTGAAGGAGTTTTAGTTTCACTCCATACCATCTAGGTTCGGATACTTTCGCCTTAGGATCAAAATACTTACTATTCGGATCGAATTGGTGGGGATCAGGAATGCCTGATTCAACAATTTCTGCAATTCCAACTATGCATGGTGGGTTTGCATTGCTATGGTAAAATAGTACTTTGTCTCCCTCCTTTACATCATCCCTAAGGTAATTTCTAGCCTGATAATTTCGCACTCCTTCCCAAAAAGAAATTTTTTCTCTTTGTAGGTCTTCAATCGAGAAGACATCAGGCTCCGTTTTAAAGAGCCAGTATCTCATAGACTAAGTGTATGCAGGCTTCCGATTGGTAGTTTTTGTCTTTTTAGAGCTTCCATTGGCTTTACTCTTCATGTCGATTGATGAAGGTTTTTCTCCTGCTGGATGGACTATGGCCATTAGTTCCGTGGCATCGATGGTCTCTTTTGATAATAATGCTTTCGCAATCCCTTCTAATTTTTGTTTGTTTTTGCGCACCAAATCACGACCACGATCAAGTGAAGTTTGAATGATTCTCTTTACTTCCTGGTCAATCATAGCAGCAAATTCCTCTGAATAAGGTTTGCTTGAATTACCGTAATCACGTCCAACGAACGGAGAATTTTCTCCACCGCCGTAATTGATCGTACCGAGTTTTTCAGACATCCCCCATTCACAGACCATCCGACGAGCTATGTTTGTCGCTTGTTGGATATCGTTGCTAGATCCATTGGATGGATCACCAAAAATAAGCTCTTCGGCAATATAACCACCCATAGACATTACGATTCGATCTAAACAGTATTGTTTGCGGTATGAATGACGATCTTCTACAGGTAAGGATTGTGTTAAACCCAAAGCCCGACCACGAGGAATGATTGTAACTTTGTGCACAGGCTCGGTGTAGGGAAGAAGTGTTCCTAATAATGCATGACCTGCTTCATGATAGGCGGTCATTTCTTTTTCTTTATCAGAAATGAGCATAGATTTTCGTTCTGGACCCATTAGAACTTTATCTCGTGCTTCTTCCAACTCTTCTTGTGTCACACGCTTTTTGTTACGTCTTGCCGCAAGAAGTGCCGCCTCATTGATCAAATTCGCTAAATCTGCGCCCGTAAATCCAGGTGTGCCTCTTGCGATTGAGTTGATAGAAATGTCAGATACCATCGGGACTTTTTTAGCGTGAACTTTCAAAATTTCTTCGCGACCGCGTAGATCTGGCAAATCGACTATAACTTGTCTATCGAAACGACCTGGTCGAAGTAGAGCAGGATCTAAAACATCGGCACGGTTAGTTGCCGCCATTACGATCACACCTTCGTTCATTTCAAAGCCATCCATCTCGACTAACATCTGGTTTAGAGTTTGTTCACGTTCATCGTGACCACCACCCATTCCAGCACCTCTTAGTCTACCCACAGCATCTATCTCATCGATGAATATGATACATGGAGCGTTTTTTTTGCCTTGTTCAAAGAGGTCTCTGACTCTCGATGCTCCCACGCCAACAAACATTTCGACAAAGTCAGATCCAGATATTGAAAAGAAAGGTACGGCCGCTTCTCCCGCCACTGCTTTTGCAAGAAGGGTTTTACCTGTTCCCGGAGGACCAACTAGTAAGACCCCCTTAGGAATCCGCGCGCCAATAGCTTGGAATTTTTTCGGATCTTTTAAGAATTCAATAATTTCAAGCAGTTCTACTTTAGCTTCTTCACAACCTGCAACATCATTGAATGTAATTTTTACTTTCGAATCTACATTCATTTTGGCTCTGGATTTCCCGAATGTAAAAGCTTTGTTACCTGAAGCCTGCAATTGGCGCATCATGATAAACCAGACAAAACCCAAAACAAATAACCATGGTAATATGCCATAAACGACATTCCATAGTTTGTTTTCGTCAGTGGATTTAGCGGTAAATGAAAGTCTAGATTTACGTAACTTTGTTACCAGGTCATCATTGATCGGTGCAATGTTGGTTTTGAACGCCTTTGGCTTGTTATCTTTGCTTTCAGCGGGAATGTACCATCCTTCAATCAGCTCACGATCAATCATGATTTGTTGTTTGTTGGTTATATCTTTGCCATCTTTTGAGGTAATGCGACCAATCGGCTTTTTGCCTTCGACTGGTTCAACCATATTCAAAAATTCTGAGTAACTTATTTCGTCAGGTTTGCCGGTAAAATCTTGACCTTTATAAATTGTGTATAATACCACCAGGGTAATAAGGAGGAATATAAATACGGATCTAATATTTTTGTTCATGAGCGCAGTCTCCTTGATTAGACTGTATCAAAGGTGATATTTCTGAATCACTTCCTCAATATCTCCCATGGAGATCGAGCGAATTGCGGCTTCCGCATCGTTGATAATCTGTATCAGACTTAGATTTTCCATAGGTTCAAAATCATCACGTAAAAATTCTTCTCGTTTTTTAACGACGTATTTGGAATTTCGAACGCCTATGCGGATTCGAATGAAATTTGGGGAACGAAGAGATACGGAAACAGATTCCACACCAGGGTGACCATCGCTTTCTCCGCCTTTTGTGACGACAATCTGTCCAAGCTCAAGTTGGAGGTCTTCATGGATCAAAACGATGTCTTTCACCTGAATTTTAAGAAAACTAGCGATGTAGAGGACAGACTCTCCCGAAAGATCACTGAAGGTTTGAGGTTTGAGAAGAACAACTTCATCACCCTCAAACTCTCCACGACCGATGAGAGATTTTTTCTTTTTAGTTTTGATTTCGATGCCAATGTTGTTTGCAATGACATCAAGAATTTTAAAACCAATGTTCGACCGATTGTTGTTATATTTATCTCCTGGATTGCCCAGGCCGACGATAAGCTTCATTGGTTTTTAAACAAAACTATTTTTTGCCTTTTTTCGCGGCTGGTTTCTTTCCGCCTGCTTCAGCTTCAGCTTTCTCTGCGCGTTCAGCGGCAAGGATCGCTTTAGTTTTGTTGCAAGAAGTAACGATCGGATCACCGTTGATGATGATTTCCCAAGTTTTTGGTGTTGGTAGTTCAGAAACTTTGATGCTCATTCCTACATCCAAACCTGTAACATCAACTGTAATCACATCCACAAGATCTTCTGGAGTTGATTTCACTCGAAGTTCATGAACCAAATGTTCGAACTGACCGCCAGCCTTGGAGCCTTTTGCTACACCAGAGGTTTTAACAGCCACAGTTGTTAAGATTTTTTTGCCAGGAGTTACCTTAAAAAAATCAATGTGTCTGATTTGACCAGTGTGTGGGAATCTTTGAATTTCTTTCACGAAGACGTTCTCTTTCTTGTCACCTAACTCAATTTCGATGAGAGTGGCTTTTCTGATTCCAGAATCGATCAACTTTTGAATTTCTTTTTCTACGACGGAAGCTGACGTAGCCTCGCCATTCCCAATAATGTTGGCAGGAACTAGACCCGCAACGCGCATACGTCGAGCAGGTCCTTTTCCAGTAGTTGTTCTTGGTTGGGCTTTGATACTAATTTTTTCCATGATTATGTCCTTTAAGTTATGAAAACAGGCTAGATATAGATTCTTCGGTATGAATCCTTTCGATGGCTTTGGCAAAGAGTGGAGCGATAGAGAGGGTTTTCAAGTTATTTATTTTCTTTGAGTCAGGAACGAGTATAGAATTGGAGAGTACAATTTGAGTGAACTTGCCTGCATTTAGTTTTTCTGGAGCTTCTCCAGATAGAACCCCGTGAGTGGCACAACACATCACTGATTTTGCACCATTTTCGTATAACGCGAGTGCCGCTTTGGCAATGGTTCCGCCCGTATCAATCATATCATCAAGTAACAAACAATGTTTGTCTTTTATGTCACCTATCACGTTCATGACGACAGACTCATTCGCCTTTGGTCTTCTTTTATCAATAATCGCCAGAGAGCCATTTACTTTTTTACCAAAATTTCGGGCACGTTCTGCACCGCCAGAATCTGGTGACACAATGACCAAATCTTGCAACTGGAGGGAATTGATGTATTCAGCAAGCACTGGTGAAAAGTAAAGGTGATCAACAGGAATGCGAAAGAAACCTTGGATTTGGTCTGCATGTAAGTCCATCGTCAATACGCGATTTGGGCCGACGGTTTCTATGAGGTCAGCGACAACTCTCGCGGAGATAGGAACCCTTGGTTCCACTTTTCTATCTTGACGTCCATATCCATAATAGGGCAAAACAGCCGTAATTCGTCTCGCGGATGCTCTTCTTAAGGCATCAATGATTAGTAATAGTTCCATTAAGCTATCGTTAGATGGATAGCTAATTGACTGAACTACGAAACAATCCCGACCGCGAACGTTTTCTTCGATTTTGATGGAACTTTCGCCATCAGAGAAGCGTTTTACAGTAATTGCACCATTGGGAATGCCTAACTGTTGACATATCTCAACAGCGAGGGGACGATTTGCGCTTCCGGAAAAAACTGCTACTTCTTTTGGATTCATACTCCAACCAGCCCCTTTTCTATATATTGTTTTGCGGTCTCTAGGTCTTCAGGGGAGTTGATTCCATGGCTTTCTAATGCATTTAGTAAAGTCATAGCCCCAACTTTCTTTCCAGAATTTCTAAAAATTTTGATAACATCGGTGAGATAGTATTCTTTTTGGGCGTTGTCATTCCCAATATTTTTTAGTGCGTCAAACAAATGTTCTGTCGTAAAGCAGTAAGTTCCGGTGTTGACTTCGTTAACAACTTTCTCTTCTGCTGTTGCATCTTTTTGTTCAACGATGCGCAACAGAGAACCATCATCAGCTGATCGAATGATTCGACCGTATCCAGTTGGATCATCCATTTTTGCGGATAAAACTGTGGCAGAGTAACCTTTTTCTACATGAAGTGCAAGAAGTGATTGGAAAGAATGAGAAGAAATAAGTGGAGCGTCACCGCAAGCTACGATCAAATATTTATCGGAATTTTTTATATTGGATTCAGCACAGATAACTGCATGTCCAGTTCCCAATTGTTCGGTTTGATCGGCAAATTCCACGCCAGGAAAGGAGGATGCGATATCTGTCACGACATCCTTTCTGTAACCGATAACTACAACCTTACGTTTGATATTAGCTGATTCTAAATTTTTGAGCACATGGAGGAGGAGTGGAGAACCGTTTAGTACAACCGCAACCTTGGGAAGCTCACTCTTCATTCGAGTTCCTTTCCCCGCCGCTAAGACAACAGCAGTTACAGTCGATTCAATGCTCATATATTTGTAAAAAGAAAATAAAAACTGGCTGGCCTGCTAGGATTCGAACCTAGGGAATGGCGATACCAAAAACCGCTGCCTTACCACTTGGCGACAGGCCAGTTTCTATATAGAGAAGGATAAAAAATCAACCGCAGGAAATTGTTGTATCATGCTTTTTAGCAAAACATCTTGTGATTCTTTGGATTGAACCAATCCATAAAAACACGATCCAGATCCGGATAACGAAGCATATTCTGCTCCGTTTTGCAAAAAACCTAATTTCAATGCCTGCAATTCGGGATGGATGGAAAACGCAACTTTTTCAAATTCATTTTCCAAAAGGCCTCTCAAACCCTTCCACTTACCGACTTGAAGATTTCCAATCACATCCTCTGTCAGAGTTTTCCATATTTTTGAAGGAAGGGTATTTTGTAAACTTTTTTGAAGGTCGGCGTACATTGCTTTTGTTGAAAGAGAAATGCCGGGAATTGCGAGTACACCAAGCCCTTTTGCAACATCAATTGGCTCTAGGATCTCACCAATTCCGAAAACCAAACAATTTCTGTCCTGAAGGAAAAAGGGGACATCGGCCCCGATGGTTTTCGCAAATTCGATTCCTTCCGAATTGGACAGGCTTGTGTAAGGGAGAAGATAGCGTATCAGACTTCCAGCATTGGAACTGCCCCCACCAATGCCACCTTCCGGTGGTATCCTTTTGGTCAATCTGACTTTAAGGCCAAATTTTTCTTTTAGAAGGGGAAAAATCCTCTCATAAGCTTTCCAAAGGATATTTTTTGAGAGATCGCCCCGTTCTGAAACCGCCTCAAATAGGGAGAAACGAGGAGGTCGAAGTTGGTTGTCTGAAATAAGATACATTTCTGGTTGATTTGGATTTTGAAGTGGAGTTTTTATAAACTCGATGTCATCGCCAAAGCTTGTACGAATGAAGATACTTCGAATTTCATGCAAACCATCGGGTCTACGGTAAGGAATTTCTAGACCAAGATTGATTTTAGAAAAGGAAGGAGTCATTCAGATGGTTATGCGAAGTTCTGAATTGAACCTAAAATCTGCTCAACTAGTTTTGACTTTAAATTAGGCGGGGACTGAATGATGGCACTTTTTCCGTAACCAATTATCGTCATTAAAAACCAATTTTCTTGTCGAATCGGCACTTCGTAAAGATAGTATTCTGTGTCGTTAAAAGTGATCGTTTGATCTAAATCTCGCAAGGGTAACTTTTGGCTTAGATGATAAGCAGATGCGTCAGTCAAAAATACAGTTGCTAGACTTTCTTCTTCATGGACTTCGTAATTGAGAAGTTGATTGAATCCATTTAACCACTCTTTGGCGTTTTCTGGTAATTCAATAGCTTTTTCATTTGAAATTTCTGCATTCAAAATACAATCCAAACGAAAGGATCTAAATCCTTTGCGCTGGAGATCAAACGCTAGAAGGTAAGAGTCATTTTCTTCCCAAAGGATCCATGGTTGAACATAACGATCATCTTTTTCGTTCCGGTCACGTTTCCAGTAAGCCATTTTTATCGTGCATTTGTCTTGGATCGACTTTTTGAGAAAACTTTTTATTTTTTCATTTGGTTCCCATACCCCAGAAGGTATGACAGCGTTGATTTTTTTGATGATATCTTCTGCTAACAGTAAATCCGTACTACTCCCAGAATCCTTTTTAGCAAATACGAGATCGCGTAATAAGATCCATTCTTCTGGCGACAAAGGAAGAGCTTTATCAATTGCAACGGGTAGAGAAATTTTAACTTTGTTGCCATCGAAGTCGATATCTACACAATCTTGCGGTGAATAAGGATACATTTCAATCATGTAGAGTTCACCGAGCTCGTTTTTTAGCTCGGCGAGTGTCTTGTGTCCTGTAATCCTTTGCAATTCTTCCAAAGTGAGTCCTTCCGGATGAGAAGACAGGATCCGGATCAGATTGAGTTTGGAAGCCGCACGAAGTGTGGATGGATTCATTTTATACTTCGAGAAGTACTTTTAGTTCTTTTGCACTTGAGGCACATAGCGATTGTTTTTCGATATTTTTTGCCTTCAAATGTCCTCCTGTCAATCGTTGACTTACGACACTTGGTCCAAAGTCGACGATGGCATGAATCGAATCTGTTAAAACTGGTGCAATCGCCAAATCCCAGTAAAGTGGTTCTATTAAAACCATCTTAAAAAGAATGTCTCTCAGATTTCCATCTTTTTGTAAGTTATGACCATCAAAGATGCTGTAGACTGGCACTTTCAAATCACTTCCAGAATATGGAAAATGGACAACACTCGCATCTCCACTGTTAAATTTAGGAAGAGATTCATTCATAAACGGGCAGTGGAATGGAGCAGTTGTTTTCAAAAAGACAAATTTGAATTTTTTCTCATCCATTTCTGCTTTCCACTTTGTTCGAAACTTAACGAGAGATGACGGCAATCCAGATAGGATCATGGAATCGGGAGTGTTGTATAAAGAGATATAGACTGTATCCTGGCCTTTGAGACCCAAAGATTCATTGGTTTCTTTCACTCTTGCTTCTAACTCATCTTTTGAATATCCGATCACTGCCACCATTGGTGAAGGGTTTTTGTCGCCATTTGCTTCACTGGCACTAGCAACTTCAGCTGGAATGGAAAAATCTGGATAAACTTTTTGGCCGTTGAAACCGAGATAAAATATGAATTTTAAAAAATCACTATATACCTTTAGGAATTCATCACCTTCCTTTCCAAGTCCGACGAGTGCACCTGCAATCACACCTTGACTGTGACCAGAAATGGCCGCAGTTGCCTTAATCAGTTCTGATGTCGGATTTCCGCGTTTGGTGATAAGAACATAATTTGCTATCTGAGTCATAAAAATACCGGGCACGGAAATCGGAGCACGTGCAAGATAATCTTCTGAAGGTGCGCCATCTGGATTTTCCACCCAAGCTTTGAAATCAAAGCCTTCATTCAAAAGAGGGCTCTTGTTTTCACGTTCGAAAATTTCGGATGTAGTTTTGAATGAAATGTCAAAAAATTCTTTTAGGTCTGGTTCCTGGTATAATTTTGAAAGTTCTTTTAAGTAGGGAGAACCTTGTCCACCGAATTGGAGAAAGAATTTTTGAGACTGAGCAGTGAAACTTGAGAGAAGCTTTGCAGTTGTCATTTGATGATCCTAAGATTGGTTTTTCAGATAGAGTAGAAAATCAGCTTATGCAAACAAGGAGAAAATTCATAGCCGTCTGTTGATTAAGAGCCATAAAAAATTATCTTATAATTCGTTATGTTTCCAGATGCGGTGCCGCTATTGGTATCTTTGGTATTAACACGCCAAGTTCCATTAGCTTCATAATCTAAAAAGCCAGATATGATGTATTTTTGATTTGTCATCGCAGAACAGTTCTTTGTCGGCGTAGTCATTTTTGCACCTGAGTAACAAAGGTGTGACTCATGGAACTCCATTTTGATACCATCCGGTGCCTCCAATTCCAGTGTCAGTTCCCCAGGATTTGCATGGTTGGAAGTCAGTTGTAATTCTATAGCTTCTATTTTGGAAATACCAGAATTTGAGACGACAATATTGAAAGAATTAAATGAACTCGTTGCAATAGTGTGTGAAATACTGCTCTCTTTAGTAAAGCTAATCAGGTTTGATGATCCACCAACACTTGTCCAAGAACTCGCTGTTTGCAGTGCAGCATTTGCATCAACTGATCCGAATCCATAAATAAGATTATAGTTGTAAGCTTTGCCGGTTGTTTGCCAAAGCGCGTTTCCTGAGTTGATTTTTCTCGCAGATTTTGCTAGAATTTTTTTCAGATCGCGCCAGGTTAGATTTGGATACTTTTCCAAAATTAATGCAATGACACCTGAGACTTGAGGCGCCGCTGCCGAAGTGCCATTGAAGCCACTTGTATATTTTAAATTCGGTAGGTTATAACTTGTGCTCACCGGGAACGCAGTGGACCCATTACCTGGATTATAGCCCCACTCCAAGTTTAAGCCAATGTTGTCAGTAGTTGCTATACTCGTTTGGATGACACCATCCCTTCCTGTAAATCCTGTAATCCAAAGATTTGCGCCTTTTTCAGAATATGCGGCTCTACTTCCATTGTTTAGTGCACCCGCAACTGAAATAATGCCAGGATGATGGCTGTACCCATCGTAATTTGAATTGTCGACTTCGGCTGAGGTTGAACTACCGTTTCCACCTGCAAAAACATAACTCGTTCCTTTCCCACCTCTTCCATTCAAAAGTCCCGAAGAGATTGCTGTATAAAAAGAAGATGGAGCAGATTTAAAGTCACCCGTTCCATCTTCATTCCCCCAACTGTTGTTAGATACAAAAACTTCTGTGTTAGATGATAATGATCTCGTCATATTGCTATCAGTAGCTCTGGACAGATAATTGAAAGCAATGATTTGAGAACAAGGTGCAACACCGGTTACACCCAAGTTATTCCCTCCCCTTGCCGAAACTATACCTGCAACTGCAGTACCGTGGTTTGCAAGAGATCCACCTGTGTCATTGGTAGCAAGTCCATTGATGCCAAATAAAAAATTGACACTGCCAGATCTTACATTGGGCAATAAATCTTCGTGATCCAAATTTACCCCGTCATCAACAATGCTTACGAGAGAGTTTTTGCCTGAAAGTCCAGATTGCCATGTGGGCTTGACATTGATATCCATTCCGGATGTACCGGCGACTTGAGTAGTCGAGTACATCGCTTGGCCGGTGTTTTCTAAATGCCATTGGTATTTGAAGTATGGGTCGTTCGGTGAAGAGATCGCAGAGCAAGCTGTAGGGCTAAATGGAATGGCGGAAGCAGAAGATAGGAGTAGTTGGTTCAACCAAAGCGCTGAGGAATTATCATCGCTGTCAGTGCCACCACTGCATGAGCAAATGCAAAATATTGCGAAGAGTTTAATAGATCCCCGTTTCATCATCTGGTGCTTCGGCAGTTGCACCATTATAGGGGGATTTACAGATTTTCTACAAAAATATTAAATTCTATTTATTTTGCTAAAAAAAATGTAATGAGACTAAATCTTAAGCAGCGGCCAATGAAATCATCAAGTTTTCTTTGATGCGATCATGGTCAGCGGCAAGCAAAATGATATTCTCAGAATATGTTTCAAGGTCAATTCTCCCAGATGAGAGATCCTCGTGAAGTAGGGCAAGTAGCAGATAGAACATAGTGCCTCCGTCGGATTGAAAATAGCAATGAGACATAATTCGGAAAGTCTTTTTCAAAACTGACACCGAAAATCTCAGCTTTCTAATCCTATAACTTGGATCGGAATAAAATGAAACTACTGGAGGAAAAAATTTTTTTTCCATGACATGATTCATTCCCAAGTATGGAATCGAAGTTCATGCAATCCGCCTTACAACCTATCGATTTTCTGATCCTTTTAGTCTTTATTTGCTTTATGATCATCATCGGTTTTATGCTCAAAAAACGAATGGGCGGATCTTCCGACTTTCTTTTGGCTGGGAGAAAGATTCCAGGTTGGGTAACCGGTATCGCTTTTATTTCTGCCAATATTTCAGCGTTAGAACTCTTGGGAATGAGTGCAAGTGGGGCTGAGTATGGATTTCTCACTTTTCATTTTTACTATCTAGGGGCAATCCCTGGGATGATTTTTTTGGGTATCTTCATGATGCCTTTTTATTACTCCTCAAAGATCCGTTCCGTGCCCGAGTACTTAAGGTATCGATTTAATCGACCAGCACATTTGTTAAATTCCCTGATCACATTACTTTCATTGGCTCTCGGTTCGGGAATTTATCTATATTCTCTTTCTCTAATTTTCGACACAATGTTTGGTTGGAATCCGCATGTATCGATTCTTTTGAGTGCCCTGATCGTAATGATTTATACATACTTTGGCGGATTGAGTTCATCTATATATACAGAAGTGATGCAGTTCTTTCTAACAGTATTTGGATTGTTTCCAATTGTATGGATAGGTCTTGTAAAAGCTGGAGGATGGGAAGGACTTCTCAATCAAATACCCGAATCACACAAACATATGTGGAAATATTTACCGAACGGTGAAAATCCTTTGGGTTGGGACATACTATCTGTTACTGTTGGATTGGGCTTTGTGTTATCCTTTTCATATTGGACATGTGGTTTTGCCGAAGTGCAACGAGCGATGGCGGCAAAAGACTACCAAGCGGCTCGACGAACACCATTGATTGGAGCTGTTTTTAAAATATTTTTACCATTTTTAACCGTAATACCTGGACTGATTGCACTTACCCAATTTAGTAAAGAATTGAATGGGGAGTATAACAAAAGTTTTTTGATATTGCTCCGTGAGTTTTATCCGTCGGGTATGTTGGGGCTAGGTACTACGGCTTTGCTTGCGGCGTTTATGGCGGGTATGTCAAGTTCTGTGACTGCATTGAATACTATTTTTACCTATGATATCTTCCAGACTTATATCAAAAAAGATGAAAACGATGCTTACTATTTGAGAGTAGGCAAAATTTGTACAATGGTTGCAGTAGTTTTTGCGGTATTTGCTTCTTACATTGCGATGCAGTTTGAAAATATCATGAACTACATTCAGTTGCTTTTTTCTTTTTTTAGCGCTCCTTTGATTTCTATTTTTTTACTCGGAATGTTTTGGGAAAAAGCATCTTCATGGAGTGCATTTTGGGGTATGTTAGCTGGGACTTTGGCAGGAATTTTACATTTTGTATTCACTAAAATGGGAATTTTGATGTATAAATCAGATATGGTATCCAATTTTTATGGAGCCATTTTTTCCGGACTATTTTGTTTCCTTTCCATGGTGTTTGTTAGTTTGATCGAAAAGCCAGTGTTAGGACGAGATTTGTCTGGACTTATGTATTCCTCCCGAGATCGTGAGCAGGATTTTTGGAATCCCAAAATTTTGGCATGGGGAGCTGGGCTCATTCTGCTTTTGGGGTGTTTTAACTGGTTTTTTCGTTAAAGTTTTACCTTTATGTCACAAAATAGTAATTGAGACATGATCTACTGATCGTATGTTTGCAACTAAATACAGAGTCCCCATGAAACCGAACCACTATACAGAAATTCCACCGTCTTTCGAAATCCAGCTCGAGACCCTATCTGATTATGATATCCATAAGCACATCAGCGCGAGAGGGATCAAAATGTTGAGACCGATTGATATAGAGGTTGCTTCCATTGTCAAAGTTTCTGTGAAACAAATTTCCCTGACGGGAGATGTTTCATTCTTAGTGAAAGTTCTCAAATCAACAAAATTAGAAAATGAGCCACTTTTTGAAATCTATGCCAATTTTTATGATACAAATGGAGAAAAAGAAGATGAAGTATTGAGCTTTATGAAAAGCTTTTAGGGACCAGCAGGAGTGATCCCCAAAGATCGATCATAAGTAAACTGTTCTTCTGTAATTTTCTTTTCTTTTGCAAGTTGTTGGATTAAAAACTTTGTCGGTGCGATATAACCATCCAAACTGAAAGCATAACCACCACCAAGCGGTGCATCTTTTTGGTTTCTTAATTCAAAATGCAAGTGAGCGGGATACTTGCCTCCTGCATCCCCGATGCTTCCAATCCATTCACCTTTTCTTACTATTTGTCCAGGTTCTACTTCGATAGTATATAGATGGGCATACAAAGATTCCAAATAAAGCGAAGAGTTATTTTGTGAGTTGGGTAGTTTGTGAACAATTCGGATTACCTTTCCCCAACCTCCACCATAATTAGCTGTTAGACTAACTACACCATCCGAAATTGAATAGATCGGTGAAGCATAATCGGAATCCCCGCCAGCTACAAAGTTCCAATCTTCACCTAAATGAAATCGATTTCCAAATCGCCCATTTTCCACACCAAACTTTTGAGCAATATAGTATCCTTCGGCATACTTTCCACCTACTGGAAATTCAAAATCGTTGGCTAAGATGTCTGGGTATCTTTTAAATATGGCGCTAGTGTCAGCAGTGCGTTCCAGAGAGGTTGTTTTTAACCAACCAAAGAGCGGATTGCTTTGGTAGGCAAAACCCTTTGGTGATTGGCAATGTAGAATCAAAACTGCGAAAGCAAACAGAAGGGAACGCAAAAGTAAGTCCTATTTTTTTGGTTTTGATATCTTTGATTCTAAAAAGGATCTAATTTCTTTTTCATCGGTTCCAAATAGAATTTGAATCAACTTGCCATCCTTTACCGTAAGCATTGTAACTTGTCCTTTGATTCTAGGAAATGGATCTCCGATGGTTTCTTCCTTAATCAGATGGATTGTGTAAGGATAATCTTGCATTTTGGGGATTGCTACGAATTTGCTGATGATAGCTGGCATTCGGTGGATATCTGAAATCAACATGGCTTTGTTTGTTTCTAAGTAAACATTCCCTTCCTTTAACAAAAGAGGATGTGTGAGCTTACTTGCATCCATATCAGCAATGAATAAGATCTTTTCAATCTCTTTGGCTATCACTGCTTCCTTTCCAAATTGATCCGTCATGGTAATCTGTGGAACTGTATCACCTAGCGTAAGTTCTTTGGAAGTTTGTGCGAGAAGAAAGGTCGGTAAGAAGAAGAGTAAAAGTGTGAGTACGAGTTTTTGAGCCATCTGGTATTTTCCTTCTACCTTAGACTATTGAAATTGTTTTAAATAGCTAAGGACATTCTCTGCTCTCATCTGACTTGCACTGGAGAATTCTCCGCCTTTCGTAGATGCGAGGATAGATTCTTGGTTTTTGGGATCTATAATGACGAGTGCTGGGATGCCATTTTCAATGGGGTTCCCAAACTTTTGATTGAAATCCAAGTTCGTGTCAAATTTACCAACATCTACTTGAAAGATGAGAAATTTTTCTTGAACGAAACTTTTTACCTCAGGAGCAACTAACAATTGGTTCAACGCTTTGCAATCTGGACACCAATCAGCGCCGAAGATAATGAGAATTTTTTTGTTTTCCTTTTTCGCATATTGAACCGCTTCCTCATATGCTTTGAAAACAGAGAATGGTTCAACTTTGGAAGTACACGAGAAGATGAAACTAAAAAGGAGGAGAGAAAAATAAATGGCCAAAGACGCTTTCGCAAATGGCCAATGTTTCATTATGATTTTACGAGTTCTTTCAGAATTTCTTGTCTTTTTTTGTCTTTGTCATTTTGAGAAAGGGAAGACCATTCTCTTTTGATTTGTTTTTCGGGAATACCTTTGAGAATGGCGAATTTACCGATGATTTTTGCTGTTTTTGCGTTCATGGCGTCCAGCTTCTGTTCCGAACCTTTTCTGTCAAATCACATCTTTTTGAGAGATAAATCTGATTTTGAATATGCGACATAAATTACTCGAATGGTTCCACTCCTGCTCGAGACAATCTTCTCAAACCTCCTTTCCAATAGATTCCTTGACCCCTAACCGTTTGCAAAAACATAGTAAGTCCAAGAAATTTCCATCCTATGAATAGACAACTTTCAGATCGATATGAGCCAGAATCCGTTGAGTCAAAATGGATACAAATTTGGGAAAAGAAAAATGCTTTTTCTCCAAATACCAATGCAAAAGAATCTTTTTCCATCGTTATTCCGCCACCTAATGTCACTGGAAATTTACATATTGGACATGCACTAAATCACACAATCCAAGATATCATAATTCGTATTGAGAGAAAAAAAGGAAAGAATGTTGTATGGGTTCCAGGCATGGATCATGCTGGAATCGCAACACAAGTCGTCGTTGAGCGAGAGTTAGCGAAAGAGGGTAAAAAGAGGACAGATTTTTCTCGCGAGGATTTTATCAAAAAAGTTTGGGAATGGAAGGCGCATTCTGGTGGAATCATTACCAAACAACAAAGATTACTCGGTGAATCAGTTGATTGGAGTAAACAAAGATTTACTTTTGATGAAGGGTTGTCAAAAGCCGTTATATTGGTTTTCAAAAAACTTTACGAAGAAGGGCTTATCTATAGAGGCGAACGCATCATAAACTGGTGTCCTGTTACGAAAACTGCAATTTCTGATATTGAAGTAGAATTCAAAGAAAAACAAGGTAAGTTATATCACGTTCGTTATCCGAAGGTAACTGCCGTAAAGGCAGGTAAAGCCGTAACCAATATGTCACCTGAGGATTACATAGTAGTGGCAACAACCCGACCTGAGACTATGTTTGGTGACGTTGCTGTCTGTGCTAATCCAGAAGACAAACGTTATGTGAATCTTAAAGGGCAAAGTGTAATTTTACCCATCGTAGATAAGGAAATACCTGTTTTATTCGATTCCTTTGTGGATAAAGACTTTGGTTCAGGTTTAGTTAAAATCACACCTGCGCATGATTTGAATGACTTTGAAGCAGGACAGAGATTAGGACTTACGCCTGTTAATGTGATGAACTTGGACGGAACACTAAACCATTTCGCTGGTAAGTATCAAGGAATGGATCGATTTGAAGTTCGCAAAAAATTGGTCGAAGAGTTAGAAAGTCTAGGTTACATAGAAAAAATTGAAAATCATACACATAGCATTGGACACAACCAAAGGGGAGGTGCCATAATTGAGCCTCTTCTTTCCACGCAATGGTTTGTCAAAATCGCACCTTTGGCGCGGCCTGCCATTGATGCTGTAAAATCTGGCAGGGTTGTATTCCAACCAAAAATGTGGGAAAAAACTTACTTCGAGTGGATGGAAAACATAAAGGATTGGTGTATATCCCGCCAACTTTGGTGGGGACATCGTATCCCTGCGTATTATGCACCGGACGGTAGTTTTGTGGTGGCAGAGTCGATCGATGAGGCTGTCTCCTTATTCAATAAATCTGGAAATCCACTAACGAAACAGGACTTAAAACAAGACGAAGATGTTTTAGACACTTGGTTTTCTTCAGGACTTTGGCCCTTTTCCGTATTTGGATGGCCTGAAACCTCCGATGAATTAACAAAATACTATCCGACGTCTGTACTTGTTACTGGTTTCGATATCATTTTCTTTTGGGTCGCAAGGATGATGATGTCTGGACTAAAATTTATGGGAGATGTTCCTTTCAAAAAAGTCCTGATTCACGGATTGGTCCGCGATAAGGATGGTAAAAAATTCAGTAAATCTCTAGGCAACGTAGTTGATCCGTTAGATATGATGTCCAAATACGGAACCGATTCGTTTCGGTTTTTTTTGGCCGCCGTTCTTCCTGAAGGAAAAGATATACTTTTCGATGAATCTCGGTTAGATGGCTATCGGTCTTTTTGTAATAAAATCTGGAATTCTAGTAGATTCATTTTTATGAATTTACCGGAAGATTTTGAGATAAAGGAATTGAATCTCGAAACCTTGGAAGAAACGGATTTATGGATCTTACATGAATTTGATCGAACTCTATTAAATTATGAAAAAGCATATTCTGATTATCATTTCTTCGAGATGGCTAATTTGGTGTATGATTTTATATGGGGTTCCTTTTGTGACTGGTATCTTGAATTAACGAAAGCAAGGATATATGGAAATGTAACGGTCCATTCTCAGGAAAACGCTCGCCAGGTGTTGGTAAATATTCTTGTTCGAGCGTTAGGTTTACTACATCCATTTATGCCGTTTTTGACAGAGGAAATAAATTCTTTGCTTTCTTCCGACTTGATGTCTCTTTCTCCGTTTCCCAAAGCATTCGGTGTATCGGCAGAAAATCCATCGGTTAAACGTATGATCGTTTTGCAAGAGATCGTATCGAAAGTAAGAAATATGCGTGCCGAACTCGGAGTAAAACCTGAGAAAAAATGTCAGATTATTCTCAAATTTAATGATAAAGACCTCCAATCCATGATCGAAAAGGAACTTAAGTCAATCCTCCAACTTACAAAGGCAGAGACTATTTCGTTTGATCAAGGTTATACCATTTCCAATACTGATTCGGTTGGTGCATTTTCGATAGGAGAAATCATTTTGCCTTTGGCAGGGATTTTTGATTTTGAAAAGGAAAAACAGCGACTTCAAAAAGAAAAAAATCAGATCATACTTGAGATGGAAAAATTGGAATTAAAAATCAATAATCCGTCCTTTGTTGAAAAAGCAAAGCCTGAAGTTGTTGAAAAAGAGCGTGAAAAACATGCAACTTGGAAAGAAAAATTAGAAAGTATATTGCGAGCGTTAGAAAAGATTGAAGTCTAAATTAAAAGTATTGTTAATCGGTAGTGGTGGTCGAGAGCATGCGATTGCTCACAGCATACTCAAATCACCAATGCTAGGTGAATTAAAGATTTTTCCTGGAAATGCTGGTATGGATTCCGCGATGGTTTTAAAACCAGAGGAAATCAGTATCAATGAAAAAAATAAGTTTATAGAATTTCTAAAACAAACCGCGATAGATTTTGTCATTGTTGGTCCTGAGGATCCTTTAGTTGCTGGTCTTGCCGACTGGTGCGAGTTAGCTGGTGTTCCTTGTTTTGGCCCTTCGGAATACTGTGCACAAATCGAAGGATCAAAACATTTTGCAAAACAGATGATGCAAAAAGCAAATGTTCCCACTGCGACATACGCCGTATATTCTGACTTTGACTCTGCTTGGAATTATTGTTTGGCTCAGCAATTTCCACTGGTTATCAAGGCGGATGGACTTGCCGCGGGGAAGGGAGTGACCGTTGCTTTTGAAAAGTCAGAGGCCGAAACAGCACTAAAAGATATTTTTATCGCTCAAAAATTTGGATCAAGTGGTGAGAAAGTTGTCATTGAATCGTTCCTCCAAGGAGAGGAAGCCTCTCTATTTGTAATTACGGATGGTAAAAACTATGTTTGTTTACCTGCCGCCCAAGATCATAAACGAGCTTATGATGGCGATACTGGTCCAAATACGGGAGGGATGGGAGCTTATGCACCAGCCCCGATAGTAACACCCAAAGTACTTTCTGTTATTGAAAAAGATATCATCAATCCCATGTTAGAAGAGTTTTCTAAGGCAGGACATCCATACAAAGGTTTGTTATATGTAGGACTAATGATAGCAGATGATGGCAAACCTAGTGTTGTTGAATTCAATTGCCGTTTCGGAGATCCAGAAACACAATGTGTGTTAAGGCTAGTCGATGAAGATCTTCTTCAGTTATTATTTGAGGCTTCCACAAAATCTCTCCAATCTAGAGCCATTCAACTGAAAAAAGGATCTAGTGCGATCGTTGTGCTCGCGGCGGAAGGTTATCCAAATAATCCGAGAAAGGGTATGACTTTAGAAATACCTTCCAATGACGACAAAGTTGTTGTGTTTCATGCCGGAACAAAGAGGGAAAATGATCGCTTAGTCGCATCTGGAGGACGAGTTCTGGGCATCACTGCCGTAGCTAATTCGCTAAAAGAATCAGTTGATTTATGTTATGCATTTTTACCGAGGCTAAAATCAGAAGGCACCTTTTACCGAAAGGATATAGGCAGGAGAGCATTATAAATGCCATTTGCTATTTCTGGAAATGTAAATTCCTTTGAAAAAGGGTCTCTGCGCAATTTAGAGAAGCAATTAGGAATCATACTCTCTCCAAATCAAACCCATTTGCAACAGCATTTGATGATACGACGCACATTGCAACAGTTTGGTGGATCTGTGGGTATTCTTAGCGGTTTGAGTCGTCAAGAACTACTCTCGTTCATATTCGTATTAACGCAGTTTGGTGATACAACGCGGGCTGAAACTCCAGCGGAATATCTCCTGCTCGAATCAATTCCGTTTGTTGTTCAATGGAAAAAGGGACATTATATGATCCCTTTAGAGATTCTTGAATATTTGTCACATGAACGAATTTTTCGGGACCAAGGGTATCTATTTGCTCTCATTCCAACTTTGCCTGTAAGAGAAAAGAAGTCATGGATTCGTTGGATTGGTGTGGATTTTGAAAAAGGTGGCGATAGAGACTTAAATTTCGAAATATATTTTCAATGCCGATTACTTCAGAAGCCTTTTCTTGGTAAGTCATTGGTTCAAGAGTCAGAAATTGAATTGGATCAAATTTGGCCAATGGGCAAAAATGAATACATCGATTGGTTTTACAAAGGTTTGAGTACCTTTTACTATGCCATGGAAGAAATGTCCAAAAAAGAGAGAGATCCTTTTTTACTCCACATCATAGAACTGATAAGATCTGGAAAATTTATTTTACGCAAACTGCCTGAAATCTTTGGTGAAGACGTTCGCTATTCTTTGGTATCGACAGTTGAAGGAAACACCCCTCAACTCAGAGAAATCACATTTCAATGGGAATTAGAAAGAATTCGTAAAGACTCCCTTTTCTAAATTATTTTCGCTTTTTAAAATTTTATCCATTACCAACATTGAGAATAAAAGAATATGGAACGTTCACAGAAAGAGCTAATCAAACAAACCGGAGAGATGATCCAACGTTTCAGGGACTATTGGGAGTTACATAACTTACAAGAAGATTTTGATCGTCTCCAAGCTCTGATTGAAAAGTCAAACGATCCTAAGCTATGGGATTCTCCGGATCTTGCCAAAGCCACCACACAGAAAAGAAATGACATCCAATTAAAATTGGATCCCTGGATAGACCTAAAGAAAGAACTCAATGAACTTCCAGATTTAATTAGTTTGACTTTGGAAGAAATGGGAGATGCCGGTTTAACATCGTTAAATGAAGATTTTGAAAGACTTCATGCAAAGTTTGAAGACTTGCAAATGTTAGATGCTCTTTCGGGCAAAGATGATAATAAACCAGCTTTTATAAATATTCACCCAGGAGCAGGTGGAACTGAATCCCAGGATTGGGCAGACATGTTACTCCGAATGTATACACGTTATTGCGAAAAAAAGGGGTATAGGGCAGAGCTCGTAGATTACCAACCAGGTGAAACTGCAGGAATCAAAAACGCAACATTGTACATTCAAGGTGATCATCCGTTTGGATATTTAAAATGTGAATCTGGTGTTCATCGGTTGGTTAGAATTTCTCCATTCGATTCCAACAAACGTCGTCACACAAGTTTTGCATCCGTTTACGTAACACCTGAAGTTGATGATGATATCAAGATAAACATCGAAGAAAAGGATTTGCGTGTGGATGTATATCGTTCTTCCGGAGCTGGTGGTCAGCACGTCAATACAACTGACTCAGCTGTACGTATGACACATATTCCAACTGGTATTGTTGTCTCTTGTCAAATGGAGCGATCACAAATCAAAAACCGTGATACTGCTATGAAGATGCTCAAGGCACGTCTGTATGAGATGGAAAAACAAAAAGCTGAAGAAGAAAATGAGAAGAAAGCTGGCGAAAAGCGAGATATATCTTGGGGTTCACAGATTAGAAGTTATGTTTTTCATCCTTACAATTTGGTAAAAGATCATCGATCTGACTATGAGACCGGAAATATATCACCTGTTATGGATGGAGATATAGATGCATTTATTATTGCCTATTTAAAATACATAACTAATGTTAAGGCTGGTGTAAAAGCGTAAATGGCAGAGCCTCGTGACATCTCTGCGGCTATCCGAAAAATCCAAAAAGAGATACAAAAATTACCAAACATTTCGGATCGTTTGAATTTTATTTTAGATGCAACTCTTGATCTATTTGGAGCCTCTACTGGGAGCATTTCCATAGCTGACCAGGAGGAACATGTTTTAACCATTGTTGCGGCCAAAGGAATGGAATGGGAAAAGAAAATAGCCGCTAAACTACCATTTATGATGGGTATCACTGGTGTTGCCGCATCATCGCGTGAAATCGTTTATGTTCCAGATGTGTCCAAGGATGCCAGTTATATTAAACTTATTGAATCTGTAAAATCAGAATTGGCAATACCTCTATTAACAAGAGATTCAACGATCGGAGTATTAAACCTCGAGTCAGATAAGGTAGATTTTTTTAAATCGGAAATTATTGACCAAGCAAATCTATTTGCATCTCAACTTACAATTGTCATTCTCGAAGAGAGAATAGCAAAGGAAGCAGTAGAAAAATCAAAACGTGAAGAGGATCCTGTAGAGGAGATTCTCGGATATGATCCACTCATTCTATTTTTAAAAAATCGAATTCGTCAAGTTGGTCCTTCAGAAGCCACCGTTATGATTATAGGTGAAGAAGGAGTGGGAAAAAAGTTGGTAGCTAAGTCTCTGCACTTTGTGTCTCAGCGCAAGAATAAACCATTTGTAACACTCAATTGTTCGGGCTTAAGTTTTGAAATTCTTGAAACAGAATTATTCGGATCTTTTTCGGGGAAAACGTATATATCCGGCAAACTGGAACAAGCAAATTTAGGTACTTTATATATTGAGTCGATAGGTGATCTCCCGTTTGAATTACAGAAGCGCCTATTGAAAGTGATTATCGAAAAAAAAATCGAAGTCCCTGGAAGAGACGATATATCCATCAACGTTCGAATTTACACTGGGAGCAAAAGAGATCTCTTAGAAGAAATACAGAATGAACAGTTTTCGATGGATTTATATTACCGTCTAGCAGAAGTTCCTCTGAGAGTGCCTGCACTACGTGAACGAAGAGGTGATATACCTCTACTTGCTCATCATTTTTTATATCTGCTCAATCGACAGTATGGTAAGGATAAAATTTTAAATAAAGAGGCTCTAAGATCTTTGAGTGTAATGCCATGGCCTGGAAATGTAAGGCAATTTCAAAATTCAATCCAATATGCAGTTCTCCTCAATTCAGAACAAATCTTAGGTTCAAACTCTTTCTCGCAGAGTAAAATTGAAATCGAGTCTGGCGGTTCAACCTTTGAAACTCCCAATTTATCTATGTCGCATGATATCCTGACCCCGAGTGAAAATTTATCTCTCAAGATAGCGACGGAAAGGTTAGAGTCGGTATGGATTAAAGAAGCTTTCCAAAGGGTGTCAACGCAAGAAGAGGCGGCTAGACTTTTGGGTATAAGTAGGGGCGCATTGCAATATAAGATCAAAAATAACCAATTTCTAGCTGGTTATAACACTTAGAGCGAACTTGAAACGGAAAAAGATTGGATTGCAGACTACCATTGGTCGATATTGAATCCTAGGGGTAGCATTGTGGCAGATAGTTATTATCGAACCATCAAAGGAAAACAATACGATCGAGAAATTTTAGAAATTGTCGAGAAGGCTTCCAAACGCTCTAAGGCACCCCTAAATAAAAACATTGCAAAGTCTATCTTTGAAGCGATCAAAGACGGCGGTGATTATACTGATATTGAAAAACGGACTCTCAAATACATACGCGATAATTTTAAATTTGCACCTGATGCTGATGAGTATTTAAGAACTGAGATTAGAAAATGGGCGGCAAAGATATCTGTACCTGCCGCTAAAAAATCAAACAAAAGTTCGTCGAAGGGTGAGACAAAACCTGCCAAAAAAACCCAAGTCACCTCTACCTCTACTATCTCTCGAATGCATGAAAAAAAGGAATCTAATGATACCTTCTATCATGTTTATGATTCTGAAACGGAAGATGAAATCGAACCCACTCCAGAATATAATGAGCTAGTTGAGTTGAATAGGTATGGGAAAAAGCCTGCCGGATCTTCTTATATTCGTTATGTGTTTATCGGCATTCTAATCGTGGCTATAGTATGTCTCTTTTTTATAGTTCGATCTTGCAGAAGCGGGAATCAAACTGAAATGAGTGACTTAAGTTCTGTCAAATCTGAACGAGCAAATTCCATAAAGAGTGATCGAGTTGATAGCGTTTCTTCGCCCATTATTTCGAAAGAAAAGAAAAATGAAAGAGTTCAGCTTTTACCTCACACAGAGGTAGAAAACGTACAGTCTTCTATGACTTTCAAAAGTAGGTCTATTGCGATTCGTTTTATAAATGAATTACAAATTCGATTTATTAAACAAACACTCAATCTTCACACAGATGCGGCAATGCAGTTGGCAAATTTATCTGAGGCATTGAAGACCTATCCTGAAATCAAAGTAAGAATTAAAGGGCATACTTGTTTCATAGGCGAACTGGACGAAAATAAAATTCTTTCCGAAGAACGAGCAAAACTAATTTTTGAAGAGCTTGTAAAACGTGGTGTTAATTCAAGTCAAATGGAAACACGTGGATTCGGTGAAACTACCAGTGTCGATACAAATTATTCTGAAGAAGGGCGAATCAAAAACCGTCGAGTGGATTTTACGGTATTGTCTATCAATTAGATAGACGATACACACTTCTTTTTAGATTTCGTTTTGTAGCCTGAATTGATTCGAATAAACCCTCATACAACAATACAGATTTTTTAGCAATACCAAGTCTCGGATTTTCTTTTTCTTCTAAAGTTAGGTGTTCATCATATCCTTCCGTGATTGATAGAATTGTTCTCTGGATTCCAAGACTTAAAATTTCATTTAAACCTTTTTTTGAAGATACCAATTCGTCTATTTTGTCCATTTGATTTAGGTCAGATTGAAATCGATTTGGTTCAATTTGATTTTGTTTGATCTGCGTATAAAGCTGTTTTGAAAGTCGAAGGCCACTCTTTACCAAGATTAAAAAATCTGATAAATCACCAATCGTCGCCGTAAGCTTTTGTGTAAGAATCGAGGGATCCAAAAAATCTTTTTTGACTTCTATAAAAGATCGAATCGCAGTTCTAATTTTATCTGCTTTTACAATATCATCCTTATGGAAAGAACTCGCAAAATCCGAATGTGGTATATTTTCTAATTTTGCTCCGAATTTTGTTAGGTTAATCCAGCGGTGATCGTTCGCATTGGATTCGAACCATTTTTTAAAGATCAACATTTTTTCGTTTGTAATATAGACTTCTTCGTCTATCCCATTTACAGACTTTTGATCTAAGGCAAATAATTGACGAAAATTATGAAGTTCCCTTCTGAATTTTCTCGATTCTTTAAAATTGAGCCGTTCTTCCATGATCGCGCCTTTAGAGTGAGCCCAACCTTTAGTGAATGAAAGATCTTGCCCCACCAAATATGTATTATCTGCTTCCATAAGTGTACCTAGGCTAGCCGCGTTAGTCGAAACAGAACCACCAAAAGGAACATCTCCTATGGATTGACCTGCGGTCTGTTCAATCAATTTGATAAGTGGGAAGGGGGACGACGTGAAAAAACCTTTTTTAGGTCCGGATTTGAGGCGAAGACTAACATAAGTTGACGTCGGGTCAAAAACCAAGATACCTTCTCCATTATAACTTTCTAGGTATTGGCTGTTCAATAGTTGAGGATCAACAGAATAAATCAGATCTGGTTCTACATGGAAATGTTGTAAAATTGGTAACGCAGTATCTACAGCGATAAGTACAAAGTGTTCTCTATATTTTTGAATATCAGGAAGGGATTCATACAAACTAGGACCTGCACATGCAATAACGATTTTCCCACCTTTCGCAATACCGAATAAACTTTGAATCGGAGACATAGAGATTAATTCGGGCAGATTGAAGCATAAATTTTTTGCCCAAATTTTTTCAAATCGGGTTAGAGTTGCCATATTCACATTCTTTTTATGAAAATGTTGTTCAGCAATGAACCTTAGTCTTGAATAAACATCTTCTTTCCAGTGAAAGGAACTTCGATGTGGTACGAAAGTAATCGGATACGTAGATTTACCTTTGAAGGCCTCCAGAATTGGTTCTTCGTTTTCAATATCTAAGATGATAGTTAATTTTTCCGATTCCAGATTTTGAGAAAAATCGAAAAGCGCAAGTGCTTCTTTTACTAAAAATGGATGTGGTTCAAGCCAGATTACATAAGCATTTTCTTTTTCTAATATTTGGGGTATCACATATCCCAAACCAGCTCCAAAAAGTAAATAAACACGATTTGTCCCGTCGTACGGTAGTTCGTTGATGAAGCGATTTGCTTCCTTGATTGGATCATGTTTACTATGTAGATAGACCCCGTCTACGATGATAGTCTGCTCACCTGACTTTGTTTGTTCAAGTTGCCCTACTGTTTCCGCGGACAAAATTTTACTCGCTATTTTCTCAGGAAGCTTTGAAATGTTTTGTTGAAAGATATCTTTTTTCACACAAGGCCGTTAATCTTCCAAGATAACCTTGATTGTAGACTGATTCGGTATTGGGGTGCCTGCTAGAGGCTCCTGCTGTTTCACAAAACCAGAGCCAATGATTTGGTAAGGTCTTTTCAATTGGCTTAAGGCAGAGATGGATTCAGAAGCAGTAAGTCCTTCTAAATTGGGCATTACGTTTGCGTTGACTTTGAAGCTTTTTTCTTTGCTAAGTTTGAGGGAGTAGCTCTGTGGTTTTTCACTTTTTTCAACTATGGGAATGATACTTTCTACCACATCACGAAACACCGGTGCTGCGATTCCTCCACCAGTGTGAGCAGAACCACCGGGTTCATCAAATAATATCAGTCCTACATATTTCGGACGTTCGGCGGGAAAAAAACCCAAAAATGAAGCCGTAAATAACCCTTCTGAGTAACCCTTTCCATTTTTGGATTTTTGTGCAGTTCCGGTTTTTCCGGCGATAAAATAGTTTTCTAAATATGCTTTTTTACCCGTACCCGATGTAACTGCCTTACTCATCGCTGTTAAAATCTTTGACGCCGCACCTCTTTTGATTCCGAGTGCTTCACCCTTCGGCGAGAATTCATGAACAAGTTCACCATATGAATTTGTGATATGGGAGACAACGGAAGGCTCGAATAAAATGCCACCGTTTACAACAGCCGCCGCGGCTGTAATCAATTGTATGGGTGTAACAGAGATGCCTTGACCTATCGATAAAAAATATGGAGTACTTTTATTCCACTTGGAAAGTGGGGTGAGATAACCTTTTGCTTCGTGCATAGAAAAATTGGTTCGTTTGCCAAAATGGAATTTGTCCAAATAATTATGAAATTTTACTTCGGAGATTTTTTGAGAGGCTTTGATGATACCAACATTGCAAGACACTTGCAATATTTCCTCTAAGTCAACAGGTCCGTGAGTATCAGTGCATCGTATAACAGTCTTTCCCACTTCGATAAATCCAGGACAATAAAATTTTTCGTGAGGTAAAATTGCACCCTCGTTTAAAAGCATGAGTGCAATAAAAATTTTCATGGTTGATCCAGGTTCATAAACATGTCGAATTCCCCAGTTTGTGTGGCTATCAAGAGAAAAATCTTGAAAATGATTCGGGTCAAAGGTAGGAAATGAAGACATTGCTAGAATTTTTCCACTATCAACGTCCATGATGATACCAATTCCATGTTTCGATTGAGTTTCTAAGAATGCTTTTCCTAGTGATTTTTCAAGACGGTATTGAATGATGCTATCAATTGCTAGGTGAAGATTGTTTCCTTTTTGTGATTCTGCATCGGCAGAGGACAATAACTCTAGATTATACAATGTTTCAATGCCTGAGATCGCTTTATCATCATCATAGCCTGTAAAACCTAGTAGACTCGCCGCAAGCGATCCTTGTGGATAAATTCGTTTAAACTCCTTTTCAACTCGAACCCCTGGTAGTGCTAAGGCTTTAATTTGATTTGATTTTTTTATATCGATTTCTCTTTTAAGAAGAAAGTAGTTTTGTTTTTCACGAATAATGTTATAAAGTTTGTCACTATTCATTCCCAAGATTGGAGCGAGTTCCTGAGCAGTTAACTCCATGTCATATATATTTTGTGGTTCGATACCTATGGTGCCAGATTCTTGTGAAAGTGCGAGTTCGATACCTCGACGATCATAAATAGTTCCTCGTTGTACTTGTTTGGTGGCTTTGAAGTTTACGATACTGTCATTAAAATATGTTAGGTAGACTACTCGGATGAGCAGAACGAAAAAAAGCCCACATAAAAATGTGAAAATGTATTTTAATCTGATTTTACTATCGTTCATTTATTAAAAATAAAATATAACTCTGCCTTTGATTTTTTCAACGGGAACCAATCCAAAAGATCTCGAATCCGTAGAATACTCCCGATTATCACCTAGCAGTAAATAGTATCCTGGAGGAATTCTTCCTTGTTGGCTCATCGCAAGGAATGGTGAGTTTTTGAGATTCAAAAAAATTGAATTGATGGGTTCTAAAGTTACACTTCCTAATGGTGTATAATTTTCAATGAGCATTTGAGAATCAATTAAAACCCTACCCGCTTCGATTGAGTAAAATTCGTTGGGGAGTCCGATGACTCTTTTTACGATTAGGTTTCCGGCCTGGTCGTGAAATAAAACCAGATCTAATTTTTTGATCTCTGGTTCTGTGTACAACCATTCGGTACCGAACAGTTTTGCGGAAAGTGCAAATCCACCCTTCCAAACAAATACGATCGAGCCATTGGCCAAGGTAGGATACATTGAGTTGCCTTGGATAGAATAGATCTGGAACAAAAAAATACGTACAAAAAGAAGAAATGCGAGGAAAATGGAAATAAACACAATCCTACGCAGGTAGCGTTGAAGGCGTGTTTTCCATGTTTTTTGCTTTATTTCTTCAGTCATAAACCAGCCGCATTTTAAAAATCATTCGAGATTTTTCCTTCCATCCTCAGTATGGAAAACGAAGTTAACCTAAATCAGATCTGAAGAGATTTTCAATGTCACTTACAAAAAATGAATTCGATGCATACTTTCGTTGCACACTTGACTCCTGTGGAAAGACATACCCGCTCAGCGATGTCGTATATACTTGTGAAAATGATGGGGAGTTGCTCACTGTCGAACACGATTTAGAAAAATTGCGAAAATTATCTGCGAAAGAATGGAAAGATCGATTTGATACTCGCTTTCGGTCGCAAAAGTTTCCCTTCCAGTCGGGAGTGTGGGGCAAAAAGGAATGGGTTTTGCCTAATGTAGCAGACGAAAATATTGTTACTTCGGGGGAAGGTGGCACTCACCTTTTTGACGCATCGAGATGGGCAAAGGATCTTTCCATCGGCGGATTATATATCAAACAATGCGGTATCTCTCATACAGGATCTTTCAAAGATTTAGGTATGACTGTTTTGGTTAGTCAAGTTAAACAAATGATAGCCGATGGTGTGCCTATCAAAGCGGTTGCATGTGCTTCTACAGGAGATACTTCGGCGGCATTAGCTTCTTATGCAGCCAAAGCAGGAATTCCTGCTTTGATTTTTTTACCAGCAAACAAAGTTTCTACGGCACAGCTCATTCAGCCTGTCTCAAATGGAGCCAAAGTTCTTGCTCTTGAGACGGACTTTGATGGCTGTATGTCGATCGTTAAAGAAGTAACAAAAGAAAAATCAATATATCTTGCAAATTCGATGAACTCACTTCGAATCGAAGGACAAAAAACCATCTCGATCGAGATCACTCAGCAACTCGGTTGGGAAGTTCCGGATTGGATTGTGATTCCTGGTGGGAATTTGGGAAATGTTTCCGCATTGGGAATGGGATTTGAGATGATGAAAGAATTAGGACTAATCACAAGACTTCCTCGAATCATACTTGCTCAAGCCAAAAACGCTTCTCCGTTATACGATTCGTTTCAATCTGGTTTTGCGAATTTTCAATCAGTCACCGCTCAAAAAACATTAGCATCGGCAATCCAAATTGGCGATCCAGTTTCAGTTAAAAAAGCGATTCGTATTTTGAAAAAATTTGATGGCATTGTAGAAATTGCTACCGAAGAAGAGTTGGCTGATGCGGCGGCTAGAGGTGACAAATACGGCCTTTACAACGACCCACATACAGGTGTTGCACTTGCGGCGATGCTTAAATGTATATCTCGAGGTGACATACAAAAAAATGACAAAGTTGTGGTCATTTCAACAGCCAATGGTCTGAAGTTCACCGAATTCAAGGTAAATTATCACGAAGGCAAAATTATTGGGACAAACGCGCAACTGCAAAATGCAATCATACCTTGTAAGGCTAGCATCGAGGCCGTATTAAATGTACTGGGAAGCGAACGCACATTTCATAAATAAGTAGACAAAAGTTCTAACTGTGCCATTTTTCTCAAGTTGAAATATATTTCGTAAAATGGAACCTGAACTAGATACTAGTTTTACTACAGCTGTTGATCAAGCGATCCGCGAGGGCAAGAAAGTCTCTATGATTACCTATGTTTTAGGTGACATAGGAGAGGCTAAGCTTAAATATATTCTTTCATCAATTCTGACTAAGGTCAATCGACTCGATTTAATGGAGCTTCTCTATACCTCCGCAAAAGAACTCATTGTTAATTCAACAAAAGCTGCGATCAAACGTATCATTTTCAAAGAGATGAATATCGATATTCATAAATTGGAAGATTACGAAAAGGGAATGCAATTATTCAAAAATAGCCTCAACGAAAAAAAATTCCCAGCTTATAAAGTGAAAATGAAAGAGATCGGATATGTGGTAAAGATTACCTGTGCATACAAAGACGATACGATTCGGTTAGAAATTCGAAACAATTTTCCATTACTCACAGTTGAGGCAGAACGAATCAAAGAAAAGTTTCTACACGCGAAAAAGTATGATAACTTATTTGAGTTCTTTATGGAGCACGGCGATAATACAGAAGGAGCAGGTATGGGAATTACGATGGTCGAAATATTGCTCTCTCAATCCGGTTTTGATCGCCGTTTGTTTTCGATTTATTCTTCTGAAAGGATCCAGGAGACTGTTGCACGAGTTGACGTGCCGCTAGGCCAAGTTAATCTTCCAAAAGAAAGCCAAGAGCAATTAAATTTAGAATAATGTCAGAAATCGTATCAAAATCAGATCTACTCAAACGTCAGGCAGAATTGCTTGGGCTTACCATGGATGCTGTGTTCACAGATGAACAAGCAAAGGAAGTGCTTCAAGGGAAGATCACTGATGCCTATCTTGTTAAGATGAAGTTTGAAATAGACAACAAGACCGGAATTATCTTGATCCTTACCTCATCGATCAGAAAGCACATTATGGAGATCTACTGCGTTATCGGCAGTTCACCAATCTTTAGGCGCATTCGCACTTTTGCAGACTATGTTCAAATCTCGACAGATTTAGCAGATATCGGAAAATCAGAAGGTATGGACACAGCGCTTTCCGAAATGGTTGGAAGGATCGTCCATCGTGTGTTCACCAAAGAAAAGTTAGATGAGTTTTTGCCAGTTTGGGAGAAAAAAGATCCTTCTCGGCTTTCAGAATTATTAGAACCAGCGATTGTTGCTGGAGCCAAAGCCGGACGAGTTAAACTACAAGCAGAAGTTGATAAGATTTCCAGTGCAAAGTTTCGTTACGAAAATCCGATGAAGGGAATTGTTCTCCCGATTCCCAAACCAGTGGATGAAATGCCTGCTCCAGATTTAGGAGCCGTACCCAAAACTCCAGTTGGCGAACTATCAGCAATCGATAGACAGATCCAACAACTACGTCAGGGATACACAAAAGAAGTGACTATGAAAACAGTCATTTCTCCTATCAGTGGTGTCGAATTTGATAACTTGGTAGTCGGACAAGAGATTCTCTTTAGAGTACCCACTGAAACACAAGAAGGAATGGCAAATGCGAGTTTGCTCGGGATTATTGATGAGGCTGGAAACATTTCAAAGGAGCCCCTCGTTGGTAAATTTCGTGGGATTGCATCTACTAAAAATGAGTATCATATTTTTGCAGAAGGGCCGAATCAATATTTATTTCATTCAATAGAAGAACATCCGGTGAAAATTGCGGTGCCCAAACCAGTAATCGCACAAGGTGGAAATGAGAAAATATCCCAGGCCAACAAGAAAAAACCACCTGAACCAGTAAAGAGTGGAAACCTCTATTCTCTCATTGGAGTTTTTGTGGCTTTGTTATTGATTGCTTTTTTGATTTTTGTTTTAACAGCTTTCTGAAACAGTTCAAATGTCCAAATGGCAGTTAACCTGCCACAACGATATTTACTAATTTGCCAGGTACGTAAATTTCCTTTTTGATTTCTTTGCCAGCAATGAATGGAATCACCTTTTCCAATAGTTTCGCATTTTTGATCGCTTCAGTCTGATCCACATCACGAGGTGCTTGGAATTCTCCTCTCATTTTTCCATTTACTTGAACAACGATAGTGATAGTTGAATCGATGAGGTAATTTGGATCCCAACTTGGATACGGTTCAAATGACAAAGATTGCTTATGACCCAATTTGTCCCATAGTTCTTCTGCTAGGTGCGGTGCAAACGGCGATAAAGCTAAAACAAATGGTTCAAGGATGGATCTGGGTTTGTTTGTAGATCCAGTCATCTCATTTACAAAGATCATCATCTGAGACACAGCAGTATTGAAGGAAAAACTTTCGATATCTTCCTTTACTTTTTTAAGTGTTCTGTGAAGGATTTTTAACTCGTTTTCATTTGGTGTAACGTCATCCACCTGAAATGTCTCCTCAGGACCAGTATGGAACAATCTCCATACACGGTTTAGGAAACGAAACACTCCTTCGACGCCATTTTTACTCCAAGGTTTTGTCATCTCAAAAGGTCCCATAAACATCTCGAAGAGACGAAGGGTATCTGCGCCATATTCGAGAACAACGTCGTCTGGATTGACAACATTGCCCCTGGACTTTGACATTTTACTTTTGTCTTCACCCAAAATGAGACCTTGGTGAACCAGTTTTTGAAATGGTTCCGGCGTGGAAACATGTCCCAAATCAAATAAGATTTTGTGCCAAAATCTTGAATAGAGGAGGTGTAAAACCGCATGTTCGGCGCCACCCACATAAATCTCTACAGGCATCCAAAGTTTTTCTAATTCGGGATCAATCAAACGTTCGTTATTTGTGGGATCAATGTATCTTAAGTAGTACCAACATGATCCCGCCCATTGTGGCATAGTATTAGTTTCACGCTTTGCCAGTTCGCCTGAAATCGGATCCTTGTAGGTAAGCCATTCTTTTGCATTGGCAAGTGGTGATTCGCCAGTACCGGATGGTTTGAATTCTGTAAGGTCAGGAAGGATCAAAGGCAATTCAGATTCTGAGAGTGCCATCGGAGTTCCATCTTCAAAATGAACGAGAGGGATGGGTTCACCCCAATATCGTTGTCTTGCAAACAGCCAATCGCGGAGTTTGAACTGGATTTTCTTTTTTCCCAAATGATGAACTTCTGCCCAGGTAGACATGGCATCAAAAGCTTGCTTGTATGTCATACCATCTAGAGATAATGAACTTGAAGTTGAGTTGATGCAAATGGAGTCTTTGGAGTCGAAAGCTTTGCCTTCTTCTAATGGCCCTTGGATCACCGGTATGATCGGTAAGTCAAATTTTATAGCAAATTCATAATCTCTTTGGTCATGAGCGGGTACTGCCATGATGGCTCCCGTTCCATATCCATACAGAACATAATCGGAAATAAAAATTGGAATTTGTTTTGATGGGATGGTGGGATGGAGTGCATAAGCACCAGTAAAAACACCTGATTTATCCTTATTGAGTTCTGTACGTTCTAAGTCACTTTTAAGTGCACATTCCTTTTGATAGGATGAAACTAAAGATTTTTGAGAATCGGTTGTGACCATAGGAACAAAAGGATGCTCCGGCGCCAAAACCAAATAAGTAGCTCCGAAGATTGTATCGGGACGAGTCGTGTAGACTGTAATTTTTTGTTCGTGGTTTGCAATCGGGAATTCAAGCTCCAGCCCTTCCGACCGACCGATCCAATTTCTCTGCATTTCAAGCGTCGATATAGGCCATTCACATAAAGAAAGATCGTCTAGCAAACGTTCAGCGTATGCCGTGATTCGCATCATATATTGACGCATGGGTCTTCTTTCTACAGAATAACCCTTAGATACCCATTCTTCCACTTCTTCATTTGCAAGAACGGTGCCTAATGCCTCACACCAGTTTACGGGAATATTCGCTTCAAAGACCAAACGAAAGTGAGAAAGTATGTTTTCTTTGTCCTTGCGATTCTTCAGTTTCCATTCATAAGGAGAGAAGCTTATCCCTTTTGGTAATTCATGTCCTTCGAACTCTGCGGAGCCGTTTGTCTCAAATCGTATGATTAGATTGTCGATTGAATCTGCTTTTTTAGTTTTCCGGTCAAAATAGGAATTATAGATCTGCAAAAATATCCATTGGGTCCACTTATAATACTCAGGATCCGTAGTCGAGATCTCCCTCGACCAATCATAGGAAAGTCCAAGCATCTTGATCTGTTTGCGAAAGTTGTCTATATTGTTTTTGGTAGTGACTTTGGGATGGATGCCGGTCGTCATCGCATATCTCTCAGCTGGCAATCCAAAGGCATCCCATCCCATCGGATGCAAAACTTCAAAGCCGTCCATACGTTTGAGCCTGGAGATGATATCGGTGGCGGTATAACCTTCGGGGTGCCCTACATGTAATCCTGCACCACTAGGGTATGGAAACATGTCTAAACAATAGTATTTAGGCTTTGTTGATCGTGGGTTGGTTTGGAAGGTTTTGTTTTTTTCCCAGAATGATTGCCATTTTGGTTCAATGTCTTGGAATGGATACGTCATCGTCTAACACGTTGGAAATGCATTAGAATCACTTTCTCACAGAATCAATGATTTTTACAAGCCTTTTGAAACTTTGAGAAAGACAAACTTTGCAAATATCATTCTGGTATAAGATCGTAACCTTGCCACACTCCACGCATGGCCTTAATTCTGTAATTTTCGCATTTGGCTCGGCTGCCATATCTGTCTCTGTCTCGCATTCAAGCATTCTATTCTTACCCAATAATTGCAGCTTATCTACAGTGCTGTTCATAACCTCAAAAAAGGTAGATCCTCTGGATCGTAAAAACACGGTAGTGAAGTTACTGTATATTAAAGCCTACCTTACGGGTCAAAAAAAATTAGGTATCGAGCAGGAAAAGTGTAGGATTTTTTTTACGCATTTTTTTTTGAAAGGATGCAATAGAGTTGGAATGAAAACACAAAAAGAAAAAAATTTAATTGATTTATGTTTTTGCATATATCAAGCGATAGGCGAAAAATTTTCGAGTAAATGCCCAAAGATTGTCACTAAATTAATGTTAAATGGCTATATGCCTAAGGGAATATCCTAATGATTGAGTTTATAAATGTGTCCAAAAAGTTTTCATCTGAGCCAGAACCTATTGATGTTCTTAAAAATGTTTCATTTAGCGTAAAAAGTGGAGAATTTGTTGCGATCATGGGCCCTAGTGGTTCAGGAAAATCAACTCTTCTTGGTATCGCCGCAGGATTAGATAAACCTGATGTTGGTGTTGTGTCATTTGATGGAATAGATTTGGTAAAAGAAAATGAATCAAGTCTTGCGAATATACGTGCAAAGTCGATAGGATTTATTTTTCAGAACTTTCAATTGCTTCCAGGTATGAATGCATTAGAAAATGTTGGTATTCCTTTATACTTAATATCTAACATGAGTGAGAAGCAGATCTTGGAAAAATCTTTGGACTTGTTGTCTTCGGTGTCGATGCAACACCGTGCCGGCCATTTCCCAAAACAATTGTCGGGTGGTGAAGAGCAACGTATCGCCATTGCACGTGCCTTTATCAATGAGCCAAAGGTGATTTTTGCGGATGAACCAACAGCAAATTTAGATTCAAAGAATAGTAAGGTGGTGTTAGATTTACTTTTGGAACGAAATAAAAATCTGAACACAACACTGATTATTGTAACCCATGATCCAGCGGTTGCAAAACTTGCAGATCGCATCTTAGAAATGCGCGACGGAGAAATTTTGAATTCTAAAAACTCGGAAACAAAATTCAAAAGTGTATCTCGAGCAAAACAACCTAAGAAAAAGTCAAACAAATCGAGAAAAGTATGAATATCGGCCTCTTAAAATTTTATTTAAAACGAGAATTATTTTCCAGATTACAATATTCACTTTTGCTTCTTGTTTCCATCTCTTTAGGTGTTGGAGCTGTAATTGGCATACATTCTTACAAAGACAATATCAAACAGGCCATTCAAAAAGAAGCAAAGAATTTGATGGGAGCGGACATCGCTTTTCAATCTCCACAAGAACCAACAGAGACAGCGGTGAATTTGATACGCGAAACATTGCCAAAAGGATCAGAATCTTCATCTTCGATCCAATTTTTATCCATGGTCATCTCAAAAAAAAATGATGAGAATTCGCTTACCTATGTAAAAGCGATCGAGCCCAATTACCCATTTTATGGAGAGTTCATCACTGAACCGGTAGATGCCTATATTAGCTTAAAGCCTGAACAAATTCTTTTAGACAGGTCTCTCGGAGAAAATTTGAAACTGAAAATTGGTGATCAAATCAAATTGGGAGATAGTACACTTATCGTTCATGGCTGGATTATCAAAGAACCAGGTGCTGTCGGCTCTTTTGTTGGAGCCGCGCCAACGACGGTAATTCGACTCAAAACCGCTTACAAAACTGGACTCATTCAAAGAGGTAGTCGCATTCGATATACAACTTATGCAAAAATACCAGCAAACATTGATACGATGGTGTGGAAGGAAAAATATTTTGAAGAATTTATCAAAAATGATCTAACAATCTACCACAATAACGAAGTGAATTCGGGATCGCAACAGTTTTTAAAAAACACCTTTGACTATATGTCTTTACTTGCATTATCTGGATTCTTTTTAGGTGCGATATCAATATATACTTCTATCCGGACTCGATTAAAAGAAAAGAAAAATGAAATTTCAGTTTTGATGTGTTTGGGTGCAAAACCAAGAGTTATACTTATTCTGATTGTCTCAGAAATTTTATTGGTTTCGATCGTAGCAACTCTGATTGGAATTCTAATCGGTTATGAGATTCAAGTTTGGTTGCCAACTTTTACTGGTTCTGAATTTTTAGGTAGTATAATTCCAGGTATCAGCTTATCATCTTTTTTTTGGAGTTTGTTATTGGGAATCATGGTTCCCTTACTCGTCGCACTTCCACTAGTTATAGAAGCTGGTCAAACGAAACCCTTACTTGCTTTAAAGGAAATTGAATCTCGTGAACAAACAAGCAGCGATCGTTTCTTATTAATACTTTCTTCAATGGTTATCTATCTTTTATTTGTTGCACTTGCATCTTACGAAACGGAATCCATACTAAAAGGTTTTGTATTTGCGGTTGTGCTGGTTAGTTTACCATTACTTGTTTTTGCGCTATTTAAAGCATTTGGTTTTATCCTTCTTTATTTAAGTCAAAGATCCCTTCTATCTAAGGAGTGGAGTTTGGTCACAAAGAAGATAATACGAAAATCCGCTTCTATTCGATTGTCCGTCATGGGACTTGGTTCTGCACTTTTTATTCTCTGTTTATCCCTAGTACTTCAAGAAAGTCTCATGGAATTAAGTGGAGCAAGAGAGATAGAACGAAGACCAAATATGTTTCTACTTGATATCAAAGTTGATCAAAGAAGTGAACTTGATCAAATCTTTAGTAAGTTTCCGATTAAAAGGGAAATTACTGCTCCCATCATTGGGGCTCGCCTATCGAAGATAAACGGGGTTCCAGTGAAAAAGGAGCAGACTGAAAAGAGCGCTATGGATAGGAATTGGCGTACGACAGCCAAAACTAGAGAATACTTTCTATCATATAGAGATTCCCTTTTTGAAACAGAAAAGGTAACAAACGGTAGCTGGTGGTCTGAGACTTCGCGAAATGAAATTTCTCTCGAACGTGAGTTTTCTGGATATCTGGGCGCAAGCGTTGGTCAAACTCTTACCTTCAATGTACAAGGTGTGGAAGTTACTGGGAAAATCAGTAATCTACGAAAAGTGAATTGGTCTGATATGAAACCAAACTTTGTAGTTATTTTTTCAAGAGGTATATTGGAGAATGCGCCTAAATTTTTGATATCGTCTTTGTTATTAGAGGAAGCAGAAGATAGATATAAATTTCAAAAAGCTGTCGTGTCTTCTTTTCCCAATATCACCGTCATCGACACTGAAAAAACGATACAGGCTTTTTTGGGGATACTTGAAAAAGTAACTCAGATGATTCAACTCATGACGGGGCTGATTCTAGCATCCGCATTGATACTAGTTTTGACTGCCCTTTACTCTAGCCAATTTGAGCGAAAAAAGGAATTTGCTTTGTTGAGAGTAATTGGCGGTAGCAATCGGTTTTTGAACGTTCATTTTATACGTGAGGCATTGCTTGTTTCCGTGATTTCTTTTTTGATCGGATTTGTTTATTCTCTTGTCTCGAATGAAATCTTAAATCGATTTGTTTTAGAGCTGACGTCCGTTATCCCATGGATGAATCTATTTTTTGTGTTCATTGCCGTGGTATTGATAACAATCGGATTGTATGTAATAGGATTAATTCACCTATCACGTCTTCCATCAAAGGAATTGTTAAAGGAAATTAAGTAGTTAGTAAGATTTGAGTGATGCTTGGAAACAAAAAAACCCGGTGGTTAGCCGGGTTCTTTCATTGAAAGAGATGTTTCGGGATTATTGAGCTACCGAAATAACCTCATCCTTGTTGATTACGTTTACTATATGTTTGTATTCAGGTGAATCTTTTCCATATTTCAACTCAGTCGCACGGAGGAGGTGAACATTCTTCTTATATCTGTATTTGAAAAGCATGTCTTCAGGACCTTTTGTCTTTTTGATCATGTTTTCTTCGAAAGAATAAGCACTAGCTAGGTATTTGTGAGCAGGATATTCTTTTTCATTATCATCGATCTCGATGTATAGCTCAAGAATTGGGATACACTGAGGGAGATTTTGAAGGTCATACTCTGCCATGATCCAAGAACGATATACGTCAGAAAGTAATCTCTTAAATTCTGGTCTTTCTCTTAGGTCAGGGTTTTTAATTTCATCTAAATGATTGATCGCTTTTGAGAAGTAGTTCAAAGAGTCTTGTTTTGCTTTCATTTTTTCACGATAAACAACTCTTTCTTCTTTGGAACGACGATCTACTTTTTGCCAGTACCACTTTTCATCAAGGCGCTTTTTCTCTGCCTCTTCCTTGCGGTATTGCTCAGTCCATTCTCTGTTTTTGAGAACTGTGTTTACACCTGATTGGTAGTTTGAAAGTGCCAATCTGAACTGGTTGTTTGCAAAAGTTTTGGATAGTTGGTGTAACTCTTGGAAAGTTTTGTTGTAACCCTTATAGTCAGGGTTTTTCCAAAGAGACTCGTCTTCCATAGTCTTTTTTTTGAGTTCCTTCTGTGGAGCAGTCAATTCTGCGTCATCATTTTCAGGAACGAGCTCACCTTTCAGTAGTTCGTCGACCTGATCTTTAGCCGCTTGGCTGTCTGCCGCTGCGTTAGCATCTTGTGCAAAAATCGCACTCCCGCTAACTACCAGATGGAGAATGAGGAGATATTTAAAAATCTTCATAGTCGTGTGACCCTTTTCTCTTTCAATATTTTGAAGGTAAGATAGAAATCTTTCTCTTCAAAGAAAGTATCGGAAACCTCTAGGTCAATAATAACGAATTAACGCCGAAAAAAACCTTTTTATTTGCTAAAAAAATGGATTTGAACCGATGAAAAGAGACATAATAACCGAATTGCAAACGAATTCTCATTCCTTGACGTACGCGAATCATAATGGAATTTGTTTTTAGTTCATGAATTTATCTGAAAATATTACAATTAGAGATGGCAATCCACAATGTAAAAATTGCGGCGGAGTGGGCTTTACTCTCGCAGAATTTGTGAGAGGGTCTAGATCCGGTATACTTACTTTATGCCATTGTGTAGGATCGGGCTGTAATACATGTGAGGCGAAAGGAGAGGCTCCGTATCTAGTATTTGATAAATCTCAAGACAAAATGCTTCCTTGTGTTTGCCACAACGCCCGCGTGCACATGAAAAATTTTGAGTTTTTAGTAGAGAATGCGAATATTCCACCACGCTATCGCTTCCAATTTTTAACAACGATCGATATTGGAGACACGAAAAATGACCCGGACTTATCTTTTATCGTAGCACATGACTGGGCGAATGAGCTCGTTCACAATTTTATTAATCCGGCATTTTCTCCGCAGGGCTTTTACCTTTGGGGAGGTACTGGTTCTGGTAAAACACTTCTCGCATGCGTCATATTAAATGAACTTATTTTTCGCTATGGTATCAAATGTAAATACGCGAAGGTAAATAAGGACTTCCTCTCTGCCATTCGTGATACATACTCAAAAGATAGTGAAACACATGGACAGGAGCGTTTCATTGAACGTGAGCTTGCCAACGTAGATGTGTTAGTTATTGATGATTTTGGAGTTCAAAAGGACTCCGAATTCAGCAATCAAAAGTTATATGATCTTATTGACGGTCGCTATGAACAGGACAAATTGACCCTTCTTACGTCCAACCATCCATTGATAGACTGGAAAGACAGGGGGCAAGGTCGAGTTTATTCTCGCCTTATGGAGATGACGAAAGAGATCCAACTCAAATGCCCTGATTACCGAATCAAATATGCAAATGAGAGATCTACCTCGTGAAATACGTTGATACTGCCTTTCTCTCCCTTGGCTCAAATATTGGAGACCGAGTTCATTATATGGAACAAGCAGTATTAGAGATTTCGCGGTTACCGGAAGTTCGGATCATGTCACAATCTTCGATTTTAGAAACAGCTCCCTTAGATAATGTCAACCAACCTGCATTTCTAAATCAGATATTAAAGATTCATGTTTCATCCTCATTTACCTTACCATGTTTGTTGGATTCTCTTCTAGCTATCGAAGATAAGCTCGGACGAAAACGTAGATCGTGGAAAGGTCCAAGAGAAATTGACATCGATATTTTGAGTTACGAGGCAGTAGTAATGGAAACAGATTTTCTAGTTTTACCGCATCATTCCTTATTTACGAGACCCTTCATAAAGCAGTTATTATCCGAAATGGCTGAGCTAGACGTCTATTCACTTTTTGAGGAATCCTTACATGAAAAATATCATTCTTCAGTTTAAAAAAAAACAGGAATCGAAGACGCCGATATCAGTAATCACCTGTTATGATTATACATTTGCTAGATTATTTTCGCAAACCGAAGTAGATGCGATTCTTGTTGGTGATTCCTTGGGGAACGTGATCCAAGGTCATAACTCTACCATACCTGTCACCGTTGATGATATCATTTATCATACAAAGGCTGTCTGCAAGGGCGCACCCGAAAAATATGTGATTGCTGATATGCCTTTCCTTTCCTACCAAGTCTCGGTTGAAGAAGGAATCCGATCCGCGGGTAAAATCATGAAAGAAACGACCGCTGATTGTGTTAAATTAGAAGGCGATTCAGATTTGGTGATCGAATTGACCAGACGGTTGACTGAAATGGGTATACCTGTTTTTGCACATTTGGGTTTAACACCGCAATCGGTACACACATTAGGTGGTCATCGTGTACAAGGAAAAACGGAAGCAGATAGATCGCGGATGATTCAAAAATCAAAGGAACTATCCGATGCGGGAGCTTTTGCACTGGTTTTGGAGATGATACCTGAGGCTTTGGGAAGAGAAATTACAGAGTCCATTTCAATCTCCACGATCGGAATTGGTGCCGGAAGATTTACAACAGGGCAAGTTTTGGTGATGCAGGATTTACTCGGCTTAAACGAAAGTTTCAATCCCAAGTTTTTGAAGAAATATGTCGATCTTTCCTCTGTTGTTCGAAATGCAGTAGATTCCTATCACAAAGAGGTGATAGGTTTAAAATTTCCAGGCGAGGGAAATGTTTTCTGAAGAGAGGTGTTAGCCTCTCTTTTTGACCGCATTTGCAAGAGTTTCTAACATCGGCAACGTTGTTTCCCAGGATACACATGCGTCTGTAATTGATTGACCATATACCAAAGGTTTTGCGTCTATCGATTGATTGCCTTCTTTTAAGTGACTTTCGATCATTACTCCAAGAATATATCGAGATCCCTTCGCAACCTGTGCCGCAACTGCATCGATTACAGCCGGTTGTTTTCGAAAGTCTTTCTGGCTATTGCCATGGGAACAGTCGATCATCAGTCTTGAAGGAAGATTGCTCTTGTCAATGATAGCACCTAACTCATTTACTGTGGTTTCATCATAATTTGGTCCTTTATTGTGACCTCTCAAAATAACATGAGTATCTGGATTGCCAGCGGTTTTAAATATTGCTGAACTTCCTTGATTTGTGACGGAAAGAAAATGATGGGAAGACCCTGCAGAACGCATCGCATCTACAGCGATTTGGACGTTTCCGTCCGTTCCATTTTTGAAACCTATAGGAGCGGATAAACCTGATGCCAACTCACGATGTACTTGGCTTTCTGTCGTTCGAGCTCCGATTGCACCCCAGGATACAAGATCGGCCACATACTGAGGGGAGATTACATCTAAGAACTCAGTACCGCACGGAATACCCATGTCGTTTAAATTTAACAAAAGTTTACGTGCCGCTTGTAAACCTTTGTTTATATGGAAGGAACCGTCTAGATCTGGATCATTGATTAAACCTTTCCAACCAACAGTTGTTCTGGGCTTCTCAAAGTATACTCGCATAACAATAAGCAGTTCGTTTTTGTATAAGTCTATGATCGGTCGTAATTTGGTAGCATATTCCATTACAGCATTTATATCATGTACCGAACAGGGACCAACGACCACTAGTTGACGTTTGTCGTCTCGCCTGTGCAATAAATCTGCGATCTCGTTGCGAGTACGTGTAACTAGATCAGAAGCGCCATCTGTTAAAGGAAAATCCTCCATAATAACTGAAGGAGGAATGAGGCTATGTTGTTCGAGAATTCTTAGATTATCAGTTTTCTTCATTAAATTAGTATTTCTTCATATTCGGATCTATAAGATCAGCGTATGCAAGTGTTCCACCAGCAACATTTTTGACATTTTTAAATCCAGAGTTTAGCAAAATTCCCGTCGCCATACCTGACCGTCCGCCTGACCTGCAGTATACTAAAATCTCATTCTCTTTTTGATCACTCAGTTCTGCAACTCTGGATTCAAGCTCGCCCACAGGAATTAGTTTGTCTGTACCTGGAACTAATGCTATTTCTTGTTCATTTGGATTGCGTACATCAAGAAGGAAAAAATGGTCGTTCCCTGCGGTACGTGCATCCAATCTTTTTTTAAAAGCAATGACATCTATTTCTGGAATCATAATTATACGGCGCCTCCGATCTCTTCTAGCTCAATTGTTGCAAGCTCCCACTTAGATGTGAGACTCGCAATCTCATTTTTGATTTCGTTGTAAGTATCCATTTCTAATTGGAAACTTCGATTTTTGTAGAACTCAGGATCTTGTAAGAGCTCCTCTTTATCCTTTCGGTTTTTTTCCAATCTTTCCAATTTGTTTTCGATTTCTAAAATCTCTTTCTCGAGTTTTTTTCGACGATTTTTACTGGCGGTTGTACTTTCCTTTTTCTCCGATTTTTTTTCCTTCGGCAAATGAGTTGCCGAGGATTCGTCCTCTTCCTTGTGAAATTTGAGATAATCATCAAAACTGCAATTTAGATTTCGTAGTGTGCCGTTGGAAAGTTGAAAGGTACGATTGCAAAGACCTTTTAAAAAATCTGGATCATGACTGATGATTAAAAGCGATCCGGGATATTCTATAAGTGCTCGTTTTAGAGCTTCTCGAATAACAATATCTAGGTGGTTCGTTGGTTCATCGAAAAACAAACAATTCGTGGGTTGCTGAACAAGAAGGGAAAGTCTCAATCGACTTTGTTCACCTCCAGAGAGCAATTTTACTGATTTGAAAACTCCATCCCCAGGAAAGGCAAAGTGCCCTAAAAGAGTCCGAGCTTTTTCATCACTTAAATCGGGATATTTTTTTTGAATGGTTTGGACAAGATTTAAGGATTCATCTAAATCTTCACCATGAGTTTGAGAAAAATAACCGAGCTTTGTTTTGGGTCCATAATAAAGTGAACCCGTTTCGAGTTTGTGCTCTTGCAAAAGACATCGCATCAGCGTAGACTTTCCCGCTCCATTAGGTCCAACCAATGCGATTTTATCGCCAGCAGAAATCTCAAGTTCAGCCGATTCAAAAATCTGTTTCTTTAAACCTGTGGATTTATCGATATAAGAAAAATTTCCATTTTCTAAACGTAAGATGATATTACTGGATTGAACAAACTGAAATGCGTATTCTGGTTTTTGGTTCCAGAACGAGTCTTCTGGATTTTCAACTTTGTCACGTTTGTCGAGACGTTTGATAACTGACTGGACCTGACGGGCTTTTGTGGCTTGTGCACGAAATCTCTCCACCCATTCCAATCTTGATTTTAGATAGGTTTCTTCTTTTTGGAATTGGACTTTTAATTTTTCCTGTATCTCATTTTTTGCCTCGAAAAATTCTTCAAGAGTCCCTTCAAATTCGAAAACACCATTTGGATTGAGTTCGACGATTGTGGTTACAGTTTTGTTTAAGAATTCGGGGTCGTGAGTGACAAGAACAAAAGCCTGGTTCTGTGATATTAAAAAATCAGCTAACCAATCTTTCGTTTTGTCATCTAAGTGATTTGTTGGCTCATCAAGTAGCAACAAATTATGAGGATTAAGCAATGCGATCGCAAGTCCAATTCGGTGGTGATAACCTGGAGAAAATTCTTGAGTGCGCCTTTCAAAATCGGTTTGAGCAAAACCAAGTCCCGAAAGAATTTTTTTCGCGCGAGCCTCTAAGCCGTGTAAGTCGTGTTGGTGGGCGAATTCTTCCAACTCACTTTGGTCATGTAATAAAGTTTCAAATTCTTCAGAATCTGAATCGGTCTTTTCGAATCGACTCTCGATTTTGCTACGTTTGGCGGCGTAATCTTTGTACAACAGATTGCCATCGAGCACCGTATCGACAACCTTTGCAGTTGGATCAAATTCGGGAATTTGTTGGAAAAGAGAAAGTTGGGTATGTTTTGATCGAACCACATCACCCGATTCCGGCTTCATTTTTCCTGATGCCATTTGGAATAGGGTAGTTTTGCCAGAACCGTTTGGACCGACGAGGGCGACGCGACAACCTGGTTTTATATGCCAGCTAAAACCCTCAAAGAGGATTTTAGGACCGAAATGTTGGTGGATTTGGATGAATTGTATCAACGGAGAGGTAATTAACCCGTAGAAAAAACTACGGGCGAAAGGACGAACTTAACCTTTTTTCTTGGCTAGTAGTTCCTCTTTCCGTTCATTTAGGTGTCGGATGTATTGGCTAGAAGCGCCGTTCATCGTTTCTGTGGATTTTTTGATCGCTTGGTCAATTTCTTCAATGGACATTTTTGCGATTTTTTTGTTTTTCTTTTCTTTTTCTTCTGACATGGAAGTTTTCCCCTTTTAGGTACGTCACTGAGATTCTTCCAGCATTTTAGTACCTTCCGCTGTCGCAAGAGAAATATATTCCCAATTCCAGTTAAAATTAGATATTGGAAAAGATGCTTAAAAGAATGAAATCACGTCTCGGTAAGTTCTTTAAATTGGTCTGGAGTGCAGATATCCATGGCCTTGCATCTGAGATTTCATTTACATTTTTGCTGACGCTATTTCCGTTACTCGTTGTTTTTGTTTCGTTGATTGGACTTTCCCAAAATCCAAAGACGATCAATTTGATCACGGATCAACTTGGTAAAATTTTACCTGCTCCTATTTTTCAACCGATAGATAAAAGTATAGAAAATTTAACGAGCGTTAAGGATTATAAAATTTTAGGTTTAAGTATTATTTTTTCATTTTTCTCGAGTTTAACAATTTTTGGAGCGATCATCAAATCACTGAGAACAATCAGTAATGATAAAACAAAGACAACATTTTTATTTTCACAATGGATGAGCTTACGTTTGATGATTGTTAGTGCAATTTTGATTTTGATCTACTTCTATTCGAGTTACGGTCTCTACTTATTTGAAAAATTTCTTTTTAAATCTGGGAAAATATCCCTTTTTAGAAGAAACCCAGAAATTTTCCTTTCGTTCATCGCGTTTGGAGTGATTGTTAGTTTGTTCAGCTTTTATTATTCTTATGCATCCAATAAAAAAATTCCTCTTAAGGAATGTTTGCCGGGAGCTGCCTTTGCCGCCATTCTTTGGCTACTTCTGACATTTGGTTTTCAGTATTATTTGAGGCTGAAAAACGTAGGTGTTAATTATTCATTCGCATATTATCTTTTGTCAAAGATGGTTGTATTGATGTTATACGCTTACATCAATGCCACCTTCTTTTTGTGGGGGTATGTTTGGAATCAAACAAGAATGGTCAAATTGCAAGAATTACCCGTCACTGATTGACGATAAAATCAGGTTCCATGATTCGCGGGCAAAAAGAGAGGATTATCCCAAAATAATGAAGTGCTACAGAATGGAATGTCCATTCACCTGAAGAATTCAAAATATCAACTGAATTCTTTGTCGTGTATCCTTTTGTTAAAAACAAAACATCCAAATCCCAGTTTTCTTCCCCTGGAATCACTTGGATCTTTAAATGAGCATAAAAACGGGACTCGGTTTCACTATAACGAAATACTAATGCTCTGCCTGCCAACGGATTTCTAATGGTGAATGTCGCCCATTTTTCGTTAGATGAGCTGTCCGAGGATAATTCGTAGATCTCCCAGCCAAGTTCAGTTTCATATCCAAAAAACTCTCGGAATGCTAAGGAAAATGCAGAGTGAAAATTAGAAACTGCAACCATCCCTAGTTAGACCATACAGACAAAAAATTGTAATATTTATATTGCAATGGGTTGAATGATAAACGCATAAGATTAGGATGTTCATAGGAGTACCTTGATATGATCGAAACTATAAATATAAATTGGCCACACGGTGCGATTGATCCCCGAATTCATTGTCCAGCATGTGGTACCCAAGTCATCTCACCATTGGCAGAAGAAGGACCAGGCTGCCACCATGTCATTTTTATGATTGATAGCGAATCTGGCGAATTTAACTACATTACCGAGGATTTTGATACACTCCTTCAGCCATTCCGAAAAGAAAATGAAGATGAGTTTGGAGAATGGGAAGCAACTGATGCATTTATGGAAGAATCAGAATTGGATACATTTTATGTAATGAATTTGATACTTCCAGGTGAGTCCGAGGATGGAGATGATTCTGTTTGTTTAAGAATCGGATTTGAAATGTTTTTCAATGAAGATCAACAAGAGTTATATGATGAACTCGAAAGACGGCACGACGCTGATGGTCTTCACGACCATAGCCAAAACTAAAAGGGTATACAATATGAAAAATGTATTAATTCTAATATTCGGAATATTATTTACACAAAACTGTTTGATAAGCTATCGCGATTTTCCTAAGATTTTACCGATTCCTGCACAAGAAAAAAATAAGGATGCGATACTTGTCTATAATTTACCAAATTTTCCTCAGTTCAATTTGGGTGGAAGGGAAGCACTAAAGTCTTACTTTGATACAAAAACACCTTTTAAGAATACGCAGGAAGGTGTTGATGTTCCGAAAGTGGGCTATTTGATCAATGTGAAGGTGGACTATAGAAGTCCGAGTAAACCAGCGCTCGTATTTTTAGCATTGTCAACAATTACAGCCACATTTTTGCCAGCATGGTCCGAACAGGATGGCTATGATGTCCAATATCACTTATATAAAGATGGTAAGGTGGTCAAAGTTTATGAATACCATATTTTCAGAAACTATAGTCAGTGGTTACCGCTCATTTTAGGTATTTGGTACAATGGGGAAACGGCAACTGAAAAAGAAGTATTTGAGAGAGTCACGAATCAATTTTTTAATGATGCAAAGGAATTTTTCTAAGAGAGGACTTCATTGAAATCAAAATTTCCATCGGATATATTAGTTCCTGATCAGGATGGATCACTTTCGCCTAAAAAGTTTTCCTGTAATGAATGTAGAGAAGGAGCTGGGTTGGATTTTAATTTTACTTTGGCATTTCAACCCATAGTAAATACAAAAACAAAATCGGTATTCTCCCAAGAAGCACTTGTTCGCGGCTTAAACCAAGAATCTGCCTATTCGATTCTTTCGAATGTCTCTGAAAAAAATCGATATCAATTTGACCAAGCCTGTCGCGTTAAGGCAATCGAATTGGCAAGTCGATTGAAAATCGATTCTTATCTAAACACCAATTTTCTCCCGAATGCAGTTTACAAACCCGAGTCTTGTATACGGACTACATTGGAAGCGAGCAAAACTTACAATTTCCCATTGAATCGTTTGATTTTTGAACTTACTGAAGGTGAAGAAGTCTTGGATCATGCACATGTTATATCCATTTTTGAAGCATACAAAAAATACGGATTTTTAACCGCCATCGATGACTTTGGAGCTGGATATTCTGGACTGAATTTACTCGCCAAGTTCCAACCGGATCTTATCAAAATTGATATAGAGCTAGTCAGAGATATCCATCTCAAACGGGCGGCACAGATTATAGTAAAGTCACTCGTTAGTGTTTGTCAGGAACTCAAGATCGATGTGATTGCTGAAGGCATTGAAAATATAGAAGAGTTCAAGGTACTACGTGATTTCGGTATCAATTTGTTTCAAGGTTTCCTTTTGGCGAAACCGAGCTGGGAGAGTTTGGCTCAGGTAACATATCCATGATCAAAGTAGAAATTATATCTGATTTTGCGTGCCCATGGTGTTACCTTGGACGCAAAAATTTGGGCAAGGCCATTTCCAAATTAGGCGAAGGTATAGCGGTGGAAATACGATGGCGTCCGTTTCAACTTTCTCCTGAATTGCCTTTGGAGGGAATTGATTACAGGGATTATTTAGTAAATAAATTAGGCTCAGAATCAAAATTAGAGTCCGCCTGGAAGCATCTGACTCGACTTGGAGAATCCGCAGGAATCAACTATCACTTCGAAAAAATAACGAAAGCATTTAACACACTACAATTGCATTCCATCCACCAACTTGAGAAAGATCCCACCAGACAAGACGAGTTGGCCCTTAGGATTTTTCGTGCTCATTTTGAAGATGGATTGGATTTTTCGGATTTAGAGCAAACATACTCTCTATTAAAAGATCAGTTTGAAAACCGAGTTGCTTTTGAAGCCAGCTGGTCGAATGAAATGACAGCGAATGAGGTACGTCAAGAAATACACTACTATCGCCAAAATAGAATTAGTGGAGTACCGCTTTTTATTTTCCAAGAAAAATATTCGGTGGGAGGGGCGCAACCGCCAGAAGTCTTTTTGGAAGTTTTGGAGTCCATTTTGAAAGAAGGATAGTTCACCAGAGCTGACTTTTTATTTGTCGAAAAGCAGACCTACCCAAGTCAGATGGTCTAATTATCTATGAGAAGCGTTATTCATTTTTTCGTTTATAAGCCTTTAGTTGCAAACCTACTATTCGTCTTTTTATTTTTGGCAGGCATCATATCCGTCCTTTCGATGAAAAGAGAGGCCTTCCCAAGAGTTAACTTTCGGCAAGTGCGAGTCTTGACCATTTACCCCGGCGCAAGTCCGGTTGATGTGGAAAAAAAGATTACGATTCCCATTGAAGAAAAATTGAGAGAGGTAGAAGGATTGGATTCTGTCAGATCAATCTCAAGAAACTCCGAATCCGATATCAGCATCAAGATCGATTTGGAACATAACAATCCTGACCAGGTCGTAAACGATCTCAGACGTGCAGTAGATCGAGTTACAAATCTCCCCGCTCAAGTGAAAGATCGTCCGATCGTAACAGAACAGAAGAGCTCAAATTTTCCTGTGTTTGAAGTTGCCATTCATGGAGCAAGCTCAACAAAAGAGTTACAAGATACAGGTCGATTTATCGAAGATGAAATTCGAAAAGTTTCGGGCGTATCTCGCGTAGACGCGTTTGGCAAGCGGAAGGAGGAGTGGCGAATACTCATTGATCCGAAACTAAAATCTCGTTATACACTTGGATTTAATGATATATTCAATGCAATTTCTAAAAGGAATATTAGTGTTCCTGCGGGCTCATTTTTACGTCCAATCACCGAAGATATTAGAGTCACTGGTGAAATCAGTGAGATAAATGAATTAAAAGACATTCCTATCCGTTCGAACGAAACTGGGAATGCTATTTTGTTATCACAAATCTCCACCTTGCAATCCACATACGAAAGACCAAGGGTCATTGCGATTTCGGAAGGTGACGATGCTTATGCTCTACAAATCATAAAAAAAGACAGTGCGGATATCATTGATACGGTCAATGCAGTACAAGCAAGGATAGCAGAATTAAAGAAACAATTACCTGAAAACATAAAATTCAGTGAGTTGAATAATGAAGGCCTTCGAGCTACAAAACGATTGGATGTCGTGGTCACGAATTCGATTCAAGGTCTCGTTTTAGTATTGGTTGTGCTGATCGTCTTTTTTAGTTTACGTGACTCAATTTTAACAAGTCTTTCCCTTCCTTTAACTTTACTTGCCGCAACCATTGCTTTTCCGATATTTGATGTTTCTTTCAATTTGATCTCAATGCTCGGGATCATCATTTCACTAGGAATGTTGGTTGATAATAGTATTATCATATCAGAAAATATTTATAAATATCGAGCTGAAGGATGGAATGATAAGGATGCGGCCGTTCATGGAGCCAGCGAATTAGTCGTACCGATTATAGGTTCATATCTTACAACGATCGCGGCTTTTTTGCCTATGGCATTTATGACTGGCATCATGGGAAAATTTATTTGGCAAATTCCATTTATGGTGATTGTCTCATTGACACTTTCCTTATTTGAGTCTTTCTTCCTATTGCCTGTTAGATACTCCCAGTTTGCAGGTAAACCAAATAGCGACAAAAATCCAAAAGCAATCCGAACGAAATTTCGAAATTTTTTGGAGATTCGTTTCAATGCCCTTCGTGACGGCTTTACACGCTTTATAACGAAGGTTGTCGCAAAACCCTTTCATACTTTAGCGATTATATTTTTGATTTTTGTGGGATCGATTGCAACTCTAGGTATTATGAATTTCAATTTATTTCCGAAAGAGGGGATAGATTATATATTGATCCGTGCAGAGTTTCCGCCAGACTATTCGGCACAGGAAACTGCAAAACAAACAAAGTACTTTGAAGGTGTTCTATCAAAAATTCCTAAGGAGAATGTCCAAAGTATCATTTTGAAAATCGGAATCCAACAAACGGATCCCACGGACCCTCTAACAAGAATTGGCGAACAGTTGGGCATGGCTCAAATCATTTTGGTTCCGGAGACAGAGAGGAAACGCACAGCCCAAGAGATATTCGGAGAGCTCGAGTCAGAGTTAAAAATGTTACCAAATGCGACCTCCGTTATGGTGGATTTGGTTGTGAACGGTCCTCCTATCGGAGCGGCGGTAACAGTTGCGATTGAAGGAAAAGATTACAAAACCTTGAAGGCGATTTCCGAGGAAATGCAATCCTTCCTTCGAAAAGAACCAGGTGTGATCAATATCAATGATGATTACAAACGCGGCAGAGATGAAGTTCAGATACGAGTCAAAGACCAAGCATCAGCCATCACAGGGGTAGATACTGAAACGACAGCTTACTATGTGAGAACTGCTATGGAAGGAGTAGAAGTTTCGAATTTACGTAAAGGAAAAGACGAAATTAAAATTGTACTTCAGAATAGCGATGAATACCGAGATGGGACCGAGGATTTAGATGCAATCCAGATTACTAATAAATTTGGTTTATTAACACCCATTACAGCAGTCACCACAAAGAGTGTTGTCCAAGGTATTGAAGCCTTGTATCATAATGACTATGAAAAAGCAATTACAGTGTTAGCTGATGTTGATGAAAAAATTACGACTTCAAACATTGTCAGCGATAAAATCATCGAAAACTTTGGAAACATAGGCAAAAAATATCCTGGCTATAAAATTAAATTTAGAGGAGAACAAGAAGAAACAGCCAAATCAATGGTCTCTCTTGCTAAGGCTGGATTTCTAGCGATGTTTGGAATTTTTGCGATTCTAGCAATTATCTTTAATAGTTTAACAAAACCTATATTGATCATTTCTTCCATCCCATTGGGTTTAGTAGGCGTTGTATTCGGATTTTTAATATCTGGAAAAGCTCTCAGCTTTCTTGCAATGATCGGAATTATCGGACTTGCCGGAGTAATCGTCAATGCTTCGATCGTGCTTGTTGATACGATTCAAGAATTTCAGAAAAAAAATCTTCCTATAAATGAATCACTCATCAAAGCATCATCGGAAAGATTTCGTCCAATTCTTGTAACAACCCTGACGACAATGGCAGGTATGATTCCAACGGCGTATGCGATTGGAGGCTCTGATCCGCTTTTAATTCCAATGACTTTATCCTTGGCTTGGGGATTGGGTTTTGGAACCTTTGGATCATTAATTTTTATTCCAGCAAGTTTTAGTGCCTATTACAGATTGCGAGGTCGGAAGTAATAACGATTCATTCATTGTTTCGTTATCGTATGTAAGTTACAAAATGTCTTGATTTGAGAATTAAGTAAGTAGAGAATCGGCTAGGTCTCGGTGACGACTGAGATCCATTTATAGGAAAAACGAACCATGAAAGAAAGTATTCCTCATTCCCTTTCTTATGACTATGATTATATCGTGATAGGCTCCGGCTTCGGCGGAAGTGTCTCTGCACTGAGGCTTGCGCAAAAAGGTTATAGCGTCCTTGTCATCGAAGCTGGTAAAAGATGGTCAGCGACTGACTTTCCAAAAACAAATTGGTCCATACGAAAATATCTTTGGATGCCTAAGTTGGGTTTTTATGGGATTCAGAGGATCAACTTACTCAATAATTTTCTCTTAGTTAGTGGGTCTGGAGTTGGGGGTGGTTCATTGGTATACGCATGTACTTTATATGTACCACCACAAAAGTTCTTCAATAGTCATATCTATTCAAAAATGGGTGGTGAGAATGTTTTACTACCTTACTATAATATCGCAAAATATATGTTAGGAGTCAATGAAAATCCTAAATTATGGGAACCGGATAGATTGTTACTCGAAACAGCAAAGGCATTCGGAAAAGAGGATACTTTTAGAAAAACCCCTGTGGGAATATATTTCGGAAATGAAAAAAAGAAATCTGAAACAAAGGATCCGTACTTTGAAGGATCCGGACCAGATAGAGATCCTTGCAATTTTTGCGGCGGATGTATGGTTGGATGTCGCCACAATGCTAAAAATACATTAGATAAGAATTATTTATATCTTGCTGAATCATTAGGCGTTAAAGTATTACCAGAAACAAAAGTTGTAAGTTTGTCACCCATAAATGAGAAAGGAGTTTTAGATCCTGAGGCTTCAGGTGAATTTGGCTACGAGATCGCAACAGAATCAACTACGGGTTGGTTTGGCTTTCCCAAAAATACCTACCGTGCTAAAAATATAGTACTGAGTGGAGGTGTTATGGGAACTGTAGGACTGCTTCTGAAAATGCAGCAAGAAAATAAACTCATTCGACTTTCCGAAAAGTTAGGTGATACTGTCAGAACAAACAGTGAAACCGTTCTTCCTGTTACAGTTTCAAATAAAGATGCAGATTATTCACGTGGTATTGCCATTACATCCTCTGTACATCCAGACGAAAATACCCATATCGAACCTGTTCGATATTCAAAAGGCTCTGATTTTTTTGGTCTATTGGCAAGTGTTCTTATCGATGGAGGTGGTTTCTTTCCAAAGCCAATCAAGTTTTTATGGACATTGATTCGCCATCCCATTTATTTTTTTAAAGCGCACAATCCCGTAGGTTTCGCTGAAAAATCGATCATTCTCCTTGTGATGCAAACTGTTGATAATAGCGTTCGATTGATTCGCAAAAGAAGATTTGTTTGGCCATTTCAAAAAACAATGACTTCGGCTTTGTCAACTGGTGAGCCTACACCTACTTACATACCTATTGCAAATGCATTTACACGTAAACTTGCTGAGCTGGTTGGAGGAATACCACGAAGTTCTCTGAATGACTCGCTTCTGAGTGCACCAGTCACAGGGCATATTATGGGTGGTTGTATTGTAGGTGAAACTCCAGACAAAGGTGTGATCGATCTTGATAATCATGTGTTTGGTTACGAGAATCTATATGTTTGTGATGCCTCGATGCTAACAGTAAACCTAGGAGTAAACCCTAGTTTGACGATAACTGCTTTATCAGAAAGAGCGATGAGTAAAATACCGAAGAAAGACTCCTTAACAAATGTAAAATATTTTAAGTTCGAAACGAAACGTGGATTTGATAAGATTATGGAATCGAAACCTCTATTGATTGCTGCTCCATCTCGAAAAAAATCAATTGTTTCCAAGAAGACGACTAAGAAGCTAACTAAATGAGTTTTTTCGATATTGCTAAATCAGGAAATGTATCTGATTGGGAATCTCACTTATTAGCTGGAAACGATCCGAATGAATTAGATTCTTATGGCACTACACCACTTTCGTGGATAGTAAAAATGGACCATATTGATCTTTTTGAATGTGCCTTGCAAAAAGGGGCAGATCCGTTTTTTCAACATAGAAATCGTGGATCGGTTTTTTTCGATCTGATTTCACAAAACAAATCAAAGTTCATCGAGGCTCTCCTAAAAAACAAACAGTATTGGTCAGAATCGGAGAATATTTTATCCAGAGACAGTGAAGGGAATACAATTTTTCACATCGCGCTTCAATATGGAGACGATATTCTCTGGGAAAATATAGAATCATTAATTAAACCTGATTTTTGGGAGCTTCGAAACGAGGAAGGTCTCACAATTTTTCTTATGGCCTTTTCCTCTGGAAATGTAGGATTCATCTCGAAATTTTTAGATTCAAATCCATCACTAATGAATCAAAAAGATAAATATGGACGAAATGCACTTCACATTGCCGCTGAACAAAACTTAAGTGAAGAAGTTGAATACCTAATTGGCGTCGGACTTCCATTCGAAGAAAAGGATGATCAGGGAAACACGGCACTGTTTCTTGCTGTTGCCAATGATTGTATCGAGACCATTTCCGTACTACTGGATGCTGGGTGTGATATTTTAATTTATGGAGAGAATTCAGAAAGTATCACGAGACTTATGGATCGAGAAAAGCTGACACACGCATCTAAGCTTTGGAAGAAGGAGTTGTATAAAAGATTAAAGGATATCAATTTTGAAACGGAAAAGGAGAGATTGTTGCCTTATCTTCAATTTTTAAAATCTGAAAAGGCCTTACTGCCTGCTGAGATTGCTCAGGCAAAACTGATCGATTACTTGCTCTAAAATAAAAAACCCCAGAATTGCTGGGGTTTTTTAAAGATCTTGTGTGATATGAATGTTATATCAGACTACTTCTTTTTCTTCTTAGCTTTTTTTGCCTTTTTTGATTTTTTGCCTTTCTTGTCTTTCGAACCGTCTTCTTTCGTTACTTTCTCTTTTTTACCTTTTTTTTCTTTTTCAGGTTTTACGGTTTCTTTTTCTTCGTTTTGCATGGTTGGTTCTTCGTCTGTCATACCTTCTGTTTGTGCAAAAACGCCAAACGTAGTAAAAGAGAAAATCGCAAGGATTGCTAATAGTTTTTTCATTTGTCTTACCTCAAAATGATTGTGGTCACAGGTTAGGAAATCTTGTTTCTTTCGACAATAGAAAATTTGTAAATAAAACTGATTATTTTCCAACGCAGAATTTGCTAAAAATTCTACCTAATACTTCCTCATTGTCAATATGTCCGTTTACTTCACCAATTTCGTGAAGTGCGTAATTTATCTCTTGAATATAAATTTCTGCAGGGGTTTGAGTTTCAAGTAACAAAATGGCTGCCGAAAGGTGTCTGTGTATCGCTTCTATGTGATAGGTCTGCCTCTCTTCTAGCAAAACTAGATCATCTCCTTGATCTGAATCACTCAATTTTTGTTTCAGCAATAATAATAGCTCTGTTAAACCTAAGTGTGATTTGCAGGAAACTTCGACCAACTCAGATTGAAAGTCAGTCTTTAACGAAGCTAATATGGTCCGATTCCATGAATTGTGTGCAATATCAATTTTGTTTGCGACAAGTATCGAACCATGAAGACGTGAACCGAATTCATTCAAAAAATCAGATTTGCTAAATTCTTGAGATGTATCAATTAAGATCAATCGAACATTGGCCGCATCGGCTTCCCTTTCGCTTCTCTCTATACCCATTTTTTCGATTTTATCTTGAGTTTCTCGAATTCCTGCTGTGTCAACAAGACGGATAGGAATCCCGTCGAGTGAAATTTCTTCCGCAATGTAATCTCTAGTTGTCCCGGGAACATCGCTAATAATCGATCGGTCTTTTCCAATAAGGAGATTCATCAAACTTGATTTACCGGTGTTAGGAGCACCAAACAAAACAACAGTCGACTTCATTATTAAGGATTCGGCTCGTTTTGAATCACGTAATAATTTTTGACAAAGATTGTTTAATTCGATCATCCTTATTTTGCGTTCTTCCAAGCTTTCGAATGTTAGATCTTCGGTTGAAAAATCAATCTCGGCTTCGCATTCTGCTTTTAAAGAAAGTAGATCACTTCGGATTTTTGATGCAAGTTGTGTAATTTGTCCAAAAACATTTTTTTGAGCAAGTTCAAGCTCATATCTAGAACGAGATTCGATCAATCTTCCTATCGCTTCTGCTTGAGTTAACGTACATTTACCATTGATATAGGATCGTTTTGTAAACTCGCCTTGAAGGGCCGGACGAGCTCCTGCAGATAAAATAGTCTGAAGTGCTTTTTTCAATAGGATAGGATTCCCATGAAAATGGAACTCCGCTAAATCTTCGCCAGTATAAGAATGAGGAGATTTGAAAAACGAAAAAACTATTTGATCGAATGCCTTATCCTCAACATAAAAATCACAAAAAATTGCAGAACGAGTATTATTTATTATGAAGTCTTTTGTAAGCGGAGAATTATTTTTGTAAAGTAGGCTTGTGGCAATGGAGAGAGTGTTGCTACCTGAAACCCGGAGGATACCAATCGCTCCGGGACCATGAGCTGTTGAAAGTGCAGCTATGGTATCAATCAAGTTCACTTTCGTCAGCAAAGTCTTCCACAGGAAGACCTTTTCTAGAAGGATCCTCGACATCTTTGTATTTGTGTCTATCTTTAGCCGAGATTACTCTAACACGTTTAAATGTACCATTGCCTTCGGATCTAGTAAATACACGGTCGTCCTCCTGGATCGCCATGTGAACGATTCGTCTTTCAAAAGGATTCATTGGATCGAGTAATTTTGATCTACCAGTTTTGATTACGGAAGCCGCAATAGATTTCGCCAATCGAATGAGTGATAGTTCTCGTTTATCGCGATACGACTCTATATCGAGCACGATTTTACGATTGTGTCTAATTCGAGGATCAACCATCAAATTGAGTAAAAATTGCAATGAATCTAGAGTACCGCCTCTTTTCCCGATGATTAGTCCTGATTCTTTACTTGTAAGTTCGACATAGATTTTTCCATCCACATCACCCATCCCGACCACTTCGGCTGGAATTCCCATTTTTCGAAGGATGGTAATAATAACACCGTGTATGATTTTTTCTGAAGGAATGTCCTTGTTAGCAACGAACGCACGTACTACGGCAGGTTTTTTTTGTGTAATACCTAAAAAGCCTGATTTTCCTGAATCGACAACCTCAAATTTTAAATCTCCTGATTGTAAACGTAAAGTTTCCAATGTATAATCTTCAGCTTCTGATTTGCTTTTTCCTTCTGCTTCAAATATATAATTATTCATTTTTTCTTCCTTATTCGATAAAAATTATTTCTTTTTCTTTTTTGGGTTAGTGCGGAAACCCTTCTGTGCATTGTTAGTGGGTTGTGGTTTATTCCCAGTAGCATTTGCGTTATTCGCCGCTAATTTTTTTTCTTCCGACTTTCCAAACTTATTAGTGTATGCTTGTTGAGCGATAGACAGAATATTTTGCATCGTCCAATACATAGTTACACCTGCTGGCATAGACCAAAAGAAGTATAACATGATAAACGGCATCATATACATCATCATTTTTTGGTTTGGATCGGTCGACACAGTGGTCATTCGAGATTGAATGATTTGTGTTCCTACCATTATGAGTGGCAGTATATTGATCGTTAAAACACCAATGATTGCAAGTTTAGGTGTGATGAATACAGTATCTGGTTCGGATAAATCTTTGATCCATAGGAACGGTGAATTCCAAAGATCTGCGGTATCAGAAAAAGCAGTATACAAAGCAATAAAGATAGGTATCTGAACTATCATTGGTAAACAACCCGACATAGGATTTGTGCCATTCTTTTTGTATAGTTCTATCGTTTTTTCTTGTTTTGTTTTAGGATCGTCTGCGTATTTTTCATTGATCGCTTTGATTTGCGGAGAAAGTTCCTGCATTTTTTTCATCGATTCCGCTTGCTTTTTGTTAAGCGGATAGAAAGCGAGTTTAAATAAAATTGCAAAAATTACAATTGCCCAACCATAATTAGGAATGATTAAATAGATCTCTTTCAAAAACCAAACAATACCATTTCTTAATGGTGTTGTAATACCTTGGTTGAAGGATTTATCCAACGACTCACTCAATCCAGCAAAAGTAGATGTAGGTGTGATCTTTGGATCAAATTGACTATCTCTAAATGCTGTTCCATCTAGTTCGCGTAAGCCGACATATGCAGCATAATCTAATTTGATTTCTTCACCAGGAGCAAGTTTCCAATTATCATAAGAGATAAGAACTCCTGTTTCATTACCTTTGCGATTGTCTAGAACTACGCCATTGGGTTGATCTTTGATCGGATCTAATACACCAATAAAGTAACGACTTCCCGTCCCGACAAAGTCTACTTTCTCGTTGATTCCCTTTTTGATTTCAAATCTTTCATCTTTTCCAGGTGTAGGACCGCTAAACCAAGAACCAACATTATCCAAAAAGCCCTGAGCAGATGCGCTGTCGACATGATCCTTAAATGATCCATCTAAATAGTAATAACGAAAGTAATGCTGAACATCTCTATCATTGAAGTCTTCTCGATTCTTTAAAAGTGGCCCTAAGGAACCGAAAGAGCGAAGGTAAACTTCTGAATTTGTAGAGGCGATTGTAACCGTCTCTTTGCTAATGTTTTTTAATTTTAGATAAAATTTAAAATAGTTTTCAGAAGGAAAAAATTGGAAGGTTTTCTGGATGATATACTTCCCATCTAAAGAAGGAGCCTCAAAAATGATAGTCTTTGTCTTTTCATCATAAGCTGATGCAAAGTTCACATTATTGTAAGGTGAATAAGGTATTGTATCTTTGTCGTTGATAAGGTTAAAGTCAAAGCCTTCAAATCGAGAGAGTTCTACTGCATACTCTTCTGTGCCTTCAAAGTTGATCTTGAACTTTGGGTCTTTCGCTATAATAAATTCACTTCCGTCAGGTTCTTTGTGATTTCTTATATAGTATTCAGTTATACGACCACCAAGACTAGAAAATTTAATAAGAAATGAATCTGTTTTCAGAGAGAAAGTTTTGATGTCTTCTTTCTTCACTGTAGATAAGATTTTATCGATCTTGTTTGTATCTTGTTCTACAGGTGTGATCTTTGTCGGTTTAGCTTCAGAGGTTTTATCAGAATCTTTAGCTGGGTCAACGGTCACCACTGGCTTTTTAGATTCTGGAGGTTTCGGAGGTGGGAATAAATAATTAATTCCCATCCAAATCGCTAAACTAATAAAAAGTGCTAAAAATAATCTACCTTGTCGATTGGATGTGTCGTCTTGCATATGTTAACTCTTTGTGTTGGGTTTTGGGAGTGGATCAAGTCCACCTTCATGAAATGGGTGACAGCGCGAAATCCTTTGCGCACTGAGTTTAAAAGCTGAGAAAAACGGATAGGAACGAAATGCTTCTGCGGCATATTCTGAACAAGTTGGAGAAAATCGACAAGCCGGCGGAAGCATCGGTGAAATTAACTTCTTATAAAAATAGATGAGTAGGAGTGCGACTCGGTTCATGGGGTTTTTGAAAAGAGAGATAAAAACATGTTTCTTCTCTCTTCAGGGACTATTTTTGAAAAATCAAGGTGCGCCAATATGGCTATGTCATATCCGTTCGGAAGGAGCGGCAAATGACTTCTGACAAGTTCTCTCAGGAGCCGTTTCGTTTTATTCCGGTCAACAGATCGCTTATGGGACTTATCTGGACAAAATAAAAAGCAGGAAGCATCTTCTCCATTCTTGCGAAAGAGGATGAGTAATGGTTTATTTCCTGCCTTTCGCGCGTTACGAAAGAGTTCTTTGATCCTCGATTGATCGCAAAGAGTCTCCGAAGGAAGCTCCTCTTAGAACTTTCTCCCGATTTTTTCGTCGGAAACTGTCAATTTGTGACGGCCTTTTTTTCTGCGATTGTTGATCACATTTCTGCCGCCAGGACTTGCCATTCTGGTTCTAAAGCCGTGAGTTCGAATGCGTTTTACATTGCTTGGTTGGTATGTACGTTTCATGAAACACCTAATTTATATATATGATCGCGGTAAAAAAAGAGTCTTTTGAAAAGACTTTTCGTACGCCCTTGGAAGTCAAGGTAGAAACGGGAAAATGATTTGGATTTGACAAACAACGTGGTTTGAATTATGTCGCTTTAATTGTTTTAGTATGAATCTGACTTTATATTCAATCCAATTTGGTTAGAATGGTTTACGAAAATGAATCGTTCATCAAGCTGAATGAAAAGGATAAAATTCGACATGCCAGAAAAGCTCAAACCCAGATCGCCAAGAGAATCTGCCGTAGAAACTCGTCATATTGTCTTGCCTGATAATGCGAATCATTATGGGACAGCGTTTGGTGGTGCCATCATGTCATGGATCGACTTGATAGCAGCTATGGCGGCACAACGCCATTCTGGTTGCGAATCCGTAACTGTAAGTATTGATCGCATTAATTTTATTTCACCAATCCAAATCGGTGACCACGTACACTTATTAGCTATGGTCAACTACGTCGGCCGGACATCAATGGAAGTTGGAGTCCAAGTCAATCGAGAAAATCCATATACTGGCGAAAGTGTTCGTGCAACAACCGCATATCTGTCTTTTGTCGCACTAGATCAAAACAAAAAGCCTTGTGCTGTGCCAGAACTATTACTTGAAACTGAAACTGAAAAAAGGAGATTCCATGAAGGTCGCCTTCGCATCGAAAATGCAAAAGAATTCGCGAAAAAAATTCGCGAAGGCAGAAAGTAGAGAAACAAACTGTTAACATGACTGATTCAAATCTGAACGAAGTTTTTCCTTCTTTAATTCTGCGTTATCTTCACGATGCCGTGATTGTAACTGACTTGCACTTTCAGATCATCAGTTGGAATCTCGCTGCAGAAAGGATCTACGGTTATACGGAATCGGAAGCCGTCGGAAGTTCAACTCAGCTTTTAAAAACTGAAATGTCAGATGAAATAAGAGATCAAAGTATTGCTTTGCTTACTCAAAATGGAATTTGGCAAGGACAAGTTATCCAACATAATAAAAACGGAGAGCCATTACATATAGAATCTTCAGTTTCTTTATTAAGAGATTCAAAAAATAAAACCATCGGTGTCATAGCGGTTAACAAAAATATTACGAATGATATTAAAGTCAAGCAAGCCTTATTTGAAAGTGAGGAGCTCTTTCGGCTTGGATTTGAAAATGCAAGTATTGGAATGTGTCTATTAAGTTTAGAGGGAAGATTCACTAGAGTCAATCAAAAGTTATGTGATGTTTTGGGATATGAAACTTCTGAACTACTTGGAAGAATGCCAAGCGACTTTGCGTATGATCAAAGTGAAGTTAAATCTATCGAATTCATCAAAAACGCATTAAGCGGGGATCTAAAATCGGCAACCTATGAAAAAAGATTCAAGAAAAAAATAGGAGACGTTGTTTGGACCGAGGTAACAAGCACACTCATTAATAACACTGAAGGTCAACCGCTCTATTTTATGACTCACATCAATGATATCACGCAAAGAAAGGAAGCGGAAATTTTATTGGTGAAGGCGAAAGAGGATGCAGAGCGAGCAAATCAAGCAAAATCGGATTTTATTGCAAATGTAAGCCATGAAATTAGGACTCCTTTAAATGGAGTTGTTGGTTTTAATGAACTACTTCTGACAACCAAACTGGATGAAACACAAAAAGATTACATCAACAAAGCGATCAGTTCATCTCATGGTTTGCTCGGAATCATCAATGACGTGTTAGATATTTCGAAAATTGAGGCTGGTAAACTTGAGCTCAATGAAGTTTTTGTCTCTCTCGTTCAGGTACTTGACGATACAGTTGGTGTTTTGAAATGGAAAGCAAATGAAAAAGGTATAGAACTTAAACTCAATTTAATGGGAGATTTACCGAAGTACATTTTTGTTGATCCAGTAAGGCTTCGCCAAATCCTTATTAATCTCTTGAGCAATGCAGTTAAGTTTACGGAAGAAGGTTCTGTTGTTCTAGAAGTATCGGCTAGTCCCACTTCATTTCCGGATAAAGTTCATGTTGAGTTTAACGTAATCGATACGGGGATTGGCTTTCCTGATATTTATAAAGATCATATCTTTGAGTCTTTTTGGCAAGGAGATACCAGCACCACTCGGCGATTCGGTGGTACAGGTCTTGGTTTGAAGATCACGAAGTCATTGGTTGATTTGATGGGCGCAAAAATCTCCGTTTCAACAAAGGCTGGAGTAGGTAGTCACTTTTGTTGTGCTATCGACTGTAAATTTGAAAATCAAGACTTAGAAGATTACAGATTGAAAGAGTTAGAATATGCCAAGCAGTTATCCGACAATAAGCTCAATAAAATTGCTCCTAAGGTATTGATTGTTGAAGATAATGAAATGAATCGGTATCTCTTAAGAAAGTTTATCATGAGAACTATACCTTCAGCATTGATCATTGATGCTTTCGATGGTGAGCAGGCTATACAGAAATATAAATCCGATAAACCGGATATTATTTTTATGGATATACAAATGCCCGTTAAGGATGGTCTGCAGGCGACAATAGAAATTCGAGCACTAGAGACAGAAATCCAGATTCCCATCATCGCTCTTACCGCAGGAGCACTCTTCGGAGAAAGGCAAAAGTGTCTTGATGTCGGGATGAATCATTTTTTAACAAAACCGATTGATTTGATAGCACTAAAACAAGTGATCAATCAATTTTTAATCAAATAACCTTTGTTATCAATGTGCTAAATTTTTAATTCTTTCAGTAACAATTTGGCATGTTTAACAAATTCGATTTCTTCTTCCTCTTCAAAAGGTTTAAAAATTCCCTTTTGAAATCTTTCTGCTAAATGAGCATATTCAATACAACCAGCAACCGTTAGTTCCGGTTTTGCTTTTCCAGGATAAATTTTAATGTCACCGTTTGACGGAACCACTAGAGAACGTGGTGGGATTTTTTTACCACCTCGAATCATACAACCGGCCGCAATCTGACTACCATCCCCAATTTCTGCTTTGTCTAAGATGATACTTCCGATACCTATTAACACTGCGCGCCCAATTGTACAACCATGAATCATCGCATTATGACCAACTAACGTATAATCACCAATGTCAATTGGTGATCGAGAATCCGTATGCAATGTCGAATTGTCTTGGATATTTACATAGTTTCCGAGTCGGATGTAGTTCATATCTGCTCTTAGAACAGCACCCGGCCAAATGGAAACACCATGTCCAAATTCAACCATACCAAAGGACGTGGCATTCGGATGGATGAAGGGTTTTTCAAAGTAGGGTATCTGCATAGAATTCAATTACCTAAGATTTAGATTTAAATTTCCTTGTTGTCGGTCTATTCTAAAACTTTCCTATCTCACATCCAACGATAGTTATATCATCTTGATGAGTATTAAAACTGGTAAATTGATTTAACCTTTTTAATATTAATTGAATGCTATCTTCAAGGGGGATATTCTCTCCTTCAATGAGCGATTCATAAAGTCGATCTTCGCCAAAAATTTCTTTTTCCGAATTGAATTGTTCAAATGCTCCATCCGTAAAGAGGAAAATTCTATCTCCTTCTTCTATGTAATGTTCAATCATCTTATATTCTGTATGATCTACCATTCCTAAAATTCGACCAGTTCTAGAAAATAATCGTTTTTCGCCTGCTCGAATCATAATCTGATCAGGATGTCCCGCAGATGAATAATATAACTTTCCTTTCTTTAAGTCTAAGTCACAAACTGCACAGGAAAAAATAGTTTGAACATTGCTATACTTATTTAAAAAAATTTGATTCAAATGGTAAATAAGATCATTGGGATGATCATACATCACTTTCAATGATTCATATTCAGCTTTGATTGCCATTGTAATCAGTGCCGCTTGGATGCCGTGTCCTGTAGCATCAGCCACAAATAGTCGATAATGATCAGGAGTGACTTGTGTCATGTCATAGAAATCGCCTCCCACCTCACTCATCGATTGATAGAAGGATTGGAATTTGATCCTTGGATCACTTGCACGAATTTCAGAAAAGAAAGTCTGTTGGATTTTTTTGGCAATGCTTAAATCCTTTCGAATATTGAACAAGGATTCATTCAATATTTGCGTACGCTCCCTAACCTTTGTTTCCAAAGTTTGAAGAGCATCTTCTTGTGCTTTGACTTTTTCTTCTTTCAATTGGTTGATTTTATTTGCAAGGGCAAGTGATAGTATTCCTGCCTCTAAGGTAGAACCAATTTGATTTGAATATAGCGTTACAATATTTGCTGGGAAGAGACCATTTTGTTGCAAAGTATAAAGTAGTATTCCGAGTAACAACGTACTCCAACCGACTAAAAATAATTTTGCTTGTTTGTTACCGGATCTAAGGTTTTGCCACGCCGAAGCAAAGACAGAAAGCACAAAAACCTGTGCGATTACATTGCCAAATCTGACGACTACATTAAGTGGCAAAAAATACAAAGGAAAGACTAGGTAGAATAAGGTTAGAAATATAAGTGCAACCAGAACTTTGTAAGTAAGTGGGTTGAAATAGCGAATTTGTAAAGTTTCAATGGCAAACATCCATCCAGAACTCGCAGATAAACATAGAATGATACTTCCTATTCTATTATGAAGCTCTGGTAAAAAAAGTGTAATATGCTGATTTAGAATTCCATTTAGATAGATTTGCAAACATAGATTAAAAAAAATGGAAAACGAATATAAAATGTATGCTCTGTCTTTCAAGATAAAATATATGAAGAGATTGTAAAGCACCATGATCATAATCGTTCCATAAAAAAAACCTAAAACGAGATTTTCAATGCTCTCTTTTTGAAAGTAGGTTTCTGAATCGAAAAATCTTAAAGAATAGCTAATGTTTGATGATGATTTGATTTCCAGATAAAGAACTCTGTCTTTCTCTTTTGGCCATTTGAGCTGAAATGCAACAGTCTTCGAAAAAACATCCCAGTCAGCATGTGGATAGAAATCTCCACCAGATTTGATCGGAATTGAGTTTCCCTGTTCATAAAGGTTAACAATATCTAGGCTTGAATTTCCTAAATCAAAAATAACATTCTCTGTATCTAGTTGATTCTTTGCCTCCAATCGAAGCCAAACGGGTTTTGATTGAAAACCTAAGGTTAGTGTATTTTTCTTAAGTTCAGTAAATTTTCGAGAAATATTTGTTTCATTTAAAATGTTTGCTGTTGAATCGTCAGCAAACATTGGTTCTAGAATACTAATCTTGAGTGGTGGAAAACTACCTTCAACCATCACCTTTTGGAGCTGTAGTTTTGCACACGAGGGTAGAGCCAAAACCATAAAACTCAGCAACAAAAGTCGAGACATAGGGGTTTCGATTGAACTTCAGAAAAACCAGAATGTCAAAGAAAATTTATCTCAGTTGAAAACCCGAATCTTTCGCAAGTTTTACAAGAGTATCAGAAAGATCCTTAAATCGTTCCTGAGTGAAAGTGCGTTCATAAGACATAAGTTGGAATCGGTAGGTGACAGACTTTTTTCCCGATCCTATGGAATCTCCTCTAAATATCGAGTGAACAAACCCTTCTTCAAGCTCAGGTAAATTCAATTTGTGAACCGCATCCAGATACGTCTCGGAAGGTGCGGTCTCATCCAATAATAGAGATAGATCTAACTGGCCTTGCGGAAATTGTGAAGGAGTTTTGAAGTAACTTTTTCGGCCATCTCGCTCCCAGAGAGAAAGTAAAGCAATTAAGTCTATTTTGCCGATGAATGCTCTTCGCTTCAAATCATATTGATCTGCAAATCGAGAGTGTAAAAGACCAAATTCGGCAATTTTTTTTCCTTCGTAAGACAACTGTAAAGAGGCATTAGGATGTAAGTAATTGAAATTGGATTTCGACCACTCGAAACCTTTCATATTCAATATATAGAATACATCGGAAAACTGATTTCGAAATAAAACGAATTCGGTTTCGATCGATTGGAGGTCGTTCTGTTTCGCATTAGAAAGTTTTATAAAGGAAAGCCATCTTTTTTCTGAAGCAAGTTCATGAGGTCCGCCTGATTTGTGATAGGTGCGACCTACCTCATAAAGATTAACTGAGTCGAATCTATCCTGATTTGAAGCAGCTTGGCGGATTAAACCTGGAAATAAACTTGTTCTTAAAACCGAATGTTCTTTTGGCATTTCGTTTGCGATACCAAGAATGGAGGAAGCGATCTCGCCTTCTATCATAGACTCTTGTTCTGAAGAAAACGAATAATTGAAAACTTCGTGAAAGCCTAATGTGGACGAAAAAATCCCCTTGAGTTTACGCTCCAATTCACGCAAAGGATTACGCAATGGTGTCTCTACCGCCAATGAAATGGGTTTGATAGGGATAGATGCATATCCAATCGTCCGTCCAATTTCCTCTACCAAATCCTCTTCGATGGTCACATCATAATTATGTCGAAACCTTGGAACAGTAACCTCTAAATTTTCTTTGTCAGAGGAACGTATAACAAAACCTAACTTTTTTAAGATGGATTCAACTTCATCAAATGATATCACTTTACCAAGCTTTGAAATCAAAAAATCCATAGTCGTGTTTATCTTTACAAGCTTTTCCGATGAATTGTTAAAACCTTGGGGAGAAAAAACTTTGAAATTGTCCTGACCATTTTCGGATAGCAACTGTAAGGCTCTATTGATTACAGGTAAGCAAGTGGCTGTATCCAATCCTTTTTCATAACGAACTGCAGACTCTGATCGAATACCGCTTTTTCGAATAGATTTCCGTACATCCTCTCGTTTAAAAATCGCAGATTCTAAAACCAATGCAGTCGTTGAATCGGTAACCGAACTATCTTTTCCACCCATAACTCCAGCTATGGCGACCGGATCATTTCCATTGCGAATGAGCAAGATGTCATTTGTAAGTTTAGGTGATGTTTCATCTAATAATAGAAATGATTCATCTGGCTTAGCAAAGTCGATAGAGAAGGTGTTGTTTTTTAATTTAGATCTATCAAAAAAATGAGTCGGTTGTCCTACCTCAAGCAGAAGATAGTTTGATACATCCACAACGTTGTTGATAGAACGAATTCCACATCGCTCCAATCTTGATTTTATTTTTGGTATCGAATTTGAAATTTTTATTTGTTGAATCGAACAGACAAAATACGCATGTCCATTTGAATTATTAACAACTTCAAGAGAATCATTGCCAGATTCAAACTTGGCCGTTGATTGCAGAGGATTAAAAAGTATTGGGAGCGAAAGCTGTGAAGCAAGTTCTCTTGCAAAACCAAAGTGACTCCAGAGATCTGGTCTATGCGTAATTGATTTGTTGTCGATTGTGAGAATCTGATCTTCCCAATTGAAAATGGATCGAACACTCTTGCCGAGGTTTGTGTTTGATGGAAATATGAGAACACCAGATGAAACCTGCGCTAAACCTAATTCCTTTTCAGAGCAATACATTCCTTCTGAGGATATACCTCGAAGCTCGGAGGCGATGATTTCTTTGCCATCGATCTTTGTTCCGGGTAGTGCAAGAGGAACGATATCCCCCACGCTGATATTGGTTGCTCCCGTTACAATTTGGTAGTTTTTTTGACCATCTGTGCATGTTGTGATCTGTAATTTTTCTGCATTGGGGTGTTTGTCTAGGGAGAGCAATTTGACTGAAATAACATTGGATAGATGTTCATGATATTCTTCAAGATCATCTATCTCAGAGATCGATGTGTTGATCTTTTCAAGGACATTAGAAAGTGGTATGGAATTTAATGGAATGAAGTCGTTTAACCAATTTACTGAAAGTTTCAAAAAATTTCCTCAAGTATAGAAAATGATAAAAATAATATGGGTCAACCTGAAATTCCTAACTTTTCCTTTAGAAATATAAGGCAATCCTCGGCTAAAAGGGGTCGTGAAAAGTAATAACCTTGAATACTATCGATTCCACTCGCGAGCAATCGGTCTACTTGTTCAATTGTTTCGGCGCCTTCGGCTACTACGCTCAATCCAAGATTATGCGCTAAATTGGATACAGCATGGACAATGGTATCAGAATCTTTGTCCGTAGTAATTTCTGAAACGAACGTTCTGTCAATTTTCAAACAAGAGATTGGGAACTTTCGTAAATACCCCAAAGAGCTGTATCCTGTCCCAAAATCATCAATGGCAATGGTCACGCCTAATGTACGTATCGCATTTAATATACGTTTCGCCATATCTGGATTTTCCATTAACGAACTTTCTGTTATTTCTAGTTCTAAAAATTTCGGATCCACATTAGACGATTTTAAACTATCATCTATAACTTTGGTTAATTTTTCATGACGAAATTGCTTCGTTGAAATATTTACAGCCATTGTAAGATTGTTGATTCCAGATTTATTCCAGGACTGAAGTGTTTTTATGGCTTGCTTTAGCACCCATTCACCGATAGGTATAATCATACCTGTTTCTTCCGCAATAGGAATGAACACATCAGGAGAAATCATACCTCTATTCGGAAAATTCCATCTTAATAATGCTTCTACTCCAATCGGTAAGTAAGTTTTTAAATCTATTTTTGGCTGGAAAACGAGTGAAAACTGCTTTTCCAAAAGAGCTTCTCGCATTTTACTTTCTAATTCAAGTCTTTCTGCAACTAAGGTTTGTAAGTTAGTTGTAAAAAACATATAACAATTTTTCCCTTTCTGTTTGGCGAGATTGAGAGCAGTGTCAGCATTCTTAAGAAGAGAACTCGCATCCTTACCATCATTCGGATAGATGGCAATACCTATTGAGACTTTAACAAATATCTTCTCTCCATCAATTTGGAATGGATGTTCCATCGCATCAAGAATACTTTCTGCGACGATTGCCGCTTCTTTTTCATCAGTTAGATCAGGAAGGATGATAGTATACTCATCCCCACCTTGTCTTGAAATTAAGTCGTAGTTTCGGACACTTTCGGTGATTCTATATGCAACCATTTTGAGAATCTTATCTCCGAAATCATGTCCTCTTGAATCATTGAATACCTTAAAGTTATCTAAATCGAGTACTAACACTCCAACTAAATTTCCATGTCGTCTAGCCTCTTCAAACATTGGAAATAGCTTGTCGATAAGAGAGTTACGATTCGGTAAATTGGTAAGCTGATCAAAGAAAGCCATATGCGTAATCTTTTCTTCCGCTTGTTTTCGCTTGGTAATATCTATGAATGCGACTGCCAAACCGAATCCTTCCAAAGGAAGAGGAGTAGCTAGTATTTCGAACCATTGTGTAGAGGCATTTTTTATGACTCCCATTTCCAAATTTCGTATAACCTGTTTGTCTCGTAATGCACGCATTAGGCTTGATTTTCGAGCTGTTACTTTATTTCCATTTGGCTGAATCATTGTATATCTTCGGAGATTTAAAGTACGATTAAATCTTTCGCCATCATTAATATCAAAATACTCTCTGGCTGTTTTGTTAGTTTCAATGATGCGACCTTTATCGTCCGTTATAGCAAGGCCCATTGGGATATTGTCGAATATGGCCTTGTATTTTTGCTGTTGTAAAATAAACTCATATGAGATATCTCGCTGGATTGTGATATCTCTATCTATAGCTATGATCGTTTTGGAATCAACAAGTGGAATAGCAATCCACATCAACCAAAGGTCTTCACCCGATTTTGTTTTGATTAGAGTTTCAAAATTTACGATCGATTTTCTTTTTTTTAGATCTTCAAATGCTTCAGCTAATTGTTCATGGTCGTCTTCTCCCATGAAATCTTTGAGAGTTTTACCAATTATTTCTTGTTTTGAATATTCTAAATATTTACAAAAGTTGATCGTTACATCGACAAACTTGCCCTCCCAATCAAAAATCTGAAATGAATCTGGAAATTGAGCTAAAAATTGAGAGTATGAACTTTCGATACCTTTATCAGGTACTTCACTTTGCATGAATTTCTTTACCTAAAAAGTAAACAGCCTCAATCGAACCTGGAAACGTGAATTTTTCAAATGGAGACCAACCAGATTTACTCTTGATCATATGTTTTTCAAACATAAAAGGCTTTTTCAAATTCAGAATAGAAAAATTCGCTGCATATCCTTCTTTGATCTCTCCGAATCCTTTACCAAATTTTGCAGGCAAATAAGGTGCAACGAAATCCCCTGGATTTTTGGAACATATCTTTGCAATAATTTGTAACGGTATATTGAGATTATTGATCATATAAGTAACAAACAATCCATACGTATCTAGTTGGGAAATACCGCTCATCCCTTTTTGTTTTTCTTCTATACTATGCGGTGCATGATCAGTTGCTAAATAGTCTATATAGCCATCTAAGATTCCCTGAACAAGCGCTAGACGATCTTCTTTTTCTCGCAGTGGCGGATTCATTTGAAACCATTTGTGGTTATGCTCTGTGAGCATATCAATATCGAACATAAGATGAGTCGGTGTCACTTCACAAGTTACACTTACCCCCCTTTTTTTCGCGGCAATAATCTTTTGTAATCCTTCTTTTGTCGAATAATGGCAAAGTTTTCCCCGTAGGTTGTACTTTTCTATGAGTCGAAGAGCAAAGTCAGTGGCAATGGTTTCTGCTTCTTTGGGTCTTCTTTCTTCATGAGTTGGTTTTGACTTATTTGCCGTTAAAACTACCGGATCTTCACAATGAAAGCTTACGTTTTGCCCCGCATAACGTTCCATTACCTTTTCGAGAGAATCATTATCCTCAAAGAATAGCTCACCAATGGAAGGGCCCATAAAAACTTTGTAAGGTACATCTCTTGTTAGTGGATGCGTGCTTGGTCCAATACCTGCATACAGTGTTATGTGTATCGGTGATTTATGAGTCAGTTCCATTTTGGCCGAATATGAGTTTTCATCTACAGGCGGAACTGGGTTATTCGGCATATCTGCCACATGCAAGACTGCACCGTTGACAGCCGCATTGCCTGCTGAAACGAAATCCTCTTTATAATTATGTTTTCCACTCACATCCTCTCTTCCATGGATATGTATATCTCCAAATCCAGGAAAAATGATGCAGTCATTTGAAAAATGTAGACTATCTTGTGAGATTGATTTTTCGACCGAAACTATTAGTCCCGAATCAGGGTCGAATGTGATAGTTCCTTCAAAAGTTTCTTCGTGAGTGGCTATTTTTCCAGATATCTTTTTCATTTTTTTATTCCTAAGTAATGATTTAAGGCCACCTGGATAAAATCTCAAGGATTTCATTTCCAAATCGTTCCACTTTTGCAGGACCAACTCCCTTTGTGGCTTCCAATTCAGCCAAAGAACGAGGTTTTCGCTCAGCAATCCTCTTTAAAACAGGATTTTGAAAGACCATAAACTTTTTCCATTTTAGTTGTCGAGATTTTCTATCTCGATAATTCATCAGTTCTTTCAATATTTGTGAGTTTTCCGTCGGTGCTTTTTTTGGTTTCGGAATGATTGTTTTTCCATCTAGACCAAGTTTACCTGACGCACGTTTGATGGGAGTAGATTGTGGTAGGTAAATTTTCGGATACTTTGTCCCAGAGATGAGAATTCTCTTTTTTTCTGTGAATTCTTCTATTCGAGCGACGATAGCCTCCTCGGAAATATGGGATAGTTTACCATGAAATGGATTCCGTTCGAGACGATACCGCATGATATCTTTTGTTTTTTTGCCAGCAAGTGTTTTTGCTACTAAGTTTTTTCCAAAGGTTGCAGGGTATTGATTTAAAAAATCAAAAATGCAATCATCTTCAGCATCATCAAAATCGTATATTCGCTTCTCTTGTTTTTTACGAGCTTTGATCTCTTCGTTTTTTAAAAAGTCTTCACGTTCTTGGGACTGATCGCTTTGGACACATACATCGCAGATGCCACATGTTTCAATCTTTTCTCCAAAATATTCGCATAACTGAACTTGGCGACAAATTACCTTATTCGCATAATCTTTGATAAATTTTAATAACGTATCACCACCTTTAAAATTTGATTCTTTAGAAATCATAAAAGCTTGGGTAGCAACATCCGCATTCTTATAAAATAAGATACATTCAGCGGGTAAGGTATCTCTACCTGCTCGTCCTGCTTCTTGGTAGTAGGCTTCAAGAGATGCTGGAACTTGATAGTGGATCACAAGACGAACATCTGGTTGGTCCATTCCCATTCCGAATGCATTTGTCGCAACGAGGATGGGAACTTTTCCAGCGGTATAGGCATTTTGAGTTCGCTCTCTGATTCCGTCCGTTCTGCCTGCATGATACTTGCCGACAGAGAATCCAAAGTCCTTCAAAAGATCATAAGCTTCGTCCGTCTTTTTCCTGGTCGCGCAATAAACAATGGCTCTACCAGGAACATTTCGTGAATCTTTCCAAGGTTCCAATAATTCTAGCAACCTATCAGCTTTATCTCGTTCGGTGGAAGGATATTCAACTTTAAATTTCAAATTTTCTCTATAAAAAGTAGAAATCACTACCTTAGGATTCGTCATACCAAGTGCGGCCTGTATGTCTGTTCTTACCTTTGTTGTCGCTGTAGCAGTTAGTGCGACGATCGGAAAATTTCCCTTGGGATGGCGTTCTCTGAGCAAATGGATTTGGCGGTATTCGGGACGAAAGTCATGTCCCCATTGAGATACACAATGGGCTTCATCTACGACCAAATATGCAATATTCATCTGAGTGAACACTTTCATAAAGTTAGTTGACATTGCCCGTTCAGGGGAAACAAGAAACACTCTAAGCTCTCCGCGCACTGCAGAGGCAATGATTTTCATCTGTTCCACCTCATCCTGAGTTGAATTACAGAAAGCGGAAGCAATGCCTTTGGCTTGAAGGCTTTCAGCTTGGTCTTTCATCAAGGCAATGAGTGGCGAGATAACAAGAGTTATTTTTTCTTTTTCCATACTGGCTGGAAATTGATAGATTAAAGACTTGCCCGCACCAGTAGGGAGAATGGCCAGAGTGTCATTGCCATTTAGGATTGAAAGGATAGCTTCCTCTTGTCCTGGTCGAAAAGCTGAAAAACCAAAATGAGTCGAAAGGTATTTTTTTAAGTCCAAGGAGTTTCCACTCTAATCTGAAAGAGATGCGGGTCAATGATAAGTTCCATCAAAGTTTTTCGGTTTTACAAACAGACCAAAGCTTAGATTTTATGATAACCTCATGCTTTTTAATACTTTTGTCTTTTTTTTGTTTTTTGTAATTGTCTATGTTTTCTTTCTATTCTTTGGACTCTTTGCGAAAAAACACAGGTGGGCAATTCGAGCTCAAAATCTCTGGCTATTAGGTGCCTCTTATTTCTTTTATGGCTGGTGGGAATGGTTTTTTCTGACTCTCATTTTTACGAGCACAATGATCGATTATGCTTCTGCGATCGGGATTGAAAATGCACGATCAACGATTCGGAGAAAGTTTTTTTTAGGTCTTTCCGTTACTGCCAATCTCGGACTCCTTTTTACGATGAAATACTTTGATTTTTTCGCGGGAAGTCTGTTTGCCTCGATCAATCACTTGGGAGCCTTACTGGGTTGGGGCGCATTACAGGGAAATACGGTTTTCACAATCCAATACATTGTTTTGCCGGTCGGAATCAGTTTTTATACATTTCAAACGATGTCTTATACGATCGATGTCTATCGGGGGCAGATCAAAGCAGAAAGAGATTTTTTTGATTTTGCACTTTTTGTAAATTATTTTCCGCAATTAGTTGCCGGACCGATTGAAAGGGCTGTAGATCTTTTGCCCCAACTCAAAAAACCAAAATTTCCCTCACTTGAGGGTGTCCAGTTTGCAATCTGGGATATTTTACTTGGATACTTTATGAAAGTATATGTCGCAGACAATTTAGCAAATTATGTGGATCAAATTTTTTTAGGTGGCAAAGGGCTCTATCTTGCGAATCCAAGCCTAATTTTTAATATCGATGGAAGCCAGATATTTGTCGCAAGTTATGGGCTTCTTATGCAAATCTATTGTGACTTTGCAGGATATTCGTTTATAGCCTTAGGCACATCTCGCCTTTTAGGTGTTACGTTAACTGTCAATTTTGAAACTCCGGAATTTTCAAGAAATCCCAGCGAATTTTGGAATCGCTGGCATGTAACTTTAAACAGATGGTTTCGGGATTATGTTTATATATCTTTAGGCGGAAGTAAGTTTGGTAGATTCAAACAACTGAGGAATTTGTTTATTATTTTTGTTTTATCAGGTTTTTGGCATGGAGCGAATTGGACCTTCGTTAGTTGGGGAGTTATGCAAGGTGTTTACACCGTTTTTTATGTGGCATTTCTTGCACCTAAAAGTAAACCAACGGAAGAACCAGTTAAAATTTCGATTCAAAGCATAGTAACTGGCGGAGCATCACGTTTTTTTGTCTTTTCACTTGTAGCAATGAGTGCGATTGCGTTTCGAAGTTACGATGTAGGCATGATGTTAACATTCTATAAAAAAGTTTTCTGTTTTTGGGAGTGGACGGTGTATCCTCTGAACGGGTTAAAAGGATCTTTGCTTTTAATGGAAGAAATACTTCGGTTAACCATTCCTCTCCTCATTTTAGATGGAATTTCTTATTTTAAGAAGGATCGCTATTGGATTTTTAAACATCATTACTTAGTCCAATCATTTGTCTTTGTATTGCTTGGATTTTTGATATTGATCAAGGGCATTTTTGGTAAAGAGGTAATTTATTTTGCGTTCTAAATTCAAAGGTGTATTTGTTGCCTTACTTTTCTTTTTATCATTGGAAGCAATTATTCGTCTAACGGATATATATTATTTTGAACAACCTGAAATTTTTTTCGTTAACTTGAAAAGAAAATATGTAGAATCAGGCAAAGCAGATGCAGATGTAATCATCATCGGAGATTCTCGTTCGATGGCTTTGGCGGGATATGTAAAACAATCTAAAGATGAATACACTGTTTATAATCATAGTCTACCGGCTATGGGACCTAAATACTATCGTTTCTTTCTCGAAAAATACCTAAAATCAGGCAACCGAAAACCAAAGATGGTTTTATTTGCCGCATCACCAAAGCTATATGCTACAGGTTATGGTTCCCCTCTTTACGATCCAACCGGAAAGGTTGTCACTTCCAACGAGACCTTATCTCAGTTTATCAGTCGAAGATGGAATGAAGGTATGAATCAAAACCTGTTTCGCAAAGGGAAAGATGAGGCGATCATAAATTATAGCGGGACTCAAAACAATTTTGATCAAATCCTTTGGGAATTTTTTGGACACCGGTATTTGCATCAATTTTCGATCCAAGAGCTTTGGAAACAATATGATGGTGTAGAGAGAATATTCATCATAAGTAAAGCAATCCCGCTTTTGTATGAATCGTATCGATTTCATGGTGGGATTCGAAACGCATTGAGTATTCAAAATTGGAAAGTTTCAAATGATTACAAAACAAAATCTCGATTCTGTGAAACTTGTTCCAATGTTGATGCGGGTTTATGTTTACCTTCCTCCTCGCAAAAGGAGGACAATTTAATCATCGAAGATCAAATTACGACAAATTTAGGTAAATACAATATTTCAAATCGTGTGAAACCAGAGATCGTGGCTTTCGCAAAAGCAAAATATAAGGAAGAGGCTCGAACTGAGACTTTTAACTCTGATCCAAAATCTTGGGATCCAGTCGATTTTCAGGTGTTAGAAGATTTGATTCAATACACAAAAAATGAGGGAATGGAATTTGGATTTGTTTACATGCCTTGGATTGATACGAAAGAATCCGCTCCAGAAGTCCGAAACAGGTTGATTCAATTAAAAGCTTTTTTTGAAAAGCATCCAAAGCAACAGATCTTTTTTTTCCCAAACTTGGGCTATCCTATTGAGAGATTTGTCGATTTAATCCATTATGATTGCTTGGGCGAAGCACAGGTGAATCAGGAATTCAGAAAGTTTGTGCTTCCAAAAGTCTTTGATTTTTTGCGAAATTCAGAAAAATCCAATTGATTTTCTGTTCCTTTTCCACAATATCATAAGCTCAAATTGAACGGAGAGGTTTGTTCACACATGTCTTCATCTAGAAAGTTTACCTTTGGCATTATTTTCGGCTTTTTCTTTTGTTTTCCGATTCTCGGGCAGGATCGTTACGCTTTGTTTATCGGGACCAACTACAAAGGCAATACTGCGAAAATCCCAGAACTCAATCTTTGTGAGGCAGATGCTACTTTCTTAAAAGAAAAGATACAGAAGAATGGAAACTATAAAGATATCAAGGTACTTTTAGGATCCATGGTTACGCGGGAAAACGTGAAGAATGCCTTCCAATCTCTCGGCCGACAAGCAGGCAAAGATGATTCTGTATTCATCTACTTTTCCGGACATGGTATGTATATGAAAGATGCCAAAGCCAAGAATGGTATGCGAAATTATTTGATATGTTACGACCGACCACACATTTCCGACGAAGAGCTAAACGAATTCTTATCTCAAGTAAAATCAACTAAGACTGTTATGGTGATGGACTGCTGTTATTCAGGAGGCATTGCCAAAAAAGGAAAGAACACACGTGGCGCGGCTGATGTTCCTATTGCGCAAGGGAACGATGGCGTAGTCCGTCAAAATGCGGAAGATTATTTTTTCCAAGATAAGGCTATCATTTCATCTTCTGATGATGATGAAACATCTATCGAAGTAGGTGGAAGTATCAACCATGGCATTTTTACATATAACTTTGGTAATGCGCTAGAAAAAGCTGATTTAAATAATGATAAAGTGGTCACCGCATTAGAAGCATTCTTTGTTGCAAAAGATGAAACGATTGCTATGGCAAAAAAATTCAGTCATGAGCAAACTCCACAAGTTTCTGGCAATGCGGCTGGTATTTTACTTTCTGGAAATCCAAAACCACAAGAACCACCACCAACACCGGTTAACGTCGTAGTCAATCAGCCTGTTACCATTGCACCAACGATTCCTACAACAACTACAACGACAACTACCACTCCGATACAAGTAGTCACAACTCCAACAGAAGAGCCAGCAACCGTTGTCGAAAATCCAACGACAGTGGAGATTCCACCTATCATCAATGTGGAACCTCCAGCCCCTCCATCGATTACAACGGGAGATATACTTATCCGCACATCGATCATTAAAAACAAATCATACGGTGGGGCAGTGAATAAATCGCCATATGATCTCCTCAACAAAAACAAAGACAAAAAGACTGCCGACGATGGAAGCAGAAAGATCAAAGTATTGGTTGATGGTGAGGAATACAGTTCCGTTATCTCGACGGAAAAATCCCAGGTTTGGGGTTCAACTTCAAGTATGGGTAAGATCATACCTGGTGAAGTTTATGTAATCAAAATCGAAAAACTACCTGCTGGCGTTCATCAAATCGAAGTCAGAGCTGACGATTATCCAATTTATAAATCCGCAGCCGCTGTGATTCCTAAAAAAACGACGGAGTTAGAGGTGTTAGAAGCCATCAATGGGATGGGAGCCATTCAGGGACGTGTATTCTACAAAACACTCGACAATCCCATTGAAAAACATCCGATTTTTATGCCGACTATCATATCTACAAACCAAAGAACGAAAGTTACAACAGACAAGGACGGTAATTTTTGGTTTACAAACCTTCCTCCAGGAAAGTATGAAATCCGCGCAAGTTTTCAAGAAGATATGAAATTAGAAAATTCTGAAATCATCATCAAATCTGGTGAGATTACAAAGGTAGAGATCATTTTAAATAAGAAATTGAGTTATACAAAAACGAAGTACTAGGAAAATGAATTTGATCGTGCAAGGAACATACATTGGTTAAAAAAAACTACTCGATAGAAAAGCGGCAGAAGGACTTAGCAAAACGGAAAAAACAGGAAGAAAAGAGACAAAAGAAATTGAATAAAGGCACTCCAGGCGAAGAGGAAACATCTGCCGAAGGTACTTCAACTGAAACTAATGATGCAAATCAATCACCGATTGATTAAAATTAATCGGTGATCTCGCTCAAATACGCATTCTTGAAGAAAAAAAATCAAAAAATGTAAGTTTTTTCGATTTTTAAGCGTCATTATGGAATATCTGGATTGAATTTAATCCCCTCAAAAGTCTAACCTATACAAAACAAACAAAGGGGATTCGAAAGGGTTCCCACTCTTGAGAGGAGTAAAAACATGAAAGTAACAAAGACAATCGCGATTGGGTTCTTAGGACTTGGGCTTGCAACTGCAAATTTGCATGCTCTTGATACAAACGAAAGATTTGAGCTTTTAGAAAATGCTATGGTTGAACAAGCATCTTCACCAGCTCAGAAATCAGCAGTTTCTGAATACTTAGCAAGTGTTGCTAAAGAAAAAATGGAACTAGCTCAAGCACTTCGTGAACGTGCCGCCGTTTCTCATGGTGGAAAGGTGATTTCTCAAAACAACGAGAAAAAGGAACTCCTCCGCAGAGCGGCAGCGTTAGAAGCAGAAGCTTCTAAATACAAAAAAGTTTCTATGGGTCTTGGTGTAGAAGCAAAGCAAGTCGCAAGCAACTAATCTAGATCGATTCTAGGTAAGAAGAGAAAGGTCAGGCGAAAGTCTGGCCTTTTTTTATGTACGCACTGTTTACAAATCGACAAACAAGATGATGTTTTCCTATCCTTATAATGAGACATAATCAATATATGGTTGACAGTACACCAGAAATCCAAGAAAAAAGACCAAACCGACGGTATTTAGTGCCATTGGTCTTGCTCATTTCTGGTCTTCTTGGAATTGGATTTCTGATCCACTGGGTGGCGAGTCCGAAACCAATTCAGAAATTAGTTTTTGAAGGACTGGTTGTTCTAAAGCCAAGCGATCTGATCCAGTTTCTTGATGTTCCGCAAGTGATAGGGAATCAAGAAATAAAAGGATGGCAAGACTGGGAGAAAAAACTCACAGCGCACCCAAGGATCAAAAAAGCAAGAGTCAATCGTGATAGGGAAGGTTTTTTAGTTATCACCTTACAGGAGAAAATTGCAGAATTTGCGGTACACATTGGAGATATGATATACGAGGTCGACCAGGACAAAGAAATACTCTCTGAAAACAATGTGTTAGCCGACAGTTTAATCGTTATCTCAGGGAACTTTCCCATAGTATCCAATCATTTACAAGGGACGCAAATTGAGGATATCATCAAAGAACTTCGATACTCTCTTGCAAATTATCCTGCCCTCAAAACAAGGATCTCTGAAGTTTCCTTGGAACAAGACGGGGATTATATGATCTATTTAAAATTCCCATCCAGGTCAAAAGTTTACCTCGGAAATAAACTAGATTTATACCAAATTAGAAAGTTATATGCTGCATTGGCATACATAGAGACAGAAAACATAAAAGTTAGTACGATCGATTTAAGAGGGGAAGACGCAGTCTATCATTAGTATGGAAGATGCCCCTATTGTAACAGCATTAGACCTCGGATCATCGCTTGTAAAAGTTGTGATCGGTAGATTGGTCAATGAATACGAAATTGAAATTATAGGTACTGGGTCGTTTCCATCTTCAGGTGTAAAAAATGGTTCAATCGTAAATATTGAAACTACAACTAAATCCATCGTTGAGGCTTTCGGAGATGCAGAGCTTATGGCAGGCCAAGAAGTTGGATCCGTTGTTGTAAATGTTTCTGGTAAATCAGTAAGGGGATTCAATGAACGAGGTATCATCGCAGTTACGAATAAAGAAAGAACTGTAACAGAGATGGATATCATGCGCGTTGTGGAAGCAGCCCAATCTGTACACGTACCCAATGACCAACAAGTAATTCATGTTTTGACAAAAGAATTCAAAGTCGACGACCAAATAAATATCAAAGATCCTATTGGTATGACGGGAGTTAGACTCGAAGCAGAAGTTCACATAGTATCATGCGGAAACACGGCCCTAAATAATATCGATCGTTGTATAGAACAATCAGGTCTTTCTCAGCTTGACCGTGTTTTATCTGCACTTGCATCGTCTGAGGCTGTTTTAACATCTGGTGAAAAGGATCTTGGTACGGCGGTTGTGGATATCGGATCAGGCATTTGTGATATTATTATCTTCGTCGATGGTGGGATTGCATATTCATCTGTCGTACCGTTTGGTGGATTCAATATAACGAGTGATCTATCTATTGGTTTAAAGACGACGATAGAATCGGCAGAAATACTTAAAAAAAGATACGGTCATACTCGAATCGACCAAGTCGATCCCACAGAAAGAATAGAAATCCCCGCTATATCGGGAAGACCTGCCAGGACCATATTTCGTAGTGAGCTTGTGGAAATTATGGAACCGAGAGTACGTGAAATTTTAGAAATGGTCGATACTGAAATTACAAGATCGGGTTATAAATCTGCGCTTGCAGGTGGTGTCATATTAACTGGCGGGACATCGTTACTATCTGGTATCGAATTGCTTGCAGAAGAAGTTTTGCATCTTTCTGTCGGAAGGGCAAAACCAGCAGGACTTACTGGGCTTGTTGATAAAATTTCCTCACCAGAATATGCAACTGCAGTTGGACTTATTAAGTATGCATCTCGACTTCAAAATCTAGAACAGAGAAACATTCGATCTGGTTCAGAGCAAGATGGTTGGGTAAAAAAGGTTCGTCGTTGGATGGAGAATAATCTCTAAGGAAAGTCTATGTTATATCTAGAAGAAGAAGAAAAAACAAGCCCTGCTACCATAAAGGTAGTCGGAATTGGTGGCGGCGGGATGAACGCCGTCACTCGAATGGTGAATTCTCAAATGCAGGGTGTAGATTTCCTTGTGATGAATACTGACGAACAGGTACTCTTAAAATCTCCAGTAGAACATAAAATACAACTCGGAACAAAAGTTACACGTGGTATGGGAGCAGGTGGCGATCCTGATCTCGGTCAAAAAGCGGCACTGGAAGATAAGGATCGAATCGTATCTGCTTTAAAAGGCGCAGACATGGTTTTTATCACTGCCGGAATGGGTGGCGGTACTGGAACGGGAGCCGCACCCGTCATCGCGGCGATTGCGAAGGAAATGAAATGTCTAGTTGTCGGAGTTGTAACTTTGCCATTTTCTTTTGAAGGAAAACGACGTGCAGAACTTGCAAATCAGGGTATTGAATCTCTAAGGGCGAATGTTGATACATTAATCACGATTAAAAACGATTCCATTTTCCAAGTAGTAGACAAAAGCACACCATTTGACCAAGCATTCCGTGTAATCGATGATATTTTATTGAATGGCGTTCGTGGCATTAGTGATATTGTAAACCATCCTGGAATCATAAACGTTGATTTTGCAGATGTGAAAACGATTATGAAAGATACTGGCGATGCCATTTTAGGTGTCGGTGAAGGAAGTGGGGAAAATCGAGTGATTGAAGCAGTCGAACAGGCAATCAACAATTCCCTCCTTGAAGATTCTTCCATCCAAGGTGCAAAATCACTTCTAATTAATGTGACTGGTGGAAATGACCTAACTATCCACGAATGGAACGAAGTATCTCAAATCATCACTTCACAAGCAGATCCAGATGCGAATATCATAATTGGATTAAATGAAGACAAAAACCTGGAAGATAGAATCAGAGTAACTGTAATTGCTACCGGATTCCAGAAACGAAGCGTAAGCAAACAACCTGCGCGAGAATCCAAAGTTGTTGGTCATGATGAACATTTAGCGGGACCAACCGTATTTCTTCGGAAAGGCAATGATTCTTCATCATTTCGATCTGGTCAAAGGAACTTAGGCAGTACAAATCGTAACAATCAAAATATGCCGTATCAAAATTTTGGAGAAGATTACGACATTCCCACTTTTCTTAGAAAAAAGGCAGAAGGTTAGATTATTTCATTAATTATTTGAAAACGATCTAACATTGATATACAATGGTTTGCCTTCTTCGACTTTAATGGTCGAAGGAGCATTGCTTGAAATACCGGTACTTGTATCCATTTTGAAAGTGTATTCGCCAGGTGCCAAAAAGACTCGTTTGATTTGAAAGTTGGATGGAATCGTCCGCCAACATCTTAGATCTGGACCAATCACTTGTGAAGTAGCAAGTCCAGCCGCTGCACCTGCGGCCAATCGGATCAAACTTGAAACTAAGTCATTTTTGTTTTTATCACCTAATCCAGATTCAATGGCTTTTGCGGTTGCCTCCGATGCGATTACAGCGGCGACAACCTTTACTGCAAGGGAAGTAACATTCTTTGTGATCAGAGCTTTATAGTTGTCATTGAAGTTTTTGATAGCAGTGTTTGAATAATCATTGAGGATTTCACCTGATCCAATCTCAACACCATTGATATAAAAATTGCGTTTTCTAGATCCTTCAAGATCTCGATCTTTATATACCGGAATCGGGTTTTCGGCTGTGCTCAACGTTGCCAAAACGCCAGCAGTCGAAGCACCAGCACCTTCCGTGCGTATTGCGATTTCTATCGCACCACGCAAGGCTAGAGCAAAATATTCATCATCCATCAATTTACCACGTGATTCTTTTGCCGCCGATTTGCCTGCTTGGTGAATGATCACTACCTCTGATAGATTAGGTGAATTGATGTCTGTTTTCGCCATCGTATTTGTATAGGCCTGAACATAAGGAGCTCCCTTGCTATACTTTCCCATATCTCTGGAATCGTTTTCTTTGACTGCCAAAACAAATCGATCAGATGTTAGAGTGGGACTTGTATTTAGAAGTTGCTCCATGTTTTTGAATTGAACTCTTGCATCATTGAATCTGCCAAGTTTTTCAGAAACATAAGCATCTAGAAGTCTGGCCGCGTTATTTTGTCGATATTCTGCGGCAGTAAATTTCATTTCTTTTAGTTCAAAATCGAGACGTCGAAAGTAAATTTTGGCGTTATCAAGATCACCGAGACTCATAAAATTGAGGGCTATGAAAAATTTAATCATTACCCTTTCAAAATCTTCACCAGTGTAATTTGATTCATTATCAGATAACAAAAATGCCAATCCTTCTTTGGTTATGCTTGTCTTGATATTTTCAGACAGCTCCTCAGCTTCTTTGAATACTTTATTCGATGTAACGTAATCGCCTTTACTGTGAAAAATCATACCCGCTTCCATCAGAAATAGAAGACGATCTTTTGTATCAGAATCCTCATACAATGAACGTATCGATGGGATTGCTGAATCATAATTTTGGTTGTAGTAGGCGGTTTCTGTTTCCTCTATGATCTTGTGGTAGTCAGATGCACAGCTCAAAACAGAAAAAATGAATAAAGAAATAATACTTAAACGTTTGAGGAACAATGGAATCTCCTAGAAAATTCTACCAGCCAACACCTTTGTTTCCGCGAACAGCTTGTTTGCGGTAGGAAACCTTCTCGGACCATACAGCAATCGTCGTTTCCACTTCGACGAGTTCAATGTTAATTGATTGTTCTACTATTTTTTCACCATCGGCAGTAAACATATTTTCGTTGATTTCACATCGAACGAAGTAGTTAGGAGATTTGAGTTTTCCAATGGAAAGTCGATTTGACGTTAAACCTGATAAACTAAATTGAATTTCGTTTAACGACTGTTCGCGAGTTTTTGTGCGAACGGTGTAAACTTTGTTTTTGATGAGTTTCGATACAAAAGCGTTGTCGAAGAGTTCAGTTTGAATTTGTTCAGAAGTGTCGTTTCTTGTTGGGTAATGCGCCACAAATACTCCGGCCTCATTCGGATTTTCTTTGAAGAAAACTCCGATCTCGTCAGCTAACTTATCTGCTGCGCGCACCAATTCTTGGCTAGTTAGTCCACCGGAATCTGCTACGAAATCTGTCTTATCATCTAGTCGTTTTGCACCACCAGAACAATTTAGAATGAGAAACACACTTAAAATGGAGATTAAAACTCGAATCATGGAAGCTCTCTTTTTAAAGGAAATAATCACTATATTGATTCTTGAAAAACTGGCTTGTCAATTCCAAAAATGGCCAGCTTCTTCTTCTCGTAATTGAGCTTCCAAGAAATGGGTTTTTTCGATGTCACCCATTAGGCTCAATTCTCTTTGGAAGATCAGGGTTAAAATTTGTTTTTTTGTTTTAGTGGTTTCCCATTTACGCACTTCATAACTGTCCGATTTAAAAATTTCATTTCGAATCATTTGAAATTTTCTTTTTCTTTCATTTGAGAAAGTCAGAGGTTGTTTTTGAACGTATTCTTCTGCAAATAGAACAAATTCCTCCACTTTTTGGGATGGATGGGGAGGAAAGATGATTTCTTTCAGTTTGCCTCTAAAAAAATGATCACGTATTTCTTCCCGCTTTTTCAATTTTTCATAGCCTGTTCTCGAAGAATCCAATTCCAAAGCCTCAATATCCTCTAAATAAAAAGAATATGCGACATAAAGTGCATAGAGCACGGAACTTCGTTCATCTGGGTATTGTTTTCGAATGTAATTATAAGTTTGGTCTCGATCGTTTCCCCACTCAAATCGCTCCTTTCCATGGATTTCGTCTAAGTACTGACGGATGGGAATAGGGTAACCACCGGTTTGAATGGCTTCGATTCTGTCATTCAAAGACTTCCATGCGATCTCTGACTTTGTATCTGTCATGTCTTTGGACGGAAGTTGGTCTTTTTGTTTTTTGTGAAAAAGGAAATAGACAGTAATAGAAATAGCCAGGAGAAGTAGAAACACCCCTATGAAGATTCGATTCCTATTTTTCATTCTTTTTATCTTTTTTATATCGATTCTAACTTGCAAGCCAAAGAAGAAAAGTGAAGTAGATGGGGAAGTCGTGAGTTTTTTATTGTCCCAACGAACCCCGATAGATAGCGCTTGCCAAAAGTTTTTGCTAAGCGAGGCATCGTGCATTTCCTCACCTGACAACGCCGTTGTGGTTTGCACAAGTTTGATCGGAACTCTTAAGGCAAAAATATCCCCTGCTGAAAAGGCAACCGATGCAGTTGCGGAGCTTTATTTTAATTGTTTAGCAGAGACAAACGTCCTTTACAATCAAGGCATTGGTTGTGGAAAAACATCATTCAATACAACGTCTGATTATCGGAGAGGACAAAGGGGTACTTCTTCTGGTAGTAGTTCCAACGCGATTGCGGCATGGAAAGCACAGTTCAATAATTGTGCATCGATTGATGGCGGTGTTCCGCCGGCTTCGTCTGGCCTTCGAGAGACAAATAGCCGCCTGACTTCGGATCCATTTCAATAAAGCAAAATTTTATAATATTCGGCAGGAGAGATGCCCATGAGTTTGGTCACAAAAGAAGAGTTAGTTGTTAAGCTGAAGCCAGTATACATGGATCATGAAATAGATGGTCGCATACTTCCTCTTGTGGAAGAGATCAATCGTTTAAAAAAAGAAAAAAATGCGGTGCTTCTTGGGCATAATTATATGACTCCCGATGTATTTTGGGGTGTTTCGGATATTATTGGTGACTCACTTTATCTTTCAAAAATGGCCAAGGAAACAACGGCTGATATCATTTTATTTAATGGCGTCCACTTCATGGCAGAGACGGCAAAGATTCTTTCACCCAAAAAGAAAGTCCTCATTGCGGATCCAAAGGCGGGTTGTTCCCTCGCTGAATCAATTACAAGAGAGGATGTAAAAAAACTTAAGTCTATGTATCCGGGAATTCCAGTCGTTACCTATGTGAATTGTTCTGCAGAAGTTAAGGCTGAAACGGATGTTTGTTGTACTTCCGCCAATGCAGTTCAAATCGTAAATGCCATGGAGACCGATACCGTTATTTTTTTACCTGATGAATATCTCGCTGGAAATGTCAGAAATCAAACATCAAAAAAAATAATTTCTCATCCGGGAAAGTGTATGGTTCATGAATTGTATACACCAACGGACATCAAGACAGCAAAGCGCTTGTTCGGAGGGGAGTTGACGGTAATTACTCATCCCGAATGTCATGAAGATGTTGTAAAGGAAGCGGACTTTTCTGGATCTACTTCGCAAATGGTCGATTTCATTCGTCAGGCAAAGACAAACAAAATCATGCTTGTTACAGAATGTTCGATGGGGGATAACCTAAGATCTGAGTTTCCAGAAAAGGAATTTGTGTCCACCTGTCAAACCTGCCCTCATATGAAAAAGATTACTTTGGAAAAAGTAAGAGATGCATTATTGAATGAACAGTTTGAAATATTTCTTGATGCAGAAGTGATTGAACTAGCGCAAAGGTCAGTCAATCGAATGTTAGAATTGAGTTATAAAAAGTAGGAAATATGATCAGAGTTGGTAGCGGTGTAGATTTTCATAAGCTAATCCAAGAGCCATTTCGTCCATTGATGTTGGCAGGAATGGAAGTTAAATCAGAATTTGCTTTTTTGGGACATAGTGATGCCGATGTTTTGTTACATGCCGTGGCGGATGCACTATTAGGGGCAGCTGCACTCGGCGATATCGGTCAACATTATCCGGATACGGATGCATCGATTAAAAATATTTCTTCTACGATAATTACCAAAAAATGTTTAGCAATGGTTGAGGAAAAAGGATGGAAGCTCATCAATGTTGATTGCACTTATATCGGTGATCATCCAAAAATTGCTCCGATTCGAACAGAATTAATTCAATCGTTAGCAGGTGTGTTGTCTTTGCCCGTTGACGCAGTTTCGATCAAAGCTACAACCTCTGAAGGTATGGGTGCCCTTGGAAGATCAGAGGGCGTTATGGTCATGGCGACTGTTCTAATCGAAAAGTAAATCTAACATTACCTAGGGTTTGCTCGTCGGAAAAAGCTCAACTATCGATTTTGCTTCTGCCTTAAGGGAATGAGAACCAAAGAAGAGATGATTGAGTCGCGAAAAAAAATCAGACTTATGATGGGATTGCATTTGTGTTTTCAATAGAACTGTGTTCTCTTTTTCGATCACTTCAATACTCATATAGATTACTTCTGTATGGGGCAAACCAACAATTTCCCAAGAAATCTGTTGATTGGGTAATAGACTCTTTACAACAAATTTTACATCTTCACCTTCCCATTTTGCCTCCAAACTCTCCCCAACGGTGGGAACACGATAAGATTTGATACCATGGAATGCTAGAATCGTTTTGATTGCTGGTTCAAACTTAACATTGGTCATTGTGCTCTGCGTCAAAAAAGGATCGCCAAATGAAAATGTGGATATGCCAACCACAGCTAAAAATAAGGTAAGGACTCTTAGAAACCAAATCATTTGTTCCATATAAAAATCTATTGCGTAAGGATCGATTGAAATTTAGTCTTATCCGATAACATGACTCTGTCTTCAGAAGTTGCATCATCGAATTTTGGTAGAGAGATTTCTTCTCGGCGAGTCGCCGGGCTCATTCGTGCCTATTTTCAGGAAACGAAAGCTTCACCATATATCAATCCGTTCCCGCAGATTTTAGAGGATGAGGTATACTCAAAGATTTTACGTGATTCCAATTTTTGGATTTCCCAAGATATTGAAGATAGAATCATCCAATCCATAACTCAAACGATCGATATTTCCGGCCTACTTTATCATTTAGGAACGGAAACTTTGATCAATCATGCTTATGATTTATTACCTCTAGATAATTCACGTATTGGTTTGGTGGAAACGATTCATCGCATTCCAATTCTTATCAATCGACTGGCTTGCACAATCTTTTTGGAGATCAAGCAGGCGGATCCAAATTCAGCCTTCTTTATATTTGAATACCTTCCCCGTTATATGGAAAAATGGTATGATGCCATTTTCTTCCAAGGAATGCTTAACGGTTTAGCTGTTCTATACGAACTCAAAGATTATAGCATCGAGATGACAAAGACGAGGTTATATGGGATTCATGTTGTTCACAAAGATCTAGGTAAAAATATTGAGTTCGGTGCCGACTCAAACGAATATCTTTTTAAATGGTCGAATGAGACCTTTCTTTTATCTCGCTCTAGCTTAAACAAAGATGATTTTTCAAATCGTCACAAGGTCATGATCATGACGAAGGCAACTCAGGAAACAGAGGAGTTAGCTTATGTCGATGTGCATGACGTTATCACAAAATCGCGAGAACTTGCGATCGAAAATAGAGACTTAGAGGCGGCTGTCGAAGTACTTAAGTCCTTTAAATTTGAACTTGAAAAGAAACAACAATCGATAGCGAAAGACTTAAAACTTGCAAAAAACATTCAAAAAGGTTTAATACCACAGATTATTCCAGATTGGAAAGGAATTCAATTTTGGGCAGCTTACAGCCCGATGCAAGAAGTTAGCGGAGACTATTATGATTATTTCCCTTTCGCATCAGATAAGTTAGGCGTAGTCGTTTGTGATGTTTCCGGACATGGAGTGCCTGCCGCATTTATCACTGCCCTGTCTAAAATGCTCTTTTCAAATTATAAAAAATCGAAACCGTCCGAAACATTTAAGCATATAAATCGTGATCTTTTAGATTTAGTCAAACAACAGGGCTATACTACTTGTGTTTACGTGCTCATAGAAGATGACTACAGGATTGTATATTCTATTGCTGGTCATCCAAGACCTATCTTGTATCGCGCACGTACGAAAAAAGCAGAGATCCAGGAAGGAGAAGGAACCTTCCTGGGCATGTTTCCAGATGGTGGCGATACATACAGAGATCATACTTTGCAGTTGGAACCTGGTGATAAGCTATTTCTATATACAGATGGAATCACTGAGGCTGAAAACGATGACGGACAAGCCTTTAGTGAAGAAAGGCTTATCTCTCTGATTGAATCTTGCCATCACCTATCGATTCAGGAAACCATCGAAACCATCATGAATTCTCATAAAGATTTTACAATGGGAACAGATCCTATGGATGACATTACTTTACTTGGATTGCAGTTGTCACCTAGGATACCAGAGTTTAATGAACATAAGGCGAAAGGAGAGCTAAATTATCATAACAAAAATTATGTGGCCGCTTGCGAGGACTTTAAAAAAGCATACGAAATCCTGCCTAGGGAATTGCATACTCAGCTATCTTATGGTCGGGCACTTGCCAATGCGGGACGATTTCAGGAGGCAACAACTCTCCTTGAAGCCTATAATAAATTCAAAACCAATAATTATTTGTCACATGCCATACTTGGTTTTTGTTATTACAAAGTCGGTTCATACGAACGTGCTGAAGTAGAATGGAAAAAAGCCCATTCTCTCAACGATGATAATCTGTCTATATTGTATAACTTGGCGATGGTTTATCAGAAATTGGGCTTTAAGAAAAAAATGAAAGAAGTTACAGAACGTATGAAGCGTCTCGAACAAAATTATAAAAACATTCTCCCTTTGGAAAAGAAATGGGAATCTATGTTAGATGAGAAATAAAAAATTTGTCATCCTTCTTTTATCATTACTTTTTTTAGGATTTCAATTTCCCAAAGACCATACTTTTCACAACGAGTTTGCTTTGGAATGGGTTTACTTTGTTGGCCATATCCATTCCGATTCTGGCGACACTTTTGGTTATGAATTGTCTTTTTTCCGTCATGCATTGCAAAGCGATACTAGCGTTCCACCAATAGAAATTTTTCCTGTTCACTTTGCAATCTCTCATCCAAAAACGAAACGACACGTTGCATTTGAATCACTCAAAAGGACAATTGGTGGTCTTGCTGGGTACAACGAAAAGGAAATTTATTCAGGTGACTACCGATTTGATATAATTTCAGAGGATGTTTTTAAAATCAGTGCCAAACCGAAATTTCAAAACACTTGGTTAGAATTAGAATTATCTTCCACCAACAAACTTTTGCTACATGGAGACAATGGAAAATCTATCAAATCCAGAAAGAATCCATCCATTTTTTCGTATTATTATAGTTATCCTAGACTTTCAACCAAAGGGAGATTGTCATTGGAAGGTAACCTGTATACCATTTCATCCGGTGATTCTTGGATGGATCATGAATGGAGTGGAAAGGAAAAGTCAAAGTTTACATTTGCTTCAAAATCGATAGCATGGGATTGGCTTAGTATTTCGACTGACAATGGCTTTGATTTTGTTGGATTTACATTCAAAGGTGGCGAAGGTCAACCTACTGAAGTGACTGGAATTCTACGTGGCCCAGATGGGAAAATTCAAAAATTTGAAAGTGATGAACGGATTCAAATGATCGCTGACAAAGATGGAATTTGGAAAAGTGCCAAAACTAGCATAGAATACCCACTTACCTGGCGAATCAACTTTCCAAACGGTTTCTTGACTGTTAATCCAGTTTTCAAGGAACAAGAATTTGATGGCAGAATGTCTACAGGACTAATCTATTGGGAGGGAATGGTGATTGCTGACGGAATGATTGATGGAAAAAAGACAAAGGGAAAAGGATATCTCGAATTAAAAGGATATGATAAAAATAAAGTAGGTTTAAAAAAATAAATCATGTGGAGATATTTTTTAAAAAGATTCTTACTTATTTTTCCAACATTAATCGGAATTACATTTGTTGTTTTTCTGATTTCACACATGGCCCCTGGTGGTCCACTGGATAGCGAAATAGCAAAAATTAAAGGAGCTGCAAATCAGGCCGGCGCTTCCACCAAACAAATATCTGCTGAAGAAGTGGAATTAATCAAAAAAAGGCTACATTTAGATAAACCGGTTCCAGTGGCATACTTGTATTGGTTGGGACAGATTGTAACATTTGATTTGGGTGAGTCTCGCCTCCACTCTCGAAAAGTAACGGATCTTATCTTAGAAAAATTGCCTGTCTCGCTCGTCTTTGGTCTTTCTGGATTTTTCCTAACTTATTTGATATGCATTCCGTTGGGCATCAAAAAGGCGCTAAAGGAAGGAACAAACTTTGATTTATATACAAGCTTTCTCATTTTTTTCACCTATTCGTTACCCGTTTTTGCCTTTGCGATGTTGTTGCTGTATTTATTCGCCTCTGGTGAAGTTTTTTCCATTTTCCCTTTGGGGCATGAAGTATCTGATTATTATGAAGACTTAGATTTTTTTGGAAAAGTGAAGGACCGAATCAGTCATATGTTTCTTCCAGTGATATGTTATGTGGTAGGATCTTTTGCCGTTTTAACTCTTCTCATGAAGAATAGTCTGCTTGATCAAATCGCAAAAGAATATGTGAGAACGGCGGTATCCAAAGGACTTAGTTTTTCAGATGCAGTCTTTAAACATGCATTTCGCAATTCACTCATTCCGATTGCGACTGGATTTGGAGGAAACCTAACGCTTATTTTTTCTGGCTCGTTGTTTATAGAACTTGTATTTAATATCGACGGAATGGGCTTGCTAAGTTTTGAAGCAGTGCGGGAGAGAGACACTGATTTAATGATGGGATTGCTCTTGGCTCAAAGTTTTTTAGGTTTAATAGGAAAGATTATATCTGATTTTTGTTATGTGGCAATTGACCCAAGGATCAATTTTGAATGAATTTTTTGTCTAATCCTGCAAATATAAGAAAATGGTCAAAATTCAAATCGAATCGAAGAGCCTACTATTCCTTAATGTTTTTGTTTTACTCCTATTTGATTTCGCTTTTTTCTCCAATCCTAATGAATAACAAACCGCTCATAATAAATTATGAAAATGAGTATTCGTTTCCTATTTTTAATTTTTATCCATCTACTCGGTTTGGTGGAGATCAATTGACAGAGCCAAATTATAAGAAACTATATTTGTCTAATCAATTTATGAATTCAGATAATTATATGATTTTTCCTATCATACCATTTGGAGTGAACGAAGATAATTTGGAAAGTTTAGAAGAAGGATCAAATCCTCCTTCGATTCCTTCCACAAAGCATTGGTTTGGTACAGATGATCGTGGTCGCGATGTTTTTACTCGAATCGTTTATGGTTATCGATTGGCGATGACATTTAGTCTAATATTGGTTATTCTAGAGATATTACTAGCTTCCGTTATTGGAGGTATTCAAGGTTTTTTTGTTGGGAATACTGATTTAATTTTACAACGTTTGATCGAAATATTGTCAGCGATTCCATTTTTATATTTGATTCTGATCATGGGTGCGTTCTTCGGAAGAGGTTTTTTGATTCTTTTGATCACTTATGGAGCGTTGAGTTGGATTGGTTTAAGCTACTATATGCGAGGCGAATTTTTGAAGCTGAGGAGTTTTGCGTTTGTTGATGCAGCTCGAACCTTAGGGGTGTCCTCATGGTCGATTATCACTCGCCACCTTTTGCCAAATTCTATAACTCCATTAGTTACATTTTTGCCTTTTATTTTGATTTCCGCAATTTCCGTATTGTCCGCGTTAGACTTTCTAGGTTATGGGATACCTGCACCGAACCCATCTTGGGGAGAACTAATTGGACAAGGAAGAGAAAGGTTGAGTGCGTGGTGGCTGATTACTTTTCCATCACTTGCGCTTTTTTTAACCATTCTACTCTCTGCATTTGTTGGTGAAGGACTGAGGGATGCCTTTGATCCGAAAGAGAAGGTCGTTTACAAATGATACCTACGCAAACTAACAAATTACTCGAAGTATCGGATTTAACTGTCCAATTGAATACGGAAGAGGGACAACTAGGAATTATAGAAAACATATCTTTCTCTATGCTAGAAAGTGAAATCTTTGCTCTTGTTGGTGAGTCTGGTTGTGGAAAGTCAATTACTTCACTTGCATTGACAAGACTGCTACCATCTAATCAGGCAGTCTACCCATCAGGTAAAATCAATTTCGGAAATCTCGATTTACTTCAATGTTCCGAGGTAGATTTGAGAAACATTCGAGGCAACGAAATAGCATATATTTTCCAAGAGCCCTTTGCTGCGTTGAACCCTTTACAAACGATAGGTGATCAAATCATAGAAGGGTTTTTGCTCCATAAACTTGGCGACAAAGAAGAGGCTCTTGCAAAAGCGGAAACGTTACTTCAGAAAGTTGGTATCTCTGATGTAAAACAAAGACTCGATCAATACCCAAATCAATTTTCAGGTGGGATGCTCCAACGAGTCTCGATTGCCATGGCTCTCATGTGCGATCCTAAATTGCTTATTGCAGATGAGCCTACATCTGCAATTGACGTCACGATTCAATTGCAATTAATCGAATTACTTTTAAGATTAAAGTCTGAGATTAAAATGTCTATTTTGTTCATTTCGCATGATATTGGTTTGGTATCGCATATTGCAGATCGCATCGCAGTGATGTATGCTGGCAAAATTGTTGAAACTGGCACAACTTCCGAAGTTCTCGATAGTCCTAAACATCCATATGCAAAAGCGCTGATAGATGCATATCCAACAAAAGACAAACTTGGAAAACGACTACAAGTGATCGATGGAATAGTCCCGAATCCAAAGGATTATCCAAAAGGATGCCACTTTTATGAAAGATGTAGAAAGAGAATTGATATTTGCAAGGAATCTGATCCACCCTTCGTCAGTATTTCAGATACACACAAAGCACAATGTTATGCGGTAAATCAATAAATGTTGGAAATTAAAAATTTAAATGTTTCTTATTACAACCGTAGAATATTTTCAATTCAGAAAACAGAGTTGAAAGCAGTCGATGGTGTATCGTTAGAAATTTCCAAAGGCGAAATTCTCGGACTCGTCGGAGAATCTGGTTGTGGAAAGTCCACTTTAGGACGCGCTATTTTACAACTCACTCCTATAAAATCCGGAACTATAGAATACCAAGGTGTGAATATTAAATCATCAAAAAACGATGAACAACGAATCTTACGAAAGAAGATTCAAGTGATCTTTCAGGACCCATATTCTTCATTAAATCCTCGATTAACAATAGGAGAAATCATAGCAGAAGGGCTCGTCGTGCACCATCGTTCAATGAATCGTAACGAAAGAATGGAGTTGGCGAAAGAAACTTTAAGACAGGTCAATTTGTCAGATAATATACTTTCGAGGTATCCGCATGAATTTTCTGGAGGCCAACGGCAAAGAATTGCGATTGCAAGAGCCTTAATATTGAAACCTGAAATCGTAATTTGCGATGAGGCTGTATCGGCACTGGACATCTCAACTCAGGCTCAAGTTGTAAACACTCTATTAGATCTTAAAGAACAATTTCAGCTTTCATATCTATTTATTTCACATGATTTGAATATTATTAAACACATATCAGACAAAATAGCAGTAATGTATCTTGGGAAAATTGTGGAAAGCGGCTCAAAATCAACAATCATGGATCAGCCCGCGCATCCGTATACTAAGGCACTTTTTTCTGCAAGCTTTGATATTAAGAATCGAAATCGATCGTTATCTCCCCTTCAAGGCGAAATACCCAGCCTTTCGAACAAACCATCGGGGTGTCATTTCCACACTCGCTGTCCAATTGCCAAAGAAATTTGCAAAATTGAACCGCCTGAACAAAAAACCTTGCAAGATAATCGAAAGGTAGCTTGCCATTTTCCACTTATCTAGCAATTTTTAACATGAATGAAGATTACCATAGGAGAAAGACTAAAGGGCTATGTAGGAAAGCTCTTTCTTGGAAGCATTTTCATTTGCTCGATGGTCTTGTTTTTTATTCTTTATCCTTTAATCTCTGAACCAGATTATTATAAAACGATCATTTTAGATCGGTTAAACGAACAATCAGGGCTATCATTAAATTATCAGTCTTCCGAACCTACCTTTTTTCCATTTCCAGGAATCACCCTAAGGCAAGTTACTGTCTCAAAACGAGATCATGAACTCATTCGGGTTGAAAAACTCAATATTGAAATTTACTTTGGTATCTTCCTTGGAAGACCATTGGATATCCGATCCATCAGCTTAAATACCGGTAAGATTGAGATAAAAAGAGAAAAAGATGAGTCGTTTCCAATACTTGCAAAATTTTTAAATGGAGATAGTTCCGAAACAGAAAGCTCAGACGTTTACTTCTCAACAGTTTTTGGAAGTTTACCGCACATACTAGATCTAAAAAATATTTCGATAGAATTTGAAGATGCTCTTTATGATCGAATGATCACGTTTTACATTTGGGAAAGTCGCATCGATTTAGATGAAGAGCTTCAAAGCATCAATATATCTCTATACGGAAAGTTAAATGGTGAAATATTCCAGCTGTATACCGATCTGCTATTTACAGAAAAAGTTTTGTCTTATGAGTCACTGCGATTTGAAGGCTCGATTGATTTGGTTAACTTTTCAGGCAATTTGCTTAAGGATATTTCCGTTATCTTTCCATTCGCAGATTTGCGATCAGGAAGACTGAATGCGAAAATTCCATTTTACAAACGTGCTGCGAATTTGGTTGCGGCTAAATTTGATAGAGCAAGGATCCAAAATCTAGCTTTAGTAGGTCAAAAACCTTTTGGTGATGCCTATATAACGGTTACCATATCGTATGATATTTTAACTTCTAAACTTTCGTTTGAGGATATTGCCGCAGAATGGAAGGGATTCATTAGATTGTTCGGAGCGGGTTATGTTACTTTTGATGCTCCACCTCTCTCACCTACAATCTCGTTTGAGGGAAGATCCGATTACATCGATGCAGATTCCATCATAAAAATTATAAAGTTGTGGCTCGATCCAGATTTAGAAAAGTCCTTACTTACGCGGGGAATGCCTAGCACTGGTTATTCGAATCGAATGAATATATTTTTGAATTTTAATTTAAAAAAAGCAAATCTTCGAGGAATCTTAGCAGATACTTTAAACTTTTCACTTCACTATCAAAAAAGTCAAATGAAGATCAAAAAGTTAGATGCGACCTTATATGGTGGTATTTTCAACGGAACGGGGAGCTTTTATTGGGGTTCCAATCCGCGGTTAATACTTTCAGGCAGGACGGAAGGTATTAACGTTGAAGAAATCCTTCAACACCAATTTCAGACAGCGCCCATTACAGGAACTTTAGATACAAATTACGCATTAACTGCTTTTGGAAATACGGAAAAGTCACTTATTGAAACAATGAATATCAATGCGGATTTTATCTGTAAAAAAGGAGAGCTATTAAGCTATACGAATATACTAAAACCGATAAGTTCTATTGGAAGTTTGATTTCATTAAAAAAGATAGATTTTAATAAGTCGACTCCTTATAATGAAATCACAATGACCATGTTATATGGACAAAGAAAAATCCAATTCGATAATTTTGTTTTAAAGGCAGATGGCTTATCTGCAAATGGTTCTGGTGATATCGACCTAGACAAAAAGATCAATATGAAATTTACTATTGCATTGCCTGGCGTGGCAGGGAGGGCATTGAAATTGCCAATTATCTATAAAGGTATATATGGAGTGAGTACTCCATATATAGATCCTATATGGTTAGGCTCAGTATACGCGGGTGCATTATTTTTAGCTGGGCCTGCGGGAGCTACAGTAGGTGGCATTGCTGGTTCTGCGGCATCTGATTACGTTGATCGTGCAATTGATAGTGTAACGGAAACAGTGCAAGGAGGACTTAAGAGTTTGCGGAATGGTTTTTCGAATTTATTCAGTAGAGAAGACAATAAAAGTTTTCCACAAAAGTGAGTTTTGCTATCTGAAGGATTTTTAACTAGAGATCCCTAATCGGGATTCCTTCTTTTTTTAAAATTTTAAGTGCATTGGTAGATTTAGAAATGCCATTTCTCAATTGATAATCAAAAGTCATCTCGCCATCCTTTTCTAACTCTGTGAAATGAAACAGACTCGCACCTTCCATGTTTGCAAGTTCCAAATCATGAGTTGTTAAAAAAACGATTGCTCCTTTTTCTCTCAAAGCAAATAGAATTTCTCGAGTTGCAATATGTCTTTCATTGGAATTGGTTCCTTTTAATATTTCATCAAGAAACAAAATCGGAGTTTTATCACCAACATCAGTATTACGTATAATATCCGCTAATCTTCGTACTTCGGAATAGAAAAATGAGATTCCATCTTCTAGTGAATCTTGAGAACGTATCAGAGTATGAATTCTAAAATCTGAAATACTGATATTTTTTCCACAGATAGGACCACCAACTCTTGAGATTAGCAGATTGATTGCAATTGATCGAAGGTAAGTTGTTTTGCCTGACATATTCGAACCTGTCAGTATCATCAGTGACCCTGGTTTAAGAGCAGGCAATTTGTTTGCAATCCTTGAATTTTTTGGGATCAATGGGTGAGCAATTGATTCTGCAAAAAACTCCCTCGATTGATTCCAGCTTGGAAATTCTGTTTCTGGATTGAGAAACCAATACTCACAGATAGGAAGGCAGGCTTCAATTTGAATCCATTCTAACCGGAGTGACTTATAAAGTTCCGAGTTCTCCTTCAGCCATTTCTCAAAACTTTGCACCTTCCAAAGGTCCCACAAACATATGACATTTAGTACAAAATGAGGGATTGGAGAAATGATCCATTCAGAAGAATTCCCTAAATTTTCCATGTGTTTTGCGAATTTTCTAATTTGCTCGCGTTTGTGTGGGCTTAAACGAATCCATACAAACTGAAATCTAGAAATCGTTTCTTTATAAAATCGAATTTGATTCCAAATTCGAAAGGAACTGGAACGGTATGAGAGAAATAAAGATAAATTGATTAATAATAATAAAGGTAAAAACGGGAGAGAAAAGATAAGGTATCCCACTAGCCAAACAGGCGTAAGTACACCTAGAAGTTTATAAATTTTTTTTAGTATTTTTTTTCTATCCCAAAAATTGAACGAAGTTTCCCCTTCATAAATTGATACTTTAGTCTCCTTTTGATTCCGCTCAAATAGTCCTTTTCGCAGGTATTGGTATGTTAGAGTTTTCGTTTTGAGTATTGATTGAATTCTGTTCCGTTCTGTATTTGCGTTTAATACACTCATTTGAAGGAGATTCTCGATGAAGGTTCGCCATCCTTCTTTTGAAACTGTTGTATCTAAATAAGTAATTAATCCCTGTTTTGTGCAAAGATCTAAATCAATAGATAAGGGATGATTTCTTATGTCCGTATCATATTCCCAAGGTTCAATGCCATGTAATTCTTTTACATTTCCATTCATCCTATTGATTTCTTTCTCAATCAGTCGAAGAGTTAAAAAAATTTGTGACAGAAATGACTTTTTCTTAGAGTATAGGCTTACCAGATATAGAAAAAATATAAAGGGAACAAACAGAACTAAATAACTGGCAAGAGAAGATTGTAAAAAATATAAAGTAGTATAGAGAATAGGTATCGAAGAAAAGACAAAGAGTCTAATTAGTGATAGTTTTCTTAGTTGTGCTTTTTTAGTTCGAAAGAGAGTAGTATACCGTAATCTTCTTTTTTCGAGAAAACGGTAAGGAAAATCAAACGTATCTTGGGCGTTCGTAATTTTCGTCTTCTCTTCTAGAAATTTCTGTATCAAGAACTCGAATGAGACTACCTAGGTCACTTAATCTCCATTTGTCGATTAGCTTACCTCGGTCACGACCTGCGAATTTTTCGAGGTAAAGACTCCCAAAAAGGTCTTCACCATATTCATAAGCAACGAATCTTCCATTTCGTTTGCCTGTAGAATTTACCATTCGAATCGTCATAATCCATTACCAAAAAATATGTGAAAAAAAATAGTACAAGCGATTTTTTTTGCTTCAGGTTTTTCTTTTTTAAGCGATAACTATATTGGGGATAGGCTACTTGTCACGGATGATAAGGCCTAAACAAACAAAATCCCCCGAAACCAGAGACGCACGGAGGCTGACATGGATTTCTACGCAGATATGGACACAGAGCTTAAGAGCTCATTTACGAAACAAAGCCACTTTTTCACGAATGTACAAGATGAGACACTCTTTCCCCAACTAGGCCTTAAAGCCAGAAACTTACTCAACGCCAGCCAAATGGTGAAGTTAGCAGAAATTCGCAAACGCCACCTAAAAAAAGATCACCAACAAGCCCATTTCAATTGGGATTAACTGAAAAATCTCTTGACCATCTGAAAAAGCAAAGTACCATAAAGAGCGCTTTTTCAGATGGAGAGATATGGCAAATAACCTAGCAGAAGTTTATAAAGAATCCGCAGACAAATTTGGGACAAAACCCGCATTTTGGTACAAAAATGCTTCCAAGGATTACCAAGCTCTTACTTACAGAGAGTTGTACGACGATGGACTTGCCCTTTCAGAAGCACTCATCGATTTAGGAGTGAAGGCTCGTGAGCACGTCGGTGTTCTAGCTGACAATCGTATGGAATGGATTGTCGCTGACTGTGCAGTCATTCTTGCTGGAGCGGCAAATGTTCCACGAGGATCTGACATTACAGATTCTGAAATTGTCCATATTCTCACCCACTCTGGGGCTAAAGTTGTTTTCATTGAAAACGATAAAGTCTACGAAAAATACAAAAATAACAAATCTCAGATCAAAGGCATCAAACATGTCATCATCATGGACAAGGACTCCAAACTCAAGACAGGGGCAGGACTTGTACACTTTCGGGAATTGATTGAAAAGGGGCGATCGCTTCGAGCAAAAGGTAAAAAAGAAACAGAGAAGCGTGTAGCAGACATTAAACCAGATGACCTTTTCACTCTAATTTATACATCGGGCACAACTGGTATGCCAAAGGGTGTGATGCTCATGCACTCCAACATGATACACCAGATGCACTATGTTGTTCCAAAAGTTGCAAGAGTTACTTCGGAAGATCGTATGCTTTCCATTTTACCAGTTTGGCACATCTTTGAAAGAGTAGTTGAATACTTTGCGATCATTAATGGTGGCTCCACTTATTATACAAAGGTAACGGATCTCCGTAACGACATTCAAAAGGCTCGTCCGACGTTTATGGCCTCTGCCCCTAGAGTTTGGGAAAGCATTTACAATGGTATTTATACAAGGATCAATGATCCCAAACAAACGCCTCCGGTCAGACGGTTCCTTTTTAAAGTAGCTTATTTTTTTTCAAAACACTACCATGCGGCAGTCCGTTTTCTCAAGGGTTTGGAAGTAGATTACGAAGGTCGCAATATCCTTGTATCACTTGGGCAAGGTTCTATAGCGCTCGTTAAGTGGATTTTGACTGCGCCTTTCGTAGTTTCGATTCTTGCAACTGGGTTAGGTTATTACCTGTCGACTATGGGATCCGGATTGGCTACTCTTGCCTACGTTATCGCTGGACTGGGTTTGCTATTCAATGCTTTCACTCTCGATCGAATCGTACTTGCGAAGATCCGCCAAGCAACTGGCGGTCATTTACGAGCAACTTTGTCCGGTGGTGGAGCATTGCAGAAGCATGTTGATGCCTTCTTTATGGATATTGGAATCACAGTTTTGGAAGGATATGGGATGACAGAGACGGGACCTGTGATTTCGGTTCGTACTTTTGAGCGCCCGATCATGGGTTCAGTCGGTGATATCGTTCAACTTTCTGAAGTTCAAATTCGAGACGATGCAGGACATGTTCTTTGCCATATCGATGACAAACGCAATATTCTCTCAGGAAAGATCGGCGTTAAAGGTGTCGTTCATATTCGTGGACCGCAGGTAATGAAAGGGTATTACAAAAATCCGGAAACAACTGCCAAAACCATCGTAGATGGTTGGATGAATACTGGTGATATCGGTATGATCAACTATAAGCGAACACTCACACTTACGGGAAGAGCCAAAGATACCATCGTACTTCTAGGCGGTGAAAACGTGGAGCCAGTTCCTATCGAAAACAAAATTGATGAATCGCCTTACATTAGGCAATCGATGGTTGTAGGCCAAGATCAGAAAGTATTAGGATCTATCATCGTTCCAGATTTTGACGCGTTAAATGCTTGGGCAAAGGACAATGGGATCCCAGATGCAAAACCTGAACAAATGATTTTAAATCCGAAAGTGATCGACTTCTACAAAAAAGAAGTCCGTAACTTCAACAGCGTCAAAACTGGATTTAAAAACTTTGAACAAGTACAGTATGTTTTGCTAGTTACAAAACCATTTGAAGTAGGGGACGAATTGACAAACCTAATGAAGATGAAACGACATATCATTACGGAAAAATATAAAGATCGGATCCTAGAGCTTTACAAAAATAGTTAATGAGCCCATTTTTAGAAATCTATCATAGTGACCGCATCTTGGAGATCAAGATGCAGTCCAATGAAAAAAATACATTTGATTTTGCCACTTTTCAGGCATTTGAAAATTTGCTCATCAAACATGCATCAGACGAAAAAATCAGAGTTTTGCTCTTCACTTCAGCACAAACGCAGTTTTTTTCGAATGGTATTGAGCCTACATTAATGTACAATAAATCTGATGCTGAGGTAAGAGATGCCGTTACTCTTTTAATTCGATGTGCGACTTTGTATTTTAATTTTCCCGTTCCCACTATTGCAGTGATCAATGGTCATTGTATGGCGGCAGGCGCTGTCTTTGCCTTATACTCCGATTATCGTTATATGGTTGATAAAGGTGGTCGCATAGGATTTTCTGAGGCTCTAGTAGGCCTCAACTTTCCATCGGCACCGACAATGGTTTTGCGTGACCTTGTTGGCACTGCAAAATCCAGGGATTTATTATATAACGGAAAACAGTTGAAAGGCTCAGAAGCAAAAGAGATCGGTCTTGTGGACGAGATTTTTCCCATCGAATCTCTATTTTTAGAAAGCAAAAAGCTCGCAGAAAGTTTGGCGAAATTAACGTATAACTCAGCTCGTGGTATGAAGACTGCACAAAGGAGTTATTACCAACCTATTATAGATTCAATCACTCAGAGAGACATTGATACGTTTGTCGAAACAATACAATCTAAAGACGGACAAGAAGGATTTCTATCCCTAATCGAAAAACGGAGACCTAAGTTTTCGACTTGATGTATTGATTTTTTATCAAAATAGGATATTGCATTCTTGAAATACAAATCGTTCAATCGAACCAAATGTATCTCGAATGCGCCTATTGGGTTTGAAGACAAAACGAACTTTAGTAGGTAAAGTTGAGCAAAGAAACATAAGTAGGCAGCTGTCCTCGATGATTTTCATCATCGTGTAAGCCGCCTCGATGCTGAGTAAGAGAGAAGTGGAGAAACTAGTTCTATTCTTCTGCAAAAAGATTGTTTAGAGAGTCGATGAGAGTGTCCACTTCTACACCGTATCCCATACAAACCTGCTCAATGGTCTCCACTTCATTGATGGAGCAGTGTGAGCATCCACCAAGGTGATAGCTTGAAAAGACAAGACCTGCTTCGGGGTGGATCGCAATCGCTTCTCCTACGGTCATTTCTTTAAAAAAACGTGGTTTTGTTGCTTCAGTCATCTTAGTTGCACCTCAAACGGAAATTAACTATACAAATAATAGACTTAGGCTTATTCGTCAATGGAATGTTTGTAGAGGAATCTGGTAATTTTTATGTGCGTATCGAGGGACGATTCGAGTCCGCGCATTATCTTTATGATTATTTTCCGGATGGCTCAGATGAGCCGATCCATGGACACTCCTGGAAAGTCGAGGTTTTCCTCTCTGGGAAGACAAACATTCGACCTGATGGCATCAGCTATGACTTTTTAACGGCACGTAATCGACTCCAAGAGCTTGTCCATAGCATTGACCATCTTCTCATTAACGAACATCCCGATTTTAAGGGCATCAATCCCACCTCAGAAAATGTCGCTCGTTGGTTTTATGCGGGTCTCAAAGAGGAGGTTTCAAAAACGAATGGAAAGGTGATGCGCATCGTGATTCACGAAGGTCCTGAAAATCTTGCCTTTTTCGAGCCGAATGTGGAATCCTAAAAATTTGAAAGCATGGATTCAAATCTTTTTCGTAAATTTTTGCTACCAGTCTTCCTATTTCTAATGATTGCCAATTTCGAATTTTGCGCTTTTTCTCAAAGTGAGAATAGACGACTGACCAATTAGTTTTATCTCTAATTCTATCCGTCTAACCACATATGAATCGATTCCTTTTGTTAACCTCTTTTCTATTGGCAACTCAAGTATTTTCCCAACAACAGAATGGAATTGGCAATCCTGGTTCTGGTCTTGGAGACGCTGGCAACGGGATTGGAAATCCAGGTAATGGGATAGGAGGGCCGGGTAATGGAATCGGAGGACCAGGATCTTTGAATCCAAATCCCGAACAACCAAACCAAGGTTATGAGAATGGGGAAAGAAATCAAAATGAGAGAGGACACAACCGAGATGAAGGTAGACGTCCGCACAGAGAAGGTGGCGGCCGAAGAGGTCGGTAGGACTCAAAATCTCAGTTTTTGGAAATTATTTCCAAAAACTGAAATTTAGAAGATTACTGGTTTTTAGTTCCAGTTGTTTGTTTTTGGTTTTGCAATATTAACTTTCATTTCACGATTTAAAATATTCTTACCATTCAGATCGCTGATTGCTTTGTCAGCCTCATTGCGATCTTTCATTTCAATAAACCCAAAGCCCTTTGAACCGCCAGTATACTGGTCTGTAATGATTTTTGCAGATGATACTGCGCCATGAACTGAAAAAAGTTCGCTAAGCTTGCTTTCTGTCATTTCGTATGAAAGGTTTCCTACATATATGTTTGTTGACATTTGATTTCCTCAAATTTTTAATTTGATCCATAAAATTTCATGATTTAAAAACAACTTATCCTTGAAGGATTCAGGTAAAAACAAAACGAAAATGCAGGGGAAAACTTAGGGAAGAAATCAGAGTGCAAAAAGGTCAGGAATACTTTAGAAGTTAAGAAAACGATAATTATTGAATCTATTGCCATCGTTTCCCTAGAGGGAAGTTTGTGCAATCAATTTAATTTTTGTTTCTGTCTTTTATAAAGAAAAGCTAGAAAAGGTTCTAGTGACACTTGTTATACTTTCGTTTCTTTCCACTTTCCCTTTGTGAAAAGCCAGAGAGTGAAGAGACCCACAGATGTCTCGGTGAGCATCATTGACCAAAAAACTCCCTCATATCCAAATCCAAGTTCTTTGCCAAACAAATATGCCAAGGGGATTTGAATGATCCAAAAAAAGACAATGTTGATCTTTGTCGGAGTCATCGTATCTCCCGAACCATTAAATGCTTGTGATGCGGACATCCACCAAGCATATACAAAATAGGAATATGAAACTATAGTAAGCCATTTACTTCCTATTTGAATAACATCTTGATCATCTGTGAATAGGGCAATCAAACTTTCAGCAAATAGGAAATAGATAACCGAAACAAGAATCAAGTATCCCATATTACAAAAGCCCGTGAACCAGACTGACTGCTCTGCTCGATCAGGCTTCCCAGCACCTAAATTCTGTCCTACTAGAGTGGCCACAGCATTTGACATTCCCCAAGAAGGCATCATCGTAAACATCATCACCCTTAGAGCTATTGTAGCACCAGCGACTGTTTGACTTCCAAATTCGGCTAAAATGCGCATGATAAAGATCCATGATGTCATAGCGACAATCATTTGACCAATCCCACCAAACGAAGTTTTTAATATTCCAATGATGGTTTCCCATTCCAACTTTAAATGAGAAACAAAGATACGAATGTGTTTGCCACTGTTGAAAAGTAACCAGAGTTGGAAGCAAACACCTATTCCCCTTCCGAGAGTTGTGGCGATTGCCGCTCCTGTAATGCCATAAGCAGGAATTGGCCCCCAACCAAAAATCAGAATGGGATCTAACACAATGTTGAGTCCGTTTGCAATCCAAAGAACTTTCATTGCAATTGCCGCATCACCTGCCCCACGGAAGACAGCGTTTATCATAAATAGTAAAGTAATGACAACGTTGCCGCCTAGCATCCACTGCATATAAGGGTATCCATTAGATAAAACCCACTCATCTGCACCCATCAATGCAAGTAACTCTTTCGAGAAGAAAATGCCGGCTATTGCAAAGGGAATCGACGCAAATATGGCAATAACGATTGCTTGTACTGCTGATATAGCTGCTTTTTCCGGTTCTTTTTCGCCAATCCTTCTTGCAATGATAGCTGTGACGGAAAATGAAATGCCCATTGCTATGGAGTACAATAGAAAAAGATATGTTTCAGTGAGTCCTACTGTTGCAACAGCGGATGCACCGAGTTTTCCTACAAAATATATATCAACAACAGCAAAGACAGATTCTAAAACCAGTTCTAGCACCATCGGTACAGAAAGTAAAAAAATCGCCTTGCGCATGCTCACTTCTGTATAGTCGGCTTCTGATCCGGAAAGGGCATCTTTTATATCTAACCAGAGGGAAGCTACGGTAACACGTGATTGACTTTTCTTTTGTGAGTTATTTTCCATTTTGTAATCCAAATGAAATCTATTTATATTTCTAAATTTACTTGCATTATACTTATAAAAAGCCAAGGTAAGAACGGTCAATACAATACCTTCTGAATTTCATTTAGAACGATATTGGAATAGTCGATTTTTCGCAATTAAATAGATTCATTATAAAAGGGAGAAGCAAAGGAAGGTAGATTATGGCTTGGAAATGTCCCATATGTACTAAAAGTTTCGCAAAAATGAATCAATCGCACAAAAAGCAATTACACTTTATGCGCCGAGTCAGAAGTCATTCTTGATTATACGACCGAGATCTAAATATTTAGAGATAAGTTTTCCATTGGGTAAAAAGATTATCTCAACTCAATTTCTAAAAGTGGTTCAAGCCTCCGCACAAGTATACTTTCATTATTCCAGAATCGATAAAAAAGAGAAGTGGGAAGAAATTTGGAAAGTATATATCAATGAGGCTTATGAGAGAGCGATGCAATTAAAAATAAATTCGTGAGTCTCGAGACTACAAAAACTAAAAATATCCTCTAATTAACAGTGTAAATTAAATCATTAGAGAACAAAGATTCTATCTGATTTTTAAAGTTTTTACTTTCCCATTGCAAAACAAATAGTATCGAAAAAAGTGTCACCTAAATGCTAGAAGAATAGGTGTTAGCACGATGAATCTTCGTAATTTAGCCGTAAAACTTGGTGGTGAATGGAGAGGGAATGGAGATCTGAACATAACTTCGATAAAAGATCTAGAGCACCATTCGCCCGTTGATCCGAATGCTATCTACTACATTGCGTCAAAAAAATACTTATCAAAACATCCCAAATACAGAGATGTCCAAATTGCTTTAACAGTAGATAGTCTAGCAGAACAGTTTCCAAATTCGATTATTGTTCCCGAAAGATCTTCAAAGGTACAATTCATTCAAGCCGTTTCGTTGTTTGAAAAAAAACCTGTTCATGAAGTAAAAATTTCAGAAAGAGCAAGCATTCACCCGAGTGCTAAAATTGGAAAAGACGTAACCATTATGGAGAATGTTGTCATCCAATCGAATGTTGTAATCGGTGATAAATGTGTCATTTATCCGAATGTAGTTTTGGAGTCAGGAGTTGAGATTGGTGAAAATACTGAATTGAGGTCTGGTGTAGTCATTCATTATAATTGTAAATTAGGAAAAAATAATTTAATCCATTCAAATACAGTGATAGGTGCCGATGGATTTGGATTTTATGATTTTGAAGGAGTCCGATATAAAGTTCCTCAAATCGGGAATGTCGTCATTGGGAACGATGTTGAGATGGGTGCAAATTGTACGGTAGATCGCGCCGCGCTTGAAGAGACGACAATTGGTAACTTTACCAAGTTTGATGATCATGTTCATGTTGGACATAATTGTCGTGTGGGAAATTATGTTTATATAGCTGGTGCCACAGTACTTGCTGGTTCAGTCACATTGGAAGATGGTTGCATTTTAGCGGGACAATCTGCAGTAGCGGAACACTTAACCATGAAAAAAGGTTCGATCCTTATGGGTTTATCTGGACTGACCGAAGATTCAAAAGAAAAAACAGCGTATTTTGGAATACCCGCAAGGCCTGCGCTTGAAATGCATAGAATTCATTCTTCACTTGGCTTTCTTCCTGAAATTGTAAAATACTTTCAAAAGTTAAAGAAGTGATATTACTTCTCATTTTTTCATCCGTTTCCTTCTTGCACGAATTGTTCCCACAAAGATCAAGCGCAGTTGTTTGACGGTTTTGATTTCGATCTTTTGGTGCTCTCTGTGATCTGACAAGTCTACATCTAGATACTCACCTGCCATATGAAAAGAGTTGGAGACAATCATCTCCGAAACAAATTCAATATCACCCATAGGTATCCATTTTGGCATTCGCATATCACCTGCTAGTTCTGTTGCGATAAATGACATTTCCTTTCTTATGGCAAGGCGAATGCGTTTGTTTCCTCCTGTGGCCTCTCTGGAAAGAAATCGAAATAGGAGTCGGTTTTTGTTCACATATTCAAAGTAAAGATGGAGCGATTCTTTTAATGCCGCTCGGTATGCTCCACTTTTGCGCGCTTCTCGCAGGATTGTTCGGAGTTTGCCGCTCATATCGTCTACAACTGCAAGCCCCAATTCCTCCATATTCTTGAAATGGCGGTAGAATGCGGCAGGAACGATACCCGATTCCCCGGCTACCTCACGGAGACTGAGTTCGCCGAGTCCTTTTTCCTCGCCCATCAATTTAAGTGCAGAATGGATCAAAGTAGAACGTGTTTTTAGCTTTTGTAGGTATCTTTGGTTGAGTTTCATCTGAATCTAAGTAAACAATCGTTCACTTTTTTTTCAGTGCAAGGAGAAAAAGTTAGGATTTGCGGTTGACATAGTTAACGGTGTATGGTAACTCTGTGAACAGTTGTTTACCAAAAAGAGGCGAAAATGAAGACACTACCATTTATCTACAACCAACCAAAGGAATTCTGGGCATCTCTCCAACCCAAAGAATGGGCAGACTTTTTCTTGGGGGAAATCAGCCCGTTATTTTCCTTCACAGCTACCAAAGCTCGTGTGATCGGAATCAAAGCTGAAAGTTCCGACTCGAAGACCTTGATCTTGAAGCCCAACCGAAACTGGAAGGGTTTTTCGGCAGGACAGCACGTTCCTGTAACGATCGACATTGCCGGCCGAAGGGTGACTCGCTTTTATTCATTATCTTCTGCTCCCAACGACAAAAATTTGACCATCACTGTCAAAAAACAGAATGGTGGACTCGTTTCCCATTTTATCAATGAAAGAACCCAAGTAGGAGACATCCTAGAACTTGGATCGGCGCAAGGGGACTTTGTTCTACCTTCGGAATTGCCTAATAAAATTCTCATGATCGCTGGTGGCAGTGGGATCACTCCGATCCACTCGATCATCAAAGACCTAAGCAATCGCAATTACAAAGGCAATCTCAAACTTCTCTATTTTTCCAGATTCAAGGAAGACATCATATTTTATGATTCATTCGCAAAGCTTGAGAGCGAAAATCCATGGCTCGAGGTAAAACACGTTCTCACAGACAAAAAAGCGGATGGATTTGATTTCGGATTTTTGTCATTAGAAATGTTGTCTACCTTTGCTCCGGACTTTGTTGACCGATTGGTTTATCTCTGTGGCCCAGCACCTTTGCAAATTCCAGCAAAAGTTTTGCTAGGTGATTCGAAAGTGATCTCGGAACTCTTTTTATTACCAAACCAAGTATCTGCACAAGCAGAATCAACTGGTCCGAAAGAAGTGGTACTTCTCCAATCTCACAAAACGATTTTATTGAAAGGTGAAAAATCAATTTTAGAAGAATTGGAGGACAATGGAATATTTGCACCGAGTGGTTGTAAGATGGGAATTTGTCACACTTGTGTATGTAAAAAAGTCAGTGGATCTGTTTCAAATATTTTGAACAACAGTGTGTCTGGTGAAGGCGAAGAAAACATACAAATTTGTGTCAGTCGAGCTGAAGCTCGAATCGAATTAGATCTCTAGAAAGTAAAAATAAAGGATTAAAACAAGGAAGTAACAATATGAAAACTCTAAGCAAAAATTTATCAAAGATTGAAATCGAAGAATTTGGAAAAGAACTCGAAACCATCCGTATAGATGTAATGGCGAAAGTTGGAAAAGAAGATGCAGACCACATCAAAAAAGTCTATAAAACTTACCGTTATACGGAAGTTTTGGGAAGAGGTCTCATCCACTTTAGCTTTGAACCAATTACATTTGCATTAGGAACTGGATTACTTGCCATTTCTAAAATTTTAAACAATATGGAAATCGGTCATAATGTGATGCATGGACAGTATGACTGGATGAATGATCCAAGATTCAACTCACGCACCTTTGAGTGGGATATCGTATCCGATTCCAAACAATGGAAATTCTATCACAACTACATGCACCACACCTTTACCAACGTAATTGGAAAAGACCATGACTATGGATATAATTTTACTAGACTAACAGAGGATCAGAAATGGAAACCAGTCCACTTAACACAGATGTTTTCCAATCTATTCTTAATGTTTAATTTCCAGTGGGGAGTGGGTGGACACGGACCAAAAGTGGAATACCTAGAAAAACCTAAGAAACAAAGAACCAAAAGATCTTATAAAGATTATAGAGATGTTTGGTTCAAAAAAATTGAGCTTCAATTGGTGAAGGACTATTTGTTTTTCCCACTCCTTGCTCTCATCAACTTGCCTTCTATCTTGAATATCCCTAAGGTGATTTTGGCAAATTTCATTGCAAATGGAATCCGAAATGTTTGGACTTATGCGGTGATATTCTGTGGACACTTTACAGAAAATACTGAGACCTTTACTCCTGATGAGATCAAAGAAGAAACAAAATCTATGTGGTATCTTCGCCAGCTGAAAGGTAGCTCGAATTTGAGCGGGGGAAATCTCTTTTACATCATGACAGGACATTTGAGTCATCAAATCGAACACCATATGTTTCCAGATGTTCCGGCAAAACGATACCAAGAAATTGCACCTCGCCTGCAAGAATTATGTGCCAAGTATGGTCAGCACTACAATGTAGCAAGCTTCCCGAAACAATTTTGGACGGTCTGGAAACGAATCTTTGCATATTCTCTTCCTGATAAATATGCTCTTAAGATAATGGAATCCAGAAATACGAAAGCACGTAACAAAGCCTTGGCACAAGCAGTTCAAAGCGTAAATGTTGAGGAAAAGGAATTGGTTATTGCATAAGAATAAAGGTCTGTGACTTTTTATTTAAAAGTAAAAAGTGTCACTGAGATAGTTGAAACTTTAGTTTTAGTAGATTTACCTATAATAGGGTAGCTTAGGCTACCCTATTATGTATCATTACCTCTCTTATTTCAAATCTTTTCGATCATGAACTAGCTAAATCGATTTTTTTATCTGACTTTGCGAAAAGGTTGTGATAGACTTACGATCGTGAAAACTGCACTGCTTGAGACTCTATTGAGTCGGTTAGTAGGAGAACGATCCTACCAAGATAACAAAGAACTTTTTCAAGCAAGGCTAATCGCTTCCTTCCTATTTGTGGCAAGTACTACCGCTTTTTTAACTGGCTTGCCTATCTTATTCATTCTTGGTGATCCATCAGGATATGTTACCCTCGGTTTTGGTGTCATTGTCGTATTTTTTATTATTTTCTTTCGGCTTGGTTTGGGAACCACCACGAGTTTTATTCTACTTGAGCTTGCCACCGGTGTTCACTTTTTACTATGCCGAGCGATGCAGGATCGCATCGATTGGCCTTTGGCTGTTTGGTTGTCTATTTTTCCAATATTACGTTTATTATACGGTGGATTTCGACACGGATTGATGGGAATTTTATACTCTTCAGTTTTAGCACTTGGAATTTATTTACTTGAAGACTACTCACCATTCGTCCGAGTTCCTGTCTTAGAAATCATTTCTTTTTATCGCGCCGTATCACTTATGTTAGCGATTTTCGTTATAACTGCTGTATTTAATGCTCTGAGAATGGAAGCGATGGAAGTAGCTGAGAAGGCATCGAAGGCAAGAAGTCTTTTTCTTGCAAACATGTCCCATGAATTAAGAACGCCTATGAATGGAGTTATCGGAATTACAGAGTTGATTCTTTCCGGATCACTACCTTCTGAACTTAGAAATCAACTTGAGTTGGTTCATCGAAGTGGGACACAAATGATTGTTCTGATTAACAATATTTTAGATCTTACAAGACTCGAAAGTAAAAAAGAAAAATTAGAATCTATAGCAACTGATCTAAATATGCTATGTCATGATGTGATGTCGCTTTTAAAGCCATCGGCTGATCAAAAGAATTTAGAGTTCACTTTAAAAATAGATCCAAACATACCAAACTACTGTTTTATTGATCCAACTAGATTGAAACAAGTTCTCATCAATCTTTTGGGAAATGCTCTCAAATTTACTGATAAAGGATATGTGAAATTTGAAGTGAAGATTATAGAGGAGCAACTTCAGTTTCGAATCATTGATACAGGTATAGGAATTACAGATGAGGTGCGAGATCGAATTTTTTCTCCATTTGAACAGGCTGATCTCTCCATAACAAGACGTTATGGTGGGAGTGGACTTGGGCTTTCCATATCACAAAGATTAGTTGTTTTGATGGGTGGCCAGTTAACTGTGAGTTCTAATGAAGGAGAGGGAAGCGTTTTTTCATTTGAAATTCCCTGTATCATTGCGAACCAAAACTCAAATCTTGAGCAATCACTCAAACAAAACGTGGATTCAAAAACTGAACAGAGAGTTCTCCTTGTTGAGGACAATGATATCAATTCGTTTGTAGCTTCTGGCATGTTAAAAAGATGCGGTTGTACTGTAACATGTAGAGTAAATGGCGAAGAGGCAGTAGATGCTGTTCGAGCAGAGGATTTTGATCTGGTATTGATGGATTGTCACATGCCAGTGATGGATGGATTTGAAGCCACGAGGCAAATCAGAAATATGTCTACTCACGTTGCAAACATCCCGATCATTGCTCTTACCGCCTCTGCAATGGCAGAAGATTTTGAGGCGTGCATTCAATCTGGTATGAACGACGTGCTCACTAAACCATTGTCATATGATAAATTGCGAAATATTCTCCATAAACTAAAAGCCAAAAAATAGAATTTTTTTTAATTTTCTTTGTCATTAAATTACTGATCTTCTCGTCCGATGATTGTAATGAAGTTTCCTATATTTCATTACTAAAATCATGCTAAAAAAAGTAATCTATTTGTTCCTTATGTCTCTTCTTTGTATTTCGACGATGTACAATTGCTCTGGGAAAAAAAAGGGAAACAATCTCGGAATGCTTTTATTTGCATTTAGTAGTTCAGGATCTTCCGCTTCAAACGGAACAACCAACAGTTAATCTCCAACTGAAGTAACCATCGAGACTGGACCTACAGGATCTGTAGCGGCAGGAGTATCTTTCAGTAAGACTAGTCTATTAATCTCGGAATCTGGTTTGATTGATTCAGTAGGCATTGCATTAAAAAGTAAACCAACTGCAAACGTAAGTCTCAACCAGATTCTCGTTTCTGGAGATCCTCATGTCATTTTAAGTCGCTCAAGTTTGCAATTTAATTCTGATAATTGGGATCAAGTTCAATTCATAAACATCTCTACATCAGAGAATCAAATAGCGACTGGCAATCGATCTTTTCAACTAACGATCAATTCAGTAATCTCGTCAGACACTGCCTATCAAGGACTGACCATTCCTCCTTTGCAAGGGACAACAATAGATAATGATGTAGCTGGAATCACTCTTTCATCCGCAAACAATATAATCGTTTCGGAATCTGGTACAAATCATCTTTTCCAAATACAGTTGAATTCACAGCCAACACATTCGGTTACCATCCAATTAAATTCTAGCAATACATCGGAGGGAACTGTTTCCTCATCTTCAGTTACTTTTTCTACATCAGATTGGAACGTCCCAAAAAATATAACAGTAACGGGTGTGAACGATTCTATCCAAGATGGAAATCAGAATTTTAATATTCAATTTCCAGTAGTTTCTAGTTTGGATTCAACATACAATAATTATGTGTTATCTCCAATTTCTGCCACGAATTCAGATAATGATACTGCCTCAATTGTTATTAACCAATTGAATACAAAAACGACAGAGAGCGGTGGTGAAGCAGGAGTCACTGTAAAATTGGGATCACAACCCACGGGTGATGTTTCAATAAACATTCAAATCACTGCAGGCGATACTGATGAGGCGATACTTTCAAATTCGGTTTTGCTTTTTAATGCTACAAATTGGAATACGATTCAAAATCTTAAACTAACTGGAGTGGATGATCCGAGTGTGGATGGGAATCGAGTCTATCAAGTGACCTTTTCACCAAGTTCCGCTTCGGACATTGTTTATAATACTTCGGTTCCTCCTTCAAATCTATCGTTTACTAATGATGATAACGATTCAGCAGGATTTCAAATTTCACCAAATGGTGGACTTGTCACATCTGAATCAGGAGATACAGCGATTTTCAATGTGCGACTATTGTCTAAACCAAATTCAAATGTAACAATTCCTATTTATTCATCAGATATTACTGAGGGTTCGATACAAGGTGCGATCACATCACTTACGTTCACCCCTACAAACTGGAGTACAAATCAATCCGTTACTGTCATTGGTTTAGATGATAATGAATTAGATAGAAATCAAAATTATCTTATTGTTCTGGATACAGCGGTGTCGAGTGATTCGCACTATAATGGGATGAATCCGAATGATGTAAGTGTAACCAATTCTGATAATGATACGGCAGGATTTACAGTCCTTGCGACCCTCCCTTTTACTGTAAGTGAAACAGTAAGCGGTACGAATCAAATTTTCATTCGTTTGAATAAAATGCCAACGGACTCAGTTCGAATTCCAAATATTACTACATCGAATAGTGCACTAGCGACTGCTAATGTTTCTGAACTCAATTTTAGCACATCAAATTGGAATGTCTGGCAAGAAATCACAATCCAAGGAATAGACAATCAAGTAGATGAACTTTCGGCTGGACAGAGTTTTACGATCTCATTTGGTAATAGCCAAAGTTCAGATTCAGCGTATAGTGGCGTAGCACTAAACAGTATCGCAGCCTCTCTATTGGATAATGATACGAGTTCGTTTACAGTTACAATCTCCAATCTTTATCGAAATGCAAGCTATACAGATTCAGAAACTTTGTCTCTCTTAGTGTCAGATGATTCGCTATTTACAAGTTCAATTACAATCAGGGGAACGAGCAGACCATCAACAAACGTTATCGTTCCTGTATCTACAGCTAATTCTAGTCTCACACTATCGAAACCTTCTTTTCAATTGACCTCATCAAATTGGAATACAGGTGATCGAGTCAATATAACGGGAGTCACGGATACATTCACGGGAGAGACCTTTGATAGTTTTGTTCAAGTGGGAAGTCCAAGTGGTAAATCTATCCCGAACGGAACTCCATATGATTCTGCGGTGATACGATTCAATAATGTAATAGCGAATGTCTATGTGCAGACATGTGAATCAACAGGAAGAATATATACTTGCGCCAGACGGTCGACACTGTTTCAGAATGTTCCGCCTATAATCCGAACGGGAGAGAAGAATACTACAGCTGGTATCTATTTTATCGCGATGAAAGATGAGCCATCGGTCAATGTGAATGTATTGGCAACGGTTAGCAATGATTCGGAAGTGAGAATTTCTACCGTAAGAGGTGGATCTGGAACTACCTTTACAAAAAGCGCAGATAACAAAAGAAATATATCAGCTAACCTTATCTTTCGAAAAACCGACTATCGCACCCTTCGTTCCATATCTCTGCTGGGAGTTGATGAGACTGAGATGGGATTAACCAATGAAATTGATGGGAATAAACCATATCAGATCTCTCATACGGTTTCTTCCGCTGATTTAACATTCCATGGCATGGTTCTGTCTCCAAGAAATGGAACGAATGTAGACAACGATACGACATTCTTAGTTCTTAACCCCGCAAATAGTAGTTCGGCGAGGTATTTTCTTACAAGAACTGCAGGACCTTCGCGGACATTTACATTTAATGTTTCATTAAGCGTGCCTCCAAAACCCGGAAAGTCAGTTACATTTCCATTAAGTTTAACACCTAGTGGGCAGGCGACATTGAACAAAACTTCGCTGGTATTTGATTCCTCAAATTGGAATGTACCACAATCTGTAACTGCAACTGCAACACTTGGTTCTTCGTTAACCAGTACGAATTATTCGATGAGGATGTCGCCACTGGTGTCAGATGATCCAGCGTTTACTGGAAAAACAGTTTCTGATGTTTTTCTTACAAATACCTATCCTCGGATTATTATTAGCAAAACAAATGTAAGTGTGTCCGAATGGGGGGAATTACAACCTTCGGTAACAGGCGGCAGGACAACATTTACCGTCTCCTTGAGCGCGCCAATACCAGTAACGGTACCTGCTACAAACCTTCAAATTGGTATCGTAAGTTCTGATCCAAATGAGGTGATGACCAGTCCTTCCGTACTTACCTTCACAAGCGCTAATTGGAGAACTGCCCAAACAGTAACAGTGATAGGTAAAGATGATTCAATCAATGATGGAAACAAATTAGGAACGATCAGTTTTACAAAGAATGTGATCGGAGATCCGACCTATGATGCATTTATGATACCTGGCATAAATTTCACCAATATGGATGATGACAACTATTGAAATTCAACTGTGAACCAATCGATGGTTGCTCCATTGGTTTCATCGTTATTTCTTTCAAATTGAAGCTGCGTTGTTGAAGTAAGTTGTGCGGAATAGGTTCCGGAATCTTGGGTTGTATTGTCATTTGCATTATTGCTTGCGCCTTGTGTATCATTTGACCAGACAATCATCGTCTTGGCAGTGTTTAATGCCGTTCCCAACGTTGCATTTACGGTAGTTCCACCGCCTGCATTTAAAGTTGTCGATCCACTTTGAACCTTTGTGCCATCTGTCATTTCAATGACGAACCAGGAAATTTGAACAGAAACATTGGCATTTCCTCGTCGATTGAATGAAATCGTGTTTGCGTTGCTAATTTGACCACGAGTATAGAGGTGGGCTTCTCGACCGATCACACCGGAGCTACCATTGATGCTAAAAAGTAAAAAACTTTTGGTTAAGTCTACGCTCGATGGCAATGTATAATTGACGACGGAAGTTGTAGCGGCGAGTTCCAACGGAGAGGTTCCTGATGATTGAACATTTGCGCCATTAAATTCAACTACTTGCCATTCTATAGTCGTACTCATAGTTGATGAAACTTGCCTTTCAAGTCTGAGGGTAGTGCTATTATTAAAGTAACCCATAACAGTTCTTTCTTCGTCCAAGGCAGTGCTAGTTGTGGATGTTTTTGAGTAAACGATTACGAAGGACTTGGATAAATTTATGGAACTAATCGTTACATTTTGAAATGTATTGCCAACTCCTGCCGCTCCAGAGGATAAATTTGTAGTTCCCCTTTGGACGTTTACACCTGAAGCATATTCAACGACAAACCAGTTGGCAGTGGTACCTGTTGCTGAGGATTGACCGGAAGTCACACTAACTGTAGTCGGGCTTGTTAGTTGACACGTTATCATATTTGCAGCAGCTGAGCCTTGAATTCTTGCACCACAATACACAAATGATTTTGTCATATCGACGGGATTCGATAGAGTAGCCGTACTCGTATTAATTACATTCGTAATGGTTCCTGATTGAAAGCTTCCATTGACAATCGCAGAGTTTACGGAAGCGGCAATCGTCACCGTTACTGAATACACCTTAGTCGAGGTATCCGCCGCCGTAACTGTATACGAAACGGTAGATGAAAAATTATTTGTGGAGCTTCCACTCACTTGACTGACACCCGAGACTGATACTGAAGAACCACTAGAAGAAAAAGTGGCAACGAGAGAAGTTACGTCTGTGCCAAAAGGCACAGTAACGGCGATATTTGATCCCGAAATGCTTCCTTTGATTGCAGGCGAAACAAATCCAAATGAAGTGATATCCTTATCACTAGCTGCTGCGGCTGTTACAGTCACAGTAAAAGTACGCGTACTAGAATCTCCTGCCGTTACCACATAGGATCGAGCAGTTGAAAAATCATTTGAAGTTGTTCCGCTTACTTGTGTAGTGCCGGAGATTTGAATAATTGTACCTGTCGTAGTGAAAATAGCAACTAACGATGATAAATTAGTTCCGTTTGGAACCAAAACAGAGATGTTTGTTCCTGTGAAAATTGTTTGTAAAGAGTTTGAAAATCTAAAGGATGTAATATCCTTGGCTGTGTTAGATGCAACCGTTAAGGAAACAATGTAAGTACTTGTAGATCCATCCGATGCTGTAACCACATATGAGACATCGGTGGAAAAGTTATTTGTCGTTGTGCCACTGATTTGTAGAGTTCCATTGACTCTCACAGAACTTCCCGTTGTAGTAAAAGTTGCGACTAAGGATGTTGTGGAAGTCCCAAATGGAACAATGACGGAAATGTTATTGCCAGTAATAAATCCGGTTGTTGCAGGACTTACGATTTGAAACGAAGTGATCGCTTTAGCTGAGGATGTGTTTCCATTTACCGTGATAGATAAAGTCGTGGTTGCGGTGCCTTCTTGCATTTCTGCTGTTATCGTATGTAGAGTTGCGGATTGAATGCTCGTTGGAGTACCAGAAATTACGCAAGAGGTGCTGATAGACAATCCTGTAGGTAAACTTGGCGATATGGAACAAGAAGTAGGACTACTTGAAACTATTGGTGTTAACGCTGAAATCGGTGTCGCATTTGTAAATGTATAACTACTATTAGAATAGCTGAGAGTGGGAAGTGGAATCGTCGACGTGGTTGTACCAAGTAGAGCCACAAGCATAGGTTGTGGGCTGACTCTTGCACATGCATTGCTCCATACTTGTGTAATCAAGAGGAGAACAAACGTTAGCTTGCAAAAACCCCGATGGTTCACGATCATGCCCTCTCTATTTATAACAATCATGCCATGGAAAATTAACTCAATACCAAAATAAATTCACATCACAAACGATGAATGATACATAATATTATACTTTGATTTGTGTCAAAATCTCACTCAGGTTGATCTTGGAGAGAGAGTCTAAAATCGGAGTTTCCATTTTATTGGAAACATCCTCCATGATGATTCCAATGGATTTACTAACCGGACATCCAAGGTATGGATCCTTTTGGGGTAATTCGATGACGTTTCGTTCCGAGATGGCCGTATATATTTCAGAAAGCGATATCTCAGCTGGAGGCTTACTGAGTTGGACTCCGCCGGTTTTTCCTCTCTGAGATTGGACTAGGCCAGCATTAGAGAGAGAAACTACTAATTTTCGGACAAAACTCGGGTTTGTACATAAGCTCTTTGATAACTCTTCTGAGCTCATGATTCTACCTGGATTGTATGCTAAGGCCGTCATCAAATGGACGGATACAGCAAATTTTGTCTCTTGCATCCTTAAAGATTACTGCCACTCATTCTTTTGGAAATAAAAAAATATTTAAATGTATTTATTATTGTTGCATTTTTAAAAATATATGTATCTATGAAAAATACATATATTTGGGTCCAAGTAAAGGCTCAATTAGGAGAAAAATATGAAGTATTTGAAGTTTGTTCCTTTCGGAATAATAACGTTAGGTTGTCTACTCTTCGGTGGAATGAAGCTTGTAGGAGCAGAGGAAATGCTAAAGAATATGTCTAATCTTAACTATCCAGAATGGTTCACTCGACTTTTAGGTCTAGGCGAGATTGCATTTGGTGCCTTGATATGGATGCCCAAATTTAGAACTGAGGCACTCATTCTACTTTTTGGAATCTTTTCTGGAGCTATCGGTTCGCACTTAGGTCACGGGGATCCAATCAATTCTATCGTTCCAGCAACCGTTTTTTTATTTTTGACATCGATTCTATTTGTCTTTAATAAAAAACAAATGTCTGTTAATTAAAGATTTAAAATTCTAATGAAGATGAATCTTTCTGTGCAGATAAAAACAAAATCAAGCTCAGAAGGATTGATTGAAACCAATACTTAAAAATTCAAAAAGAAAATTACCAAGCCTGTGAGCACTCCAAAGATTAAGATCGTATCGATAATCCAAACGCGACAAAGTGATTGAGCATAAGTCATATCTTCTCTTTTTGCATTGGTCATCGGATCTCGATGAAACATTTTGTGCAACAAGACACTCCAGAGCGTTTTGATTTTTCCGTAAATTGGTGGATGGAAACTTTTTAAATTTAAGCCTTTAAAGCTTATAGTCCGAATCGCATCTGCTTCTGGTTTCCAAATCGATATGAATTTGGAAATAGCATGAGTAAAGATGAGATCCTTCTCTAACATTGTTGTTTGTAATAGTTGATCTCCAATGCACTGGTCTAAAACCATCGCCATTTCCATCGCGGCATTTACTCCCTGTCCGACAGGTGGAAATGGTGAGGCCGCATCACCAATTAACACGACTTTACCGAAACTAAATGAAGAACAGATCTTTGCCTTTCCAGTGGAAATATTTTCTTGTGAAGCAAATTCTTCGATGGCTTTGTCAGTAATATAATGAGTCAGGCAATTAGTTGAACCATTCGGGTAATTTTTATGAAGAAAGTTTTTGGCTTCCTCAAAGGAACTAAACTTCCTAGATCCAGAGTAACCAATCTGGCAAAACCAAAGAGGATCCGATGGTCCTTTTTTCCCATTGATAGCACCCGCAACCGCTAAATACGGTGGCAAACCAAAAATGTAAAGGTAACTAGGATTAAGTGATGTCGTGTTTTGATCAAAAGGGAGCATCCTAGAGAAATTGTTATTGTTCAGTGAGCGAACTTGGAATGATGGAGACTCCTGACTTAATTGATTCCTAGCTGTTGAACCAGCACCATCACATGCAATGATAAGATCGAAATTTTCTACACTTTTACCTTGGTTGTATGAGATAATTCCCTTTTCAGAGCTCTCAATATTTGCTTCCGTTTCGAATAGAAGAGATACATTCTGAGATTCGGATGTAGTTTCAATGATTTCATTTTGTATTGCCTTGACGATATCACCTCTTGATCCCGTCCAAGCATCACCATGGTATGATTCTTCTAGCTCAATAGGAAGGATGGGTAAACGAATACCTTTAAAATGAATTAGATCGCTATTAAAACGTTCTTTCAAACCTACATACTTTACGGCCTTTGCTCCATGACCAGTAATATCTATGGTGTATGATCGTAATGGATTGAAAGTAGGCGAATTTCTATGGTCAGGAGATTTTTCAAAGACCTTAATGAAAAAATTTTTACGTTTTGATAGAGCGAGCGCAAGTGTTAAACCCGCAGGACCCGCCCCGATAATTCCTATTCTAAAGTTATCAACTATTTTCGATTCCACTATATGAAAGATTTAATTCATCTATTCATATAGGTCGATCAATTCTTTTTCAATTTCTCCGAAAGGATTGAGTAACTAAACTAGAAAATTGCCATTCTTACCATTGCGGCATAAGCACCATCTGGTAAAAAATTTCTCAGAAAGAGGAGTGACTTCGCATCAGGACCAATTGTATATCGAAGTTGTTTTGAGCCATCTGTCGTGGCTTGATAAATGGCTTTTGCAACTTTGTCTGGTTGAGTAGCACCAGCTTCTGTTGACTTGTATTTTTTGAAAGCTCTTTCACATAACAATTTATAATCGGAAGGAGAACTATCTATGCTACTCTCGTTAGATCTTTCATAGAAATCTGTTTTGATCGCGCCCGGTTCCACAATTTTCACTCGAATTCCAAGTGGTTCCAATTCAAAACGAAGAGACTCCGTAAATCCTTCTACCGCCCATTTTGTTCCATGGTATAAGCTATAATATGGAAAAACAATTCTTCCTCCCATAGAAGCAACATTGACTATCACGCCACTTTTATTCGAACGGAAGTGAGGTAGAATTTCCCGAATTACATTCATGATCCCAAAAACATTCGTATCATATTGTTTCGTGATTTGTTCCGTAGATGCACCTTCAAATGGGCCAGTTAAACCATAACCAGCGTTATTAACTATCGCATCTATTTTTCCAAACTTTGAAATAGTTGTTGCGATCGCTTCTTTAATAGATTTTGCATCTGTTACATCGAGTTTTGGAATAATTGTATTTTCTAGTGTATTAAGCAATTTTTCTTTTGCCGGAGTACGCATAGAAGCGGCTACATTCCATCCTTTCTTCTGAAAAAAGAGAGCTGTTTCTCGCCCAATGCCGGTAGAACTACCTGTGATCAGTACTGTTTTTGCGTTTTGTTGAGTAGACATTTGAATCTCCAATAAATGACTTTAAGTCATTTATATATGACTGCTAGTCAGAAACAAGTTTTTTTCTGGAATTTTTATCTAGTTTCTATTTACTTGGATGAGTGAAGCGCATCTCCCCTTCAGAAAAACTGCCGAGAAAGAGAGCCGTCCTAGAAAAGGATAAGCTTTCCAAAAAATCGAACATCATCCTCGCGGCGGCAAATCTTCTGTTAAAAAGGGATCTAAACGATCTTTCCATGGATGACGTTGCAAAAAAAGCAAAGGTTGCAAAGGGAACCTTATATTTGTATTTTCCAACCAAGGAAGATCTAGTCCTTAGGGTACACATGTCTGATTATCAGGCCTGGATTACTGCCTTAGATGTGTTTCTTGAGTCTCCATCTTCCTTGACAAATAACTTTGAAGATTGGTTTGTAAACTCCTTTGAAAACCATACAAGATTTATCAAAATACTCCCAATTGTTCCTACAATTTTGGAGAAACATGCAAGCTATGAGACAATAAAAGAATTTAAATCGGAATTATTGAGCGGCCTTAAAAAAATCGAACCAACATTGACCAAGAAAATGGGATTTCAACGAAAGGAAGATACATTTATGTTTATTTTGCAATGCCATGCCATTGCGATTGGAGCGTGGTCTCATGGTTTTCCGTCCGATACCGTCAAACGAGTGATAAGTGACAACGGAATGGAATTATTTCAAATTGATTATGTGACTTTTGTCAAGAAAGCGATTGTCACCTTACAGCGTGGTTTTCGAGACTGAATGTTTCCTATTGAATTAGAATAAAAAATACAATCCAGCAGTTATACCGAAAAGTACACTTGAGAAAAATAAATCTATTTTTCTAGAATATAACCCCAAAGCGACTGAGGCAAAGAGTGGAAAGCCGAAGAGCAGATATCCGGATACTTCAAAATTTATTTTTAAATAAATCCCGACAAGTATTGAGAATATATACAAAATGATGATGAAGTGATGTAGCGAAACTTTGAAGTTGTTAGTTTGTAAATCTAAATTACTGTCTTGTTTTTTAATCTTTTTCTCTAATGTTATACTTAATAACAAATGAAAAATTGATGAAAAAATAGTGATTAAAAAGACTCGATGAAGAAAATTTAGCTGATTTCCAAAATACTCCGAAATCAAAGAATCTTGAAAAAGATAACTATAAATAGCTGGAGCTAAGTAGGATAGTATCGGCGTTATCAGTATGGTAATCCAAGCTGATGTAGGATGTGATTTATTCCAAAACATTCCAAAAATAAAGACAACGAGTAACCCAGGCGTAAAATTTGAGCTATGTGAGGAAAGCGTGATAAAAAAATTGCTCTTGGAATTTGGATCAAAAAATACGAGAGCCAAAAGAGTTGTAAGTATCGCGAAAAAAATAATAAACCATCTACCCATCTGTATACTCACGAAATCTTCAATTTCCTTTGGCATCTTGCTTCCGGAGTATTTAATTCTTTTGATTAGCGGTAGATAGATATCGATCGTAAAGAGAGTCGCGGCTGAATGTAACATTGAATCAATTGATGAAAAAATTGCACCCAGTAATCCTGCTAAGATAAATCCAATGAGTCCGTATCCTGCGGGCACAATCATGATAACTAATTTTGAAAAAGCTTCATCTGGATCAATGGCGGATACTAATCCATCGTGATTCCATATATGATAGGCGGCGACACCTGTCAAAATGGAAAAAAATGGAACGGTTAGTTTGAGAAAGCCACTTGCAATGATCCCTAAGCGAGCTTCCTTTAATGAAACTGCACCTAGCGCACGCTGGACGACATACTGATTGGTATTCCAATAGAATATATGAAGTATAAACATACCTGATAACACGCCAGTCCATGGAAGAACTTCGTGATTTGCTGGCAGGTAAATAGACATTCGACTTAGTTCATGCGGAGAATTCATTTCCTTTTCCATTAAGCCACTCAATCCTCCAATTTCAGCACGATTGATGGCTAAATAAGCCAAAACGATTCCGGAAATTAAAATCAAAACTGTTTGGATCACATCGGTATAAACAACGGATTTAAGGCCACCAAACCAAGTGTATATAGTTGAGGTAAATGCAATTATAATGACAAGATGTTCATATTGAATTGATGCTGATACTTGTTTTGCGAATGGTAAAAAGGCGCGACCTCCAATGTACAATGCACCTGTTAATTGAATTAAAATTAGCATTAGTGAAATGATTGTATACAGATTACTACTGATTTTTCCATACCGACGACTAAGGAACTCTGATAAGGTGTAGAACTTTTTTCTTCGTAGAATTGGTAAAATTACATAAGCAAGAAGAAGGATGGCAGGAATGGATCCAAACTCATAATGACTCTGCGCGAAACCAACGGAAAACCCTATTCCCAGCATGCCTACGATGTGGTTTGCGGAAATATTTGTTCCAAATAGAGAGCCGCATACACCCCACCATGGAAGGCTCCGCCCACCCAAAAAATAATCTTCTTTTGTCTTTTCCTCTCTACCGGCGTAAAGACCGACAACAAGCACAATGACAAAAGTTAGTAAAAAGAAAATTGAGTCCCAATGTGAAATCATAACAGAGAATTATTTCGTCATATTAGAATAATTCCAAAAAATGAGCAAGCGATTGTTAATTTCTGAAATTTTCTTGCGAATTCTGGACTCTCTCTTCATGTTGAAAGGTATGTCCAATCCTCTTGTCATTCGTTCCGAAGATCCCAAGGTAGAGGTTGGCTGGTTTTGTGACCTTTGCAATGGTGATTATCAATATTTGGGTGTGCCTGATGGACATTTGAGATCAAATTTCGATCATTGTAGTGAGATCATAAGGACAGCAGATTCACTTGGATTTCAAAATATTTTGTTGCCTTCTTCTTATCAGGTTGGACAGGATACACTCGCGTTTGCGGCCGCCGCTTCACAATTCACTAAAAACATTACATTACTTACTGCCATTCGTTGTGGTGAAATTCATCCACCGATGCTTGCTAGAACTCTTTCTACAATTGATCACATGTTAAATGGAAGATTAAATGTGAATATCATATCTTCTGATTTACCTGGTACCGTGCGCGATTCTGCTCTTCGATATGAAATCTCTAAGGAAGTGATTCAAATACTACAGCAAGGATGGACAAGAGATTCGATTGATTTTCAAGGTAAACACTACCAAATCAAACTTGATGCTGATCCTGTCAAAGCTTACCAAAATGGAGGACCTTTGTTATACTTTGGTGGTATATCGGAAGATGCGAGGGAACTTTGTGCAGAGTTTTGTGATGTATTTTTAATGTGGCCAGAAACTGAAGACCGATTAGCAAATACTATGCGAGACTTAAGCGAACGAGCGAAAAAATATAATAGAAAAATCGATTTTGGTTTACGAATTCATTTGATAGTTAGAGAGAGTGAAGTCGAAGCGAAAGATGCCGCAAAAGAATTAATCTCGAAACTTGATTCTAATAAGGCGCAAGAAATAAAAGATAGGGCGCTCGATTCAAAATCCGCAGGCGTAGCTAGACAAGACGAACTTCGCAAAAATTCTGATGCCGATCTTTTTATTGAACCACATATCTGGTCAGGGATTGGACTTGCACGTTCGGGTTGTGGATCGGCTATCGTTGGTTCTGCGGAACAAGTATACGAAAAAATTCAAAAATATATCAATATGGGCATCCGAGCTTTTATATTCTCTGGTTATCCATTAATTGAAGAAAGCAAAATTTTTGCAAAGAAAGTGCTTCCACAATTAGAAACCGTATCATTTGCTGATGTCCAGGGAAGAAGACCCAAAACAACCCCTATCACTCCTTTAACAACGGCAGAAAGAAAATGAACGTACCACAAATTAAAATTCGATCTAATTCAGAAATCCATCTCTCTCGCTTCGTTCAAGGTATTTGGAGATTACACGAGGATCCACTAGGTGCGACTCCAAAGCGAGTTTTAGAAAAGATTGAAGCCTGTCTAGAATTAGGCATCAATACCTTCGATCATGCGGACATATATGGAGGTTTTGAAAATGAAGAGCTTTTCGGGCGTGCATTGGCTCTTTCACCTCACCTAAAAGGATTAATCAAAATCATTAGCAAATGTGGAATACAGATTCCAGGTGATAAGTTCAAAACCAAATACTATGATACATCTCCTGCGCACATGAAGAAATCTGTTGAACGTTCCTTACGTAAATTAGGTGTTGAAAGTTTAGATTTGTTACTATTACATCGTCCCGATCCGTTATTAAATCCCACTGAAGTATCGGATGCCTTTTTACAATTAAATATTGAAGGGAAGGTCAAATCGTTTGGAGTTTCCAATTTTTCTCCATCACAGTTCAATGTATTGCAAAACAAACTCCATTTCCCACTTGTAACAAATCAAGTGGAGCTAAGCCCATTTCATACAGATCCATTATTTGATGGGACTTTTGATCAAGCGATAGACAATGATTTCTGCCCCATGGTATGGTCTCCAACAGCTGGTGGACGGATTTTTTCTCCGAAAACCAAACAAGAAAAACTAATGTTGGATACATTGTTAGATCTAGGAAAAAAATACAACTGCAGTTCGGATCACATTCTTTACTCTTGGTTTTTAATTCATCCTGCTCGATTGATCCCGATTTTAGGTTCAAACAATATAGAACATATACGTGCGGCTGTAGGTGCTTTAGATGTAAGAATCAGTAAAGAAGACTGGTTCCGAATATTAGAAGTAGGTCGAGGAAAAGAAGTCGCCTAAATTCGATCTCTAATATTTATTTGTATTTTATAAAAAAGGTTAAATCATGTTAAACTATCAAAACTATTTTATTTCCATGTTGGTTGTGTTTTCCCTTGTCGCTTGTGGTAAGTCGGCAGAGTCTCCTGAGTCAAAAATGATCGATCTAGTTCCAAAGTTTCAAAAGGCAATGTGTGCAAAAACAATCGGATGTACAAAAGACGAATTTGCAAAAATCCCTCCTGAATTTAAGAATATGATACCTCCATTTATGCAATCAGAAGAAAAGTGTGTAACTTTCTTTGACAACAAAATGAAGGAAGCTGATAAAAAAAGGATCGAAGAAAAGAAAGAACTCACGATGGAACAAGTAAATGCTTTCGAAAAATGTATCATTGCAATCGAATCGACAAGCTGTGATGCCTTTAAAGGGGAAAAAGAAAAGGTAACGATTCCTGGGTGCGAGGAAGCAGAAAAGTTATCTGGTGATTAATACTTATAGGTATAACTAAATATTTAAAATAAACTTGCCCAGTTTACAAATTAACTTTCACCTTGCAAGATGATGAAAACTTTCTCGATGATTTTGATTTTTTCTGGGCTCCTCATTCACTGCCAAAAGAATGAGGATAATCTTATTGACGGAGTCAAGTTAACAGGTGATAAAAATTCAGATCTATTGCTGTTACTTGCCGCTAGTGAAACTTGCAATCGAATCTCTTCAACGAATAAATCATTTCTTTATTCAGGCAATTCGTTTGTAGTTTGTGGGAATACCGAAGAAACTGCATCCTTTACTGTGCCAGTAGGTGGCACGTTTAACATTACGATGAAGGCTGGAATCCAGAGATTGGTAGCCACTGGTTGTTCAACAAGAAGTTTTGATTTTAATGTAATCCTTTATGATGGAACAACTAGCCTTGCGACTTCCACGAGTTCTACATCCACTTCGAGTGCCACACTTACGCTAAGTGCCAGTAAAACCTATACAATAGGAAATGACGGGTTAGTTAGCCCTTCGAATTATTCATGCCTCGGTAGAACTCCCTCAAGTGGTACGTCTGATTTTTCGATCACCTTTGTAAAAATTTAATTCGAATCAAAACTTATAGTAGTTAATCGAACAATTATGCAATCTAAAGCTACCGACCCAACCGAATATATAAATTCCTTACCAGAAGATCGAAAAGTAGTGATGACCCAATTGCGAAAAATGGTACAAGCGAATTTGCCTAAAGGTTTTGCCGAAGTAATGAGCTACGGTATGTTGGGATATGTTGTGCCTCACAAACTTTATCCATCTGGATATCATGTGAATCCGAAAGATCCACTACCTTTTCTCGCTATTGCCTCACAAAAGAATTTTATAGCATTCTATCATATGGGAATTTATTCAGATTCGAAGTTATTGGAATGGTTTACCAAAGAATTTCCAAAGCATTCTTCAACAAAATTGGATATGGGAAAGAGCTGTATTCGATTTAAAAAAATAGACCAGATTCCATTAAAGTTGATCGGCGAACTTGTTAAAAAGATGACTGTGAAAGATTGGATATCCTTATATGAAGGGCAATTGAAAAAGTAAGCTATGATACGATTGATTTGGACCTATACTGTCACTTTTTATTATCTGTTAAGACTAAAATCTAAATTAGGCGATGATTTTTTTTCGAATTCTCCGTATGGAACGATCATAGGTCAGAAAGCGATTTGGGCCGCAGGATACGAATTAAAAATCATAGGTTTAGAAAATCTTCCCAAAGAAAATGGTGTATTATATGTTTCAAACCACCAATCTTTTTTTGATATTTTTGCTTCCTTCGCGATTATCAAACGTCAATTAGGTTTCATTGCAAAAAAACAGCTTAAGAATTTCTTCTATGTGGGTTTGTATGTAGAAAAATTAGGTGGAGTGCTCATTGATCGAGATGATGTTCGAAGCCAGGTAGAAGTGTTAACCCAACTTACGAAAAATGTGAAAGCGGGATACAATGCATTTGTATTTCCAGAAGGGACAAGGTCAAAGGATGGTTCCCTTTCTGAATTTAAAGGAGGTAGCTTCAAAATTGCTATGAAAAGTAAATGTAAAATCGTTCCGATCACATTTTACAATAATTTTGAAGTAGTTAAAAATCGCAAGGATAGAGCAATTAAAGTAAAGATTGATCCGGCAATATCCTATGAAGAATATGCTAACCTAAATACATCTGAGCTTAGTCAAAAGATCCAAGCAATCATTCAAAAAAATCTAGATGTTGGAATTGAAAATTTAAAATTCGCATAAGAAAGGATAGGTTGAGTTGTGAGCACTAGACTTTCTGAAATCTAGTGCTTTCTGATTTACAATTTTGAAACAATATTTTCTGAAACTTCCCACAATTTTTTTGCAACGGTAGGATCTTCGGCAATGGGAATCGGCCGCTTTACATTTACATCTGCAAAGTAAGCCCCGTTATGCTGCGTGATCGTCTTGCTAATCGCTACATAACATTGAGTTGCGGCACCTTGTGGAATACTTTTGAGAAAGATAGGACCAACAAGGCCGAATACAGCACCTGCAATCGATGGTAAATGCCTTCCCAAGTTTGTCTGGATCACACCTGGATGAACAGAGAAGGCAAGTTTTTTAGTTCCTGCAAATCTTCGCGCCAATTCCTTTGCAAAATATAGATTTGCTATCTTTGATTGACCATAGGCTTTCCAAGCGGTGTAACCTTTGGCGCCATCTAAGTTATCAAATTCGATTCCTACCTTTGGAGCCATACTATGTGCGGAACTGCTTAGCATCACGACTCGCCCATCTTCAGTTAGTTGATCAATTAACTCAGTTACTAAAATAAAATGTCCAATATGATTCGTAAAAAATTGTAACTCGTATCCAAAAGCTTTTTCTAATTTTGGAAGTGCCATAATACCAGCATTACAAATAATCGCGTCCAATTTGATGCCAGTTTTTTTGATCGCCTTTACACATTCTTTTACGCTTTTTGGATCAGATAGTTCGCATGCAAATCCTTGTCCCTTGCCTGCGCCTACTTCCAAGCAGGCCTCATTTGCTTTTTCGATCGTTCTAGCAGTTCCCAACACTCTTGCACCCCGAAGAGCAAGGACTCGCATCGTTTCTTTGCCCAAGCCAGAATTGCATCCAGTGACAAGATATGTTTTACCAGATAGATCGTAGCCTTCTGTGACCTGTTCTGCAGTAGAACCATAGCCGAAACCAGAGTCTCCCTTTGGTTTAAAAAATTCAATCAATGACATAAATATTCCCCTTTGTTAGACAGATAGAATTTGAGAATTGAAGATTCTAAAAGGCTGATTGAACCCGAATCAAATTCCCAGTTAAAATCGCATTAGAATCAACATGGTATTCTTTGTAATATTGAATGCGTTTGTCTTTCAATTCACTAGATGAACGAAATGCTGCTCTTTCGAGGAGCGATCCCACGATCATTCGGGCGGCAGACTGGACAACTTCAAACGCAAGCATATCTTTTGTTTCTTGGTCGGGTATCTGTTTCCAATTTTCCACAATCTTTTCGAAGGTTTCTCTCAAAGTTGAGAGGTTAGGTGACCCGGGTATTTCTTTGACCAAATGATCCAAATAGGCTCTGAAAACTCCAGATTGTGACATCCCGGATACGATTCCGCCGATCGCCGCGTTTACCTGAATTTGTGTGGTTCCATCATAGATATTTGTTATACGAGCATCACGATACAACCTGGAAATATCGTAGTCTTCCGTAAATCCTGCGCCACCAAATACCTGTAAGGCATCGTATACGAGAGAATTACAAGTTTCAGAATTAAAGTACTTAGAAATAGGGGTGAGAGTGTTTGCTACTTTTTCCCAAAATTTTGCGTTCTTAGCGGCTTCACTGTTTGGATCGATTTTGATATCTTCTGTCCAATAGTATTTGTCGACTGAATATGCCGCCTCGACCATAAGGCAACGCATACCAGATATTTCTCTTTCCATACGATCCAACATCCGTCGAACGGCAGGTATCGTCGCGATTGGTTTACCGAATTGAATGCGTTCGTTTGCATATTTTTTAGCTTCTTCGAAGGCGGCTGTAGCTATACCCGTTCCTTGCGAGGCGACACTTAAACGGGCTCCATTTAACATTCCCATTACGTATTTGACAAGACCAAATCCTTCTTTTCCTACCAAATAACCTTTGCTATTGTCATACACTACTTCGCAGGTTGCCGATGCTTTGATGCCTAATTTTTTTTCGATACCTTGGATGGAATAATCTTTGTTTTCAACAATAAAAAACGAGAGTCCTCGCGCCCCACTTTCAGGACTGCCTGTTCTTGCAAGCGTTAGCGTAAGACCAGGTTCACCATTTAGGCCACATGCCATAGTTTGGTAGCGTTTCGTGCCTGTTAGAAACCACTCATCGCCTTTTTTTTCAGCCTTAGTTGTTACATTGGGCAAGTCGGAGCCAAAATCTGGCTCGGAAAGTCCCATGGTTACACTGTAATGATTGGAAATTATTTTCGGTATCCATTCCATTTGCATTTCTTCTGTGGCGCAACGTTCTAAGATACTTGCTAGTCCCATGCTCCCGACTGCTATAGTGATCGAACTATCCGACCTGTACATAATTTCAGCGATCATTGCTTTTATGACATTGGGAACACCAAGACCACCGAATTTTCTTTTGAATGCTACAGGTCCAAGTCCTGCATCTTGGTATTTATGAATGACATCAACCATCGCCTGTGGGTGAGTTACGATTCCGTTTTTGAAATCTAATCCTTCCCATTCGACGTCTTTTGCAACTTGAGAAACAAACATTCCAGATACTTCTCCGCAGGAATTGAGAATTTCTTCATAGTATAATAGGGCCTCTTCTGTGCTAGACGGTGCCATCTCTAATTTTTGATTTTTCGTAGTTTCGTACTCTTTGGCATCTGCGAAATCATGTTCGTAAAGTGAAATGATCTCTTCCCAATTGATCAAAGATTGGAAATGTTCTTTAAGATCTGGGTTGGACTGGAAATAATTATTTTGTATCATAAAGCCTCTGGAAAACAAAGAATGGAAATTAAGTTTGGGCGGGGCTATTAAAAAAAGGGAGACCTAGGAAAAAACTTTAAAGCGGTGATTCCACGATTCCTTTGATTGCTAGTTTTTCCCCAATCAGACAAAAAGGAAAATTATGAAAAATTTTTTAATCTTAGTTTCAGCTTTTGCAATCTTTAGTTGCACCAGCACTCCTAGTGTAGAATTGCCGATCAAATCGACAGTAGTCGGAAACGCAGTAGAGTACAAACTTGATGGTAAAACTTACGAAGGTTATATGGCAGTAGATAAGTCTCTGACAGGGAAAAGACCTGGAGTTCTTGTCATACATGAATGGTGGGGATTAAATGATTATCCAAAACAACGAGCAAAACAACTTGCCGATCTGGGATATGTAGCATTTGCATTGGATTTATACGGCAAAGGAATTGTTGCAAACAATCACGAAGAAGCAGGAAAGTTATCAAATGCAAATGGAGATTCAAAGATTTTACTAAAAAAAATCAATGAGGCACTCAAAATACTAAAATCGAATCCGGATGTAGACCCTTCGAACATCGCGGCTATAGGTTATTGTTTTGGTGGAAAAGCTGTCATTGAACTGGCTTTAGATGGTCAAGTTTTAAAAGGTGGGATTGTCTCCTTTCATGGAATGTTAGGTAGCAATAATTTAGCAACAGGTGCAAAAAAAGTAAAAACGAAAATGCTCATCCATCACGGTGCAGATGATCCTTTTATGTCGAAGGAAGTTGTTTCCACCTTTGTTAAAACATTGGAAGAAGCAAAAGCTCCATTTACATTTGTAGCCTACCCAGGTGCACAACATGGTTTTTCAAAACCCTCTGCAGACAGCTATGGCATCAAAGGGTTATCGTATAACAAAAAGGCTGACTATGCTTCCTTTGAAAGTATGAAATCCTTTTTGGCAGAAAATTTCAAATAAACAATCGGTAGGATAAACATTGTTAGAGCACTAGCAGTGATGAGTCCACCAATCACAACAGTGGCGAGAGGTCTTTGGACTTCCGCCCCTGCTGTTGTGCTTATCGCCATGGGTATAAAACCTATGGAAGCGAGAAGGGCTGTCGTCAGAACGGGTCTTAACCTCATAGTCGTTGCTTCGGTTACAGCTTTTAATGTATCGTAACCTTTAGCCTCCAATTCCCGAATAAAGGAAACCAGAACAAGTCCATTTAATACCGCAACACCAAACAATGCGATAAAACCAACACCAGCGGAAATGCTGAAAGGCATTCCCCGGAGCGACAAAGCAAAGATTCCACCTGAGATTGCAAGAGGCACATTCAAAAAAATGATGATTGCTGGGGACCACTCACCAAACGCAAGATAAAGTATGATCAAAATCGTGAGAAGGGTGATGGGTACGATTGTAACAAGTGTATTTGAAGCGGATTCATATTTTTGATACTCTCCTCCTAAGGAATAACGATAGCCCGTCGGAAAAATAATCTCTGAATCTATTTTTTTTCTGACTCGATTTACTGTCGTAAGCATATCGTTACCGCGAATATTAAACTGCACAAGGGCTAACCTCATTTGGTTTTGATGATTGATTTGGACTGGACCGACTTCCGTCTTGATCTCTGTAAGCTCGTGCAAGGGAACATAAACTTGATCGGCTACTTTTATAGGTAAATTTCGGATCGATTCAACATCATTGTCTGTATCTGATTTGATTACGATATCGAATCTCTTCATACCTTCGTACAATATTCCAACGAAGTTACCGGATGAAATAGATTCAACTATTTGGTTGATCGTATCCACGGACACACCATACCTTCCCAATCGTTCTCGATTGGGTGTGATCCGAAGATACGAAAGCCCAGATAATTGTTCAATTCTAAGATCGACTACACCCTGTTCGTCGTGAATGGTTTTTGCGATACGTTCCGCTAAATTTTTGAGTGTATCTAAATCTTCTCCAAAAATCTTCACACCAACGTCAGACCGAATGCCTGCCATGATTTCATTATTTCTCATTTCAATGGGTTGCGAGATACCAATCGAAACCTCGGGCACCTTCTTTTCTAAAAAGGATGCAATTTGATTTTCCAATTCTTCTTTATCCATCCGCCAGCGACTTCTATCTTGTAGTTGGAGATAGATATCCGATTTATCAATTCCCATAGGGTCGATGGCTAGTTCGGGTGATCCAGTACGAGAGACAACACCCAACATCTCAGGAAATTCTGCGCGTAGCGCATGCTCAATCTTTGTAGAAGTATCCATAGATTCTTTTAAAGATGAAGAGGGGAGACGCATAATTTCTAATAAAAGATTCCCTTCATCTAGAGTTGGCAAAAATTCGCCGCCAATGAAATAAAACAAACCAAGTGAAAATGCAAATAGACTAAGTGTGGCTACGATCGCTTGTTTGCTTCGGTTCACTATAAATTTAAATTTTGATTTGTACCATTCTAATATTTTATGAAAGATGAATGTTTCACCTTCTTCCTTGTCATTTGGTTTTAATAGATACGATGCTAGAACAGGAATGATTGTAAGCGTAAGTATGAATGCTCCCATTAGTGCAAAAAGAACTGTTACTGCCATTGGAATGAACATTTTTCCTTCCGTTCCACCTAAGACCAGTATAGGTATATATACAATGCCAATAATGATTTCACCGAATATCGTAGCCTTTCTTACTTCGATCGTTGCACTCAAAATTGTTTCGCGAATTTCATCCTTGGTCATATCTCTTTCTAACGAGATCCTCTTTTCTCGTAAACGCCTATGAGAGTTTTCAATGAGAATTACAGCTCCATCGACAATCAGACCAAAATCGATGGCACCCATGGACATCAAATTCGCTGGCAAATCTCGAAGAAACATGAGTGAAATTGCAAATAGTAAGGCAAGCGGTATCATGCTTGAGATAACAAGCCCAGATCGAAGGTCTCCAATCATTATAAATAAAATGATAATAACTAAAATTGCTCCTTCTGAAAGATTCCATATGACTGTTTTAATAGTCTGATTGACCATAATCGAACGATCATAGAATGGAATAATTTTCATACCAGGAGGAAGTGTAGTCTCTAGATATTTGATTTTTTCCTTAACTGCAGTGGTTACTTGTAAAGAATTCTCACCAATTAACATAAGAGTAACGGCACCTACAACTTCACCCTTGCCGTTTGCAGTTGCGACACCTTTTCGCAATCTATATCCTTCTTCAATTCGGGCAACAGACTTCAGAAAAATAGGAAAGCCATCCTTGGTTTTTCCAACTTGAATTTGCAAAAAGTCTTTGCTCTCCTTTAATAATCCGTCACTTCCTATGATTAGTTGTTCTTTGTTTTTTTCAATGTAACCACTACCTATCGCGGCATTGTTTTCTTTGATGGCATTTGAAATTTGAGAAAAACTAAGGCCTAGTGAAACCATAGCTTGTTTATCAATGATCACTTGAAACTGTTTAGTCTTTCCACCAAACGTATTGACATCGACTATGCCTGGAACAGTCTTTAGAACTGGATTGATAAACCAATTTAAATAAGTAGTGAGTTCGATTTCGTTATGTAACTCACTCTCAAGTGTGAATTGAAACACTTCTCCGAGCCCAGTAGTAATAGGAGCAATCTGAGGAACACCAAAAACAGCCGGAATGTTTGCTTGTGCTTCTTGCAGTTTTTCACTCACTAATTGCCTTGAATCAAGCAAACTTGCACCATCTTCAAAAACGGCGGTAACAAGAGAAAAACCATAACGAGATATAGATCTAACCTCGACTAATTTTGGTATGCCTGACAAGGATCGTTCAATTGGGTATGTGATGTATTTTTCAATTTCTAGAGCAGAGAGAGACGGTGAAGTAGTTGTCAATTGAACCTGAACGTTTGTGATGTCAGGAACAGCATCGATTTTGATCTTGCTTGCACTGTATATTCCAAATAGCACCAAAAAAAATGTCGCTATGATTATAATCGGTCGATTGAATAAGGACCAACGAACAACATACGTTAAGAACTCCATGATTAATCATCTCCGTATGTTGATTTAAAATGGATGGCTTTCAATTCAAAGCTTCCATCAATCACAACAAATTCATTCAGCGAGACTCCAGATTTAACTTCTATGTGATCATCGATAGCAGAACCTATTTCAATTTCTCGCCATTCATATTCGTTCTTTGATTTTTGTATAAAAACAAAGTTTTTATCGTTCATCTTTTGGATCGCTTTGTTTGGAATTTTGATTCCTTCTTTTGGAGATATTTCGATGTAAGCTTTGCCAAAGAGCCCAATTTTCCCTTTACCTCCTTGGTTTTTAAAAACGATACGTGCATGTATGGTACGTGAAATGGGATCTACTTTTTCGCCGATATGATTCAAACTGCCTTCAAACTTCATATCAGGATAAGAATTGAGGACAACGTAAGCTTTGTCTCCCTCGGATAAGTATTGTAAATCGTTTTCGAAAATTTTTGCCATAAACCATAAATGGGATAACTCGGCAATTGTTGTTAAATTTTGATTTCCTAAGACTTGCGATCCTAGTATCGCATTTCGAGAGATAGCAAGTCCGGACCGGGGAGCGATGACATGGTAGATTCCGGAAACTTCATCATTGATGTTTAGGCCATTCACTCTTAGATTTTCTTCTGCTGATGATTTTTCAGCTCGAATAATCCTAAGGTTAGATTCTGCATCAATCAATTCTTGTTTTGCGGATAAATTCATTTGAACAAGAGATTTGATTCTCTCGTAATTTTGTTCCGCGGCAAAATTTTTAGTTTTAGCCATTTGATAAGCAGATCTTAAACGAGCGAGTTCTGGGGAATCGATCACGGCAAGTAATTGCCCTTTTTTGATCTTGTCTCCTTCTACAAATTTAACCGAAGTCACTCTACCAGAAACTCTAGCGGGCACATCAATAATTGAATCAGGTACGGCTTCTGTTTCGCCTAGTAGTTCAATTTTTTTACTAAAATGCGAAAGCTCCACTTCTATTGTTTTGATGGTCAGATTTTGGAGGCGCTCTTCGGGTATAATTAGTAAATTTGGATTCGGAACGGAAGAGTCTTTCGTTTTTTCTTTTGCTCCTCCTTGAAAGATGGATTTGTAGTTCCATATAAATGCAGTGCATAATGCAATAATTGAAAGGAATAAAAAAATTTTAGTTTTCATAGTTTATCTCGTATAACAAGCTTTCCTTCTGGAAGGCCGAGTGCTCTTATCAGTTCGATTTGAGCGAGCTCAAAATCTGATTTTGTTTGAATGTAATTTAATTTAGTTTGGACCAAAATTCTTTGGTTATTAATGGCATCAATCACACGAATTTTACCCATACGTAATGCTTCCATTAGGTTAGAAATATCGTTTGATGTGCGATCTAAAAGTCTTTGATCATAAAACGCTAATTCTTCCTTGAGGGTTAGATAGTTGGAAAGCGCCTGAATCACTTCTTGTTTGACAGTTCGACTGACTAGGTCTCGTGTTTCAAAAGATTGTTCACTTTTTGATCGAGCGATAAGGCTTTCGCCTTCGAAATCTCGCCAAACAACGAGAGGTAAAGAAATTTGACCACCAATTACGCGTTCGTTGAATCCGTCGTTTTGGACAAAAGCTCCAACGCTGATGTTTGATACTTTCTGAAGTCTAACTTCTTCGTATCGAAGCATAGCAAGTTTAATGTCTTTCTCTGTTAATTTAATTTCAGGTCGATTTTCTAAAGCAAGTGAAAGGAGACTGTCTTTATCATCCGAAAGCTCTAAAGAAAGACTGAATGTCGGATTCCAATCCATTTCCATATTTTGGGATTGTGAGAGGAGTAGATTCAATTCACCTTTGGTCTGTTCGGCCTTCCTTATGGAATTCTTCCAAACTTTCGCCATTCTCAGCTCTTCGGATTCAGAAAGACTTTCATCAATGCCCGGTGAAATGCCTTCTTTGACTCGCGCTCTAGCAATGGTAGTTAATTTTTGTGATAGTTGATACAATTCCTGAGAAAGTAACTCTTCTTTTTTTGCATTTTGAAAACGAACTAAGTTAGACAGTGAAGAAAAATAAATGGAACGCCGAATCGTCTCTAACCGAAAGATTTGGCTCCTGAATTCCTCATCAGCAATTTGCATTGCTTTTTCTCTTTTACCACCTACAAAGATTTCTTGTGATACAAGCAATTGAAAGTTGGTTGCTTGATTGAAAGAACCACCTCCAGCTAAATTTGTTGAATCAACACTTCCCCGCCTAGAGGCGAGTGAACCGCCAACGATAGGATTTGATGGAAAAAAATATTCTGCAATTTTTTTCCTACCCTGCATCTCTTTTGTTCGGTATAGCTCAAGTTTGTAAGAAGGGTGCATATTGATTGCACATTCAGTCAATGTATAAACATCCCAAGGTGGTTTACATGACTGAACTTCCCTTTCTTCGGAATAAATTTCAGTTTGAAAAAACGTAAATAATAATAGTAAAATATACTTATACATAAATCTCCATTGTTCGTCGCGATGACGTGATACAAAATTAGGAGAATATGAGTCGGGGAGGTCTAAAAAAAGCTTTTGCCGTAGTTTTGGTTTTGAGTACAGGAGTAAATACTTGTATGTAAAGATAATTTAGATTAACAGTGATATGGTAGAGGTTCAAATTCCAAGAGACAGATAATTGCAAATTGCAAGGGCAGGAGAGGCAAACGTGGTCTTCATGTTCACCATGTTCTTCCAAGGAATGATCAACTGAAGTTCCACTCACATGATCTAGAAAGGCATAAGGGCAAGTGGACTCTGGAGCTCCCAGTATGCCACAATTTGCTTCATTGTCTAAAATCTTTTGAAGAGCAAAGTTAAAACAAAAAATGGTGATGAATACAAATTTCGAAAACACTTTCCATTTAAATGAAATGCCCATCATCTTTAACTTAAGACATTAAGTAATCTAATGCAAGGTCTTTTTTATTTGCTTAATTGAAAGATTGGTATGATTTTGAATTTATGCTCAATTCCACACTTCTATGGCAGCCACTTGATCCAAAGACAAACTTAACACATTTTAAATCATTTTTGGAAAGTCAAACTGGTGCTCAATTTGCAAACTATTCTCAATTGCATCGATGGTCTGTGGAACATCTGGATTTGTTTTGGTCAACTTGGGCAAGGTATTCTGGTTTTAAGTTTTTGAAGCAGCCTACACAAACACTTCATGTTTCTAAAAACTTTTGGGAGTCAGAATGGTTTGTGGGTGGAAGCCTAAATTTTGCCGAGAACTTGCTTGCAAAGGGTTCTGATTTTGCAACTGCGATTCATTTTTTGAGGGAAGATGGCAATCAAACTCGCATTAGCTATCAGGAGCTTAGAGCATCTGTAGCAAGCTTAGCCACCTATTTAAAATCAGTCGGTATTCAAAAAGGAGATTGTGTTTGTGGACTCGTACCCAATGCACCCATCGCGACGATAGGTATGTTGGCTACAACTTCTCTGGGTGCCGTTTGGTCGAGTGCGTCACCAGATTTTGGAACCAAAGCCGTTTTGGATCGCTTTGAACAAATCCAACCCAAAGTGTTTCTTTCTGTGGATTGTTATCTTTTTAAAGGGAAAAAGATTTCGATCTTGGATAAAGTGAGTGAAATTTCTTTATCCCTTTCCCAAAAAAACAAAAAATATTCTGCAACGATCGTAGATTCTTTCTTAGGTGAAGATTTTGTTGTAAAGGATATTCCTTTTTTAAAACGTTTTAGAGATCTGGAAAGAAAAACAGCTGATGACCTAACATTCACTCCAATTTCGTTTTCAGATCCTGTATATGTCATGTTTTCTTCAGGAACAACTGGATTGCCAAAATGTATTGTGCAAGGACCAGGTGTATTACTCAATCATACAAAGGAACTTTCACTCCATTGCAATTTGTGCGAAGGGGACAAGATATTTTACTATACCACATGTGGTTGGATGATGTGGAATTGGTCACAATCAGCACTTGCAATAGGGGCCACATTGTATTTGTTTGATGGAAATCCATTTTACCCAAATTGGCAAAGATTATGGCAATGGATTGTAGACGAAGAGATTAATATCTTCGGAACGAGTGCCAAGTATCTTTTTGTTCTTGAATCAGAAGGAGCAAAACCGAAAGATTTTTTTTCATTCAGCTCTTTAAAAACAATCCTCTCGACGGGAAGCCCACTTTTTGATTCTGGGTTTCGTTATGTATATGAATGTATCAAGGAAGATGTCCAACTTTCATCAATATCTGGCGGGACAGATTTAAACGGTTGTTTTGCGCTCGGGAATCCGAATTTACCGGTTTATTCTGGGGAGATACAATGTTTGGGGCTTGGCATGGATGTCCAAGTATTTGATGAAAATGGTCAATCAGTCAGACAAGAAAAAGGTGAACTGGTTTGTTTACAACCGTTTCCCAGTATGCCATTGTATTTTTTAAATGATCCAGATCAAAAAAAATACAAATCAGCTTACTTTGACCGATTTGAAAATACTTGGTGTCATGGTGACTTTGCAATGATCACAGAACACGAAGGTATGATCATTTACGGGAGATCCGATGCAACATTGAATCCTGGTGGGGTTCGCATTGGAACAGCCGATATCTATGCTGTGATAGAGACGATACCGGAAATTTCTGATTCTGTCATCATCGGACAAAATTGGCAAGAAGATGTACGAATTGTTCTTTTCGTCAAATTAAAAGAAGGACACTCGTTAACCGACGATTTGCGATATCGGATCCAATCAAAAATCAGAGAACAGACTTCTCCTCGCCACGTTCCAAGTTTTATTTTGGAAGTGCCAGAAATCCCATACACGGTGAATGGAAAGAAAGTAGAGATCGCCGTCCGACAAACAGTAGAAGGCGAAATTGTTAAAAACAAAGCAACACTTTCAAATCCAAATTCATTGGACGTGTTTGGAATGTTTCCCGAACTGAAGTGATCAGGAAACTTTGATCAAAAGCTCTTTGATTATGTAATCTTCACTTGAGAATTTGTTTAAATTGATTTCAAAAACAATGGCTTTTCTGTTATGCTATCAAATTGCGTCTGGTATTCGGCATGATTCGTTTTGAAGATTTTGTCCCACCAATTGAAATATAAACCATAATTGCAATTGAAGTATTTATGATGCATATTGTGATGTGTGGTCGTGTTATGCCAATTTGTTAGTCGGTTTCCTACAAATCCCTTTGGAAATGTTTCAAATGCCAGATGACCTAAAACATTTAAGAAAGTCATATAAAGTAAGAAAGAGAATATCGCCAATCCATGCACTGGCATGATCATCACTATCAATGGAACGATCCCAGCTTCCACGACCGCTTCATAAGGATGGAATGAAAATGCAGCCCATGGCGAAGGGTTTGTGGATTTGTGGTGAACGAGATGCATATGTTTGAACAGAAGTTTGTGGTGCATCATCCTATGAGTAACATAAAAATAAGCGTCATGAATGATGATCATAACGACCACACTGAATACAAAATAAAGCCATCCTCTTTCTGAGATGTCTTTGTAGATCTGAGTATATCCTAGTTTTTTGGCAGTGTAAATCCCCACCCCTACGAGGCCAAAGATAAGCATGGTGGATAATGAGTAAAACACCTCATGTTTGATTTTCGAAAGATCTGCGAGTTTGCCCTGAATGATTCGATGTGAAAATTTATCTTTCCATTTCTTCCAAAAGACAAAGTAGGCAATGCCTGCAAAGAATACATAACGTGCGGTGACAAGTGTTGTCCCGACAAGGAATACGATCAAATAGGGCATTACCTTTGCGAAGTCCATGATTAACCTCTGGAATGAAACCAATCCAAAAAATGTCAATGCAATTGTGTGAAGTGGTGGTTCTTTGAAGAATGCGCTTGACGGTGTGTTTCTTCAAATTAAACTTCCAGCACTATGTATCAAATGTTCTTCCAATGGTTTCAACCGGCGAAACCGATACCGAGAAAATCTCCCGAAGCAATTGAGACAGATTATCCGAAATATCGATTTCGCATTTTAGAATCGACATTTCTCGGCTATACCACGTTCTATTTGGTGCGTAACAACTTCTCACCAGTATCCAAAGAAATCGGAGAAGCGCTGCAATATACAAGGCAAGATTTAGGTGACATGTTGGCGGTCACAGCGATCACCTATGGCATTGGCAAATTTTTGATGGGGGCACTTTCTGATCGGTCAGATCCACGTAAATTTATGGCCGTCGGTCTACTTTTGACGGCAATTTTAAATTTTGCTTTTGGATTTGCCAATACTTATTGGGTTCATCTCACATTATGGGGATTAAATGGACTTGTACAAGGTATGGGATGGCCACCTTGCGGACGTTCATTGGGACACTGGTATTCGGTCAGCGAAAGAGGACGAACATTCGCGTTTTGGAACATTGCACACAACATAGGCGGTGGATTGGTTGGTGTCATCGCATCTCAGTCCGCGGCACATTTGGGTTGGGAATATGCTTTTTTTGTTCCAGGAGCCATAGCACTTTTAGGTTCAGTATATCTATATTTTCGGTTAGCTGATACTCCTCAATCTGTAGGTCTACCTCCCATTGAGGAATACAAAAAAGACTATCCTAAAGAAGATTCTGTAGATCGACAACACACTGCTCATCACGAGACGGAACTAAGCATGCGCCAATTGATAGTTGCAAACGTTCTACTGAACAAATACATTTGGTTGTTTGCGATCATTAACTTTTTTGTTTATATCATTCGTTATAGTTTGATTGATTGGGGCCCCACTTACTTAAAAGAAATGAAAGGGGCAAATCTCACCTCGGGTGGATATTCGACGCTTGTGTTAGAGTTTGGTGGGATCGGATCGACACTCTTGATGGGCTGGATTTCTGATAAGTCCGGTGGCAGACGAGGTATGGTAAGTTTGTTGTGCATCATTCCCATCTTCTTTGCATTTTTAGGAATTATCTTCAACCCTCCCGGTCAAATCTGGATTGATTTTGTGTTATTCGGTGTGATTGGCTTATTTATTTATCCTCCCGTTATGTTACTCGGTGTAGCGGGGCTGGACTTTACTTCAAAAAAGGCTGTCGGCACTGCGGCAGGATTTATAGGTCTCTTTGGTTCTTTAGGGAGGACAGCACAAGGCAAAGGAATGGGTTATCTTGTTGATCACTATTCTTGGGATGTCGCGTTAATGGCCATTGTTGTTTCAACATTGATTGCGATCATCTTACTTGCGTTTACATGGAATTTACGTCCTAGAGGATAGTGATATAATTTTTGGATGGGTCTATTCTTTAAAAATGGTTTTAGAGATTGATACCATTGAAATGAGGAGAATCCAACAAGGAAATTATAAAAATATGAATGCTGAATCACAAGGACAAGCTTTAAGCTCAGACACTATTATGTTTTTAATCAATTTTGATTTAACAACCGGCCAACAACCTATTTCCGGTTTGAACAGCAATCTAAATTGCAATAAAGAGTGATTGTAAAAGTATGATGAAATCACAAAATTTCTTGCTAGTTTTTATCAAAGTAATTAAAATCTATTCAAGCTTGTGGGAGGTTTTAGGATAAGTATCATAACCTCAACTCTGGAAAAAAAGTGATGGCTTTTGAATTTATGGAATGAGCTGATCGTGAAATTGAGTTGCAATGCCGATGATATAAGTGCGTCATTATGGAAAATGAAAAAATAAAGATGAAAGCATTTCTGGATAAGCTTTGGCAAAATCCAGCAATTCTAAAAGCCTCGATATGTAAAAAAGAAAACCAGATTTTGAGTTTTCTTAGAGAGAATCAAGCTCAGCTACAAAAGGTTTTTGCCTCGTCTGACTACTTTCCGAATATGTCTTGGAATGAAGCTGTCGCCTTACTCTTAAATGAACTAGTAGAGAAGGTTCTAGAATCAATTACTCCCAAATTAGAACGTATCAAACAAAACCTCCTTCAACCCGCACTACTACAACAATTCGATTCAACAGCAGATATCGATTCTGATGTATTCAAGAAATTTCTAGTATCTATGATGAAGAACAAACCAGTTCGAGATCAGTACATTATCGTTTTTGAAATGATATCGCTGGAATACTTTGAGCGTTATCTTCCGTTTGCTTTTGAGAAACGAAAGACAATATTCACGGAAGTGATCCGGAGGGAAAGACTTGACTTTAATATCAATTTGGTCCCAAAGTACATCAATCTTGTCTCCCTTTTTCGACCGTTGTACTTTCATAAGTTTCCATATAAGAAAGGTTTGGATCAACTCATTAGCTTAAATGATGCTCAAAAAGATAAGAAGCTATATGAACAAGTGATCAATGGTATGAAGGACTACTTGGAAGAGGAGTTTGGCCCATTGCCTGAGAAAATCTTTAGACCGGGTTGCGAAAGCTTTTTTAGCGCCACGGTCAATCCTGATATATCGGGCATTTCACGATTGATCAATATTATGGCAAACCGATGTATGGATTTTGATCCTTCGGTAAAGGCAGATCGTGGTGCGGAGAGTCCGGATAAGTCTTGGTTTAATATCAATCGAAGGAATGCAAAGAACTTTGGTTATGACGTGAGATTTCTTGAGGAACTCTATCAAGTCGCGGGAGATAAAGGCTGGTAAACATGATACACCATGAACATACGAACGATCATTTTAGTCCACTCGTAGAAAATATCATTATTTTTGGGATTTTTCTAGTAATCATCTTAATGTTAGTTGAGGACATAGCCGCTATTTTTCATTGGTCCCATCAGACTATTGTTTATCTAACGGTTGCTGCTTTTATTTTTGATTTATTATTTTCTGTTGAATTCGTGATTCGCTCTATCGTTTCCAAAAAACGAAATAGCTTTAAATACTATATTACTCATCAAAGAGGATGGATCGATTTCCTATCATCATTCCCTCTTCTTTTCTTTTTTTCTGGGCCTGCAGTCATAGCATATTTGTTTGGTTCGGGTGAGGGTGGGCTTGCGTTGGGTTTTTTTATGATCCTAAAGACAGCCAAGGCAATTCGTGTAGCAAGGATTTTACGTTTGATTCGACTCATCAAATTATTCGGAAAGATACAAAATACAGAATCAGTAATGACAAATCGACAAATTGGAAATATTTCTACCACATCTGTTGTCTCGCTTATCGTTGTACTGGCTTTCTGTCAATTTTTGTCATTTGTTAGAATGGGAGACCATAATGATTATTTAAGAAATCGTCTTCCTGAATTGAATGCGATGCTTAACTTTAACTCTCAGTCATCAAACAACGATAAGCTGATCGAATACATCAAAGACAATCCCTCAAACTCAGATATCATACAACTAGTTGACAGTAATGGAAATGTGATCTACCAAAATCCCAATTCAGAAGATTTGAAATGGTCTGCATATGATCATGGTAAGCCAATGGCACTTGAATTTGGATATAAAGTCGTTCTATCCTTTCATATCGCTGATTCGGAACACGCAAAACTCAATCTAATCATATTCTTTTCTATTTTGGGTGTAATACTATTTTTAATGTTTGGTTACTCACCGATTTTTGCCCAACAAGTTGCCGATCCAGCTTTTGTGATGCACAAAGGCTTTACGAATTGGGATTATAATTTTGAAGTAAAAATTAATGAAAACTTTCCTAATGATGAAATTTTTAAACTGGCAAAAGCTTATAATCGCAACTGGCTTCCTCTGAAGAATAAAATTTTGAAAGCCAAACAAGCGAAAGAGGAACAAAAATCTGTGATCAAAATGGATGATATTTTTTAGCTTCTAAACAAAAAGAATGCACTCGATTTAGCGAATTCTTCCTTCGTACATTCTTTCTCTGTCTGCCATCTGGAGAATCCTTCTCCAGACCACACAAAATCGCAAAAACGATCCAAACTAAAACTCCTGCTGGAAGTAAAATTTCAACATAGGAGTCAGAATATGGAAACTAAAATAAAACCAAAAACGGGAATCCTCCAGATGGGGATTGTTACAGAAAAGCTAGTAGAATCTAAAGCATTTTATCAAACATGGTTGGGTTGGACGATAAAATTTGAGTCGGAGTGGTTTGTACTACTCGCACATCCTGAACATTCGGATAGAGAGCTTGCGTTTATGCTACCAGACCAAACAGCTGTTCGGAAACCATATTTTCAAAAACCTTACACAGGACAAGGGATGTGGTTGATAGTAGAATGCGAAGATATACAAAAAACATATGAATTCTTGAAGTCTCAGAGTGCTCCGATAGATCTCGAGATTGTTACAGAAGAATGGGGAGATACACATTTTACCATGGTAGACCCCAACGGAATCGGGGTTGATTTTGTACAACTAAGGAGCTAAGAACAGATGGATTGAGTAAGAATCGAAATGAGTTCTTGTATCCCATTTGGGATAAAATGGAGAAAGACCTATCGAAGGATTTTCCGCTCAATGAACTAGCATTCTTTTCGACTTACTCTCCTTGGCATTTTCATAGACTTTTTCGATCGTTTCAAAAGGAAAATGTCAAGGACTACATTCGCAGATTGCGATTGGAAAAAGCCGCTTATGAATTAAAGACCACGTCTTTTCCTATTCTTGAAATCGCAATGGAATCCGGTTATACGAGTCAGGAGGCCTTTACAAAAGCCTTTCGAAAAGCACTCGGTATCACTCCAAAACAATTTAGGGAGCGTTATGCGAAACATAAAAAAATGCCATTCACTTTTTCTTTGGGAGAAGAGTTTGGGATACGTAACGAAGACTTTCACATAAAAAAGATTTCAGCGTTTACTCTACTGTACAGAAGACACATTGGTCCTTATGAAACGATGCCAGGATTTCCAGAGGATTCAAATTTTCTTAAACCTTTTTCTAATTGGTTGGAAACTACCAAGCAAACAATGGAGTCGTGCAAATGGATTGGAATCTCCCAAGATGATCCGCAGATCACGAAAGCCTCTCAGATTCGATTTGATTTTGGAACTCCAGTTTCGGTTAAAACAATACCGCCTGCTGGTCTTGGCTTACAAAAGGTGCCTTCAGGAGATCGCTTACAAATCCGGCTTAGGCTCCCATATTCGAAATTACCGGATGTTTACACCTTACTATTGGAAGATTTTTTTCCAAAGTATTCCCGTCGTTTAGCAAACCAAGCTCCATTTGAAGTGTATCTCGACAGAAAAAATCTTGAGACTCCGATCACAGATCTTTACTTTCCATTGAGAGAGTAATCGGTGGGTCAGTATTTTGGATGATTCCTAGAAAGGATAATCGGACCCGACTTCGAAGCTGGCTTAAACAATTTGAAAGCTAACTTAGAAAAAAATAATCTTGAAATTTAAATCTCTTCTTCTTGGTAGTCTTTATTGTACCGAGTCACTTTTTCCTTTGAATGGATTTGGATTGTAGTCAAAGGGGCGATATCTTTCTCTCAAATAGATCTTTGAGCCCGATTTGAAAGTCGTACCCTGAAAAACTGTATCTTTGTCCAAAACAAAATTTACGGGATAATTTTCTTCAGCAAAAATATTTATACCTAGAATGCAAAGTAAAAGTAATATAATTGCCTTAGGTTTATCTAAAATGAGAGTTCTGTGCATTATCTATCTCCTGTTTGGTTATTTGATTTTGTGTCCGCTTAAGTTTCCCAGGCCATCGTAAGCTGCATATTTATAAAGATCGTGCAAAGTAGGGAAGTTAAATGCTACAGATATAACATCTGTAAGCGTTTTTTTGCTTTCCACGAGGGTCAAACCAAAATGAATTATCTCCGTTGCTTGTATTCCGATAATATGTACTCCAATTACAATTTGTGTCTTCTTTTCAAAAACTAATTTTAGAAATCCACTTTCTGCACCTAAGATCTTGCCGCGTGGCATGTTTGAGTAATATGCTTTTCCAGTTAGAAATTCAATGCCCTTTTCCTTTGCTTCTTTCTCAGACACTCCTACCATGGATACTTCTGGAATCGTATAGATCCCGTATGGAAAAATACCTGCCAGTTTATCAAATCCATCTGTGGCAAACATATGAGTCACAGCAATACGACCTTGGTCCATACTCGTACTTGCAAGTGCGGGAAAACCGATTACATCGCCGACTGCATAGACATAGTCGAGAGAAGACTGGTAGTGTTCATTCACTTCTACGGCTTCTCTTTTTCCAACTTTTACACCGTTCGATTCAAGTCCTAATTTTGCGGTGCGACCGCTTCTTCCAGCGGCAAACAAAAACATATCAACTTCAAGGATTTCGCCAGTTGTTAGGTGTATCTTAAACAGATCGGTTTCTTTTTCGGGCGATTCGATGTGATCAAGTCCAGAATTAAAAATAACACTTATTCCATCAGCTTTCATTTGTTCTACGAGAGCTGATGAAATTTCACTGTCCAGAAATGGTAGTATCTCATCCCTTGTGTCGACAAGCGAAACGGGTATGCCAATGGTTCCAAATATAGTTGTGTATTCGCATCCGATCACACCTGCACCTAATACACATAAGGACTTCGGAAATCTTTTGAGATTTAGAATGGTATCGGAATCGTGGATTCTTTCACCGTCAAATGGAATATTTGAAGGTCGAAAAGGATAAGAACCTGTTGCAATGAGAATAAAATCGGCAGAGATGATGAGATCTTCTTTGCCATTAATTTTAACTTTATGATCCCCTAAAAATTCCGCTTTTCCAAAAAAGAAAGTAATCTTATGTTTGGTGATATTTTCGTTAATCGCTTGTACTTCTGAAGTTGTAACATAGTTTCTGCGAAAGTAAAAGTCATCTATCGAAGCATTGCGCCTCAGATCTTTATCTACCCCAAAAATTCCTTTGTCATTTTTCCCAGAAAGAAAGAGAGCAGTTTCCTTTAGTGTTTTTGAGGGGAGAGTGCCGGTGTGGACTCCAGCACCACCAGGTTGTTCTGCCATTTCAATGAGTGCTACCTTCTTACCAAAGTAAGATGCTTTGGCCGCCGCCTTTTCACCTGCTGGACCTGCACCAATGACAATCAGATCAAAATGTTCCATACACTCTCCTAAGTCTTTTTGAAAATTATTGATTCAACATTTTTGCAATCTTTCGAATGAGGAATCTTGGTGAAAAGCGAGTCGACTGAGCTAATAGAAAATTGAAAAAACCTGCAATCTTAACTGTCTTTTTTGCTTTCAGTGCGTCGAATCCCATTCGAGCCACAGGATAAGATTTCATTATTAGAAAAGTATTTTTTGCTAAATTAGAATCTTTCATATCTGCATTTGTAAAGAAGTCCGTGTAGGTTGGACCGGGGCATAAAACCGAAACTGTGATGCCAAAAGAAGATAACTCTTCCGCTATCCCTTCGGAAAAAGAAAGCACATATGCTTTCGTCGCATAGTAATTGCTCATAAAAGGACCAGGCTGAAAGGCCGCCGTTGATGCCACGTTTAGAATTTCTCCGGATTTTTTCTCTTTCATTTTTCCTGCGACAAGGTAGGTAAGTTCCGCAAGAAAATTGACATTCAATTGAATCATTTCAGATTCCTTCTCGAAAGTACTTTCTAAAAATGGTCCGTTGCTTCCGAAACCGGCATTGTTTACCAAACAGTTGATTTCTAATTTTTGATCGTTGATTAGTTTCCAAAGTTCTTTCGCGGCAGAAGGTTTGGAAAGATCTTTGGCAATCACGGTTACTTTCTTTGAATATTTTTTCTCCAATTCTTTTGCTATCGCATCTAACTTGTCTTTGCTTCTTGCGACGAGAACTAAATCGTATCCTTCCTTTGCAAAAATATCTGCGAAATCTTTTCCAAGTCCGGCTGATGCGCCTGTAATCAATGCTGTTGCCATATAAACTTCCTAAGGTAATTTATTCACAGAATCAGGGTAAGCACAATCTCCTTCTAGCACAATTCGCAATTCTGGAATGTGGCAGGTGGTTTGTTAAATTTTTTTATAGAAAAAAGGGCAATTGGTATTAGGTATTGCCTATGAAGTTGATCGAAAACCGATTGTATTGGTTATCACTTTTTCTTTGGGTCCCATTCATTTTACCAGGATGCCAAAAGATTGATTTTTGTAATGCAGGGGATCCATTCACAGATTGCTATCAGAAGCGAACCATTCTTTCGACGATCCAAAGAGAGTCTCTTTTAGCAACCATTCCGCCAACGAGTCCAACAAATGTTTCCGTTGTTTCGGAAAGTTTTACGAACAAGATAAGTTGGTCATCTGTTCCACGAGCCATTGAATATCAATTATATTGGTCAAATAGCCCAAATCAGACGATAACAAATGCGACAAAAATTTCGAATGTGACCTCTCCGTTTTCACATACTGGTTTGGTAAATGGTCGCGTGTTTTATTACAAGGTGACGGCCAAATCGACTGGGTCTTTAAACCTAATACTAGTTATTATAGATCTGATGGTACCACTCTCATCATGACAACCAATGGAAACGCTATTTTTATCTTTGGCAACTTTACAAACTCGATCACCGCGACGGCATTTACTACCATCACTGGAATGTCGGGAAATTGGTTTACGTTTTCAAATTCAAATTGCGTTAATTATAGTTCGACGGGTGGATCTATAACTTCAAGTCAATCGAATCTCACATCCTCTGCCTCAATTTCTGGTGCTGGTCTTGGATGTGGAGGTAGTTTTTATCTTTTTTGCGTGGAGCAATAAAGGAAACTCTTCTTGACAATGACTCCCTCTGAGTATGTTTTTAATCATTAATGTTTCGTAAAAAAGGATGATGCAATGAATCGACTTCTTATCGTTTTCTTCTCTCTCATGATGAGTTTTCCAATATTTTCTCAAGAAGGGAAGTATGAACTTTCTGTCAATGGTTGGCCCGCTACTCTCGCTGACTTTGATTCATTCCGTACGGAACAATCCTCAACCCCACAAGGTGCCGTCGTTTCTCTCCTTGCCGCATTGGATCTTTTTTCCAAGAATGAAGAAGAAGGACGCAAAGCATTGATCTTAATTTTAGACGCGGGGTCTTTGACTACAGATACAAGCGCCAAGGGTTATAAAGGATTCAACGTTTCAAAAAATACATTGGATCTCGTTCGCAGACAACTTTCTCAAAATCCAAATCTGACAGGATCCTACCTTCCTGGTTCAAGCACACAGAATGGATACACACCTTCCGCACCACCATATTCCTTTACACTCACTGCCAATCGCTATAGTGGTGAGGTGAAAAATGGAGCCATCAAACTCTTTGTACCATGTTCTGGTGCAAGTAGCCCTCGTCCCGTTTCTACCAAACAAAATTCAAAGGGAGCATGGAAGGTTTCAGAATTTTCAAGTTTGTTAGTCGGTATCGCAAAACCCGCAAACCAATCCAATCCCGCGGACGATCTCTGATTCCCGAAACATTTACAAAGTATATTTTCAGCCAATTGACACCTTCGGAAGGTGATTGGCTGAAGGGTCTTGGGGAGTCCGAACCATCGCAGATCATGACAAGTTTTGTCGCGTTGCCTCGGTTTGTTGGTAAGCGCACGGTTTCATACCATCCTTCCTCGAATGGATTGTTATTTGCTGACCATCCTTCCTTCAATGTTGACCAATGGTCGATTGTTCGACTTTTGCGTGTTTGGTTACTCCTAAGGCTCTGCTCCACAACTGATGCGATAGCGGCTATCAAAAATATTGAAACTTTATTCGATACAGCAGAATTGAATGAACTTGTGGCATTATTTTCTTCCTTAAGTTTACTGCCCTCTCCGAATGTCTGGTTGCCAAGAGCCACCGATGCCGTTAGATCCAATATGGGAGATGTATTTGATGCCATAGCATTGGCCAATCCCTATCCTAAGGTTTATTTCCCTGAGTCCGCCTGGAACCAATTGGTTTTAAAAACGATCTTCAATGCGAAACCATTACACTACATTGATGGTTTGATGGAGAGGAGAAATTTTGAGTTAGCAAGGTCAGTTTCAGATTTGATCGAAGAAAGGTGGTCGGCAGGTCGTTCCATTCCGAATATGACGTGGAGTCTCGTCTCACCTTTCGTAAACGAAAGTATCATTTTAAAACTGAAACGTTTGATGGATAGTGGTGATCCGATTCAAATCCAGGTAGTTGCATTGGTCTGTAATGAGTCTAGCTATCCGAGTGCTCAGGATTTACTATTAAACTTGCCAGAACTAAAAAACGAAATCCTATCAGGCAAATTGAGTTGGTCTAACTTTCAGGAATCAAACTAGATCGAATCAATGTGCAAATTAGACAAAGATACTCAACAAAATCCATCCCATTTTGAAAATTCGGTTTCGGATGATAAGTCGATCTCCCATAGCGACATAGCTTACGATGAGTTAGAAACGTTAGTTGAGGGTATGCGATTTTTTGATCCACACATTCATATGGTATCCCGAACAACGGATGACTATCAAATGATGTCAAAGGCAGGAATTGTTGCAGTCATTGAACCTGCATTCTGGGTCGGACAACCGAGAACGGGTTTATCTACCTTTAAAGATTATTATAGCAGTCTAGTCGGTTGGGAACGATTTCGTTCTTCGCAATTTGGTATCAAACATTATTGTACGATGGGTTTAAATTCTCGAGAGGCAAATAATGAACGATTGGCGGACGAGGTGATGGAAATATTACCTTTGTTTGCTTATAAAGAAGGAGTGGTCGGTATTGGTGAAATTGGTTTTGACGACCAAACACCCTTAGAAGAAAAATACTACCGATTGCAATTGGAACTTGCAAAAAAGGCAAAACTACCTGTCCAGATCCATACACCACATCGCGATAAAAAAAAGGGAACCGAACGAAGCATGTCCATTGCTCTGGAACATGGACTTGATCCTTCTTGGGTGATTGTAGATCATAATAATGAGGAGACAGTCAAATCCGTATTGGACCAAGGCTTTTGGGCGGCATTTACCATTTATCCCTTCACCAAAATGGGCAATGAACGAATGGTCTCCATCGTAAAAGAATACGGTTCCGAGAAGATCATGGTGAACTCAAGTGCTGATTGGGGCATCTCAGATCCGTTAGCCGTTCCTAAAACTGCCGCCTTGATGAAAATAAGGGGCATATCAATGGAAGACATCAAAAAAGTAACATACTCAAATGCGATACTAGCTTTTGCTCAAAGTGGACAAATCGATAGCAAAGACTTTGATACAGAATATATTTTTGATCCCAATGCAAAATTTCACGGAAACTCTATTTTACGTGGAGGCCAACAACCTACGATCAAAAAAAACTCATTGATTATTAGCTAAATTAACAATGTCTTCTACATTTAAATCTTATCTCCAACTAACAAGACCTGCAAATTTAGTCACTGCAATTGCAGATATCCTTGCTGGTATGGCGATTGCCCAATATCAGTTTTTAAACCTTTCTTTCGTCTTTTTATTCCTTTCCACTGTATGTTTGTATGCTGGTGGTGTCGTACTAAATGATTACTTTGATCTTGAAATCGATCGTGTGGAAAGGAGAGAAAGACCTATTCCGAGTGGGAAAGTTCCGAAGAATTATGCTTTAGTCTTGGGGTTATTACTCCTACTAGCAGGAATTTCTTTTGCATTTGTATTTTCAATACTTAGTGGCCTGATTGCAAGTATTCTTACAATTTTTATCTTATTTTATGATTGTTATGCGAAACATTCTTCTTTGTTGGGCCCGCTTGTGATGGGGATGTGTCGTGGTGCAAATCTACTCTTGGGTATCAGCAGTGTGACATTGATGGTTGGAGAGTATTTTTGGATGGCCTATCTTCCGATTATTTACATCGGAGCCATCACAATCATCAGTCGTGATGAAGTTTATGGAGGCACTCGAGGAGCCATTCTATTGGCGCTGGTGATGTATCTGGCGGTTTGGGGTTCACAGATTGTGATGGGAGTGTTATTTCAAAAGGATATTTTATTTGTCCTATTTGTATCACTCCATATTTTATACGCTTTATTGCCACTTCTAAGGGCATATTGGAATGCTACTGGACGATTGATCCAACTTGCAGTAAAAGCAGGTGTCATCTCGATCATCCTTCTGAATGCTTCAACGGCCGCCATTTTTGGAAATTTCTATCTAGCTATTTTAATCGTCTTACTTCTTCCGATTTCCATTTTGTTTGCAAGATTTTTCTCGGTTACTTAAACTCTTGGTAAATGGAATCAAACTAGAGCATCTACTTAAATGAACGAATTAAAATCAATCCAATCCCGGTTTCAAATCAGTTATAAATATGATGTTCATTTCACAAATCGACTGTTTGATTTAGATAACCCGTTATTTCGCGAGGCGTTGCTTTCTCTTTCCGATCCGTCAGCTCAAAAGAAAATTTTAGTTATTATCGATTCTGGTTTTTTTGATTACCACCCAAATCTGAAAGAGGAAATCAAAGCATACTTCGATTCTCTAGAATCAAGGATAACATTGGTGGAAGAGATTCTACTCGTACCTGGTGGTGAGAATTGTAAGAATGATATCAATGTCTATGAGTCTCTCATTGACGCAGTAGACAGATTTGGTATCGACAGGCATTCCTTTATTATGTGTATCGGTGGTGGCGCCTTACTAGATTTAGTTGGATATGTGGCAGCAACTTCTCACAGAGGGATTCGACTGATTCGAATTCCAACAACAGTCCTTTCTCAGAATGACTCAGGAGTAGGTGTAAAAAATAGTATTAACTTTAAAGGTAAGAAGAATTTTTTAGGTACTTTTGCACCACCAGCACTCGTTATCAATGATTTTTCCTTTTTGCAGACATTAAATGATCGAGATTGGAGATCGGGTATTGCAGAGGCAATTAAAGTCGCATTGATAAAGGACGCTTCCTTTTTTACTTGGCTATGGGAAGTAGCTCCGCTGCTTTCAAAAAGAGATTTAAACGTAATGTCAAATCTAATCGAAAGATGCGCAAGACTACATGTGGAACATATCGCCAGTGGAGATCCATTTGAATCGGGTTCTTCCCGACCCTTAGATTTTGGGCATTGGTCCGCACATAAACTAGAGTATTTAACAAATTTTGAGATGAGACATGGAGAGGCAGTCGCGATTGGAATGGCGATTGATACAGTATATTCGAATAAAGTAGGTATGCTTTCAAATGATAGTATGTCTTCCATTTTAAATTTACTCTTGAGTTTGGGATTTAAAGTTTACCATGATGCGCTATCCTTTGATTCATATTCTCATTTAGAGATGGCACTCAATGAATTTCGAGAACATCTCGGAGGAAGATTAACTATCATGTTATTGAGAGAGGTCGGAACTTCCATCGAAATCCATCAAATAGATAAGGAAATATTGTATGAGAGTGTAGACTTTTTAAAAAAATATCAGGTATAATGTGAAAACCAAATATGGACACCTAACATACTGTTCCAATATTCACCCGGGAGAAAGTTGGAAGGATCATTTCGCAAATTTGATGGTCTACCTTCCTCAGATTAAAAAAAGTATATCTCCACATGCACCTTTCGGAATCGGACTTCGCCTTTCGAATGAAGCATCTCTAGACTTGATCTTACCAAAAAATCTAGAAACATTTCGAGCATGGTTGATTAAGGAAGATTTATACCTTATCTGCATCAATGGATTTCCATTTGGAGGTTTTCATGAAGGACGTATCAAAGAAAAAGTATACCATCCTGATTGGTTAGATGAAGAACGTAGTTCGTACACCATAAGACTTTTTAAAATACTTTCTGCCTTACTTCCAGAGGGAGGGGAGGGTGGAGTTTCCACTCCGCCACTTTCCTATTTTGATTTTTGGAATGAGCACAAAAGTGTGGATAGAAAAATTGAACTGGTAACCAAAAACATGATAGAGGTATTAGGTGAAGTTTCTTCCATTGGAAAGCAAAAATCTCAGATACTCCATCTGGATATTGAACCAGAACCAGATGGAGTGCTTGGAAATGTACAGACTTTGATTGATTGGTATTTGCAAAATTTGTTACCTCAAGCTCGGATGATTCATCAGGCTAAATCTGGGTTTTCCAATGAGGAATCAGATCTGTTTGTCAAAAAACACATCCGAGTTTGCCTAGATGCCTGTCATTTGGCTGTGTCATATGAAGATCCGGAAGAGATTCTTTCTTTGTTAAGAAGCCACCAAATACAAGTAGGTCGGTTGCAAGTGAGTTCTGCATTGAAAGTAAGTCTTACGTCCCAAGTATTAGAAAAGCAGATGCACTTGAAACTATTCGATGAGCCCATGTACTTGCACCAAGTCATCCAACGATCAGACAAATCAGAACTAACATCGTTTAGAGATTTATCGGATGCGCTAAATTCAGAAATAAAACTTGATGCAGTAGAATGGCGAATCCATTTTCATGTTCCAATATTTGCACAAGGGTATGGACTTCTTTCTTCTACACAAAGTGATTTGATTGATTTGCTTGGATTTCAAAAAGAGTATCATTTTACTAAGATATTGGAAGTGGAAACCTACACTTGGGCTTTGCTACCAAAAGATTTACAAGTGAACATTGAAAATTCGATCATCAGGGAGTTGGAATGGGTTCAATTACAGCTAAACGAGTAAATTTGAAAAAAACAGTCGTGATAGATGTAGTGGGATTGAGTGAAAGCGTGATCGGCGAATCCACTCCATTTCTTGCGGATTATGTGAAGCGAAATCATATAACACGAATTCATCCAATGCTCCCAGCCGTGACGACTTCTGTCCAGTCTACATACCTTACTGGCAAACCACCTTCAAAACACGGTATAGTTGGGAATGGATGGTATGATCGATCCGACAGTGAAATCAAATTTTGGAAGCAGTCCAATCATTTGGTATTGGCAGAAAAAATTTGGGATAAGGCAAAAGCTTTAGATCCAAATTTTACATGTTCTAAAATGTTTTGGTGGTACAATATGTACGCAAATGTAGACTATTCGGTTACGCCAAGACCTCAATACCATGCCGACGGTGTGAAAGCTCCAGATTGTTATAGCCTACCAGAAGGTCTTCGAGATGAGTTGCAGGAAAAATTCGGTGTATTTCCACTTTTTCATTTCTGGGGACCTAAGACGAGTATCAAGGCATCGCAATGGATCGCCGATGCTTCTATGTATATTGATCAAAAGTATGATCCAACACTTACCTTTATCTATTTACCACACTTGGACTATTGTCTTCAGAAATTTTCAATTGATTCAAAACAATCTCAAAGTGATTTAACGGAAATCGATTCTCTCATTCATGACCTAGTCAAATACTATGAATCGAAAGAGACTAACGTGATACTTCTTTCCGAGTATGGGATTGTACCCGTCAATCACCCAATTCACATCAATCGAATTTTGAGAGAAGCTGGTTATTTGAGTGTAAGAAAAGAAAGATGGTATGAGTTGTTAGATGCAGGTGCATCTAAAGCATTCGCTGTTTCAGATCACCAAATTGCACATATCTATTTGAACGACAAGTCAATCACAGATTCATTGATGAGTATGTTAAAAGGAGTAAATGGAATTCATCTTGTTTTGGATCGAAAGGCCCAAAAGAAATATCAAATTGACCATGAAAGATCTGGAGATATAGTGCTTGTCGCAAATGCGAATAGTTGGTTTACTTATTATTATTGGTTGGATGATAAAAAATCACCAGACTTTGCAAAAACAGTCGAAATCCATCGGAAACCAGGATATGATCCGTGCGAAATGTTCTTTGACCAAAAAAATCGGTGGATCAAATTAAAAGCGGCTTATAAATTAATTCGTAAAAAGTTAGGATTTCGTTATACGATGGATTTGATATCGCTTGATGCAAATCTGGTAAAAGGTTCTCATGGGGCAGTTGATATCCCAAAACAATACTTTCCCATTTTGATTTCAAATCAAAACGTTAATCAGCAAGAGGTCAAAGCCGATCAAGTCTATTCCCTCATTTGGAAATCACTTATTAGCCGTTTTTAATCATTCCGAGAGAATCTATTTTATGGATGTATCTCATTTTTTATTTGAAGATAAGGGCATGGAATGAGAATTCTGATAGTGAATCAATTAGGTGTTATTAAGTGAAAAATAAAAAAATCTCATCAAACAAATCCACAAAGACCAATATATTTTGGAAACTATATCAAGATGATCCCATTTTGAAACCTTCATTTCCTTCTCCAATTTTGGCTGATCCAAGTTTTTTATTTCCAGATCATACGATCGATCACAAGTGGCATCTTTTTGCTCATAATATCTTTGGTGTGTTACATTATACATCTGAGAATGGGATAGAATGGTCAAAGCCCAAGTATGTTGCAAAAAATGGTATGCGTCCGTTTATTTACCAAGAAGGGTTTAAATACTTTCTTTATTTTGAAAGGTACAAGCCGTTCCATCTTCTCATGTCTTGGTTTCCTTTTCGAAAGTGGTCATCTCAAATTGTGGTAATGGAAAGTAGTGATTTAAAGACATGGACGAATCCAAGAACGGTACTTTTGCCTTCAAAGGATTTTCATTCCGACCCTAAGTTAGGCGAGTCTGTCAGTAATCCATGTATTGTGAAAATGCCTGACAACAAATATCGTTTGTATTACTCTTCTTCATTAGTATATGTGAAGGATTGCGGTTTTTGTGAACCGAAATTTATCAGCGTTGCCGAAGCAGATACTCCTACTGGTCCTTTTCGTTTATTCACCCAACCCATTTTTTCTCCTGATGTAAATGATTCGTTTTCAAATTTGGGCGCAGGTTCGATCAAAGTGATTCGATGGCGTGATCGTTTTTTTGGTTTTCAAAATGGTATTTTTTGGAATGAAACAAGACAACAATCAGGATCCGCCATTTTATTTTTACAAAGTGAAAATGGCATTCATTTTGATCGAATCAATGATGGACCGATTCTTGGACCAACAGGAAGAGGATGGAAAGCCACTCACGTCTACGCTTGCGATGTTCGATATTCTGAAGAAGAGAAAGTATTTATAATGTACTTTAATGCACGCAATGCGGCTCACTGGACAAAAGGAAAAGAAGCAATCGGTTTATTTGTCGGAAAGGTAGAAGAGGAAGTCATTTCAAAGACTCCTGCCAAGAAGAAAAAGAATTCAAAAAAGTGATTACAACCACTCTACCCAGTCGGTCCCTGATCCCATAAACGCGACATCCGTGTTTTTGGAACATTGGAATTTAGATCCGTTTGCGAAGGAGTCGGCAGAAAGAAATATAGTATCATTCTTCTTAAATGTGATTCCGTATTCTGTAGAAGAGATACTTCCTTGAATTACATGCAAAACTCCGAAAGAGTGAGGTTTTGAAAGTTGTACTAGGTTTATATTTTGTGATTGTGCAAACTTCCACAACTCTAAGCGAAATTTTTCGTTACTGGTAAAAAGATATCGTGTAAACGGCTGGTATCCGATGAGTTTTGGGATTTGTTTTTCACTTCCATCCGAGGCATTAAAATTTAAAACTGCCAGCGCTTTTTCTAGATGTAAATCTCGAGGTTTTCCATTGTCTCCTAATCTTCCATAATCATACACACGGTAGGTGGAATCTGATGATTGTTGGAGTTCTAAGAGTGTAACTCCACTTCCAATTGCATGTATCGTTCCAGGATTTAACAAAAAAACGTCGCCAGGTTGTACCTTCCATTTACGCAAGATTTCTTCGCCTTTGTTCTGTTTTACGAGTGATTCATAAGAATCTTTGTCTGTTTTTTGGTCGAAGCCGATAACAAGTTCAGCGTTTGGCTCGGCGGCAAGTACCATCCAGCATTCTTTTTTGCCAGCGGACTCCGGATCGTATTTCGACGCATATTCATCGTCAGGATGCACTTGAACGGAAAGTTTTTGTTTCGCCTGAATCGTTTTGATGAGCAATGGAAACTGTTGGTTTAAAAAAGGTTTTCCAAGCACTGATTCCGGCAGGGATTGATACAATTTTCTGAAGGAGGAGGGAAGATTCGTTCCTGGCTCTACAACTGTAGAAAGATCGGAACCAAAATCTGAGAGTAGCCACGTTTCTGAACCCCAAATCTTTTCTTTTTGGATGGGTTCAAATTGGAGAATCCGCGGTACACTTGCCATAAAATCTTTTGTATCCGTTGTAAGTTAGACAGCAAGGGATATTTTTTTCATTATATGAATCATCACTCGAAGTGATTTTTTTTTGAAATGTGTATATGAATCAGGACGAAATTTGGACAGATGAAATTCAAAGATGCGATTGTTTTGAAGTGTCGAGGGAGGAAATTCCACTTTCAGATTTCTTGAACTTTTGTAACTTCCTGCTCCATCACAGGCTCGGCAATGTGGATCGCCTCCCATACAAACTTGACATACAATTCTAACAGTTAAAGGAATTGTAGCGATCACTCTACGTAAGGCTTCCCTATCTTTAATTTGTACGATGATATCATAATTGATTCCAGTTACCTTTAGTCTATCTTTTGTCCGGTAGCCTTTACGCATCAGACCCTTCTTTGCAAGTTCAGAGATGCCAGTACTAAAGCTGACTCTTGAAGGTGGAAGGATGATCGGTGCAGATCTATTGATTTCATCTCGTATAAACTCAACGGCCCGAAATTTTTTAAACGCGTCATCATAAAACTTACGTTTTGCGGAACATAGAATCTGATAGGCTTTTAAAACTTCCAAGAATCTAGGCTCTGAACCAGTTGTTGGAACGTCAGGATGGTATATCTTTGCGATGCGGCGGAAGCTAGATCGAATCTCTTCCGCCGTTGCACCAAATGGGAGCTCTAATGTTTCGTAGTAATCAGGGAAGGGTGGAGTGTTTGTTTTCATACCACCCTAAGTATTACGGTTCTTGGAAGTCACCACCAATTGTAATTTCCATAATGGAATCTTCAATTTGGCGAGCTTCGAATTTACCTTTTGACATGATATAACGATCGATTGCTCTCAATACTTCCAACTGTCTATCTCTATAAGCAGTTGCCAATCTAACTCTTTCCCATGGGCTTTGGATTTTTTCAATTTCGTAGGTTTTTGTTGTATCGTCAGAAATTGTTACAGTTCGTACTGTCAGCACGATTCCTTTGACTCCACCTGCTGTAGCGGAATTTTTTAGATCACGATATGTTGTGATGGGCTCTTTATTTTTAGTAGTTAAAGACTTTCTAGACCAAAAGCTAAGCTCATCCAATGAGAATCCGCCACCTTCTGCTCCTCCACCACCTTTTAATTTCATAACGAATCGGCTGTGTTGCACATAATGTGGTTCATGTGGTAATTTGATTTCACGTGCATAACCTACTTGGCCGTATCGTGAATCTTTCACCTTCTTCTCAAAGTTTAAGAATTTTAATTTTTCATTGATTTGAGCATTGTATCCATCAACTTCCTTTGCAAGTTTGTCCATTTGCTGTTGTTGTTTTGGATTGTAGGGAATGAGTGCGATGCTTCCATCCGCATTCAGTTTGTATGGGTCAGACTGACTGATTTCCTTTTTGTCCTCATCAGCGGCAAAAGCCCCAAAGGAAGTAAGTGTAAAAACTGCAATGGCATATAAGAGGCGCATAAGAACTCCCGAAATTATTATCTCTATTTCTATTTTCGACTTTTGAAGTGAAATCATTAAATTTGAGCAAAAATAAGGTTGAATAAATATGAATAATTCAAAATCTGTGGGGAGACTCGCTTATGGAAATTAATTTAAAGAAAAGTGCTGACGCCTACGTGATTAGTATTTCTGGCAGTTTGGATATTTACACTTCTTTAGATTTTAAGAACTTCATTGAGACGAATATACCTCAGAATGGCTCTGAGCCCCTTCATGTGGTCGTCAACCTCGAAAAGCTCAATTATATCGACTCCTCCGGTATCGGAATGTTGATCAAACAGTTGAATTATGTCCAAGAAATAAAAGGCAAGTTTTCCATTGCAAATTTGAAGCCGGCCATTGAAAAGGTCTTCAAAGTAGCCGGTCTGACTACCTATTTCAACACGATCAACGAAGACGACTTTCGCGCGACTTACAGCAACTAAACCCTTACTTTACCTTTCCTGTAATCGATCTTCTACTAAAAAAGCATCCCATATCCCCCAAAAGCGCCCCCGATCGTTTTTGCTAGGCAACAATTCCACAACGATTCGACTTTCTTCAAATTCACTGGATTCAATTGGAATTTCCACCGGGTTTTTGAAATTGGACTTTTTATGGATAAAGATTTCTTTTTTCGGCTTTCCGTTTATAAAAATGGAAAGTTTGCGAGATTTGAAACGAGCACGAAGTTGGGGAGTGAATTTGGTCAAATCTAAGTAAAGGTACATGCGCCCTTTCCCTTCTAGCTTTTCTTTCCCGAGCAGAAATTTGAAGCCAGTTTCTGGAATCATTCTACAAGTTTGGTCTTCGAGTCCAAATGCGGACGAATCATTCTCTAGATCATAAAACTGATATAATGCCCATGTCTTCAATTCCGGAAAAGTAGCCATATCCTCTGTGAGAAGTCCGCTTTCGATACCAAAATCGATAAACGATTTGGGAATTTCTTCCGAGGAAATTTCTGTCACCCAAAGTGGGGATGAGAAAATGATTGCCGAAAGAACTAGAGACTTTAGTTTCAAATGTAGCACCTAAATTTTCTATCGGAATCCTTGACCATCTAACCTTGAAAATAATCAGATCATTAGAATCTTTGACAGAACAATTCCCAAATGGAACGGCACTTACTTTGGGAAATTTTGATGGAATTCATTTAGGGCACCAGACTCTCCTTTCTAAAATCGTCGAACAATCAAAAAAACTTAAGATACCATCTGTGGTTGTAACCTACTTTCCAAATCCAAGCGTTGTGCTCGGAAAACGTCCCAATTTTAAATACCTTACATCCGAGAAAACCAAAGAAGCTTTAATTGCATCATTTAACATTGACTATATGTTGGTTTTGGAATTTACTGAATCACTATCCAAAATGTCGGCCGAAAATTTTTTGGAAGACATCATTATCAAAAAATTAAATGCAAAGTACATAGTAATCGGCTATAACCATTTTTTTGGAGCCGAAAGAAGAGGAGATATCCAGCTACTCGAAGATAATGCTGGAAAATTTGGTTATACTGTAGAATTGAAAGACGCAGTCGTAAATGGAGATCAAAAGATATCAAGCTCCTTGATTCGAAAGCACCTTGAGTCCGGCGAAGTCAACCTGGCAAACGACTTGCTCGGTCGACATTTTTATATACAAAGTAAGGTAATCGAAGGTGACAGACGAGGTCGGACGATTGGATTTCCCACTGCCAACCTGGAGATTCCGAATGACGTTATCCTACCCTCAATTGGAGTATATGCCGCCTTCACTATGATAGGTGGCGAGAATTATAAATCCATGGTAAATGTAGGCATTAATCCAACGTTTGACGGAAACAAGCTACACATAGAATCAAACCTTTTTGATTTTGATCAAAATATCTATGGCAAAGAAATTCAAATTAAATTTGTACAGAAAATACGAGATGAAGTTAAATTTGAAAATTTAGATAGTTTGAAAAAGCAACTCGCTATAGATAAAGAAAAATCTCTGAATCTTTTAAATGCTCTCTAGTTTGATTAAATGGTAATTGATACCTTTTCGTTTGATGGTTCCCGATATCTTTTGGTTGCTCTTTTTCCCTTCCGTAATGACTTGCAATGATTCTTTGGAGATAGCCCAATCCTCTAGCAGTTCATCAAAGTAAAAACCTTCCTGTTTCCCTGATTGACTTTGAACCAGTATCACATTTTTTTTTGCATTTTTATTCTCATCATCTAATAAAAAACCACGACCAGGAAATAATGGAATACGTTTTGAATTTAAGATCATACTTGATTTAAACGCAGGAAGATTTTTAAGAATTTTGTATGGCCTTTTCGGGATAAGAAAATACACACCTCCCACTTTGAAGGCTGTGAACACGTCTTTTCCCTCTTTTAGTTCAGGCACATGTTCTTTTTTGCTTGCGACTGGTGCTAAGGATTTTGCAACCTTCGAGATTCTGTTTTTTAAAGCAGAATCTAAAAATTCGATCCGATCTTCATTCTTTATCTTCGATAACACGTGATAAATAGGCTCAAAGTCATCTCGTGAATAACCTTTTTTAAGTTTGAGAGTATTAAAGAATACATGAAGCTTTTTGACTCTTTGCAAAAAATAAGCTGATTCGTTTTCTTCTGCAAGAGTTTGCATATTCGAAATCGATGCATCAATCGTATCCAGGTACGTTGTTGCATCCATAATCAATTTTTCAAATTCGATTAGCGCTTCTTCTAGTCTGACTTTTTCTGTAAAAAAATCATTACTAGAAATTACTTTCTTATTTGGAACACCCATTAGTTTGCAAATTTACGTTTTTTGATCGAAAGAATGATTCCCACAGCAGTCATAGCCATCACAAGATGTGAACCCCCATAGCTCATAAAAGTTAGAGGAACGCCTGTTACAGGCAATAATCCTATCACAATTCCTACGTTGATCGCGATATGGAAAAATATCATGGCGACAATACCTGCGGCAAGTAAAGAACCAAATCTATCCTTACTTTCGAAACTGATTTGAAGTCCACGCAGTGGAATGGCCATAAGGAAGAATAGCAACAAGACACTACCCACAAAGCCAGTTTGTTCTGCCCAGGATGCAAAAATAAAATCTGTCCCTGCCTCAGGAACATGTGGAACTCGTCCTTCCGTCATTTCTCCGTGAAACAAACCTTTGCCGAAAACTTTCCCTGAACCAACAGCGGGTTTTGACGCACGTAGCTGGTATCCGGCTCCTTGTTTAAACTGGTCTGGATTCAAAAACGCAGTAAGTCGAATGACTTGGTTCTCTCTGAAAGGGATAGATTTATGAACAGCCACCGCTGACAAAATGGAAAGACCTAGAATACCGATTGGAATGTAATACTGCCGAATTGCTCTTGATCCACGTGCGATGCGTACCGCAATCATCGAAACACTAATTATCGTTAGCATAAGACCCAACGTAATCATAAATGTTTCACTAGATAAAATTTTGAAGCCTAAACTACCGTATTCATCTTTTACGTTTTCTGCGGCTTCACGTATCATCTGGATATTTTTCGGATTTTGAAAGCCCGGAATTTCATACCCAGGTACTTTTTTCCCTTCCAAAATTGGCCAAATCTTACCTTGTACTTGGCTTACCAAAGATACAAGCTCTACTTTGTTTTCTTTACGTAGTAGATCAATCATTGGTTGAACGAGAGTTAAACGATAGTAGGCCAGATACATCGGTACCATTAGTGAGATACCACCAAAAGTAAGCAAGGACCCTACATGTAAAATATCAGCTCCACCTAAAAATAACATAGTGAATAACATCGGTAGGAAAGAAACAGCCGTTCCGAAGTCTGGTTGCAAAATGATAAATAACATGGGGATCAAGCAAATGATAAACGGTACAATGAGTACGGTAATTTTATGCATTTCCTTTTCGCGAAGGACTAGGTATTGACCCAATAAAATCACCGTTGCTAACTTTGAGAATTCTGATGCTTGTAAGGTGATCGGACCAAGTTTTAGCCATGATCTTGCACCACGACCAGATGGCAAATAACCAATTCCAGGGATGAGTGTGAGCACTAGGAGTAGAATCGAAAACAAATAGATAAACAGAGCGTAAGAACCAATCAACTGGTAGTTGATTCTGGACATAAACCACATCGAACCAAGCCCAACGAAAATAAATAAAAATTGTTTGTACCATCTTCCGAGACCATCTGCCGTGTTTGCTTCTTGGGTGTACAAGGTTAGCACACCTGCTAGTGCAACAATACTCACGGAAAAAATAAGAAAATAATCTAGCTTTTCGGTATTTCGTTCTGCCATTAAAATGCTTCCTCTTCTACAGGGATTTCCTCTTCCATTGTTTTTACACGAGTCCGATCGGTTCTTGGGTAAGAGCCAGGAGGAAAGGCGGCTTTAAATATTTCTCTAGCGGCCGGGGCGGCTGAAGCTGCACCGCCGACACCAAATTCGACGAAGGTGGCGACTAGGATTTGTTTTTCGGGAGGAGCATTGTATGGCGCATAACCGATAAACCAAGCGTGGTTTGACGAGGATGCACCACGACGTCTCGTTTGCGCCGTTCCAGTTTTACCTGCGACTTCGGGTAAACCAGGTGCGTTCAAAACGCCCGATGCAGTACCAGAATAACCTACCAAATACAAACCCTCTTTGATGGCATCAACTGTTGATCGTTTTAGTGGAACATCTCTTAAGATTGTTGGTTCTGTTTTCTGAATGATCGAATTATCTAATGGACTTCGTATCTCGGAAAGAACGAATGGTTTATAAATTTTTCCGTTATTGATGATCGCCATAAAGAAGAGAGCCATTTCAATAGGAGTCACTGAGATAAAACCTTGTCCGATCGATAAATTGACTGTATCCCCATCGAACCATTTGTTTCCGTAGGTTCTTTTTTTCCATTCTGAACTTGGCACAAATCCTGTAATTTCTCCAGGTAAATCGATACCTGTCTTCTTTTCTAAACCGAATAATCGAGAATAGGCGAGGATTGGCTCAGCACCAAGTTTATAGCCCAATTGATAAAAATACACGGAGTTAGATTTTTCAATCGCTTGGGCGAGTGTCAATTCTCCATGATTTTTTTTATCCCAGTTGTAGAAAACTTGATCCGGTACACCTTTAAAAGTCGATTTGAGAGTAAAACTTGCGGGGCAAGAAAAAGTTTGTTTCGGATCATAATTGATTTTATGTTCACTTTCCATTGCCGCCAAAGCAACTAACACTTTAAATGTGGATGCTGGTGGAAACTTCGACTGGATGGCAAGATTTAAAAATCCACCATTATTCGTCACTCTCCCAAAATGGTTGGAACGTTCTTGTTTGTTTTTTCCAGATAGGATATTGGGATCATAGGATGGATTAGAAGCCATAGCCAACACTTCTCCAGTTGTTGGCCGCAGAGCAAGGACTGTACCTCTGACTCCTTTTAGCGCACGATATGCGGCAATCTGAAGATCTCGATCAATCGTAAGTATTAAATTATTTCCAGGAATAGAATGTTCGATGACACGTTCTTCTTCAATATTTCCTTCCGTGTTTCTTTTTTGAATGCGAAAACCATCCTGTCCGCGAAGAATGGTATCATAAAGAGCTTCGATTCCTCCCTTCCCAACCAATTGGTATGATTTGATTTCCTTTTCTTGTATGTCATTTGTAGTTGGTTTTCCCACATAACCTGTAATATGTGCAAGACCAGGCCCCATGTGATAAACGCGAGCAGGTGAAGAAACCAAATAAATGTATCGATTGATATTGTCTAGGACCAAGATACGCTCTTGTTGTTCTCGTGAGATTCCTTCTAATAGGATAAATGGTTCCCGAGACCTAATCTTTTTGATTAACCTGTTCTCTTGAAGATCTTTTTCATAATAGGCAATGGGGATAGAAAGGGCTTCGCAAAACTTGTAAATGTATTCTTTTACTTTTTTCGGATCGTTTTTGAGTAAATTTGTATTCAGTATCACATCGAGAGATGCTGTATTCGATACAAGTGGCTGGGATGTCTCGGGTGTGATAAAGTTTCTATCAAAAATTTGTCCACGATCCGCGGGAATTGACTCACTTCGTCTAACAAATCTTTCAGCTTTTAATGAGTTTTCGCTACCTTGAACGATTTGTAAGTTAAATAGCTGGAAAATATAGGATGTGAGGGTAAAAACAATCAATCCTGTAAAAAAATACAATCGTCTTCGAAATGAGTTTTCTAATCTAAACTCTGTGGCGGATCCACTCATTGTCTTACCTCATCTGGTTCCAATCGGAATGCCCATGTAAATAAAAAGAATAAAGCTGGTCCGATAAAAGCATTGTATAAAGATACATACATAAATGAGTAACTATGGTTCGAATGAAAGAACATCCAAAAAAGAAGATATGTTATCACTCTGGAAAGCAAAGTAAATCCGAGCACATAGATGGTAATTGAAATATAATTTTCTGTATATGCATTTCTCGTAACTTTACCAATGATATAGCCAACAAGAGAATAGGATAAAGAATGAAGTCCAATTTTGTAATAGACAATATCGTCTGGCCCAATTTCGCCACCTAATGAGGTGTCTGCGAGCAAACCTCCCAAAAACCCCAACCATAAACCATACATCGCACCCTTTCTAAATGCGAAAAAAATAACGAAGATGATCATGAAGTCCGGACGAATGGCATTTCCAAGTTCAAATAAATTTGAGCCATTCAAAAAGTGAGAGAGTAGGAGTCCGATAATGATAAATACTTTTTCAAGAATCATGGAGCATCTCCGTTTGAATTACCAGTCTCAGGTGAATTCAATGGTTGAGTCACAGGAGGATTTTGAGTGTTTGTGTCAGTGCGATTCAATTGTCTTTGCGTGTTTGAATTTATTTTTTTCTGACCGTTCGGTTGCTTTTGTGAATTATAATCTTTCTCTTTTGGAAAGTCTATCTCTCCAAAATAAGGTCCATCGATCTGAACGGATTTTTCGGCTGGCCATTCTTCTCTCCACTTTTCTGGGAGTTTTTTGAGAATGATCACATGTAAAAGATTATCGAATGCAACAAAGGGTCTCACATAAGCAGTCTTAAATGATCCGTTCCTTGCACCTTCTTCGACGATGATGCCTACTGGAATACCTTGAGGAAAAACACCTGATCCACCTGAAGAATACACAGGTTTACCAATTTTACTGAATCCTTCCGTAAAATACGTGTTACTTGAACTTGGTTGAGTGGGACCCATCGGAAAGGTTCCGATTGCTTTTGGATCAATTACAATTCCCGAGTCTATATAATCTAACAGAACTTCTGTGCCACGACCGCTATTTCCCGAAAGGGATGCCCAAAGATTGGTGCCAGGAACGGCAACACCCATGGAAAAGTTTGAATTGATAAGAGGCTGAACCACTGCGGACCCTTTTGAGACAGCAATGATTTTGCCTACAAGTGCTTCCGTAAATTTACCTTTTTCATCCAAAGCTCGCGCTACGACAGGCATGTAAGGTTTGATCCCGACTTCACTTCCTTTTCCGATGATGATCGTTCGGTAGATGGAATTGAGTCGTACACTCAATACCTCTGCACGTACAGATGGCGGATCCGATCGAAGTGGAAAGTTCAATTCCTGTCTCAATATGGCGTTTTCAGCTTTGAGACGATCTACATCTTTGGAGAGCTGGCGGTATTCTTCCATGACGTTCAAACAAGAATCGCGCTCTTCTCTGACCCGTTCAAAGGATTCTAATTTATTGTATGAGCTCTTAATAAGGCTCCCGAATGAGTCAAATGACCCTGAAAAGAAGTCACCAACGCCTTGGAACGAGGCAATACCTCTCACCATGAAGTTTCCATTCCAAATAAGGGAGGTAAAAGAAAATATGATGACAAACCCAATGGAAAGGGCTTCTCCGTTGCGACTGAATCGGTTCCAAATCATGGATATTATGTCACATAAAATTAGGGTGAAATAAAAATTCAAGTAGATATCTTTGCGAGTCGATTTTCCTGCTGTTTTCGTAGAGAATGTTTCCAAAGTATGAAAAAGGTTTCGCTCCTCCTCCTTACCCTGGCTTTCGTTTCGATTTATGCTCAGAACTCCGTCGTAGATTTCAAAACGAAGAATAAAACCAACCAACTCGAAAGAACGGAAATGCTCGATTTAATGCGATCAAAGATCAAATCGGAATTGAAGTTGGATGTTCAATTTGTAGTCCAACATTTCAAAGTCAGTGGAGACTTTGCATGGCTTAAGGCAGATGCAAAAAGATTAGATGGGAAAGAATTCGTTTTTGAAAACGAGGGAGAATATGACTGCTGTCATGTGGAGGCTCTTTTTGGAAAGGTGAAGGGTAAATGGACCCTAGTTGAATGTAACTATTTCAGAACAGACGTTTGGTGGTCAGACATAGAGAAAAAATTCCCTTCAGCGAATAAACTGATATTCAAGGACTAAATGGTAAGAGAGAATATCAGAGTATCAGCTAACTGGTTACTTTCGAAGGCGATAGCCGGTTTTAAAAATCCACCAAATGATTACGGAACAAATTGTTAAAAATAATATCACAAATGATAAACTGATTTCAACACTAACGTCTGAAATTTCGTAGAAGCTCCATCGAAAACCACTAACCAAATACAATACCGGATTGAGCATACAAACTTTTTGCCAAAATGGTGGGAGCATACTCACGGAGTAAAAACTTCCGCCTAAAAAAACCAATGGTGTGATGACGAGCATGGGGATGATTTGCAATTTTTCAAAACTATCTGCCCAGATTCCAATGATGAATCCAAACAAACTAAATGATAGCGAAGTTAAGATCAAAAATAAAAGCATATAAAACGGATGTTTGATGGTAACTGGAACAAAAAGTGATGAGGTCGCAAGCATAATGAGTCCAAGAATGATTGACTTACTTGCTGCTGCGCCTACAAATCCAATAACGATTTCGATCATTGTGATAGGAGCGGAAAGAATTTCATAAATAGTGCCTGTAAACTTTGGGAAATAAATTCCGAAAGAAGCATTTCCTATACTTTCCGTAAGAAGTGATAACATAATGAGTCCAGGAACGATAAAGGATCCGTAGGGGACTCCATTTACTTCTTGGATTCGAGAACCTATTGCAGAGCCAAAGACAACAAAGTAAAGTGATGTAGAAATGACAGGAGAGGCGATGCTTTGCATCAATGTACGCCAGGTTCTTTTCATTTCGAATAAGTAAATGGATTTGATTGCGTAAAAATTCATATCATTCCTGTACTAATTGAACAAAGATCTCTTCTAAACTACTTTGTTTTGTGTCTAAATCAACGAAGTGGATTTTGGCTTTCTTTAAATCATCTAACAAATGAGTAATGCCGTTTTCCTTATTTTTTGTGTCGTAAGTGTAAACCAATTCAATGCCGGTTGAAGATAATTCTAATTTATATTTTTTGAGTGCAACGGGTAATTTTGTGATGGGTTTTAGTAAACTTAGTGTTAGTTGCTTTTTTCCTAATTTTTGCATCAGAATGTTTTTGTCCTCTACGAGAATGATATCTCCCTTGCTCATGATTCCAATTCGGTCTGCAATTTCTTCGGCTTCCTCGATATAGTGTGTGGTCAGAATGATTGTGACTCCTGAAGATCGTAAATTATTTACAATTTTCCACATATCTTTTCTGAGTTCAACATCCACGCCCGCGGTAGGTTCATCCAAAAATAGTACTTTTGGTTCGTGTGCTAAAGCCTTTGCGATCAATACTCGTCTTTTCATTCCACCAGACAATGTCATGATCATACTGTCCTTTTTATCCCATAACGTAAGGGATTTTAATAAGGTTTCGATATACTGTGGATTAGGTGGCTTTCCAAACAATCCTCTAGTAAAGTTGACAGTATCCAAAACAGTTTCAAATGCATGCACACTCAATTCTTGTGGAACGAGGCCAATCATTTTCCTACTTTGCAGAAAATCTTTCTGAATGTCATGACCTGCAACTAAGACAGTTCCAGAGCTAGGATTTACAAGGCCACAGATTATTGAGATGAGAGTTGTTTTGCCTGCACCGTTTGGCCCTAGGAGTGCAAGGATTTCTCCTTTGCGAATCTCCAAGTTTATACTCTTCAAAGCTTGGAATCCGTTTGTATAGGATTTGGATAAGGAGACGATAGAAACGATAGAAGGTTCAGCAGGATTCATAAGTTTATTGTAATCAATTCTTCTACAGGCTTTTGGTAACTAATCGCTCAAGAATCAAAAGAATCGAGCGCATTTTTTGAGATACAGAATATTAAATTAAGTCAAAATGAGTTAAGGTTGGGAAATCATGTCAAAGAAAATTGGAATTTTAGGCTCTGGATCTGTTGCACAAACGCTGGCTAGTGGCTTCTTAAAATATGGCTATCAAGTCATGATGGGTACACGTGATCCACAAAAATTGAATGATTTTATCGGGAAATCTTCTGGAAAAATATTAGTAGGTAGCTTTTCAGAAACGGCTCAATTTGGCGAAATCATCGTTCTTGCCGTAAAGGGAAGTATTGCAAAATCCTTAGTTACCGAGATCAGTAAAGCTTTGGTTGGTAAAGTCGTGATAGATCCTACAAATCCAATTTCGGATCAGGCTCCAGTTGATGGAGTGTTGCATTTTTTTACCGATATCAACAAATCTCTTATGGAAGAGTTACAAGAAATATCACCTAGCGCACATTTCGTGAAGGCATTTAGTTGTATTGGCGGTAATTTTATGGTTGATGCGGAATTTAATGGCATCCGTCCCTCTATGTTTATTTGTGGAAATGACACACATGCAAAAGGAGAAGTCACTCAGGTTCTGCATCAATTCGGATTTGATGTCGAGGATATGGGATCAGTGGTTTCTGCAAGAGCAATTGAACCTCTTTGTATGCTATGGTGTATACCTGGACTCAAAAATAATAGCTGGTCTCATGCATTCAAATTGTTAAGAAAATGATCTAATATTACTTGGCGGTTGATTCTTGCCATTTTTGGTTTTTTCCAAAGAAAACCAAATCTTGTTGGCAAGACTCAATCATCGTTGCTATGAAACTTAAATGGATTCAACTCGCTACTGGATTGCATTTAGACAGATGGAACAAATTGGAATGATCTACGCTTGATCAATATGTTTAAAAAACAATCAGTTGACTTGCAAAAGTAAATCAGTTCTTTCTTACATCCGATCTGAAACTTTTGAATTTTATTTTTTGGAAACATTCAAATAATCATTTACATCAGAAATTTTTTTCGTCTGATGTTGGCATGAAAAACTTTAAAATAGTTGCGTTGCTCTTAACATTTGCCTTGGCTTCACAATGTAAGTCTGAAAAAAAAGATGATTCCTCATCTACCTTGGCTCTGCTTGCGCTAGTGAGTAGTGCATCTACATCTAGCTGTACTACATCATTTGGTGCAGGTGTTCCAGATTGGATCAAAAACTCTTTCACATGTGTGACGGTTTCTGTAAGCGGAACGAATTATGTTTTCAAAACCAATTCACTTCCGACATACAAAAGCGCCTATTGGGCTTCAACTAATTCTCTCTACGAATCTGCGCTTTATTCTAACACTACAGGATCTAATGCTGTAAATCCAAATAAGATTTCATCACAGAATGTAACATTAACTATACCAACTAACAATACAACTACTAATGCTGGTTCGGTAGCTGGTGGTGCAGTCGGGGTAGCAACAAACGGAATCATTTTATACAATGATGCGGCGGCTCCAGGAGATTCACTTTCTACCGAATACTATTCATTTGATACTTCGCAAGGTCATCCTACGAATACTGGCGCATATCATTACCATGTTGAGCCCCCAAAATTGAGTAATAACGATTCAAAAATGATTGGGATTGCTTTGGACGGTTATTTGGTTTTTGGAAAAAAGCATGATTCTACTGCCAATCCTACGACAGGTTTTACACTAGGTGGATCTACAAGTTCTACAAAGTGTATTGTATCGGGAAAAGAAACCGAAGTCCCGACAACTTGGGACCAAGCCACAAACTATAACTTAAGTAAAACTTCTGGAACCGCACGTCATTATCACGTAAATAACGGAAGTGAAGTCAATGGAATTTTGATTTCGGGTAGATACATCGGTACGGCAGGTACTTCCAACTAATTTCAACTTCTTTTGTTTGGCACGGTATGAGAATACAATTAATTTGCGTTTTTTGTTTCATTCTATTTTCCCTTCCGCATTGCGGAGGGAAAATCGTAATGGACAACGATCCAGAAATTACGATTGGGCTAGAGAGCGTTTATTTCTATAGAGGTGAAAGATTCACTGGGATCATGAAGGCTATACATCCAAATGGGATTATTCGCCTAACTAACTTTAAAGATGGTCTAGAAGATGGTCGGGCCTTTGATACCTTTCCGAATGGACTACTGGCCGCCGAATATTTTTACAACAAAGGAAAATTTGTCGGAGTCCATAGAGCATGGTATGAATCTGGTAAGGCTAGATTTCGATATGAGTACAATGAGCAAGGTCTTGCGCATGGAGAACACTGGGAGTGGCATGAAGAAGGAAATGTCTTCCGATATTCTCGTTACGAAAATGGTGTTTCTATCGGTACAAAAGTTTGGAGGAAGGATGGAAAGATCTATTCGAATTATGCCTTTACTCCCGAACGCTTGTATGGAGTTATCGGCTCAAAATTATGTTTTAAATTGAAAGGCGATGAGTCTAACCAAAAAACGGTTATTAACCCATGAAAATGAGATTCGTTATTTCAATCGCGATTGCACTCTGTATTGCTAGTGTTCTCGTTTTTTTTATTTTTAACCGTCATTTTAAAGAGGACGGTTTTAGAGATACTTCGCTCACTTTTTTTGCAAAACCAAAAAATGATAAACTACCGCACTTTCGTGGAAAGGATTTAGAAGCGTTTTGGCCTAATGATTCCCGCGACCAACAAAATGCCCGTAAGGTAAATAAATTTGAATTTAAAAATCAGATGGGGAAACAAGTAGATCAAAATCACTTTCAAAATAAGATCACCGTTGTCTCATTCTTCTTTGCGAAATGTCATGGCATTTGTCCAAACATCGTGCGTAATTTGAAATTCGTTCAAAGCAGATATCTCAAGGATGATCAAGTGCAAATAGTATCTTACTCGGTGACGCCAGATCTTGATACGCCCGAAGAACTCAATAAATTTGCGGATCAAAAAGGTATATATCACACTAAGTGGAATCTCCTAACGGGAGATCGAGTTAGAGTCTTTGAGCTCGCAAGGAATACATTCCAAGCCGATACAAATACAACCAACAAAGATCCAAATCGTGATTTTGTGCACTCAGAACAAATCTTTCTCATTGGACCTGATTTGAACTTTCGAGGAGTTTACAATGGGAACAAAAGCGATTCAGTAAAGACTATGATTGAAGATATTTTGATCCTAGAAAAAGAATCCAATGCACGATCAGGTACATAATTGGAATCGTGATACAGAACAGTATTACAAGTTGGCTTTTGAGCGAGGCACAAAGCTTTCCTACTGTGCCTGAGCTCTTTGATGCTCTAATATTCCAATTGGATAAAGTAGGCATTCCTATTGTTAGGGCGAATATCTCCTTACCCACCTTACACCCGCATGTTATAGTCTTCATTTTTAAATGGCGTAGAAAAAATCTAGCGGATCTTCCGATCCTTAGTACTTACTTAAAAGGAAGTAGGATCATCGACCTAGAATTTGGCTCAGTCGAGGAATCCCATTATGGATACGGTGTCTATGATGGTGATCTCCATATCAATTCTCCTTTTCGAGATCTCGCATTGGGAGCGCGTCGCATCCATCATAATTTTCTACCAAATACAACAAATTTACGATATCCGGTATTAAACGATTTATCAAAGTTAGGTGCCACTGGTTACTTGGCTTTGTCAATTTATTTTTCTGATAACAAACAATCTCCCACTAGCTGGTCTACCGATAAAGCTGGAGGATTTACAAAAGATGACATCAGACTGATCGAAGGATTTCTTCCAGCTTTACAACTCATTCTTGAACTTAGAATGAGCCATCACAAAAATCGAAACTTGCTGGAACTTTATCTTGGCAAACAAACAGGTCAACGTGTCTTAGAAGGTACTATACAAAGGGGAGATATCAAAACGATTCACTCCGTCATCTGGTATTCTGATTTAAGAAATTTTACTAAGATGTCAAACGAACTAACCGAATATGAAGTGATTGAAAAATTGAATCATTACTTTGAAGTTGTTTCTGATTGTATCGAAGCTGCTGGTGGTGAGATATTAAAGTTTATCGGTGATGCCGTGCTTGCCATCTTTCCTTTGGAAAACCAGGACCCAACGTTGTTGACTCGTAAGGCAATTGAAGCCGCGCAAAATTCATTTGCTTTGTTGGGAACAAACGAAGCAGGGGAACCGATACAAGGTGTCGCACTTCACAAAGGACATATTCAATACGGAAACATTGGGGGAAAAAACCGTTTGGATTTTACAGTTATTGGAAATGCAGTCAATCTCGCGGCCCGCATAGAATCTCTGTGTGGAAAGCTTGGAAAAGAAATCTTAATTTCGAAAGAAATAGCTAACTTGTTTCCTGAACAAACACGTTCGATCGGAAGTTTTGAATTGAAAGGATTTTCTGATTCAAAAGAAATCTTTGAATGGATCAGCTAACAAAATAAGTAATATACAATGTCTAGATATTAAGCTCCTCTAACATCTCTTGTTTCATTTCATCAAAAAAAATTACGTTACCAGTCATGACATAAAATTGAGCATTCCCTTGGAATATTTTTAAAAATGTTTTTGCTTTTTGTTTTGAATTAAATTTTTGTTTTAACAATCCCTCATTTTTTTTCCGTTCAAAATAATCACTCAAAGTTTCAATCCACAAGTTCAACATAGAACTCGCCTTGTCTCTGCTCGACTCTGAAATTTCCGAGCTACTCATAAACCGCGCTATCGGGCAACCAAAAAATGACTTACTTCTGATTTGTCGTTTTAGCAGTGAAATCCAAAGGGATACGAAGTCGGCTGGAGTCTGGGCTTTTGCCATTAAAATCTTCCATCCTTCATTGAAAGCGTGTCCACGCTGATCTAAATAGATATTACCGAGTTCTTCTTTGTCTTGAAAATAACGGTAAAAACTAGCCTTGTGGGTCGATGAATCATCGATGATTTGATTAACTGTAGTGGCATCATAACCTTGTTTGTAAAAAAGATCGAGTGCTGTTGCAACAAGTCTTTCCTTAGGTCCCAAATTTGTCATTTTCTCGTCCAATTTTTTTATAAATTCACAATAAAATTGATAGACTATTTGGTCTACACGAAATTAATCTGTTTCGTATACCGATAGACCAGATAGTCTATTTGTGAGGAAATTTCATGAATATTAAAAACCCAACATTCATCTTAATAGCTGTCATTGAGAAAATGATCAAATGAGCCGTGTGACAAAGAATTGGAATGCAACGCTTGTTCAAAAAGTACTGTGGAATCATTTAAAAATCGTGATGTTTTAATTTGAGATCAAAAAAAGAACGAACAGACAATAAGGACTATTAAAATGGAAAGACTTGAATTTTTAAAAAAAAATACCCTGGAATGGCGGGAAGCGAAAACTCCCGTGATTTTTGATAAAGACCAAGTGATTGTTAGACCACTAGCGGTGTCAAGGTGTGATCTAGATCTACCTATCATCCGTGGTGAGACTTTATTTCGTGCACCTTTTCCTATAGGACATGAATATGTAGGTGAAGTTATCGAAACCAGTGAAGATCTTTCCCTAAAATTTCCTGTGGGCCAAAAGGTTGTCGTACCCTTTCAAATTTCTTGTGGGCATTGCGCTCATTGTGAAACGGGAAAATCAAAAAGTTGTCTTACGGTTCCCCATGCGTCTGCCTATGGTTTGGGAAAAGGTGGAAAAGATTTTGGAGGAGCATTAGCAGATTCAATTCTCGTTCCATATGCAAGTTCAATGTTAGTTCCAATTCAACCTAAAACTAATCTAGTCGCAATCGCTAGTATCAGCGACAATTTGGTTGAAGCCTGGAAACTTACCGGAATCCATTTAAACGTAAATCCTAACCAAACATTATTAGTGTTAGGAGGATCGGCGGCTAGTATCGGTTTATACACAGTTTCTTTAGCAAAGTTTATGGGTGCACAAAAGGTAGTTTATATGGACACAAGTTTGAAACGTTGCGAGCTTGCTTCCACATTCGGGGCAGATGTCATGCATGTATCGCAATTTCCAAAAAGACTTGATAGCAGTTTTGATATCGTAGCTGAGGCTTCAGGCACCAAAGAAGGTTGGATGTGTGGTCTAAAATCATTGGGGATAGATGGAATTTTTGGTTCAGCTTCCATATTTTTTTCAAACGAATTTCCTATACCTTATTTAGATTTGTATAATAATGGCGGAACAATTCACATAGGTCGAGTTAGCTCAAGAGAGTGGATTCCAAAAATTTTACATCTGATAGAAGAAAAGGGATACGATCCATCAAAAATTGTGACTCGCACAGTAAATTGGTCTGATGCCAAGGAAGCCTATATAGAAGAAGAGACTAAACTAGTTATTGTAAGGTAAATTTATTGACAATTTCGATTTTACAAAGAGGCTCGGAGTGAGAGGAATAAATGGGAAACTTAGAAGTTGTTGAAGGCAAAGAAGTCCGTATATTGTTTGATGCAAAGAAATGCATTCACTCTAGATCCTGTGTCTTATCTAGACCAGATGTTTTTGTTCCGAATGTAGAGGGTGAGTGGATTCATCCAGATGCGGCGACTCCTGCAGAAGTGGCCGAGCTTGCCCATAACTGTCCTTCAGGTGCCATTCGTTATGAGCTGATAGACGGTTCAAAAAAAGAATTACCGCCTAAGGTCAATCTAGTGAGGATTCGTGAAAATGGTCCACTCGCATTTCATGGCAATTTGAATCTTGAAGGCTCTGAATCTTTCACACGAGCGACACTTTGTAGGTGTGGACATTCGCAAAACAAGCCATTCTGTGATGGTGCCCATAGCGAGCAGGGTTTTGTTGCAACTGGAGAATGTCCAAAAGCAGACTTTAATCCCCTTGCGGTTAGAGATGGGGCACTGAAGATAAAGCCTGCGCCAAACGGACCACTTATTGTCCAAGGCCCTCTTGAAGTCGTCACAGGGACTGGGAAGACGATTCAAAAAACTGAAAAAGCATTCTTTTGCCGCTGTGGACAATCAGCTAATAAGCCGTATTGCGATGGCACACATTCAAAAGTTGGTTTCAAGAGCTAAGGATTTGGTTTTGTTATTTTTATCCTGAAACCGTTTCGCTTATGATCTCGTGCAGTGTTTCCTTGATGATCGAACGCGTATACGGTTTTGGGATGTGATATTGAAATCCAGATTCTTTAATTTTTTCTTTTTCTTCTGGTAAGCATAAACCTGTGCAGGCGATGAAATAGAGATTGTTTTTGTGTTCGGACGGTGTTTCTTTGATGACTTCAATTCCTGATTTGCCAGGCATTTCGATATCCAAAAAAACGATCCCTTCTTTTGTTGAATTGATCCAGGCTAATGCGCTGATTCCATTGTCGACTTCAGCAACTTCCATTCCAAAAGGTTTCAGATAATTTAGAAGTATTTTGCGATTCATTTCGTTATCATCCGCTACGAGGGCTTTTTTCGATTGTAACGTTTTTAATAATAAGTCTTCGGGAATTTTACTCTTTGAAGATGGGGCTAAATCGGATGGCCCAGGCTGTAATTGTAAATTTACGATAAATTTTGATCCGACATCTTTTTGAGATATTACTTTAATTTGACCGCCTAATGATTTAACTGCGGCATCAACGATGGAGAGTCCCAAACCACTCCCTACCATTTCTACTTCTTTGGGAGAAAAACTCACATACTTTTTAAAAAGATTCGGTATGATCTCTTCATTGATTCCAGGACCCGTATCTTCCACAATAATTTCCAATTTGGAACTTGACGATTCATCGTTCTCAAAGCCAATCGAAACTTTAACAATTCCTTTATAAGTAAATTTAAATGCATTCGATGTGAGATTCCATAAAATTTTTTCAATTTTTCTTTGGTCTCCAAAATAGAAATCTTTAATATTCGGATGTTTTGAAAATTCAAATTGAATGCCTTTTCGTTGAGCTTCAGTTGTAAAGAAATCTTTCAGCGATACTAATGTTTGATCAAGGGAGAAGATTCTCTGATTGTTCATCTCTCCTTTCGTTTCCAACTGCGAAAGTTCTATCGTATCGTTTACGATCCTCAAGATGACTTCCGTCGAATTTCTAAATTGGTTTAGGTATTTGATTTTTTCGGGTTTTGTTTCATCGGTTAATAAAATATCAGTGAGACCAAAAAGCGAATTCAATGGATTTCGAATGTCATGGCTGATTGCTGCTATAAAATCCAATTTTGATTCATTTGCGGCGGCCGCAGATCTTCGTGACTCCTCCAATTCTTTGGTTTTGACACGGATGTCGATGAGATGAACCACTTGTTTTGCAAGTATAGCTAAACTCTCTTTCTGTTTCTCATTCAACTTTTTCGGTTTGTTATCGATAACACATAAAGTCCCGATATTCAAATTGTCAGGCGTTGTTAGTGGGTGTCCGGCATAAAAAATGACATTCGGATCGCCAACAGCAAGAGGATTGTCTATAAACCTCTCATCATTTCTAGAATCCTGAATTTCAAATAAAGAATCTTCTAAAATGGCATGCGCACAAAAAGCAATGTCTCTGGGAGTTTCGGGTGCAGACAGACCATATTTTGCTTTGAACCATTGTCTGTTCTCGTCGATGAGGCTTATGAGGGCGATTGGAGTTTCACAGATTTGGGATGCGAGCTTGACGACATTGTCAAAGATTTCTTCTTCCACCGTATCAAGGATCTCGTAATACTTAAGCTTTTCAAGTCGAGCCTTTTCATTGATTGCAAGCGGAGCAGAGCGCATATACCATAAGACGAATGATAGGAATAAAAAAGGAATTTTATTTTTTTATTTTCGAGCACACCTTTTCGTCTATTCTAGGAAATTGACTTTCACCAGTTTATTTTAGGTATTGGAAATATGCAGAACTATAGCCCGATCCAAGATGGTATCAAAAAAACTACTATTGGGGTAACTTACAATGAGACAAAACCACCACATGATCTCTCTGAATTGGTGCATTGCTATTGGGAACTTAAATCAGAGAAACATCTGTCAGAAGATTTTTGTCTTCATGTTTTGCCAGATGCATGTGTAAATATCCTACTTAATATGTGCGATGTAAATATAGCGGCAGTTACGGCAAGGGAGACTACATATGTAGAATTGAATCTCGGGAAAAATTTTCATTATAAAGGCATTCAATTTTTGCCCGGAATTTGGAAAGGCAAACGTGATGAGATTGCTTTTGGGTTTGTGGATTCGCCGTATCAAGGAGACTTGCCTCTTATCGAGACAGCAAAACAACTTTTGGCTTTGGGTTTTCAGCGGGGACAAGAGGTCCTAACTGATCTTGTCCAAAAGCTTAGAGAAAGAAAACTTGTGGAGACCAATCTGGTCACCGGGAGAATTCTTGCTGATCTTGATGTAATCGATACAGTTGAAGATATGGCCGCTTCAGCCAACTTATCCCCCCGCCAATTACAGCGAACACTGAAAAAGACGACAGGCTTTTCACCACATGATTTTCTTAAGGTCCTACGCCTCCAACAGTCCTTTCGCGTCCATTATCTTGAGTCGTACGTTGACCAATCTCATTTTATTCACTCATTTCGAAGGATTACAGGCTACACACCGGCAGAATACTTCAAAAGTTTCCATGTCTGATATTTACAATACAAACTAAATCTCAAAGGTTATAGTTTAACTTCAAGTTGTGTATCAAACCAACTTAAGGAGTGACTATATGAATAAATCAAATGCGATTGGATGGTTTGACATCTATGTGGAGAATTTAGATCGTGCCACCAAATTCTATGAAGGTGTGTTTCAAATTAAGCTCACGAAAATGGGCGACCCTACTGGAGAAACAAAAATGATGAGTTTTCCCGCCGAGATGTCGTTATATGGTGCGGCAGGGGCTCTCGTAAAATCTGACTACGCTAAACCTGGAAGTGGTGGAACAATGTTGTATTTCAATTCTGAGGATTGTAATTCGGAAGAATCACGTATTGTGAAATTTGGAGGAAAAGTGATCAGAAATAAGTTTTCCATTGGCGAATATGGATGGGTGTCAATCTGCGAAGATTCAGAAGGGAATTCCATTGGGATCAGTTCGATGAAATAATCCTATACTAACAAGTATCGCATTGGTTTTTGAATAACAAAGACCAATGTGTTTGTAGCGTTAGGCTTTGAGAGCTTCGAGGAATCCGACATACTTTGAAAAACTTAGCCAAGTCAAAAAAATTCGAATCTCAGCTCAAAATCCTATTTAGGTAGAAACATTTTCCACCATTTCTCGAAAAGTGTTTCTTCTTTTGTTTTGACCAACTGTCCAAATTTTGGTGTCAGAAGATTGATGTTGTTTTTGATGGATTCGTCTTCTAATTTTTCGATTGGCTCGTACCAGTTATGCAAAGATAAATCAAACATACCCCAATGAACAGGCACCAATCGTTTTCCTTTTAAATCAAGAAAGGCCTTTGCAGTTTCCTCGGGTAATACATGAACTGCCCTCCACTGTTCATTGTACTGTCCATTCTCTATGAATGTGAGATCGAAAGGACCATATTTATCTCCAATATTTTTAAAATGAACATCGTATCCAGAATCGCCGCTAAAATACATTCTTTCACTTTTTCCTAATAGCACCCAAGATCCCCACAGAGTTTTGTTCGCATTTGATCCAGTCCGGCCGGAGAAATGTTGGGCAGGAGTGCAAACAATTGTTAATCCGTCAATGGAGGTTGATTCCCACCAATCAAGTTCCGTTAAGCGATCGTCCGATATTCCCCACTCTTTTAAATGAGAGATGACACCGAGTGGTGTAATGAACTTTGTAGTTTTCGATTTAAAAAATTGAATTGTTTCCATGTCAAGGTGATCATAGTGATCATGTGATATGATGATGTAATCAATCGGTGGCATTTCCTCGAGAGAAATTACTGCATCCTGAAATCATTTGATCATAAAGCTGACGGGCGATGCGGAGGAAGAAAAGACTGGATCGAAAAGAAGAATCTTTCCATCAAGATTTACGAGGAAGGTTGAATGACCAAACCAAATGAATTTCATTCCATCTGATTTTTTTAAGAACTCTGCGATGTCGGGTTTTACTTCAGGTAATTTTTGATCGGGTCTTTGGTGTTTGTCCCCACCAAAAATAAATCTAATGGCTAATGAAAACATATTTTGATTTTCACGCATTTTTTCCAAAATATCTGCTCTTCGATTAACAAACTGCTCTCGACTGACATCATAATTTGTAGACTTTTGAATTTTTTCTAGATGGGTCCCGTGCGGATCCTTACCAAAAGCAGAACATTGGATGAACGAAACTATAGTAAGAAAAGGAAATAATTTTTTAAATGAAAAAGACGAAGGCATTGAATCTCCATAGCAATTTTGAACTTTATATCTCTTTGACATTCTCTATGATGCATTCGAATCAAAAAAATAATATCACAGTTAAATCATGTGAATCGACATTAAACATCGCCATTGTGTATAAATTGTTACGATGCTGGTTCTGATATATTATGTTTGTAAATAATCTTGGCTCCAATCTGTAAATTTTTGTAAAGGGTTTTGAATGTATCATTCGGACTGATACCATCTCGATCCAATGAAAATTCTGGCTTCAATCTTTTTAGAAAATACATTCCTAATTCACCTTTATTCTTTGCTTCCACTTTTCCTCGAAATTCAAAATCAAAAAAACGTTTTACCTTTTCATATGTGGATTCAGATAAATTAATTTCACCTGCAATGGACGAACTTTCCATTCGACTTGCCGTATTGACGGTATCACCCCAAATATCATAAGCAAATTTTGTTTTTCCAACCACACCAGCAACGACTGATCCAGTGTGAATGCCGATACGAATCTCCCAAAAAGGAAGCCCCTTCAACTTTTTTGTCATCATAATCGTATTCATGAATGTTCTTATCTCTAAAGCAAACAGACAGGCATCGACTGGATGTGTGAAATTTCCTTGCGGAATTCCTCCAGCCGCCATGTATGAATCGCCAATGGTCTTAAGTTTTTCCATAGAATGCCGAAGTGCAATATCATCAAACTGTGAGAATACGGCGTCCAATTGAAATATAAGATCTTCAGGAGACAACATTTCGGCGGAAGATGTGAAATTTTTAAAATCAGTAAAAAGGATGGTTGCGGATTCATATTCCATCGGTATGACGGATCCTGTTTGCATTAACTCCTGAGCTAGCTCATCAGGGAGAATATTCCGAAGCATACTAGCTGACTTCTCCTTTTCATTTCCTAGGTCTTTTAGTAAATTTGCATTGTGAATTGCACCTGCTACCTGTTCGCTGAATGAGCAAATTTCGATAAACTCATTCCGAGTCCAATCCATTTCCTTTGTAAGGCGAGTTAAACATAAAATACCGATACACTGATTGCGTACAACTAGCGGAATTTGTGCGATTGAGCTAAGATTGAATGCGTCTACTATTTTTCGATCATGAGAGGCAAGGCCGGAACTATCCATGAAGTGTTTAATAAAAAGGGGTTTTTGTCTTTTAAAAGTCCTATATAAAGAGCCTGATTCTGGTTTAAGCTCAACTTTAAAATTACGGAAGAAATTATTTACGAGAAGTCCTTTATTGAATATCTCCTTTGAGGTAAGGAGAGGTTTTAAGATTTTTTCCTTATCATCGTAAAGTAAAAGAAATGCAAGCTCTACTCTATGAAATGTCTTAAGAAATAACAAGACTTCGCCAGCGATATCATCAAGTTCATTGAAGGAGTTGATCTTTCGAAGTAGTTTATTATTACTTTCGATCTTTTCTCGATTCCGTTCAATTTGTTCCTTTTCTAGTTGTATTCTTTGATTTGTAATTTGTAATTTATCCATCAAAAAAGCTGTCTCAATGGAACCAGCGATATAGTCCGCAATGATTTTTATCTGATTGATTTCCTGATCAGTGAGTTTGAGATTTCCAGTATAGTCCAAGAGATCAAGTGTCCCTATGAATCTCTGCCTAAGATAAAGGGGCACGATCAAAAGAGAACGTAGATTGACCGATATTTGATTTAGTAGCTCCACACCTGAACTTTTATATTCATTCATGTCTGGAATAAAAAAGGTTCTTTTTCTTTTCCACACATATGCATGTGCATACTTGGTTACATATTGATTCGAAATTGGAATTTTACGTGAACGTATCTCCTGAATTGAATTTTGAGAAAGGCCACTTGGAAAATTGCTATCATAACAGACTAAGTAGCCTTCTTCTTCATTGTAAGTATACAAAACATAATGTGGAATCTTGAATTTATCTTGAAGGTATTTTGCAAGGATTACCATAATTTCTTTAAGATCCTTACAAGAATTTACTTCACGAAGAAGAGAATCAAGATTCGTTAGTTGAGCATAAGACAAGTAAAGTTTGTCTGAAAAATCATTGGCGCTTTTTGTTGACCTTTGCAGTTGATCTTCTTTTTGTTTTAATTCCTGATTTAAATTTTCAATTTCTAAGTCTTTTTTGCGTATCAACGTTTCAATCGATTTTTTCCTCTCAATCGATCTGGATACAACAAACCAGCCGAATCCTAGGGCCGATGTAACAAAGACAAAAATAGATAAGAATTCAGGAATTTCCATATTCAATTATTTTGAAAGAATCCGTGCTCCACGTTTTTGCTGAGTGTAAAGCCTATCAAATTTTTCATTTGGATGTATTCCGGTTGCATCCGATAAATCTTTGTTCAATGATAAAAGTTCGTAAACATCGAGAGATTCGCCTTCATAAGTTACAATTTTAGATTGATTTTCAAATACAAATAGTCGTTTTGCTTTTTCTTCCGTTTCTTGCGACACAGTGATTACTGCCGCTGAGGCAGCTCTTCGTATTGCTTGAGTCTGTGTTACTGTTTTGCCCCAAACATCATAATTAAACTTGGATTTCCCGATGACTCCCGCAACAACAGGACCGGAGTGAATGGCGATAGTGATTCCATTTGGTTGAAATGGGATGTCTGGAAATTCTATTTTTATTTTTTGTACTTCCTCGCGTATTGCCAGCGACGCCAAACAAGCATCAATTGGATGTGTAAAATTTCCAATTGGAAGTCCACCTGCGGCAATGTACATATCTCCTGTCATTTTTAATTTTTCTAAATTCCATTTTTTAATGATTTCATCGAATCTAGAAAAATAAAGATCTAACCCGGCAATCAATTCTTCTGGTGTGAGTTGTGCTGTCAGTGCAGAAAAGCCAGGGAAACCCGTGATGAGCATGGAGACGTTTTCAAATTCGACGGGATTTACCTTCCCTTTTGTCTGTAACTCTTCAGCAACGTTCTTTGGAAGAATATTTAAAAGTAGCGCATCCGATTTATTCTTTTCTTCTTCTATTTTTTTGAGTAGGAAATTGTTATTGATCGCGCTTGCGATGTGTTCTGACACACCAATGATGGATGAAATCTCCTCCTTATTTAAAGTTTTTTCTCTATCAGAAATTCCAAAGACAGCCATAGCCACCACTTCATCATTGTTGATCATTGGTGATATTAGAAAGGATTTAGTTTTAGAACGATTGATAATTTCGCGATCGATTTCATAAGGTACGTTCTTTGGAGCAGTCTTCATATAAAAATATTTTTTAAGTTGGTAACATTTGAAGACAAAACCTCCACTTTGATTCAATGGAAATCGTAATCCTTTAAAAAAATTTACAGTTTCATCATCAATAAGGCTAAAGCCAGAATGATTTAGATAACGAAATTCTTTTGCTTCTTTATCCAAATAAAATAACACGCAGTTTTCTATTTCGTAATTCTTTCTTATAAATTCAAAAATCTCAGCTAAAATGCCTTCTAAATTGGTAAGTGAGTTGATACGTTTTGCGAATTCGTTTAGTTTATGTATTTCAGAGCGCGCCAACTCGGATTTTTTTCGTTCTTCTTCGGCGGCTTGGAGCAAGAGTGAATTTTGAACTGCACCAGCGATATGATCACAAAAACCACCTATCCTTTTTATTTCCTCCCTCGCAAGACCTAATCCCTCTTTATACGATGTTATGTAAGTGAGGCCAATGACTTCATTTCTTACAACTAACGGAACTAACAGAAAAGATTTAAAATCGAATATTTGCATGATCTTTTGATCAAATTCACTTTTGAATGATTTCGGGATTCGAGAAAGATATAAAGGCTTTTTACGATTAAATGTTTTAAAAACGAGCCCGCCTGATTTGTTTAATGGAACACGTAGATTTCTAATGATTTCTATTTGCTCCTGCGTGATATACGAAGGATGTGTGGAGCTATAAGTAAAAAGCTCCTTGTTTTTATAGTCTATCAATTGTAATAAAATGCCATCTATATTGAATGCCTTTTGCATATATGCAAACATTTCGCGGATGATATTGGACAGTAGAGATTCTGAATTGATTCGTTGAGTAAATTCATTAAGCTTAACTACTTCATTTTTTGCATCTTCCATCTGCATTTTTGATATCTCAGCAATGTTCCGTTCCGTATTGAGAGTCTCAACGAGAATTGAATTAGTAACTGCTGTCGCGATTGCTTCACCAGTGCTCTCCATAATGCGTTCTTCTGCCTTGTTAAACGGCATCTCATTTTCTGATTTAAAAAGTGTTAAAAGTGCAACAACCTTCCCCTGTGAGACCAATGGATGAATCATTCCTGGTCGTTTCCCGATCAACTTTATAAAGAATTGATTAGAATCGTTCAGTCTACCTTCTCTTACTCTTGAAAAAGCAAATGACTTATTTCTTTTATACACTAAGTATAAAAGACCTGCAGTCATATCCAAATGAAATCTCATTTCCCGAAATTTATCATCGATATCACTCGGATACTCTGATGAAAAAACAGCTTTATGAAATTCGATCAGACTATTTTTTTCATCAATAAGAAATAAGATAAGAGAATTACACTTAATTTCATGATTGAGGTAGTCATATGCTTTTTCTAGAATCGATTCCAATCTGAGCGTTGAATTGAGAGCCTTTGCAAATTCATTTAATTGTTGTATGTTTTGCCTAGACTCTTCCAATTCGACTGTTCGTTCGGAAACAAGATCTTCCAGGCCCTCTTTCAATTTACTTAGTTGTTTATTGGATATCTCCAAATTTTCTTTCAAACTTTCTATATCCGTATATGCTCTTACAAATCCATAAGATAGGATATACCCTTGAAATAGTATAAAACCTAAAAATCCAAAGGGTATGACATTCATAGTGTTGATGATATTATTTTGATATAATGTATCGTTCAGAATGGAAACGAAGATACAGAGAAATCCAGCAAGCGATAGAAGAGATTTGATGATTCTATTTCGAAATGCGACAAAAATTGCGTAAATTACCCTTAAGCAAATAGCAATCAATAAAACTTGATAAAGTAGAGCAAGCTTCGAAAAGGATTCCACAGGGAAGGCCAGTGAGACAATGAACGGAAGTAATGCGGTTCCGAAAAAATAGATGGTTTTTTTGCCAATGGTTTCAGGAAATACCAAACGATAAAAATACATGAATACACCGGCAGCGATATATGCAGTTGAAAACTCTAATCGAATCAATGCATCCATAGATAGACTAGGAAACATGGCGCCAATGATTCGTTCTCCCGTTGTTAGGAGGCGCAAAACAAGAAAGAAACTAAAAAGTGCAATGAACAAACTAGGCTTATCTTCCCTGCGCATAAAATATAAGCCTAAGTGATAAACTGCCCACAAGAAGATACTTCCTGCAACAAAGGAAATGACTTGGTATCTAGCGTTTAGCTTAGCTAAAACTTGATTTTTTTCTCCTATTTCTGAGCTTTCCCAAAAGCCTCCTTTTGCATAATGATAGTTTGAAATTTCATAAACAATATCCATTGAATCTTCTACTTTCGGGAGATCACTTGTAAATGGCCGATAGGCGGGTTCCGCATCACGTGGATCTTTTGAAAACTTGCCTATCTCCGTAAATTTCTCTCCATTGATGTAGAGCCGATAGGAGCTAGACAAATCTAAATTATGCATCGCAAGTTGAGGTAAATTAGGTGGTAATAGGACTTTTAATCGATAGGTAGCATAGCCAAACCCGCCCAAAGCCTTGCCCTTCCAAATCAATCCCTTCCAAGTAGATGGGACATTAATTGTTGCCTTCGGCGTTGCTATGCCTAAAGATTCATTCAATTTAAGATCCTGGAAAGTCTCCTGCCAGTAGAAGTCCCAAGCACCATCCAAAGGTACGGGGCCATCTTCCTGGAAATTCCAGTTTCGGAGATCTAGGATACCGTTTATTGCCTTAGGTGGCTCTTTCTTCTGGTTAAGTGGGCTACATAAACCAATCGAAAGAAAAACTAAAAGGAGGAGAATCGTATGACATAGTGGTCGCATTGGGGATTCCAATCAAAACATTACTTGTTTGGTTGCAAAGCGAAATTACCACCTTCGCGTGTGCAAAACTATCAATTTATCATGTGTCATTGATGAAAATTGCCATCTCCACTCTGATCCATGATTTGAAGAATGATTTTGAATTTTATATTCAGTTTGGAAGGATCATGTTCTTGATTGAGAGCTTTCCCTCTTTTCTATTTTGCTGATTTCCCTAAAGGGATCAAAAACGAGTCAGCTAACTTTTTTCATTGGCGACCAAACAAAATAAATCTTGAAATAAAATAGAATTAATCTAATTTGTAGCCATGAACAAACAAACAAACAAACAAACAAACTTATCATTTACTTTTTACTAATCACTGCAGCATTCTTGTTTGCCTGTGATACAGTAGCACCGAAAAAGGAAGATGATTCTACAAATAACCTGTTACTACTAACAGCAGTGGCAAATCAGCCTAATTGTACAAATTGCTCTTGTGCGTTAACGAATTCATGCATTGAATATAGTGCGTCTGCGTGGAATTCATGTGCGGCGAGAAGGCATTGTACATCCAGTTTGTTTGGCACATTTTCTGAGACTTCAAAATGCATCGCGACTGCTAGCTTAGTTGGCACATGTACTGGAACCACAAGGGACACTCCATCACTTGCCGCCATATCTTATACTTATGACTATTATTCGAGCTCTCCGATTGACTTTCCAACCTCTGAAAACGTTACTATTCCAACCACAACTAGCTCAACCACCGTTTTTGGGCTTCGTCCAAACTGTGTAAATGCGGCTGGTTCTGGAACGGGATCTCGTGTAAGGGGAACGTTTACTAAACCTACAAATGCTGCTAGGATTCGATTCAGAAATTCAAGTGGATCCAATGAGACCTACACTCTCCATAATTCAGCAACATGTGGTGCAGGAACCTTAGTTCAAACGATTGGAGCTGTAGCCAATGGATCTACATCTAGTTATAACAACGTGACTGAGGGTCTTTACGCGATTAGTTTCAATAGTGGGACAACCTGCAGCGTCTTAGGCTACCAATTTTCCAATGGCAATGTTTGGACTGTAACTTCCGGAACAACCACTTATTCCGTAGCAGCAACAACAGAGTAAAGAAATTCCCCCACCCCTCTTTCAGTGGAGAGAGGGGTATTGCTGTTTTTTGAAAGTGTAGTTGTTAAAGTCTTCCTTCAAAATCCTTATTTTGGCCATACGCCTGAATCACAAGAAATCCTAGGGTTGCAAGTACTCCAGCAAACATGATAAAAAGCTCGGTTCCAAATGAATCAGAACTTTTCCCCATGATGGAAAGGTAGAGAAGTGGAGCAATGTATTGGTTGGCAAACAATGCGCAAAAAATGACCTGATTCCCAACTCCGCCTTTTAGGAACTGCCATAGGAAAAGGTTCTTGTTCCCAAAAACAGTTGAAGCGGCGAGGGCCGCCATAAAGCACATTTCCAATATAGAAATACCCACTCTTGGATCGATGCCCATACTTAAGTATGTTGGATTATTGAAAAGATGTCCGATCAAACTGAGCTCTCCTGGTACAAGTGCTAGGTGAATCAGAATGTCATCTAATATAAAGACATTCTTTGGAGTTTTCCGAAGGTAAACCAATATTTCATAAATGCAAAATAAAACAATTCCTAAAGATGTAAAAATTGAGGTCATAACGAGCGATGATGAAGTTTTGATGTGTACCGTTGGAGCGGAAAGTAACATCAGTATCGAAGAAAAGTTACCTCCTCCAACTATCAAAAGAAATGCGATACTCATCGTAAACGGCCAAAGATATAGGTATCTTGTTGCCAAACGGATACCTACGATCATAAATAAGGAAATGGCGGTAAAGATGGACATTACCGGTCCATGTTGATCATAAAACAAAGGTTTTCCGACAACCCAGGCTAAAATGGCGACGATTGATGCGCCGAAGATGAAAAAATCTAAAACCTTAGCTAATTTCTCTGAATACTTTTCCATATTGTTTTCCTGAGGTGTTTGATTTTATGAAATAGAATGTCTGATTAGTGTGCGTCTTACGCGGCAATCATTTCTGAAACTTGCATGATCCATGAAGTGTAAAAGTTCGCAAGAGATCTCAGCAGAAAAAGATCTGAATCCAAAACATCGGATTTAGAAACATCTGTATTGTTGATAGACTGTATCGCTTGTGCGTACTTCGGTCTGAACTTTAAGAGGGGAGTATCTCCAGAGATATAAAAGAGGACTCTTGTTTTAAGTTCTTCTTCAAAATTATACTCTTTACTCCATTCTGCAATCAATGTGTCACAGTTGTATTTTTTCGAAAGTAATTGCTGGGCAATGATGTTCCGAAACATAAACTCTAGAGCTGTTATTGTAATATCTTTGTGAATCAATGCAACATCTGAAACAAGGGTATCTTTCTTTAATAATGCTTCTTTGAGATTTCCGATTCCTAAAATTTTCGCATTCATAGCATTATAAGCGCGAAAGTTGAGAATTAAATTTTCCCGTTCCTGAGCAGAAAGTCCTGCGTCGTCTTTGCTTGCCATATTTTGTTCTGCCGCTTCATCTTGTTTGTTGGCACTTAGCAAATCTATGGTTTGGAATAAGATATCAAGAGAAAAGTGGCTACGTCTATTATTACGGTATGCCTGTTCTTTTTGATATGCTTTGGCTACGCGCTGTTCAAATGATTTAACGTCGAGTATACGAAATCTTCCAGCACTCTGTAAAAGGTTATGGGTGGCGGCTAAAAAGGACTCTTCGTTTGAGACATCAAATCCAGAGTAATTTGCTTCGAAATTTTTGAGAAATGTATCCTTGAGAAGCTGAATCGTACCTTCTCCGACTTCCGGTTGGCGAAGAACTATCTTCCAATACAAATTGGCTTCATTACGCACGAGAGCGGCCTTCTTTTCAATCTCACGCCGTCTGACTTCTTCCGCATTTGGAACCATGGTTTAAGTCATAGAGAATCCCCAATTGAATGGGTATCAATATATTTTTCCTTTAGTTTATGCAAAAACTACAAGGTAGATTTTGAGTCCTCAAGACGGATCGTCGGAATTTTTTTCGGAAGTTGATTTGTAATCTCTAACTGCCCAGGCCCAATACATAAATAGAAACTGAATGGGAAGGCGGAACCAGAGAGCGATTACTGGAAATCTGTTATCTGTGCCCTCTATGGCTTCTTGCAGCATATGGATATTTGCTGGAAATACAGCAATCAATAATAAGATAATTCCGTAACAGGCGACTTGCCGCAAACGATTGTCCAAAAGAAGTAGACCAAGTAATATTTCCGTAGTGCCACTTGTTATATTCAAAAGTTCATGAAAAGGAAGATAATCAGGCATCATTTCTAAATAAAATTCAGGAGAAATAAAATGATTCAAACCTGCGAATGTGTAAAATGCGCTCATGCCATAAAGAAAATACTTTTTCATACTTATTTCTAACTTTTTAGATTTGATTGTCATTAAAAAAACGAGTGTCTTTTTATTTTAACTTAATCGTCGAACAAACTTGTTTGAGACATATTTGATCTTTCCCAATATTTTTCGCATTTTTTCCAGTAGGTAAAAAAGGAGGGAAAATATCCGTTAACTTGAGGGAACATCCAATCTCTTTGTTCTTCTATGCCCACAAAATTTGCGTTTGTTGGATGTTCCTTCCAGTAGGCTTTTCCATTCAATTTAGAAAGGTAGTTCCAAAGTTCATTCCATTCTCCCCAAAAGAATTGTATATCGGGAATGTTTTTTGAGAGATTATATATAAAATCCAAAGTTTTCGGCGATGTTGGATACTTTTCATAAAATGATGGACGTAGTAAGAATACGCGATTTGCTCTTTCACCTCTATGCCATTGTGGATCGAGATTGTAGAAGTCATAGATCAATGTAGGTGAGTTCATATCAAAACTTGGAGCATGACTAGAGTCAAAAAATGGACTGCCTAATTTAGAATTATCGTAATTTCGTTTCTTCTCATAAAACCAGTCCTTTGTGGTTTGAAAGGCTAAGCTTTTATCCCAATCTACTAAGGGTTGCAGTTCTTTCGGGAGAGATTCAAATCGAAGGATATCTTCGTATGATTTATCTAAGTAAGTATTCTGATCTTGGGTCTTTAAATAACGATTTAAATTTTCTTGGTTTGCAATGTATTTTTTGGAACTAAATGCACCGGCAACCCATTGCCAACTGCATGTATTGCTAGCATAATCTGCATCCAACAAATAATAGTACATCCATTCGGAAGGCATCTTCCAATGGGCACCACTCACATTGCAGATGATAGATGAAAGATACATCCGAACATGGTTATGTAAATACCCATTTTCATAAAAATCAATCAATTCCCTATCAATACCACTAATTCCAGTGGAAACGGAGTCTTTTAAGATTGCTTTAGGGATTTGATAATGTCTTACATTTAATTGTGATTGCTTTAATTCTTTTTCAAGCTCCTCTTTTTTATGTTTCCAAACTTGTTGGAAGTAATCACGCCATGCCAATTCTTGAACAAACTTTGTTACTTTGTAAGGTTTTAAGTTTAGGGACAATACAAAAAGAAAAACTTGTTTTGTTGATAAAAATCCTCTTGAAATGTAAGGTGATAAAGCGGAAACTCCACCATCAATATAGTTTCTGGAATCTCCGTAATGGATAGGATCAAACATGTGCATCCTTTTTTGAATTGATTCGAAATCAGTGGGGAAAAAAATTTTCAAGGGATAAGATCCTGTTAGAAAGATTGTTTATATGTTAGACTATCCGATGGAAAAAACTATTTGTTTTCTTTAGAAAGTTTTTGAAGACAAAAAGATTTTGAAATGTTTATAGAGAGTTTTTGCTGGACTCAAAAAATCGAAATCGAATCATATATGAAGTGAAAAAAAGAAAAAATCACTTAAAGAATATTCTAAGTTTACGAAAGTACTTTTTTAATAAATACATCCAGCCCATATTCAAATTCTTCATCTAAAATCGTTTCAATTTTTTTCTTAGTAGTTCTTTTTAAAAACGAAGTTATGAAACCTACAAAATTTGGATACCTTGTAAAAAGGTGTTCCTGGTTTGTTGCAAATAAATTTTCCATTGAACTAGTATTATCTTCTGGCAAATTGTCAAATCTCCAACCTGCTTCTTGTATACAGAATCCATATACATAACTTTCTAAAGCCAATAAAATCCGATAAGTTTCAGTTATTGAGTAACCATCGTCTCTTAAAAGCTTAAACTGCTTTTCCATAAAATTCAATCGAATCTCTGAAAAGTTCTTTCTTGTATCTAATACTTGCGGAGCCCAGGGATGGGCTTTCAAAATTTTTCTTTTGTTTCTGTAGAGTGCTTTGAGGGTATTCTTTAAATTTCCCTTTGAGGAGGGAATTTCAATCTTTTGTAACAACAAATCTGTCAACCCATCCAAAATCTCCTCCTTATTTTGAATATGCTTATATAAAGACATTGCCTCAACACCCAACTCTTTTCCTAAACTTCTCATGGATAAATTTTGAAGCCCATGTTTATCAGCTATTTTGAGTGCTGTGTCCATTATTTTTGCTTTATTTAATGGTCCTCTTTCTTTTTTTACTATAGTCTTCTTCATATTCAGACAATTCTATAGATTTAGGCTTACGCTGTAAACTTTTTTGTTGACAAAAAGATTTATGAATGGGATTGGTATAGAATCGGCTTACAGCGTAAGCTAAACGGAGAATGTTGATGAGAGCGATTGTTTGTGAGAGCTATGGTCCTGCAGAAGTTTTGAGCTTAAAAGAAGTGGAGAAACCTAAACCAAAGGCGACAGAGATTCTGGTAAAAATCAAATCAACCGCGGTGAATTCAGGCGATGTTCGAGTCCGAGGATTCATAGTAGATGGGATCCAAAGAATTCTTATGAAATTGGTCTTAGGTTCTAAAAAACCAAGAAAGCCGATTCTCGGTCTTGTTTTTTCAGGAATCGTTGAAGAATTGGGTGCAAATGTTAAAAAGTTTAAAGTAGGTGATGAGGTTTTTGGAATGACTGGTTTCCAGTTCGGATGTTACGCAGAATATATCTGTGTAAAGGAACATTCGGTTGTTTGCGAAAGACCATCTAATGCTAGTTTTGATGAAGCAGTTTCCATTATCTTCGGTGGAACATCAGCGTATCATTTTCTAAAGAAGGCAAAAATCGACCAAACTCCCAAAAAAATCTTAATCTATGGTGCCGCGGGCTCTGTGGGTGTGGCCGGCGTACAAATTGCGAAATACTACAACGCAGATATTACAGCTGTTGTGAGCGGGAAAGGTATCGAATTGATGAAGAGTTTAGGTGTTAACAAAATTGTGGATTATTCAAAGGGTGAATTTCAAAATTTAAAAGCTGATTATGATATTGTATTTGATGCAGTCGGAAAGATTGGCAAAAAGGATTTTTCTCACGTATTAAATCCTAATTGTATATTCAAGTCTGTTGAAGGTTGGGATGTAGCAACTGAGAGTTTGGATAAAATGTTGTTTTTGAAGAAATTATTTGAAGAAGGTAAATACAAAGCTGTTATTGATAAAATATTCAAACTAGAAGAGATCGTAGATGCACATCGTTATGTGCAAACTGGCAAAAAGAAAGGCGATGTTGTAATACAAGTGGCATAGGTTCTTTTTTTACAATCAGTGGATGCTCTAATATTTAAAAAAAGTAAAAAAGGAAGCCTATAATTTAGCCCTTTAATTTAATAAATTCCATTGTTTTGTTTCGATTACAGTTTTTATATTTAATAAAATGTCTTTTTTCGTTTCAAAGTCTGGTCCTGAATGGTAGATCTCCGCGGCTTTTCGAACTAGCTTAGATTCATCTAGCAATGGTTTTATCTTCCATGTCCCTTTTTCTTTCATTTTTTCAGACAGCTCAAGATAGGCATTGATTCTTTTTGATTTTTGGGAATAGGCAATTCTATTTTGACATTTGCAAGGATTTGATGCGGAGCTCAGTCCACATTGTTTGCCTAAAAATTCATCCATCTGTTTGCGTGCTCGTGAAAGACGTTTTCTGAAATTTGATTCACTTATATCCATTATCCAAGCGCCTTCAGAACTTGAGACTTGAAAGACTTCACCTAATATAAAAGCAATGCGATAGCTTCTAGTCAAACAAAGTAAAATTGCATGGGTACAGGCGGCTTGCACATGTAATGCTAAATATTTCGTCCTTTCAGAAGAGTCGTGATTTTCAACATTGGTTTTTGTTAGTTCTTCTTCGACCTTTCTGAAATTTACATGTTTCAATTCCAAATTACTTTTTTTTGTATTAATTAAATGATTTGTTGCAATTCGGTAAACCCATGTAGTCAGTTTGCTTTCTTTTCGAAAATTTCCCAAGTTTGAGATGACTTTAATTAAAATCTCTTGAGTTGCATCTTCAGCATCTTCTGGATGCCAAAGAAATTTTAATGATAACGCAAAAACCTTTGGTTGAAAGTATTTTACTAGCTCTTCAAAGGCAATTCTACTTCCTTTTAAACAACCCTCAAGCAAAGGTAATTGCGGATCTTCCATCTACTTCTTGTTAGATAAAATTGTTAACACAAGGGCAATCAAAGCTGGTCCACCTTGTGTGAACAAAATTGAAAATTTTGCAGTGGCGGATCCAAAGATTGCCGCAATCACAATGCAAATCAAAAAGAACAAAATGGTTCGATACTTTTGATCTTGATCTCGAATAAAGAATAATGCCCAAAACAGTCCGGCCGCCAAAAAACCGTTGTACAATCCCTGGTTTTTTGCCAGTGTTGCGGTAATTGCCGCTGTCTCTGGCGTCAGTTTAAATGCCTTCATTCCAAACTCTGTTTGCCAGAGAAACATTTCCAAAATGAGTATGAGGACGTGTTCGATTGCGACAAGTCCAGTCATTACTAGTGCTGCAAGTTTCATATTAATCTCCTAATTGAACGTTTGGACAAAACAAAATCCAATTTGTGACAAAAAGTGAGATTTTTTTTCGAATAGCAAATGGTTTGCCTAATTTTTTTTGAGAAACTGAATCGCTAAAAAGGACATGGGTATATAAGCAAGGCCCAAATCAACAATCGTGAACCATATTGGACCAGGTAACATGATGATGTTAGCAATGCCCCCCAAGAGAAAAAGACCGCCGATGGTATAGGCAAAACGGTTCTTAAAGCTGATTGCAATTCTGTAGGCGATCATCGATCCAATCAAGGTTCCAATTGCATGTGCAAGGAATGGCATGAGGAAATGGATAGGTTGGAAGAGATGGATGCTTGCCTTTAAACCTTCCATCGTCGTTACATCTGCACCTTCGGGAGGAGGGATGATGGTTCCACCAAGCATAATAATCCCCATATTTGCCATACTACCTAAAATAAAGCCGAGCAATACGGAACTTGCATTGATAAGTAATTGTTTCCAATTCATAATCTATATCCTTTTTTGAATTTGTTGTTTTGAAACGAATTAGTAAATTTATTAATTCTAATTGTCAAATCATTTCAACAAATTATGGATTGCTCAAGCAAGCAGACCAATACCCATCTGGTGTAAAAGTTGGGAAAATAGCTCTTCGTCTGTACGTTTGGGGCTAACCTGCTTTTGTTTTGAATCAATCCCCGCCAATCTTCCATCTTGGAGTAACATCACATATCCGTGAGTAAAAGACCAAATCAAAAAAGCCATTTCTTTTGGGTCACATTTCTTTAAGATGCCTCTTGTTTGTAATGTGATCACAGCTGACAACAATACTTCAAACGATTCTAATCCTGCTTTTTCGCATGTTGGGTATTGAGACATATCATCAATGTTGTTTGAAAACATAAGTCGATAGAGTTCTGGATTTTCATTCGCAAAACGAAGGTAAGATACACCCATCGCGATGAAAGCTTCCTTTGGATGGATGTCTATATCCTTTTTTCCTTCCAATAAGGCTAACCGAAACTGAATGAAACCAGTTTCGATAAGTGTAGCAAGTAGGGTTTCTTTTTTAGGAAAATGTCTATTTGGTGCAGAATGTGTAACGCCGAGTTTCTTTGCGATTTCTCTTAAGCTTAGAGATTCCACACCCTTTTTTTTGATCCAGATGATCGATTCATTGAGAATCGCTTCGCGCAAATTTCCATGATGGTAGCCTTTTCTGGATTTTCGTCTTTCTAAGATCATCACCTCAAAAAATAAGAAATATAGATATTGTCTACTTTTTTCTATTGACACACCAAATAATGTAGTCGTAGTCTACATTATTATAGTCAATGACTACATTTGAGGTACAATGTTTCTATCTTTTCAAAAATTGTTTGTTTTTTCGTTGTTTTTGATACTAATTCATTGTTCGAACGTAAATGAACAATTGAGTCCGACAATTTCCGTTCAAGGGGTTCAAGTTCAAGAATCCTTTCCGATCAAAGAGATTTCTATTCGTGGCCGTGTAATCCGAGAGACAAAGAATCAATATTCGTTGGCCTTTGAGTCGAAGTATTTACAGCAGATCCTTTTTTATAAACCGAGTAAGATTCAGGTAAAACTTCCTTACATCAATACACCAACCTTCCTCGTAAATCTAGGTTACTATCAAGATCAGATCAAGAGCTCCTTTCAGTTTCCGGAAGGTTATATCGATTCAGCAGAACTGGAGGGATACTTTTATATAAATAATACACAAGGATGGCAGATCCCTTTCGATGCCATTTATTCACCGTTTGGTGATAACCAATATGTTTTCAAATATCAAAGCGGCAAAGCATTTTCATTGCCCATAAATGTCATTCGAGTTTATCAAAATCATGCCCTGATTCTCGGAAATTTGGAAAAGGGAGATATCATAATCAAAACTAGGCAAGGCGACTTAGTAGAAGGGATGCAAGTAAAGGTAGAGCTATGAAATTTGCGAATTTTATTTTAGAAAGAAAAAGCTTAATATTCACAATCTTTACATTCTTTTTTCTTTTGGGAATTCTCGAATTTTTTGTGATGCCACGCGAAGAAGACCCAAGGTTACAGGAACGATTTGGAGTGTTGAAAATCGTATATCCCGGCGCATCTTTGGAGAGCATCCGTCGCTTAGTGAGTATCCCAACAGAAGAAGCTCTGGCAGAAATTTCAGCTGTTCGAACATTAGAGATTCGTGTACGTCCGGAAGTGATGATAGCCGAAATTCGGTTACAGGATTCACTTGGCACCGAACAGGAAATTAATGATGCATGGAAACGCGTGGAAGATGCGATCAAAAAAGCAGAACCGAAATTTCCTCAAGGATTGCAACCATGGGATTTAAATCGAAGGGTCTTAGATCAAGAAGCCATTTTGATCGCATTAACTGGATCAGATGATGTATTGTTATTAAAGAAAGAAATTGACAGCTTACGCACCCAGCTTTTGCAGATTCAAAATGTTGCAAAGATCAATCGATTGGCTGACCCAGAAGAAGAAATAGAAATCTATATTCCAAAACGGATCTTAGAAGACAAAGGAATTTCATTGCGATTTTTTGCAGATTGGATTGCCGCGGCTAACCATAGTATCCCGCCTGGAACGATGACCATTGATGGGAAAAAAGCGATCATCAAAACGGATGGTTGGTTTGGTGACATCGATGCGATTTCTTTATTAAGTCTTCCGCTTCCAGGTGGAGAATTGAGAAGCATTGGAGAGTTAGGTTCGATCGAAAAGAAACCAAAGTATCCTACTTCGGAATTGATGCGTTCTAGAGGAAAAACGGCGGTCGGATTGGGGATCGTTGCAAAAAAAAATATAAATCTAGTCACATTTGGTAAGGAAGTTTCTGACATAGTGCAAAAGTGGCAGAAAAAAAATCCTAATCTTAAAGTAGAGATCATCAATTCCCAACCTATGTATGTTGAGAAAAGATTGTCAGAACTTGGACTCAATCTATTTTCTGGGATTCTCATCGTTGCCTTCGTACTAATTAGTATGATGGGATTTCGTATCGGGTTTCTATCGGCTGTTATCGTTCCAGTCATTGCAATTATAAGTTTAGGAATATATGGAATGTTTGGTGGTGTTCTCCATCAAATTTCCATCGCCGCTTTTGTAATGGCTCTTGGGTTACTCATTGACAATGTGATTGTAATTCTTGAGAGCGTTCAAGAAAAGATAGATGCGGGTGATGAGATCGCCTCTTCCGTAAAAGAGACGATTTCAAATCTAGCTTTTCCCTTACTTAGTGCTACTGGAACCACACTTGCATCTTTCATTCCGTTATTAGGTTCCAGTGGGAATTCGGCAGATTTTACTAGGGCAATTCCTGTGATCAATATGCTAACATTAACAGTTAGTTTTGTATTTGCATTATTCGTTACTCCACTACTCGGGTTGTACTTTTTAAGACCCAAAAAAGTAATTAAAGAATCCTTTTATGAAATTGCATCACAACGCGTTGGCAAACTAATTCCAATCTATGCAAAGCAGATCTTGATCGTAGCATTTGTGTTATTTGTAGTTGCGATGGCGGGTTTTGGAATTTTACCAAAAAAATTCTTTCCTGATGCAGATCGTGATCAACTGATACTTGATTTGAGATTGCCAGAAGGCACAGATATTACTCAGACTGATGATATCGCTCAAAAAATTGAAAGCTGGTTAAAAGAAGATAAACGAATCAATTCAGTAAATGTTTTTGTTGGGAGAAGCGTACCTTTATTTTATTACAATTTAAATCAATCACCTAATAGTCCGCATGTGGCTCAATTCATAATCAACCTTAAAGACATTGAAGAGAGAGATACATTTAAAAAAGATTTTCAAAAAGTTTTAGATTCGAAGCTTTCCATTGGAAATGCAATATTACAAGAATTGAAACAAGGACCTCCTGTAAAAGCGCCCATTGAAGTAAGGATATTTAGTGAGAACCATGAGGATCTATTCAAATCGAATCAGTTAGTATTGAAATCCTTATACGAAATGTCCGGTGTCAAAGACATTCGTTCTGATTTGGGAGTAGGTACTCCCGTCTTAAATTGGGAAACTGATGATGCTTCGCTTTCTAGATATCGAACTTCTAGGTCCGATGTAACGCTTTCCATACTTTCACAAACGCGTGGTCTACCGATAGGATTTTATCGTGCAGGAGACAGACCTATACCGATCGTATTAAGAACACTTCAGAAAGATAACATCTCTCCAAGTTCAATATCCGAAAGTCCGCTTACTTCAACACGTGCAGAAATTTTAAAACTTTCATCCGTCTCTCATCTAACAATGGATTGGGAACCATCATTGCTTTATAGGCGAAACCGAGAAACAGGAATAAACATTTTAGCCGAGGTGACAGATGGCATCACAGCAGAAAAGGCAACAAAAATTTTAGGAAAAAAGCTGAATGCGTTACAGTTTCCCGAATCTGTTAGATGGGAATTTGGTGGGGAACAAGCAGAATCTGGCAGTGCCAATCAATCGTTAGTGGCCGTTGCTCCACTTGGTATGATGATATTAGTTTCATTTCTTCTACTGGAATTTGGAAGTTGGAAAAAAACGGGAATCATCCTCCTCACTGTTCCCTTATCCATGATTGGAGTAGTGCCAGGTCTTCTCCTCAGTGGAAAGCCATTTGGATTTCTTTCACTTCTTGGGATTTTCGCACTCGTTGGAATTGTAGTAAACAATGGAATTTTGATTTTAGATTATGTAGGACACGCGACCGAAAAAGGAGATTCGATAGCCGAAGCGATCAAATATTCTCTATCAAAACGTATTCGCCCGATTTTACTCACCACTCTAACCACGATTGCAGGTCTGATACCACTTGCATTTACAGATGCGACCTTATGGCCTCCTTTTGCCTGGACGATGATTTCTGGCCTACTTGTATCTACCTTTTTGACTCTTTTAGTAATACCTTCAGCCACATATCTGACATTTGGCGAAAAGACTCCTTCAGTTAAAAAACCAAAAAAGTTCGATTTAGGAAAGATTCGAAAATTGGTTTCGCCTGGGCTGATTTTGTGTCTTTTTATTGCGGGGAATCAGATGTTAGTTGCCGATCCATTGGTGCTTACTTGGCAGGACACTGTCAAAAAGGCAGAGGAATCTCCACGTGTTAAGATAGCTTGGGAAGAATGGAAAAGAAAAAATTTAGAGAAAGAAAAATTTGAACGAGCAGTATATTATCCGAAACTCGGTATTTCCGTTGAACAGATCAATAGAGATAGAACATTATTTCCAAATGCATCGTTACCAATCGTTGCGGGTATAAATCCAAGTTATTGGACGGGTGGAATAGAACTACAACAAACCTTATTCGATCCTTCCAATTGGTTTGCGGTTTCAAAAGCACTCGACTATTCGGAAGAAGCACAACGTTTGTTATCATATCGCGCTAAGGAAACTTCTCAATCTGAGGCCTTGATACTTTATGTAACGATCCATCGCATCAAAATCAAAAGACAAAACTTAGATGAGCTTATGCAATCTCTTGGTATTCGTTTGAAGGAATTAAGGCGATTGTATGTCTTAGGTCAGGTAACAGAGAGCGAGTTGTTTCGCATTGAGCAGGCAATCAGCCAAGCAAAAATTTCATTGGAAGAATTAGCAGAAAAAGAACGGATCGCGAACTTGGCATTGAGAAGAAGTTTAGGTATCGACGAAGAAATTGAGGTCGGTGTCCTACCGAATGAATCCGAGTTAAGAGTTGTTACACAAAATGAGGAGCCACCGGAAAGATTAGAGTTACTGGCCATTCGAAAGAAGCTCTTCGCACTACAAGAAAAGAAGAAATCAATCGAGTATGAAGCACTTCCGAAACTGGTAGCCAAAGGTGGATACTTTTATCTCAACAACAATCAATTTAGCACTGACAATTGGGCCCAAATATCTTTGGGTTTGAGTGTAAATCCATTCGATGGAGGAGTCAGAAAAATTCGGGAAGAGGAAGCCGATTCGGAGATTCGTTCCACTAGAGAAGAATTTTCTGATTTGATACGGGCTCTTTCCTTAGAGAAAGAGGATACCTTTACCCAAGTGAAGGTAAAAAAGCATGAGGTAGAAATACGCCAAACAAATGTCAGTAAATCTCGCAATGCATCCAAGAAAGAATATGAACGCGTAAAAGCTGGCAAAACAAATATCAACTCTTGGATCGATGCAGAAATTCTATACTCAGAAGAAAAAGATCGATTCGAAATGAGTAAAATCGACCTTTTGGAACGCATGATTCGCTATCGGAACGTAATCGGAATGGGTTATGACCTTCAAAATTGAAAAAAAAATTGACAAAGATTTCAGTATATTTATAAGTTGACACTATCAACATAGTAGACGATGACTACATTAAGGAATTAAAATGAAACCAAAACTAAAAATATTCTTAATCAGTGCGATGATTTTAAACGCACCACTATTGGCCATAGATTTGGATGTCGAAATCCAAAATCGTAAATCGACTTCCTCGAAAGTTTCGTGTGCAGTCTTTGAAAAAGAAGAAGGATTTCCTTCAAATCCAGAAAAAAGAATGACAGGTGTTATCGCAGAATTGACTGCAGACAACAAAACAATATGTAAATTCAAAGGGCTAAGTGCTAAAAAATATGCCGTTTCTGTATTAGAAGATATGAATGGAAATGGAACAATGGATACAACGATGGTAGGATTTCCTAAAGAACCTTGGGGTGTTTCCAAAAATGCACCAATGCACGCATTTGGTCCACCTACATTCGATGAAGCAGCATTTCAGCTAACATCAAACAGCACCATACAAATAAAGTTGAACCAGTAAATACAATGAATAATCTATCAAAATACAATTCATGGGCTTTAGTGACGGGAGCAAGTGACGGAATCGGTAAAGATTTTGCAACTCAATTGGCTAAAGAAGGGTTTTCTCTTTATCTCGTTGCGAGAGGAACAGAAAAATTAGAAAGAGTTCAGAATGAACTAAAATCTAAGTTTGGTGTTCAAGTACGAATCAGTGCCCAAGACATAAGTAAAACAAAATCAGTCGAAAGTCTACTTGAAGAGACAAAAGATATACAATTTGGTATCATCGTTCTTTCGGCGGGATTTGGATCAGGTGGTGCATTCGAATCATTACCGTTAGATAATGAATTAAACATGATTGATCTAAACTGCCGAAGTGTCGTCCAGATGAGTAACGCTTTTATACAAAAAGCGGTGGGAAAATCAAACTTGGGATTGATCGTGTTTGGATCACTTCTTGGGTTTCAAGGAGTGCCTTGGAGTTCCACTTATGCGGCAACAAAAGCATTTGTTCAAAGTTTTGCAGAAGGTCTTTATGGCGAGTATAAGGGAAAAGGAATCGATGTCCTTTCTGTGGCACCTGGACCCGTAGCTACAGGATTTGGTGGACGTGCAAGTCTGAAGATGGGAATGTCTCAATCTCCAGAAGGAATCGCAAAAGAGGCATTATCTGCTCTTGGTAAAACAGACACAATTAGACCGGGTTTCCTTTCTAAGTTTTTGGGATACTCTCTTGCCACCGCACCTCGTAAAATAAGATCGATGATTTTGAAACAAATCATGGCGTCGATGATCAATAACGGAAAAAAATAATGAAGGTGAAATTGATGATTCTTGCTTCAACTCTCCAGTGGATTATGAGCTGTGCGGTGGGAACACCCTTTCAAAAAAATTCCAAGATTGATGAGAGTGTTTTAAAGCCAGAAACACTTGTTACGGTAGCATTAACGGAAGTAGATATTTCTGGCAGTTATTCTGTAAAAAGTGTATTTTGGGACCGAGTGGGATCTGTAAGGAGTAGCTTGGAGTCGAATCCTGGATTTTTAGGTGGGTCGATTCGTCGGGAAATCTTTGGGTCACGAGCTTGGACAATGACCATTTGGAAAGACGAACAATCGTTAGATAATTTTGTCGAATCTCGGGAACATGAAAGAGCCATGAAAGAGGGAGGGCCTGCCGTAAGGAAAGCAAAGTTTTATAGAGGGAAAAAGATGTGGAAGGAGATTCCGCTATCTTGGGACATAGCAGAACAACTGATTGACGAAGAAGGGAGAGTTGAGTAATTTAGTTTTTGCGTTCCATCAAAGGGAGGACTCGCTCAACGTTACTATACAACTCGATCAGGTGGTGACTGAAATCAAAGAGCTCCTCTACGATTGTTAAAAAAGGTACCAAGCCCGCCATCTGAGCAGTTTTTGATTTTAATCTTTTGATTTGTTTACGGTGGATTTTAAATTTGAGAACGGTAAATTCTTTCCTATATGCTTTCATTTTAGCATCAGAACGCCGCTTCTTTTTCACTAAGGATTGTATTTCATCAAAAATTGATTGAATGTATACTTTGATTTCTTTTAAATCTTCCTTTTCTTCATCATTGAGAGCTGAGAACTGAAAATCTATCTTGTATAAAACATTTTTACGAATCGAGAGTGTGTTATTGATCAATTTCCTAAAACTATGAATCGAACTTTCTAAATTATAAGAGTGAGTAATTTCACGTTGTGTAAACTCGCTGTTATCCACTTCCGCTATTCCAACCATATAAGACCCATACAAAAAGCTGAGTCTATCTAATCTTTTGCCAGTTCCCTTTTGATGTGATTTCTTTCCAGTCGATAGCGCTTTGAGAATAGAATTTAAGATGTTCGAGGTGTCCTGGATATTATCCATTAGATGATCGAAAATATAATAAATTGCTGATTTCGGATTTGAATTGATGTCCTCCATCGGCAAGCTGAATTCATTGCTTAAATCAGATCTCAACTTATGAATTTTATTAAATGAAATAAAAAGGAAAAAAGATATGGGCAATAAAAAAATGAATGCATAAAAGCCAAACGTGTAAAAACAAAGTGCGATCGAACCACTCAAAATGGTTGTTATCATCGCAGTCAAAAACCATCCTCCTATGACTGTTAGAACACCGCTGACACGGTTGACTGCGTTGTAACGCACCCAAGCTCTGTCAGCAAGGGAAGTTCCCATAGCTACCATAAATGTTACAAAGGTAGTCGATAAGGGTAATTTGTATAATGTGCCAGTTAGAATCAACAAGCTGGACGCTGTTACATTTACACTTGCCCGAAGTAAATCAAATGACTCATGTTGATGATACTTTGTGCTAACTTTTGTATATCGCGAACGAATGAATGAACTGATAAATGTTGGACTATAATCTTTAAAAAATCCCCAAATATCTAAGAATATTTTTACGATTCTTCGAGAGAGTTGATTTGATGTAAATAATTCGATTTCTGTTTTTTCACTGGCTAGTGAGATTTCCGTTTTCGTTACAGATGCCGCCTTTTTTGAAAAAACTAGTGTAACAATCATGATGATTGCTGATAAAAAGAGGAAGATCTGTGGGGTTTGCACTTTTCCGCCTAATGCGGTTCCTAATGCCAAGGGATCTCCTGATTCTAAAATCAATTGGACTACATTAATGCTTGCTAATGGGACACCTACGAAATTTACTAGATCATTGCTTGCAAAGGCCATAGCCAGCGCAAATGTTCCGAAAATGATAATGATTTTTAAAACATTGATTTGATAATAAACAAGTATCTGAAAGAGAACAAGTAAAGTTAGAAATACAAATGAAAATAAAAGAAGTAGATTTGATTCGATAAAAACCAACAAATCCTTGCTGATATAATTTGAACCTTTTAATGCTGAAATGATAATAAAAAATATCAATATGGAAGAGCTCAATGCCGCAAATGTACTTCCAAAATGTTTTAGCGTTTTTTCGATTTGAAATGTAAATATGATCCGCAGTATGGTTTGTATAATCATCCCAATAACAAAAGCGATGATAACGCTCATAAAGATGCCAGAAATGATTTTGATCGCACTTTCAGAGTTGATATAGCTAAAGGCATCAACACCTTCTGGCTTTGTTAAGAATGCGATCATAAGTGATGCACCAAAAAGTTCAAAAACCAAAGAAACGGTTGTGGATGTGGGTAGTCCAAATGTGTTATAAAAGTCTAACAACAAGACATCAGTGATCATTACGGCTAAAAAGATGTAAACGAGTGCTTCGAGCGTAAATAGTTCGGGTCTGAATATTCCTTTACGAGCTACTTCCATCATACCCGAAGAGCTGAGTGCTCCGAGTAAAACACCTACTGCGGCAATTATGAGAATGAACTTTTTTGAGGCGACTCTGGATCCGATTGCAGAGTTTGTAAAATTTACTGCGTCATTTGCAACACCCACAATCAGGTCAAAAACTGCTAAAAAAACCATTAGAACGAGAACGAAGTAAAAAATGCTGAAATCCATAATGTTTTAAGATGCCTGCCACGTTGTAAATGATGAATACAGGCGCTTCAATTCATATTTCTTACCTTTGGTTACATTTAGGTTAAAGATTGGTTACAAACTGAATTTCAATTCATCTTCTTAGACATGAGTCGCCAATAGTAAGAAGTGCGATCGCGATCCTCGATAAATCCACAATGTCCCCCCTTACTTTCGATGATGACTTCAAGATAGGGTTGTTTAGGTATCGTATAAAAATCGGAAACAGGAATTACTGGATCATCTTCGGATGTTAGTATAGTTACGGGAGTTTTGATTTTTTTGAAAAACTCTGGGTTCAATGTATACGTATTGAAATATTCTTGAACGGATTTATATTCCGAATATTCTAATATCATTTTTTCCGTAAGATCGATGACAGTTTTAAATTTCGTTAGGTTAGGGAACTGATAAAGATGAGGAAATAATTTTTGTTTGGTCCGCAATGATTTTACCCAAGCTTTTAGAAAGTAATCTCTTAAGATTGGTTGATCGTCCATTTTTAACGTTGCCGCCAATGGATCGATAGGTGGACTGATCGCAAAACAATGTTTCAAATTTGGAATTTTTTCTGATTTTTTTGCGGTCGAGTGCTTGTGAGCAATACGTAAAACAAAATTCGCACCCAAGGAAAAGCCAGCTAGATAGATTGGAAGTTTGTGGGGATTTAGTTTGGAAAGCCCTAAGACAGCATCATAGGTTTCTTCGAGTAAGCTACCGTTAAAGATCCCCTCATTGAGATGGTGAGTGCCTCCATGGTCTCTCAGATTCAATCGGTAGACTGAAAAATGTCGTGCTAAAAAATGGCCTGTCGTTCTTACGATATAGCTAGACTCGATGCTACCTTCCCATCCATGAAGCAAAATGAGTATACCTTTCGGCTTCTCTAGCAAATTGAGCGATGCTAATAGGGATACCCCTTGGGCTGTTTTTAGCAAATGCCACTTGCTCTCCTTCAAAAATGGATATTGTTTGTCTTTTTTAGATTTCCAGGACGCTAAAATCGACTGAGCAAATCCACCGGATAGGATGGGGATGGGTTTGAAGGATGGCATGGTAAATCTATTCTGAATGTTGCCTTCTTTGTGGGAAGGACTTAATGGCTGAGAGCAGTTGGTATTGACAGATGATTTTGAGTATAAAAAATGTGACACTATTGATTTAGCTTTTAGAAAGAAACCATTGGGAGAACATTTGTATGTTTCAAAAATTCAAAGTCCGTAGGGTATTGCTGCTCGTACTCCTATTTTTACCTTTTATGCTTTTTGGAGATGAGATTCCAGAGGCGGTAGCAGAAACGGTGACTATGGACAAAGCAGATACCACTTGGATGATCGTCTGTTCTGCGCTTGTGTTTTTTATGATTCCAGGTTTAGCCCTATTTTACGGCGGAATCGTCAAATCCAAAAACGTACTTTCTACTATGATGCATAGCTTTGTGGCTATCATTGTGATGACATTACAATGGACTATATTTGGATATAGTTTTGTATTTTCTGGATCAAATCCATATTACGGTGATTTTAGTTTAGCTTTCCTCAACGGCATCGACATGGATACGTTAGAAGGTACCATTCCAAAATACGTGCACTTTCTATTTCAAGGTATGTTTGCCCTCATCACACCAGCCTTAATTTCTGGTGCGATCGCAGAACGGGTCAAACTATCTGGGTATGTTGTTTTTATCTTAGTTTGGTCTACACTCGTTTATGACCCGGTCGCACACTGGGTATGGGCGGCAGATGGCTGGTTATTCAAAGCGGGCGCCTTGGATTTCGCTGGTGGAACTGTTGTTCATTTGATTTCCGGTATCGCTGGACTTGCATGCGCCATGGTCATTGGCAAACGAAAAGGAGATCCAGGTTCTCTCACACACCCAAATAACTTGACATATACGTTACTCGGTTCTGGTTTATTATGGTTTGGTTGGTTTGGGTTTAACGCAGGTTCGGGACTTCACATTGATGGGCTTGCGGCTAGAGCGTTTCTTGTAACACTCATTGCCCCTGCCGCCGCTGGAGCTTCTTGGCTGATATTGGAATGGTTCCATACGAAAAAAGCGACCGCTTTGGGAGCCGCCTCCGGTATTGTTGCCGGTCTTGTGGTAATTACGCCTGCATCTGGATTTGTTGGTGTGGAAGGTTCGCTAATCATGGGATTATTAGTTTCTCCTATTTGTTATGTGGCAATTTTTCTGAAGGGGAAATTTGGTTACGATGATACCTTGGATGCTTTTGGTGTGCACGGTGTAGGTGGAGCTTTCGGTGCGATACTTACTGGAGTATTTGCACTGGCACTTGCGGAAGGTATGACACGCGGGAATCAGATCTATGTTCAAGTGTTGAGTGTTGTGGCAACTGGGGCATACTCTTTTGTCGTATCTTACGTCTTAGCGATTGTGATCGAAAAGACCATCGGATTTAGAATTGATGAAGAAAAAGAAATCGCTGGTCTCGATAGAGAGATCCATGGTGAAAGCGGTTACGGAATTTAAGGAGAATATTTATGAAATTGATAGTAGCAATCATCCAACCACATAAATTGGAAGAAGTCAAAAACGAACTAACTAAAAACGAAATCTATCGTTTAACTGTAAGCGATGTACAAGGTTATGGACAGCAAAAAGGAAAAACCGAAGTTTTCAGAGGACATGAATACCAAGTTAATCTTCTAAGAAAGGTTAGATTGGAAATCGCAGTCAATGATCAATTCGTAAAACCAACAATAGATGCGATCCTTAAAGCGGCAAAAACAGGTGAAGGCGCCATCGGCGATGGTAAAATATTTGTTCTGCCAGTAGAGGAAGTGATTCGAATCCGTAGCGGCGAGAGAGGCTCAAACGCGATTTAAAAATGTATCTTTGTTAGATATTTAACGCATAATGTCAGTTAACGGTGCTCTAAAAACAGACAATAAATCCAGCCAGGCAAAAAGCCTGGTTGGATTCCAGCCCCTAAAATGACCGCGTAAGATTCCCCATCTTGCCTTGTTGGAAACGAATTTGTGCATCATTCAATCTTTCTACAGAGGACAAACAAAATGGACCTTCCCAACTATAGTCTTCCTTGAGTGCATCCGCGGAAAGGAATAGAAATCGGTTCGTTTCGCTGGAACCTATGATTTCTAATGTTGTCTCTGAATCTTGAACGATCAAGATCTCGTGAGCTTTACATTTGGCCTCGTCTAGAATTTGAATCTCTCCCTCCAAACAGACAAGAAGGTTGATCCGCGTTCTTTTGGTCGGTAGTTGGAGTTTTGCCTGCTTTTCAAGGGTGATATCATAAAAATCTACAGCCGGATGAATGTCTGTTAGTTTAGATTTTTTATCTTGGTATGCGCCTGTGAGTATTTTTAGATTTAAACCAGTTTCAGTATGCAAAGCAATTTCAGAAGGCGAGAGGTGAAATGCCTTACCGTCTTCAAGTTCATGAATTTGTGGCAATTTGATGAACATTTGTAATCCATAACAATCCGTTCCAGATACGATGGGTATCTCTTCGTGTAACATGCCACCTGCGGCTTGAGTCCAATGGAGTCCGCCGGATTCGATCACCGATTTGTCACCATGGCTATCACGATTTTGAAATTGGCCTTTTGACGTTGGGAATAGATAGGTAATAGCTGAAAATCCAGAATGTGGATGTGGCGGGAAGGTGGGAGCCGACATATGAAAGATATCAAGATTTAGAAATGGATTTAATTCTTTAGGGCAGCGAAAACCGAAAGTGGAAAATGAATCACTGAATTGGTGTCGATTCATGGAGATGATTCTATAATTCAAATCTGACATTGCTTTAAGGACTCCGATTGGAATTTAGACGTAATGAATTGCGTAGGTTGGTTTAAAATTATTTCCAACGCGCCAGGGATTGTAGCGGAAATCGGAGTGAAGCGAAGATTGTAGCGAAAAGCCCGGTAGCTTCTTGATTTCAGTTACTGTGAACTAACAAATGCGAGGCGCCATTAATTTCATAATGTGATCATTTTTTGAAATTCATACGAAGTGCATTTGCGACAACAGAAACTGAACTGAATGCCATTGCCGCACCACTCACCCAAGGAGCAAGTAGACCTGATGCCGCAATCGGGATTCCAATCAAATTGTAGCCGAGTGCCCAAATGAAGTTTTGGCGGATATTGGTAACAGTATCTTTACCGATACGGATCATATCTACAATTCGTCTGATGTCTCCTTTAACGAGAATTACATCTGCAGTATGGATCGCGACATCGGATCCAGTACCCATTGCAATCCCCACATTTGCTGTGGCAAGAGCTGGTGCATCATTGATGCCGTCACCTACCATAGCTGTATAAACAGTAGAAGACATAAAGGACTTAAGAATATTTGATTTATCTGTTGGAAGGAGCGATGAGTGAAAGTTTGTGATATCAACTTCTTTGGCAATTTTTTCGGCAGTGGATGGTGTATCTCCTGTGAGTAACATTGGTTCCACTCCGATTGATCGTAATTCTTTGATTGCAGTTTTTGCTTCAGGTCTCACTGTATCTTCAATGCCGAAAGCTAGAACGGTGTTTATTTTACCTTGGATTCCGGCAAACACAGGAGTGATGCCGATTTTGTTCCAGGTTGATACAGTGGTGAGGAGAAACTTTCCAATAACAATGCCTGAAGATTCGATCAATGATTGTTTGCCGATAAAATAGTAACTACCATCAATTGATGTTTTGATGCCACCTCCGATGACTGATGTGGTCAAAGTCGTACCGGTGGATTGTATGTTGTTATCTTTTCCATAAGAAACGATCGCCTTTGCTAATGGATGGTCGGAACTGTTTTCGATGGAAATTATGTTCTGTAATATTGTTAAAAAATCTCCATCGGAGAGTTGTGAATCTTTAGCTATGTCAACCACACTTGGTTTTCCACTTGTCAAGGTTCCCGTTTTGTCAAATGCGATGAGATTGACTTTTGCAACGGATTCCAAAGCATCTGCACTTCGGAATAAGATTCCCTTTTTTGCGGCTCTGCCCGTGCCAACTAACAAAGATATAGGAGTTGCGAGTCCGAGAGCGCAAGGACAGGCGATGACAAGGATCGCAATCGAAGTCTCTAGCGCAGAAGTGATGATGTAAGGATTGATCAACAAATACCAGACGAAAAAATCGAATATGCTTATGAGAACAACAACAGGTACGAAGTAAGAAGAAATCTCGTCGGCGATTCGTTGGATGGGAGCCTTCGTACCTAAGGAATCTTCTACGGATTTGATAATGGATGAAAGAGTAGTTTGACTTCCCACTCTAGTCGCTCGAAAAAGAAGGGTTCCGCTTCCATTGATTGTGCCAGAAAGCACCAAATCTCCTTTCTTTTTGTCTACAGGTAGGCTTTCGCCGGTAAGCATCGATTCGTCGGCAAAACTCTCTCCCTCTTCAATTTTCCCATCCACAGGAAATTTTTCCCCAGCTTTGACCTGAATCACATCGCCTACTTTCAAAAATTCGGTTGGCACAACAGACCAAGAATCTTTGTTTTTGACGAGTGCTGTTTCGGGTCTTAATTTGATGAGTGCATTGATGCCATCGCTACTTTTCCCTTTTGCAATATGTTCAATCCATTTTCCAAGTAGGATAAATGTGATTAAGATGGCTGAAGTTTCAAAATAGAGATCCTTTCCCACCAAACTATAACCGTACGCCGCCGTAGTACCAAGAACAACTAATACATCCATATTGGCAGTTTTGTTACGAAGTGCATGGTAAGCTGATAAATAAAAAGGAAATCCGATCACAAATTGAATAGGAGTGGCAAAGAGAGCCTGCACCCACCGTTCCATAAGAATATGTGGCATGGGAAGAAAGTTCAGAAAGCGGAAGTGCATGACCATTCCATAAATAAGAGGGAGGGAAAAAAGAGCAGAAAGAAAGAAACGAATTTTTAAATTTCTAACGTATGTTTTGTGCTTTTCTTCTGTTTCGGAAAATTGATTAGGATTGTGCATGGATGCTTTGTAACCAAGAGAATTTACCTGATCGATGATGTCTTTTTCGGTTACATCTTCATTTGTCTTTAAAAATACTGATTCTCTTGCAAAGTTGACTCGAACTTCGTTTACACCTGCGAGATTTGCGAGACCTTTTTCGATTCTGAGTCCACAATTGGCGCAGGTCATTCCAAACAAATCCATAGTGAACTCTTGTATCTTTGGAGGATTCGAGATCTTTTGTGCAACTGAATTCAAATGACTTTCCTTAATTTATGCTTTCATTACGGCGGGAAATTGATTCCCAATTTCTGTAAAATCATTAATGATAGTTTCGACAGTAGGAAGTAACTCTTCTCTTGTATGGGAAGTCGCAACTCCAATAATAGAACATCCTGCATTTTTCCCTGATTGTAGACCAGCTAACGAATCTTCGAAGACAACACAATGATTGGGATGAAGTCCGAGACTCTTTGCACATTTGAGATAAACTTCGGGATCGGGTTTGCCTTTTGATACTTGGGATCCGTCAATGATCACATCAAAGTAGTCACGCATACCGAGAGCATTCATAGTAAAATCTACATTTGTCGTGGGAGCGGAAGTTCCAAGTGCGATTCGGTAGTTTTTTGATTTGAGATCCTTTAAAAATTCTACTAGTCCGGTATGTGGCTTAATCTCAGAAGCATAGAGTTTTTGATAATTGACCTCTTTTTCCAGAGAATAGGCTAAGATCTCTTCTTCGGTGATTTTTCCAAAAATCATTTGAAACAAGTCGGCGTTCGTTTTCCCATTAAAATCATTTCGATAAATCTCATCGTTCAATTCAAATTTGTATTTGGATGCAAATTCCATCCAGGCTCGAAAATGAAATCTGTGATTGTCTACAATCACACCATCCATATCAAAAATGATTCCTTCAATTTGTTCCAATGATGACTCCGTTTTGCGATCCTTTGTTTATTTAGATTGGAAGTTACTTTTTGTCGATAATAATCTCAATAAAAAAATGTTGAAGATAGCGTTTGAGACTCTACGGTAGTATATTTGAGTAAATTTGAATTAATCTTTCCCAAGCGCACACTAACAATAAATCTATGATAATTAGACAAGCAAACTACAAAGACATTTCCCGACTCGCAGAGATCTTTGATCTATACAGACAGTTTTATGGTCAAAGATCAGATATACATGGCGCAAAGACTTTTTTACAAAATCGAATGGAGCACATGCAGTCCATCATATTTATCGCTGAGACAGCGGAGAATGATTCCTTTGCTGGATTTACCCAGATATATCCCGTTTTTTCTTCGATCTCATTACAGAGGTCATATATTCTTAATGATTTGTATGTCCGTGAAGAATTTCGCAAAAATGGCATCGCAAAACTATTGATTGGTGAAGCAAAGAAGTTTACAATCTCAAATCTGGGAAAAGGATTGGAACTTAGCACGGCTGAGCACAATCAACAGGCAAGATTCTTGTATGAAAAAGAGGGCTTTGTAAAAGAATCAGAATTTTTAACTTATTTCTGGAAAGCGGTATTGTAGATTTTGAATTATCTTTTAAATCCTCTGCTTTTGAAAGAACTTTTTACTTTAAACCTGCCTGGCTTAATGTGTGTGCGTCCGCTCATTTTTAATCTGTTTGTATTAAAACGTCTCTGATCAAATTTAAATCTTCCTGGTCTTATATTGAATCTACCTCTATTTGCATTCCATTGGGTTTGTAAGATTTTTATAATACCAGATAGATCGATTTCCCCACCGATGCTAGAACTAGAACCTCCTTCTTCTAACCCTTCATCCTCAATTTCAATTTCTGCATCGAATGCTTCTAATGCTAAATCTGAACTCATAAGATCGCCTACGATAGCAATACGTGAATGAAAATCTAATAGTCTACTTATCCCATCCTCTTGGATTAGATCCAAGTTTTTCTTTTGAATGGCTTCGTTCGAATCAAATTGAATAGAATCTCTCGTGATTAAGTATAAAAAATCTCCAACGCTAAAAATCATCATCGCATAATTTGAATATGGTAGTTTATCATTTTGAATTTTCTGTGAATCGTTTCCGAGAGATAACAAAAAGAAGTAAGTTCCATCTCGGAAGTTTGCTGAATAGTTGGAAGATGATATTTGTATTTTTGGATAACTTGGCTTAATTTTTTGAATCAATTGATCTTGTATAAAATTCTTAAACACACTCTCCTTTCCTTGTTCAACGATTTTAATTTTCAACTCTGATGTAAGATTGATAGCTTGAACTTTGTATAAACCTAAATCCTTTTGAAAAAAGCTTACTTTGAAGTTTCCATCTTCCATGACTGCATCCCTCGCATCCACAGGAACATAACACACAAACTTACCCTTCTTGGATTCATAGATATTTCCTTCAATGTCACCATAATCAGGGTCAAAGTTATCAGAAGGAGTGAGTGTTTTGCATTGAATTAGAAATACCAATACAATGAATAAAAATTTCATAGATATCTTTCCATCTGCTTCGCAAGTAAATCTAAAAACATTTCTTCAGATTCTTCCGAAAATTTGTATTCCTGATCAAAATCAGAGACAGTATTGTAAAGAGAAAACGTTGGAATAAAAAATAATGATAGGGATTTTCGATATCCAATGACAAAAGGAAAACTTTCGATTTTACCATTTGCATTTTTTCGATAAAGAACTTCATAGTGATGATTTTGGTATCGAAAATCAGGCAAAAGACCTAACGTAAGTAGAAACTGTAAATTGTATTGATTTTCTTCATTACGATATTTTGAAAAATAGAAGTAGTTATCACAGTTTTCGATATTATGTGTATAAGGATTTTCATTTTCATAAAGAATGATCGTTCTTTCATCCATAATATCTGCATATGTTTTTAGAAGATCAAAAAATGCGGGATTCGCTTTTCTACTTTTTGTGATTTCTTCATATCTTGAAAATGATTTCTTTGAATATAACTTTTGAAAATCAGGATTTTCTTTGAAAGATATGGGAACATTAGAAAGTTGAGTTATAATTTCGATTTTATTTTTTTTCTTTAGTCTTTGCTTTAGAAAAGTGATAAATTCTGGATCGAGACCTATATATTCAGGTTTTTGTATCGTATAAGTAGTGTCAGATAATATGATTTCAGCAAGGGGATTGAATGGAGATTTTGTTTTAACATTTAAAACGGGAAGATAGCGTAAGTTAGAAATAAAACATGATCTTTTTGACGGATCGAAAACGAGAGATTTCTCTGGGTCAGAACTATTTACATACCAACTAATTTGGCAACTGTAAAATAGTAATGCTGTGTGTAAAAGGATTAGATACCGCACTTTACAATAAAAATACTATTAGAGAAAAAATGTCTCGCCTATTTTTCAGTCATCGTATGAATTCCGTTCCAAGTTTCGGGCGGAGGATTATCGATATATTCCAAACAACGATTTTTGTAAATATTTGATACGTTATCATCTGATAAAGCTTCAAAATGTTTTAACGCAGCTTCGAATTTTTTTTGTTTGAATAAAGTTAGAGCGACTCCAAATGTTTCTTTTGTTGCATTCGCTTTTTTAGAGTGGATGTCGTTTTGAAATCCCATTATTTCAAATAAGGTTATGGACGTAGTCCTTCCTTTAACTAAGACTGTATCAATTTCTCTGATGATCAGGCTTTTATAGTCATCCATTGGTTCAATTGCTTGGAGAGTAGTTTCTGAGATGATGATTTTACATTTGTAAAATTTAGTTAGGCTCTCTATTCTAGATGCAAGGTTTACATTGTCACCAATCGCCGTATAGTCGAGACGTTTTCTCGATCCTATATTTCCTATAATCACGTCTCCAGTATGTATGCCTATACCGATTTCTAAGGGTTCTTTGAGTTCGGGATGTTTTGAGCTGATGGAAGGAAGAGCTTGTACCATTTCTAAGGCGGTATGAATGGCTCGCATTTCATCATTATTATTCCGAATCGGCGCTCCATAAATTGTCATAATGGCATCGCCAATAAATTTATCGATTGTACCTTCATATTTAAATATGATTTCAGTCATCAGTGAAAGATAATCATTGAGTAATGAGACTACGTTAGTCGGATGCATAGTTTCTGAAATCGCAGTGAAGGAGCGAATATCAGAAAATAAAATGGTTACTTTTTGATGGTTTCCGGCGGGGTTTAGGTTATTTTGGTGTTTGTACAATTCATCTACAAGTTGCGGTGGCAAAAACCGCTCCATCATCTTTTTCGTATTTGCTTCTTGCATCATCTCAGCATTTGTTCTTGTAATGTAATATCCTATCATTAAAAACATAACCAAACCCATAAGAATCGGATATGTATCACCGTTAATTCCTGTGTTTGAAAAATGAACTAGGGAAAAGAAAAAAATAATAGATAAACTAGCAGAGTACAAGGTGGCCATTTTTGAAAATCGAATCAAATTGTACATGAAAATAAACAGTGTTGCAATCATGGCAATCCAGTTCACGTTATTTGCATCTCTTGGAATCGTTGGATCAAATGTTATCATGACTCCCACGAAACAATAGTCCATTGTAATCGTAAGAAATTTTAAATTTGGGTTGTATGATGACTTCGTTACAACAAATAAAACGAGGGCAGAAAATGAGATAAACATCGCATCAATAAACAAAGTCATACGGTCTGGATCGATCGCCGTAAATTGGATCACTTGTAAGTATGCGAGAAAATCCAAAATTCCCGGAACCAATACGAAGAATAATCGAGCGTAGGCGACGATTCGTTCGTTTCTTTCCTCACGTTGTTTTAAGATATCATCAAATAATAAATCATTCATGTGTTGAAAGTTTGCCTTTTTCCGAAATACTAGCTTTACGCAACAGAGCTTCCTAAACGTTGAATTGAATCCAGATCTTATTCAAAAAAGACTTGCAAACAATCTTGATCTATGATTTTTAGATGCTCAATTCAGTGTACAACTATTTCTTTCTAAAGGGAGACTATTTTGAATAAAACTTTACTTTTGGTGATTGCCGTGATTTCGTTTTTAGCTTCCATCTCTATGTACTTGATCGGGGACAATTCCTCTCATTTGAGCGAACTGAAAGACTTTTTTTGGACGCCGATTCCGTTGGGAATTCTGGCCTTAATTCGAGCACTTCGTAATCCCACGTAAACGCCTGCGACTTTTATGATGATTTTTCAACCTTGATGAATATCAATTCTCTTTAGCCTCTTAGTCTTTCGTTTTACACGCGCCATAGAAAGACTTTTTTCTTAAGCTGTAATTGGCATCATTTCAATTGCCGCGGAGGAATCAATGTCGCATTCGATCGTCTGGTTAGATAATAAACACGCTAAAATTTTTGAATTCACTGAGAAAACAAAAGAGGGACACAAGGTGGATCGCAAAGAACATCACACCCACCATCATTCAGATAGTGCAGGTAAGGAAGATGAAAAAAAGTTTTTTAATGCACTTTCAAAAGACTTATCCCATTTCCAAGAGATTTTGTTAGTTGGTCCAGGTTTAGGAAAGGATCATTTTAAAAAGTATTTGGAGGAGCACCATAAGGATGTTTTACAGAAGGTGATAGGTGTGGAAACTGTAGATCATCCAACAGATAATGAGTTAGTTGCTTTGGCGAAAAGAGTATTCAAAGCGCATCATATTCTGATCTAAAAAAAATTTCCAATAAACAAGATTAGGAAAACCTTTCCTTGGCGGAAGGCCAAGGTTTCTTTGGAACGAGCGCTTTAGTCAAATTAGTTGGATTTGAAAGTATTGAAAAAAAGGGAAAAATGGTTTAATTTATAAACTTTCTTTCATCACAATTCTCTTTTTTTTCGTCTATTTAATGATTGCAGGTCCTTCCTTTGGACCAAATATCTTAACATTCAAATGAATGAAGATTTCCCTAGAACAAAGTATTTGCCAGTCAATCTGATGCGGATTTTGACTGGTTTTGTGGTCGTCGGACTATCGGTTCATTTGGAATTGATGGTCCTGATTGGATTTTCTTCTCTTTATTTTTTATTCTCCCTGCTTTGGCTTATTCTTACATTATTCAAAAGGATCGATGAAGACGGTCACCTTGCATACATTCCTTCCATTCTAGATCTATCCATCATTGCATTTTTTGTCTATTTGACGGATGGAGTTTCATCTCCCCTAACGATAGGACTTTTGTTAGCAACTGGATTTAGCTCTGTTAATCTAAAGTTAAACCAGGGTCTTCTTTCGCTCATCTATGGAAATATGCTCTATTTGATGATCGCATTGGCTGATTATTATAAATGGCTACCCAACATCAATACATTTGGACACATCATTTTAGATATCACACTCACCAAGATGATTTTATCTGTCTTCGTTTTTTGGGGCTCCAATTTGGGGATTTATGTTTTTGTCAAAAAATTAAGCCTAGCGAATAGTTTATCAATACAGCAAAAAGATTTGGAGAGAGAGAAGGCGGAAGAAGCGTTAAGACAGGCCGAAGCATCTAATATTGCAAAAAGATTCTTTTTGGCAAATATGAGTCATGAAATTAGGACACCGATGAATGGTATCATTGGACTAGCAAGTCTTTTGAAAAATACGGAACTAACGGATGAACAATTGGACTTTTTGGATTCCATAGTCGTTAGTGCAGACAATTTGATATCCATCATCAATGATATATTAGATTTTTCTAAAATAGAAGCAAACAAACTCGAAATCGTCACCGAGGATTTTAATTTGGAAAAATTAGTCCTAGATTTGCATTCCATCTTCCAAACTAGGATAAGAGACAAAAAAATCAAATGGACAGTTGATTTTGATATAGATTTGCCAAAGTGGATTCATTCAGACCCTGTGCGGTTACGTCAAATTTTGATCAATCTTCTGGGCAATGCCATTAAGTTCACTCCACCCGAAGGACAAATAAAAATCCTCATAAAAAAGGAATCGAATGTCGCCAAAGATTACATGGTTAAATTCCAAGTATCGGATACAGGAATCGGAATTGCTGATGAAAAGCTCCGATTATTATTCCAACCATTTGAACAACTCGATCGAAACACAAATCGTAAATTCGGAGGAACAGGTCTTGGTCTTGCAATATCAAACAAACTTGTTTCTATGCTAGGTGGTATATTAGAAGTAAAAAGTGATTTGGGTTCTGGATCCATTTTTCATTTTTCGATTCCAGTCCAGGCCGCAGATGAGATCGCGCTCGAAACAATCCTTGAGTCAAGAAGGAAGGAAAAAGCAAACAAAATCCAAGTTCGGCAAGGACTGCGAATTTTGAGTGTCGATGACAATGAAATCAATCAAAAGCTGATGCACCGAATCTCGAAAACATTGAATATTCCAATGGATTTTGCAAACGATGGAAGGATGGCCGTACTTCAGCATTTTTATAAACCTTATGATTTGATTTTTATGGATATGCAAATGCCAATTATGGACGGCTTAGAAGCTACCAGACGGATTCGCAAAATAGAGATGAGATCGTTTGAACATTCGCTCATCATTGCCATGACCGCCAACGCATTTGAAGAAGATCGTCAGTTATGTCGAGATGCAGGTATGGATGATTTTTTAGCTAAACCCATCAAAATGACAGATATCATTGAAATCATTGCAAAATATGATGAAAGATAAAGTCATCCTATAGGATACACAAGTCTGTGTTCCTAATGTATCCGATAGGATGACAAAAGTTAAAGTGTCCTAAGAATAGATTTTTGAATCTATTAGAGGATTTATATTGATCATCATTTAGCCACGTATATGGTATCCACCATCGACGTGTCTTATCTCACCTGTTATCCTGTTGTTCTTTCTAAATAAATATACTATTTCTGCGGCTAAATCAGAAGGTAACGCATTGCCTAAAGGGGCAAGTTGATTTGCTGATTGAACGGCTTCCGTTAAACCCTCGATCGCACCACCAGCTTTGCTTGCGGTATAAGGAGAGAATCGGATGGCATTGACTTGTATACCGTTTGCCTTTCCAAGTTCTAGAGCCATTTCTTTCACGAGTCGTTCCAAAGCCGCCTTGGCTACCCCTATATTTTTGTAAGGGTGAACTACAATTTTTTCAGCACCTAAGTAACTTAATGCGATGATCGATGAATGGTCTTTAAGTAATTTTTTATGGTAAAGAGATTGTGTAAGCGAAAGCAAAGAGAAGGCGGAAACATTCATCGCATCCATAAATTCCTCTCGTGAGATATCCATAATCGGTTTAACCTTCCCTTGTCGGATTGTTTTATCCATGGCAATGGAATGTAAAAAACCGTTTAACTCGATTTTTTCTGCTGTCAATTGATTTGAAAAATCATCTATGCTTTCTTGAATACTTACATCAAGAGGAAAAATTTTCGTTTCTGCGCCTAGTTCACGTTCAACTGTGCTTTTGAAGTCAGCATAAGTTTTATCCAAAAAAGCAAGTCCGTTCTCTGAAACATTTTTGTGAAAAGGAGTTTTTCCAAGTCCAGTACAGATTAAGGTGGCACCTTGCTTTTTGCATTCTTTTGCGATGATCAAAGCAAGAGATGATGCATCCGTGATTCCAGTGATTAAAATTGTTTGGTTTTTTAATGTGTTTTCCATTGTTTTCTCTTTTTTGAGTTTATATGATTTAATTAAATCTTTCTTTCCGATAGATTTGCACATCGGATGAAAATACGATCATACCGAACTTGTCCAAATATTTGTCAGCCATGATTTCAATAATCTTTTTGGCTTTGCTCTCAGAAACTAGAGTCTCTATGCGTACATTTTTTCCTTCCCAAGACGAAATGTGAGCAGTATTCAGTCCTTCGCCACGCGCTTCCGTGCAAGTAAATCCTTTTATGGCCACACTCCGAAGTTCGTCGAGGATTTTGGCCTCTATGGCTTCGTCGGCAATAATGGTTACTAATTTTGCTGATTCTAAATTCATACTAAGCTCCATATATTTGTTTTGCGATGGTAAGATAGAGTGGCAGACCGATAGAGATATTAAATGGAAAAGTGATCGCTAATGGTGCTGTGAGATAGTATGCGGGACTAGCTTCTGGTAAAGCAATTCGAATCGCAGAAGGAGCGGCAATGTACGAGGCGCTGGCACTGAGTGCGGCAAGAATTGTTGCTCCACCTAAGGAAAGACCAGCGACCTTTGCCAGAAGCAGTGCAATGCAAGCATTGAAAATTGGGAATAGAATGGCAAAACCCATGAGAAAGAAGCCTGCCTTTTTCAAATCACCAAGTCTTCTGCCTGTAACGATTCCAACATCCAATAAGAAGAGAACCAATGCTCCTCGGAAAGGTGTATCGAATAGCGGACCAAATTGTTCCAGACCTTTGTCGCCTGAAATCAGTCCTATCAATAAGCCACCAACTAACAAGACTGTTCCTTTACCTGTAAAAAGTTCATGTAGAACCTTCTTCATGGAACCTGAGCCGTCCTCGGCTTTGGATTTCACTAAAAAAAGTGCGATGATGATTGCAGGGATCTCCATGATCGCCAGCATACTTGGCATAAAACCTTCATAAGAAACATTTTGAGCATCCATAAATGAAAGTGCCTCGCTGAATGTGACCGCAGAGACCGAGCCGTAATGCGCGGCCAGTGCGGCGGCATTGATGGCACTGAATTTTCCTAACTTCATCAAAATAAAGTAAGCGATGATTGGTATTGATATACAGAGATACAAAGCCGCCATAGCCGGCCGATAAAATTCTTCGATTGTCGTATGGCTTAACTTAACGCCACCCTTCAGACCGATGGCGAGGAGAAGATAGATTGTAAGTCCCATGTACATTCCATCTGGAAATTTGAGGTCACTTTTTATAATAGTAGCGAAGATACCGAGAAAGAACGCAAGAATCATGGGCGTTTGTAGCTTCACGATGATGGTCGAAATTATCTCCATAACTTACATTCTCCTTCGATGCAAAAAAAGGATTGGAAAAACGGATTTGTTGGTTTCATTTTTGCCTCTACCCTCTTTTATATCAGAAATGCGAATTTTCATCGTCCCAGGTTATAAGTTGGGTCAAGATTCTGACTGGAATTTTTCTAATTAATCATGAAAGCCGTTTTCCTTCCCTTATTCTTTATCTTCCAATTATTGATTCCGAGTTTGGTTTTTGGACAAAAGTCGGACTTTCCACTTGTTCTTTCCTCATTGCAGAATGCCAAAGGTCAGTTAGAATCTCTCTCCCCCAGATCGATAGAAATCCACTATGGCTTTCAGAAGGAGAAAATCTCATTTCCTTTAAATGTTAAGAACGATCGAAATGATTCGAACATTGCTTACCTAATTTTTTTATGGAGCCATCTGGATGAAGTAGAAGTTTGCCTTTCAAACGGAAACTGCTCAAAGGCGGGCTATTCACATCCCGTTTCATCTTGGCCTATCGCACAGATTTTTCCTGTATTTCCGATCCAATTGGAGCCTGGACAAGAGATAACCATTCAAGTTACCATTCGCTCTCGTAATTTTATCAGCTCAGAGATTCAGCTTTTAACTACAGAAGAATTATTTTATCTCATCAGTTGGCAAACGGGTTTGGTCTTTGGCTTTTTGGTTTTGATTTCGGCTTTTGTTGTTAGGTTAATCTACCTGACTCTGATCTACCCAAAAGAGTGGATGTTCTTTAATCTACTCTTTCATGCTTGCATTACCTTAATTTTCGTAATAGGAACTGGACTGGGAAGTTGTTATCTTTTCCCGAATTGGGGGCTTTCACTTTCATTGTTTAAAAAAGTGATCATCGGTATTCTAATTCTGTCGGGTACGGAATGGCTTTCAAGATTTTTACAGACAAAAGAAAAGTTTCGTATTTTTCACCAAATTTTGAATTTGTTTAAGGGAGTCACTTTACTTCTCATCGCTCTAAGCTTTACTGATTTCCCTAGATATTATATTTCGATTTCTTATACAGTAATCTACTTTCTGTTAACATTTATTTTCATTGGAATTGCAATCTCGAAATCAAAGGACCAATTGAAACCGTCACCTTGGTTACTTCTCAGTCTACTTTGTCTTTTATTCTTTGAAATTTTGAATATATTTTCTTATCGGTCTTTTGATACACATGATAGTAAAATCTATATAATTTTCCTTGCAGTGTTTCTGCCAGCGAATGCATTCTTTGTATCAAAAACAATCAAAGACCAAATAAAAGAAGTACTTGCAGAAGATACTCTTTCAAAGAATGATATATCTCGCCTAAAGAATGATTTGAATCAACATTTGATTCAATCCACGACGGTCGTCAAAAAGTCCTATTTGACTGGAGTAGATACAGACAAAGTTTTATCGAAACTCAAAAGTTTGATGTCAGATGAGAAATTATTTTTAGAAGAAGAACTTCGGCTTGCCGATTTGGCGGCACACTTGAGTCTTTCAGTTCACCAAACTTCAGAACTTATCAATCAGGTATTGAATACTTCTTTTTCTGATCTCCTCAAGTTCTATCGAATTGAGGAGGCAAAACGTATGCTATTAGAGGATCAAAATAAAAACATCTTGGATATAGCTCTGGAGTGCGGATTTCAATCAAAATCAGTATTTAATGATTCCTTCAAAAAGTATGCATTACAAACGCCTGCAGAATATAGAAAAGCTTTTAAAACTAAGACCATTGTTTAGTTGATTGCGATTAGTTTGTAAGAATATACCGAAAATCTTTTGATGGCTCGATATTAGTTAGCGTAACAGCATATTCACCATTTTGATTGCATTGCCCATTGTAGGAGTTGGGCAAAACATAAATCCTTTCACAAATGCGCTCTACACCGCGAATGAGAAAAACAACCTCACTGATCTGTTTGTCCCACTTTGAACCTGTTTGTAAAATGTATTCTAAATAGAAGCCTTCTGGTGATTTTGTGCCGTCCATAAGGAATGTTTGGTAGGAGTAGGTCGTTTTTAAACGATGTTTTGTTCCTTTCGATTTGGGAACAGAGAATTTAAATATAGCCGGAAGCTGAAGATCACCTATAAAAAATCGGTGATTGTTGCCTGCCAAGTGTTTTGTGACTTTGAGAGATTTATCATTCCAGTAGACGAAAAAATTTTTGAGTTCGAACGCATCTGTTTCTGGAAAAGCCAGACCAAGTTTTGAATTTAAGTTCCCATTCAACTCAAAATCAACGAACACAGTGATGTCACCGTGTTCGGTTACGTTTAATATTACTACTTCCCTTTTTAGTTCAATGGCATGTACCTTAATGAAAAATGTAAAGAAAAGAAGAAGTCCAAAAGCTACTTGCAAGCTTTTTGGTCTTTATTTACTTCAGCGATTCTTTCCTCTCCCCATTTTGGTGCAGGAATACGAAGGTTGATTTCCGAAATACATGTGTCTTTAAATTTTTTGCCTGGATAAACACTCAATATTTTGATTTCTACTCCCGTTGAACAACCGTAAACTCCTGTAATGGATTCTCCTCCGACCATTCCTCCCTCACCAACCGTTTCAAAATTACAATCGTTTTTGTGTTCTTTCTGGCACTCTTCCATTTCTACTCCATCGATTCGTTTGCTATCGCAAACATTTTGGCAACTATAATCACCAAACGAACCTTTGAAGACCTTGCTTCTCCCTGAAGAATAAGTCACAGTTGCTTCGTATTCTTTGATGCGATTGTTGAGTTGGTAATAATTTCGACTGAGTAAAACACCATGGCCAACTAAAATACCTTCAATCAAAGTTGGTTTCCAAGTGAGTTTGATAGTCTCACCAATTCCATCATCCTCTTTGCCTTCACACCAGAAAGTATCTGTCTTTCCATCCATCGCTTTATCTGCAGAATAACGAGTTTTGCTTTTGCCAGGCTCAACGAGAACAGAACTCGCACTTGCTTTGATTTTTTCAGAAAGTATAAAATAATAATCCGGTGCTTCGTCTGAACTGAGGAACGTAGGGATGAGCAGAGAAAAAACCAAAAATGTGAGCAGATAAAATTTACTTGTGGGGTGGTTCCATTGTTTCATGATGTAAGAATCCTAACTTCAGTTTCGATATTTGATAACGATGAATAGATAGTGCGTTCGCAAAAATGGCAATAGATATTTTTCAATTCAAATATTATTTTATCATTTTGTGTTTGGCACCTCTCTGTTTTTTTTTCCCGTATCATGCCGCATTTGGCTCATTGGCACTATTTGGAGCAGGACATATTCTTTCTGAGGTTGTTGTTTGGTGGAAAATAGACCTGAATGTTAAGGATTCTGGTCGTTTATTGCGATGGGTGTTTTATTCGGCAATGGGACTATCCATTCTTTCCGTTTTTCCTTTGATTTTGGATGCGTTTGGTCAGCCACCACTATCTTTTTATTCTCCAATGTTTCTAACCGTCTTTACGGTTTGGGTATTTGTTTTTGGTACTTATCACTTGGTTAAAGCGAAGGCGAAGATCGCTCTCAGTTTTCTTTGGATATGGGTTGCCGTTTTTATTTTTTTAATTTGGATGCGACCGTCTCTGAATTATTTTTTTCTAGTACATGTTCATAATTTACTTCCATGGATTGTTGTGTACCAGCTAACAAGAAATAAGCTTGTGATCATACCATCAATACTGGTAAGTTTTTTGATACCATTTTGTATTTTCTATTTAATTTTCTGCTTTGAGGGAAGTGTGTCCAATCTTGCTCTTTCAGCAGAACTCGAACAAGAGATATTTCGACAAGTGGTTCATTCGGAATTCCCTTGGGTTTCAGGGACGACTTTACTGGGATACTTTGCATACCAACAAATCATTCATTACTTTCTTTGGATCTATTTGATCCCGAAAGTAGCGATCAACAAAACAAATTCACAATCATCTACTTTGAATGGGATAACCAGCAATCTCAAGCCTTATCACTTGATTTTACCAGTATCACTCATTATCGTTTTTGTCTTGTTCCTGCTTTATCCTGTCAGTTTTCGGCGGCTCTATTTTGCATTGGGCTTTTTTCATATCGCCATTGAATTCCCGTTACTAATTTTGTTATCCATTCCCAGTTCAAAGAAATGGAATGTCTGATTTTGAAAAAAGGGAGAAAATTTTTTCAAATCAAAGTTAAAATTCGTAAAGAGAAAGTCGTATATCGAAACTAAAAAATAAACCTTCAAAAATTGGATCTGTATACTTTATAGTCCTTAATCTTATTTTTTTTCAGCAAAGACCACTGCTGTTAATCCATAGAGTTTGTTAAAGTTCTGTATTTGAAGTTCCGGTTTATGGATCCAATAATAAATGGCATTCATAAACTTACTATGGATTTTCATTTCTGTTTTCGGATTTGTCGGGGGACGAAATCCAGTCATCAATCTTTTAAGCAAACGTATACATGCAATGGCTGGGAAGAGAGTTCCGTATAAATAGTGTGATTTGATAATTGTGAGGCCAGAATTTTCAACTACACTTTCAATTTGATTTAATGTATAACGTCTATAGTGCTCTAAAAAGACATCATGTTCTGAGAATAAAAATTGAAAGGCAGGCACAGTAATAAAGAATTTAGAACCTTTGGGGGCAATTTGAGTGTAGTTGCGAAGTAGAGTGACATCATCTTCCACATGTTCCAATACGTCCATTAACATCACCAAACCTTCAGGTAGGTGTGACATACTTCGCAGGAACTCAATTTTTTTCCCATTCCAGGTTTCGGATCGTTCTTGTGGGTAACCAATGTCAATGCAATGAGCTTTGTTTGCTACACCGGCATCTAGAAGTACTTTGGAAAAAAAACCACCGCCGGCCCCTATATCTGATACAGAATCAAAATGTTGACCGCCGAGTGTCTTTTGTAGAGATTCAGACTTAATTTTATAGTACCAATGTTCAAATATATGATCTTTTAAAATATCAGATTCTTTTAAATCCATAGGGAATACCCGCTTTTACTGTAATAACATTGGTGATATCCTATTCGTCAATCCATTCATCTTTATCATAAAAAGTGAGTTTACAATTCTATTGAAAATAGAATTTTGAGAAGTCTATTCTTACTTCCTTTTTTTTCTGGAGATTTCTGTATGAAACATCTTACTTCCATTTTTTTTTCAATAACTGACTCTATCTATCTCTCAAAGTTTCGCTGGCTTATATTTACCCTTTTTACCTTACTTTTTCGACTACCATATTATCTATTCTCAGAGAAGAGAATGCATGGTGACGAAGCTTTTCTTTGGCTGAGCAATCAAAATAATTTAGATGGTTACGATGTTACCTTACACCCATTTAATCATGATTATCTGGGGATGACGGATTTTTTATTTACCATTCCATTTTTACCTTTTTTTGGAAATTCGGGAATTGCGAATCAGTTAGGTTTGACATTAGTTTACCTTTTGTCCGCCTTCCTTCTTGTCTCGATTTCTGAAAAGATCTTCTCCAAATCCGTTGGGAAGCTAACCTTTTTTCTTACGCTTTTACCAAGCTCTTTTATTATGATTATGTCTGCCACTTACCACGGAGGACATTTTACTGCGAGTGTGATCGGCCTCATTGCGATCTATTTCATATTTCAAATCGACAGTCAAAAAGGGAACAGGAATTATTTATATAGCATACTAGTTGGATTTTTCTTTTTATTATCTTATTATACATCACATCTCAATGTTCTCATGCTTCTTGTTGGCTTTCCGATCTTCTTTTATCAGCTCGTATCAATTTTTAAATTTAATTTAAAAGTTCTTTCAGGTTTGATTTTTGCTTTGGCCTTTGGTTGTATTTTTGGTTATGTGCCTGAAATTTTGGGAAAGATTTACCGGGTAGTTGAGCCTACACATAACAAAGATGTGACAGTTCCTGGGTTTATGTTTGCTCAAAACAATTTGTTCGTATTGCTGAAGTATGGAATTGAGTCGATTTCCGGAATTCTTTCTCATCCGTACATGCGATACTATGGTTTTCAAGTAAATAAGAATCTCGGTTTATTTATCAAAATCTTTGCTTATATCAATTTACTTGGATTTGTTGTAGGTTTTTTGACCTTTCGCTTGGTTAAAGGATTGAAAGACAGAACGATAAAGATTTCTGACAATCGTTTGATTTTTTTCATTTTTTATGTAATTTTGTTAGGTGGCAATTGCCTTGCTTTAGTTGCGATTAGCAAAAATGTAGATGATTTTGGTATACGATACTTAATGCCTGTTGCCATATTTTCGCCGATTATGGTTGCTTGGGCGTGGACCGAATTGGCTTCCATTTCACTGATCTTACAAAGAATTGTCGTTACCGTGTTTTTTCTGCTAACGTTGGGAGGTTACATTACCGGTTATACGAAACCTGCGCTGTATACTTTTGAAGGTTCCCCAGGTTCAAAGGAAGTTTACGCATACTTTGAAGAGAAAAAGATTCACTTTAGTTTTTCTAATCATTGGCTTGCATATAACTTGATCAAACTTTCCGGTCAAAAACATCTTTCGTCACCAGCTATCGAACTTATGGGTGGGATGAACTATCCTGGTTTACACAAAAAGGTTTTGGATGCCTCTAAAAAGGAAAAAATCGCCTTTGCTCAAATGATTGGTGTGATTCCAGCCTGGTTTGATTTCATCAAAAAAGACAATCTCGGGCAGTACATTGAAATTCCCGAAGGTAAGTATAGAATTTTAGAAGAGGCTCAAATTGACCGTTGGAAGATCTATATCGTTGAATCTATTCCTTGATCGAGTCAATATCTTTGGCGACCTTTAAAAGCTGATTTGCTATTTCGGGCACACAAATCGGTGATACATGGCTACTATCTGTGTAAGTCGTGCATTTTGTATTTTTATTGTTGAGAGAAAGGACTCGAATGTATTTAGAATTGGGGTCAACGTATTTCTTTGTTAAATTTTCAAATAGTGCCCCACCTGTTTTTTGCGCACGAAGATTTTGGTAGTAGGGGTGGATTTGAGGTTCCCAAATCACAGTTGGTATTTTGTTCTTTTCAATATGGTGCACCAAAAGAGCAAAAATATTTTCTTCGTAAGGGGAATATTTATAATTTCTCATTAAAAAATTTTGAAACAATTCATTTGTATAGGAAACGATTCGAGTTTGGTATTCGGAAATCGGAAAATTTTGATCCGCAAATCCTTCTTCCGCTTTTGTAAAATCTCTTTTATGATTTTGTAGCGAAGCGAGATTGATGTAGTATTGAGCCACGTCGTTAGATGATTTATTTCCACCTGAAAGAGCTTTGATTGGTTGGAAGTGGTAATGATAAGAAGGAAAGAGTATCTGGAACAATCCATCCCGAAAGTACTTTCCTTTCAAAAATGGAACCGCTTCTATCAACTGTTCCTCATTCAAAATCATTTCATTCCATGCAGAATCAAATGACCTAGGACTATTTAAGTTAAACATTTCTTCAGAAAATTCTAAAAATAGTACATTTGGTCGGAAGCCAGCTTGTCTCATGGAATCAACTACCATGTACATGTATAACAATTCTGCCGCTTTAACTGCTGTTCTGGTTTCAAAGTAAATTTCATTTCTACTCAAATTTGTATCTAGGGGAATATTTTTCCAAAGATGAAAAATCTCAGACCTAGAACTTCCTGTAACGACTGCAACGTGATTGCCATTTTTTTGCCGCTCCTGGTTTTCCTTCCAAACTGCATCAAGACCAAGAATTACATTTTGGCCTGCTTTATAATCTCGTTTTCCTAGATCCCTAAAGTTTGGGATACAGGCTACTTTATCGAGGACAAAAACAAATAGGATGATATACAATGGATAGAGGTAAGGATTTTTCATGAGTTGCACTCGCATCAAAATTGGAAATAAATAAACGTTTCGATCGGATTTTCGATTTTGACCATTGCAAAATAAACAATAGCGGAAAGTGCTGGGATCAAATAAAAGCTATATGATTTTAATTGTTCCGAAAAGTATTTTTTAAATTCAATCCATTGGATCAAATAACAAGAAATAACGAGAGTCCAAAAGTCTGCCTTATAAATAATGTTTCCCTTTAAATTGGAAAATGCAGAAACATACTTTATTATTTTCTCAAAATTTTCTGCGCGAAAAAATATCGTCGCGATTTGCCAACCGATAAAAACATAGATAAAACCAACGACCTTTCTGAAATTGTTCATTTGCGACCTGTCACATTTCCCAATAAAGAATCTTTCAAGGGAAAGCCATATTCCATGAGTAAGTCCCCAAAGGAAATATGTATACGTATTGCCATGCCATAATCCGCCCAAAGACATGACGATGAGCGTATTGATTATAAAACGTGTTTGGTTAACGCGATTGCCACCTAGCGGTATGTACATATAATCTCTGATCCAAGTAGATAGTGTTATATGCCAACGCGTCCAGAGTTCTGAAAAACTAACGGACAAAAATGGTGAGTGAAAATTCTCGGGAATTTCATATCCCAATAAAAAGGCGGATCCTCGCGCCAAATCCGTATAGCCTGAAAAATCGGAATACACTTGAACGGAAAAACCGACAACTGCAAGGAAGATACTAAAACCGTCATAAAGCTCTGGCTGTTGCCAGACTGGATTGATGATACGTGCGATCTGGTCGGCGATTAACACCTTTTTGATAATACCAGAAAGAAGATGTAAGATACCACGTTGCACATAATCCCAATTGAGTCGCGAGTTTTGTATTTGGCCATAAAAGTCATCGTGGCGCATGATAGGACCTGCGATCAATTGTGGGAAAAACATAATAAAGAGCAAAAAATTTAAAAATGGAGACTCTTGGAACTTTCCCCGCCATGCATCAACGAGATAGGCTATCATTTGAAATGTGTAAAAGCTGATGGCAAGTGGTAAGGCAAACTCGCTCAAGCTTTGAACCCAAGAAATAGAAATATCGCCTTCTTTCGTTAGGTACTGTAAATATGTGAGAATGTATTTAAAAAAGCATAGGTTTAGTAAGTTGAGGATAATACCAATTGCCAAAAATACTTTCTTTTTAGTTTTGAGAATAGCTTGGACAAACAGATGAGTGACGACGATGATACTTAGAAAATGAAAAAGAAAGGAAATGCTCCAATATCCGTAAAAAAGTAACGAGAAACAAATGAGAATGTACTTCCGTATTTTCCCAGGTGCAAGCCAGTAGATGGCGTAGCAAAAAAGAAAAAAAACAAAATAGTCTATCGAATTAAAGAGCATTATCCTAAAATCCAATTTATATTTTTTTCTGCCAGCCATTTTAGAGGACACAGATTTAGTTCTTGATTTTGGGAATTAAGCTAAAAAATGGAATGGATGCAACGCAAATTCTTGGTTTGGTTCCTGCCTTTAATCGTTGTCGCATTACAAAGGCTAATCGGTTTGACGTCGAGGTTTATCACCGTTGGAAATTCACCTCATTTGGACCCAGCATGGCAATCTCGTGCATTTATCCTTTCCATTTGGCATACAAATGTTCTATATTCTCCCTACCTTCACCGAAATAAGAATGTTGCTGTGATGATCTCAGAATCAAAGGATGGAGACTTTATCAATGAAGTTGTTCACCGATTCGGAAACACAAGCATTCGTGGAAGTTCTTCCCATGGTGGTTCCAAAGCTCTGAAGGCAATGATCTTACATTTAAAGAAGGGAGGCCCCGTTGCGTTTACTCCCGATGGACCGAGAGGACCTGCTTTCATCGTTCAACCTGGTTTGATTGCCGCCGCTCAGATGACACAGGCGCCCATCATCCCGTTTCACTATGAATGTACAAGGCAATGGATTTTGCAAAAAGCTTGGGATAAACACCGCATTCCCAAACCCTTTACCACCTTTGTCATATCATATGGTGATCCGATATTTGTACCTAGAGATCTTACGAAAGAAGAGTTTGAAGAGCAAAGACTCGGAGTGGAACGGGCTATGTTAAAAAATATGGAAGTGGCAAGAGTAGAAGCAGATCGATTGGCTGGTATTCCTACCAACCAACCTTAAAAAGTGTTTATCGAGTTCCTTCGTTTTTGATTTCGCTGTGGTTTTTGTAAAGCCCAGCCGAAGTGAGTGAAGATGCTCTTACGTGTCCTGTGTACTGTATGAAAGTTGTACCACCGCTTACGAGTGATGATTGGCAAAGGTTGAGTCCACCTGCACGATTGTATCCGCATGAGGAATGGTAAGCTACAGCATAATCGTCTTCGCCTGGAAGAATCGCAGAAGCACCGAAAGCTCCTTTGTATCCTGGAACATGGTGTATCGTAACTCCACCAGTGTTATTGTGATTGAATGCACCTCTTGCAGTTCCAACGATAAGAGACTTGTCCATCGCATTGCCACCAAAACCGAATGAGATACCATTTAGTGCGGAAGCAAGTTCGGAACCACCAGATGCGGCCGCGAGTGCAGTTACTTTTGTAATGCCAAATCCTTTGGAAGAAGCGGTTCCACCTAAGTTAGCGAGCCAGAACTCAATCGCATAACAACCAGCTGAGTGGCAAACGATTTTACAAGTTTTTCCACTTCTGCAATTATTTGTAAGTGCTGTGGTAATGTTTGTTTGTGCGCGAGCTGTTCCGTATGTTCGTGGGTCGGTAGTTCCATCGTAACCAACAAAAATCTTAGAACCAGCTACCGTATTGGCAGAAGTTCCCCAATAGCTGTTTACATCTGTCGTTCCGACTCCGTTGTGATTTTTGTCAGACTTTCCGTGGATAAAAACGGTAAAGGTTTGGGCACTGATGCTAGAAGCAAACAGGAGACTGAGGACAAGGGTGATTGCTGTTTTCATATATTGAATTCCTTTTTCTTTTGATAACTTATGACATATCTTGTGCAAATGTGTCAAATAAAAAGCAGAAAAAAGGAGAAAAAAAGTCAAAAGACATGAAATTGCCTTATTTTGGAAAGTGCCACTGCCAGAGCATGCGAAACATTCAAGGAATCGATCCCTCTCTGCATGGGTATATAAGCTAAGATATCTGAGGCTTCCAATATTTCGGGTCGGATCCCGTCTGCTTCATTTCCAACGACGATCACAAATTCATCTAGCGCGGGAAGTTCTGAAATAGGTATTGTTTTCGCTCGGAGATTTGAGTCCGATTTGGGCAAACTCAAACAAATCTTTACAATCTCCTTTCTCTTTGAGCTTGCGAAAGTTTGGATCAGATCATCTTCAAAAGCGATTTTTGTATTAAAGATAGTTCCCATCGAAACTCGAACACTCCTGCGAAGGTAGGGCGAGGCAGTTCGATGGTCAAAAACGAGATCATTGACTCCAAAGGCAGTCGCTACCCGAATCATCGATCCTACGTTTTCACTATCAGCAATCGTATCGAAATAGATTTGAGGAAATGAAAGCTCCTTCTCCGAGACCCATTGCTTTTTGCCGAGAGCCATAAAACCTTGGTGGACTGAAAAACCTACGATTTGATTGAATACAGATGTATCCGCCACATAACAAGAAGATCCTTTAGAGAGTCGATCTTCGATCAAGTTTTGGTGTTTTTTGAAATACTTCGACAAACAAAAGATAGATGGCACATCGAAATTTGACTCAAGTAAACGAACGGTAGTTTTTTCATTGTCGCAAATGAAAAAATCACCTTTCTCTTTTTTACCATTTAGGTTTGCAAACTCAGCGATACGTGGATCGAAAGGTGATTCTATTATCTCCATTTTGATTTCTTAAAACTTCAAAAAAATAGATTTTCTTTCAGGAGAAAATACAGTATCATTCGAATCATTACTCACATGAAGCGAAATCTTGGATTATTCGTCGCATTGTTTTTTTTGGGCTCGTTGATGCAATTATTGGCCGAATCATATCAATACTTTGATGGCAATGCAAATCAGTACCTTTTGACAAATAAGGATTCCAAAATTAATTTGAATTACATTCCTATAACAAAGGAAATGAGTTCTTCCGGGTTTTATAGTGGCGGTGATCCGCAAAGTGTAAATCTATCAAAAACACAATTTACAGAATTAACTGGATTTTTGATTCAAATGTCAAAGCAGGGGAAACTTTTGCCCAAAGGAAAATCGAATGCACGAAGAAAGGGAACGGGTTTGCTCATCCATCAAAAAGGAAAAAGTAGCAAAAAATGGGAATTTTCTTTTCTAAGCAAAGATGGTTCTAAAATCGAAACTTACCTAAAAGACGCACTACAGCGAGGTATCACAAATCCAATGCCAATACAACTCCAGCAGACTGAGTATTTTATTTCCAGGGGAGATAGTCCATGGAATGGCTTAACGAGTACTTTTGAAGAAGAAGAAAAAGGTAAGTTGATTCCAGCACAAGATGCCTCTACACTTTCAAATGAAAGTCAATTCACAGCTTTACTTCTGCCGAAAGAAATCGTATTGAATGGGAAGCCGATCCTTTTCCTCGACAATGTCGCAAAACGAATCGTTGTAGATGAAAGTATGTTCTCTAGTTTAAATCGAATCGATGTAACTCGTTTGAATTCCCAAGAAAAAAATAAAGTTGGTTCAGCATTGATGCTCCAGACCAAAGATCCAAATTTTCTCATTCCTTTTTTGATTCAAGGGCAGATATTAAAGACGTATATCCATACTGATGCACACCTTCACTTTCAAAAATTTTTAGAACAAGGTGATAATCAATGTTTTGCTTTTGAAGGGGAACATCATTATTATACAAATACGAAAAATACAGGCAAAATCAAATTTCAAATTTGTTTGGATAAGATTTCGGGAGATATATACGTGCTTGGTGATTGATTAATGATCAATCTGCTACAAGCACCGTATCATTTCGTGAGGGCGTTCTATCTTCTGGATAGTCCGTACTAAAGTGAAGGCCCCGGCTTTCCTTTCGTTTGAGTGCAGACCTCACGATCAGATCCGCGACTTTGACTAAATTTCGAAGTTCCAATAGACCGAGAGATACTGTCGTTCGGTTGTAGTAATCCTTCACCTCTTCAGAAATTAGGTTCAGTCTACGGAGAGCCCTTTCCAATCGAAGGTTTGAACGAACAATTCCAACATAGTTACTCATGATCGACTTAACCTCACCAAGATTATGTGAGATTAGCACCCATTCTTCCGTATTTGTAGTGCCTTCTTTATTCCAATCAGGAATATCCTTGCTTTCGATGGGAAAACTCAAATTCCCTGTTTTCTTTATATCATCCGCGATACGATGAGAGAAAACGAGGCACTCCAAAAGGCTATTGGAAGCTAGTCTGTTTCCACCATGAACTCCAGTGCAAGTTGTTTCACCACATGCGTATAGATCTTGAATGGCAGTGCGACCGAGCAAATCTGTAGCAACTCCACCACACATATAGTGAGCGGCAGGAACAACAGGTATCGGATCCGTAGTGATATCGATACCTAATTTTTTGCATCGTTCATAGATCGAAGGAAAATGATGAATGATATCATTGGCTGGTCTATGAGTGATATCGAGAAGAACGTAAGGCTCTCCTCTTTTTTTCATCGTATCATCAATGGCACGCGCAACTATATCTCTGGGTGCAAGCTCTCCCATTTCATGATAGTCCTTCATAAACGGCCTGCCATTCATTTCGCGTAAAATGCCGCCATGTCCACGCACCGCTTCTGAAATTAAAAAGGAATTACCTTGTTCGTGGAAAAGAGAAGTAGGATGGAATTGATAAAATTCCATATTTTTGACAACGGCACCGGCGCGGTATGCAGTAGCGACTCCATCGCCAGTAGCAATGGATGGATTGGTTGTATGCATATAAACTTGACCTGCACCGCCTGTCGCAAGTAAGGTTTTTTTTGCAATGACGGGGAAAACTTCACCACTCTCTGTATCGACAATGTAGGCTCCATAACACCGTAAAGGGAGGCCTTCCTTATTTTTTAAATGGTGTCTTGTAATCAAATCCACACATGCATGATTTTCTAAAATTTGAATGTTTGCGGATGCATGAACGGCATCGAGTAGTGCGGCTTCCACTGCACTGCCTGTTCTGTCATGGGAATGGACGATTCGATTTTTCCTGTGTCCTCCCTCACGAGCCAGATCCAGATTACCTGAATCGTCCTTCGTAAACGGCACACCGATATCCAAAAGTTCTCTAACTCGGGTCGGACCTTCTTCGACAAGGATGCGTACTGCCTCAGGATCGCATAAACCAGCACCGGCACTTAGAGTATCTTCGATATGTTCTTCAAACTTATCTTTGTCATCAAAGACGGAAGCAATTCCGCCTTGCGCATAATTTGTGTTTGATTCGTAATCAGCTTTTTTTGTTACAACTACAACAGAACCTAGAGGAGCAAGTTTCAGTGCACTAAACAGTCCACTGACACCACTCCCAATAATTAGAAAATCTGCAGTGATGCGATTCACTTGCTGTTTATAAAACCTTCAATATAATCAACGGCTCTCACAAGCATATAATCTGGTTTGATTGCATCGTTTGCATGTTGTTTTAGGAATGAATCCGCTTTCCCATTTTTTTTGACATAGGCTTTGATGGCGTCAATGTTGAACTTTGATTTGACGACACCTTCATGTGGAATTTTTGGTAAGTGATTCCACATATCTTCTTCCCGGTATCGGAAAGGAAATCCACCATCAGCCTCTTCTGAGAGTTCAATATCTGGAGATACACCCACTACTTGGATCGTCTTTCCAGATGGTGCATAGTAACGAGAGTTTGTAAGTTTTAACACATAATCATCGTTGCCTGGAAGTGGGTCGATGAGTCTTTGGACAGTTGCCTTTCCGAATGTGCGTTCACCTAAAAGTAAACCCCTACCGTGGTGTTGGATCGCGCTAGCAACAATTTCAGAAGCGGATGCAGACTTTGCATTGATAAGGACAATTAAAGGTAACTTGGTGATGTCTTCTTTGCTTGCATACTGGTCATCACTCGAAAGACGATTTGGAACTTTTGTTGAAACAATCAAACCTTTCGGAATGAACATATCAGCAATGTCTACTGCAAGATCTAGATACCCACCAGAGTTGTTGCGAAGATCCAAAACCAACGCTTTCATCTCTTTGCCATTGTTTTTTGCTTCTTCTTCTAATGCACGTAGACCCTTAACGATTTGAGAGTCGACCGGTTCTTCACCTGGGGCCTTTACAAAACCTGTCAATTTGATGTAACCAATTTGCGGATTTTCTTTGAGTAAATGATATGTTACATTTTTGATCGTAATTTTATCGCGAATCACTTCGATATCGAGATTTGCAGTATTACCTTTTCTTTTGATGGTCAATACAACTTTTGTTGCCTTTTTACCTTTTATTTTTTTAACAACTTTATCCAAGGTTTGCCCTTTGATCAATTTGTTATCAACAGCAACAATGATGTCTCCGGAACGAACGCCAGCTCTCACGGCAGGGCTACCTTCTAACGGACTTTCTACGATCACGTCTCGTGTTCCACCGCCAGAAAGTATCGCTCCAATGCCCTCAAAGGAACCGTCACTGATTTTTGCCATTGACTCTTCCCACATTTCTTTAAGGAAAACACTAGAATGAGGGTCGAGAGAATTTAAATATCCGTTAGCCGCGGCAAGGAATACTTGCTCCATAGAGAAATCTTTCTTTTCTTCTTCGGCATCAACTTCCAAATCTCCATCCAATTCTTGGAGTCCTTTTAAGACTGGCACCTTGTAAGTATCAAGATTATCTTTAACGTAGGCAATGACTCGATCAAAATCCTTTTTTGTAAAATTGATTTCTTCCCAGCGAGCGGCTATTACCGATTTTCTGATCTTTTCTTTTTCTATAAGAGCTTTAAGTTCATCATCTGATAGTTTTTTGTTTTCGTTCTTTTTGATCTTTTCTTTTTGGATCTTTTCGACTTGCACATAATCAGGATCAAATAACACGAATTTGTCGGAAGGAGTGATTTTGAATGATCTACCAGGAAACATGTCATCTTTGTCTTCGTACTTATCTCTTTCCGCAAAATAACTTTCAGGAAAAAGGTAAAGTGGATGTGGTAAGGTCATTACCGAATAAACGGCCGCATCTGTGAAGGCTCGGTTTTTGTTAATGTTTTTGTCGATATAGTACTTATCAATTGAATCGACGACTTGTTCAAAATCACGATAAGTAAAGTCTGTATCACGTTTCGGTGCTTTTTTCGCTTCCCTTTCGCAGGAGATAAAGCCCGCCGGAAGGGTAAAACTAAATAGAATAAATAGGGAGATTAGATAAAGATTTCGTCTCAAGGGAACTCTCTGCTTTGTGTATTGATAATCCAATTAAATCTATATTTTAAAGACTGGGCAAGATAAAAAAATATGAGACAGACCTTGAATCATTCGTAGGAATAGACATAGATATGATGGCAGTTGGCAGATTTCTTTGGCTTTTCGTCGCGTTTTTTTCCTGTATGGGGCCTGAGCGCAATCCGAATAAAGATCCCTATAGTTTAGAAACATTGATGTTTCTTGAGGAGGTCCTGCTTGATGTTTGGGAGGGGGAAGAGTCTAGAGAAATGGCGCTTTCTCGTTTAAGATATGTATGCCGTAACCAGGATACAGATGATGGCTATCTGTGCTATACCTGGGGCCTGATCGAATACAAACGTGGTAATTACAATGAAAGCTACACTGCTTTCAAAAAAGCCCTTGAACGTAATCCGGGCGATAGTCTTTACAAAAATTTACTCAGACTTTCTGCCGAAAGATCAAATAATTTAGAGGATCTCGCTTCTCGCAATGAAGAAGGCAGAGTTTTTTCCCTTTTTTCAGAGTCGATTCTAGCCTGTAGATCAGAAGCCAAGCGAGACCAAAGATTCCCCAATTTATTATTGTTATCAAAAGAAGGTCATCTAACCAAAGATATGCTAAAAAGAGGTGTAATCTCGCAATGTGTTTCAAAGCTATCGGAAGCAGAACAATTGCAGATCTCATCTTTGGTAAAGGAATCTAAGACAAATTATAGCGATCGAATGGTTTCAGATAGAGTGAAGGCAGATCCTTTTTCTAAAGTATGGGATACTTCATTTTATTATAAAAGCAGTGAGCCAAAAGACGGTGTGTTTTTCAGCAATCCCATATCCGAAGCTTGGAGGAAATTGAGAAGTGCCGCAAAAACCGGCAACGAACCGGAAGCGAGACTTGCTCTTCGTACTTTTATCTCAGAAATTCAGCTGGCAAAAAAGAAAGGACGCAGTGAAGCAAGTCTTGCCTTAGCTCTTGAGAGATCTGCAAAGCTTTTGTTAGAACAAGATCCAGTTTACTCAAAAGTTAGTTTTCTTTCGAAAGAACTTTGAGATAACTTTTGATCGTTTTTTCCATTCCATCCTCCAAGGCTTGAGAAACGAGTCGGTGACCGATCGATACCTCTTCTAAAAATGGCAATCTTGAAAAAATGGAAAGGTTTTTTGTATCTAGGTCATGACCTGCATTGATTCCAAGACCTAACCTGTGTGCTTCGAGCGCACTTAACTCATATTCTCTGTAACTTTCCGCGCCCTTTTCGGGGGATTCATCAAAGGCTTGTGCAAAGGGACCTGTGTAAAGTTCGATTCTGTCTGCCCCAATTTCTTTTGCTATTTTGTAGCTACTCGTTTCTGCTTCCATAAATAGAGAAACCCTAAAGTTTTGTTGTTTGCACTTTGAAAGGATAGGTTCGAGAGCCTTTCTTTCTGAGGCGTTCAAAAGATTGAATCCGTGATCAGATGTAATTTCTCCAGGTCTAACAGGGACGAGTGTCACTTGGTCTGGTTTTGCTTCACTCACTAGATCTAAAAATCGAGCACTGGGTTCGCCTTCCATATTGAACTCAATCTGTTTGTTTTTGGATTTGTTGTATGAAATCAAAAAGTCTTTGATAGCAAAGACATCTGCTTTGGTAATATGGCGTTCATCTTCTCTTGGATGGATTGTGATACCATGGGCACCTGCATTTAGAATGATTTCGCAAAAGTGGGTCACACTAGGAATCTCTCCACCTCGGGAGTTCCGTAGAGTGGCAATCTTGTTCACATTTACACTTAATTGGGTCATATTAAAAAAAATACTTTCCTATTAAATAAGTCCAAGAGAAAAACGTCAAATTTCAAAAAGGTTGTCCCGTAATAGGGGTCTCCCAAGATCGTCAAAAGTGTTCCTATGGTAGCAAAGAAAGCATTGAAAAAAACAGCACCGCCCCCGAAGAAAAAAGCTCCGGCTAAGGAAAAGGCGTCCAAGGAAGTGAAACCCGCTCGTAAAAAGGAAGCGGCTACCAAGCCAACTCCTTCTAAAAAAGCTGTTTCCTCAAAACAAACTTCGTCTCCAAAATTGAAGGCTAACTCCCAAGTTCCGGCAAACAAAACCTCCACGAAGGAAAAACCTTCCACTTCTCCACAAGCGAAGGCAAAGGTCGAAATCTCGACCAATGGACCTTTGGGTAAAAAGTTTACTTGTTATTCTTGTGAGACAAAGTTCTACGATCTCAATAAGCCTGAAAAAAAATGTCCCAAATGTGGTGCAGACCAATTGGCCAAGCCAGCAATCAAATCAAGACTTGCCGCTCTCCGACAAAGCGAATATGAAGTAGAAGAAGAAGAGCCAGTGGTTGAAGACGAGGAAATCCTAGAAGAAACCGAAGAGTTGGAAGAAACCGATGAAGAAGAGGTTGTTGCAGAAGAAGAAGAGTAGGCTTTGAATTCAAAATCCCTTCTTCCGATTTTAGCCGGGCCTACGGGCTCCGGCAAAACTTCCCTTGTTTGTAATCTTTCTTCTGATCTCTTTGAGGTCGTCTCTTTCGATTCAAGGCAGGTATACAAAGACCTGCCTATTGGAACTACTCTACCCACTCCAAACGAACTGAATCAAATGCCACATTGGAACATTGGTCTTGTGACTGCAGATGTTTCTTTGGATGCCAATATGTTTGCCCTTTGGGCAAAGGAATCGATCCTCAAAATATGGGAAAAAGGGAAGATACCGATTCTCGTTTGCGGAACAGGTTTTTATCTTCGTGCATTTCTCAATGGAATGTATCCAGTTCCTACAATTACCCCCGAAATCAAATTCAAAGCACAAAACATGGATTTGGTGGAAGCAGTTGAAATCATTCGCAAAGAAGATAAATTAGCACTTCAAAATATTGATGCATCTGATTCTTATAGGATAAAACGGATTTTGGAAGTCATACTTTCAGGTGCTTTGTGGACAGAGATCTCGAAGCAGACAGTTGGCGGTTTTTTATCCGAGTATCCAAACATTGAAACAAGAGGTTATTGGATCGATTGGCAAAGACCAGAATTGTATGCGCGAATCAATGAAAGAGCCAGAACCCTTGTTTCAGGGGGAATGATTGAAGAAACAGAACTTGTCCTCAAAAAGTATGGAGAAAATTGTCCCGGTCTCAAATCTTTGGGATATAATTTTGCGCTTGATTATTTGAACCGAAAAATCGATATTAATTCATTCATTGAAGGTTTGGCACAGTCTCATCGAAATTATGCCAAAAGGCAGATCACTTGGTTCCGAAAGGATTCGGTTTTGTCTCCTGTTTCCTGGCAAGAAGCACTCAATGAGTTTCAAAATATAGAAAAAATATAGAAAATACTCGGGATTTTTATGTCTGCAAAAAACAACATCCAAGATCAGCTTTTGAACACAGCACGCAAAGAGAAAATCGATCTCACAATTTACCTGTTAAACGGCGTTCCATTAAAAGGTAAAGTTGTCAGCTTTGATAATTTTACAATCATTCTTGAAAATGATTCCAAACAGAATTTAGTCTACAAACATGCCATCTCAACGATCATTCCTGCAAAGCCCATCAAACTTCATACAGATGAATTGCAAAAAGAAGGCGGAACCTAGACATAGACTCTTCATTTTTTTAAGAATCGATCGAAACATTTTTACATATGTCAAAATTACTTAAAGAACAACCTGTTGTACTCATCATGGCTGGAGGAAAGGGCGAGCGCTTCTGGCCGCGCTCCCGTACGAATTCCCCAAAACAGCTTCAAAAAGTTTATTCTAACAAAACGCTTCTCAAAGAAACAATAGATCGTGCTCTTTCCATCACCAGTCTTGATCGCATATATATTGGAACGAATGCATCTCTCAAAAATGAAATTTTGAGAAGAGACCCCAAATTTCCGGAAAAGAACTTCATCATCGAGCCGGAAGGAAAAAATACAGCGCCTATCATCGCCTTGTCTGCACTCCATTTCCAAAAGAAATATGGCAATCCCAACCTAATTGTTTTATCTGCGGATGCATTCATTGATCCCGTGAAGGAATTTGCAAAAACAATACAGCAGGCATTGTTCGAGACAGAACATGGGTTAGTTTTGTTGGGCGTAAAACCAAATCGCCCTGAAGTCGGTTACGGGTACATCAGTGCGGGCAAGCCTACGGAAGTTGGATTCCAAGTAAAAGCCTTCTTCGAAAAACCAGACTTCAAAACGGCGATGAAATACATCAAAAAGAAAAATTTTTACTGGAATCCAGGGATCTTTCTCTTCCGCGTTGAAACGATTCTTTCGGAATTTGAAAAACATGCGCCCAATATTTTATCCACATTAAAGAATGGCTTTCCATTTAAAAATTTTGGAGATTTGGGCAACGCCTTTGCGATGCTTCCGAGTGAAGCCATCGACACCGCCATTATGGAAAAAAGCACTAAGATTCGTATGGTGGAAGCTAGTTTCCAATGGGATGACGTGGGATCCTGGATCTCTCTGGAAAGAATTCTTCCTGGCGATGCGGGAAAGAACCACCACCAAGGGAAAGAAGTCTTTTATCACAAATCGAAGGGAAATATCTCTTCTGTCGGGAAAGACCTCGTTGCTTTTTTAGGGGTGGATGATTTAATCGTCGTAGAGGAACCTGACGTTCTCTTTGTATCTTCTCGGGAAGGCATTGGCGAGATCAAATCTATGCTTGCAGCGATGAGGAAAAATAAAGTTTTACAAAAGTACCTTGATTAGAAATTTGGCTTAAACGGCCGTAGTAAGGAGGAAGGAATGCCTTCCGGAAAAAAGAGAAAGCGCAGAAAAATCGCAACACATAAACGTAAGAAGAAAAGAAGAGCCAACCGACACAAAAAGAAGAAATAATCTTCCTTCAGTGACTTTCTCTTTCCTCCGATAGATTTGCTATGAAGCAAGTCTGGAGGAAGCAGAAACCCCGTACACCTGGTTTCATCCGAGCATTTACAATGGAAACACCTCTAGGAGATATCCTCGAGGCAGAGTTCAATTTCCACGAAAAGCTTGTTCGACTAACAGCAGAGATAAAAAATGAAAAGGGTCGTATCTATGCGACCACGATTCGAGACGGAGTCGTACTCCAAGAAAAAGACATCTCCTCTGGCAGAGCCTATCCTGTTTTTCGTAAGTTATGGCCTTTTCGAGAATTCTATTCCAGTCTTCCTGATAAGGATCTTCTCGCATGTGTGGGTGGGTCTTATGATATCTTTCCGCCACATTCTTCCGAGGATGCTTCTTACAGTCGTCGAGACAGAAGGAGTGATACTCCATTTTCTACTCGTTATGATTCTGTTTTTGGCATTATTCGTGAGACTCGATTCCAACGTTGGAGGAGAAAACGGAGAGAGGCAAGGCTTGCACGTGGGACGGCTTGGGAACGTTTTAAAAGACGTGTCTGGGGAGATTTGATCGACCTCTGCATGGGATGCGGAATTGCAGGCTTTGTATATTATGCCTACTATGATTATGTCTTATTAGGATTTAGTCTTGCCTGTCTCGGGATGCTGGCTGGACTTCTCGATTTTCTTGTGCGAAAACGTTCGGTACTATTTACAAAAGTGTTGTCTTTTCTGTCCGTTGGTTCATATTTTTTCTATAACGGCTATGTCTATTTTTAGACCATAGCCCAGTAGCAAAAATATGGCAAAAGAAGCAGTCAATTCCAATCATTTCATTCACGAACAATACATTATTTTCAATCTCGGCGAAGAAGAGTATGCCATACCCATCACCATTGTAGAAGAGATTGTAAAAATCACAAACTTGATTCGCGTTCCACAATCTAAGAGTTATTTTGCGGGGATTATGGACATTCGCGGTAAAGTTGTTCGTATGATAGATCTTACTAAACGATTGAACATTCGTAATACGAATACCGCTGAAAATGCGGAACGAGCTATTGTCATTCGTATTGGTGGGAAATCGGTAGGTGTGATCGTAGATAAAGTTTCACATGTGATCCATTTTCCAGCAAGTCAAGTTGACCCACCACCTCCATCTGTGAAAGGTATTTCGTCACGTTATATCACGGGCGTTGGTAAACAGGACAATCGATTTATTATTCTTATCGATATCGAAAAAATTCTTACTGTTGAAGAAATTTCGGAACTAGCAACTGTTTAGTTGTTTATGGACAATTAAGTAAATCGTAACAGAGTCGCATGATCATTTCAAAATTTTATTATCTTCGAAAAAACCTTTACTCAATGGCAGAACTTGTTTTGGAACAGGTGATTCTCCTCGGTGAAGCATTAGAAAACGAAGATTACAATCTAGCGAATCAAATTGTCCAGAAAGATGATATGATCGATGATTTGGAAAAAGAAAACGACAACCTCTCTCAGATTGCCATTTTGGAAGCGATTACCAACCGAAACATTTTAGGAATGGGAGACGTTGACAATGAGATTGTCTTAAAAAAAGATCCACTTCGATTTGCACTCTCTGCCATCCGAATCACAAGAAATATGGAAAGAATGGGAGACCAGGTAGTAAATTGTGCTGAAGTATTTCGTTACAAAACAATACGACCTGGCATATTCAAAAAAGAAGAGCCGATGGGAATCATTCTCTCTCGTGTAACGACTCTTGCTGGAATGGCTATCGAATCTTTGGTGGAAGAAAAAGAACGCTTTATGGGAAGCGTAAATACAATCGAAGAAGAACTGAATGGGCTGTGTGATGAAGCCTTTAAGAAGTATCGAAATTCCGATATGGACAAAACTGAATTTGCAGATGTATATCGAATCATACTCGCATTGGAAAGATTAGGTGATTATGCGGTCAACGTTGCTGAGGAACTTGTTCGACTCAACACTGGTAAAGACATACGACATCTAGAAAATTCTAGCTCACGTTCCAACACCTTATAATATCTATTCAAAATTTGATTCCGAAACTCTTTCAAGGATTGAGTAGAGTTTCGCACTGTCGATTGGTTTGGAGAGAAAATCTTTCATTCCGACTTCTTTACATAAATCTATATCTTCTTGAAAGGCATTCGCGGTCATTGCTACTACTTTTGGCATTTTTTTTCGGTAATGTTTAAGAATCTCTTTTGTTGCCGTAATCCCATCCATCACTGGCATTTGCATATCCATTAGAATCAGGTCATATTCTTTGGTTCGTGCCATTTCTACCGCTTCTAGCCCGTTATATGCTTTGTCGATTTGTATTCCTACTTTGGAAATCAGTTTTTCTGCAATTTTTTGATTGATAAGATTATCATCCACAAGAAGTACTAGCAGGCTAGGGTCTACTTTATAGTCCGCTAAAATTCTCTCAGTAGACTCATGTTTACTGTCTTCACTTGTTTCTAACCGTTCTGTGATGATAAAGAATGAAAATTCAGTCTCTTGGTTTTCGATGCTATATACTTTGAATTCGCCTTGCATGAGTTCTACGAGCTTTTTGGAAATGGCAAGCCCAAGTCCTGTGCCACCATATTTGCGTGTTCTAGAGTGATCGATTTGTTCAAAGGGAGAAAACAAAATCGGGATTTTATCAAAAGGTATGCCGATACCATTATCCCAAATTCTAAACATAAGTTTTAATGGCTCTGATTCAATGAGAGAGATGAATACTTTCACTTTGCCATCTCTGCCACAAAACTTGATTGAATTGCCGATGAGATTGATCAATACTTGGCGCAAACGAGTGGCATCGATCAAGATTTTTTCAGGGATAGCATCATCAAAATGAAAACTAAGTGTTATGTTTTTTTCTTGCGTCTTATGTAAAAACAAACCACTCAATTCGTTTTGAAAAGATCTGATGGGGAAGGGATGAAACTCTAGCTCAACCTTACCCGATTCTATTTTTGAAAAATCTAATATATCGTTGATGATCTCAAGTAATGCTCCACCGCTTGTTAGAATCGAGTTCAGAAATTCTCTTTGTTCGGAATCGAGCGGTGTATCGTTTAGCAAACCTGCCATACCCAATATACCATTCATCGGTGTGCGAATTTCGTGACTCATATTTGCGATGAACATAGATTTGAATTTGTTTGCGACTTCGGCCTTTGCTTTTTCGTTTTCTTTTTGAATCAGCAGGCTTTGATTTTCTTTTGATAGATTTCGTACTATGATATGAAGAGCGATAGTGATGATGATAAAAATAATGATATTTGTTAATAATCCTTCAGGTTTTAAATAAATATCCTCACCAAACACGTTGACGTAAGGTAATACATCTAAATGTACTAATATTGATAGTCCGCTATATAATAGAATAGAGATAACCACAGAAAACAATCCTTGTGGAACTCTTAAATTTAAAGAACAGACTGCAGTCGCATATAAAAAGCCGGCGATTGCCATGGAATAATAGGTTCCAGTAAAATACATAAATATAGAGATAATGATCAAATCTAAGAAAGTAGGCAGAAATACAATGTGCGGATATTTTTTTTGTGGAATTAAGTTGGTCTCATCTGCAACGAACCAAAAGAAAGCAAAGATGTCAAAAACGAGCATGGCATATTGAAAGAATGTGTATTCAAACTGAAAAGAAACAAATGTACAAATGAGTATTACAATGAGACGCGCCAGGTTCACGACTGTAAACTTTTGTGGAGTATCTCCGTTGATTGACTGATTAGAAAGTGTTACACTCATTTTCGACTGCTACTTTTGAACTTCATCAAACTGAAATAAGAAATCAAGGATGTTTTTCCCTTTCCCTTTTAGAAGGCTTTCCTAAAAGTAAATGTATGACGTATTATGCAGTTCTACTCTCTATCCCTTTGGCAGTTGTGTCGGCGTTTTTGATCCATTGGGTTACACTTCGTCCAGTGACCACTGGCAAGGCTCGGCTTGAAATATCCAGGGGAGTATACTTAGGTTTTTCTATACAAATATTTGTATTTGCTGTCCTTTTGTTTTATATGGGTAGTTCCGTTTTACTTGCACCTTTGTTTGCAGTGGGTTTTTCATTTGTTGGAGATTGGTTCAATCTACAATTCCCCATCGCAGTGAAGAATGATGGTGAACCGCTGATTGGTGGTATATTAGGTTTTGCAATGGCGCAATTATTTTATATATCCGCATTTTTCCAGTTAACTTCTTGGAACCTCGTCTATTATGGCTACATTCCATACTTAATCAGTGCTCTGTTTTTAGTCATACCGAGTGTGATTTTTTATTTTCGAGTCTACAATCCGTCTCGTCCCAAAACGATTATGGTTTTTGCATTAATTTACGGATTAGTTCTTTGTTTTTTTGTTTCACTTACGGTGAATGCGTATTTGGTTTTTGGTGGCTATTGGATATATCTCATGTTGGGAGGTCTTATATTTTTAGTATCAGATGCCGTAATGGGTGAAACAACCATTCATGGCGGTAGACATCCAGTTTGGGAATTCCAGGTGCCTTGGCTTACTTATCTAATTGCACAAAGTTTGCTATTGATTGGTTTCTTTCTTTTGTCACATACGATGATTATGCGGTAGATATAATAATCGTAGATTTAAGTTAGTTCGGCGAGGACGGCAACAAGCCGGCTGTATCCGAGTGAGAGACCCAACTCGATTTTTGATTCAAGTACAGTATCGCGCGCTGTTTGTGATTCATAAAGCATAGTCGAGTGTAAGATTGTTTTGCCATTTTTCTCTTCTAAAATCACAGTACCGATGGCTTCTCCGGGATACCAAGATTGGTCAAATCTTTCGGTATTTACGAGTTTGGTCGGAGCATTGATTTCTTTAAAAACTCCTCCTACTCCCATCTCTCCTCTTTCCGGATGGCTCCATACATATCTATATCTGCCTCTCACACGTAAGTCAACTTTACAGACAGGCATAGACCAACCTTCAGGACCTAAGAGCCAACGACGTATGAGATCAGGCTTTGTCATCGAATCAAATACGAGTTTGTTCGGAGCATGAAACTCACGCGTCCAATAGATTTCCTTATCGGATGGTGTGCGAAGTTGGAGTGGATTGGATGAGTTCATGGCAGAGTCTTACTTAAGCGTGAGCTATACTTTTAAAAAGTCAATAAACATAACTTTTCTTTAAGGACTAGCTACACAACGAACGGCTCTTGTGAGATTTTTGCTCACGGGAAATACCGTCGCTGCATTAAAAAATATCACCCAAGCCGCATTGGTTCCTGGATTTCCAAGATCTGTGCTGGATGTCCAGAATTCTGAGTTGGGATTGGAAGGGAAAACGGTACTGTCTATAATGGCTGGGTAAACGCTCGTTCTACGGTTCAGTATTTTTTTTGCTTCATTGATATTAGGCAATCTCCAGGAATACTTGCCTAAGCTCAAAGAATTGCAGTATGAAAGTGCATCTGCCCAGCTCAGAAGAGTCGGTGAGTTTGCACACGTAGTTGAATCTGTACCTCCAATACATTTTTGCCAAACTAAACTGTGATTGAGATCGGTTACTGTACCATCCCCATTATCGATCAAAAGATTTTGGGGTGGTAAGTAGGTAGAAGTTCCGGTAACACACCTGGCAAAATTATCCGAGGTTTCGGATTTCAGGCGTGCTGGGCCCATCTCTCCGTTTCTAAAATAAATCCACCAAGCATTTGTCGAATCGGCTGGATTTTCCAAGGAAGTCCAGTGCCATCCAACACCTACATTAGTGTTGGGAAAATTTGCATTGTAAATAGAAGGATTTGATAGATTGAAATTCACCAACGTGTCCAGTTCTTCTGGTGTAGGCAATCTCCAATTTTTTAACGATGCGAAACCAGTTCCCGAATTGTCTAAATCAAGCGATGAGCAGTTGCTAGTTGCCAATGACCAGGTGAGAGTAGATGCATAAATTCCAACACTGCAGGTTGCCCCAGAAGTTCCCTGTAAGCAAGAATTCCATGTTAGGCCAGTGTTTTGATCGGTAGTTATATAGTCTGATCCAACTAGAGTCGGTCCTAAAAAATTAGCGGCTATCCCTTTTTGTAGTGCTCCATCTTGTCCAATAGAGGTACTCAATGTGCAAGTTGAATCCAGTGTGCCAGATGTATCATAACATGTAGTCTGATTCGTCTTATATGGTGGTTTGCCAAAGAATTGAATGGTGATGTCCTTTTTTGTATCACCTAACGTATTGGATGCTGTGACTGTAAAGCTCCCATTGAGTCCGAATTGTTGTGAGTAGGTTCCTGAAATGATTCCAGATGAATTGATTTGAATTCCGGTTGGCAAATTCGGTGTGATCGCAAAGTTCCGAACTGTGCCAGTAAACGTGGGTGTAAATGATCCTTCGACTCCATTTAAAAATTGAAGGGGAGTGTAATTCAAATCAGTCGGTGGCACAGTGTCTGCTCCGGAAAGAGAGGCAATTTGTGCGAGTAGTAGGAATGGGAATCGGTTGTCTTCTTTAACGGGTTTATTCAGTAAGTATTGAATGATCGGGCTATAGTAGCAGTTTACCAGAGTGAAATGAACAAAAAAAGAAAAAGAAAGAAAGAAGATATGTTTTATCAAAGGAGATTGTTACCGATCGGATCTTGTTTTAATCATCGCCTGTGACCAACGAATTGTTTACGAGATCACTCAGATTTTCCGTCCATATAAGATTGTAATTCTTGCTGTAAACCCTCTGGCAAATCAAGTCCTCTTGCTTTGATTCGTTCATTGTATTTATTGAAGGACATGCGGTGTTGGTTGGTATTGAGGTAACCTTCCAGAGCTTCTGATGCCCATGGAATAATCTCTTTTACAAAATAATGGTTCTCTTCCAATTCATCACAATAAGGGATAAATAAAGGACGATTAACAGGTCTACCAATGTTGCGATAAAACAACAGACAATATAAAGTTTCATCGCCTAACATTTCTTCCAATCGAATTTTTTCTTCTACGTATTTAAGATTGATCGTATCCAAATATTCGATATTAAAGGTCTCAGGCTGTAGTCGTTTTGTGACAAATTTACGTATCTCTTCTTTTACATACGTGACATTTGGGCAATGATTTGGACAGGAACCCACATCTTTGTGTAAGTCACATTCGATGAGTAAGATACAGTCTACATCCGAAGTGGGTTCAACGATTCCGAAGTTGATCGAACCAAGAATTTCTAAGGCAACCTCGTAACCCTTCCGAGAGAGGTCTTGGGTTGCAAGGCGGAATGCCTGCATGCGTTTGAGGGCATATTTCGTATCATAGTTGCGATATTTGTTTTTGAGAACAAGATAACGTTCCACAATGTTCTTCGACATAGATCCCCCAATTCCCTCGCAAGGGAATGCTAGGGGAGTTCCGAGCTTTTGCAACACCTTTTGGTTGTCGGATTTCCTTTTTTCGCCGATAGATAAAGGGAATGAATCGGTTCCAAAATTCTCCTCTCAAAAATATGCTTTTTTTCGCTTATTTTTGCCTTTTGGTCGGCACTCTTTTTGCCGGGGAAGAGGATCGCAGGAATGCTCTGAAAGATTTATATCTAGAACCCCTTCAAATCATATCAGTCGAAGAAATCCAACAATTAGATTCAGAAAAGCGGATACCAATTGACTTGGATTCTGGAATCGCATTCAAAGAAGAGCCGAAAACTCCAGATCCCAATGCCATACCAACGGCCGAGCCAGCAAAGTTAGAAGAGGTGGGTCCCAAGTCTCCCGAGACCAAAATTGCAGAGGTAGAGGGTCTTCTCAAAAGATATTACAGTCAATTTATTGAAGAGAAACGAATTTGGGAAGATAGAGAACGTGGAAATATCTATAATTCACGATCCGACCAAAATGATGTCCGATTGTTACTTTGGCAAAATACACATAAGTTAGCTGAAACATTTATTGTACGAGATTCACCCGTGCTATATGAGTTACACCTGAGAGCCGCTAGACTATATGCAGAGTTGAATAAAACGGCTCCTTCGCTTCGTCACTTTATTGCGGCATTTAGATACCATCCTCTCGACCAAACCGAAGCGATGTATAGAGATGGAGAGTGGCAAAAGGAAGACTATGCATCCAACTGGAAAACACAATCGCAGGAACATACTCAGATCTATCAAAATAAACTGAATGCCGAAAAGGAACTAAAAAATAGTCAGGATAATCTTCACCTAGTACTCGCAAAACTTGCAAAAGAAAATACTCCGCTTTCTCAAATCCAAGCTGAAGAAAAACGATTGATAGAAGTTGTGAAAACCAAAGAGAAATTGCTCAAAGATGCAGAAGCTAAGTTTCAAAGTTCTCTTACTGAAAGATATCAGAAGTATTTAACTGAACGACAAAAGCAAGATTCTTTGGCTTTGTATGAAATGGCAAATGTTGTAAAGAAAGTAGAAGATGATACAAAAGAACGCCTCAAGATAATCAACAAACTGGGAACAGCTGGAAAAGGTATCTATGTTTTATTTGATTATAAACGAAACGTAGATTTTTTTGCTTACGAATTGATCTTAGAAAAAGCCTATAGCGTCTGGCCAGAAAATCCATCAGTGATTTTCGATGTAGCTGAACAATATCGACTGGATAGTCAAAAAGCAAAGGCACTCGATTTTTATGAGAAATATGTAAATCTAATGTCAAAACAAGAATCGTTGAATGAAGACCAAACTCAGAAAGTGATTACTGCTTATTTGCGTCTTGCTACGTTGAATGCAGACATCAAACGTAAAGTGATAGCAGGTGGTTTCTACGAAAAATACTTTCAAATTTCCCTTGATACAAAAGATAAAACAAGGGTTTCTTTTGAGATGGGAGTCTTTTTTGCAACCCAATTGGGTGATCTACAAAAATCATCTACTTACTTTGCCTACTGGTTGGATCGAAATAGCAAAGATTGGAATGCGGCGCTCTCTGAGGTAACTGGCTTTGAGGATCTTGAAGCAGTCGCATTTTATCATTTGTCACGCTTTGACAAACAGAATCGCAAGACAGAGGCAGAAAGAGGAAAGCTGAACCTAGCCTACAATCAATGGAAAAATATCGATAAAGATATGTTAGGAGAAGAAAAGTTGTTGGTCGAACTAAAAAGACAAAAGCAACTGATCAAAAAAGATCTTCTGATTACAACGGAGGACGATGCTCTTTCAAAATATCGGTTGTTGGATATAAAGATTGAAGACAAGGAAGCTCGACTTCGAGTTTTACGAACAAAGTTAGATCGTATCCCAATCTTAAAAATCATCTACCGTCTAGCTGTCATAGCAGAAGGAGATCGTGATTTTGAAAAAGCTAAGACTTATTATAGTTCGGTCATCGAATTGGGTGGTGAAACAGAAATTCAGGCGGCATTAAAGGAAAAGAAGAGAGTTGAAAAGATATTAGCAACAGGAGTTGTTTTACCACCTTTTAACGAGAGTATTTGATCAGTTCGTCTTCTTGGTCACCTGCTAGTTCTTGTTCTATTGTTTCTTCAGTATAACCTTCTTCCGGTAAAACCTGAAATTTTACCTCATCTAAAACTTCTCCCTCATGAACTATTTTGATCAGGTAATCTCCTGTTCTCAGTTGAGCGAAGCTATCACGAATGGAAGCGGATTCCAATTCTACGTTTTTCTTTTTGATATCAATTTCAACGTAATCAAGTTCATAACGATTTAAAGAGATATAAAAATCTGTTTCAACACCTGGATTTCTTGAGAAAGTATAAACATAATGAATGGTATCATTTGGAGAAAAGATTAGACCTTCTCGCATCATTTTATAGTCAGTAATGATTTGAATATGGCGTTCAAGTATATTCAAATCTTGTGCTTTTGAAGTTGCCCAACCAAACTCACCCTTGGGTGGCCCACAATTAATTGAAAATAGAATCGTGAATAGTAAAAACAGGCGCACGAAGAATGTCATTCTATTTAAATCATCGGGTTTTGGGTGAAATATCGGAAAAGAAAAAGGTAAAAATCTTAATGATTAGAGAGTACGACCCTTGTCAGACACGTCTTTTTCGTCCCTATCTTCGGAAAAACGGGCTTCATTTTCATGGTTCATACGAGAAGGAAATGTAAGGACACGGGCGATTACTCGCAAAAGGTAATACAACAGAATCGCAAAAAATAGGATTTTGAACACATCTCTAGAATATGCTTCGCTAAAACTATATCAACTCTTTTCCCTTACTTTCTTTGCTTTGGCGAACTGTTTGAGGTAGCTGGAAATCCATAGGATTTTGACCCCAACCGAGTTTGGTGATTCCATAAAGACCAATCACAAGATAACTGAATACGAAGACACAAAGAAAATAATTGTATTCTTCCTGCACGAATACTTTGCCCTCACCCGGTTTTGGAGTCGTTTTAGGTGTGAGTGGAAGGCCAAATTTTCGAGCTAGTGATTCGATCTGAATTACATTGATCACTGGGATATCACGATCTAAAAACGATTTGATCACAGAGTTAGGTGGGTTGATATCATCTGGAAGTTGAGTGATAAGGCCACTTTTATAAATCTGTTTGCCAAGACTTGTTCCAAGTATTGTAGTTCCACCGCCGATGTTGATAAAAGCTTTGATCGGTTTTCCGGCGGAAAGTCTTCCGTAAGCATCCATTCTCTGTTTGATAGAATCTTCGAATGAAGAGGGAGTAATCAATTGGACGGAATTTCTTTTGACTACTGTGGTTAGAATATTTCTTCCTTCTTCGGACATGCCAATGCCTTTATCTTGTGTTCCACCTAACGATGCATAGCTAGTCTTTAATGAAAAAATCGAATTTTCAATCAAAAACGATTCCATATCCAACCAAAGCATCTGTGGGTGATTTGCTCCAAACTGACTCGCGGATGCACTTCCAATGATGATTGGGTTTAACTTAAGAGTTTGGATAGCAGAGAAGGCGCAAATATTCATGGCGGGAAAAGATCCCGATATGGCAACGGCTACCGTGTCGTTTTCTTCCAAGTTTGCTTTCAATAAAAGATGTACGATAACCGCCGAAAAATTTGGGTTGATGGATGTTTGTTTGGCGGAGAGGGAACCCGAATTGCTTGTCACTGGGCTTAAAAATTCACCGATAAGTCCGCTATTGGCCGGGTCGAATTCTAAATAATCAGGTTTTTTTCGTTTTAATAGCTCGGGACGTAAGGCTGAGAATGCTCTTTCTGCCAATTTTGATGCTTGTATCTTCTTTTTAAAGAAGGGTTGTTCTTTTTTTACTTTGAAATTTTCAATGGATAAAAGACCAGCTATCCCAAGTAAGGCGAGAAGCGAAATACCTATTCTTGAGTGTTTCCATAGATGCCAATATACACGAGTCATCATAAAAATTCCGACCCCAATATTAAAATCAATAAAATCTTAACCAAAATAGACGCTATGATAAGCACGGAAGATGTTTCAATTATACCTTGTCTTTCAAACCACAAACCAATGAGACCTGGTATGATAAAACCAATGCTTCGAACATCAGAAATGATAGGAGTTTGGATATCCGGTAAAATTTGATAATTGAAGAGATAGCCAAATAAGTATCCAAATAACAAAATTAGCACAGTTTTTCGCTTTCCGAAGATAATAAAAAAATAAGACAAAATCTCGACTGTAAAATAAGCAAGGATTGCGATTAGAAATGTAATCGCGAGACTTTTTGGTTGGTGCAGGTGGAGTGCAATGTAGCCTGGAATCACAAGCCCTGTTCCTACGATGCCGAAAATTTCCGAGAAGGCTAAGCTTATAACAAGGCTTAGTCCAATAGAGATAGATAGTATATCGTTCATGATGAGAAGGTAGTCCTGTTTTTTAGATATTGATTCAATTCGAGTCCGATCCCAGCAATATTCCCAATCCCAATAATATAAGAGTTTTCTTGTATTTGTGAGATAATCGATTCAAAAATTGAGTCTACGTCTGCATTTTCCCAATTGTAGAGCTTTGTTCCGACCCTACATTTAGATTTCAAAATTTGTAAGGCAATTTTTGTCCCACTTCCGATTAAAAAAATAGATTCGACGTGGTCCCACTTTGAAATTTCGTGAGCCATTAATTTACTTCGATCCATTCTGTCGTCACGACAATTAAAAAGTATGTAGGCTGATCTATTTTTGCCATAACGTTGAATACATTGGTTCCAGATTGTTAGCGTACTTTCCGTATCATTTGCCGCCATCGCATTGATGTATACAATCTGTTTTCCAAAAAATGAGATTTCGAGTGGGCTCAAAGCTCCAGGATCAGGTGTAGATGTCCACATCGCAGCAAGTGCTTTTTCTTTGGCTATTCCTAATTCTTTGCATACAGCAAGGGCTAAGATTACGTTTTCTTTATGTTCCCAATAAGGAAATTTTTGCATATCTTCATCTGTGATCTGAATTGCGTTTGAATCTTCTACGACAATGATTTCCGTGTTTCTTTCCTTACATGCCTTTCGTATAACTTCCATATAAATTGTTTGATGTAAGATGAGTTTGCCATTTACAGGGATGGCTGAAGCAAGAGACAATGTAACATCGTACAATGTGGGACCCATTATATCTAGATGATCCTCTCGGATATTTGTGATGACTCCGATACTGGATTTTAGTATCATTCCCTCACTTGCCCATTGGTATCTGGGTTCGAGAGCCATACATTCGATCACGAGAGCATTGGCGTTTTCTTCTTTTGCCTTTTTTAAAATAGAAATTTGTTCTACAATGGATGGTCTCCCCCAGCGATAGATAGGGTGTTCGGAATGATCCGGAAATATCATCCTTGCCTGCGTTCCCGTCGTTTTTGCAAAAACAGAAAATCCTGAGCTTGTTAGACCTACTCGAATAAGTCTCGTTATACTTGATTTTCCTCGTGTGCCATTGACATGGATACGTATAGGGAACTGCTTTAATTGAAAATGAAGAATAATACGCTCTAAGATCAGATAGGCGAGCAAAAGTAAAATGACTGTTATAAAAAAGTAAGTAGTGGTATTCACGATGGTATATGTCAATAATGAAAGCGATTCTTTAAGAGTTTGTCATCAAAATGTAACGATAAAAGGGTAACCTTGACACTGGAACCAGACCCATATGAGCATTCGATATAAGTTTTTGTTAATCCTTAGTGTCAGCCAAATCTTCTTAGTCATCGCCTTAACCACAAGTTTTGCCTACCTAATTCAAGCTGTAAAGAACATCCCACAAAATCAGAGAGCAGAGGACCTCTCCCGCAATTTCCAACGAGAACTAGAATTTAAAGAGGAAAAACTCAGACTCCTTCTCAATGAAATCACGATCAATCCTACAACAAGGTCACTTCTTGAACAGGGACTTTCCAATCGAAATGTGTTTATACAGAATCTACCTTATATCGAAGGGATCATGAAACGCTATGGCCTATCAATATTTGAAATTGGAGATAAAAATGGAGTCGTCCAATTTCGAGGACATCGGCCAAAAGATTTCGGTGATAAAAAAATAGCACAGCCTATGATTCAAAAGGCTCTTGCTGGCGAGACATTTGCAAGTTTAGAAGACGGACATAGCGGACTCGGTTTTCGATTGGCCGCTCCACTTTTTGGAAGGGGAACTCTCCTTATCGGTCAAGTCGTTGACGACCAGTTTACAAAGACGATTTCAAAAGATAACCGTATTCATTTGGCTATATTTCAAGCTGGAAAAGTAAAAACCATCGGATCAGATTTAATGAAAGAATTGATCAAAGAGGATGCTGAACTACTTGTCAACGATCAACGGATTCATTTCAAAGACAAACCTTATTACGTTGTAAAGATACCTTACCAAGTCAAAGAAAATACAGTTAAGGATTTGGTTTTTAGTGTATTGATAGATGAAAACGAAGTTGAATCCAAAACTCTAAAAATTTGGTCTTTTTTCTCGATCGCCTCATTTTTGTTATTCGGGATCATCTTTTTGATCTCCTTTCTGTTCTCTCGGGATATCGTTGAAGCGATCAAAATGTTGACTCGCGCAATGAATGATTTGGAAAATTGGACACCAGAAAATCTACCACTAAAACGATCTGACGAAATTGGTCAAATGGGTCGGGTTTTTGTTGATATGAAAGAGGAATTGTTTCACCATCAAAATCACTTAGAGGAAATGGTTACACAACGTACGCTTGAATTGAATGCAAGTCTTGCAGAAGTACAGAAGTTAAAGGAAGGTCAAGATGGTGACTACTTCTTGACATCTCTACTTATCAGACCTTTAAAAGGAATTTTTTCTAAATCTGAAACGCTAAAAATTTCTATCTTGGAAAGACAAAAAAAAGAATTTTCCTTTCGGCAAAGAAAAAGTGAAATTGGTGGAGATATAACCATTTCAGACAGCATCAATCTGTATGGTAAAAAATATACTGTATTTGTGAATGCGGATGCGATGGGTAAATCGATCCAAGGAGCGGGCGGAGCACTCGTTTTAGGAACAGTCTTCAAATCAATCCTTACACGCACACAAAAACAAAAGTACATGCAAGAACGCCATCCAGAACGTTGGCTCAAAGAATGTTTTCAAGAAATCCATAACGTGTTTATCAGCTTTGATGGTCATATGTTGATTTCAGCTTTCCTTGGTCTTATAGATGAAGAGACAGGTGTCTTGTATTATGTAAATGCGGAACATCCATGGCCAGTTTTGTATCGGGATGATAAGGCATCCTTTTTAGATTCAAATCATATGATGAGAAAGATTGGATTTACTGAGATGTTGGCCGACGAAGTGGTGATCAAAGTATTTGCGATGAAGCCCGGCGATGTCATTATAGCAGGGTCAGATGGCCGTGACGATATTTTACTGAGTATGGAAGATGGTGTACGTGTTATCAATGATAATGAACATACTTTCCTTGATCACGTCGTTAACGGAGAGGGAGATTTGAATCAAGTTTTTACATCCATATTGAAAGAAGGTGAACTAACAGATGATCTAAGTTTGATTCGTATTTCCTTTCTAGAATCTGTGGTCACAAATTTGGAAGATGTCAACAAACAAGAGGAATACTTTAGTCATTTAGAAGATGGGATCAATTCGTATCGTTTGGGTGATTGGGAAAATGCAATTATTTCATTAGAACATGCTTTGGAATCCGAACCAAGTGATGCGTACTGTTTGCGCGAATTGGCAAAGTTGTATTTGAAGTCTAAAGATTACGACAAAGCAATCGATCTTGCTGAGAAGTATCTCAATTCCAATCCACAAGATACGGAATTCTTGTTTTATATAGCATATGCATATAAACAAAGGCGAAATTTTGGACTGGCTTGTGACTTCGCAGAAAGACTAAGGCTTCGTGATCCAAACAACTTCAAAAACTTGATGTTGTTATGTGAAATCTTGATGCACATGAAGATAGTAAACAAATCGGAAGCCCTATTAGATCAAATGGAAGCTATCCATCCGAATCATTCAAAGGTAGCAAAACTTCGGTATTTTTGGAAAAAACTAGCGTTGAGCGTGCCGGTTTAAAACGAAGCGATGGCATCTTCAGTGGTTGCATAAATTTGGATCACTGAAGAAATCTTTGAAATTTTGAAAATTTGTTGGATTGTCTTTGAAACATTGACAATCCTCAGTCCACCACCTTGCGCAGTTAACTTGTCGTTCAATGACATAAGAAGCCCAAAACCAGACGAATCTATAAAACTCACGCCGCCCAAGTCAAAAATAAACTTAAATGCGTTTTCTGAGGCAGATTCTTTGATCCTTTCTTTTAATAGACCAGCGTTTAACATGTCTAAGTTTCCGAAGAGCTTAAGAACTGTAATGTCTTGAATATTTGTTTCTGTATATTCCATTCCAACCGCTTTGAATATAATCGATTTTTTTGATTGGTCAATCAGTTTAATTTACAAATTTATCCCATTTTTCTTGCATCGATACGTATCTTAGGATTCTCCAAATGAGGTTGGATCCAGATTCGGAATTCGTCAGTATGACAATTCCATATCCTTTTTTTGCATTGAAGAAGGCTAGGGCCTTGTGGCCTTTTGTGTGACCTCCGTGAAAAAAATACTCAGACGAGCCTGATCGGTTCAAAAAGAATCCTCTACCAACGAGGGCATGAACAGTAAGATTTGCCGCGCTCATTTTGGGGGTCAGAAGATATTTTGCCGTTTTTTCACTCAGTAGATTTGAATTTCCATTGTATGCTTTAGCAACTTCATTGAACAAATTCCCGATCTCTTCAGGTGTCGTCCAAAGGCCGCCGGAACCCAACTCTGGCGTTACAAATTTTTTTTGAGGCATCAGATTCCCGTTTTCATCATGACCCTCACAAAAATCATCTGCGGAGGTCAAATTTTGGCGGAAGGTGCTTTGTTTCCAGTGAAGGTCTTCCGAAACATAAAGTCGGATGACTGTATTAAAATCATATTTTGTAGTTTCAGAGAGAATTTCCTGTATGATGGAGTAACCTCCACCTGAGTATCGAGACTTTGAACCTGGGGAATAATATAGTGCAAGCCCATGGCCATTTTTTTCTGCATAAGTATCGCTAATTTCCGTTAGATGCTTTTTCCCATTATTGATGGGATCATCCCAATTGCCTTTCTCAGTCAGACCACTTGTGTGAGATAAGAGCAGGTCTAAATTTACAAATTCACCTTTTTTTCGTTCTTTTAAGTTAACTTTATACTTTCTGAGTTTATGGTTCCAATTCTCATATGGATCAAATCGTCTATCGTCGATCAGCCTTCCAGCCGCTAATGCAATTGTTGTTTTTGAAAGAGATCCAGCTCTAAACAATGTTTGGTTGGTTACAGGATCTTTTGTTTTTAAATTTTTAACTCCGTAGTTTTTTTTCCACACTAACGAAAAATCTTTATAAACGGCAATACCTACTGCAGGAACATTTTGTGCTTTCATCACCTCTTCAAGCGATATATCTTGATCGCTTTTGGGTTTCTCCTTCAGCTTGAGTTGTCTCCCGCCAAAAATAATCTCGGTAACAATGGATTTATAAGAGGACATATCTCCCTTTGTTCCACCCCATGGACTCACCAAAATAATAAGAATATTACTTTTGTTATCCTGATAAATGATGTTAGAGATTCCCTTTTCTTTTCCAAACGTCCAATGAAAATAATCACCAACATAAAGCCCCTCCCCAAAATAAATTGGATCACTGGCAACAGCATCTTTAATCACGGTTTTGTCAAAAATAGACGTGACTTGATTTTTGAAGAGGAGAGTTGGTTTGGAAAGTTCTTGGCTCCATAATACCAAGTCTTCTGGATTCGAATAAATCCCACTATTACCCAGGACAGTCTCATTCATATCCACATAACTATGTGTCATGTGAAGTGGTGCAAAAATTTTTTCCCTGATATATTCATCATATTTTTTTCCGGATAACTCTTCGATCAAAAGACCTAATATAAAATAGTCCATTCTGCTATATTTCCAATATTCTCCCGGTGGAAATGCCAAAGGAATTTTAGCTTTGATGAAATTAGTTTTTAACAATGCTCGAGGGTTTTTGCCTGGAATTGAATCAAAATTAGGATCTACTTCAATGATTTTCGGAAGTCCTGTTGTTTGGCGGAGCAGATGTGAGATTTTTATATCAGGGTATGGAAACCAAGGAAGATGATCGATGACACGAGATGATTCGCTTATATTTTTTTCAAGTAGCAGAATTTTAATGGCATAAGTGGTGAAGGGCTTGGAACCTTCACCGAGAGGGAAGCTATGTTTTCGATAGAGTTGAGAGGGAAGATCTCCCTTTTTTTGATAGATAGTTTCCCTCATCAAGATCTCATTTCCCTTTGAGATCAGAACTACCCCTTGGAAATTTTCGGTTTTGAGTCGGAGTCGAAGTTCCTTTTTCGTTTCTTGTGAAAGCGAACCACTCGAATCCTCTCCACAAGAAAACAAAAAGAAAATATTAAAAACAAAAAACCAAAAGAGCGAAAAATGCATGTTATCTTTGGATTAAGCTTTCATGGTATCCTTCGGGAGGAATAAACCCAAGTGAATCTAAAATCGTCGCGGCAACATTCGCTAAACCAAAGTCGTTCTTTTGTGATTTAAAATGAATTTGGTTGTTTGGATCATACACTACAAATTGTACTGGGTTTAGAGTATGGCTAGTTTTAGGAACAGGCTCTCCCGCCTTCGATATTTGAGGGTTACCCTTTTTGTCCAATTGATACATTTCGTCCGCATTTCCATGATCGGCAGTAATGTACATAACTGTATTTGATTCCTTACATATTTTCATAAGTCTTTCGATACAAACATCTAGATATTCTAAACCCTTTATCGTTGCAGGCATGTTTCCGGTATGTCCAACCATATCTCCGTTAGGGTAGTTGACTCTCAAAAAAGGATACTTATGCAATTGGATGGCTTGCACTAAAGTATCAGTAATTTCTTTTGCTTTCATTTGAGGGCTTTGGTCAAATGGAATGATATCAGATTTAATTTCTTCGTAGGTTTCTAGAGATTCATTGAAGTAACCGGACTTGTTGCCGTTCCAAAAGAAAGTAACATGTCCATACTTTTGAGTTTCAGAAATCGCATATTGAGCTACACCTTCGTTCACTAAATATTCTGCCATAGTTCGATCAATTTGAGGTGGAGATACTAAGTATTGTTTGGGGATAAAGGCATCACCATCGTACTGCATCATACCAGCAAATTCGATAGTGGGAAAAAATTTACGATCAAAAGGGGTAAACGGCTCTTCCGTGAATGCTCGCGAGATTTCGATCGATCGGTCACCACGAAAGTTAAAGAATATAACAGAATCGCCATTTTGAATTTTACCGATTGGTTGGCCGTTTGTATCTCCTACAACAAATCCAGGAATATACTGGTCGATCAATTTTGGATCTTCTTTATAGTAGGATTCGATCGCATCTTTGGCGGATGAAAAAATTCTTCCTTCACCTAATACGTGTATATTCCATCCTCTTTCAATCATTGACCAATCCGCTTCATAACGGTCCATTGTGATTTCCATTCTGCCGCCTCCGGAAGCAATGGCTATATCCAATCCAGCATTTCGCAATTCAGCTAGCTTTTGTTCGAAAGGAATGAGATAATCCAAAGAAGATTTTTCTGGCACATCTCGACCATCCAGTAGGATATGGATTCGAATCTTTTTTACTCCTTCCTCTTTCGATTTATGAATCATGGCGACTAAGTGATCGATATGACTGTGAACATTACCATCCGAAAATAATCCCAAAAAATGTAAGGTAGATGATTTGCTGATTGTATTGTGGATGAGTTTTTTCCAGATTTCACCACGAAACATACTACCTGAATCGATGGAAGCACTCACCAATTTGGCACCTTGGTCAAAGATTCGGCCTGATCCGAGTACATTATGTCCAACTTCTGAGTTTCCCATATCCTCATCACTTGGCATTCCAACAGCGGTACCATGTGCTTTTAATAGGACGGATGGGTGTTCTGACCATAGGCTTTTGAGGACGGGCATTTTTGCCGCTGCAATCGCGTTTCCTTCTTCTGATCCGTGTTTTGTGAAACCAACTCCATCTAACACAACAAGTAAAACTTGTTTGGCAAGTGATCCAGCGGGATTTTTGGTGAGTGATAACATACTTTTGATTCCTATAATCCTATTTTAAAAATTATTGTGAATTCTGCAATTGAAAGATGTCGAGAGGTGTCAGCTCAACAGAGATTGGAGCTGGGCTTAAAAGTAAATTGGCTTGGTTTGTATCGTATATGATTAGACCTGGGCTACGGAAGTCGGTATTGCCGACAATTAGCTTTCCGTCTTCAGTCAGAAACATGCCACTCAAATTTGCCCCGACATTACCAGGAATTTCGATCAGAGTTCCAAGTTTTGCTCCCGTACTCGGCTGAAAGATTTGTATACTTTTTTTGAAACTTGCATCCAAAATTGAAGCATAACCAATCGATTCATTCTTGATTTGAAAACTTGAGATATCGCCACCTGCTACTTCTTCACTATATAAAAAACCTGGTCTGAATGTTCGCGACGGCAAATGAAAAGCAATGATCCCACCATCATTCCTTGAGAGAAAACCAGTAAAGGCAGTGCATGAAATCAGCAGATGCGGATCACCAAATAATGTTTTTTTATAAATTTTACCAGTTGGGTTGCGGACAGGAAGCGTATAGACCTGGACGATTTGATCTAAATTAAGATCAATTTCGATTAGTAGTGAATCAGAGTTTGGTGGGAAAAATCCCGATATGTCATTTCTATCTAACCGTTGTAATGTTACGAAAAGCCTAGATTCATGTTGTACCATCGATTCCGCTTCTAAAAAAGCGTCTGGATTTCCTGAACTTGAAAATGTTTCTCTAAACCTAGACAAGGAAATACTTCCTTGTAAAAGTCCTGTATTTGCGTTATAAATTGGGATCGCATCCGAATTATATAAAGCAATGTAGTATTTGTCATTCCAAACCGAAATGTCGTGCGGGTTTCTTCCCTGCCCAACACTAAAATCTTGGACGGTTAAAAAAGCCAAAGCTGGATCGAGCACTTGAATCGTGTCCCGATTCAATCTGTTCACAATGTACACTCTTTGATTGAAAAACCGACCAATGGCATCGGAATGAATCGTTGCAGATGTAGGTGAAGATGTGAGAGAATTTAAGTCGAAAGATTTAAATCTACCTCCGCTACTAAAATCGGATGTCACAACTCCGACAGAAGCTGGAGAGGAAAAAACGAAAAGGTATTGAAGGAGATTTGGTTTTTCAATTTCCAATACATTGCAATGGATTGAAAAGAAAAATGGTATTATGAGTATTAGGCGTTTCATTTTACGTAATAACATATCAAAAACGATAGCTCCCTGTTAAGTAATAGCTACGTCCTGGGAGTGGATAACCAACAAAATCCTCGACTTTTTTGTCTGTTAGATTTCTAACTTCAAATGTAATTAAAAATTCTCGATCTAATTCCTTGTCTCGATATGGTATATAAGTCAAAAAACAGTTAAAAATTTGTCGTGCGGGAAGGTATCCAAAGTATTCATTGGTCCGATCTCTAAAGTTTGCCCCAATGAATAAGTATTCGACACCTAACTCTCCCCAATCTTTAAAATAAGTAATTTGCGAACTCATTTGACTCTTTGGCTGAAGGGGTAAGTATTTTCCATTCAATGAAGGAGAATCCGACGTGTTTCTTGCATTTTGATAGGTGTATTGGAAATTAAATTTCCAACCTTTGTTCCAAGTAAACAAGTGGCTCGTTTCAATTCCATTGATTGTCGCTTGATCTACATTTTCTGGTCTTAGAGTAAATTGTGAGTTTGGTAAAAAGAGGATCATGTCATAGATTTTCTTTTGAAAATAAACAAGTTCACTATCCCATTTCCATTCCTGAGTTACCTTTGATTTTAAAAAAAGACCTGCGTCTGAATTGCGGCTCATTTCGGGCTTTAAAGAAGCATTTCCAACGATGCTTCCTCGTTCACCGAATAACTCGATAAAAGCGGGAATCCTAAATTCCTTACTAACATTTCCCATAATACCAAAATCATAACTTTTTTCTTGGAAAATGATAAACTTTATCCCAAAACTTGGATTTGTGAAATTTCTTTGGATTTTAAACTGATCTACTAATGGATCATTGAACTGATTTCGTAGAGAAGCTAAATCCTTTCCAAATCGATCTTCATATCGATCGAAACGAATTTGAGGAACGAAAAATAATCGATTCTTAAAAAACCTTATCTCATCTTGTAATTGAAAGCTTGTATAATTCCTTCTTTTTGAGGGATCTTTACTTTCAGTTTGGTGGTCACTTCGCATTCTGTCTCTATTAAAATACTCCTGTTCTGCAGATACCGAGGTTCGCAAAATTTGATTGTATTGGAGTAGATAAATAGTGGGTGAAATAGAAAATCCGTATTGTTTGATATCAGTTCTGGAATCAGGCAATCCGTTCGAAAATTCACTCTTCGGATCAAAAAGATCATCGGTACTCGTATTGTGAAAAAGTTTCGTTTCTAAATTGATTGAGTCGTGCAAAAACTCTTTTGTATTTGTAGAGATCGCATTTGAAAAACGTGTAAATTTTCTTTGTACACTTTCCGTCTGGCGGTTGCCGGGGCCCGGAAGTCCTTGTTTTCGGTATAAAAAATCGTTCAAAAAACTAATATTTGTTTTGCCAATTTGATAGTTGATGTTACCTGTGAGACCACCTTTTTCATATTGAGCATTCCTTCTTTGGTCAATGATATCATCATAAGTGTTGAATAATAATGTACCTTGGTTATTCAAATAAGCAAAATTTTGATCTGATTTTTCTCCCAATGCTTGAAAGTAATACGAACCATTCTGAAAAGAATTCATGTGTGTGACTGTCGACTTTGTGGTTTTAAAACTCCCACCTTGAATAGAAATACGAGTGCTAGGTTTTACTGCTCCTGTTTTTGAAACCAAATTGATGGAGCCGCCAATATTTGATCCAGAAAAACCAGCAGGTGTAGATGATTTATAGATTTCAATTTTTTCAAGATTGTCAAATGGCAGATCTGCAAGATTGATTTCACCACCCTGTGAATTATTAAGTGGAATTCCATTCCAATACACCTTTGTTTGGTTAGGATTTGTTCCTCGAATGGAAAGCGTAGAATAGGAACCGAGACCACCATACTGTCTTATCCGAATCCCTGCCTCTCTCTCCAAAATATCTGGTAGCGAAAGATACCTATTTTTTGTAGAATCCAGAATGATCTCTTTTTGAAAGGAAGTTGGATTTTTAGAAAGATTGGGATTTTTTGAGGAAGAATCCACTTCCGTAGAAACTTCGATCGGTGTCTGTTTATTTGTTTGAGAAAGTGATGGGAAAGAAAAGACCAAAATGGCACTTAACAAAATATATCTGCAGTTAGATGCTCGTAGGCGACTTCTCATTTGTGATTCAGACAAAACGGTCTAAGAACAGTGTTTCTTTTTTCTCCAACTGAGCAAGAAAAAATGCGGACTTGATTTATAGATCTCAAAGATTTGTTCTTATGAAGAAATATGATGTATTTGGCGTTGGAAATGCGCTGGTAGATATCATCGCGTTCATTGAACCGATGTTTTTAGAAAAGCAAAACATAACTAAAGGTGTGATGACACTTGTCGACGAAACAAGGCAAGGACAGATTTTGGCAGATTTACATGAGGCCAAAAAGGAATTGAGATCAGGTGGAAGTGCGGCTAACACAATGATTGCGATAGCTAATTCTGGCGGAGCATGCGCTTATTCTGGCAAAGTTACCAAAGATACGTACGGCGAATTTTATAAAAAGGACATGGAAGAAGCAGGAGTGTTCTTCGAAACAGAACCCGATCCTGAAGGCCATACAGGCACTTGCGTTGTCTTAACAACTCCAGATGCAGAAAGGACTATGTTAACTTCGTTGGGAATTTCGACTTCTCTTGCTCCAGCCGATATTGATATAGAAAGACTTAAAGTTTCAAAGTTTGTTTACGTTGAAGGTTATTTATGGGACGGAGATTCTACAAAGAAGGCAAGTGAACTTGCAATGTCCGAAGCAAAAAAACACAATGTTAAGGTTGCCTTTACATATAGCGATCCCTTTTGTGTGAACAGATCACGAGATGAATTCATCCATTTAACAAAAGAATATGTGGATGTAGTTTTCTGTAATACCGAAGAAGGACTTGCCCTGAGTGGAAAGACGGATCCTCGGGAAGCAGTCGAATTTATTAGTAAGCTAGCGGACTATGTTTTTATGACGGCAGGCAAAGACGGAGCTTATGTTGCAGAAAGGGGCGCGATTTCGTTGGTGCCTGGTTTTCCAGTCAAACCGATTGATACAACTGGTGCAGGCGATGCATTCGCCGCAGGTGTGTTATACGGATTGACAAATGGATATTCCAACAAAAAGGCCGCTAGATGGGGCAATTATGTTGCGTCGCGAATTGTTCAGGAAGTTGGTCCCCGACTCACAATCAAGCTAATGGGACGACAAGACGAAATACTCAAAGATTTTAAAGATTAGTAGAGGAGGGTGATACCTCTCCCCAAAATCCCTGTATCTTTGTTACAATCTCCATTGGAGCGAATGGTTTCTCAATGACACCTATCGCTCCTTTGGCTTTGTATTCTAAAATCTCGTTTTTTTGCACTCTAGATGTGATAAAAATGATTGGAATCTGTTTTGTTTTTTCTTCTTTTTTCAATTCTTCGCTTAATGTTAAGCCATTCATTCCTGGCATCAACACATCAATCAAAATCAAGTCGGGAGCTTCCAACTTTGCTCGGTCCAAACCTTCTTTTCCACTACTAGCAAAGATTAAATGAAAGTTGCTGTTGATTGAAAGAGCAATTCGTAAAATTTCTATAATGTCTTCTTCGTCTTCGACTATAAGTATGGATTGAAGTTGTTTTCGCATAACTATTGATTCACTTCGTTTAAGGATTTTGGAAGTGTGATTTGAAATGTTGTGCCTGAATCAGAAGTTTTGTAACCTATGGAACCGAGCATTGATTCCAAGAACGCTTTGGTAACAGATAAACCGAGTCCAGATCCTCCCACTAACTTATCTTTAGGTGGAGCTCCCTGGGCAAAACGGTGAAAGAGACGTGGTTGGAAATCCACATCGATTCCAGGTCCACAGTCGGAAACTTCGATGTACGCCTCCTTTTCCGTCTCAAAAACCCTGATGGAAACTGTCTCATTTTTGGGTGTATACTTGACCGCATTTGAGATTAGATTATTGATGCAATGGATCAGGCGATCCTCATCCACAAAAACTAAGATAGGTTTGTTCGTTCCTTCTACTTTTAAACTTACATGAAATTGATCTGCAAACGATCGCATACTTTCTGTCACTGTTTCGACAATCTCGCCGAGACAATGATTTTTGTATGTAAAGTTGATATTGCCAGAGTTTAATGCTTCTAGGTCGAGGAGGTCGCCAACAAATCGAACCAACCTTTGTGTATTCTTTTTGCAAATATTGAGAAGTGATTTTGTTTGTGCATTCAATTCACCTGCTACACCACCAATCAAAAGTTCAATGGCACCTTTGATAGAAGTCAATGGTGTTCGTAGTTCGTGACTGACGAGACTGATAAACTCATTCTTCAAAATTTCCGCTTTTTTTCGAATTGAGATATTTCGAACGATGGCAAGAACTTCTTCCTCACCACTCTTGGAAAGTCTCATCTCAAAGAACTTTTCCCCATCGTATTTATCAATAGAAAATTCCATTGTCGCGACGATTCCCGATGTTATCACTTCATCTCGTTTGGTGGTGATACACTCTAATCTATCTTTGGGAAAAATTTCTTCCAATGCCAAGAATTGAATATCGTTTCTTTCATTCCAGTTAGAAAATTCAGGATAGTCTTTGTAATTGATCACAAGCCCATTTTTATGAATGCGATACAATTCATCGGGGATCGCGGTGATGATTGCTTTATTTTTAAAGAGAACGTTTCCATAGTCCAATTCTACTTCTTTCATTTGGGTACATTCGCCTGTGCGAACGATCAAAAATGATTCGTAAGGTAGGATAAAAAAATCAAACCACCGGTTATCGAATCCATAGAATTGTTTGATTTCCCTTGGCTGTCTATCTTCTCCAGATTTCATCATAGCCAGGCCTAGTTCTGTTTCCGTAACAAAGGGAAAGGTGATCCATACATTTTTACCGAGTAGTTCGCGAGACGACATACTTGCCAAAAGGAGGGCTCGCTCGTTCCCATAAACGTAATTCCAATCCTTATCCAAAATATACACGGCATCCTGCACCAAATCCAATGATTTCTGAAGGGCCTCGAGAGACAAATTCTGATCCATTTCAAAAAGAAGTTGCTTTGCCGCAAAAAAGCTTGGTTCATCTTTGAAAAAGCCTTTGATTTTTTCTAAATTTTCTCGCATAAGTCCAAATATATCTAAATTAAATCCAGAGTTATGATCCAAGTCAGCAATTTATCAAAATTTTACGGGGAAAAACGGGCAATTTCGGGCCTGAATTTCAAGCTAGAGAAAGGGGAAGTGGTCGGACTCCTTGGTCTGAATGGTGCAGGAAAGACAACTACGATCCGAATCCTCACTGGATTCTTGATTCCATCTTCCGGTGATGCTCAAATCGATGGTAAGTCGATCTTCGATTTTCCTTTAGAAGCAAAACGAAAGATTGGGTATCTTCCTGAATCACCACCATTGTATGAGGATTTCACCGTTTTCGATTACTTACAGTTTGTTGGTCGATTGAAACAGATCAGTGAATCTGAATTGCTTTTGGAAATCGAAAGAGTGATTCTTAAAACGAATTTAAAAGATGTACAAGACAAATTGATTTCAACTTTGTCTCTAGGTTTTAGAAAAAGGGTAGGGATTGCGCAATCTATTCTAGGGAATCCAGAAGTGGTCATCATGGATGAACCCATTTCCGGACTCGATCCCAAACAGATTGTGGAAATTCGAAACCTTATTCGAAGTTTGGCGGGAGAACATACTGTGCTGATCTCCAGTCATATCTTAAGCGAGATTTATAAAACCTGTGATAAATTTCTATTTTTGCATAAAGGGGCACTGAGGCAAGAGCTGAGTTTTTCGAAGTTGGATGAAGAGATGTCGCGACTTGCTGGTTTAGAACTTTCTCTTTCAGGCAAAGCAAAAGAAGATCTCACATCCTTTATTCAATCTTTGCTCAATGGATCGGATACATTTTCAGTATTACAGTCTAGTTCAGAAGAAAGCACCTTTGTCATTCAATCACAAGATACAAAGTCCTTCAAAGAAAGACTTTTTCAAGTTGCGACCCAAAACGGAATTCAAATCGAATCGATTAAAAAACAAGAAGTTTCGCTGGAACAAATTTTTATGGAGAAAATATGAATTTTCAAACAGCACTTTGGATTTTTAAAAAAGAATTCAAACTTTTTTTTGGAACGTATATGGGCCCATTGGTGCTCGGTGGTACCGCGTTTTTAAATGCACTATTCATCATGATTTTAAATTTCAATGGAAGAGCAAATTATGAAGAAGCAACCGTAGTCACCTTCGTTTCCTTTATGACGACAATACTTATCGCTATGGTAATTATTTCAATGGGATCGATTGTTGAAGAAAAGAATAAAGGTACACTTGAACTTTTGTTTACGAGTCCCATAACAGATTTAGAAATCGTAGTCGGTAAATTCATGTTTGGTGTTTCCATATGCGCCATCATTAGTCTTTTTATCAATGGATTGTTTCCCATCCTGCTTTACGCTTATTGGCAAGCGCCATTATATATCGTTCTGTCTGGCACAATTGGAGTTTTTCTGTTAGGTACGTTCACATTTACTGTGGGGCTCTTCGCTTCTAGTCTTGCCAAAAATCAAATGGTATCACTCTTAATTTCTGTCGTGATCCTCCTTACTCTTTGGGTCGTTGGATACTTTTCACATCTGTTCCAATCAACGACTAGAAAGGTATTGTTTCACCTTCATATATTTTCACATTTTATCGGATTTTCGAAAGGTGTTCTTCCTTTAACGGGAATTATATTCTTTGTTACAGGATCTTTTTTGTTTTTATATCTGACTGTTAAAGTTCTCGAATCTAGAAGATGGAGAGGATAATTAAATGAGTATTTCATTGGATCGTATTTTTCCTTTTATCAGTGTTCTTGCACTCTATATCTATTTTCTTTTGGACGGTATGGTTACCGATCCAGCGAAACGATTGATTTGGTTATGTGTTGTTTTCCTAGTTATATGCTCTGATACGATATATCGATTGGTTATGTCTGGTTTTCGTAAATCAGACCAAAACCGTATGATCGGTGTTTTACTGGGTGTAAGTTCGTTTCTGTTATCTGTTCTTAGAGATTGGCTGGATTCCACACAGGTTGCAGGAATCAATCCCGAGGCAAGTGCCATTCCTAAAATCAGAGAGTTTCTATTATTGTTTGTAGTTATTTTTGCTTTTTCATTTTTGATTCAAGTTGTCTTACTTGAAATCGGACGTGCCTCACTTGAGGCTCAAAGCAATCTAGCAAAGTCCAAAGGAACTCTCATACAAAACGCGTTACTCGGTTTTTTAATCGTTCTCCCGATTCTAATCGCGATCAACTACTTTGCCATCAAACGCAATTACAATTTTGATCTGAGTTCAAAGGGTAAACATTCACTTTCACCCGTCGCTCGCAATCTTCTCAAACAAATAACGAAAGAAACATCCATCACTGCTTTTTACCCAAGACCACTTGAGGCAGATGGACCAGCAAATTCTTTTGCTTTAACGCGTATTCGTCCCGATGTAGAAATAATGTTGGATCAAATTCGATCTGAAAATTCTCTCATATCCATTCAGTTTATCAATGCGGATGTTGAACTCGATCTTATGAAGGATTTTGGTCAAGCTTCTAACGGTACAATCATCATAAGATCAAAAAAGGATTCACTTCTTGATGGAGGTACATCTTTTGCCGAAGAAAAAATATTCATCAAAGAACCGAATGATTTAGAAGAAATGGAACGAAAGTTAGTTTCTGCTTTGTTTACTGTTTCGACCGAGCAGAAAAAAGTATACTTTACTACCGCCAATGGAGAACGGTATGGATTGGGTTTTAAGTCCCTTCCCAATGAACAAATCAATCGATTCACGACAAATCTTCAATTTTTAAATTTTAAAGTCAATGAGTGGGGTTTTGCGAATGGATGGCCTTTCACCTTGCCAGCTGACGCGGATATGGTGGCAATCATAGGCCCGACTGTCCCATTTTCCGAAGATGCACGGTCTGCTATCAAAAAGTATGTCTTAGAAAACAACGGAAAATTATTTATCACCATTGAACCGAAAGGACGAGAAGATTTCTCATGGCTATTGGAAGTATCTGGTTTGGCATTTCAAAATGAAACTTTGGTCGAAGTTGTTGAAAAGCCTGGCGTAATCATTGCAAAGCGATTCAGTGATAACAAACTTACTGAATTGATTCCCAAAAAAGATTTAGGTGTATTGTTTCCGTATAGTGGTTTGTTTAAAACTTTGTCTGTAGGAACAACTCCATTTTTATTTAAAGCAGAGAATTTATTGGAATCAGGGTTTGAGGCCTTTTTAGATAAAAATAAAAATTCAAAGTTAGATGGAGAGGAGAAAAAAGAGAATCATATCCTTTCAGCTTTATTGACACCTCTCACTTTAGACCCGGAGAAAAAAGGACGGATTGTGATTCATTCTGGTACTTCTTGGATTACGGATCAATATATACCTTATACCATCAACACACCATTCGCAAATAGTCTGGTCACTGGTATGTTTTTAGATACGGCCATCGCTGAGATTCCAAAACAAAAAGATGACGCAAACACAGTCAGTTTATCCGACAATCAAAAGTTAATCGTATGGGCGATTGGAGTATTTTTATATCCAGGTCTCATATTTGGTTTAGGTTCATACTATGTAAATTCAAGAAGGAAAAAATCAACAGTCGAAGTATGAATCAACGGATAATTTATTTTATTTTCTCCTTAGTTGTTTTGTTTACGGTATTTTTGTATCTTGATGAAAAAGTTGAGAATCAAACGGAAGTTAGTTTTTTAAAAGAAAATTGGAAAGTAATCCGCTTTATCCCACCCAAAACTACATGGTGTGGAGAAAAAGATCCAGCGTTTTCTGAATCATTAGTTCAAATGGAGATTTTTGACCGAGGTTGGCAAAAGCCACCAGTCTTTTCTGTAACAAATATCGACATTAATTCACAAGAAAAGCTAACCTACGAAGGCAATTTTAATATCAAAAATACTTTCTCCGATATGAGCGTGTTAAGAACTAAATTCATTGAAGTAACGACTGATGCGATTAACGAGTCAAATTGCCTCAAAGACGACGCGCCGACATTTATTTTAAGCAAAGATTTTTTGGATATATCGCAAGATTTGCCTGGCAAAAAAATGATGATCGGAAAAAAATTAGGCTCCGACTCGTCGCGGGTCATTGCACGAATTGATGCACAGATAATCTCGCCATACACTTACTTGGTGGATAAATTTAGAGCAAATCCGATTACTCTTAGAGAAAGACAATTCTTTGCGTATAGCGGCGGATTTTTATCTTCTATCCACTTGAGTGGACAAGGATTGGATGTTCGTGTGGAAAATACTGCCAAAAAAAACCAATATGATACCTACGTAAATCATTGGAGTCGGCTGACTGGGGAACGAATTGTTTTACCTCCAGATGTTGGAAATCAATTTGAAAATCAAATTAGATCCCTTCGAGCAGATTTATATCCAGATGAGGCAAACGGTCCAGGCATAAAGCTTTCCGCAGAGACTAAGAATTCTATCCCTGAAATGACTCTCGAAATTTCTCACTCCCAAAGATACTCATGGAAATTGTTCATCTTCGCCAAAATCGATTGGAATGGGCAAAGCTACAGACCCATTTTGCGCGAGATTCAGCCGCATTTTAAGGAGAGTATTAGCTATCTTAAGGAGGAAACATTCCAAAATTTCCTACAATCTGCTTTGAATGTGAAAAATGCTTCCCGCTTTGAACGTCCTAATCAGAAAATCCAATAAGGTGCAAAATTCGGATCCCTATCAGGCAAGAAGTCAAATTTTAAGAGATATTTTTTTCTCTCCAAAATCAGCTTTCGAATCCTACTATCAAAAGACTGAGCTTGCAAGCAGAGATTTATTTCTCATTCATTTGAACTTAGTCATTCTTGCGGGCATCTCCAAATTCTTTGGCAATCTCCTCTCAATTTTTTTATTTAAAATCAGCACATCTGATGAGGAATCAAACGTATCTCTTTTTGATGGAGTTGTCTCCGTTATACTATTTTATGTTTTAGTGATTGTTTTACTTCGTTTAACAGACAGTTTTCGGATGTACCACCAAATGCGCGATAAATCAAAGGACTGGTCTGGCCCGGAACCACATGTATTTTTGATTTCTTTTTTGCCACTTACATCCACTTCGATTTTCTGGTGCTTACCACAACCTATTCCCATTCTCTTTTTAGGACTTGGATTTTTATACTCACTCCATCTTGCCTATCTTTATTTGTCTGTCCAAAGATCTTGGTCAACGCGCGATTTCTTCTTTTTGCTAATAAAGGTCGTTTTGTTCTTTTTGGTTTTTCTAACTATACCGATGGTTTTCTATCATATCATTAGGACGGCTCTCAATTGAAGATTTTTTTAGTGGGTATCGGCGGTATAGCCATGGGGAATTTAGCTTATATGCTAAAGGAACAAGGCCACCAAGTTTCTGGATCTGATCAAAATTTATATCCACCCATGTCGGATAAGCTCATCGAATGGGGTCTATCACCAAAGTCTGGCTATATGGCAGAAAATGTGTCAGATGCTGACCTTGTGATCATCGGGAACGCTATTTCTCGTGGGAATCCGGAAGTAGAGGCTGTACTTAATTCTGGAAAAGAATATATGAGTATGGCCCAAGCGATAGGACATTTCTTTTTAAAAGGGAAAAAGCCGATCGTGATCGCTGGAACACACGGAAAAACAACGACTACATTTTTAACACATTATTTGCTATCAGAGATAGGACTTGAGCCAGGCCTTTTTGTGGGTGGCATTCGAGCAGATGGTTTTCCCGGTTTTGCGATAGGGAAGGGAGAATACTTTGTCATTGAGGGAGATGAGTATGACAGTGCATTTTTCGACAAAAGTTCGAAGTTTTTGCACTATAGACCGCATTACTTAGTGTTAAATGCTTTAGATTTTGATCATGCAGATATTTTTTCCGACTTGGAAGCGATCAAAGTAATGTTTCGTAGACTTCTCAATTTAGTTCCTAATCACGGAAAGATTTTTTCGTGGAAAGGTTCCAAAAATCTCAATTCAATTCTAGAGACGTTCAAACATGCACCTGTCGAATACTTTGAGTTAGGTGAAAAGTCCTCTATTTTTAATTTCAAAAAAGGGATTTTGTCAGATATTAAATCTAAAAATGTTTTGAAACCAACACTAATCGGAGCACATAACTACCGCAATGCAGAAGCAGCAGTGCGCGTATGTTTACAAATTGCACCAAACAAGAAAGAAGAGATACTGAATGCCTTTCTCCGGTTTCCTGGTGTCAAACGTAGACAAGAGATTTTATTTAAGTCTGAAAACAGCATTCTCGTTGAGGATTTTGCACATCATCCCGTTGCTATCTATGAGACCATCAAGGCACATAAAGAAGCATATCCTGACTACAAAATCTTTTCACTATTTGAACCGAGGAGTGCTACTTCTCATCGTAATGTGTTTCAAGATGACTTTGCTAAATGTTTTAAAGGTTCAGATTCAACCTTCATTACAGAAGTATTTCAGTTAAATAAGGTATCTAGCAAAAATCGTCTGAATGTAAAACGCTTAATTCGTGATGTAGAGTCAAAGACAAAGAAACCAGCGTTTTATTGCAAGGAACCCAAAGATATACTAGCAAAATTGGCAAAAGAACTTCCCAAGTTAAAAAATAAAAAATTGATCATACTTGCAATGTCCAACGGAGCCTTTGGTGGCATTTATCCTGAGTTGAAAAAACTTATATCAGAAAGAGAAACGAAATGAGCTTAATTGAAGACATTCAGGCAATCATAAAGGAATCGGAAGATGCACTTGTAGTTTGCAAAAATGAAGAAGAATTAGATCAAACAAAAAATATCTATGTTGGCAAAAAAGGAAAGCTAACGAATGTTTTGAAAGGATTGGCCTCTTTATCTGTCGAAGAAAAGAAGACGATAGGTAAAATCGCAAATGAAGCCCAAGTCCGAATCGAATCATTCTTAGAGACTCAACGTAAAAAACTTAAAGAAGAGTTTTACGAAGTCAAATTGAAAGCAGAAATCTTCGACGCTATGCGACCTATGCCTGTAAACGAAAGAGGTACTTTGCATCCGATCACACAAATCCAATATGAAATTGAAGACATCTTTACTTCTATGGGATTTTCAATCATGGATGGTCCCGAAGTGGAAACGGATGCCAACAATTTTGGAGCCCTTAATTTTACAGAAGATCACCCTGCACGAGATATGCAAGATACCTTCTACACAACAGATGGCAATCTTTTAAGAACACATACATCAGCGATCCAGGCACGTGCGCTACGTGACCTAAAACCTCCTTTTCGGATGATTGCACCTGGAAGGGTCTTTCGATACGAAGAGGTTGATGCTTCTCATGAGAACACCTTCTATCAAGTTGAAGGGATGGTAGTTGGTGAAAATATCTCTATCGCAAATTTGATCTACACAATGGAAACCTTGTTATCAACTGTTTTTAGGAAGACTGTGAAAACAAGATTACGTCCAGGATATTTCCCTTTTGTTGAACCAGGCTTTGAATTAGATATTCAATGTTTGGTTTGTCATGGCAATGGATGTTCCGTTTGTAAACAATCTGGTTGGCTTGAGCTTCTTCCATGTGGTCTGATTCATCCGAACGTTTTGTCCCATGCAAATCATGACCCAAAAAAATGGTCAGGATTTGCTTTTGGTTTGGGACTAGATCGTCTCGTTATGATGAGATATGGGATTGGAGATATCCGTTACTTTCAATCGGGTAATCTCCGGTTTCTCAAACAATTTTAGTTAATTCCTAGTTTCAAAACTTTTATTCTATCAAGCACGCTTGTAATTTCTGATTGATGATGTTCAGTTTGACTTGTTTCCCTTTGAAACTAAAGTTTTCAGTGGTTAGTATTTCATTGTTGTCTTTGTCAAAAAGGTTTGTCACAAGCAAACTTCCTCTTTCAGTTTCTACAGCGCAGAGTACATAGGGAGTTTTTTTATCGCCACCTGGGTTAAAGTGTACGGTCGTTGCCGATAATAGCGTACATAACTCTCCATCTTTTGCGTCCACTGTATTGACACCAATCAATCTAGAAATTTGTGGAGCTTTAGCTGGTTTTTCATTGTCTTCTGTTGCAAACAAAACAACTGAATTGATGCTATCAATTCCACCATTCCCTCCCAGTAGACTAACGCGAGGATGTGATGCACATTTTTTCGGTATTGGGTTCACGGCTAAATCGTATTGGGATGCGATATCTATAAGTCCCGTGACTCCCGATAAAGACATAGCGGCTTGGTAATTTAAGATCCCGCCACCGTAATTGATGGGGATTTCTTTATCTCCCGTTCTAATTTTGCCTGACTTAAGTGAGGTGGCGATTTCTTTCGGAGATACTCCAAAGTATAAACTAGCCTGGTGGATGATCATTCCCGTAAAACAATCGTATATCCAGGCATAGTCGACATCCTTTCGTTCTAATCCTGAAAGTGAAAATGCCTTTTCGCAAGCGATTGCGGCAGGACTTGCCATGGATTTCTTTTGATAGAAATATTCTGCATGAACTGCATGGCTCGCACCGGCGATATAGACATGTTTTGAGTCCTTTTTTAGGATTCCTTTATCAATGAGTTCCTTTTTTTTCGACTCAGTTGTAACAAGAGTTGCGAAAGCATGATCGGTAACAATGGCAATCATCGGAGTTGAGTAAGGGCCGGCTAAAGGGCGACTCAGCTGTTTGGGTGTAAGTTCTTTTTTGAATTGAAATGCCCTTGGATTGTCGATGGCATTGTTTCGAAAAACGTGCGTTATCTCATTATAGTCTGATATTGAGATCCCGGATTCACTCATTTGTCTTTCCGCAAGCAGAGCATAAAGAGCGATCAAGGTAGCACCATAATCAATTTCATAATCTTTGTGACAAACGGTTTCGGTAAGCCGTTTTAAATCTGATACCTGTTTAAATACTGACTTAGGAACGTCGGCCGCGGCTAGTAAAACAACTGCATTGGGATTACTAGTGACGATCGAATAAGCCTGGTGTAAGGCGCCACCTACACTGGCACCACCCAGGTCCACCATATGACAGGAGACTCCCGTAAATCCTAAATCATTTGCATCTCTTACAGCGTGACCATAGCCTGATCTTCCGAGTGAGAGCGAATCTATCGAAACAAAGTCCGTAAGAAAAGGGGCAAGCTTACTTCTGTTTGTACCAAGAAAGTCACATAGCTTATCCACAGATCGAAATAATAATTGAAAGTATTTGTCCATTGTGCTCGCACTTTTATACGATTCTGGATCAAATTCGGATTCGATTGTGTCAGCTACACCGAGTAAAATTGGTTTCATAAAACCAAAGGAAATCTAACTCTCCATACCTAGCAAGGAATTCATTCGAAAATCTTGAATGATCTCCTTACATCGTTCAGAAATAGAATTGAGTGAGGTTCCAAATTTTTTCCCGTTATAGACTTCATATGCCTTTGGATACTCTCGGTCGGAGACTTGAATGAGTAGGTCCGGGTTGATTCTATTTTTTGCTGTTAAATCTTTGATTGATTGAGCGATGTTTTTGAGTGCAAGACAGCCGTCTCTGAGCAATCCTTGGGATACTTTTTCGATCAAGATTGGATTTCCATTGGCATCCAGAAGACTTTTTGTGATCTCTTGGATTTTAAGCGATGGCAGACCGCGCCTTGTAATTCCGATCCTCTCTACAACCAATACGGCATCTTGTAAATAGCTATACTCTGGAGTACCTTTAAAAATGTTTATTAAAACAGGTAGTTCAGTATCTGCAAAAGAAACCATTGCACCATAAAAATAACGTAACTCAAGTTTTGCGACAGGATGGAAATCGATTTTATTATATTTTTCGAGTTTTTCCATGGATTCATCCATGATGCGATTTAATGTGGATCCCTTTGCAGCTTCCTTTTTAGCAACTAACTGTTGAAACTTGCCTTTTAACTGTTCGAGGAAAGCAATTTCTTCTGATAAAAACTTTCCAATATTGCCTCGCATTTTGAGAACTTGGAGGTATCTAGTTTCAAATCCAGTTTGATCGAATGCTTTTGGATTCAGACTACCGTGTTCTTTGTATTCACTTCTGATTTTCTCAAGTATATTTTTGATTTCTGCGTCTGATAGCTCTTTACTCATTTAATGTTTTTCCAATTTTCAATTTCAAGAATGGTTTTATCAAGATCTTGTGCGAAATACAATGAAGCATTTTTTGCATCAATGTACATAAGTTGATTGGCATATTGTAATTGTTTGACTTGGATATCTGACTTCAAGTTGAGTATGTTTAAAAGTTGAAGGCTAAGTTTTTTCATGTCATTGACGATCATCGTTGTATGCTTTTGCATTTCAAAAATATGTAACTTTTCCAGTTTTTCTCTGTCCGAATCAATCATCTTCATGTCCTCGCGCATATCTGCAGGTGCCTTAGAAATGTAATAAGTAATAGGACGAGGATAAGATGTCATTTCCTTATGAAGATCTACCATTTTATCCGTGGCTTCAAACACTTGCGCTTCAAATTCTCTTGCCAAGTTCCCCACAATATTCTTGTTTTCTGATGGATCTCCGGTAACTTCGAATATACGAGAAGATTGTATATTTCGAACTATAGCATTCGCTCTTTCTTTGTACACACCAAGTACTTTAATGAAATGTTCTACAAGTAAGCCAGGATTTCGGCTCTCTACTAATTCTGCTGGTAAAGCATGGGATGCTGAGCTAGACGATTCCTCAACTTCCTCATCGAGATTATGGGTTGATTTAGACTCGGCACCCATTATGTCTAAATCAATATCGCCAGCTAACAGAGTGTCCTCTGAAATCGGCTCATTTGGCCTTCTTGGAAATCTTCGCCTTTCTACAAATTTCGGTTCTGCCGTCGGTTGGGCTTTTTTGATGGGTTCTTCAACTTTTGCGGGAATACTGGCCTGAACTTGTTGTGGCTTAGCAGTCTGAGTGGGCATTGAAGTCTGCTTTATCACTTCGACATTTTGAGTGGTAGTTATCTTTATGATTTCAATGCGACGAATTTCTTTATTGAATCGGAGTGCATAGCGATTGTTTTCTGAGTCTATATATCTCTGATTGATCTGAGAGATCGACAGACGGTTAGGGTCGATCTCAGAGATGGATCCGATCTTTATATAGTTTTGTTTTCCCTTTTCTTGGCTCACAATCTTAGTATTTCCAATAATGTCTGGGTAAAAGCATATGAGAAAAGCTGATTCGGGTCAACTTCGTTCTCTTGTGCCTTCTGATATAACCTAAAAAAGTCGGATCTAGTTAGATGAACTCTTTCAAAATAAATATCATTCTCTTTATCATCGAACCACAGATCGATATCCTTGAACTGAATATCTAAAAGTGCAATTCTGATAATAAATCCTAAATCTAGATGTTTTTCTTTAGCGATTTGTGCCAATTCTTGGTCGATCTCTAGTAAGCAATAGAACATAGCAGCCCCTTCCTTGGAATGGTCAGGGATTTGAGAATTTGGTACGGAAATTTTTCTCTTTCGCCTTGACCCACAGACTGGTACTCAAAAGATAAGTAAAAATTCCTCGTAGGGGACATTCCTTGGCTAATTTAAGATCCTCCAAAAAAGACATCAGACGCTCAGAGCGCCGAAAAGAGCGCAACTCTCAGGATAAAACTGAGATTCGTACATACGCACGTAATTTGTTAAAAGCAATCAAATCTGGAAATAAAGAAGAAGCTCTTAGTTTCTTTGGAAAGTATTCCTCACGATTGGATCGCGCGGCTAAAACAAAACTCATTCACAAGAAAAATGCTGACCGCAAGAAATCTCGTATGGCAGCACGTATCAATGGCATCGGAGCAACAGCTTCCGCATAACCTAAGGTGCAGATTTCATCTGTCTTGTAGAGGCCACATTTTTGTGGCCTTTTTTATTTTTATACGTATTCGAGTCGACAGTAGAGAGTGATTCGTTTTCATTGTCATAACGAACGGGCGATTAGCTCAGCTGGGAGAGCAGCTGCCTTACAAGCAGCGGGTCGGCAGTTCAATCCTGTCATCGCCCAAATCCGTTCCACTTTCCAGTGTTTCCCATTTGGGATTTTGTTTACCTCCTGTTTCCTCCCTGAAAAGAATAGACTTCCCTCTGATTTCTCTCAACTTGGACGTTGAACTATGATCATTACTCGCCATTACGATCTCTCCGCTCTTATGATTTCTATTTCTGGTGTTCGAGGGAAAATTCAATCTGGTTTCGGTTTGCCAGAGGCACTTCTCTTTTCTCAATCCTTTGCCACCATGATGGAGAGTAAAACAGTAGTGATTGGAAGGGATTCAAGGCCAAGCGGTCCGTATTTTGAGCATTTGTTGTCATCTGCTCTTTTATCCGCAGGTTCTAATATTCTCACTCTTGGTCTCGTTCCAACACCCACTACAAAAGCCGTTGTAAAGTTAGCGAAAGCAAATGGTGGAATTATGATCTCTGCTTCGCATAACCCCATGGAATGGAATGCTTTTAAATTTATATCCAAAGGTGGCTTTTTTTTCAACGCAAAGGAAAACGAAACACTCCTTCAAATTCTTAACTCTAGTAAGTTTATTCCTCCTCAAATACATCCCAAAGGTTATATTGAATCTGGTGAAGATTACATTGATTTGCACATAAAGTCGGTTATCTCACGGATCAACTTACCAAAGATCAAAAAGAAAAAATATACCGTTTTTGTTGATGCAGTCGGTGGTGCAGGTTCTTTTGTTATTCCCAAACTGCTACGTGAGTTAGGTTGTCGTGTCATTGAACACAATTGCAGTCCCGACGGTACATTCCCAAGGCCACCAGAACCGACTCCAAAGGCGCTAGTTTCATCTGAAAAGGCATTTAAGAAGTCCAAGGCGGATATTGGTTTTGCTTTAGATCCTGATGCAGATAGGCTTGTTTTATTTTCTCCCAAACGTGGCGCCATATCGGAAGAACTTACTTTACCTCTTTCTCTTCGAAGTGTACTTCGAACCGCAAAAAAGGGAAGTAAGGTGGTGGTTAATCTTTCATCGAGTTTCCTGAATGAGCATGTAGCACATCTATATCATTCGAAGGTAATACGTTCGAAAGTCGGTGAGGCAAACGTAGTCGAAGAAATGATTCAATCAAAAGCTATTTTTGGTGGAGAAGGAAATGGTGGAGTGATCGATCCCAATATCCCTTCCTTCGGGCGAGACACACTTGCAGGAATCGCTCACATTTTAAATGTAATGGCAGAAGAAAATAAGTCGATTGATGATTTTATTACTGAGCTTCCGCCTATTCATATGGAAAAACAATCCTTTCCTCTATCGCAAGGGATGTCCTTATCTTCGTTATACGAAAAAATACAAGCAGGGTTTCCGAAGGCGGAAGTCTCTACAAAAGATGGTCTCTGGTTGTTCGAGGGAGACCTTTGGGTTCATATTCGCCCATCTAACACGGAACCTATATTCAGAGTGATTGCGGAAGCAAGAAGTGCTTCCGATTTGGCAGAAACATTAAAGAGGGTAAAAAAATGTGTGGAATCGTAGGTTATTTAGGTAAAAGACAAGCCCTCCCTATCGTCATCAAAGGTCTCAAAAGATTAGAATACCGAGGATACGACAGCGCAGGTGTCGCCTTATTAAACGGTGACATTGAAATTATTAAAAAGAAGGGCAAGGTTGCTCAACTTGAGTTAGAAATTGGAGAAAAGATCCTTGATGCAACGATTGCAATGGGTCATACTCGATGGGCAACTCACGGGGAACCAAATGATCGGAACGCGCATCCGCATGCAAGCACAGATGGAAAACTTGCCATCATACACAATGGAATCATCGAGAACTACTCTACACTGAAAAAAGAATTAGAAAAAAGTGGTCATAAATTCTTATCAGATACGGACACTGAAGTTCTTATACATTTGATTGAAGAAATCAAGATCAAGAATTCTTGTTCAATCGAAGAGGCAGTCCGTCTTGCTTTGAATGAAGTCGTAGGTGCATATGCGATCGTAGTTCTCTGTCAAGATGAAGAACGTACTATGATTGCCGCAAGAAAAGGCTCTCCACTGGTCATCGGCATCGGAGTAGATGAATTTTTTGTGGCTTCTGATGCTACTCCAATTATAGAATATACGAATGATGTCACTTACTTGAATGATCGTGAAATTGCGATCATCAAAGAGAACAAACTCGTAGTAAAAAACTTGGACAATGTTGTCAAAACTCCCTTTATACAAAAATTGGAAATGGATTTAGAGGATATCGAAAAAGGCGGATATCCTCATTTTATGTTGAAGGAAATTTTTGAGCAACCGCGATCGATTCGTGATGCTATGCGTGGTAGATTGGTTTCAAGAGAACACCATCTATATATGAGTGGTATTGATCAGTATTTAAATCGTTTCGTAAACGCAGAACGAATGTTATTGATCGGATGTGGTACTTCTTGGCATGCAGGACTGATAGGGGAATACCTCTTTGAAGATTTGGCCAGGATTCCAACAGAAGTCGAATATGCTTCTGAATTTAGATATCGCAACCCAGTCATTCGAGATAAAGATATCGTGATCGCGGTATCTCAGTCAGGTGAAACGGCTGATACACTTGCGGCGATCGAACTTGCTAAATCAAAGGGATCTCTTATATTCGGGGTTTGTAATGTTGTAGGTTCTTCCATAGCAAGAACGGCAGACGCTGGTGCTTATTTGCACGCTGGTCCGGAAATCGGTGTAGCCTCAACTAAGGCATTCACATCACAAGTCACAATTCTTACAATGATGGCAATGTATCTTGGTCTCAAAAAAGGTACCATCTCTCTAAGCCAATACCAAGAGTTACTTCATGGCCTTGACTCTATCCCAGATAAGGTTACCAAAATTCTATCCAAAGCTGATCAGATTTTGGAGATCTCAAAATCATTTTATACAGCGACTAACTTTTTGTATTTGGGAAGGGGTTATAACTTCCCAGTTGCATTAGAGGGTGCGCTCAAACTTAAGGAAATTTCTTACATACATGCCGAAGGTTATCCAGCGGCAGAGATGAAACACGGTCCTATTGCACTCATTGATGAAGATATGCCTGTTGTTTTTATCGCTACAAAAGATAGTTCCTATGAGAAAGTCATATCCAATATCCAAGAAGTCAAAGCAAGAAAGGGAAAGGTTATTGCAATTGTGACCGAAGGGGACACTGAAATCAAAAGTATGGCCGACTTTACTTTTGAAATTCCGAGCATTGCTGATCCGCTTGTTCCTTTGCTTGCTGTCGTCCCATTGCAGTTGTTATCTTATCATATAGCTATTCTTAGAGGATGTAACGTGGATCAACCTCGAAATTTAGCGAAGTCTGTGACTGTGGAGTGACCGTGAGCCATCCAGAAACCATTTTGATTGACGATAGTGAGCGCCCTAAAGCTTTAGAGCCTCTTTCTCGTTTCCATTCATTTTTTGAGTGGAATCTGGCTGGGTTTACCCTTCTAGAAAAGTTAAAGATAAAGTATCCGCAAGCTCGGATTTACTATAAATGTAAAGATCCTGATTTTCAGACGCTAATTTTATCTAGATATCCTGAGATACTACCAAACAGGGAAGATAAAAAAATGGAGCTGATTGTTTCTCCGGAAGGCTTTTTACCTTGGGATTTACAAAGGACTGTCACCACTCTAATCGAGGATTCACTTTCAATAGATAAAAGCATAAAGAAAGAACGTCAAAAAATAAAGAGCAAATCAGCCGGGTTTCATATTGTCGGTAAGGAAAAGCATCTTTATCTCCATCCAACAGCTGTTATTTATCCTGGTGTAGTCTTTGATACAACAAACGGACCGATAATCATAGATAAAGATGCAAAAATCACATCCTTTAGTTTTTTAGAGGGGCCACTCTATATAGGAAAGGGTTGCTCCATTGATAGCGCAAGAATTGCAGGCGGCTCGCTCATTGGAAATCATTGTAGAGTTGGTGGAGAAGTTGAAAATTCAATTTTGTTGGATTATACCAACAAACATCACGAAGGTTTTTTAGGGCATTCATTTGTCAGTAGCTGGGTAAATATTGGCGCGCTCGCAACAACTTCTGATTTAAAGAATAATTATGGGATCGTTAAACTCAGAATTGGTGAGCATGAGGTCAATACGGGCACTATAAAGTTTGGATCTCTTATTGCACCATTCTCCAAAATTGCAATTGGTGTGATGATGAATACAGGTTGTGTGATCGATGTGGGATCAAATTTAGTTGATTCTAGAATATCAGGTTATCAAAGTCCGTTTTCATGGATTGATGGGAAAAATCGATATAGGCTTGATTCTTTTCTTTCGGATACCAAAAAGATCATGGCTAGGCGAAGTATAAATCTACAAGAACATGAAGAAAATTACATTAAAGCAATATATTCGAAGTTAGTGGTGAATGCAACGTGAGTCCATTATTACAAGAGCATATAAATGCAGGCAAATATGTTGCCGTTGATGGAGTTAAGTATTTTTATATAGATTCGGGTAATAAAGATGAGATAGTCGTTTTGTTACACGGTTTTCTTACAACTTCTTATCATTATAGAAAACTGATTCGTATTTTAGAAGGTAAGTATCGAGTGATCGCACCAGATTTTTTGGGAATAGGTCTCAGTGAGCGACCAAACACACCACTTTCTCATCGAATGCAGGCTCATTATCTTTACAAATTTTTAGAAACAGTAGCGGAAGGGAAAAAAGTTCATGTTTTAGTTCATGATTTTGCTTTGCCAATTCTTGCATTTTTACTCAAAGAACATCCTGAACACATCAAATCACTCACGATTACAAATGGCTTTTTGAATTTGCCTAAGTTTCGTTTCTATCTGCCATTAAGTCTTTTGAGGATTCCCGTTTTAGGTGCGTTGATTTCTTTTTTATTTCGTCCTCCTCTCCTGCACTTATTCTATCAACTCTTTTTGACCAAAAAAGGATTTCGTTTTGATTCTGAATGGGAGAAGGACACCTATCAATTGCTATTTGCGGGGCAAAATCGAAAGAACACTCTAGAATTTATTCGAAATGTCGACAGGTCTGGACATACTTTGCGTGATGTAGAAGATGGAGTCAAGTCACTCGTTGGTCTGCGTCAGATCATTATTGGCGAATCTGATTTTAGAATTTCTCCCTACCAAACAGAATTTATCAAAGAAACATTACGAACGAGTGCTTTATCTGTTGTCCCGTCCTGTCATTTGCCCATGGAAGAATGCCCGCAGGAGCTCGCATCTAAGATTATTTATTTAGTAGATTCTTATTCACGGAACAAAACCAAAACATTTCAATTCAAACGTAACAAACCGAATGACGAGGTGAATTGAGAATGGAAACTATTATCTCTCATATCAAATCAACATCTAAGGATTTTTTAGAAAATAGAACTGCATTTTTGGAAACTGCCGTCCCGATCCGAGAATTGATTAAAAAAACTAAGTTAGGTGGTGGATCTAAAGCCACCGAACGACATAAATCTCGAGGAAAACTTACCGCAAGAGAGCGAATCGAACAGCTGATTGATGATGGAACTTATTTTTTTGAAATAGCATCTCTTGCGGCAGAAGGTGTTTATGCAGATCAAGTTCCGTCAGCAGGCATCGTAACTGGTATAGGACGCATTGAAGGTGTCGAATGTATGATCGTCGCAAATGATGCAACAGTCAAAGGGGGAACCTATTACCCACTGACAGTCAAAAAACACCTTCGATCACAAGAGATTGCAGAAAAAAACTATCTCCCTTGCATTTACCTTGTTGATTCTGGTGGTGCTTTTTTGCCCATGCAAGATGAGGTATTTCCAGACAAAGATCATTTTGGTAGAATTTTTTTCAATCAGGCTCAAATGAGTGCGAAAGGAATTTCTCAGATAGCAGTTGTAATGGGGTCTTGTACTGCAGGAGGTGCGTACATTCCCGCGATGTCTGACGAGTCGGTAATCGTGAAGGGGAATGGAACGATTTTTTTAGGTGGACCGCCTCTTGTCAAAGCGGCAACAGGTGAAGTTGTGACTCCTGAAGAGTTAGGTGGAGCAGACGTTCATTGCAGGATATCAGGTGTAACAGATCATTTCGCAGAAGATGATTACCATGCCATCGAGATTACTAGATCCATTGTTCGAAATCTAAACATATCCAAAAAAGTCCAGGCAAAACCAACTCTTCATCCGATCTATCCGAGTGAAGAGATTTATGGAATCATCCAAAAAGATGCGAGAAAATCATACGATGTAAAAGAAATTATATCTAGGCTTGTGGATGGATCTCTGTTTCATGAATTTAAAAAACTTTACGGCACAACGCTTGTTTGTGGATTTTCGGAAATCTATGGATATCCAGTCGGTATCATCGCCAATAACGGAGTTTTGTTTTCAGAAAGTGCATTGAAAGCGGCTCACTTTATTGAGTTATGTGATCAGCGTAGAATCCCTTTACTTTTTTTGCAAAATATAACGGGATTTATGGTCGGTAAAAAATTCGAAAACGCTGGGATTGCTCGCGATGGAGCGAAGATGGTCAATGCAGTTTCAACAACAACGGTTCCAAAGCTAACAGTGGTAACTGGCGGATCTTATGGGGCAGGTAATTATGGAATGTGTGGCCGGGCATTTGCTCCCGATTTTTTATGGATGTGGCCAAACGCTCGCATCTCCGTAATGGGAGGCGAACAGGCCGCCAATGTACTTTGGACTGTCAAATTAGAACAGGCGGCGAAAGAAGGCAAAGTACTCACACAAGAAGACGAGATCATTTTCAAAAAACCCATTCTTGAGGATTATGAAAACAAATCTTCCGCAGTCTATAGTTCAGCACGACTATGGGATGATGGGATCATTGATCCAAGCGAAACTAGGGAAGTATTGGGGCGTGCTTTGTCAATTGTGTCCGTTCGAAATACGGAAAGAAAACCTTTTGGTGTTTTCCGGATGTAATTTTTTTCTTTTCGATTTCCATTCGAGGATAAAAATCAAACATATGTTGATCACAGAGAAACTCGTAGATTCGATTCCAGTCATTTCGATCGAAGGTGAAGTAGATCTTTATAACGCCAAAGAACTCAAAGATATCCTGGACCAGCGGATCAAAAATCAACAATACGAGATTGTGGTAAATCTAGAAAAAGTGCCCTTTATGGATTCCTCCGGCATTGGAACACTTGTAACAGCCATGTACAAGCTCAAAAAATACCATGGAAATTTGAAAGTCTGCCATGTGCATGGTTCTGTTGCAAAGGTTTTTAAGCTGACAGGGATGGAAAGCCACCTACAAGTCTTGGATAATGAAGAGACAGCCATCGCCAGTTTGATTGCCGAAAGGGAATCAAATCCGCCACTCCCGCCAAGCTAAATGTTCTTTATTTAGGTAAATAGAGAGCCTTTTCTACTCGTTCACGTACTTCCGTACCTTCTAATTTTTCCAGCAAAAACAGAGCAAACTCAAAAGCAGATCCGGGACCGACACTTGTAAAAACATTCTTCTGGGAAACGATGCGGTCGGTTGAATATTTTCCACCGGAACTTAGATCTATACTTGTGGGGAATGCGGTATAAGGATCTTGCTCACCTATGATTCCAAACGTTCGAAGTACATTTGGTGCGGCACAGATGGCACCAATCCACTTTTGTTTTTTGTGCTGTTCTAAAAGTATCTGCTTAAGATGAGAAGAGGCAGTTAAATTTTTTGTCCCCTCCAGTCCACCAGGGAGTAAAATCAAATCGTATTCCTGATCAATAACTTCAGAAAGCAAGGTATCAGCAACATGGATCGTTTTCCGAGAGGCCACGACTTGCAATCCATCCAGAGCCGCGACTACGACTCCAACACCACCTCTTCGTAAGATATCAGCTAAAATGATGCCTTCCATTTCTTCAAAGCCAGGTGCAAATGGGATTAGAACTTTTGATGCCATAGTTTAGCCTTTTACGACAAAAAGATGATGCAAGTTTTAAATTAAATTTGAAGAATTCCGATGGAATGCTTTAGATAAGTTTTGTTGAATCTTGTCTAATTAAATAGAGGAGAGTAAATTTTTACAATCTATGAACCCTACAAAGTCAAATCCGTTTAAATTTTTTGCCGTAGCGTCTACCTTTTTATTATTAGGAACATTCCTTTCTCCCATTTTAACTTGTGGTGATTCTCGTTCTGACAACCCCTTACAGCTGAAAGCTGATGGTACTGATAAACTTTCTCCTGCGCAAACGCAGGCAGTAGCCATGGAAGATGCATTCCAGGAAGTATTCGAAAAAGTTGCTCCAAGTGTTGTTTCGATTGCTACCGAAAGACGTGTCAATCGGAGACAGGGTGCCCCCCTAACGGGAGATCCATTCTTTGATCATTTATTTGGAAGGCAGGGTCTTGGTGGAGGAAAAGTAATCCAAGAAATTCAAAATGGTCTTGGTTCAGGAATTATTTTAAATGAAGATGGATATATACTCACAAACCATCACGTAATTGATGGAATGGACAAACTAACCGTCAAATTGCGAAACAAAAATAGATTTAATGCAAAGTTGGTTGGAACAGATCCGACCATGGACGTCGCCTTACTAAAAATTGATGCCCCAAAATCAGAACTCGTTCCAATTCGAATAGGCAACTCTGATAAAGTAAAAGTGGGCAATTGGGCCATCGCCATTGGTGCTCCCTTAGGTCTCGAGTATTCCTTTACTGTAGGAGTTGTATCTGCAGTCCAACGCGGCGGCATCGATGAATCTGGTCTTTCCTACATCCAAACAGACGCGGCAATCAACCAGGGCAATAGCGGAGGGCCACTTCTGAATATCCGCGGTGAAGTGATAGGAATCAACCGAATGATTTTATCCCAATCAGGCGGTTCTGAAGGTATTGGTCTGACCATTCCCATCAATGAAGCCAAACGGGTCGCAGAACAACTCAAAGTAGATGGAAAAGTCACTCGTCCATGGATTGGAGTAAGCCTTTCGGTTGTGAGCAAAGAAGCGGCCGATCAATTAGGACTCAAATCAACAGACGGAGCCATTATCATGGAAAGAGCTGGCAATTCCCCTGCACAAAAGGCTGGGCTTCGACCATATGATGTGATCATTGAAATCGATGGAAAAGAGGTAAAATCGCCCGCGGATGTCCAAGGAGCAGTCGCATCCTCCAAAATTGGCAAACGTATTGAAATAAAAATCATCAGAAATAAAAATGAAATCTTGACTGCGATCACTCCGGAGCAGAAACCAAATTGAAGTGTCTTTGCGCGAGGAAATAGAATCTGTAGGTGAGGACGAACCTAGCCTTCGTCCCACCAAATTGTCCGAATTCATCGGTCAAAAAGAAGTTCTCACCAATCTTTCGGTTTACATTGAAGCCACCAAAAAGCGGAAAACACCACTCGATCATGTTCTAATCTCTGGTCCCCCAGGTCTTGGCAAAACAACTTTGGCAAACATCATTGCCAATGAACTAGCCGTTCCGTTTACCCCAACTTCGGCTCCCGCGATCTCGAAAGGGGCAGATCTCGTTCGATTCCTCACCCTTCTCAAAACAAACGAGGTGCTCTTTGTAGACGAGATCCATGGATTTATTAAAAAACAGGAAGAGCTTCTGTATCCGGCGATGGAAAACTATTTTGTGGATCTAGTCGTCGGAGAAGGTGTCACGGCCAATGCACTCCAAATCCAGTTGCAGCCTTTCACATTGGTTGGGGCTACGACTCGCTCAGGTCTCGTGAGCGATCCATTGAAGTCTCGATTTGGAATCCATCTGAAACTAGATTTTTATTCTGATGAAGAAATGGCGATCATTGTGGATCGCTCAGCCGATCTCTTGGCTGTTAAATTGGACAAGGGAGTCGCGTTCGAGATTGGAAAGCGAAGTCGAAAGACACCGAGGATTGCCAATCATTTACTCAAACGCGTTAGAGATTTTGCGGAAGTGAAGAACGAAAAAATAATAAGTCAAAAAACATGTATCTATGCATTCGAAAGAATGGGAGTAGATGAACTAGGATTAGATGCAGTGGATCGTCAAATACTCAATGTCCTCATAAATCGTTATGGTGGAGGTCCTGTAGGCATAAAGCCCATAGCGGTTGTTATTGGAGAAGAAGAGCGAACGATTGAAGATACCTATGAACCATTTTTGGTTCGAGTCGGCCTCATTGACCGCACACCTTCTGGTCGTGTTGCAACTGCCAAAGCATATTCACACTTAGGGCTTCCCTACCGATCCGACTTAGACTCAGGAGATCAAAATGCGCCAACTTTATTTTGATTTTAATCTTCCTGAATCCGAAGAAGGCGAACGCCGGTTATTTTACTCGGCGGCGTTCGTAGTTTTAATTTTTTCATTATTCTTAGGACATATGGTCACAAGAAATATGTTATGGAAAATGTTAGGTGATGAAAATGCATCTATGTTAATGCCAGCTGAGGAAAAAGAAAAAATATACGATGTGCTTGTAGAACAGCAGTTCATTAATCCTGAAAAGAAAGACGAATACAAAGCCCTTTCCAACCAAGACTCAGCAGGTGGTGGAGGAATTACGGAAAAACAAGGTTTTCATACTCTCTCACCATTCCGTGAATTTATATACGGAAGTGCCGCTTCTAATCCATCAAAGGCACAGCCCAAGTCTGAACAAACGAAAGAGGATGATTTATTTGAGATAGGTATATTTAAAGCAGATCCAGTTTCGAAAATTTCGCAAGAAGAATCACCAAATCAAAGTGAGTCGGCTGGAAAAATGATGAAAATCCCTTTCAATTATCGTTTCCAACAAGATTTTCTTTTCCGTTGGGATGGCGCAAAGGCTCTAACGATTCCCACAAAACAATTCGCTGGATATTACTATTTTAAAAATATGCTGAAAAGGATTGAAGAGTCCTTTGCTCCGCCAGGCGGAGGGAATTTTGCTTACAGGGATATGGCGGGAACTGTTGTGCGCGAAGGTATCAAACCTGGTATGACCAAAGTTCAATTTTTGCTCAGTGAGGGGGGACAGGTCTTGGATGTAAGGCTCGTGTCTTCCCAAGGCCAAGTGGTTGTGGATCAGTCATGTATCGATTCGATCCGTGGACAGAATTTTGGGCCAGTACCCGAAGAAATCAAAGCCAAAGGTTTGATCTTTGGCATCAATTTTATCTTTCCTGATTTTTATCGTTAGTCACTCGTTGGCGATGACACAACCAAGTTTTTCGCTGAGGAACACCGATTTGTTTGTTCTTCCTAACCCAGTAACAATGACTTCTTTCTTTTCTTTGTCATTGATGAATTCGCTTATGGGAACCCATTGTCTCGCAAAATTATGACACTGCTCTTCGGAAAGTTTCATCACATACTGACAAGAACAAAATTCTTTGGAGTAAAAACTTGAAATGATAGATGGAAATGCTTCTATATGTTTCCAGTTCCATTGTACCCAAAAAGCGATGCATAACACTAAAATTCCTAGCGCAGAAAGTATATTCTTTTTCATAATATTACCTTATTACCGATTCCTTAACCAATTTAAGAAATTCATTTTTGTCGAAAGCTTTCTCTCGATCATCACCATAACGAACGATTACAATATCTAAACTAGGTATAACAAACAACATTTGGCCCCAGTGACCAGATGCGGCAAAAGTATCTTTAGGAGCGTCTGGCCACGGTTCAGGAACTCCTCTGTCGGGCACTCCAGTATTTGCATACCAATGTGCTGTGTAATTGTCTTTTGATAGGTCACTTGAATACGGTGTCGTTTTATAGCCCGGAGCTGGAGTCATTGTAAAGCCAACCCAACCTTCAGGTAACAGTCGAGTATTCTCCCAAATTCCATCATTTAAATAGAGGTATCCGATCTTTGCCAAATCTCTCGCCGTCAAATAGAGATAAGAGGAACCAACAAAGGTTCCCGAACCGTCTTGTTCGAATGTAGCATTTTTGATGCCAAGTGGAGCAAACAACTGTGTAAATGGTAAGTCATTATAAGCATCTTTTCCATAAATATTTTTTAAAATCGCTGAAAGGATATTCGTATCACAACTTGAATAATAAACTTGTGTCCCAGGTTCTGCACGAAGGGGAAGGCTACTGCAAAAAGTTGCCATATCTTTTCTACCACGAGTATAAAGCATAGCGATCACACTTGATTTGAGCGGACCACTTTCATATCCTTCTTCCGCATCAAGCCCAGACGACATATTGAGCAAGTGTCGGATCGTGATTTTTTTGTGAGACTCATCGATCCCCAGTGCCTCAAAATGATAGTATCCTGGATCGTCTAATTTGAGTAATTCGTTTTTGATAGAGATACCATAGAGAGTTTGTATGATACTTTTGGAAACTGACCAAGTTAAGTGAAGGGTATCTTTTGTAAAATTTCTTGCATACTGTTCCAGTATAATTTTCCCGTTTCGAATGATGACGAGACCATCCGTTCTTCTGCCCTTTCTATCAGTATCATCACCTGTTCTCAGAAAGGCGTAATCTCCTACCAATTTCAATCTTGAAGAGGATATACCAACAGACTCAGGCGAACTTTCTTTCCATTCATTTGTCGGCCATTCTGGTTTGGTTCGGATGGGGATCGGCGACACCTCTGGGGAGCCACCAAACGGTGTTAGGTCTTTACCACATTGGATTAAAATTAAGAGTGATAGACTCAGAAGAAACTTGTGCATGGGTTAGTCCAATTAAGAATTTGAGATCGACATAAGTCTAATTGTTCTCAAAAAAAGGACAAATCAAAATTTAGCGATTTGAATTTTTTGCAAAGTTTTGGAGCATATTGACCATTGAGGTCAGTCCATTGCGACGTGAGATGGAAAGAAACTTGGAAAGACCGATCTCATCAATAAATCCTAGAGAGGCATTGGCAATTTGATCCGGTGTCTGCCCGGAAAAAACACGAATCAAGATGGCGATTAGTCCTTTGGTGAGCGCTGTATCACTGTCTGCAAAAAAAGTTAAATTTTCACCTTCCAAAGAAGGGCACACCCACACTCTTGATTGGCAACCTGGAACAATGTATGCATCTGTTCGTTTGTCATCAGGGTATGGTTTCAATTCTTCACCTAATTCGATTAAGTATTGAAATTTTTCTTCCCAATCAGTTAAATCTGAGAATTCTTCAACGATTTCTTTTTGTATGGTATCGATTGACTTTGACATAGATTACTCTTTCGATTCTGGAAATGTAGAAAATTTCTCTTTCTTACGCATATAAAATTTAGGATTGCTTTCGCCTGGAATTTTGATGTCAATTCGGTTTTCCGTAGTGACTAGAAGTTCTGCTTTAACATTATTAATTGTAAAAAGATATTCCATACGAGTTCTCAAAGTAAGATCATATTGGACGTCGTCCCAGATGAGTTTCTGCTTTTCAAAATCGACAAACAGACAACTAGGTGGCTTGACTAGGACATTACAAAATTCTCCTTTTTTTGGAACGCCCCGATGGAACAGTCCACAACCTAAAACAAAGATGAAACATAAAAGAAGGTACTTCACTTGGGAATACCTAAGTCTAGTTTTGATTTTGACAGGGGACGTTCGGATATCATCTGTTTAATGAGCTGTAGAATTTCAGGATTTCTTTTTCCTGATTTCTCATAATGAGCTTCCAAAAGATCGATTCCTTTTTGTGTTAAGTTTTGTAAATGGAATATGGTCGCTTCTGTAATGATAGAAGTCTCCGTAATTCGATCAGGAATTTCTGTTTTTGTGCTCCTTAAAAGAGAAAGGGAAGCTACATAGTCCTTTTTGTAATACTTTCCCATTCCTTTTAAAAAGTTTTCTTCTCTAGGTGAAAAATGAATCTCGCCTTTATAATCTGGTTTTTTTGTTGTTTCCAAAATTTTTTCCAATCCATTGGCTTCACCAGCTTGCATCATATTGAAGGTGAGTAACCAAACAAACATCGATTGGAATTCAGCTGAAAGTTTCTCTGAGTCGATGTTTCCATATTCGGCTGTAAGGGCACTGGGTCTCTTTACTTGGCGGTGTGTTTCAGTTAAAAATAGTAACACCCGATTGTTTTCCCAATCTAGGTAAGGAGAAGTTGCAAGAGCTTCTGACTGCCTCGCATTCCAAAAAATTTGGTCCATTGTTTCCTGAGCTAGTTGGGTCTGGCCGATAAAATCTGAAAAATTTGAACCGAGATTCAAGATCAAACTCGAAGAATCAAAACGAATTCCCAATCGAACTAGATTCCAGTAGAGACTTCGTGCAATTAGGTGGAAAGCAGTAGGTTCTAAGGAATCTTTTTCCGCAAATGTAATGGTTAGAGCATGAAAATCTGCGATATCTTGCTCTTTCAACGAGCCGGATTTCCAGAGTTCTACCATTTTTTCTTTCGCTTTTTCTGCGCGAGCATTTTGGTCTCGAGCAAAAAGAAAATAAATGTCCCTTCGGTAGATATAACCGACGGAAATCATTCCAAGGAGGAAAATTAAGAAAATCCATTTTGCATTGGATTTCTTTTTGCGGAGTGGTGCGTAGCGATAATTTACCATTTGCTTACTCCATTTTTTTTTTACCTCCCCACTTGACACGGCTTTTTCTTTGTGATTTAGTTGGGAGGTATGGAAGATGATATTTTAGACGACGAAGAGTTCGATGTAGAAAGCCTAAATGAAGACGTGGTAACATATGCCTGTGAGGATTGCGACCACAGGTGGGAAGCAGGTACTGAAGAAGATTATTTGGATTCTTGGGAGCTGATTTGCCCCATGTGTGGTTCCGCAAACATAACAGAACTATAAATTGTATTGGAGACTGTTATTTTTATCTGTCACTCTCATCGGGGTGGCACCTGTTCTTGCTGACGACCTTTCTTTCAAATACATTCATGATGAATACAAAAAGGGAAACTATGATACTGTTTCCCGATTATCCCGTAAATTTCTAAAGTCCTCAGATTTAAACAAAGACCCACGCTTCTTGTTTCTGTATGCGGCAACCGAAAGCGACTGGCTCGCGTTAAAGGGAATTATGCTTTCTACTCCCAACCCATCTTGGAAGGAAAGCCCCTTCTATTGGAATGCAATTTATCTTTTTATGGAAAGGGCCCTAGTATTAGGAGAATATGATCACTTGATTACTTTTGGAAAATTATTTCAAAAAGAGGGTAAGTCGAGCGCTCGTTATCTGGATGCTTGTTTTTTATTCGCCTATGGATTGTACGAAATGAAAAATTTTCCTGAAGCAAAAAAGCAAATCGAAGTCATAGAAAAACAAAACATCCCTTCAAAGCTACAACTGCAAATTGTTGCCCTCAAACAAGAAATGAATCAGTCGGTTGGAGAATGAAAAGTCTTCGTATAGCCGGAGGTAAGTGGAAGGGGAAAGAAATTCCTGCTCCCGAAGAAGTATCTGGGCACCTCAATTTTACAAATAGTTTGATCAAAAAATCTATCTTTGATCTAATTGATTCTCGATTAGAAGGTTGGGGCTTGGAGAGAGAAGACTCCTTGTTTTGCGACTTCTTTGCAGGCAGTGGTCAAATCGGAGCGGAAGCATTCAGTCGTGGTTTTTTTCGAGTTCTCACTTATGAATTAGATCAAAAGCGATTTTCTAGCTTATTGAATTTGTTTAAAGGCCTTCAGAATGTCACACTCTATCGAAAAGATGCTACAAAACATCATTTAAAATGGGAGTTAGGTGACGAAAAGGCTTATGTGTTTTATTTAGATCCACCTTATACATATTGGTCAGTGACTCCAGACCGCATGAAGGGAATGTTAAATTCTCTTTTCGAACATTGCAAAAGTTTAAATAAGCCATGTATCATCTTATCGCAAATCCCCGAACACCAAAAAACAGACAAAATATGGGTCGACTTACCATATAAAGAAAGACCTTATGGAAGTCATATTTTAATCGAAATGATCGTAGAGGTTTGATCGTTTTGTATGTCTTTATACGTCAGTATCTTTGTTTGCTTATTGTTTCCATTCCAACTTTTTGCTCAAGAAGGAATTCCCAGTTATCAGCAAATCAAAGCTTCGTATTCACCTTCTGATATACTCTATTTCGATCGCCACTTAACACCGATTCAATCAATTAGAACAAGATTTGACTATCGATCTGAAAATTGGATAGAGATTGATCATATAAACTCATTCCTAATTGAAGCTGTGATTCATTCGGAGGATAAAAAATTCTATGAGCATAGTGGGGTTGACAGCCTCGCCTTTGTTGGGTCCGTATGGAAGAGTATTTTGGGGGGATCCTTGAGGGGCGGTTCCACGATTACTATGCAGTTAGCTGGGATTTTAGATCCTGAGCTTAGTTTAGTAAAGGGGAGAAGAAACATCTTTCAAAAATTGAAACAAATTCAAAGAGCCGGTGAGATTGAGGCAAGATGGTCAAAAGTTGAAATTTTAACAGCATATTTGAATTTAGTTTTTTTTCGTGGAGAATTGCGAGGTGTTGGTTCAGCCTCAAGAGCTTTGTTTCATAAATTGCCCAGTGAATTAAACCCGAACGAATCTTACATACTAACAGCATTAATTCGATCACCGAAAGCTACAATTTCCAAGGTAAGCGAAAGAGCTTGTGTGATCAAGAAATCGATGGAATCCAACGAAGAAGTGTCATGTGATGAATTGGCAAAGATCACAAAAAATGTTTTATTTCAGAGGATCGATTATTCTTCTTTTCCAAATCACGCCCAACACTTTGTCAATTTAATTCATAAAATGGGTTTAGAAGGCACCTCGACCACAATTATAAAAAATCTACAAATCAAGATAGAACAAATACTGAAGGCCAATCTAAAGCCGCTGCTTTCTCAAATGGTAGATGATGGCGCGGTCTTAGTTCTACATAACCGAACAGGTGAAGTGATTTCGTATGTTGCAAATTCTGGCTCTATGAGTCATGTAAGTTCTCTTGATTTGATACAAACAAAAAGACAGGCTGGTTCTACTTTGAAACCTTTTGTTTACGCTCAGAGTTTCGAAGAACGTAAATTAAGTCCATCTTCGATTCTTAATGACGCACCAATTGATATTCCTGTCTTTAGAGGTATCTATAGACCTCTGAATTATGATAAAACGTACCAAGGTAAGGTGACAGTCGCACAAAGTTTAGGTTCTTCTCTGAATATTCCTGCTGTAAGGGCATTATCATACCTTGATATGGGATTGTTTCTCCATAAACTAAATTTGCTTGGATTTAAAAATTTAGCTTATCCTGAATTTTATGGACCTTCTCTGGCTCTTGGATCAGCAGATGTATCACTTTGGGAATTAACCAATGCGTATCGCACTTTTGCCAATGAAGGTAAGTACAGCGATCCACTCTTAACAGTTCACGTTGAATCCAAAAATGGTAACAGTAAAAATCTCTCAGAAAATGAGACCATCATTTTTCGTAAGTCGGTTGCATTTTTGATTCAGTCGATTCTCTCTAGTCGAGAAGCACGCAGTCTAAGTTTTGGTTGGGAGAGCAATCTTTCGACTCCATTTTATTCTGCGGTCAAAACTGGTACAAGTCAAGATATGAGGGATAATTGGTGCATTGGATTTTCCAGTGAATATACCGTCGGTGTTTGGATTGGGAATGCAAAAGGACAGCCTATGCGGGACGTGTCTGGTGTTTCTGGTGCTGGACCAATTTGGAGGGAAGTTATGGAATTATTGCACGAAAAAACTAACTCTCAGTTTCCAGATGTTCCGAATGATGTGGTTTATGATAACACAAAACAGGTATATGTTGAAACAAACTGGAGTGAAATCAGTGACTACCATCGTAAACCTTTTTCACCGCCTCTGAAAATTTCTGCCCCATCCAACGAAACCATTTTTGCCTTTGATCCTGATATTCCCAAAGGAAGTCAGAAGATTTTGTTTCGACTCAACCACTACCAAACGAAAGGATCTTGGAATCTAAATGGAATCAAACTAGGTTCAATTGAAGAACCTTTTTTATGGAATCTAGAAAAAGGTATTTTTGTTTTGGAAGTAATGGATGAAAATGGAAAATCGTTAGATAAGATACATTTTGAAGTACGTTGATATAATAAATCGATGAATATGCTATGAAATCAAAAGGCACCAAAGAAAAAGATGATCAATTCCAATTGGATGAAGAAGTATTAAAAATCTCGCGAATCAGCCTTTCCGTATTTTTCACCTTTATCACTTTTGGAATTTTTGCTCCTACGGAGGAGCTTGGTTTATATGATCCCACATGGATCCGTCTACTTCATTCTTGTTCTACTTTAACTGTCATCATATTGACTTTTTTTTCCAAACGTGTACGCAAAAATATCCAAGGAATTTTGTTAGTTTTTTTCTATACCATTAGTGCTCATTCTCTTTTATTATTATATTGGAATTCACTTTCGATTGGCTATTTGGTCGGGATGATACTCGTAATCACCTGTATTGGTGTTAGTTTTGTAGAAAAGAGATGGCTCATTCATTATTTAAGTTTTGTTGTCTCATTTGGGATTTTGGTTGGTATTTATGCTGAAAAACCACAAGTTGACTTGTCATTGTACCTTTCTGCAATACTCACTCCAGCCATCGTGTCATATCTCACTTTAAATGTCAGACTTGGTTCAGTAGAAAAGTTGAGAGAATCCCAAAAACAATTAGCAATCTTTCATGATCGCATCAGTTACGATTTGGAGCTTGCCTCCGAAACTCAAAACAACCTTGTCACAAAAAAATGGCCGAAGACCAAAGGCTTTGTGTGTCATAGTCTCTTCCAATCCTTCGATCAGGTTGGGGGCGATGCAATTAGCTATGTGGAAAGACCAGATGGAAAATTTGTATTTTATTTCGCGGATGTCGCAGGTCATGGCATTGCTTCAGCGATGGTATCTGCTATGTCTGTATTGGCATTTAAAATTCATGCCCTGGAACAAAGTGAACCCGCCTCTTGTTTGAGATCAATGCATTTAGATCTAAAAAACTTGGTGAATACAAATCATATCAGCGCTTGTGTTGTCTATTTTTCTCCAGACGACAAAAAGATTAGTTTTTCATATGCAGGCCATCCGCCAATGTTACTTTTGAAAGCATCTGGAAAGATAGAAGTTCTCGAAGGTTCAGGGACACTTATTGTTTCCCTACTAGATCCAAAATTGAAAAACTACCAAAGAACTCTCGAATCAGGAGATAAAGTTTTGTTATATTCCGATGGGATCGTTGAAGTCTTTGATGATTCTGGAGAAATTTTAGGGGAAGATAGCATCATAGAAGATCTAAAAAACCAAATATCAGAACTTCCCTCTGTCTCAAGTTCTGGTGAAATTATTTTGAAAGGTATATTCGATAAGGTGCTCAGGTATTCCAAGGGAAGACAATCTGACGATATGAGTCTTTTCCTTTTGGAGATCGAATGATGCTCAATAACATTATGATTCCATTCCGTTGGATCAAACAAGAGTTTATTCCATTTCGAATTTTAGATCGATATTTATTCTTTGATTTTTTGAAAAATTTTCTTGGAACATTGATATTGCTTACTTCGATGATTGTTATTTATGAATTTACGAATAACATGAAGTACTTGGTGGCTTCAAAAGTAGATCCAACTCATGTTTATCTTTATATTTTATACTCTGTTCCGGGAATGTTAGTTCAAGTTGTATCACCGGCGCTCATGTTTTCTGTATGTTTTGTTGTCGGCCAATACAGCGTAAATAAAGAGTTAGTTGCCATTATGGTTGCAGGTGTATCCTTCCTGCGCATCATAACCCCCATTTTATTTTTTGGTTTTTGTGTTTGGATCTTTATGTCCTTTTTTTCGCAGTTTGTAGTGATTCCTGCAAGCAAACAGGCTCAGATCGAATACAGTTATATGATCAAAGGTGCAAACAAACTAGTTGATTTTGTTTATCAATTGCACATCAAAGGAAAAAACGGATTCTACTATGTCTATTGGATAGATGAAAAAGAAAGTACAGTCAAAGGTGGATTCAACTATATAGACATTAGTGAGGAAGGATTGCCCAATTATGTGGTGTCTTCTCAAAAAGCAAAGTTTACGCCGGATCCTCATCATTGGACACTGTATGATGCAGAAGAGATTCGTTTTTCAAAAGAGTTAGAGATCCTATCTCGCACAAAATATCCGGAAAAGGAATATCCATTTCCAGAAGACATACAGTATTTTTCCAAACCTACTCGAAATCCTGAACAAATGAATTTTTTCGAACTCGCCGATGAAATTGAAACACGTATCATTAAAGGTATACCATATCGTGATGTGATCGTCCAAAGACATGTTACATTTGCTATGCCGGTTATGTCATTTGTAGTTGTTGCCTTGGGTGCACTCGCGGGGGCGATTACAAAGAGATCTGCTGGTGTTGCTTCTCTTGGCCTGACCATCGCAGTTGTATTGTTATACTATATTTTATTTTCAACGATGAAAACACTGGCAGAGAATGGCGGTATGCCGATTTGGTTCGGCATTTGGTTCACACCTGTGCTTTTTATATCCGCCGCTTATATTTTTTATAAGCGGATGAATATATAGTTTAATCTTTCGTAAGTCCTGTTGGAACGTTTTTTTCTTGATACCAAGTCCATAGAAGCTTTCAAGTATCTGCTTGTCTCCATCTTATCGTAGAGTATTAAACCATCCCAAAGCACAATCGAGCGAGAAGGATCAAAAATCCCTTATTGCTAGGGGGCATTGGGAATCTTCTGTTAGATTGATATTTGGCACCAAACAGGTAAGGGAGTTCTATTTGTTTTGAATATTCGGAATTTATTCCCGCCAAACTCGGTTGACGGATAATTTAACGAAGGGAATGGTGGGGGAATGATATTATCTTGGAGTCAAAAGTGGAAATAATCGTAACGATTTTAACTGTCCTTTTTGTTATGTATGTTCTCGGCAAGATTCAAAACAATCAAAGACAAGAAGAATTTAGACGCCAAGAGGAAGAGGAAAAAAGAGAACAAGAAAAAGCCATGAAACTGGAAGCTATAGAGAAAGTAAAAAACGTAAGCGATGATCCTGTACTCAATTCCTGGGGAGGAGACGTATATGTTCAATTCCCAAAAATGCTTTTGTATGTCGCAAGACAAATTTGCTCTTTGAATTGGGACAATCGAGAAAATACTATTCGCTATGATTTGATGGAACAACGCTATAGCAGTCGCTTTGACAAAGATGGCTACTTCATAAAAAACTTCCGTATTACAAGTGAATGGATTAACGAACAAGTGGAGAGAGTTCTTAACAGAGTAAACGGAAGTAAGGATTTTGAACTTTTCTCGGACTTACGAAGCACACTTGAAAAATTTGGAATTAACTTGGATGAAGAACTGTATTCGATGAATCCAGAAAATGTGAATGAAAAACTCCACTCCCTTGTCGAACGAATCGAGGCAAAACAGAAAGAAATTATTTTCAATCAAAGTTTTCCCCCACACATCGAAAACAGGCTGAAAACTCTTTACCAAAACTATTTAGCTCTCAAAGAATAATGTTCTCCTTTTTGCTATGTCTGACTTTCCCCCAAAACGGACACGATAACCCCGCCAAACTTGATTGACCGATCTTTTAACAGATAGGAAGGTGGGTGAATGAAAATCTTTTTACTAATCGTTGTAATGTCTTTTGTCACTTGCACGACTACCGGTTCACGTACTTTTCAAAGTAATCTTGTAAAAAAACGCGCAACTTTTGATCTGGACTGCCAGGATGTGTCTCTCACCAATTTGGGAAATGCAACTTATGGCGCGAATGGATGCGGAAAGAGGAAAACTTACATTGTGATTTGCGATGGTGGAATAGCAAGGACAGACCTATGCAATGCAGTTGATGACACTGGTTCAATTCGCACAAGCCAATGAATATCGACTTTTTTTACCACCAAACGCGATTGACTGATCATTGAACAGGAGAGAAGGTGGCGGTATGAAAAGGATGATTGTCTTGGTTACCGTAACGATCTGCCAGTTGTTCGAGTTATTGGATTCGTGATTCTAGGCAAGCATAACAAAATTCGAAAACAGAGCCTGTGAACGGAATGAGTTTTTACCAGTTTGACATCTTGGCATATTGTTTTGCGAGCAATATGATAAGATAGGGTTATACGACATTTTGAAAAAACATAGGAAAAAAATGAAAATATTAATTTTACTAAGTCTTCTATTGGCATCAAATATTTATGCCGATGACAAGCCAATTGAAAAAGTCAAATTATGGACTTTCACATTTATAAGGAATTCAACATACATATTCCCTTATGAAAAATATGCTTTCAAAGATACTTTTGGAGGCTATAGAAACAAAGCAAATGAAACTGTTACAAATTTTGAATTCTCAGTAAGAAAAAAATTCGAAAACTCTAACTTTGGATTTTATTTCGATTTTTTTGAATTTAATAAACGAGATTTTTCTCAGCAGTACAACTTTATTCAAAATGGTCAAATTATCGCATCTCAATCAGTTCCAATTGGAGATTATTTCAGATCACAAATTAGATCCGGTTATGAATACACTTTACCACAATTTTCAAATTTAAATCTTTTATTCGGTGCCAGATATATCAAATCAGAACTTACTGATACTAATGCTTTCTTCTATAATATCAAGTTCGGACAAAAATATATAGGACCAGAGATCGGAATTGAATACCAATCTAACAAGTATGCCAACTTCTTCTTCGCGACCAGACTTAGTGTCTTTCAACTTTATGGGAGAATATACAATAGATATGGAGTTCCTTTTCAAAATACTGAACAAGGATATATTAGCGTCGATATACAACCTTATTCAAAATATATTGGTAGAGAAATTTATTTTAAAACAGGATACTTTTTTAACGAAAATATTTTCATAACTATTGGACTTAAATCCATTAGAGCAAAAATTTCACCAGATGATATGAGAGTATACTCTGGAAGCGAAAAATATGATACTAGGCAGAATCTAGAATTTGGCTTGAAGGGAGATAATAGTAAAAGTGAGTCCTTTCAATCCTTGGTATTCGAACTTGGAGCAATCTTTTAACTTCAAAACGTCGTATAACTGCGGCTGACACGCTCCGCTCGGGACTTTCGCCCTCGCTCGGCCTGAAGGCACATTGTCCTCCGTCACGCTTCTTGCGCCGCAAGAAGTCGCGCCGACGCTAACGCCTGCGCAGCAGGCTCAGCTACGGACAACGTCGTGTAGCCTAGTTCGTTATGCGTCATTGAGAAATGTATGACTCAAGACATGGGTAACAAATAAAAAAATGTAGATGAAATTTCATAAAAATGCAGGAAATATGAATACATACGCAAATATGTATTGACATATGTATGACTTTTCCATAAATTCAATTGTGGAATTTGAATGGGATGAAAGAAAGAATCAGGAAAATAGACTAAAGCATGGCGTAGATTTCTATGCTGCACAAAAAGCTTTCCTAGACCCTTTCAGAATTATAACTAAAGACCTTCTACATTCAAATGAATCCGAAGATAAATACTTTTGTTTTGGTTTAATAGACGATCGTATTCTTACTGTAAGATTCACAATTCGTATGGATAAAATTCGAATTTTTGGTGCTGGATTCTGGAGAGAAGGAAAGAAATTTTATGAAAAAGAAAATAAACTATAAAAAGGCTCCCGATTCTATCGGAAATGCAATTAATTCCTCAATCATTGTTGAAGATTTTTTACCTCCTCCTGAAAAGTTAATTCTAAAAGAGGATAACTCGAAGGTTACTATTCTTTTAAGTAAAAAAAGCATTAGTTTCTTTAAAGAACAATCAAAGAAATCAGGTGTGCCTTATCAATCGATGATAAAAAGAGTCTTAGATCTATATGCGGATAAATTTGCCCATAAGTAAAATCTAGCCTTCGTATAACTGCGGCTGACGCGCTGTGCTCGGGACTTGCGCCCTCGCTCGTCCTAAAGGCACATTGTCTTCCGTCACGCTTCTTGCGCTTCAAGAAGGCGCGCCGACGCTAACGCCTCTACGAGGCTCAGCTACGGACAACGTCGTGTAGCCTAGTTCGTTATGCGCAACTTACTTATGTATGACTCAAGACATGGGTAACACTTTTTAGGACGTCTATTTGTATTATTATAATGGAGATTACTATTGCCACTTTACCTAGGAATTTGCAATCGATAGAGTTAATATGAGTAGTTTCTTTGACATGCAAGAAACTAAACTTTCAGAAAAAGTTTCTTATATACTCTCTTAATATAAATTAAAATAGATTTACATTTAAATAGAAAATTTTTATATTCAAGATCATGATAATGAGAGCCAAATTTATTAAAATCGCTATCGCTATATCATTTTTAGCTATTTTAACATTTTGCGATATAGGACCAGGAACTTCGGCAAGAGATAGTTGCAAAAATTCAAAAGAAAATAAGATTGATGGACCTTCAGAAGGGAGTAGGGCAGATAAAGCTAAGTGTATAAATATTTTACCTGAATTAATGAAAAATAGACAGGTAGATAATGATTCAGATATTACAGATCTCTATTTCATCATTTGTGTAAGTAATTTAATCGAATTAAAAAAATGTGATAATGAAAGTCCATTGCCATATTTTATTCCTATTAAATATTAATTTACTTTAAAAAATGACTTAAAATCAAAATCGTAACCTTCGCATAACTTCGGCTGACGCGCTGTGCTCAAGACATGGGTAACGATATTTTGAAAAAATGAATAATAGTAAATAATTTACTAGATTCCTATTACATTTTCAATTTTAAAATTCAAATAAGAATTGATAAAATATGACCTTTGTGACTACATTTAAAGTATGATATCGGTGGGAATTAGGGAATTAAAAACACATCTAAGTCAATACATTGACCTTGTAAAGCAAGGCGAAAATGTTCTAATTACTGAGCATAATAAAGTTGTAGCAGAGTTGAAATTTCCAGAACCGGAAAGTAGCACAATTGGTGAAAATCAAAAAATCTTAAAGAAATTGGTCGAGGAAGGCAAAATTATTCCTCCTAAACGGAAAAGAGAAATTATCCGTTCTAAAGAAAAAAATACAATAAAGCAAAAAGAATGGTGGCATTTATACCAAGAATCTAAAGAAAATTAAATGATACAATATTTCGAAACAAGTATCATATTATCTCTGATTTTAGAAGATGAATTTCATGAGAAAGCCTCAAAAATTTGGAATCAGAAAAATGATGTAATTTGTTCTATTCTAACTTCAATTGAAGCAACTATTGTTTTAAGACGATTCTATAAATCTAAGAAAAGTAAATTAACTTCAAACTGGCTTTCAAAGAATGAAAAGAGATTAAATGAAATTCTTTCCGAATGCTCGCTAGTCAAAATTGATGATAGCATTTTATCTATAGTTGAATTAAAGAAGGAAATTTCAGATTGTAGATCATTAGATGCGATTCATATTGCCACAGCAATTTTTCTAAAAGATAAATTTAATGATTCGAATCTTCAATTCTATAGCTTTGATAAGAGAGTAAAGGAAGTTGCAAAAAAATTAGGTTTAAAACCGCAAAGCGTATAACTGCGGCTTACACGCTACCTTCGGGACAAGGGTAACAAAAATATAGAAACAGACAAGAAAGGTAGAAATCTGTAAATTCAACCCTTTTGGCACAAAAAACATGACTTGACTTATGCATAAAAAATCAGAAACTTATGCATAAGATGAGAACAACAATTGATATACCTGAAGAGTTAGTTTTAGAAGCGATGAAGCTTACTCACATAAAAACTAAAACAGATGTAATCAAAGAAGGTTTGAATACTTTAATTAGAAAAGAAAAGTTAAAAAACCTAAAGAATTTCAAAGGAACGATTAACCTTGATATAAATCTTAATGATTTAAGAAAAAGATAGAGATGAGTCAGGTTTTAATAGATTCTTCCGTATGGATCGAATATTTTAGAGATTCTAACTCCAAAGTCTCTTCTGAGGTTGATAAACTAATCGATATAGGGAATATTTTTACCAATGAATTAATTTTGACAGAGATAATTCCTTATCTTAAAGTGAAAAAACAAACTCAATTGATTCATATACTAGAATCTCTTGAATGTTTTAATATGTCTATAGATTGGAAGCAAATTATCGAATTTCAAGTCATTAACCTTAAAAATGGTATAAACAAAATTGGCATTCCGGATTTACTTATTCTTCAGAATAGTATTCAAAATCAGTGCAGTTTGTTTACTTTGGATAAACATATTAAATCAATGAGTAAAGTCCATAAGATTGATCTATATAACTAGGTAGCTTCGCATAACTGCGGCTGACACGCTACGTTCCGGGACATGGCCCTCGCTCGGGCTGAAGGCAGATTGTTCTCCGTCAAGTTTCTTTCTTGGCAAGAAAGCGTGCCGACGCTAACGTCTCTTCGAGACTCAGCTACGGACAATGTCGGTAAGCCTAATTCGTTAAGCGTCATTTTTAAAAATGTTATGTAATTAAAGGAAATATGCCAATGAAATTAGTTTTTACCTCAATCGACTATACGAAAATAAAAGTTATTGAGTCTGTACTAAAATCTCAAAACATTACAGTCATTACAAAGGGAGAAGAATTAGATGTTTTAAATGGAATCATTCCTAGACAATCTAATTTAATTGAAGTTTACGTCGCTGATGAAGACTTTGAAATAGCCCTGAGTATTATTGATACGGGCAGTCTTCCTGAAGGTGAATTCGAAGAAGATAAGATTGAAAGTGTAAAACAAATTCGTTATGAAAATTTAAAAGAAATATCGATTAAAAAAGATAAATTAGCACTCTTAAATTTACTATGTGGTATACTACTGATATCCACTATCTTCTTTATAATAATCTTTCTTACGCAAGTCGATAAAAATATCAAATTAAAAAATTCGATTACTAATGCGTCAATCGAGTATGATTTTGACTACGAGAAAAATTGCCTCCTGGGATACAGCAAGACTGATCAAATATTAGTGTCAGAAGAATGTTACGTAGAAGATTCGGAGATACGGAAATACGCTAAGTATTATAATTTTGAAGGGATTTTAAAGACGGAATATCTTAATCCTTATCATCTCGAATTTTTTACCATTGAAGTTACGTACGATAAATTTGGTAAAAAGATAAGTGAGTTTACCGATTATGACCATGATGATAATTACGATGAGTGGATATTATACGATAGCAAAGGGAATATTAAAAAAAAATACAAAGATTTAAACAAAGACTATCGGTTTGAAGAATCCGAACTCTCTTTGTAGTCGTCTCATACGTGGGGATCATATAAGTATAGATATATTGCGCTTTTTCATGCTGTTATACGCAATAAAACAACGGCGTATAACTACGGCTTACCTCTACGTTCCGGGACTCAGGGTCAGCCTACGGCGGTAAGCCTATTACGTTATGCGAAATAATTTCAAAGGCAAATAAAATGAAAAAAAATACATTAGTACTAATCTATTCTCTACTTTTTGGACTCCAATTGAATGCCGATGTCGCAGAAAGAAAAAAATATCATTTCCTAATTTCACCTTGGGTTTATAATAAAAATTTCGAACTTCAGTCTAGAGAAATAGACAATTCCGTAAACTTACAATTTCTATATGGTTTAACTAACAATTTATATATCGGTGCTAGCTACTCTATTGGGAAGAAAGGAGAAAATAGTTTAGAAACAGTACCTACAACTTCCTTGTCTACAACCAGAATCTATCAATATTCAACTTCAAAAAATTCGGAAACTGTCTCGTTGAATTTTAATTATTTCATCTGGAAAATCTTCTTTACTAGTTTCAATCTAGGAATGGAAAAGGGTTTCACAATAAATAGAAACAATTATGCCATAATTCGTGGTAATAATTTTACACCTCAGCCTTTTGAACATAAAACTATTTTTGATGATAGAAGTTTCGCTTCATTTGGATTAGGTTTTAGACATGAAATCTTTACTAATTTATTGTTGAGTTTTGAGTATCAACGGGGGTTAATTGAATCAGGAAAAGTAAATCAACACTTTACATATAACCCAGAATTCTTCCAATACAATTTACCGTACGTACTCGAAATTTATCTTATAGGAAATATTATCAGTGAAAATTCACTTAGAAATGCTCAATATGAACAATTTTTTCTTTCCGCAGGATTGGCATTCTAAATTGATAAAAGAATTCGCTGCGTATAACAACGGCTGACACGCAACGCTTCGGAACTCAGGGTCAGCCTACGTCGGTAAGCTTGGTTCGTTATGCGATATGTGCATTAAATTATAGATTGATCCACTTAAAAAATGAAAAAAACTACATTAACAATAATATTTATTTTACAATGTTCTTTTCCTCTTAAAGAATTATCTAAAAGAGAAGAAAAAATAAAAAGCACAGATAATCAATGGTCGGAAATTTTCAATAATTCCTATCAAGATTTCTTAGAACAAGAAGATCTAAACCTAAGATTCAGATTCCTTCCGTATATTGAATCCTCTGCTGAAAAAATAAGGATAAATCATTTTCAAGATAATATAGATCTGGTTTTCTCTTCTAATTCTCTACTTTTCGACAAATTAGATAAAAATAATTTTAAATATAAAAACTTAACTGACCAATATCATATCGTAGACTTAGAATTAAGATACTCTAGCAAATTAAAAAAGGAAGAACTATTCTATCCAACAATAATCTTCATGATTGAAAGTAAAAAAATAAATCAAAAAATTACATCTTTCAATGGTGTAGGTTTAAATCTTTTTATAAGGTTCTCAATATTTCAACGTTCAGGCGAAGAAGCTGCTTATTGTCAGAAAAGATTGAATAGTAATATTTTCTCAAATGATTTTTTGTTAAATATCATTTTAGAAGATAATTCGCCTTTTCTTAAAAATTTAAATGATCCGAATGACTTCAAAAATGATACATTTATAAAACAGAAAATAAAAGAATGTAAAGAGGAATTATTTAAAAAAAGTGCGAAAGATTAATTTGAAACAAAATAGGGAAACTATAGCCTTTGTATAACTTCGGCTGAAGCTTAGCGCTCGGGACAAGGATATGTATATTGGTTCGTTATACGAGATATAAGCGCGATATTTGTTATTTAATATTTTAAGGATTGTGGAGAATAGTTAAAATGTATAGCAACGATGACTTAGATAAGGCAGTAGAGCAGGGAATATTCAGCTCAAAAGATGTGAGTAGATTTAGAGATTTCATAAATAAGTCTCAGAATTCTCCATCCATCGATGAAGAACAATTTAAACTTATTACTAGCTTCAATGACGTTTTTGTAGTTGTTGCATGTTCATTATTTATCATTAGTACCAATTGGATTGCATATGTTTTTATTAACTATTACTCCTTTCTATTGACTCCCATTTTAGCTTGGTTTCTAGCAAACTTTTTTGTTCTAAAAAGAAGAATGGCATTCCCCGGAATAATTTTATCATTTTTTTTTAGTGGAGGTATATTTACTCTAATTTTATCAATGTTCATTGAATTAAAATATTTTAATGAGCAAGTAAATACTTTATACTCTATCATCGCCGCCCTTCTGGTATCTACTATAGGAACATATTTTCATTGGCGTAGGTTTAAAGTTCCTATAACTATGTCGATTTTATTTCTATTAGTTTTAGGTACTTTTTTTTCAACGATCGTCTGTTTTTGGCCTACATTTAAGGATCATATTCTGATCTTATTGATCATTAGTGGTATATTAACTTTCTCATTTGCAATTTATTGGGATCAACGTGATTTAACTAGAACCAGCTATAAATCAGACACTGCATTCTGGTTACACATAGCATCTGCTCCTCTAATTATAAATCCATTATTTACACTTCTTGGTATATCTGAGGAGAAAAGCGGGATCATATCTATGTTCATCGTTTTACTTCTTTTTTTATTCTTCGTATTAATTTCTTTAATAATAGATAGAAGAGCTTTTATGCTCTCATCTTTAATTTATGTTGTATATGCACTTTCCACGTATTTCAATTCTTATAGTGAAGGAAAAATTGGTTTTGCACTCTCTGGAATTATAGTCGGATTGAGTTTGGTCTTTTTATCGGTGTTTTGGAATTCTGTTAGGCTCAAATTAATAAAAAATATTCCATTAATTTTTAATAGATTTATCCCTAATTACAGAGAATAAACTTAAATGACAATTTTACAGTATATATAAATCCAAATCGGTAAATCGTATACGGCGCATAACTTGGGCTTACCGCTTCGCCTCGGATCTGCAGAACAAAGCCTGGCTCTGCGATTGCAAAACCAGGTAAAATGAAAAGAGCATCAAGTGCGCTCTTTTACTTCGTTAAAAAAATTCTCTTGTACAAATCCGTTTGCAAGATTCCTTTTGGATCATATTTTTTCTTCAAGGTATAAAATTTCTTTAAATTTTCCTTCGGGAAATAGGATTCCATAACTCTATGTCGAAGTGTTGAATCTTTGGCAAAGTAAAATTTCCCTTTGTTTTTGATCACAACTTCATCCATCGCATAACATAATTCCCATAATTTTTCTCGATTTGATTTTGTGACAGGAAAATCCATGGCCATCGAGAATCCATCAACCGAGTGAGTCAAAAGAAACGGATCTGGTTTGTGCTTTTTGAACACAGAGAGGTAATTTACAATGCCTGCTTTTTGTCCCAAACGAAAAATCTCTTTCATGGCTTCTTTGGCAGTTTCCTTTGGTAAAAAAACTTGGTATTGGATCATAGCACCTGGTTTATAGATATACTTCCAGTTTGGAACATAATCCAACAAAAAGGCATACTCCGCATGACCTTGGTAATAGTCTTTGTTATTGACTAAAATGCTTGCAACATACTTTGCAAAATTGATAAGTCTCATTCCTAAATTGAAACTAAAAGGCCACATCAAGATCCACATCCATTTTTTAGGAATCAAATAGAAGAGTCGAGTGGGTAAGTTTTGATTTTCTAATTTGCAATTTTCAGGATAGTCTGGATCTTCTCCTGCTTTCAGATTTACTGCTTTGTGAATCTGTCCACGACCCATCGAATCACCTGAAGCAAAAGCATCGATCCAACCTACTAAATAATCGGATGTTTTATATTCTGCTTCAAAGTAATCAAAGAGTTCATCAAAGTTTTTGACCACAACTGGAGAAATTTTCATCTTTCCAGCATAGATTTTTTTCATTTTGATTTTGATAACCAAAAAGCAACCTAACATTCCAAAGCCAGAAATTGCAGAATAAAAGATTTCTGAATTTAACTTTGGAGAACATTTTAAAATATCACCTTTTACCGTGAGGAATGTAAACTCTTGGATGTGTTCCCCAATCGTACCTACTTGAAAGTTGTTTTTGCCATGTATATTCATGGACAGAGCTCCACCTAGCGTAGGCATCATTGTTCCCGAAACTACGGGAGGCCAATAACCATTGACGATACCAGTTTCCCAAAGGTCTTTGATACGTGCGCCTGATTGAACTGTCATGATACCCGTTTTTTGATCAAAATCCAAAACTTGATTGAAAAGTGTGAGATCTAAAACAATACCTTCCGTATTTGTTGCCGCATCACCGTAACTACAACCTCCGCCCCGTAGTGCGATCTTTGTATTTGTAGTATTTGCCCACTGAAAGATTTCTATGATTTCCTTTTCCGTTTTTGGTCTGAGCACAGGGCTATTCGAGTGAAAACTCATACCCCATGCTTCGACTCTTTCGCTAGCCGGAAGTTGGATTACTGGGATGGAACTTTCTTTCTTTGTTGTTTTTTTTGTAACCATTGTTAAATACTCATCTTTTTGAAAATAAAATTTGGGATGTTTCGAATGATCAATCCTACCAACGCCCAAATTCCAGGGACAAACGCTTCATCCTTTCCTATTGCTACAATTTTTAAAATTGAATCCGCCGCGTCTTCAGGCGAAATTACTTTCAATAAACCTTTTTCTGGTAAAGGTAGACCCTTCACCATATCCGTTCTGATAAAACCAGGCTTAATCGTCGTTACCTGAACATTTACTTCGGAAAGACGATTTCTTAAAGCTTCCAAGTACGTATTCAATGCAGCCTTTGAAGTGTTATAGACTGGGTTCCCCTTTCTGCCTCGTTCCCCTGCAATTGAGGAGATCCCTATGATCTTTCCATGTTTTTGATTGGTAAAAAAAGTAGCCGCAGGATTTAAATAAGCAATTGCACCCAATATATTTATATTCATCATTTGGTGGTCTTTTGTTGTATCGTATTCCGTCTTCTCGATGGCTGGCATCACACCGGACGCATAGTAAATCTCATCTAAGCCGCCAAGGGTTTTGATTGCCATTGCAAATATCTTTTCCGCTGATTTAAAATCACCGACATCGGCGACAATATAATGGGCTCTTTTGTTCCCTTTCTCATTCCACGGAGAAATGATTGCCTTCATCTCGTTTTCTCTTCTTGCAAGAATAAGGACTGTTGATCCATTTTTAAGTTCTGCTTCGGCGATGGCCTTGCCAATTCCGCTAGAGCCACCTACGATTATTATTTTTTTCACCATGCCTCCTATTTTTTGGTTTTATGTAATCTGGCAAGTTCATTCAATAGGGGAAGTGTCCAATTACACTCGAATCTTGATAGATGGGATGAATTTAATGTATAAATTCCCCGATTTGGCCCTCCTTCTCGTCGAGTTTGAATTGGAGCGGGCGAGGGAAGGTTTGCTCTCTTACCTTTGGCAGTACTTTCAAGCCCAAAAAGAAATACAAGTCTTGGTTTTTTTCGATGGCAAAAAGGCGATTTTTGAGGATTGTTATTCGGAAACATATGAATCCATTTCAGTTCATTACAGCCATGAGAAAAAGGCAGATGATTTGATCATTGGCTATCTCACTCAAGCGGCTATTCCAGCTGATTGTTTGGTGATTACTACAGACAAAGAAATCATTAATTTTGCGCGGAGAGTTCGGGCCAAAAGAAAAACTTCCGAAGAGTTCTATAATGAATGGATTCAAGTTCAAGAAGCAAAAGATGATACCGAATTAGACAAAATCAAGGAAGGTTTGACTGAGATGCCTGAAGCAGAGTATTGGGCAAAGCAGTTTCTGATTTAAAATATTATGTTATTCAATTCAATTCCGTTTCTGATCTTTTTTTCTATTGTTTATTTGTTCTATTGGGGTATTCCCAAAGTTTGGCGCAAAAATTTTTTACTGCTCGCTGGAATTGCTTTTTACTCCTATTTTTCTTACATTTTAACTTTGCATTTTCTTGCCGTTATAGGTATCAACTACTATCTGTATAGGAAGTTACACGCTTCAGATAACAAAGACAAGAAACTCATTACTTTAACAGTAACTTTAAACTTAATCAATTTAGCAGTCTTTAAATACTTTTACTTTTTTAATCGAGTTTTGGCAGATATAACTGGATATCCTTTTTTTGAAAGTGTTCCGACGTTTGTGCACATTGTCCTACCACTTGCTGTTAGTTTTTATTCTTTTCAGGTGATTGCCGCGGCGGTTGATACCTTCCGTGACTCGACTAAACCTTTGGTTTCCATTCGAGACTATTTTCTTTTCGTAGCATTTTTCCCAGTCCTCATTGCAGGACCAATCATGCGTTTTCAGGACTTTCTTCCGAACCTAGAAAAATTGGATCCAGATCGGGACAAGATGTATCGTGCATCTTATTTGCTTATGCTTGGACTTATCAAAAAGGTATTGGTCGCAGATCCGATGTCCATTACGATCAGTCCAATATTTGCAAATCCTTCCCAATACGATTCTTTTTCGCTAATTATGGCAGGCATTTGTTATTCGATTCAAGTGTATTGTGACTTTTCAGGACTAACTGATATGGCACGTTCGATTGCTTTGTATCTAGGCTTTGAAATACCAGAAAATTTTACGGGACCATTTTTTTCCACTTCTGGAAGGGAACTCTGGCGGAGATGGCATATCACACTTTCATTCTGGTTACGAGATTATATATATTTTCCGTTAGGTGGATCAAAGCTTGGTGAAGTACGAACTTATTTAAATCTAATCATTATCATGACCTTGGGAGGATTTTGGCATGGTGCAGACTATACCTTTATCTGTTGGGGTTTTTATTGGGGTGCTGTACTTGCAATCGAACGTTTTTTGGAAGATGGATTGGGTTGGAAACTGACGCCCACTAAAAGTTTACCTCTAATGATATTGAAGGCATTTTTTATTTTCTTTTTGTTCTCCATCAGTGGGCTGATGTTCCGCTCAAATAATGCCACTTCTATGATTGATCTGTTTGCAGGCATTTTCACACATTTTCCAGAAGAGTTGACGAGATATACGCTAAATGATTCAAATGCATGGCTTGTATCCGCAACGTCTCTGTTTGGTGAAAGATCTTTATTCACATTTTCAAATATAGAAAATTTAGAGCGAGTAGGCTATATGTCGATAGCTTTAGTATTGTTCCATCATTTTCAATACTTCCCAGGTTATTGGGAGAAGTTTCGAAAGTATGATGCTTTGATTGCGCCTATTTGCGGCGTCATTACCATTTTTCTTTTAGCCACCCTATCGCAGGATGGCGGCGACTTTATTTATTACAAGTTCTAACAGGAGATATACATGGATCTTATCAAACATAAATTCCTCCTTCTACCTCTCCTCGTGATCCTTTTTACATTTTTCATTGATAAACTGATCCTATTGGAACGTGTACATACTTACTTCTCTAAATCACTCTCGGATATCAATTACATTCAAAAAAATCAGCTTTATCAAGATCTGATCGTTTATCTTGGGACTCCGAATCGAAAGAAGGTACTTGTGTATTTCGGAAATTCTCGTGGTTTACTTTTTGATAATGAATACATTGAGGCAAAGTATCCAGGTTGGACTCTTTTTAATTTTTCTGTGCCAGGTGGAAAGTCAGACTACACACTCCAATGGATGGAAAAGTTTGAAAAAGACAACGTGAAGCCAGATTTTATTCTTTTTGATCAATCTGTCGAATTGTACAACGATTCAGCCACTCTGAAAGTGGATGAAACTCTGACCAATGGTTTGGAAGTAAACTTTGTCTTTCGTCACTTTTCATTATTTTCAACAGATGAGATTTCAACACTCATCGCAAAACGGATGTTTCGTGCTTATCAGTATCGACCCAAGTTGGAAGTGATTTTAGCTCGGAACAAACAAAAGGACAAATTTTTATATCCCTATCGTGAGATGCGAAAAAATCTTTTTGCTAATCTGGATCAAAACCGAGGCTCTGCCAAAACACCAGGTACACATGAGGGAACGCTTCCTGAAGAGTTATTGAAGAAGTCATCTTTGGGTGATTTTCATTCCTATTTGGTACCGTTTCAATTTTCAGAAAACACATTAGCTTTTTTGGATGAAGCGATTCAAATTTCAAAACGTTTAGAAGTTCCATCGGCAACTATCTGGGTTAGGTTATCATTGCCTTATTTAGAACATATTCGAAATGATCAGGTAAGCCTTGGTGCAGGTAAAAAGGGCACTGTTTACGAGGATTGGTTACCTAAAATAGAAATGTATCAATCTAAAGTCCAAATTCCTTTATGGAATATGAACGATGATCCAACTTATTCGTGCAATGCGTTTAGCGATGCGGGACATATGTCTCCGTCATGTTACAAAGAGTATACGAACTTTATTATGGACCGGGTTACAAAATTCTAGTCTTTTGTTAGTGGCGCTCGAAAGAATTCCACTCGGTTTTGGATATCGATAGGAGCCAATTTTTCAGCATCTGTAGGATTTTGTTTTTGTGCAGGGTTGCTGAGCTGTGGTTTGGTGGTGTTTTCTTTGTCTACGGAATAGCCATAATAAAATCCATACACCACTTCTACTACGGCTATCGTTCCAGATGAAGAAATATTTTGTATTTCGATGACAACATCTTCCGGTGGAGCAAGCATTTCAAAAACCCACTGGTTTTCGATGGTTACCTTTTCTCGCCTAAGAATCTGTGCAGATTCTTCAGGTCCTTCCCCGTTATAAACAGTGAGTTGCCATTCTTTTAGAGTTCCGTCGCCAGCAATCCCGATGGCAATTGATTGGGGAGAAGCTTCTGTGGCTCTCAAATCAAATCGGATAGCACCACCTTTGTTGATCGCACCATAGAGACGTTTTTTGGAAAGATTCGGATAGAGGGCTAAATCTTGGATGCGCGCAATGACATCTTTCACATTCAGATTGAGCTGTGAGTTCCCTTCGCCCGATAGAGAGAACCCAATCAATGAAAGTAAGACCCCAAGCGTAACGAAATGTTTCTTCATAATCTTATGAGACTCACAAAGTCTCAAATTAATCCAAGACAATTTGCAATTATTCAGCGCATGAATTGATCTTTTTAACTGAATTTTCCAGAAATCCAATCTCCTCTGGGTCCATTGTGGCCCGGTCGGTTTTTAAAAACTCATTCATCCTTTCTTTAGCCGCGCGAAAGACGGGCTTACAACGACTATCAAAATAAGAATAGGCATTCATTCTGTCCGTTTGATTGGCGCTGATCAATTTGTAAAAGGCAAAGATATCTTTGCTATCTTTTGATTTTGAGTTGAGTGTGATATATGTTTGGTAACACTCAGAAATCGCAGGTTCAGGTACGCCTGTATTTTGACATTTCGTTTGTTTGTTCTGTGCCAAAAAAGCCATGAACTCTGAATAAGAGTAAGTATGAAGGGGACGTCCCTTAGGAACTTCCACAACGACCGCCTTTGGTTTTTCAGGTTCCTTTTCGATCGATAAAAACTTTTCAACCTTTTGCGGTTTCTGATATGGATTGATGATTGTTAGGTCATATTCCCCAGGATTTGCGTTGGTTGTATCAATCTTTACATCAATGCGCTTTTCACTGTAAAAGTTCTTACTGAGAATAGGGAGTTGTCGTTTATCTTGCGAAATTTCTACTTCCGTTACATCTAAGAAGTGTTCGCCATCAATTTCAATCATTGAAATTTTTGCTTTCCGTTTTCCTTTGCTAACAGGATTTCCATGCAGTGGTTTTCCGTCTGGCCCAACAACGACTGGCCCACCAGTTAAAGCATCAACTAACTCTTCAACTACCTCACCGTCATCTGACTCAATAGGTCGAATTTTAATGGTAGGTCTATCTTTGTAAAATTCTACGCGAGGAACTTCGGATAACATAACTTCCATCTCTTGCCAAGGCGACCAGACGACAGGTTTTTGAAAAATATTAAGTGGTGCTGTTCTGACCAAATAATCTCCAATATTCAACTCTTGAACTGGATAATGGTTTTTAACAATCTTCTTGTCTATGATGATTTTGCCTTTTTTTTCTTTAATTTGAACTTGGTAACCTGATGCTTCCGCGATAGGACGCCATGCTACAAATTTAAAAGGTTCATCTGCCAGTAGACTTAGGAATGCGCCACATAGCAGAATAAATATGGTAAGATGTTTTGTAAGTTTTTGAAATAGAATCATTTGCCCTCTTTGTAAAGTCGTTTGGGTGATATGAATTGAATATCAGCTGGCTTCAATGTCTTTAATTGATTCAAACTAATTATAAAATTACCCTTGCGTGATTGAGAGGCTTCGCCATCTCTATATTCTATCAATTCCCAGGAAAACGGACCCTCATCTAGCAATGAAAGATCTCGAATGCTGACAGATGATGTTTTTACTTGAGATCGATAGATGGCTGTTCGTCGTTCTCCTGTCACTTGGTACAATACAAATTCATACTTGTCTGCACCAGGTCCTCCCTTCCATAGGAACTCTATGCTCGATTTTCCCTTCATTTCTACGACAGTGTTGAATGGAGAGATCAATTCGAGAGGAGCCGGTTTGGGTTTTTCTACTTTTTCTTCCTTTTTAGGCTCTTCTTTTTTTGGTTCTTCGTCCGGCGTTTTCTTTTCAACTATAGAAAACTTGGATGCAGGGGAGTTTTCTCCATCTTTTCCATCCGCGGAAATACCTCGAACTCGTGCATATAAAACACCCTGTCCAAATTCTTTCCAATTTGGATTATAAAAATTTGAAGCAATTTCTTTGGAAAGCAACGTGGAGGCAAATTTTGAATCTTTGGAAATCTCTACTTTATACTTAGCAAGCTCAGCGTTCCCTTCCCAAATCATGATCGCTTGGCCTTTTTGGATTTCTTCCAAAGTAATCTCTGCACCGTTGGCGGGTCGAATTAAATGTGGAGCAGGATACGAGTCTATTTTTTTGACTTTAAAATGATGAGGTCCTGCACTTTTATCGGCGGCACCAGGAAAACTGGAATGGGCAATGACTTTCCAGTGGTATTCTCCTGCAGGCAAGTCATCGAAGGATACTGTGTTGGCTTCAGTCTCTATTGATTTGAGGGGCTTTGCAAATTTTACATCTGTTGCCAATTCAAAATGATATCCACGTGCTGTTGAGATCTTTGGCCAACTAAAATTGATGAGAGGTGGTTCAGTCACAAACGTAAACTCAGATCCATTGCTTGGGTTATCAAGTCTTAGCTGTTCATCTTTGGCCACAAAGAACTTACCTGTATCACTCGATTCCCACTTGCCAGATGTAGGATCTTTCCCTTGCACTCTCCAATAGTATGTTCCTTCTTTCAAAGGTGCATTGAATGATTTGCTAGTAAGCGGCTGTTTGATGAGTTGTAGTTTAAATTGTGGTGACCTAGAAACTTCGAGAAGAGATTCACTATAACCTTGGTCAAGAGTCCATTCAAAATGGACATTTGCATCTGAGCTTTCCGCTAGAAAGAGACTTTGCGAAGCAGGGGATACCAATTTAACCGGAATTTTTTTGACGGCTACTTCTGCTCCCTCGACAAGGTCCGCTTTTTTACCACTGCTAACGTCTATTTGTTTTCCATTGTGGGTAATCTTAGAAGATCCATTTTCAACGAAAAGGCTAAGATCCTTTTTTGCTTCTTTTTCAAGCTTTAGATTTCCGCTCCCTACATCGATTTCGCTACCCTGAGATTTGATGACCAAATTTGATTCTTTAGATCCGCTGTTTTTTACTTGCATCGAACCTTGCGAGAACTCAAGGCTAGGTTTGTCACCCGATAAATCCAAGTTAAACATGGAGTTTTCATCTATGTTGATTTCTGTTCCGTCTTTCAACCGGATGATGGCATCTGAAAATGCTTCGGAGCGAATTGTATCCTTATTAGTTAGAGGGCTATTGTTTTCCAAAGTCTCCCAGACAACTTGGTCTTCCAGTTTTCTTTGAACAATGTTGTTTTTGAAGTGGATCGTACCGATGACTTCTCTATCACCGATATCGATCTTCTTATTCATATCCCAGTAAAATAGATAAGAAAAAGAAGCGGCGATCAGAAAGAATAAGATCAGGACTCTATAATCAGCTTTATCAAACTTCATAGTTTATTATTTCTTTTCTGGAGTTGGTATGCCAACTAGCTTTCGTAAATCGGCAAGTGTTTTAGGGCACTTTGGATCACCTTTTCTGCCCAAGACGGCATAGATCTTCTGTGCTTTGACTTTCCCTTTGACTTTGATCTCACCCATACTCACCGTATGGAATTTGTCTTTGACGTCGGCGTAAGTATACTCAGAGATTAATATGTCTGTACCAGACTCCTTATTGAGTGACTCAACTCGCGAAGCAAGGTTTACTGTATCACCGATGACGGTGTATTCCATTTTATCGGAAGATCCGATTTGACCTGCAATCACATAACCAGTGTTGATTCCACAGCCGATCCGAATGATGGGCTTTTTGACACTGCCTCTTCCTTTATTGAAGATAAGCAATCTTTCACGCATACGAACAGATGCTTCCACGGCATCAATTGAGTCATTGCCCGAAGAACGTATGGCTCCCCAAGTAGCCATGATGGCATCTCCGATAAACTTATCTACGATACCGCCTGTTTCTTTTACACAGGTTACCATTTCACTCATGTATTGATTTAGAAACTCGACGACGTCTTCTGGTTCTAATTTTTCGGAGATGGCAGTGAAGCTTCGAATGTCCGAGAAAAAAACAGCACAGTTCTTTCTTTCCCCACCGATCGCAAGTTCACCTTTTGCGGCAAGTTCTGCGATATCCGTATTCACAAATTTACCGAATGAATCTTTTAACTTTTCTCTTTCTTCTAAGCCTTTGCCCATGGAAACGAACGAACGTGTTAACACGCCAATTTCATCTCTAGTTGTTGCTTTGAGATTCAATCGAAACTGTCCTGCTTGGATCATTCTAGCGGCATTGACGAGTGCAAGGATCGGAGTAGAAAGTGATTTTGCAAAGATATAAACCATGATAAACGCAATGGCAAGAGAGATGACCAAGAGATACATATTCCGTTTTTGAATATTGTTTACCTCTGCAAAGATGCGGTCTTCTTCCACCTGTGAGATAACTCCCACACCACCGATTCCCAGTTTTTTGAATGAACCAAGAAAATACTTACCTTCTTTATCTTCATATCGAAATTGACCATTGTCAACTAGTGATTTTTTCATTCTCTCCACGATTGGGAGATCATTCAGTTTCGATCCTGAAAGAACAATCTTGGCATCTGGATGGGCTAACACACTCCCATCGTCACCGATGAGAAAAGTTTCAACAGTACCTGAAGTTTGGAATGCATTCAATAGACGATCTAACTTTACCAAGGTGATGAGAATCGTACCAGTGTCTTTGGTTTCAGAAAGAGGGAAGGCAAGGCATAACATCGGATGTCTAAAATATGGACTTGCATTCCAAATGACAGTTGAACCTGAATATGCTTTTTTGACTTTGTCTTTGATCGTTCCCATAAGATTTTGGATCTCAGATTTTTGATAATCAAAGTTTTGCAAAAATTCTTCGTTTAACACTTCGAATTTGGGTTGGCCACCTTGACCATATGCTCCAACCAAAATAAAACTTTGGTCTACATCGAACAATTCTTTGGCGACTGATTGGGCCACTTTTGGATTTCGTATGATGCTTCCTGAAATAATATGAACATCCTGTCGAATGGATTGGAGGTCTGACTTGACCTTGAGTGCGAGGATATCGTTGATTTTGATATTGTTCTCTTTTACTCGCACCTCACTATCTTTTCGAAAGAAGTAGGAAGCAAGAAAAATCACTCCAGAAACGGATACGAGTAAAACAAAGGAAATGATAAGAAGTAGTTTGAACCTTATTGGAAAGGCAGAATTAAGAGAACTTGAATCCTCTTTGGAAAATAGGTTGGTTAGTATTTTGAATCTGGGGCTCATATTCTGTTCTGTTATATTTATTTTCGTAATTACATAGCGTAGAACAAAGTTAAAAAAATCCAAGAGGATTTTTATTGGAGATTATTTATAGTACATTTACGGGCAGGCTAAATCGATTGAAATCGTTTGGCGGAAAGGAAATTCAGGAATCGAGAACGTAGTTTCACGAACGATTGTGTCTGGTACCCCGTCCTGACGACTTATGTCTCCCATACAAGCAATTTTGTATAATCCAGAATTCAAATATTTGATTTTTGCATTGGATTTGGCAGGAGTAGCGGCAAGTGGGAGAACTCCGATGAGAGTTTCTTCACCCGCTCTAAAAATTCCATAATGATAGAGTAAATTTCCGGCTCCACCTGTGATGAGGAGACTGGAAGCAGTTTCCGGGTAAATGATCCGAGATCTCGTGATCAGATTGCCTCCGGCATCGCCTTCACCTTTGTGCTCAAAAAAAGCATCACTTACTCCCACAAATGTGATTGTTTGAGCGCGTGCGGAAGTATAGGAGTGTGCCATTAGATTTTCTTTGAGGTTGACCCGCACTTCCAAAATATAAGGGTCAAAACCTTCTCTAATTTCCATATCCGATTGACCTGCTCGTTGTGAGTACAAAACAGGAAACATTTTGGGAACGATCGTGTTTTTGGCAAGGGTAGATGTACCTGGAGTGTAATTGTTACGTGGAACAATGTTGAGTCCAATGACTGGACGGTTATCGAAACGAGTGGTCGTGATGGGAAGGCCTGCATCATTTGCAAAACCTGTCACAAGAGATCTAAAATAGATTCCAGTATAATAATATTGTCTTCCAAATGTGCTTAGACCAAATCCTGCTCCTTCCGTCTTAGCAGAAGGATCATTGGATGGATACTGGGCTCCAATGCCGTTAAAGAAGTCAGCCGCTTTCACAATACCGTTGTTTTGTTTGCAGGTATCTTCCTCGAATGAATAGGGAACCGTACACCAAACTTGTCTCTCAGGAGCGATATAGTCCCAAAACTTTATGGAATCCAAACTGTCCCGAATTTGGGTGAGATCGTTGATTCCCTTTTGAAACTTACTGGAGATACGAACTTCTCCAATATCAATAAAAATAGGCAAATTACCTGCTGTTTGCAATCCGGCAAGATTCATAACAGGATCGAAGCCAGCTTCCTGTGAGTCTTGATAAATCGCGCCTGTGCCATTGTTCACTTCGCTCCAATCTAACGGACTGTCACTGGAAAACGTTCCTTTGAGCAATAAAAGCATGCGATTGTTAAATAATGTGGATAGTACAGGAAGATTTGTCTCATCGGCTAAATCTAGTTGAGTTCTGCAATTTGAAAATAATGCAAAAAATGAAAATATTAAAAACAATGAATGAATTACATTTAGCTGATGTTTCATATTAACACACCAACCATTAGACCGAAGTAAAAAAACTCAGCGTTTTCTAATTTATAATAATTTGGATTGAGTAGACGCGGGTCGTCATAAGGACTAGCAAGTGGATAACGATATGAATCGGGCAAATCAAGATTTGTTTCACGGATTTGATTATAATCCAGTCGAACCCCGATTCGAATCCGTTTCCCCGCAATAAAACTAGCTTCTAAACCACCGTAAATCAACGGAACCCAACGAGCAGTATCTGCAGGTCTTGCAACGATGTACGATTGGCCTCCACCGGCCTTTGCAAAAAATTGTATCGGTAAATCGATGGGAATCTTGTAAGCTAACGCGGCATATACGGGAATCGTTGTGAGACCACGTTCCGATTTTGATTGGAACACAGCATAGGAAGTACCGATCTCTGTGTAAAATAAGGATGGAAAAGGAAGTCGAGCGTAGGCTCCGCCACCGAGGGTAGTATCTAGAAGTTCAATGGTTTTTGAACTTGGGAAAGGATTTCCCGCACCAACCCAACCTCCCACCTCATACCTTCTTTTATTATAATCCTCTATTCCCTCCGCAGAGAGGAGACCAAAGGGTGCAAATAGAGCAAAAATGAACAGAGTTCTAAGGAAATACTGGTTCATACAAAGCATCGATTTGGGGGAATTCTTGGTAATAGGCACGTATAAAATAAAGACCGTGAGGAGGAAGTGTCATTCCTGCTTGGGTGCGATCCTCTTCCTCTAATATAGACTCAATGGATCTACGTTCCCAACGTCCCTTCCCTATGTCTAGTAAAGTTCCAACCGTAATGCGAACCATATTGTGCATAAATCCATTGGCTTTGACTCGTATTTGGTAGAGTTCTTTCACTTGGGGATCTTGCTCTACTTTGATTTCTTGGATATTGCGGATCGCTCGTTTCCCTTTCATGGATTTTGCCTTGGTAAATGAGCGAAAGTCCCTTTCGCCCAGTAGATAGGGAATCTGTTCCTGGATGCGATTCCAATCGATGTGGTGTTTGAGCCAGTATGCTGATTTGCGGTGGAGCACACTTTCGTGTTTGGAATAATAGATTTTGTAAACGTACTCTCTCGCAGTGCAGGAAAATCGAGCATGAAAATCGTCGGGAACCTCTGTCATGCTTCGGGCGTTTACACCTAAATCTGAGAGTGCATTTACGGAATGGATGAGTTTATAATCATTTGGGATGGGAAATTCCGTTTTGAAATTGCAAATCATGCCAAGCGCATGAACTCCCGTATCTGTGCGACCTGCCACACAGAGTTTGGAGTGAGGATTTTTGTGTAGGATGATGTTTAGAGCAGATTCTAAGGATTCTTGGACGGATTTTAGAGAAGTTTGTTTCTGCCATCCGAAAAAACAAGAGCCGTCATATTCGACAGAAAGAGCATAATTCGGCAAATGCTACTTTTCTCCGCCTAATTCCTCAAGAATGACGTTGTACTCATCATATAATTCACGTGACATTTCTAGGATTGGTCCTGGTTTTCCTTTTGAGGATTTTCCGGAGCCATACAATTTAGCCAAAGTTCTTTTCGCTCGAGAAAGGAGTAGAACTTGGTCCTCAGGTTTCGGTGCCAATTGGTCTTTGAACTTTTTGGTCAGGAAGGCATTTAGATAGATAACGCCATCAAAACCCCAGTTATTGTCAGTGTCTGGACCAAGCATTCCAGCGACAGAATCCACGGGCTCCTGTCCACTTTGCATCATTTCAAGCGTCGTTCCATAAATGATGGCGGCTTTTTGATAGAGTAAGTCTCTAATTTGATCAAAATTGTGGTTCGGGAATTCTTCGTGAAGGTCAGCAAAATACCAGGCGGCCCGTATCGAACACATCGCTTTTTTAGGAGTGGGTGCATTGGTCGGGGACCTGAGTTGGTAGCAGTCAAAGGCTAGTAAATAGGAAGCCGCTCCCGTCGCCAGATTTCGGTCGGCCATAAAGTCCAAAGGCCTAAAATCTTTTCCACATAAGATTTAC